>Ga0256406_1000280_pt1 | contig 96965 bp, 73 predicted proteins | sample RumenRJG_03DNA_FD_185986 | JGI IMG/M metagenome (GOLD analysis project Ga0256406, IMG submission 185986) | Bovine rumen microbial communities from Lethbridge, Alberta, Canada - RJG_03 | ecosystem: Host-associated > Mammals > Digestive system > Stomach > Rumen | place: Canada: Alberta | collected...
CTGAAGTGCAAGGTAAAAACCTTGCAGATACGTGAAAGCGCATTCAAAACCTTGCACTTAAGGTATCATTTCAGGGTCGGAAAAGCCGATGAAATCAACGTTTATTGAATTGTTCAGCAAACACTAATTATCTTTTTCCGTATACCATTTGTACTGGCTTGGCCATGTATATCCATTCTGTGCAAGAGTCTGCCCGTAAAGGCCGGTGTACGCTTCAGAATCCCAATGACCTTTAATCCATTTCCGACCTTCCCAATGACCATCAACATATCTGTTAAAATTGATCGTCAACAGGTTCCGGTCATAGTATACGTTCAGGATCGTTGTGCCATCACCGTTAATCGTAACTGACATGGATTTCGCGCTATTATAGGTAAATCCAGTATACCCCTTGTTCTGATCACTCCATTTGGGAGAAACACTCACTCCGGTTGTCCCAGTGCGTGATACTGATTCGGCGTAGTCATATGTTTTTGCGTTGTCCGCTGCATTCTTTTTATCTAAGACGGACTGTTTCCAGAAAATAACCGTATAGGTAGTATCTGTTTTTGCTTCCCACACTGCATAGAGAGTGGTATCTTCTGAAATGCTGCTGCCGAATGTGTACGCTGAGCCTTCCTCACGTTCGGACCAATGAAGAAATGTATATCCGGGTCTCGTCGGATCATCCGGCGCTACTGTTCCTTTTTCTGCCGCAACGAATACCGGCTTTACATAGCTTGCTCCGTCTCCGCTGGAAAAGTACAGATAATGCCCTTCTTCCACCTTCGGATAAAGCGTTACATTGCGATCAGAAAGTGTAACCGAATCAACTTTATTAGTATTAGTGAATTCTTTTTCAGTGTACCAGCCAGTAACCGAATGGGTAGAATCGAGCGGAATTTTTACATCAGAGACAGAGATTACATCTCCGCTTACGCCCTCTTTTGTCGTGCTGACTCTTCCCTGAGCATCCAGAAAGAAAACATAGTAAGCTTCCTTGAAAACCGGATACAGCTTAACATCTCCGGTCGTCTTCACAGAGGCTGTCAGCATTACGAAATCACCCGGATCGCCTTCCTGAAGTGCAGTTGCGCCCTCGGTATAGGACCAGCCAAGGAACTTGCTTCCGGTTTTTTCCGGTGTGGTCGGCGCATAAACCGTCTCACCGTTCTTTACCTTTTGAGTAGAATCCGAGATCTCTTTTCCGTCTGCATCGTAGAACTTGTAGGTAGCAATGGCCGGCTCCTGTTTCGCCGTGTCAATACCGGTGATTACGTAGATGGAGAACTCACCCGCCTCAAAACTTGCGCCGGTCGCGGAGGCGGAGGTGACTGTACTTGCCTTACCGTTGTCGTCGATGTGAAGAATTTTGTGGCTTTCCCCCTCGACGCGGCTGCCCGCCCGCATATTGACCGAAATAGTACCGACCGGCTCGATTTCGTTCCCGTCTTTATCCTGGAACGTGATATCGACAGCTGCGGCGTCAACAACCTCCCGATCCTTGCCGACTGCGTTCTGCACGCTGTCATTATTGAGGATGCTGGAAGTCGAAACGGTCTTAAGACTCATCGTCGTGCCTTCGGGGAAGTTTCCTTCATCCGCATGAACCGTGACATGGACACTGCCGGCCGTCCCTTCAAAATCCTGTGCCGGCATCGAAGCCTTCTTTTTCTCAAAGTTTGCCGTGTAGACAGTTTTGTCTGCAAGATCCGCGCTCACCGCCGGGACAAGCCGGGCTTCCGAACTTACAGCCTGGCCGTTCGCGTCGGTCCAACCGACAAAACGATATCCGTCATCTGCAGCCGCTTCCGCACCTTCGAAGGAAACACCGTCTGCACCCACATCGATGGTTTCGGAAGAACGGCTGACCTTGCCGCCTTCTCCCGCGATATATTCGACGGTAACCATACGCTGGATGGTAACTGGAGTTTCTACTGGTGCGAAATTGGCGGTATAAACGACTTCGCCGCTCATGTCAGCCGTGACAGAGGGCACAAACACCGCGCCCTCACTCACAATCGACTCATCGGCCGCGGTCCAGTTGACAAATTGAAATCCTTCCGCCGAAACTGCTTCCGCGCCGGCCGGAACTGCACCATTTGTAAGATATGCGGCAGAGAAAGACTCCTGGCCGACTGTAACGCTTCCTCCTTCACCCGCTTTATAAAGAAAAGAATGGTAAGCGAAGGCGCTGTCTCCTCGGTCAGAACCGCCGCTTCCGAAGAAACTGCAGCAGCTGCTTCCGACAAAACTTCGGGGACAGTGGATTCACCAGTTCCTTCTGCTTCCGTCCCTGTCGTTCCGCTGGCCGCCTCTGCCGCGTTATCGGAACTCGTTCCTTCTGGCACGGAGATCTCGGCAGGAGCTGTTTCCTGCACTTCGACCGGCTCTGCAGCAGGTTCTGCTGCGGGCGTTTCCTGCACAGCGGATGGTGCCGGCTCTTCTGCCACTTCTGCCGTCGTTTCACCGTTCACCGCTTCGCCCCCTTCAGAAGCGAATACTGTTGTCTGCGGAAATGCTGCCGCAATATTTGAAACGATCAGCGCCGATGAGAGAAGAGCAGCAAATAACTGTTTCTTTTTTGTTTTTCTCATAGTGTCTCCTTCCCTTGAATCTGCCGTGCTTCCGTACTGCTTGACCGAATGCATGCATCCGGACCAGCAATCTCGATCTGGTTCTTCTTATGGGCGAAAAATTCCGGCAGAAGAAAAAGAAAAACGTAAGAAAAAGGAATTTCAATTTCTGATAACTGCTCTGGATTCCCGCCGCCGATGCGCCCTCTCCCCAGTGTCTTCAGGAAAAACTCAGATTTCACGGCACAGGCATAGATGTTCTTTTGATGATTTCACTTTACAAATTCGCGGACCTTCCGCGCAATGTGCTCTACTCATTCGGTCCATTTCTTACTCATTCGGCGCAATCTTACATTTTCGGTGTTAAGTAGAAAGAATCGCCCTGTACCAGAATGCAGGATATGCAGCCTTGCATTGAAAAACATGAAAATCATTCCATCCACGGCCTGTTATCCTCCGATGACAATAGTCTTCTGGAAACGAAACTATTCTTGCAAACCATCGAGGAGCTTCTTTGTCGAAGTAGCATAGTCATTTGGTTGTGATATGGCAATTTCATTTATTGACCAGTTCGGTCTGCGCGCTTTTGCGAGTTTATTTTTATGACTCATCAAGTCAAATCTCAAAAGTTTTCGCAGACGCTAATGCAATTGAAAAATGAAAAAGTTTATACATTTTGAGGAGCTCATACCAACAAAAGCCCTGAGTGCAATACTCCGCAGCATACTATGAGATATGTATAAAGAGAGATATGTATAAAAAGCAGAAATTGGAAACAGAAGAAACAGCCGAATCACGAAGCATTTCCGGAGGGTTGATAAAAAATCAACCTTCTTTTTCTATGTTTATAAAGATAAAGTGTCCAATGTAACCAAAGCGGACTGTGCATCATCCGATATAAAAACTTTTATTTCGACAGACTGCACAGTTTCTTCGATTCGTTTTTTTGCCATGGGAGGGTATAAGTATGAGAAACAAACGTTTGTTGGCATTCGTTCTGGCCGGGACGACAGCACTCGGACTTGCGGGATGCGGGTCTGCTGCCACAGGTTCGTCGGATGCGGTTTCAAGTGCTGCTTCGGCAGTATCCGAATTATCCGGAGAAACATCATCGGAAACGGTTTCTTCTGCTGCTTCTGAAAATACTGCTTCGGGAGAAGCTGTTTCACTCTCTTTCTATATCTGGAGTGATGAGGAGAACTACATCCGCAAGGTTGTCGACGCCTACAATGCAGAACATGACAACGTTAATGTTGAACTGAATGTCATCGCAAGCAACGATTACGATGACAAGCTGAAGGTAATGCTTGCCGGTGATACGGATGTTGATCTCGTTGATATCCGCGGTGTTGCTCAGATGACGCAGTATGCTGAACAAGGCTCACTTCTCGATATTACGGACCGCATTACCGAAAGCGGTCTTGATACATCCAAATACGGTGACATGTGGGCAACCAGTGATGCGGATGGAAAGTACTACGTACTTCCGACCAGGACAACCTGCTGGGCTCTCTTCTATAACAAAGACCTGCTCGATGAGGCTGGTGTTGAGGAACCTGGCCAGCTGACCTGGGAAGAATATGTGGACTATGCACAAAAGGTGCAGGACGGTCTTGCAGGGAAGAAGGCTGCGGACGGTACGGATATCATGGCTGGCTACTGGGTACCGTGGATCTATCATTTCTATTCCGTTCAGCATGGCGTATATGTAGACGACCCGGATACACAGTATGTGCAGAAATCTCTCGAACTTCTCAACACGCTGTATTCGAACGGGACACACTACTCCTATGCAGATGTTTCCTCCGGTACCTATGACTACATCAGTGAGTTTGAAAACGGCCATGTTGCATTGCTTCCGAATGGTGAATGGTGCGTCAACATGCTGATGAATGCTGCTGCAGATGGAACCACCAACATCAACTGGCAGGTCGCGCCGATGCCGGTTCCGGAAGGCGTCGAAGACGGTACGAGCTGGGGCCAGTTCCAGTACGCAGGCATCACCGCGAACTGCAAGCACCCGGATGAAGCGTTTGACTTCCTTAAATACCTCTGCGGAGAAGAGGGTTCCGCCATCTACGCTTCCACCGGCATGATTCACGCATATTCTTCAGACAGCGCAGAACAGGCTCTCGTCGATGCATGCGGCAAGGACTCTGCAAAGGTTCTCTTTGAAGCTAAGAAAATTCAGGAGCAGCCGAACACTCCCAACTACGGCGAGTTCACAAATGCTCTGAATGAAGAAGCACAGCTTTACTTCCTCGGTGAAGAGGATATTGACACCTGCATGAGCAACTTCACGGCAGCGGCAGATAAACTCAGGAACGAATAAGTATTAACGGTTCCGATGAAATCGCCGGTATGATAATCCCGAATTCAGAAGGGAACGGGAATCCGTTTTCCTTCTGAATTTTTCTGAAGGGAAACGGATTCCCGCGTATCAGGAGAATGCAGCATGGCTTCCAGCAATAAAAGTAAGATTAAGGTCAAATATCATAAGAGTGAAGTGGCCGCCGGATATCTCTTCCTGCTTCCGAACTTCATCGGCTTCACGCTCTTTATGATCATCCCGATCTTCATGGGGTTTTATATCTCACTCACGGACTACGACGGATTCAAACAGATGAATTTCGTCGGATTCCAGAACTATATCGACATGTTCTCCGACGGTTACTTCACCGTCTCTCTGAAAAACAATATTCTCTTTACACTCATCACCGTTCCACTTACTCTCGTTGTCTCGCTGCTGCTGGCAGTCGGCGTCAATTCCGTGCGGGCCGGGTCCAAGGTTTTCCGGATGCTTTTCTTCTTCCCCTATATCACATCCATGGTCGCTGTCGGAATCATCTGGACGCTGCTCTTCAACCCCAAAGTGGGACCGATCAACAACATGCTCCGGGCAGTAGGGATCGCCAATCCTCCCGGATGGCTTCTTTCAACAACATGGGCTCTTCCGGCTATCATGATTGTCCAGATCTGGAAGATGTCCGGTTATTACATGATCATCTTCCTTGCCGGACTGCAGGGTATCCCGACGCAGCTTTACGAAGCGGCCAAAATCGATGGTGCGAACAAGCTTCAGCTTTTCTTCAACATCACGTTGCCGATGCTCTCCCCTACAACATTTCTTGTCATGATTCTTCTGGTCATCAACTCCTTCCAGGTATTCGACCTTGTTTCCATCATGACGGAAGGTGGTCCGGGACGGGCGACAAACGTTCTGGTGTATCGCATTTATCAGGAAGGTTTCAAATACAACCACTTCGGATATGCCTCCGCAGAAGCATATTTCCTGTTCGCTATTATTCTGGTCGTGACCATCATTCAGTTCCGCGGTCAGAAGAAATGGGTTGTATATCAGTAAAGGAGCAACGAAATGGCTGTCAGACAGGAAAAACTGGAAAAGAAAAAAATAACGGCCGGCGACGTGGTCCTGTTTATCGTCCTTATCCTTGTGGCCTTCACAATGGTCGTCCCGTTTGCATGGATGCTTTCAGCATCGTTCAAAAACAATAATGAAATCTTTCTCTACCCTATCCGCTGGATACCGGATCCGGTCCGGGTTTCCAACTATGTTAAAGTGTGGACTGAGATACCGTTCCTTAAATACTTTTTAAACACGCTTGTCTACTCTGTCATCGTCACCGTCGGCCAGATCATAACCTGCTCTTTTGCTGCATATGCATTCTCGAAGCTTCACTTCCCGGGACGGGATAAAATTTTTATGCTGTATCTCGGCACAATGATGGTACCCTGGCATGCAATCATGATTCCACAGTTCATGATAAACAAATGGCTCGGTTTCTACGATAAGCCTGCTTCTATCATTGTCATGAATCTGTTCAGTGCCTTCGGAGTTTTTCTCCTGAAGCAGTTCATGAGCGGCATCCCGGATGATATGTCCGAAGCTGCCCGCATTGATGGCTGCAATGAATTCGGAATTTATTCCAGAATCATTATGCCGCTTTGCAAATCCGGAATTGCAACACTGGTCGTATTTACATTCACGTTCATGTGGAACGATTACCTTGCTCCGATGATTTACCTTGATTCCGATAAATACAAGACCATACAGATCGGTCTCGCAGGATTCCGTTCTATGTATTCCACCGATTATGGCCTGATCATGGCGGGCACTGTCTGCTCACTGATACCAATCATCATCATCTACTGTCTTGCGCAGAACTATCTGATTGAGGGAATTGCTTTCTCCGGATTGAAGGGATAACAATACGGATAACAGAAAAAGCCCGGTACTGCAGCAATGCAGCTCCGGGCTGTAATTTTCAGAAGTGTCGCATCCTACCCTTTACGTGATGATAGCAGCCTTTCAGCTGTCACCATCCATATCGCAGAAGATCCCTTCCCGCTCCTCATTAAACATTTCCATCGCCTGATCCAGTGAATACTGGCCGCTGAAATACAGCTTTGCATTGGTCGAGAAGGAATCAATTGTCTCCCGGTAACCGGCTATCGGAATCTGCTCCGGATATTTCTGCGCACGGAAGAAATAATCCGTTCCCTCCGCTCCTGCCGCTCTTCCATATTCCTGCGCGATATCATCATTATTGTATGCGGGGATAATCGCATTCTGTGCAAGAACCGATGCACCGGCCCCTCCTGTTAGAAAGGAAAGAAACTCCCAGGCCTCCTCCGGGTGTTTTGATGAGGACGTAATGGACGCGAGCTGATATTGCCCGGTCGTCGTGTCCGCATTGACGCCATCGGGAACTGGCAGCGGCGCCACCGCCCAGTTTACATCTGTACGGTCGTCCTTGAGGATATTAACCATCCATTCCCCCTGGATCGCCATGGCTGTCCTCCCGTTCTCAAATAATTCATAGACATAGGTCGACGTATCATGTTCCAGAAGCTCGTTATAACTCACATGCGCGCCGTCCTGATAAAAAGATTGAAGGATCCTGAGCGACTCGCGTGCCATGGAAAGATCATCATCCGTCAGATAACTTCCCTGCTGCAAAGCGATGAGATTCGGAATCCACTCGATGAAAATTGATCCATAGATTTTCCTGCCGAAGGCATCCTTTCCGGTCAGCTGTTCCGCGAGGTTTTCATACTCGGCCCATGTCAGGCTCTCCGGCATGGTGATACCGGCCTGTTCAAAAAGATCTTTATTATAATATAAAGCCCAGCAGGTAGTCCGCGTCGGCAGTCCTATGTATTCTCCCTCATAAATGAGGTCATTGAACAGCGTGCCGTAACAGGCAGGATCCATATCTCCCGAACGGAGGCTCTCCTTCACTTTGTCCGTGATATTGAGAATCAATCCGTCCTGGTACATCGATATAAGGTCCGCCATGCCCTTCGTCGCGCAAATATCTACCGTTCCGTCCTGATGGGACAGAAGCGTTGAAATCGCAGTGTTGTAATTATTATTCGGAAGCGTGTGGAGAGTAACCTTTATATTATTGTGAAGAGCATTAAATGCAGTCACTGCATCAGAAATATAAACAGCTTCATCGGACCAGGTATAGTAGTTGAGGCTTACCGTTCCGGCATCCCTTGTGTCTTCGGCAACGACCGTGTCCGCAACTTCACCCTCAATACTTCCGCAGGCAGCAATGTTCATCGTCAGGAACGGAATCAGTATAATATTGAATATGCAGTGTTGAATCTTCTTTTTCATAGTGGTGAATACAGTATATCACTGAAAGTCGGGGGAGCCGATGTTCTACTTCATCTTCACAATGATCGTCGTCTGTCTTCTATTCTTTATCCGCAGGGATCGGAGGGTGGCCGACAAATACCTGATTGCGGCACTTGCGTGCTTTGTCGCAGACGTTTTTGCACTCATATTGTACGTCAGCCGGGACGTATTCTACTATCATATTCTTAAGCAGTATTTCTCATTTCCGCAGTTTTTCTGGGACATCGCCATGTACACGGGTATTCCCCGCATGTTCCTGATCCGTGTCATCAACGCGTCCTCCCTTCTGTTCGTTCTGTTCTCCCTGGCCTTTTCTGCCCAGTACCTGCAGAGCCGTGCCCGGAGCATGAGACGCTTCTTTACGATAGGAGGAATCATCGCTGCCCTGCTTTATCTCTCCACGGATCCATCTGTTTATAAAGAGGTATATTATCTGCTTTGCGGTTCTTTATGCACTCCGGGGGAAATCCATTCGCTCCGGGCAGTATATGGCCAGATTCTGCACATCTTTCTGCTCTTTATCCTGATATTTGCGGCCCTTCGGGTCATCCGCTCCACGATCTTTGTCAGCCGTCTTTCCTGGATACGACAGTACTGCTATCTGGAATGCATATCCTTTTTAAGCCTGCTGACAGCGTACGGACTTGTATTCTGGTTTGCACCGTCTCCGCTCATTGATGTCTCGAAGCTGGCACGCATTGTCTCTTATCGACAGATACCTCTGACACAGAAAAATCTTCTGATCTATAAGATTTTTCCTTATTACATTACATTTTCCGCACTGGCTGTTCTCTTCATCGTCCTCCGGTATGTGAAAATGCAGAATCAGGTGAGCCAGAATAAATTCGAGATATCCTCCAAAATCGATGCTTCCGAAACAACCTCCAAGGCTTTCTGTCATTACATGAAGAACGAAATTCTCTCTCTTCAGGCAGAAATCGAAATGCTTGAAGTCCGGGAAGAAAGTAAAGGGGATAAGGCACAGGCTCTGAAGGACTGTGACTATATTTACCAGCGTCTCGATGAGATTCACAGGAGTACCAGGATGGGTGAGCTCACTCTGAAGCCCTGCGATCCGGGAGCAGTCATGGACAATATACTTCTCCACATGAAGAGCACGCTTTCTGAATGCACCGTTACGACAGAGTACGCATCATCCGTGCCTTACATCATGCTGGACGAGACATACTTTGAGCAGGCTGTCCATAATCTTCTCAGCAATGCAGCTGAAGCCATGACAGGAAAAGGGCCAGAGGAAAACCGGATCCGGATTGCAATGACACCGGTCGACAACCGCCTTCAGATTGAAATCAGCGACAATGGAACAGGTATCCCGCCGCGCCTGATAGACCAGATATTCATGCCCTTTGTGTCAAGCCATTCCATCAAGAAACACTGGGGAGTCGGTCTCTCCCTCACGTATAAGATTATTCAGGCGCACGGCGGTTCGATCAGTGTCCACAGCGAAGAAGGACACGGATCTACATTTACGATTATTCTCCCGACCCTGCTGAGTGTCGGGATACGGACATCGGAGGAAGTTTGAAAGTGGCGTCGATACGCCACTATTAAACCGGAACTGGTGCCGTCAGTACCAGTTCCACGATCCGGGAGAAAGCCCATTCGGGCGTTTCTCCTGCGGGTGCCGCAAAGCGCGGCACGGGGTATAAAAATGAATAAAATCAAAGTCATGATCGCTGAGGATATGGATCCGATCCGCAGGCGGTACGTCAAAATTCTGAATGAAAGTGATGACATCGAAGTTGTCGCTGACGTCGCGACCGGAAGTGAAGCCGTCCGGAGGTTTGAAGAGACAAAACCGGACGTCATTCTCATGGACATCGAGATGGAGACCCCGGACGCCGGCATCCGTGCGGCGCAGCAGATTCTCTCCGGGCAACCCGGCACCAAAGTTATCATCCTCACCGTTTATGAAGATGATGAACTCATTTTCACAGCCTTTCAGGTCGGTGTCTGCGATTACATCGTTAAGAATGCGAAGCCCGAAGAGGTCCTGCAGAGCATCCGGAATGCCTACGAAAACAGAAGCCCCCTGCGGCCTGAACTTGCAGGAAAAATCCTCGGTGAATTCCGGCGCGCGCGGGCGAATGAAACCAGCTTCCTGATGGCTGTCAATATTGTGACATCGCTTACCTCCACGGAGCTTGAAACCCTGCATCTTCTGATTCAGGGAAAGACAAGGCGTGAAATCTGTCAGATCCGCCACGTCGAAATGTCGACCGTAAAAAGCCAGATTCATGAGATTCTGCGCAAATTTGCCTGTTCAAATGTGGATGAGGTCGTTGGACTCATCCAGCACCTCAATTTATATGATCTTATCTATAACAAGGTCAATAAAAAAATTACCGGCGAAGGAAAGGAGCAATGATACTTGACAGACAGGGAATCAAAACACGAGGAAAAAATAAAAATGAGTACAAAATTTGTTAAAACCCGGGGAAACCGTTTTACCATCGGAGATAAGGAAATCATTTTTAACGGGATCGGGATTGGAAGCTGGTTCAACATGGAACATTTCATGGTTGGCCTTCCCGGAACCGATTCTCAGATACGGCAGACTTTCAATCTTGCTTTCGGGCTGGAACGGGGCCGCAGGATTCTCGATGAATTCACACAGGATTTCATGACAGAGGATGATTTTGCTTACCTGAAAAGTCACAATATCAATCTCATCCGTGTGCCTTTCCGATATAATATGTTCATTGATGACAATGGAGATCGTGTACCGGATGGCTATCGATACATCGACCGCCTCATGCGGATGGCGGAAAAATATGAAATCTATGTGCTTCCGGATCTTCACACCGCCCCCGGCGGTCAGAATCCCGACTGGCACAGTGACAACCAGACCGGATACACCGGGTTCTGGAGGTTCTGCGCCCTGCAGGACATGGTCGTCGATATGTGGGACGATCTGTCAAAGCACCTGTCTGATGAGAAATATCTGCTGGGATACGATGTGCTGAATGAGCCGTTCATCATTCCTGCCCTTCTCACAGGTAAAGAAGATACAGACGACTGCGCCACTGGTGCACGGATGGAGGGCAGCGTGCAGATACTCCGGAATTTCTATCACAGAGTTTTGGCGGCTGTACGAAAAAACGACTCAAACCATATTGTTTTCTTCGAGGGTGATCACTTCGCGTCCGATTTCAATGGACTCGATGATTTTGAGGATCCGCAGGTTGCCTTTTCTTTTCATTTTTATCCAACTGTATGGTATCCTGACCTTTATGAGGACACCTATTCCAGAGAAGAAAGAAAGAAAATCTTCAGAGAAGTCCTGGACCGCCTGATGACGCAGGCAGGTGCGGGCGGACGTCCGATCCTGTGCGGAGAGGCCGGATATGAGATCAGGACCATGGGATTTGAGAGGGTCCGTCCGATGATTCAGGACACCATTGATCTTTTTCATGAACGGAAGCTGTCGTTCACTTTCTGGTCTTATAAAGATATCGGCTTTATGGGGATGGTTCAGCCGGATGACAATACCGCGTGGAAGAAACTGGCGGACAGAGTCGGGAAGCGTTGGGATCATCATCTCGAAATGGACCTCGGGCATGAATTAACGGACGAGTGCTGCCGCAAAGGATACGAGGATGCCACTGCTCTCGACCGGTATATTCTCTTCTTTCGCGCGCGTTCGCTCTATTACCCGCTGGAGGAGAAATATATTCTCCTCCCGCTTCTTACTTCGCTTTCCGAGGAAGAGGCAAACGCTCTGCCGGAATCGTTTTTATTTAAAAACTGCAGGAGAAATGAGGAATTTGCAAAAATGTTCGACTTATAGGCGGTGAGTCGGCGGATTCAAACACTTAAAAAGACTTCACAAGACACAGGAAAGGGGACAATGTATTATGCAGTATCAAAGTCTGGACAAAGATTGGTTATTCAGTCACGGTCCGGTCGGTTTTGCCGTTCTCGGACAGATGGATAAGGATGCACGCGTGGTAAATCTGCCGCACGATTACATGATCGAAAGTGATCCGTATCCGGAAGCACCGTCCGGCCCGGCAAGCGGTTATTACAACGCGATGACCGCACACTACACAAAGTACATCGATATTCCATCCGAATGGGCGGATGAAAAGGTGTACCTCTCCTTCGACGGTTCGATGATGAACACCACCGTCGAGGTGGGCGGAAGCAAGGCAGCTCTCCACCACTACGGCTATTCGCCGTTCAACGTCGACATCACACCGTTCATCTATTGCGGTGAGAAAAACCGGATTTCCATCACTGTGAATCCGAGCATGCAGCCGAACAGCCGCTGGTATTCGGGTGCCGGCATCTTCCGCTGTCTCAGACTCTCCCACTGCGCAAGACTCCATCTTTCGCAGGACGGAATCTACGTTTATACCGACCACATTGAATACGGTGAAGACGGAAGGCCGGAATACGCTGTGATACGTCTCGAAGCAGATATAGAAAATGAGACGCTCCGGAACCTGCTCGCCGATGTGAAAGTGGAAATCACACCGAAGGATCTGCATGCGTCGACTAATTCAATCAAATATAAAGAATCCGACACTTTGTTCACTGTTGACAAGAAGATGTATCCTGACGCGGCGGCCGATGCAGGAGGAAGGAAAGGCTCCGGCTCCGATGCCGGATTTCCGATTGTCCGGACCACCCGTATTCAGATCAATCCCGGAAAAACCGAGACCGCGTTCATGACAGTTACAATTCCGACACCCCTCCTCTGGAGTGCGGATGAGCCAAATCTCTACACCGCGAAAGTCACCGTGACCGAAGCCGGAGAGTTCCGCACCCACCGCACAGCTCCCTCCGGTGGAGCGGACGTGATGAGCGACCATGACGAGACGAGTTTTGGCGTTCGCTTGATCAGCGCCGATGTTCGGAAGGGCCTGCAGATCAACGGAACAACGGTAAAGCTGAAGGGCGGCTGTCTGCACCACGACAATGGCCCACTCGGTGCAGTCAGTCTGCCCGACGCGGAACGGCGCAAGATAAGAAAGCTCAAGGAGAGCGGCTTCAATGCAATCCGGACGACGCACAATCCGCCCTCACGCGCTCTGCTCGATGCCTGCGACGAGCTCGGAATGTATGTTTTTGACGAGGCCTTCGATGCCTGGGGCATGGCGAAACAGCCCGGCGACTACAACATGTTCTTCGAGAGCGACTGGGAGGCGGATCTCACCGCATTCGTGCGACGTGACCGCTCCCGCGCCTGCGTCATCCTGTGGTCGACCGGCAATGAAATCATCGAGCACGGAGGCCTCGGAAACGGTTACACCATTGCAACAGCCCTCGCGAAGAAACTGCGTTCGCTCGACCACAGCCGTCCGATTTCCAATGCAATATGCTCCTACTGGAGCGGCCTCGATGACGCAAAAACTGCGGAAGCACTGAAGCTTACGGCAGAACAGAGCGCCGGCCAGAACGCCGACATCGCTCCCGGGGACGGATGGGAGGAATTCTCCGAACCCTTTGCAAACGGCCTCGACATCTTCGGCTACAACTATCTCGAGGATCGCTACGAGAAAAACCATGCGATGTATCCGGACCGCGTCATGCTCGGCTCCGAGAACTCCCCGAAGGAAATCGGCTTCCGCTGGCCTATGATCGAAAAAACTCCGTATGTCATCGGCGATTTCACCTGGACCGCATGGGACTACATCGGCGAGGCAGGGCTCGGAAAGTCGATTTTCACTTCGAAGAGTGACCTCTCTCCGGATGATGTGATGGCCGAAATGTCTTCACACACTTCGAAGTTCCCGTGGAGACTTGCAAACGACGCAGATTTTGACATTAACGGCGACATCCGGCCGCAGGGCATCTACCGCCGGATTGTGTGGGGCGCCGAAGAGACGGCCGTATTCTCCTATGATCCAGCAGTCTACGGGCAGACGGAGCTCCTTAGTCAGTGGGGATTTACGGATGTGCGGAAGTGCTGGAACTGGCCCGGACAGGAAGGCGCGAAGGTCCGGATTGCCGTCTTCAGCTCTGCAGATGAGGTGGAGGTTTTCGTAAACGAAAAGTCCATTGGCACGAAATCGAAGGAAGACGCACCGGCGGAGCTTCCGAAGAGCTTCTATTTTGATACGGTCTACGAACCCGGCACCGTGAAAGCGGTTGGAAAGACAAATGGAAAGGTAGTCTCCGAGGATATTCTGGAAACGGTCGGTGCCCCTGCTGCCATCGTTCTCTCCTCAGACCGGACATCCATGCCGGCGGACGGACATGCCCTTGCGTATGTCAGTGTCTCCGTTGTCGATGCGGAAGGCCGGCTCGTCCCGGATGCGGAAGTGCTGCTGAAGGCATCTGTGGCTGTTATGGCGGAAGGAAACAGCAAAACCGGCCTTACAGTGAAAGAAAGCAGCGGATTGAATCTCCCGGAAGGCGAAAACTGCGCGTCAAAGATCCCTGGAGATGAAAGCGGCCGAACCGATTCCTCTTCGAATGAATGTGCTGTACTCGCCGGTTTTGGCTCCGGAAACCCGAAGGCCACCGAAAATTATCAGAGCGACTCTTTCCACACCTTCCGCGGCAGAGCACTCGCCATCCTCCGTGCGGGCTACACCGGCGGAACCGTAACACTGACCGTGAGGGCGGAAGGACTGAATAAGGCGGAAGCAACGATTAAAGTCAATGCGTAAACTTTTGTCTCCTCTGCGGAAAAGCCGGCGCGCTGCGCCGGCTTTCTTTTATTGATTTGCGGGTATGATCTTCCATTTCCGGCCGAAACCACCGGGTAAATAAAGCTTCTTCGCGTCCGTAATTTCCGAATCCGCACCGAATCTTTCCGCGGCCGGCGCAACATGATCGACGCATAACGGCCAACACATCATTGCCGCACTTTACCGGATTAATTCGTTGACGCGTTGAATATTTATTCCTATAATGAATCAAGTTTATTCGTGTAATGCATGTATACAGCGGTTTGTGGAACAGCAGCGCGTGCTTCATGTGGGGGTACGTGTTGCCTGAAGGGGGAGAAAATATGACAGGTTCACAGATTGCAATGCTGGTCACCATGGTGGCGTATCTGCTCGGCATGGTCGGAATCGGCATCAAATTGTCGGAGAAAAATGAAACCGTCGGTGATTTCTATCTGGGCGGCCGAAAGCTCGGGCCACTCGTGACAGCGATGAGCGCAGAGGCCTCGGATATGTCAAGCTACCTGCTGATGGGCCTTCCCGGACTTGCCTATCTGTCGGGACTTGCCGATGTCACCTGGACCTGCATCGGTCTTTCCGCCGGAACATATCTCAACTGGCTGATTGTCTCCAAGCGGCTCCGCCGGTACACCGAGAAAACGGATGCGATCACTCTGCCGGAATTCTTCTCGAAGCGCTATGGTGATGACCGGTATCTGATCGCAGCATTCGCAGCGGTGTTCATTGTTGTGTTTTTCGTGCCTTATACTGCATCCGGTTTTGCCGCCTGCGGAAAGCTTTTCAACTCTCTGTTCGGGCTCGACTATCACGCAGCCATGCTGATCAGCGCCCTCGTCATCATGTTCTACACGGCGATGGGCGGATTCCTTGCGGCATCCACGACGGACTTCATCCAGAGCATCATCATGACCACAGCCTTGGTCATCATTGTTATTTTCGGCACGGTTCAGGCCGGCGGCCCTGCTGCTGTCATTGAAAACGCCAAAACTCTTCCGGGCTATTTCAGCATGACTGAGACCTACGTGCAGGCGACCGGCCTGAGTGCGCCGTATACATTCCTCACGATCTGCTCCACACTTGCATGGGGACTTGGTTACTTCGGCATGCCGCACATTCTGCTGCGCTTCATGGCCATCGAGGATGACAGCAAGCTCCGCCTGTCCCGCCGCGTCGCCACCATCTGGGTCATCATCGCGATGGGAATCGCAATCGCCATCGGTGTCATCGGACTCGGCATGACCGGTGCCGGAAGAATTCCACAGCTTGTGGGAACCTCTGAATCCGAAACCGTCATCGTCCGGATTTCCGACCTGCTTTCAAGATATGGTATTATTCCGGCGCTTGTCGCAGGTATCGTTCTCTCCGGAATCCTGGCCTCAACAATGTCCACTTCGGACTCACAACTTCTTGCGGCCTCCTCTTCGGTCTCGAACGACATCATGACAAAATTCCTTCACATAAAGGTCGACAAGACAAAGCAGCTCGTTGTCTCGCGGGTCACGCTGATTGCCATTGCCGTCGTCAGTGCGTTCTTTGCCTGGGATCCGAACAGCTCCGTGTTCGTCATTGTATCCTTCGCATGGGCGGGTTTTGGCGCCTGCTTCGGCCCTGTCGTGCTGCTGGCTCTGTTCTGGAGACGTTCGAACCGGCAGGGGTGTCTTGCCGGCATGCTCGCAGGAGGCATCAGCGTCTTCGTCTGGAAATTCCTCGTCCGGCCGCTCGGCGGCGCCTTCAACATTTATGAATTGCTCCCCGCCTTCCTCATCGCTATCGCTGTAAATGTTGTGGTCTCACTGCTCACGCCGGAGCCTCCGAAGAAAGTCCTCGATGACTTCGACGCAGTGAAGGCAGCGATGAAGCGCTGAGAATTAAAAAGTGCGCCGCCTGGCGCACCGCAGTAAGAAAGCCGTCCCCTAAAAGGGACGGCTTTCTTTGATTATTGATATACCCTGACAAAAGAAGCAGACAGGCGTTTATACTTGTATCCTGCGTATTCTTTACGCAAGTTCTGCCTTGAGCTCATCGACCTTGTCGAGGTGCTCCCAAGGCAGATCGACATCGGTGCGTCCGAAGTGACCATATGCTGCGGTCTGCTTGTAGATCGGGCGGCGAAGATCGAGCATCTTGATGATTCCGGCCGGGCGGAGGTCGAAGTGCCTGCGGATGATCTCGACGATCTTCTCGTCGTCAATCCTTCCGGTTCCGAAGGTGTTGACATTGATCGAGGTCGGCTGCGCTACACCGATTGCATAGGAAAGCTGAATCTCAAGTCTGTCTGCATAGCCCGCTGCCACGAGGTTCTTCGCGACATACCGCGCTGCGTAAGCTGCGGAGCGGTCAACCTTCGTGCAGTCCTTGCCGGAGAATGCTCCGCCGCCGTGACGGCCGACACCGCCATAGGTATCGACGATGATCTTGCGGCCGGTAAGACCTGCATCGCCGTGAGGTCCGCCGATGACGAAACGTCCGGTCGGATTGATGAAGATCTTGGTGTTGTCATCGACCATGGCAGCATCAACAACCGGGTCGATAACGTACTTGCGGATATCCTTGTGGATCTGCTCCTGAGAAACCTTTTCGTCATGCTGTGTAGAAATGACGATCGCCTCGAGGCGGATCGGCTTGTTGTTCTCGTCATACTCAACAGAAACCTGGGACTTGCCGTCTGCGCGGAGATACGGCAGTGTGCCGTTCTTGCGGACTTCAGTGAGTTTTCTGGTAAGCTTGTGAGCGAGGTTGATGGAATAAGGCATGTACTCCGGGGTCTCATTCGTCGCATAGCCGAACATCATGCCCTGGTCGCCGGCGCCGATCGCTTCGATCTGCTCGTCGGACATCTGATCCTCTCTTGCCTCAAGCGCTTTGTCGACGCCCATCGCGATATCCGGGGACTGCTGATCCAGTGCTACAAATACTGCGCAGGTATCAGCGTCAAAACCCTTGCTGGAGTCGTCGTATCCGATCTCGCGGATGGTATCGCGGACAACCTTCTGATAATCAACAACCGCCTTGGTTGTGATCTCGCCGGTTACCAGAACAAAACCGGTGCAGGTTGCTGTCTCACATGCTACCCGGCTCATCGGATCCTGTGCCATGCAGGCATCAAGGATGGCATCGGAAACTGCATCGCAGATTTTGTCGGGATGTCCTTCCGTGACGGACTCCGACGTGAAGATGTACTTTTCCACTTGGAAACCTCCCAAATTATTGAAATTACATGAAAAATCCGCCCAGGCGCGGACGGATCGGATGTGCAAATCCTCTTATTGTTCGACTCGCCTTATCGGCTCTCGCTCAGGTTGGCACCCTTCCCACCGCGCATCATGTGCGTTACCGGGGTTGCCGTGGCTTCACAGACCCTATGTGTCTCCACCACTCTGAATAAGAGTATATTCAATTGGACTTGCTGACCGGAACACTGCCGATGACCGACAAAACTCCGGTTTCACACTACGAAAGGCATAATACGCCCGGTCAGTTTCAGTGTCAATGAAACCGGGGCCCACATTTTTAACAGACTGTCCAAAACCTGCCGCGGGTCTGTTCCGAAATCCTGCAAAGTCCGCGCCAGAAAGGTCCCCGCTCCGGACCTTAAGCCATCTATCTTCTGCGGAGGGCCGTTTCCCTGCTGCGGCGCGGCCGTCGCTCTCCATTCCGGCAGCTGTGCACTATTCGTTTACTTTTCCTGCCCGAAATAATAAAATAATCACAATTGTGTGGGGCGGAAATGGATGTAACAGAGGTACAGGTTTGATCGTCCGGCCGGTGCAGGACCTCAGACTGACACCGGCACCCGGAGGTGCCGGAATCGGAAAGCGGAGTAAAATCAGAAATTTCTATGTTAAAGAGACTTATCAGCAGGGATCAGAGCGGCAGCGAAGAAGACTGGAAAAGCTACTGGCAGAATGAAATAAACGGAAATCAAAACAGCCAGGATCAGAACGGCCAGCCGAATCAGCAGGGTCAGGACCAGAATGGCAGCAGGAACAACAGCGGAAACGGAAACTGGAACGGCAACAGCGGCTGGGACAATAGCGGAAACGGAAACTGGAACAGCAACGGCGGCTGGGACAATAACGGAAGCGGAAACTGGAACAGCAACGGCGGCTGGGACAGCAGCGGAAACGAAAACTGGAACGGCTATCCGTCGTATACCCCCTATAATGCATCGCAGAATCTGGCGCAGGCATCGTTTGTCCTGTCCATCGCCGCGCTTGCGACGACGTTTTTCATGACCTTTTTTCTTCCGATGATTCTCGCGCCGATTTCTATAGTCCTTGCCATTATTTCCAAAGGGAAGAAGAAACATGTCAGGGACCGTGCGAAAGCTGCGGTGTTTATCTCCGTCTGCGCTCTCGTCATTAATTTCAGCATTCTCGTGAATTCTTTTGTGACGCTCTTCCGCAGTCCCGAGATGCGTGCGACCGTCAATCAGGTGACGGAACAGATGTACGGCATTACGGTGGAAGATACGATCCGCGAGATCGACAAAATGTATGGAACCAACCTCGAGTCTTTGCTGCGCGGCGACAGTTCCCAATATTATAATCCGGACGGCAATGAAAATTCCGGCTCGGAAGTGACAGTGACAGGAGGTGACAGCGATGGCCAGATCATCTGATTTTAACTTTCAGATCAAGGGAACGGCCAGGCAGGCAGTCACCGGACACCTCGGAACAACGGTCGGGTCCATTCTCTTCTACTGCATCACGGCTCTCCTTCTCTCGAACATCACGGTCAGCATTTTTCCCGGCTCAGACGTCGGATCAACCATAGGTTTTGAGGCTGTGAACTTCATCATCCAGCTTTTCCTCGGCCTGCTGGCATATGGCATCAATTATCAGCATCTTCTGCTTGTGTATGGGCAGAACACTACATTCGGCGATCTCTTTGCCGGATTCCGGCGCGGCGTCAACGACCGTGTCATCAAGGTGACGGCAGTCCTTGCACTCATCAGTTTCTGCTGCACACTGCCTGCTACTCTGGTCATGAGCACCTGTGCGGATGCGGCGGAGATGATCGAAAAGATGTATCTCATCGCACCGCTCTATATTGCGGGCATCATTCTCGATATCTGGTTTACGCTGAGCTTCTCGCAGTGCTATTATCTGCTCGCGGATTTCGAGACGCTGGGCGCAAAAGACTGCCTGCGGGATTCCGCCCGCATGATGAAGGGAAACCGCGGCAGACTGTTCGTGCTGATCCTGAGCTTCCTGCCTCTTGCACTGCTCGGCCTGCTCTCCTTCGGCATTGCTGATCTCTGGACGGCCTCCTATGAGACGGCAGCAGAGGCGTCCTTCTACCAGTGGCTGACCGCTTCGGGCAGGAAGGACTCTGATCAGTAAGTATTGAAGAGCATTATTTTGAAGAATTCCGATCAGGCGGATTCTGAAGGATTCGGATCAGATAGATTCTCACTGAACAGATTTCCCGGAATCCCTGTTGAATCAAAATTCCTGTTGAATATGGAGAGGATAACAATTTTCAGATACTATGGATCGACTCACTGAATTCATCAATCAGACATGGTTCCGGACCGACGGAAAGAAGAAGCTTTCTGATCCCGAGGCCGAGAAACAGCGCGAAGAGCTGATAAAGGCGCAGGAGAAGGCTGTGTCGAATCTCTGGGACCTGCCGTTTTCATTCAACATCGCGCTCGAGGAAAAAAATATCGAGCGCACGAGCGTCAACGCACAGAATCTTCTTGACCTTTACAAGAAGGAGATCGCACCGCCGCTGTCAAAACTTGACAGCCGCCTGAAGGCAATGGCCGAACTCGACTGGATTGTAGTCTTCTACCGTGCGCTCGAATATATCAGCCGGATTCATGGTGCGAGTGCCGACCAGGATGCTGCGGATTTTGCGCACACGCTCGCCCTTTCGTCAAAATTTGACACAACGGTTTCTGAATTCTACCTCCTCGAGCGGCGCTCTCCGGAAAATACCCGGATGAAGTCGTTTGACGACTGGCTGGAAAAGTCGCGCACAGAACTCGTGGTTCCGCAGAACCGCTTTTGGAAACGTGCAGAACGGACCGGAGAGACGATTCGTATCCTCAAGGCATCGGCAGGGCTTGCTGTTATCGCGGCCATTATCTACGTCATTGCATCCATCGCAACCGGTATGGGGCCGATTGCGCGAAGACTCGGCATACACTACCCAAAGCTTGTCGCCGAGGAGGATATGACAGACCTCGGGGATTATGCTCCGGTCAAAATCGCGGATTTCAATGCAAGCTCGATCCTTCTCGATGACGGGACCGTGGATCAGTCCTCCGGCAAGGCAGAAGGTGATGTGGACGGTCATCCGATTGCCCGATTCACCGATGCGAACCTGATGGATGGAAATATCCACACGGCCTGGGCAGAAGGTGAGAAAAACGCCGGTTATGACAAACGCCTGTACTTCAACGTCGACGCCAAGGCGATGGTCCATTATATCGTCATCTACAGCGGAAACCAGGAGAGCGGGGATTCGTTCAAAGAATATAACCGCCCGAAGGCAGTCACTCTCCGCCTCGACTCTGCAAACAAGAGTTATCGGATTCACCTGAAAGACACACCGGACCCTCAGTACATCCGCGTTGATGAGACGGTAGACCGGTTCTGGATTATTATCGATTCTGTCTACCGGGGTTCGAATGGAGAGAACACGACCTGCGTGTCAGAAGTAGAAGTTTATTAAGCGGAAAATAGGGATCATCAGAGAATGGGATTATTCAGCCGTAAGAACAAAGAAATAACCGTAAACGAATGCATCAACCGGAGCCGGACGGAACCGAATTCCGTTCTTCTCGACATTCGCGGGAAGGATGACTTCAAAGAAAGCCACATCGCCGGCAGCATCAATATCCCGCTCGATTCCATCGAACGGATCACCAGCCGGATTCCGGATAAGGACAAGCAGATTTTTGTCATCGGAAGCTATGCAAGCGCACCGATAAAAGCCGTGAAGGCAATCCGCAAACTCGGCTACAAAAAGGTTTTCCGCGGCGGCTGCGTGGAGGATCATCACGGCCTGATGCAGCACGACTGGTAAACATCCCGGAGGCACCAAATGAACGCATGGATCATCATCCTCGCAGCCAACGTATTCCTTTTCATCGTTGAAACTGCACAGGGAGGATCAGAAAATACACGGACCGCGATACGTTTTGGCGCTCAGGACGTGGATCTTGTCGACAGAGGGCAATACTGGCGTCTGTTTACGTCCATGTTTGTCCATTTCGGAATTTTCCATCTTGCGACCAATATGTACGCTCTCTACTGCCTTGCCCCGGCCATGGAAAGCTTCATCGGTCCCTTCTGGTTTTTGCTGATTTACATTCTCTCGGGGCTGTTTGGAAACATTCTGACATATGAGACCGAGAAGAAAAGACGCCGGAATTCTCTCAGCGCCGGTGCATCCGGGGCGATCTTCGGGCTTTTCGGCTTTTATCTCGCGCTCGCGCTGATCCCGCAGTACAGTCAGCTTGTCTCGATGAGCGGCATCCTTTCATCCCTCGGCATCAACCTCGTGTACGGAATCTTCAATCGCCGCATCAACATGACCGCCCACGTCGGGGGCCTGATCGCGGGATTCATACTCTCCTTCTTCCTGCTGACTGTACTGGGGTGACGGTCTCAGAATTTGCTTTTGATCTGCACCGCCGCGTGTTTCAGCGCTGCCGGTACATATTGCCGGAAGAAGTAGCCGTGCACCCTTTCCGGCTCCATAGACTCAAAGGCCGAATAGGAAACGCACTCTCTGCGCTTCATGAGATCCTCATAATAGGAAAAACCCTCGTCCGAAAGTGTGTTGGTGTGCACGACAAACGTCGTGAGGCCGTCGCAGTCCTCGTCCCTCTTACGGTTGTAGGAAATGGGATAAAACTTCATCCCCTCGTAGAGGAAGGGCGCTTTGCCGAACCCGTCCGAAATCTTTGTAAATCCGTACTCCCGGAGAACCTTCAGAGTATCCTTATCAAATGTGTGCGACGGCGCGAAGAAAAGATCCGTTTTAATGCCGTGCTCTTCCAGGATTTTCTTTCCCTCCCCGATCATCTGCCTTTGCTTTTCCAACGGTACTCCCGCGAATTCAGAATCGCGGTTCAGCGGAAAAACTCCGCCGTCCCGCGTCGTGTAAACATGGCGGAAGCCATGCATCGCGACGGTAAAGCCATCCTGCTCAAGTTCCTTTACATAATCCCAGAAAGAAGGCCCGTCCCCGTCGATGTCGAGCGTCTTATCTCTGCAGTCCGGCACCACGCCGATAAGCGGCCGGATGCCGCGGTTTTGAAGAAGTCCGCGGAACCGCTCGAATTTTGCAAAATCCATATGGGGAGTGATGTCATCTAATCGGAACGTAATCGGCATGAGATATTCCCATTCACACTTATACCCCGCATTCGGCAAAATCCGCGGATGCGGTTTTGCCGAATGCGGCAGCATCGGTGCTTCAGCACCGATGCTGCGGTTTGAAAGTCCTGCATCAGCAGGACTTTCAAACTTGATATCATCAGTCAATTTCAATCGAATATTCTCTGTGGAAGTGCCCGAGAGGATCCAGTTTCTGCTCTTCGAACCGGTCTTTCAGTTCTCCGTCAAACCCTTTGTTGTCGACTCTTCCGATCCAGGGTTCGAGGCAGACGAACGGCGCCTTTGCAGATTTGGACCACAGACCGAAGGACGGGAAATCTCTGCAGGTAAGACGCACATACGGCGTGCGGTCCGGATACAGAATACTCGCCCGCGTGATCTGACTGCCGTCAAAAATCAGTGCGTCATTGTCGAACATGTGCTCCGTGAGCTTGAGCATTCCCGGTGCAAGCTGCGGGACAACCCTTCCATCCTCGGTGTCCCTGCGCCTTCCGCCTGAAAGATCAAGCATTCTGACATTGTCGGCATCGGCACTCGCCGTCTCCGGGTCGATCAGAATGTAGCGAAGGTGCGAGGCCGGCTCGAACTCCTCGCCGCCCATGCCTTCCTGCTCGAAAAGGACAAAATAGTCATTCTTCACCGTGCCGGGAAGGATCGGGACGTTGAATCCCGGATGACCGCCGATCGAAAAATACAGCGGCTCGTCCGATGACGGATTGAAGACATCCCACTGCACCGTAAGAACATTGTCGTCCAGAATGTAAGTAATCCGAAGGTCAAAATCCATCGGATAGACTTCTCTTGTTTTTTCGTTCGATACAAGGTCGTAGGTCGCACTCGTGTCCGTGCAGCGGATGAGTGTAAACATAAGATCGCGCGCGAAGCCGTGCTGCCCCATCGGATACTTCCTGCCCTTGTAGCGATAATATCCGCCATTCACCTTGCCGACAAAAGGAAACAGGATCGGCGCATGCCGGTCCCAGAATTCGGGATTTGCCTGCCAGATTGTCTCATGGCCCCTCTCTTTATCGTAAATTCCGGTAAGCTCTGCTCCGAGCTCATTAATCTGCACTGTCAGGTACGCATTTTCAAGTCTCGTCATCATAGTCCTTTCTATGTCCCCGCCTGTGTATTTGAAACTCCGGTTCAGGTCCCCTGCCCGGCGCACTGCCGCTCATCACCTTTGCCCGGATAAAACTCATTTTTAACCGCGCTGATGTAACATCCGCGAATTTCTGTTCTGCCGAATGCGGCAGCGATGATGCGCTTTGCAGGTCCCTGTATTGGCAGAACATACATCCTTCTGAATTACCGGCCGTCAGACCCCTCTGACAGCCCTCTGAACAGCCTGTCCAGATTCCGGACGTATGCCTCCTCCGAGAACACCGCAGCCCTTTCCCTTGCCTTCCGCGCATAAGCGTTTCTGTATTCCGGGCTCCGCTCATAGCGGAGGATTACTTCTGCAAGCGCCCTTTCCTCATCGGAAATCGTTCCGGCGTCAAAACTAATTGTACCATCCATCGGAGGGATCAGAGTGCCATATTGTACATCAATCGGAGAAGAAATCGTCTCTTCCTTCCTCCCACGCGGTCCGCGCCGGATTTCCTGTATTTCCTTTTCACTGCATAAAATTTCCATCGGCCCGGTGGGGCAGTCCACAGCAATTGCAGGGACGCCGACTGCCATTGACTCAACCAGTGCATTCGGAAATCCTTCAAACGTCGATGTGAGAAGATACACATCTGCAAGTGAGCAGAGCGCCGACGGCTGCCGCAGAAGCCCCGTGAAATACACATCCCTGCCGATTCCAAGGTCCGCCGCAAGTTTCCGGTATCCGGTGTACGCTCCGTCCCCGATGATAATAAGGCCTGTGTGTTCCTCTCCCGCCTTCTCTTCCTCCTCGATCACAGCCGCCATAGCCTTCAGCTGATGCCAGAATCCCTTGACGTCATCTTCACGTCCCATGGAGACCGCAAAATGCGGATGATCACAGAGAAACTTCCGGAGCGTCGGATCCTCTGCGCCGCACTCCCGCCGGAAAACCGCATCATTTACCGCACCGCCGGCATTATCACCGGCTTCACAGCCCGCAGCATTACCGGCATCTCCGGCACCGCCGCCATTTCCGCCATTTCCGCCCGCCATTTTCCCGGCAAGAAAGCTCCGCCCTCTGCGGATTTCTTCGTCTCCCGGTATCCGGATCGGGTTGTAGACAGTCGTGATGTGTTCACAGCGGTACTCTTCGCGGATTATCTGTTCGATCTCCCGGCTGCAGCTGATGATGAGGTCTGCCTTCCGGCAGTTCAGACGGATCCGCCGCGGATTATCGAGGTCCATATAGCTGCGGATTCCGATGACAAGCCTGTCCCCCGCGCGGGCAAGGCTGTTCGTAAGACTTGCGGTGGAGCCGAAGCTGTAGGAAATCTGTGTTCCCAGCTTCCGCTTCAGTTTTTTCAGGGCTCTGGCTCTCCTCGGGACGTTCAGGATTTTCGCGATCCTGCTTTCTGCGGCGCCGATCCCCAACTCCTCGACATGCAGTCCTTCAAGGTCAAATGCGGCATCGCTGAGGTCAAAAACCGCGATGGTCACGTTATACAGCGGCGCAAGAAGTCTTGCCGTCTTCACGCACACTCGCTCGAAGCCGCCCTGGTGCAGCATCGGCACCACCAGCATCAGATTGATTTTCTTATCTTCCGGAATTTCCGTTCTGCTCATCCGATTTTTATTCCATAAAAAAGGTCAGACTGACCTGCTTCTTTTGTCCTGTCATCACTTCGCCCGATCCAGATACCACTTCTCCATAACTTTCGCCTGCTCCGTGATGTCAAAATCATGATCTTTCAGAATCCGTACCGCCTCTTCGGAGTCCTTCTCCCTGCCGGCCTCATCCTTGATTTTCATTCTCCCGATCTCATCCGCCCACATCTTTGCATCTCCCGGCCGGTCGATGGAAAGCTGCTTCACAAGCGGACTCAGGGCGACCTCGTCCGTGATATTGGCCGAAATCAGGCACGGAAGTCCCGAGGCCTGCGCCTCAAGAACAACTCCCGGAAGGCCCTCCGAGTGCGAAGGAAAAACGAACAGATCCATGCCGCTGTAAAGACGCTTCGTCTCGGCAGGAGTTTTGACGCCGGCAAAACAGCACCGTTCCTCGATGCCGAGCGCCCGCGCCTTCTCTTTCATTGATTCCTGCAGCGCGCCCCCGCCGATCATCACAAGCCGATAATTCTCCGGCAGCAGCGCAAAAACATCGAGCAGAAACGCATGATTCTTGGGCTCGTCAAAACGTCCGACATGCCCGAGCACGATCTCGTCTTCCGTATCCGGTGCCGCAAAAGAGCCTGTCCGCGGCGCATCCGGAATGAAACGGCAGCCTTCCGCGTCGATCGCATTCGGGATGACCTTTACGGTCCCGTTCTCCACGAGCTTCTTTCCGTACAGCTGCTCGCCGGCAAGGCGCGATACTGCATAAAGCTCGTCCGCCTTTTTCGTGATGCCGCGGCTCATGACCCACATGCCGATGCGGCGAAGGCCGTGCTCCTCCTGCGTGTGCCGCACATGCACAGCCGTCACCTTCACGCCGTTCTTCTTTGCGATGGGCAGATAGACGCCGGCCATGCTCGTCATGTGCCCCTGCACCATGACCCAGCCGTGATGGGAAGAAAAAAACTGCTCCGCCGCTCTCCTGTATGCACGGTAATTGTGCCCGTTAAAACGCGGCAGCGCATAGATTTTCCCTCCGAGCGCACGGACCTCTTCGTCGTAGAACTGCGGCGCGCGGTTCTGCATCCGCTCCTCGCTCGTCGCACCCGGCGCCTCCGTGTGCACGAGAAAGTCAAACTGGACCTTTGACCGGTCAATGTGCCGGTAAAGGTCCATGGTCCTGCTCTCGGCGCCGCCCAGATTCAGCGTCCCGAGAACATGCAGTATTCGAATTGGCTGCTTGTCTGTCTCCCCCATAGTCTCTCAGTTCTGTGGCTCAGATCATGAATAATCTCAATGATTCAGATCATGAATAATCCCGTAGATGCAGATAGTCCTGTCAGAGTCTTTTCCGGCAGCTTAGGTTCAGTATAGAATGTCGCCCGGGACAATCCCGCGGCTGCACTCAAAACGGTCGATGCGCATCGAGCCGTCCACCGTGCGGACGATCAGTTTCCCGTCGAAAATATCGATCACTTCTCCCGGTGCGAACGCGGAGAAATCGATCCGGTCGTCAAAAGGATGTGCCTCCCAGATCGTGACGCGCGCATCCGTTCCATTGTCTGCCTCATCCGCCTCGTTTTTCCCGCAGCGTTCCGGAACAGAAACCGGATTATAGCCTGGTTTATCCGCCGGGTTTGAACATGGGTTATAAACCCGGTTATAGCTTGCCGTCTCCGCCGTGCCGGGCAGGGCAGCCGGAAGATCTTCCCCGGCAGACTGCTGCGTGGATCCTTGTGCCGATTCTTGTGACGATTCCTGTGCAGAGGCCGGCAGTTCCTTACTCCTCATACAGCAGAACGCACCCGGGAAAGGTGCCGCCACTCCGCGGATCAGGTTATAGATATTCCGCGTCCGGTCATGCCAGTCGATTCGTCCGTCTGCCGGCGTCCTCTTCGGGTACCAGCAGTCGAAGTCCCGGCTGTCCGTGCGGATGGGAATCTCCCCGCCGCTCTTCTCCGCCTCCGACAGCGCCGCAGTAAGCCGCGCGATCAGCTGCTGCGACACAATCGTGTTCTTATACTGTGCCGTCCGGATATCGTCATGCTCGTTGATGGAAAACGTTCCGGTCGCAAAAACATTGGGCGAGTCGGCCTTCTTATCATAGCGGAAGAGATTCAGATTGAAACGAGTATCTCCCACGATCATCGACCAGTTGAGCGGTGATCTGCCCCTTCCAAACGGAAGGTAGCCGGCGTTGCCGTGAAATCCGAAAATGCCGTACCTGAACGAATCAAGGACCGGTTCCGGAATCAGCCGCTGCCAGCCGCTCACGATACCGATTCCAAAAGTATTCCCGCGCAGAAACTCCTGCGTTTTCGCATCGGTCAGCCGGTAGCTGTCCGCCTCAAACACGGGGATTCCGTATTTTTCCGTTAAGAACGAGAGTCCTTTATACCCGGAAACCTGATTTTTCTTCGTCACCGACGGTGCAATCGTGATGACAAGATCAACCTTTGAAAGCCTTTGATGAATGTATGCAATGACATTTTCCGAGGTGTCTTTCACCCCGAACACAACCAGACGATAGTACATATCAGCAGCACCCGTTTCCTACCGACGTCGCATCAATGCTGTTCTTCCAGTCATCCATGCGCCCGATGAGCCAATTTTCCAATGCTTCCATACCCTCTCCGGTTTTGGCGCTCACCGGAAAAACCTGAATATCCGGATTCAGTTTCCGCGCCCGCGCGATGCACTCGTCCATATTAAAATCAAACACCGGAAGGGTGTCCGTCTTTGTGATGACAAGCGCGTGGCTCTTCATGAACATCAGCGGGTATTTGAGCGGCTTGTCGTCGCCCTCGGGGACTGAAAGGATCATTACGTCGAGGCCGGCGCCGGTGTCGAATTCGGCGGGGCAGATCAGGTTGCCGACGTTCTCAAGGAATGCGAGATCAAGGCCTTCGCAGCCCATTTCATCAAGACTCCGTTTCGTCATTCCGGCGTCCATATGGCACATTCCGTCTGTGTGGACCTGGATCGAGCGGGCACCGTGCCCGACGATACGCTCGGCATCGACCTTCGCGTCGATATCCGCCTCGACGACGCCGATCCGGACTTTCTTTCCGATATCGTCAATAATCCGGCCCAGCAGAGTCGTCTTGCCGGACCCCGGAGAACTCATCAGATTGACGAGCAGTGTGCCCTGCTCTTTCATTTTCCGGCGGACTTCGTCCGCTGTCCGGTCATTTTCCTCTGATACAGATGCTTTGAGTTCAATTACCCGCATAGCTTTACCTGCTTTTGTTATCTGTTATCGAATCTCCGCGGCCTGCTGCGGCCGGGCTGCTGAACATCTAAAGAGCGCGCCCGCGGATCAGTCTTTCAATGCGCGCAGGCCTTTACTATTTTATCAGTCAGGGTGCTGTATTGCAATGAACGCGGAGCCTTATGATTATATCGTCCGGATTTTCACTTCAGCCGGTTCGAGACCCTCTGAAGTATAACGGACGGTAATGGAACCTGCGTTTTCTTTCGAGCGGATGACTGCCATCACTTCTCCCTGGTAGGTTTTCCACTTAGTCGTCTCTTTTTTATTCCACAACATTTGTGCATCTTTTACAATATTCAAAATTATGAAATTATGTTTTTATAAGTTGTGAATAATACCGGGCAGTATTCATTGGTTTTTTGGCGGAAGCAATGCAGAAGGGATGAAGGAAGATCTGAGTGCAGAGAAGCAGTCTCTTCTGGCTGCCCCATTCCGGCGTCGGATTTCTTCAGGGGTATTTCCAGCAGAGAGAAAACAGGGAGGCTATACAATATGCAGATTCACTATTTTGAAAACGAGGGCGGGCCGGTGATCGGTTCCGCGAACGGTAAGGTGATCCGGAGGGACGGGTGCGTTTTCCGCGATCTTGAGGGCACCGGGGAGCTCCTGCCGTATGAGGACTGGCGCCTTGACGACAAAACACGCGCGCTGGACCTGGCTTCGAGACTTTCCGTCGATGAAATACTCGGTCTTATGATGTATTCTCCGCATCAAATGATTCCGGCTCAATCCATGGGACCGGGATTCTCCCCGAGCGGGACCTATGGCGGAAAGACATTTGAAGATAGTTCTGCCAAAGCATATGATCTCACGGATCAGCAGAAGGATTACCTCGCGAAGCAGCATATCCGCTATATTCTCGCGGTAAAATTCAAGGATGCGGCAACTGCCGCGCTGTGGAACAATGAACTTCAGGCCGAAGCGGAAAGTCTTCCTCACGGAATTCCGGTCAATATTTCCTCCGATCCCAGAAACGGAGCGGCCGATGAAGGAACCGAGGAGTTCCGCAAATCCGGAAAAGACGTATCCCGCTGGCCGGAAGGTTTCGGGATTGCGGCCACTTTCTCCCCGGAACTCTGCAGGGAATATGCTTCCGATATTTCCCGTGAATACCGTGCTCTCGGCATTACAACTGCTCTTTCTCCGCAGGCGGACCTTGCGACAGAGCCCCGCTGGTTCCGCGGCGCCGATACATTCGGAACTTCTCCGGAACTCGTCCGTGACATGGTCCGCGCCTATTGCGACGGAATGCAGACAACGGAAGGGACAGACGACGGCTGGGGGAAAGACAGTGTCACGGCGATGGTCAAGCACTGGCCGGGCGGAGGCCCGATGGAAGGCGGCCGTGACGCGCACTACCCGTTCGGAAAATATGCAGTTTACCCGGGCCATGACGCAAAGGATCATCTCATGCCTTTCCTCGACGGCGCATTTGCACTCGAGGGCGGAACCGGTTCTGCCGGTGCCGTCATGCCCTATTATTCGGTCGGCTGGGATTACGCGGAGGAGTCCGGCGCAGATGCCGCCGCAGAAGAATGGAAGAAGGCTCACGGGGCAGATCCTTCGGCTGACTGCGCTTCCGGTGCAAAAGAGAAGTCCTGCTCCGGCGATGCTGCTTCCCGCGGAAAGAAAGAGTCCTGCTCCGGCGCCATCAGCCCTCTTGCGGGCGATCTTCCCTCCGACGGGAAATCGCTTCCAAACGTCGGCAATTCTTACAGCCGTTATATCATTCACGATCTGCTTCGGGGAACCTTTGGTTTTGACGGCGTCGTCTGTACGGACTGGGGAATCACGCAGGATCCGGGAAAGGATATCGACCGGCTCGACTCGCACTGCTTCGGCGTGGAAGACAGGAGCGAGGCAGAGCGGGAACTTCTGCTCATTGAAAACGGAGTCGACCAGTTCGGCGGGAACTCTGAAATCGAACCGATCCGGGAAGCCTACCGGATCGGGGTTTCGAAATACGGCGAAGCGGTGATGAGGAGACGGATCGCGGCGTCTGCTGCGAGACTCCTCATGAGTTCCTTCCGCTGCGGACTCTTCGAGAATCCTTATCTTGACCCGGATGAGAGTGCGGCTGTTGCAGGATGCAGGGAATTTGTCGATGCGGGCTTTGAGGCGCAGAAGAAGTCCATCGTCCTGCTGAAGAATAAAGAGCACACGCTTCCGCTCAGCACAGAAAAGACTGACGATCTCCGCGGAGAAAAAACGTCTGGCTGCGGAGAGAAGCCGGCCTCGGAAAGAAAACTCCGCGTCTATATTCCGCTCCGCACGGTGACGCCCGCCAAAACCTTCATGCGCACACCCGGCGGCCCCTCGTACACAGAGGACCCGGCCGCAGGTTTTGACGTTTCCGCATACTGCGAGCGGGTCGGGAGCCCGGATGAGGCAGATGCCGCAATCGTGTTCATCGACAGCCCGCACTCCGAATGTTACGACCCGGATGACGTAAAGAAAGGCGGAAACGGTTATCTCCCGATCTCGCTCATGTACGGCAGGTATAATGCGCCGGCCGGAAGAAAGCCCAGCATCGCAGGCGGGGATTTCCGCGAAAACTTCACCGACCGCAGTTTCTGCGGCAAGGACGCAATTGTTTACAATCGCTCCGACCTTACGCTTCTTGAAGAGACGCGCGCTGCAATGAAGGACAGAAAAGTGATTCTTGTCGTCCGCGCGGCGAACCCGTTCGTGATGTCCGAAGTCGAACCGCTGTCCGACGCGGTTCTCGTGCACTTCGGGGTTTCCAGGAAAGCCGTCTTCGATCTCCTCTTCGGCCGCGGCGAGCCGTCCGGCCTGCTGCCGGTCCAGATGCCGGCGTCCATGGAGACCGTCGAGCGGCACTGCGAAGATGTCCCGTTCGACATGGAACCTTATCGGGACGAATGCGGGAATGTCTATGATTTTGGATTTGGAATGAATTTTGACGGGCCGATTCACGACGGAAGAGCAGAAAAGTATATACGAAAGACATGAAACAATTAGACTCAGCATCGGCGCGGGATTTGCGCACGTCAGTATTCAGCAGCTGAAAAGCGGAAGCGATAAAGCAGAAGACTTTCAAGAGTTACGAGGTTTATGAATGAGTAAAACGGAAAATGGAAAAGCGGAAACAGCGAGACGGAAAATTCTCTCGAACAGGTTCGTCTTCCATCGGATCGGTCACAAGGACCGATCTTGCCGACCTCATGACATCCGTCCAGAGCTCCCTCGTCCGCTACACCGGAAAAACACATGTCCTCACTAACCCCACGGCAAGCCATGGGGGTTGTGGCAACACAGCCCCATTGGCGTAACGTGAGGACTGCAGCACTATCGCAATCCTGAGTGAGTAGCCAGGGCCTGTCCAAAAACCTTTGGATTGCGGATAGGCTACGTTATCAGCAAATTCGGCAGATCAGTTTCGGCTTGTCTGTTCGTGAACACAGGCACCAGTGTATGCTCCACAAGTCCACTGCTCTGCGGTGTGCCATTAAACATCTCTGAGGGAAAGGAGAAGTGTGGTACACAACAAACTGCTGACACACATTGGCGAAGGGGACCCGCTGAACGGGGCTTCTAGGAGCCTCCAGTAGGCAGAACCCCATGTATGCCTTCCTTGAGGAGACACAGCATGGGAAGCCGTAAGGCACGTAACAATGGTTGAATTTTGAAAGGAGGCATCAGTTATGCTGACATATGTATTGGCTGCAGACGGCTCACCGCTGATGCCGACATATAACATCAGTAAGGTGAGACGCATGCTCAAAGACGGCAGAGCCGTCATTGCGGGCCACAAGCCGGGATTTACCATCCGGCTGACCTACGCTCTGCCGGATCAGAAAACGCCGCATACGCAGAAGATTGAACTCTGCGAAGATACCGGCTATCAGCATATCGGAGTTTCTGTAAAGAGCAAAAAGCATGAGTATGTTCATCTGCAAGTCGATACGTTGGCAGATGAGAAAAACCATCACGATGCGCAGAGACGGTACCGTCGCAACAGACGAAACCGTCTCCGGTATCGTGCACCAAGATTTGACAACCGCACACATTCCAAGAAGCCCGGATGGATTGCCCCATCACTTCAACATAAGGCGGATATTCATGTGCGTCTTGTATCCACGTTCCAAAAGGTACTGCCGATTTGTGACGTATACCTTGAAGTGGGGACATTCGATACACAGGTACTTGAGGCAAAGGAAAAGGGTCTTCCAATTCCGGAAGGATCAGACTATCAGCATGGAACCCGTTACGGTATTGCAACACTACGTGAAGCGGTCTTTTATCGTGATGGATACAAATGCCAGTGCTGCGGCAAGGGAATCAAAGATGGCCGGATTCTGCGTGTACACCACATCGGTTACTGGAAAACACCGTCTGACCACACAGACCGGATGGGCAACCTGATCACGGTATGCACGAAATGCCATACAGCGGCAAACCACAAAAAAGGCGGGAAGCTATTTGGTTGGAAGCCAAAGATGATGCCTCTGACTGGCGCTGCATTCATGAACACCGTGAGGTGGAAAATTGTGCAGGCTGTCAAAGACTTGGATTCCAATCTGACTGTGCATGCCACATATGGAGCGGATACCAAATTATCGCGCCGGGATCACTCCATTACCAAGACGCATGCGAATGATGCCTATTGTATGGGAATGTTTCAGCCGGGGCACAGAGCACCGGAACAGCTTCTTAAAAAGAAGCGCCGCAATAATCGTGTGCTGTCTAAATTCTACGACGCAAAATACATCGACAGCCGGGATGGTGTCAAAAAGTCCGGATCAGACCTATCCTGCGGCAGGACGAACCGTTCAGAACCGCGAAACGGAGAACAAAACCTGCGCATTTTTCACGGTAAAAAGGTGAGTAAAGGGCGTATCTCTGTTCGCAGACAGCGTTACCCAATTCAGCCGGGAACACAGGTAATGTATAAAAAGCATACCTATGTTGCAGTTGGAACACACAACAACGGTAGAGCGGTTGTACTTAATTTAGGAAAAAGTGTATCTGTCAGTAAACTGCGGATATTACATCATGCCGGAGCTTTTGTTTGAGAAAAGGGAAACGACGCTCCTCCCCGCTGCAAGCGGCGGGGTTTCCGCGTCTGTATTCATTATGACCGACGACAAAGCCCCGGTCGAAATGCTCGGCATCCGGCAGATCGACTCCATCATCCGGGATGAGCTCCCCTACTACAAAGAGCAGATCCTGAGCGGGAATTTCGATTTCTGAGTTCTGATCCAGATGCTTCTGCCGTCTCACTCCATCTTTCCCACTGCGTCGATGATGTTCTTGTAAAAATCGACACAGCCGGGCAGGCAGCTGTACTCGATGTTCTCGTTGAGGCCATGCATGCCCTTCATCTGCTCCGGACCGTAGATCACCGGTGCAAAGCGGACGACGTTGTCACAGATGCGCTGATAATTGTACGCATCCGTCGCCCCGGTCATGACATAGGGAGAACCCGCACAGCCGGGGAACGTTTTTCCGACGACGGACTCCACAAGATGGAATGCTTCTCCGTCGATATCGACGGGCTTTGAGAAATCATTGGCGTGCTCGATTTCCATCGTGAGACCGTATTTGGAAGCCTTCTTTCGGATGACTTCGAGGCTCTCCTTCATGCCCTGGTGCGGTATAAAGCGCATATTTGCGCCGAGAACTGCCGTCTCCGGCATGACATTGTAGGCATCGGCCCCCGAGGCCATGGTAAATGCGATGGTGGTCTGAAGCATAGCACCGCCCTGCGCCGAAATCTTCGGCATCAGCGCCACCAGAATAGGCCTGAAGAGCCACAGATTTTCAAACACAAGCCTGAGTCCGAAGGAATCCGCATACGGCGCCAGGCGCCGGAACATGGCCTGCACCTCTTTCGACATCTTCTTTTTGAATGGGGAGTGCGTCTCTACATCATTCACGAACGCGGCAAGCCTTGCAATCGGACTTCCCGGCGAAGGAGCGCTCGCGTGGCCGCCGCTGCTGTGCGCCGTGAACTTCACGTCCCCCTTGCCCTTCTCAAAAACTCCGATCATAGCGAAGTTCCCGTGAATTCCGCCAATCGGGCTTGTGATGATCCCGCCGCCCTCATCGATGACGAGATACGGCTTCACGCCGCGCCTTTCCATTTCATCGACAAGCTTCGGGCATCCGTCGCCTGCCCATTCTTCCGTGCAGGAAGAGGAAAGATATACATCCTGCTCCGGTTCATACCCCTTCTCCAGCAGCTCTTCCACTGCCTGAAAAAATCCCATCACCGAGCATTTCGTATCCGACGCGCCGCGGCCCCAGACTTTTCCGTCCGCAATATCGCCGGAGAAAGGCTCATGCTCCCATTTTCCGCCGGCAGGCACGACGTCCTGATGACTCATGAGCACAAGCGGCCGCCCGTGCTTCTTCCCCTTCCAGTAAAGAAGCAGATTTCCCTCGATATCTGTAACTTCCAGCTTCTCAAACACGAGCGGGAAGAGTCCCTTCAAAACCTCGTGAAAGCCCTCGATCTTCGGCACATCATGTTCATTCGGGTGCGACACCGTCTCATACCGGACCATCGCGGAAAGCTTCTTTGCATAGGCCAATGCACGCGCCTTTGACTCCTCCGACTCATCCGGCCGGTACGTCGATGTCTCCCGCGGCACGAGCAGAGTATGAATTACGGCGATGAGAAGGAGCACCGCCAAAACTGACACAGCAGCAAGGAAAATCATAAGAATGATCATAAATCCACCTCTTTGCTCTTCTTCCGGTACATAATAAAGGCAGCTCCGATGGTGACGGCACCGGATGGAATGATCATGATGCTCGTCTGACTTGTGAGCGACGGCATGAGCACGAAAAGGACACTCATGAGCAGCATCGGAATTACGGCGAGCTTCATGTTTTTGCGGAAATACTGATAGGACATCGCGCCGAACAGGGCCGGCACGACATTATCAAATGCCGGCGCAAGTGTCGGGCTCTGCAGGATCGGCTGCAGCGGGACAAGGGCCGCGACGCCGACCGCAAGGACGACGATGGTCACAAGACTCGACGAGGCGATCGAAAGCGTCGAAATGATCTCATTCTCCGGCGTTCCGGCTTTCGTCTCCGCGATGTCGCGCGCGTTCATGGCACACGGAATTTTCATATTGATAAGGTTCCCGGTGATGAATGCCAGATAGCTTCCGCCGGCTCCGAGCATCGGCGTGTAGACGAGAAATTCGGCGATACTCGAGATTGTCCAGACAAGGCCCACCGAAATGAAGGCCCTTCCTGCGGCCCCGAGATCCGGCATCGCGCCGAGATACAGGCCGATGAGGAACGGCGCTCCGATGAGCGCTGCCAGCACGATCACCGTGCAGGTTCGTCCGATGATATGCGTGCGGTTATTGTATGTCTCAAAAAATGCGTTCTTTTCTTTTTCTGCTGTTCCGGCTGCCGCGCGGACTTCTCCGCATGACCCTTTTTCCTGCTCTTCGTTCGTGTTTTTCATCTGTGCTCTTTTCTCAGTCGTAAGAGACTGTATTCTCCAAACTGCCGCTGCCCCTCCGGAAGCGCTCCGGGGCCGTGACCTCCGGCTTATACAATGGCCGCCAGCATGCCGATGAGCATACTGAGTGCGATGGAAAAGCTCTCAATCCATTTCTTGTTTTTCTTCTCAGCAATGGTTGTGAGAACCGCCATGACTGCGCAGGAGACAACAGCGACGATAATCGGCGTTGGATCTCCGCTGAAAGTAAAACTGCCGTTTCCGGAGACGAACGCTCCGATGTAACTTCCGAGATAGGCGCTGATGAGACCGATGAACATCGCACTCATTGCGGTGTCTGCAAATCCTGCCGCGCCTCTCTTCTTCCCGGAACGGCCGGGTTTTTCCGTTCCGCTGCCAAGGCGCTTCAAATAGGATTTATTGAAGAACAGCGTCAAAACCATTCCCCACATGATGCAGATGCTCATAAGAAGTGCGATGGTCGCAAACGCCTGCGGCGTCATTGTCTCCGCCGAGAGTTTCCCGATTCCGACCGCTTCGGCCGCTGCCTGCGCGACCTGGGTCTCATAATGAAGTGCGCCGATGACAGAGAGACGAAGCCAGGGCCATGGCGTGCCGAGGCTTCCGGACAGGGCGATGACTCCGAGAAGAATCCCGATGCTCGGCAGCACGGAGAACGTCATACTCGACGTGACCGCACGTTTTAACTTTTTCTCATCCATGCCGATGGCCTTCCCGGCGCGGTACGCGCGCACGAGAAATATGCCGCACACGGCCGCGACGAATAAAATGATGAGACCGCACACCAGATACAGAAAAGGACTGTTCAGCTGCTGCAGCATACTCTCCCCTCTCCTTTCTCACAGATCCCGGGTTTTCGGGATGAAACTCTGATGAACATCGAAACGCTCCGCATGCATCCGGAGCAATCCGTATTTATATAATCTTGTATGGCCACACTCCGGAAATATGAGCGCACAGGCTCTGCGGCAGATACGAAAAAAGGACCCTGGAAGACCCTCACCGGGCCCTCTGGGATCCTGAATAAGCAAAACACTGCCAAAACACTGCCAAAACGAACGATCCGATTACAGTCTCCAGTAATCCCACTCGGGCGCCTTGAAATCACTCTTGTCAAACATACCCTTGAGATCTACAAAGACCTTCGTCTTATGATCCGGATTGAAGTACTTCGCGATGGATGCCGGCGTGAAATCCGCGAATTCCTTGTGCTTTACGGCAATGAGGACTGCATCCATGTTCTTCACATTCTCAATCGGCTGGAACGTAACGCCATACAGACGCTTTGCCTCATCCGCATCACCCTCCGGATCGACAATCATCGGCTCAATGCCGTACTCGCGGAGTTCCTTCACAATGTCAAATACCTTGGAGTTGCGGGTGTCCGGGCAGTTTTCCTTGAACGTGAATCCGAGGATCGCAACCTTTGCTCCCTTGACGGGAAGATCATTCGCAATGAGTTCCTTGACGAGGGACTCCGCCACATACTTGCCCATATCGTCGTTGATGCGGCGGCCGGAAAGAATGATCTGGCTGTGATAGCCGAACTGCTCCGCGCGGTATGTCAGGTAATACGGATCGATGCCGATGCAGTGGCCTCCGACGAGACCCGGCTCGAAATGAAGGAAATTCCACTTCGTGCCCGCTGCCTCGAGAACCGACTTCGTATCGATTCCCATCCGGTGGAAAATGATGGAAAGCTCGTTCATGAACGCAATGTTGATATCACGCTGGCTGTTCTCGATGACCTTTGCGGCTTCCGCAACCTTGATGGATTCGGCGCGGTAAACGCCCGCATCGACGACGAGCTCGTACACCTTTGCGACCGTATCGAGCGTCTCTTCATCCATGCCGGAGACAATCTTCTTGATGGTATTGAGGCGGTGAACCTTGTCGCCCGGATTGATTCTCTCGGGGCTGTAGCCGATCTTCCAGTCAACGCCGCACTTGAGTCCGGACTCCTTCTCGATAATAGGGACACAGGTCTCTTCCGTGACACCCGGATAAACGGTCGACTCGAAAACAACAACCGTGCCCGGCTGAATATTCTGTCCGACAAAGTGACTCGCGCCCTCGACTGGCGTCAGGTCCGGCGTGTGATCGTCATTGACCGGTGTCGGAACCGCGACAATAATGAAGCGCGCATCCTTAAGCCTTGTGGGATCCGACGTAAACTCAACCGTCGTCTCCTTCACGGCCTCATTGCCGACCTCATTCGTGGGGTCGATGCCCGCCTTGTACTTCTGGATTTTGGCATCATTGAAATCAAATCCGATAACCTTGATCTTCTTCGCAAAAGCGACCGCAATCGGCATTCCGACGTATCCAAGGCCAACCAGGGCGAGCTTATCCTCTCCGCTTAACAGTTTCTCATAAACATCCAGCATGATTCTTTCATCCTTTTCCTGTCCCCGGCCTTTGGCCGCCGGCAGACATTTGCGCGGGAGAACCCGCGGCTGATTCATTTGAGCAAGTTCAGACACAGAAATTATACCCCATTTAATGGGTGTATAAAATAACCGGCCTTATCTCAGCCGAGAATATTCCGCACCTCTTCCATGTATGCTTCCGTCACCTTCCTGCGGTCAAACTCCCGTTCCATCTTCGCCCGCGCAGCCGCGCCCATTTTCGCGCGCTCTTCGGAAGGCAGAGCGAGGAACCTGCGGATCGCTCCCTCCAGGGATTTTGCATTCTTCGGCTCGCATCCGAATCCGGTGACGCCGTCTTCGAAAATTTCCCTGCAGCCGTCGATCCTGGTCGCAATGACCGGGCGCCCGCAGGCACTCGCCTCCATGAGAACATTCGACATGCCCTCGTGATACGTCGGAAGCACCACGGCGGAAGATGCCCTGTAATACGAATGCACCTCCGGATCAAACCCAAGCTGCTTTATAATTCCGGATTTCCCTGCTTCATCCAGAGTCTCCTGCCAGTCCTCGTCGCAGTAACCGAGGATATCAAACTCCGCTCCGCTGTATTCCGGGTCTTTATGAATCTCCCGCGCCGCCTCAAGGAGCTCGCCGATTCCTTTTTCTCTCATGATCCTTCCGACATACAGAAAGCGGACCGGACCTTCCGCGGGATACGGTTCAAAACGGTTTTTCTCAAGATTCACGCCGGAGCCGGAGACGAGCCGCGTCTTCCCGGTCACCAGCCGGTTTTCCTCAAACAGCTTTCTGTTCGCGCTGTTCTGAAAGAAAACGCAGGACGCCTTCTTCATGCCCTTCCGGTAGAGCATATGGATAAGCTTCAGAAAAATTCCGGTCTTCTCAAATGCACTGCCAAGACCCGTGACCGTCGATATATACGGAATACCGAGCTTTCCGCAGACATACCCGCCATAAACATTCGGCTTGATGGTATACGTGATGACAAGATCCGGACGCACTTCCTTCATAAATGCCCGGTACGCCCGGATAAGCTTAAGATCCTCGGAAGGATTCACGCCGCGCCGGTTGATATCCGTGTGAACAACCTCACAGCCCTCTGCCGTGAGAAGGTCCGTTTTGACCGTGTCCGGCATCGACACGATGACTCTGTAATTCCGGAGGAGCTCCAAGACGAACTCGTTCCGGAAATCATACAGTCCGCCCGACGAATTTCCGAGAATGAGAACGGTTTTCACTTCACCAGCTCCTCTTCTCTGCGGATGCAGACATCATTGTATTTCATCATGCAGATGCCTTCCTCATATGCGCCGATCTGCTCCTCATTTTCCTTTCCGGAGAGATTGTTCACCAGCATCTTCGCAAAGTTCACGCCGCTTGCATATGCGTGCGGATAGCCGCCGCCAAAACGCGGGTTGACCTCAGACAGATACCATGTGCCGTCTTCCCGTCCGTTCGGCCCATCGAGACAGAAAAGATCCATGTCGATCATCCCGCGGAAGCCCTGCTTTTCTGCAAATTCGCGGATCCGCGCGAAAATCCGGCGGTCGATGACGGAAACCGACTTGTCCGTCTCGCCCGCGCGCATCTTGATTTTCTTCTTGAGAAAAATCGAGACACACTTCCCTGAAATCATGTCGATGTACACGTCCGCGCCGTATTCCTGCCCCGGCATGTATTCCTGAATCATGAGATCACTGTAATTATGAAAAAGCGTGCGCAGCGTCGTCCCGTCTTCGACTTTATTGATATTGATGGACGCACTGCCTTTCTGCGGTTTCACGAAAACCGGGTAGCCGATCTTTCCGTCCGCGCGCGCAGCTTCAAAACTTTCCACATCCGTAAAGCAAAGACCTGTGCGGTATCCCTGCTCTGTCAGGAGTTTGTACATCGCGTACTTGTCAAGACACGTCTCCGTGAGATCATACGGTGACACCACCGCCGTCGTCCCGACCTCCTCAAAGCGCTTTCTCTCCCTGGCAATCAGTGAGAGCTCCGGATCAATCAGCGAAAAAACTCCCGTGATCTGCTCCTTCCGGCAGATATCCAGAATAATGTCGATATAATCCGGTTCCGTGATCCGCGGCACAATATAAGCCTTGTCTGCATCGTACAGTGCCGGTGCAAGACTCGAGCAGTCAGTCGCGACGACCCGGCCTCTGCCCGCAAGCTCCTTCCGGAAGGCCCGTACAACCAGATCGCGTGTTCCCGCACTCAGAATGAGAATATTGATTTCCTTCATGATTATCCCCCGCGCCGCGCTCTTTGCGGTCCTGCCGCAGGTGAACAGCCGTCCCCGCCGTCATCGATGCGATAGGTTGAATGAGTCATTGTTCGTTCCAATACTCTTCCGGAAGCCGGTCATACCGCGGCTGCATTCCCTGCTCCTTCCGGTAAACATCAAAATCCGTAACTGTCTGATCTTCTCCGAATGAAATCCCGCTGTGATGGAACACCGGCCCGATTGTCCCGCCGATGATCTTCAAATCCGTGAGAAAGGAAACATGACGCACATATTCAAGATCATAACGGAACCGATCCTCCCAGCCGATCGCATTTCTCCCATTGATCTGGGCGAGTCCCGTAAGGCCGGGCCGTACATCGTGCCGATGCATCTCCTCATCCGTATACCAGGGAAGATACCGCACCCGGAGGGGCCTGGGACCGACAATACTCATATCGCCCTTCAGAATATTGAAGAGCTCCGGGAGTTCATCAAGACTCGTGGACCGAAGCTTCTTCCCGAAACCGGTGAGGCGCTCATCATCCGGAAGCAGATTTCCTTCCTTGTCCCTCGCGTCTGACATGGAGCGGAACTTCGTAAGCTCAAATACCTTTCCATACTGGCCGGGCCGCTTCTGATGAAACAGTACCGGGCTGCCGAGTCTGCGGCGCACAAGAACCGCCAGCACCAGGAACAGCGGTGAGATCAGGATGATTGCGGCAAGAGACAGAATAATGTCGAGAAGTCGTTTGACGTATCGCTGGTACATGATTTTCCTCATTGACAACGATGGAAAGACCGCGCCGCAGCCGCTCAGCGCCTCCCGGGCACGTTCTCACTATGATTGAGGGTGCAGCGGATGCTAGCTTCGTCAGCTTTATAAGGCGGTGCCTTATAAAGCTGAGAACCTCAGCAAGCACCGGCACCCTCAAACATGCCCGGCGAGGCTGCTGAGCGGCTTTGGCGCCTTAGCTACTTAAAGCACCGGTGAATAATCTCAATAACTCTGTCCTGCTCTTCCGGCGTCATCTTATTATCGCTCGGCAGACACAGCCCCCGCGCGAAGATATCCATTCCTACGCCCTGTACCGCGCCTTCATCGATATACGCATTGCTGCGCGCCCTGCCGCTTCCGCTCTTCGTGATGAACGGGTGCTCACGGTAAATCGGCTGCATATGCATCGGCTTCCAGATCGGGCGGCCCTCCGCATTGAATGCGGCGATTGCCCCGAGAATCTCCGTCGGGCAGCTCTTGCCGGGTTCCGTGATATAGAGTGCTTCCTTCTCTCCGCGGACCTGTCTGCACATTGCGTCCGGATCGATGATCATACAGGACAGCCAGAAATTCGGACAGCTCTTTTCTTCATCGTAAGGATTCATGGAAACCGGCAGATCCGAAAGTCCTCTTTGATAGCGCTCATGAACCGCCTTCTTCTGGGCGATATGCTCGTCAAGGTGAAGGAGCTGTCCGCGGATCACGCCCGCGATGACATTGCTCATGCGGTAATTGTATCCAAGCTCTTCGTGCTGGTACCACGGTGCATCCTCGCGGCTCTGCGTGGACCACTTGCGGACCTTGTCCGCGACTTCCCGCTCATCGGTGAGAAGAGCGCCGCCGCAGGATCCGGTGATAATCTTATTTCCGTTGAAGGAGAGAACCGATACATCTCCGAACACCCCGGTCTGCTTTCCCTCATAGGTTGAGCCGAACGATTCCGCTGCATCCTCGAGGAGAAGAGCTCCGTGCCGGTCACAGACATCCCGGATTTCGGCGATTTTTCCCGGTGTCCCGTACAGATGCGCAATGACAACGATCTTTACATCCGGATAGATTTCGAATGCTTTTTCAAGAGCCTCCGGGTCCATGTTCCAGGTATCCGGTTCTGTGTCGATGAAGACCGCCTCGCCGCCCTCGTAGGCCACCGGATTGATGGTCGCGTCGAACGTCATGTCGGAACAGAAGACCTTGTGGCCTTCCAGTGTGCCGTGGCCCACTTTCGGCTGTCCGTACACACGCTCGCCGAGAATCTTCATGCCAAGGTGAAGTGCAGCCGTGCCGCAGGAAAGTCCGACGGCGTATTTCACGCCCACCTTTTCGGCAATCGATTTTTCCACTTCATTGATATTCTCGCCGACCGTGGACATCCAGTTAGTTTCATAGGCCTGTTTTACATATTCCAGTTCTTCTCCGTGCATCGTGGGAGAGGAGAGCCAGACTTTCTTCTCAAAGCGTTTGATGCCTTCGAATCTCGGATCATTCCGATAATCTATGTTTTCTGTCATTTTCTTTCCTCGAAATCAGCGTCTTTGCCTCTGCCGGAAGCCTGTACCTGAAATTCGTGCATTCCTGTGCCGATAACCTCGAGTCTTTTCACCGATAAACAGGCTTTCTATTACAGGTTTTCTTTCAGGCTATATTGCATGAATGCTCTGCAGCCCTACAATTTCCTCGACTTTATTGTTTTTTCTTTCTCCCGTTCCTTCTCCTGCTCCTTCAGACGTTCTTCCGGTGTGACGAAAGTAGGAACGATCTTCTTTACATAATCGCGGATATGCTGATCTTCATTTTCCGCCGCAGTCTTCAGTTCTTCCAGGTCATGCAGAAACTGCGGCTCATTGATTTCGATCGGCCGGCCGATATGGATCTGCTTGTTGGCCGTCTCCTTCATGCCCTCTTCCTTCATGAGCATCTCTTCATAGAGCTTCTCTCCGGGACGAAGGCCGGTGAACTTGATCTCAATATCCTCGCCCACGCGGTAGCCGGAAAGTCGGATGAGGTTTTCCGCCAGATCCAGGATTTTCACGGGTTCACCCATATCGAGGACAAAAATCTCGCCGCCCTTTGCGTAGGCTCCGGCCTGCAGGACAAGAGAGACCGCCTCCGGGATCGTCATGAAATACCGGATAATATTCGGATCGGTGACCGTGACCGGTCCGCCCGCCGCAATCTGTTTTCTGAACAGCGGTATGACAGAACCGTTGCTTCCGAGTACGTTGCCGAACCGGACAGCGACGAATTTGGTATCCGGGTAATGGCGGTCCATCGTCTGAATGATCATCTCGCAGATGCGTTTTGACGCTCCCATGATATTCGTCGGATTGACGGCCTTGTCGGTGGAAATCATGACAAAGACCTTCGTGCCGTTGTCTGCGGCAGCTCTGGCCGTTTTAAGCGTTCCGAAGACATTGTTCTTGATGGCCTCGCAGGGCGAATCCTCCATCAGCGGGACGTGCTTATGCGCCGCCGCATGATAGACAATGTCCGGCTTATAATGGCTGAAAATCCAATTCATCCGGTTTGTATTCCGGATGGATGCGATGAGAACGACGAGATTCAGCTCCGGATGGGTGATTTTCAGCTCCTGCTGGATGTCGTATGCATTGTTCTCATAGATGTCAACGATGATGAGCTGCTTCGGATGATGGCTTGCAATCTGACGGCAGAGCTCGCTTCCGATGGAGCCGCCGCCCCCGGTTACGAGGACGACCTTGTTCTGCACATATCCGATGATGGAGTCGATATCAACCTTCACAGGTTCACGCCCGAGAAGGTCATCCACCTCGACGTCGCGCAGCTTGCTGACAGAGACCTCACCATTCACGAGCTGATACATGCCGGGCAGCGTGCGGACCTTGCACCCTGTCTTGCTGCACAGCGCGAGAATATCCTTCATCTGGCTTCTGGGAATGCTCGGCATGGCGACGATAATCTCGTCAATGTCGTAGAGCTCTGCACACTCGACGATCTTGTCGCGGCCGCCGACGATTTTGATGCCCTGAATGTACCTGCCCCATTTAGCCTTGTCATCATCGATGACGCAGCGGATGACCATCGTGGAAAAATGGCTGCCTATGATCTCCTTGATAATGATGTTCGCGGCTTCGCCGGCTCCGATCACCATAACTGCCGTATTGTTGGAGCGGTTTTCGCGCTTGTGCTTCTGAGACCGGAGGAAGCGGTACGAGAAGCGGCTCGCGAATTCAAATGCAATCAGAAAGAAAATGTAAAGAAAATAATAGCTCTGCGGAACGGGCTGTTTTTCCTCACTGCGGTAGATCTGCAGCAGCAGACCGTCCACAATCCCCGACAGGACGCAGGCGATGACAAGATTCTGCAGCTCCTGCTCGCCGGCATATGCCCACAGACTGTGGTACATATGGAAGAAATAGAAGATGGCGAGTGTAATGAGGATCGTGACCGGCAGCAGATTCCGGATCGGGTTGATGAAGTAATACGGAATCGCGTCGTAGTTGAAATTGTAACGGACTAATATTGCGAGAAAACTCGAGAGAAAAATGCTGATGATGTCATAAATGATGAGCGCAGTTCTTCTCCAGAAGAGTTTCACGTTGAAGGGCTTTTTCCCCTTCTTGTTATTGTTATTGCCTTCCGGCGCTCCGCCGGGCTTTTTCTTATTATCTTTGCCGATCAAAGTCAAAACCATCCTCGCGCTGTTTCTTCGGATACTTCACCATCATTGGCGCTATCGCAAAGAAAAGAATTATCGTGAGCGGGCTGCATACTTCAAAAATCCATTCCACACAGCCGACGGCCGTAAAGCCCGCAGTCACTGCAAAGGGGCACAGCCGGTCCGGGTCGTCCGAATTGCCTTTACAATAATACATTCCTGCCTTAATAAATGTCAAAAAAAGGCAGAGCAGGAGGAGCACCGCAGCAGGAATGCCGAAATCATAAGCTGCCTGGATAAACGTATTGTGCGCGTGTACCGCCGTCTCGCCGTCCGGAAGGGTTACTCCCATCACGTCATGGCCGGTCATATTGAGCTGCAGGATATAGGACTTCCAGATTGTGACACGGCCGTTGGAATAGTCACTCTCCTCCTGTCCGGAGTCCGCGGCACTGCCGGAATCTGCGGCGCTTTCGGCCGTTTCTGCCGGCGAAGCCTGTCCGTCGCCTGCGGCATATACCTTCATCGAAAGGAGTCCTATACCTTCGCCTTCAGGAAGATAGCTGCTGTCCTCCCCGGAGAAGGAAGGATCTTCACTCTGCGCCAGATGATAATATTCCCTGTACGCCTTCCAGTAATCGTAGTCCTCATTCCCGATGCCGAAAATGCGGCTGTTAAATACCTGGACGAAGCGTTCAATACATACATAATACATCGAATCCCAGTGCCGGTTTCTGCAAACTTCGTCCGGATACTCTTCGATCTCAGCGAACGTATACGGCTCCCCGACCATTGTCGGGAAGATGCGCTGTGCAGTAAAAACTGCCGGCAACGCGAGGACTGCGGCAATGATCATGGCAAATACCGCATTTATGAACCCGGAAAGTGCCGGATACCCGGTTCTTTTTTCCTTCGTGCCGGAGTGCCCCGCCCCGCGTTTTGCCGCCGCAAGGCTCACCGCAATCAGCACCGCGGCAATCAGAACGAACACTGCCGCCAGGCCTGTCCTCGCCATCGTGAAAACAAGATACGAAACCGCAAGTCCGAACAGGATCATGTCCCCGAAGCCGGACTCGATCTTCCGGCGGATCGGTTTTCCTGCGTCCCGATAGCAGCGGACGATGAGCCGCACCGCCGCGGCGGCCGTCACGATTGTCATGTATTCGGCCGTGACGGTCGATGTGTGAAACTGCATCGAAAACCGGATATAGAGGAAGCCGAGGAAATACCGCCGCAGCTGGCAGAAAATCACTGTTCCGATGAAGTTGATGATAATCCCGTTCGAAAAGTTGTGCAGGAAACGATCCCTTCGCGGCCAGCGGAAGTACAGCACATAGAAAAGCCCAAACAGAAATACCAGTGTCACCGGCCACATGCGTGTATTGCGGAAGATCACAATCCACGCAAAGAAAGCGGCCGTCGGCAGGAGAATGACAGGGTCCGGCAGAATTTCGGGGGTTTTCCGGTCTGCTGTCGTCCCGCCTTTTTCCCCGCATCCGCTGGCTGCAGGGCCGTGGGAACTCCCTGTGCGCCCTTCCTTCTCCGCGGCACTGACAGCCTTTTCCTTCTTTCCATATACAAACGAACGGATGAGCGCCGTGAACACGACCGCAAGAACAGCTCCTGAAGCTGCCTCGAAGGCAAGCCCTCTGTTGAGAAGCGCCGCATCCGCTGCGTCCGGAGCTGCCTTATTCAGATTGTAATAAAGGACGGCAAGAACGGTTCCTGCACCGAGCGAAATGGCCGCCGCGCGGTTTTTAAGCTCCCGCACGGAAAACATCGTGAGGAATACAAGGCAGAAGAAAAAGAACATCTCCCGTTCGGAAACATAATGGAAGATATTGTAGAGCCCGTTCATGTAATCGCAGGCGTATGCGATGACGACTGCGATGAGCACGGCCTGTGCCCAGTCAAAGACATTGTCGTCCGTGTCCTTCCCCGCCTGCGGCCGGGCGCTTTCCTTACTTCCGCCCGAAGGCACGTGAAACAGCCAGTAATAAAAGGCAAGGAGCATGAGCACGACGCCTGTCGTGTAGAGAAGGTTATCCGTCCATCGATAATCAAAACTTTTCAGCGGCACGATGAGAACAAGGAGAAAAATTCCAAAGGCCGTGACAGCCGGCGTCAGCACAAACTGCAGCACGCGCCGGACAGTGAGAAGGCGGTTTTTCTCCGGATGTTTTCCGTAATACCGGCAGAGCACGGCGGAAAGTGCAAAAGCGATAAGCAGCGCCGACGCAATAACGGCAGCAGAAGTTTTTACACCGATCGGCAGACGATAAGTCACTCCGACCGAGAGGAAATAGCCGTCGATGCCGTAATCCGCATCGCCGAAGGTGAAGATATCCACATCCGCTGCCGGATCAGCCGCGTGGACGAAGGAATACTGCAGGTACTCGGAATTCACTGCATCCGGCACCTGAAGTGCGATGGTGTAAGTTCCGTAATTGCTTCCGTCATCAAGGCCGTAATTAAGGCTCTCAAGGCCAGTTGTGCAAAGAAGGATATACTGATTTCCCGGGACTGTGTCAACGTCAGTCGGAATGGAGATCACGCCGCTCTTTTCCGGAAGGCGCACGCGCTCCGATGCAGTGAGAAGAGCGCCCTTGTCCGACACGGAATAAAGCAGGAAGTCCCCATATTCCCCGCCCGTGACAGAATCGATCATCACCTCGATGGTGTCGATGTGGTTCTCTCCGGCAAGAATGTACTCGCCGACTGCCGTCCCGGGACTTATCTGCACGCTGCTCCCCGCACTCTGCACCTGCCCCGGGTTCTCCCCCGCCGGATAATCCCGCCGGATCAGCCTGAACGGATATACTGCAAGGACAAGCAGAATGGTGAAAATCCACACTATGAAGAGCGCCGCTCTTTTCTTCCGAATCTGCGCTTTCATCATTTCAATACCCCGTTTATGCAAAATCCGTGAAAGCGGTTTTGCCGAATGCGGCCGCACGGCGGATGCGCCGCAGGTGCAGTCTGAAAATCCTGCACATCATCAGGACATTCAGACTTATACCCCGCTGAGGCAAAATCCGCGGATGCGGTTTTGCCGAATGCGGCAGCCGGTGCTTCAGCACCGATGCTGCGGTTTGAAAGTCCTGCATCAGCAGGACTTTCAAACTTTTACCCCGCTGAGGCAAAATCCGCGGATGCGGTTTTGCCGAATGCGGCAGCCGGTGCTTCAGCACCGATGCTGCGGTTTGAAAGTCCTGCATCAGCAGGACTTTCAAACTTTTTCTCCAGTTCCCTCACTCTTTCCGCTGCGGTTTTCGGCTTCCGCTCCCGCCGAATCACCGCACTGTCCGTCTCCGCACGAAGTGCGCGGATCGCAGATATTGTCATCCACTCCCAGCCTGGTTGTCTCGCGGATTACATACTGCGGCGCGCGGTTCACCGAAATATAAGTGCGCCCGATATACTCGCCGGCCATTCCGATCATGAGGATCGTCATGCCGCCGAAGAAAACGATGGCACTCATCAGCGCCGAGAAACCGACCGGGACTCCCGGGTTGATGAATTTCTTGATGATGGTATAAATCCCATAGATAAAACCGGCGATCGCCGATATGGTTCCGATGAAAGTCGCTATTCGCAGCGGCTTGATGCTGAATGCCGTAAAGCCATTCATCCAGAGCGCAAACAGCCGTCCCAGCGTGTAGCCCGACCGACCCACTCTGCGGGCGCGGTGGTCAATCGGAACATTCACAATGTTTGTCGTTGTCCGCAGGACAAGTCCGATGAGATACGGGTAGGAATTCTCATACTTGAGAACCTCTCTCGCCACATATCTGCGCATAGCAAAATAACTCGAAACATAGAGATCCTTCGGCTTGCCGAGCATATCCGTGAGCATTTTCTCGTTCACACGGGATCCCCAGTTGCGGAACCCGGAATGCTGCTTGTGACTGTATTTTGCGTATACTACATCCGCGCCTGCCTCAATGGCCGAAAGAAGACGGCCCACCTCGTCCGCCGGAGTCTGTCCGTCATCGTCAAGACAGACAACCCGCTCGCCCTTCGATGCGCGGATGCCGGCCATCAGCGCCGCGTGCTGCCCGAAGTTTCTCGCAAGGCAGATTCCGAGCCGCTTCCCGTCCGGAGCATTCTCCGGAACTGCCTGACATATCCTTCGGATCTCATTCCAGCATTCATTGGGCACACCGTCGTTCACCATGATAATCTCATGTGTGTACTGCGGAAGCTCTTTCATTGCGGCGTCGATTTCATTCACCACGCCTTCAATTGTCTTCTCCGAGTGGTAACACGGAATAACAAAACTTACCAGCATAATTCTCCGCTCCAAGCAGGGGCAAAAGCCGCCCGCGGCTTATCTCTCTTCTCCATCGGCGCCGTAGAGGACGATCCGCCGCTATTACTCATCCGCAAGAAAACTCTTCCGAAGCACTATCTGCACCATGTCCATCAAGGTTCCGTCCGTGCACCGGACATCCTTCAGTGTCTTCTCATAGCGGAATCCGACATTTTCAGCCATCCTGATGGAAGCGATATTCTTTGTCGCAACGTGGCTGATCATGCTGGGATCTCCCTGCGCCTCCGGCATGGGCCAGTGCGCAAAAACCCACCTCGTAGCCAGTCTGTATGCATCCGAGCCGATTCCTTTTCCCTTCACCGAGTCTTCCCCGAGGAAGATTCCGCCCTCCATCTGATTTTTGTCCGGTTCCATCCGGTTGAACACGGAGCAGCCGACCGGCTTGTACCCGTCCGTGAGGTCGAGGACCATGAGATGAATGACATGCCCTGTCTTCACCTCGCGCTCGTAATACGCTTCCTCGCCCTCCAGCGTGAACGGCTCCCGGTAGATATACCACTCACGCACACTTGGCTTATTTCTCCAGCGCACGATGAGCGCGCAGTCCTCCTTTGTCATCATCCGCAGGGCAGACTTATCGCTCCGCGCAAGAATTCCGTCCATAGCTCTCTTTGCCTCATTCGTTTCTGCTGCGTTTATTGTTTCCTTCATTTCATCTATATAATCCGCACCGCGTCAGCTGAGAAATCCGATTTATCTCTCCGCTGTCACTTCGTAAACGTAAAAACTTTCGCCGACGGTATCCGTCCTTGTCAGTGTAACCTCTTCTCCCCGGTTCTCACTGTACCAGTCCGTAAGCCAGTCCATGCTCCGGTCCTGCGCTATGATGACGTACGCTTTTCCGGAATCCGTCAGCGCCGATTCCATCGAGTCAAAACCACAGGCCGCGAGTTTTTGCGTATAGAGTGGGCTGTCCGTCGCCCAGCCGCCGCATGTATCATGATTGTCCGGAATACCGAGGGAAGCATCTCCGGCGTGCGGATAATCCGCAAACATCTTCTCCGAAAAGCGGACCGTGGAATACGTGTCGACAAAATAAAAGTTATCCGGATGCTCCGCGCAGTACGAGAGGAGCTCCTCATACGGTGCATTCACATACTCGCGGGATGCCTTTTCCGTATCCGCCTTCTTCACCTGCGAGGGCAGGAGGAGAATCGCCGCGCTGATGAGAATGAGCTGCGCCGCAAAAACATCGATCGACCACTCCACGCTCTTCCCGTCCGCGGACGTGTACCGGACGCCGCGTATGATGAGAATTCCGGAGAGCACCGTGAATTCCACTAGAAAAAGACTGTGCGTGATCCGTTCGGGGTACCGCCCGCCGACAAAAATATACATCCAGAGCGCGCTCCGCACGAAGAAAAGAAAGACAAGAGAGACAATCGTCCGTACAAGCTCGCTTCTTGCCCCGTACACAATCAGGAGATTTTTCTGTTTATATGAGCGGTGAATGCACTCGGAGAGCGCCGTGAGAAGAATCAGCAGATATGCCGCGCACACAAGAATATTGTACGGGGCATAGTCCGGACTCACCAGCGAATTGCGGAAATTCCAGCCCGCGTCCCGAAGAGAGAGCCTCTGCGTGCTCACCTTCGAGGTGACGGCTGCAGCAGCCTTCACGGTGCCGCTGTCAATCGTGCTGTCGAGCCCATAATTATATGTATTGAAGAGTTCCGTCACAGACTTTGTGATTCCGCTCGCTTCGTAATATTCTATGTTTTCGTCAAAATTCGCGACCGGCGGCGCACCGTCATAATCATAGAGCTCCGTGCGCGCATCAAACATCGCGCGGAATTCGCGCCACTCCGGGCTGCTGCAGGCGGCAGCATCCGCGGCTGCCTCGCAGGCAAATACTGCCGCAAGAAGGAGAAGAACGGCGAGAATGGAAAGAAGGCCCTCCCTGCAGAAAATCCGGCCCGCCCGTTCCTTCAGCCCTGACCTTGCCCCCGCTGTGACCTGAATATAGCGGAAGAGCGCGGCCGAAAGCACAAGCGGCAGCATTAGAAGCGTCATCTCCGAGCGAAGAGCAAAGCTCACCGCAAGAAGGATGAGCGACGGCATACACGCGCCGATGAAATGCCTTGTGTAACCGTACGAGTCCTCCTCCGGAAGCTTCATCGTGATGAAGAGAAAAGCGGCTGCGCTGCAGAGGAAAGCACAGGTCACCGAATACTGGACATAAACCGAATGCCAGAGCACGAGCACACCGAACGGGATAAGAACCGACATCGCCGTGAGAACCCGCATCCAGAGAACAATTCCCCTCTCCCGCAGGACCTCAAGCGTCCGGAAAAGAATCAGTGCAAAACTAAACGCCTGCAGAAGCAAAAGGACGGCTCCGTATACGTCAAAACCTGTAAACACCCGATACAGCACAGAGATGACAAGGCTGATCGGGTAGAGCATCTGAATGTTTCTTGAGGAAGGCGTCCCGGTATAGATACCGGACAGGATGTCCTTCATGCACACATCGTCGTTGAGATCAAAATAAAAATCCCACCGGAGGGACAGCAGCACAAAGAGAAAGGCCGTCACACCGGCGGCCCAGGCAAGAGAGCGCATTTTTTCTGCCCCGGCATGGGAAAAAGACGGCGAGGCTCCCTGCCTCTCCGTCTTTCCGGAGCCGCTGTTAAGCTTGTAGGTTCCCTTCTTCATAGACTCCTTTGCCCGGATCAGTGATTCTGATAGAACTCCTTCACGCAGTCCGTGATGTAGATGACCTGCTCCTGCGACAGTCCGTAATACATCGGCAGACGCAGCAGACGCTCGCTCTCCTTCGTCGTGTATTCGTCCTTCCCGTGGAAGCGGCCGAAGTGCTTTCCGGCAGGAGAATTGTGCAGCGGAATATAGTGGAACACCGAGAGAATATCCTTCGACTTCAGGAAGGCGATAAGAGCCTGCCGCTCTTCAAGGTTCTTCGTCTTGATGTAAAACATGTGTGCGTTGTGTGTGCACTCCTTCGGAATGAAGGGAAGTTCAATCCTGCCCTGCTCCGCCAGAGGTGTGAGCAGCCGGTAATACTCATTCCAGCGGTCCATGCGCCAGTTGAAGATTTCGTCTGCCACCGTCAGCTGGGCATAAAGGTAAGCGGCGTTCAGCTCGCTGGGCAGGAAGGAGGAGCCATAGTTTACCCACGTGTACTTGTCGATCTGCCCGCGGAAAAACTTACTCCGGTTCGTTCCCTTCTCGCGGAGAATCTCGGCATCCTCGAAATGGTCCGGGTCGCGCATCTGCAGCGCGCCGCCCTCGCCCATGCTGTAATTCTTCGTCTCATGGAAGGAAAGGCAGCCGAAGTCACCGATCGTTCCGAGCGGATGGCCCTTGTAGGTGGAAAGAATGCCCTGCGCATTGTCCTCGACAACCGTCAGGTGATGCCGCTTTGCGATGTCCATAATGGTATCCATCTCGCAGGCGACACCTGCATAATGAACCACCGCGATTGCTTTCGTTTTGGCGGTGATGGCATCCTCGATCTTCTGCTCATCGATATTCATGGTGTCCGGACGGATATCGACGAAGACAGGGACGCCGCCGCGCAGGACGAAGCAGTCCGCCGTCGAAACGAAGGTATACGACGGCATGATAACTTCATCGCCCGGCTGGATGCCGGTCAGATGCGATGCCATCTCAAGCGCGCTGGTGCAGGAAGTCGTGAGCAGTACGGCCGATGCGTCCGTCTTCTCCTTCAGCCATTCGCTTACTTTCTTTGTGAACTCACCGTCGCCGCTGATCTTGCGGTTCGTCTTTGCTGCCTTCTCAAGGCATTCCATTTCGGGTCCCGCGTACGGCGGAACATTAAAAGGGATCATGATCATTACCTCATCCTAAAAGCAATTGTAGACTTTCATTTTACCACTTCCGTTACATTCCCGACGGAAGATATACCTCATAACTCCCGTTTTCATACATGCGCGTGTAGCCGCCCTCTTCAAGGAAGGATGCAATCATTGTCTCCTTCTCTTCGCTCACCTGTCCCGGGACGTTCTCGCGGTGAAGAACAACCACCGGAAGCTCCCCGCTTTTGATGCATTCCGAAAGTCCGTCTGAAAGTCTTTCCGAAGAATAGCTTGCAAGATCCGGCCACGTCGAATCAAGGGCCGGTTCCATCCCGAAGAAGACGGAAAGGCCGGGTGCATTGCCGTACGACAATAACTTCTGCGAAAGAATCTCCTCCCCGTCTCCCGTTCTGCCCTCGGCCAGATAGTTATAGAGCCCATCGAGCGTTTCCGCATTTTCCGGTGTCGTGTGCATGCCCGCAAGATAAGGAATGCCTGTCACCGCCGTCCGCTTTGTCCCGTCTGTTCCGTCGCCGAATGCGAAATTCAAATGGAACAGCGCGCCCTGGAAGAGCGTGCAGACCAGAATGAACAGCGCCATCAAATGCCAGGACCAGTGCGGCAGTTTCTCCCGCGTAGGCTGCCAGTAGCGGCGCAGCATCCAGATCGTGACCGGCGCCGGCACGAAGAGGCAGTCAAGAATCGGAAACGTGTAATTGTTGCTCCCGAAGGGCGCAATGAGAATCACGAGCAGCGAGAGGCACCCGAGGAAGCGCTCGTCCGCCCCTCCGCCGGAAATGCCTGTCATCGCGAGGACCGCAAGGATAATCGAGAGAATAATGAAAAGCATCGCCCATTCGAACATGCACCAGTAGTCCTGATAATTCACCGTGAAAACTCCCTCGGAATAAAAGAATTTCACAATGACGGCGCAGCCGAAAAGATACACAAGAACCCCGATGACGGGCTTTTTCTTCACCTGGGGAAGCATGAAGAGAATCATTCCCACGATCACACAGAGTACAAGAATCAGGAACCACCGGAGCGCGCTGCCATATGCCCGGGCGGTGTCAAAAAGCATGCCGGAGAGCGTGTAATCCTGCATGGACGAGGTGAGACCGAGAAGCTCCGGAATCATGGAGAAATATGCTCCCGGCCCGTACTGAACCGCGCTGAGAAGGTAGCTGGCCATAAAGCCGATCCCATAGCCGAGAACGCACAGAAGCGTCCGCTTCACCAGAGCCGCGGCACCGGTTTTCACAACAGCGCACCAGAACCACAGAGCGAGGATAAGAATCACATCTAAGAGATTGGAAGTTTTGACGGTCACATTCATCCCGAGGCACACGCCGGCCAGAATATACCAGCGTTTTCTCTGGGGAATGCCGCTGACGCCGATGAAGAGAAAGGCGCAGCCGAGCGTGAGAAGAAAAGTCGAAAGCCAGTTATAGAGGATGACCGTCGGGCACCAGCACAGGCTCTCGGCAAGAATCTCGCCGATGAAAATCATCCAGCCGGGGAAAATGCGCCGGAACACGCAATACACGACGAGTGCAGAGCCGGACAGGAGGAGGGAGGTATAGAGATTCATCCCCAGCATCGTTCCGCCGCCGGGGAGAGCTTCAAACAGTTTTCCAAGCTCATTGGCAAGAAAGGTGGCAAGAGACCACATGTCCGCCCCATCCCGCCCGAGGTAGCGGTAGTTGCCGAGCGCATAGCCCGCATCCGTGAGGTTTATCCCCGATGCGGCCGACACCATCGGCCACAATAACAGAATGAGCGGCAGGATATACCGCTCCAATGGTTTCTGCAGTTTCTTCAGTTTGCTGCCGGAAAGAGATGCTCCCACTTAAGATGCCTCCCGATTCAGGATACGGCTTTATTATACAGTGAAAACGGCGGCGGCTCCACCGGTTCGGCAAAGCCTTCTGCCCATACATGCCAGGGTCCCCGCGCAGGCAGCCTCAAAATTCTTATTTTCCGGAGATAACGGCATTTTTCTTCCCTCTGCGGAAGATACGGGCAGCCAGAGAGAACATTTTTTCCCGCACGAAATCGACTGCAAGGCAGCTCGCGAACAGTGCGGTGCAGCAAAGAAACATGTGCAGGAGAAGAAGCCCGCCGTCCGGCACACCGCCGAACACCTTCTCAAGCGCCAGGAGCCAGCGGTCCCGCACGTCGATATTTTCGTGAATGAGATAGACCCCCAGCGTAAGCGGCGAGAGTGCCCGGATGAAATCGGCGCCTCTCCCCTCCTTCACCTTCGTATTCTTTGCCCACAGGAAGAGGCCGACAGATGCCGTCAGAACGAGAAACGAATTGTAGTGGAACGGAATGCTGGCATAATAGAGCAGCCGCCCGCCCTCTGAAATCCGGTGGAGAAGCGCGGTGAGCGCAAAAACTCCGGCCGCCGAGGCGAAGTAAAGAACTGCTCCGCTGCGGGCGCTGTCAAGCCGTCCTGCGCCGTACCGGCGCATATATCCGGAAAGAAGATAGAGAACGATAAACCATCCGAAGTCATAGCCCCCGCGGTCGGTTGTGAGCTTAACAGGTGAGAGGCTCGGAAGAACCGTATAGAAGAAAAGAAGAAGCAGAAGGACTTCCCGCATTCTCTTTTCCGGAAGCGCCCGGAGGCCTTCATTGAGCAGCGGCGAGAGAATGAAAAGAAAGACGTAGGCTGTGATGAACCAGTAGGACTCCATGGAGACCGGGAAGAACCAGAACCACCTCTCCCAGACATTCTGCGCCTCCGGATGGATTCCAAAGGCCATAAGGACAGGCGGAATAAGAAGCGTATAGAAAAGAATCTCCGCGAGAAGACGGATGAGTTTTCGCGGATGGAAATCGGACTGCGACTGGAAATAACCGGTGATAAGAACGTAGACGTTGACTGCACAGATGGAGAGCGACTCAAGAAAATCGCCGAAAATCTGCGTTCCATCCGCCTCCGTCCCCGGGACCGTGAGCGCATCGGCATGCGAAAGATAATGAAGACTCACGACCATGAACATCGAGATGATCCGCAGAAGTTCAAAATTGGCCTGCCGTTTTCCTTTCCCGTTCTTTGTCCTTTCCCCGTTCTTCATTGCGCTCTGCCCTTCACATCCTGCACGGCTCCGTCATCCCGCACGACTTTTCCGTCCTTCACGCGGAAAATCATGTCGCAGCCGGCGATCGTCGTGAGCCGGTGCGCGATGATGATCAATGTCTTGCGCCCGTGCAGACGATTGATGGAATCCATGATGGCGGCCTCTGTCTCGCCGTCGAGGGCGCTTGTGGCCTCATCGAGGACAAGCACCTCCGGATCCTCATACAGCGCCCGCGCGATGCCGATTCTCTGCCGCTGGCCGCCGGAGAGCCGTATGCCCCGCTCACCGATCTCCGTGTCAAGGCCGTCCGGAAGCGAGCGCACATGTTCGTCGAGCTGGGCCTCGCGGAGCGCATTCCAGACCTTTTCGTCGTCAATGTCCTCGTCGGGCACGCCAAACGCCACGTTTTTCCGGATCGAACCGTCCAGCATGAAGATCGTCTGCGGGATGTATCCGATGTTTCGGAGCCATCCGCGGTAGTTCGTCTGAATATCGACGCCGTCCGCAAGGACCACTCCCTTTTCCGGATGAAGAAGCCCCAGACAGATATCAATAATGGTTGTCTTGCCGGCGCCCGAGGTGCCGACAATACCGATGGACCTGCCAACCGGAAAAGTGACGTTTGCATCATCGAAGATCAGCGTATCCGTGTTCGGATACCGGTAGGTGATGTTCTTCATCTCGATGGCTTTCTTTACCGGAAGCTTTTCGACCGTGACCTTCTTTTTATAATCCTCCGCGCGGTATGAGATATTTTTGTCGTGAATCTCCTGCTGCAGGTTATCGGAGACATTGTCAAGGAACGGTTCGAGATAGGCGATGCTCGTCGTGTAATTGTTGATCCGGTTTGCCGACGGAAGAAGCCGCGCTGCCGCCGCCGCAAGGACCGAGACCTGCGAGATCATCTCCGAAAGCTGTGTCTCCCCGCCGAGCATCTCGAACATCATGTAGAAGACAAGGGATGCGATGCAGACGGTCTCGATCAGGAGCCTGGGCGAAGAATTATACAGATTGTATTTCTGAACCGCCCGGACATAGCCCTCGCCGCACTTTGCGTACTCATTGATGAAGTAGCTCTCCTTGTTCGCGACCTTGATCTCCTTGATTCCGGTCACCGCCTGACCTATCCACTTATAGAGTCCGCTGTAATAGTTCTGATTGTCCTTTCCCGCCTTCAGCATGATCGGCTTAATGACATAGCGGATGATGACGAGCACAAGAATCAAGATCGCCGCGATGGTCATCGTCATCTTCGCATCCGCGACAAGCAGGACCGCGACGAGTCCGATGAAGACAATGATTTCCGAGAGAAGCTGCAGAAGTATGAGGATCAGTGCATACACGTTGTTGATGTCCGACGTGATATTCCGCTGGATGACCGACGTGTCCGCACCGAGATAATACTCGTACGGCCGCATCATGAAATTGATCATCATGCGGTTGCTCGTGTCAAACTGATTCGTATAGATGAATTTGAGCTGGGCCTTGTTGGAGAGGAAAAGAATAATGTTCTTCACAACGAAGACGAGAACAAGCCCGATCATCATGAAGACGGCAAAATCCGTCGTCGATGAGAAATGAAGCGCATTGTAGAGATCTCCCATGTGATACTTGTTCTGGGAGATGGAAACCGGATCCACGATCACGGACATGATCGGGACGATCAGGGCGATGCCGAGCGTCTCGAGGAACGCACTGATCAGCATGAGAATGACCAGAAAAACCATCCGGACCCGCTGGGTGTGATCCAGCAGCATATTGATCTTCTTTAATTTCTTCAGCATCCAGTATCTCCGTCTTCTTCCGGGCCGGATAAGGCCGGATTCCCTATTTCGCCGCCGCGGCGGCCTCGTTTTTGCGGTGAATCTCCGGCGCCTCGTAGCGGTCCATGAAGTCGTTGCCGAGGAAAATCTTCTCCTTCACGCAGTGAAGGGAATCAGGAACGGTATAGACCGTCACAACGCGGTCAAACATCAGTCCGTCGATAAAATTCAGGATTTCCATCGGGAAGAACGGATCGAGAACAATGTACTCCGGAAATTCCTTTGCATAATCGAGCTTATCGCGCGGATGCGGCTTAATGACAATGACTCCCTCGCGCCCGTCCACCGTTCCGTTTTCGCGGATGAGATCAGAAAACAGTCTCTTCCGGTCACGGAGATCGGGAAGAAGCGGCTCCGAGAGGATAAGCACCGTCGCCCGTCCGGAGGCCTTTGCCTCTGAGAGCTTTCCGCACAGATCATCAATGTTTGCGATGAACATCCTGGTGAGGAGCGCTCTGTCTTCCTTTGTGAGTCTTGACGCAAGCACCTCGCGCCGGATTTCAATATACTTTCCGTCGCGGTACGGCTCCTCCGGTGTCCCGTAATGTCCGGAGTCCTTCTTTCCGCATTCACTCATCTTCCGCTTCGACTTCGGTCCGGGGAAGGGAATGGCGTCGATATCGTTCACTTCCATGTCGATGCAGTACTTGCTGTACCCGTTCTGGATGAAAATAAAGCCGCAGAGCGCAAGCGCTGCCTTCAGCCGGAAATGGCCCCGGTTGTCATAGCGGGCACGGTCACTGTAGACAAGACAGTCAAGCCCGTCCTCCAGGGCGTGATAGCGGATTTTATGCCCCGCAAGATAGTATCCGATCGGATCAGAATCGCAGTACACATAGATGTCCCTGTACTCCCGGAAATCGACAGGGACAAAGGGCTCTTCAAGCTTCGAGAGCGTGCGGTCAAATTTCCTGCGCTGGAACATGTTCCTTACGATATTCCCGCGGTCCTTCTTCAGGTCCTTCAGCTCCGGGAAATACTCTTCGGGCTTTTCGTCAAAACGGATCACTTCCTCAAAGATCCCGGACGCTTCCGCGCGCTGCCCAAGATCCCGGAAGTCATTCGACATGCTGGAAAGAAGAAGCACCGCCTGCCCGCGTTTTTCCGGAGGCAGGTTCAGCTCCCTGAGGCATGTCACATATACATGATAATAGGTATGACAGACGTAAATCCGGTCTTTCATCATGATGGTCAGCGCAACGCGAGCCGGAGAGCCTCATAAATGATCTCCGGAACAGTGATGCAGATTGCATAAATATAGTGAATCGTAATCGGCACGTACAGGTTTTCCGTCACAAGATAGGTGACGACAAGCGGAATGGCCATGAGGAGTATCTGCAGAATACCGACAGTACCCAGCATCGTTGTAAGGGCGCAGAGAAATGCGCCGATGACGGCGGTCAGTACGGCAATGCCTCTGCCGCTCTTAAACGTGATCGCAGCGCCGCGGAAAAACAGTTCCTCCGCAAGCGGAACAAGCGCGATTGTCATGAAATAGAAAAGGGCCGTCTGCGGCACTCCGCGATACCAGATCTGGATCATGCCCGTCGCCTTCCCCATCCAGACCGTCCCGTCGAAGTACTCCCGGAGGAAATAGCAGACAAGCATACCCGCACATCCTGCTGCCACCGGAAGAATGAACCCCCTCACATTCCGGAACTGACGAAGAAACCTGCGGAAGGAAAATTCATCGTGCAGCCAGACAATCACAGCAATCACGAAGATGAGCTTCGTGTAGAGGGCCTGCTTGGGAAAAAGAAACGTGCTTACTATAAACAGTGCCTCGAGGATCAGAGGTACTGAAAGTTTTTTCCAGTACTTTGCGTCCATCAGGTTTCAGTCCTTCGTTTTTCCGGTGTATTCCCGGCTGCGGTCGAATTCTCTGTCAATGTTCGTATTCGTCTGAACGAAGGAAGAGACATCCTGCATGTGGATGACTTCCTTGATGATATTGCTGGTTCCGAGGCGGGAAGCCCCCAGTTCAAGGAATTTCTGCGCATCGTCAAGGGAATGAATGCCGCCGGCCGCCTTGACGCGCACATTCGGACCGACATTCGCACGCAGCAGCTTCACATCATCAAATGTCGCGCCGTGCGTGGAGAATCCGGTCGACGTCTTGATGAAATCGCACTGAAGATCCGTCACAATATGGCACAGATGAATCTTCTCCTCATCCGTAAGGAGGCAGCACTCGATGATGACCTTGAGAATATGTCCCTTTGTCGCCTCGCGCACCTGCCGGATGTCCTCTGTTACTTCATCCCACATGCCGCTCTTCACGAAATTCACGTTGATGACCATGTCGATTTCATCGGCGCCGTTTGCAATGCAGTCCTTCGCCTCGAAGACCTTCGATGCCGTGGTCATATAGCCGTTCGGAAATCCGATTACATTCGTGATCCGCATCCGGCCCTTCAGATAATCCTTCGCAAAAACGGTCCACGCCGGCGGAATGCAGACGCTCGCTGCATGATACTGGATTGCCTCATCGCAGAGCTGCTTTATCTGATCCTTTGTGCAGTCCGTCTTCAAAAGAGTGTGATCACACGCTGCACAGATTTTTGCAATGTCCATTCTTTCTCCTCTCCCGGATGTAAGGCCGGGTATACAGACTATTTACAGTCTTCCTCGCATGTGTCCCCGCATTCGTCCGGAATGACGGAATCCGGGTCCGCGATGCCCATTTCCTTCTCTGCCGCCTTGATCATCAGGGCGCACTCGATTCTCTTCTTAAATACTTCGCAGCCCTGCTTATAGACCCCGTGGATGTCGCCTGTCGCATGATATGCGTTTGCCGCGCATCCGCCGGAGCAGTAGAGCTTGGCCCAGCAGTCCCTGCAGTCCGGGCGCGCATATACATTGCAGAGCTTGAACTCATCGCGCAGCGCCATGTTCGTGACGCCGTGCCAGATATCGCCGAGTTTATAAGACTCATCGCCGACAAACTGATGGCACGGATAGAGATCGCCCCAGGGCGTGACCGCCATATATTCCGTTCCCGAGCCGCAGCCGGAAATTCTCTTGTACACGCACGGTCCGCCGGACAGGTCAATCATGTAGTGATAAAACGTGATCGGATGTCCTTCCTTCTTCCTGCGGATCATATCCTTCGCGAGGATTTCATACTGCTCAAACACCGTCTTCAGGTCTTCTTCGGTGAGTGCAGAAGGATCGCCCGGCTTTGCGACAACCGGCTCCATCGATAGCTCCGTGAATCCCAGATCATCTGCCATATGGAAGAGATCCTTTGTGAAGTCCGGGTTGTAATGCGTGAATGTGCCGCGCATATAGTAATTCTTGTTTCCGCGCGCCTTCACGAACTTCTGGAACTTCGGAACGATCGTGTCGTAGCTTCCCTTTCCGTTCACATCCTTGCGGAACCGGTCGTTGACTTCCTTTCGCCCGTCGAGTGAGAGAACCACGTTGTAGCACTCACGGTTCGCCCATTCGATGACCTCGTCCGTGATCCCCACGCCGTTCGTCGTGAGCGTGAATCGGAAATTCTTGTTGTGTTCCTTCTCGACCTTGCGCGCATATGCAACGAGCTGTTTGCAGACCTCGAAGTTCATGAGCGGCTCGCCGCCAAAGAAGTCGACCTCGAGGTTGTGCCTCGTGCCCGAATTCTCGATGAGGAAATCAAGCGCCCGCTTTCCCACGTCAAAACTCATGAGTCCCGCCTTGCCGTGGAACTTTCCCTGTGCTGCAAAGCAGTAGGAACAGTTCAGGTTGCAGGTGTGCGCAACATGCAGGCAGAGCGCCTTCACGACCGTGCTGCGCTTCTTGAAATCAAATGCCTTCGGTTCGAAGATGTCCTCCGAGAAGAGTTTTCCCGCTTTCGTGAGTTCGTCAATCTCATCCAGGATCTCGGCGGGATCGCTCTCACTGTAGTGCTCCTCGCCCTCCGGAATCTTTGCATTGTATTCCGGAAGAGCCGCCTGTAGGGCTTGCAGGATTTCTTCCCTCTTCTTTCCTGCATCCAGCATGGCAATCGCATCATAGGTACAGACATCGACGACGTGCACGCTGCCGGAAAAAACATCCACGACAATATTGTATCCGTTTAATTTATATTGATGAATCATCGCATTATGAAAAAACCGGGACGATTCTTTCCTTCGTCCCGGCTGTACTTACACCGCTTCTGTTACGGGAGGATGGCTCAGTTACGGGACACCTTCTCGCACTTCTGGTTGGCAATACCGCAGCTTGTCTTGCATGCGCTCTGGCAGGACGTCTGGCACTCGCCGCATCCGCCGTTCTCAAGAGACTTGACCATATCACGGGTATTCAGAGTATCAATGTGCTTCATATCGCAGATCCTTTCTGCCGCAGATAACTACGGCACTGTATTTATCATCAGGCCTTCCGGTCCTCCAATTCATAACGCAAGTTTACACTTTCCCTTCTTTATTTGTCAATGCAGCCGACATTTCTCTGAAACTGATAATAGTCGTCTGTTCAGCACCCTTCCCTCCTCCCGCTGTCCTCTCTGCGCTTCACTCTTCCGTATCCTGCGCACTAGACTCCTCCGGACAACTCCGGTCCTTGCGATGACAAAAATTTCGAGGATCATGAAAAGATGCGCGATGAACAGGCTCACCACAACGCCGTTTGCCCTCAGCAGATACCCGGTCCTGAACCCGAACAGCGCGAGAAGCCCCGTGCTCAGCAGCACGAGTCCCAGAATTGGCAGCGTCCTCACAAGATCCTTCATGGCACTTCCAAAGTCCTCGAGCGTTGCGTCGAAGTAAACGAACCGGCCGATGATGAGCGTGATGAAATAGGCGATGATGCTGTCGTAGTTATTATCGAGATAAATGAATTTGATGTAGAAAAAGATGACCGTCATATACACCATGGCAGCCATCCGGAGGGAGGCTTTCTCACCCTTCTTCAGTCTCCGCAGCGGAATGATCAGCCGGTCCATAAGGGAGATCAGCGCGACACTGATGACAATCATGGCAAGCAGAATATAATCGCTGTACTTCTCCCAGAACGCCAGCTCATTCCATCCAAATCCGAAATAATTGAAATCAATGAGAAAATAAATACCGACGAAAAAAAGCATCGACGTCGCGGAGAACACCAGCTCATAGTACTTCTCTGTGAGTCCCAGCATCTCATCGCGCAGTACATACGGGGCGTCGTCTTCGACATACAGTCCCGCGACATGCTTTGCCGCTGCATACAGAATGAAGTGAATCAGCACAACGACCCCAAGGGACACCAGAAAGAAAAACACAATGTCCGGCATCGTAAAATAGTGATGCAGATAATCCTGAATTGTCATACAAATCCCTCGCTGAGGCAAAATCCGCGAATGCGGTTTTGCCGAATGCGGCAGCCGGTGCACAGCACCGTGCTGCAGTTTGAACGGGCTGCATCAGCAGACCGTTCAAACGAATCCCTCACTGAGGCAAAATCCGCGGATGCGGTTTTGCCGAATGTGGCTGCCGGTGCGGATGCGCAGCAGACGCACCGTTGCAGCCGTTTGAAAGGCCTGCATCAGCAGGACTTTCAAACAAATTCCTCACTGAGGCAAAATCCGCGGATGCGGTTTTGCCGAATTCTTTTCAGTCAACAACCTTCATCGGCCTGAAATTCAGGCAGTCCGCCGACGCAAGGCTGTACCTGACATGATGATGCATGCCGCGGTAGCTGTCGTGAAAACGCATGAAACCGTGGCAGTGCGCATAGATGACCTGTTCAGTGTGATACTCTTCCGCGAGCTGCGTAAACAGACTGTCGTCCTGATAAATGTTGGTGGGCGGATAGTGAAGGAAGCATAAAAACCGGGAACACCCCGCCGCCGCGGCAGCCTCATAGGAGATTTTCAGCCGGTCATACTCGCGCTTCACGAGCTTTTCCGCGTGCTCGATGGTGTCCTTTCCTTCGTAGGTGTATCCCTTTGTGCCGACGAGAGCATACTCGGTTCCGGTCACGGGGCTTTTATAGACATAAAAATTGTTCTGGAGAAATTCAAGCTGCCCCTCAAAACGCCGGTTCAGCGCCGGGGTCTTGTTCGCCTCCCAGAACATGTCATGGTTTCCGCGCAGAAGTATTTTTCTCCCGGGAAGGGAAAGTACATACGCAAGGTCTTCGCTCATCTCGTCGATCTTCTTCGCCCAGGAAAGGTCGCCCATGATCACACAGGTATCTTCCGGCCCGATCAGACGATTCCAGTTTTTCCGGATTTTCTCCTCGTGATTTGCCCAGTTTCTCCCGAAGACATCCATGTCTTTTCCGGAAGAAAATGAGAGGTGAAGATCACCGATTGCATACAGCGCCATAAATTACTCCGTGCGGTATTTCTTATACCGCTCTGCATCTTCCCTCCTGAGGTGCCCGCGGATGCGGACGCCGCTCTCCTCGTATTCAAGGATTTCAATATCGGAGGAAGCCTTCAGTTTTGACAGCGTCCCGCCGTCTGTATAGGGAATGAGCATCTCACACAGAACGCGTCCCCGGTTTATTTTCTCCTCGATGAGATCGATGAGGCGTCCGATGTCATTCGTGTTTTTCGCACTCATCGTGATGTGGCCGTCCTCCGGTCCGATGCCAGTCACGGTGACGTCGGCGGAGGGCCCGATTCCTGCCAGATCACATTTGTTGAAGATATAAATCCGCGGGACAGAGCCGGCGCCGATCTCCTTCAGCGTCTGCACCGTGATGCGCAGATCCTCCCGGTATTCCGGATCCGAGACATCTGAGACAATGAGAAGAATGTCCGCATATTTTACTTCTTCCAGCGTGGAGCGGAAGGCTTTGACGAGAGTTGTCGGCAGATTGCTGATAAACCCGACGGTGTCGGAAAGAAGGAACGGGCGCCTCCCGCCGTCCGGACAAATGCGCCGGACCGTGGTATCAAGCGTTGCAAAAAGCATATTCTCCTCAAAAACCTTCTTCTCTTCGTCTCCTCCGTACAGGTCGAGGCAGCCGTTGAGAATTGTGGATTTGCCGGCATTGGTGTAACCGACAAGAGACACAAGAGGGATCCCCGAACGCTGACGGCGGCCCCGCTGTGTCTCTCTCTCCCGGTCGACAGTCTCGAGCTCGCGCCGGAGCATGGTGCAGCGGTGTTCGATCTTACGCCGGTCAAGCTCGATTTTTGTCTCGCCCGCGCCCTTGTTGGACATTGCACCGCTCCCGCCGCCTTGGCGGCCGAGTTCCTTGTGAAGACCGGCAAGCCGCGGCAGCATATACTGCAGATTTGCATATTCAACCTGCGCACGTGCCTCTCTGGTGCCGGCGCGGCGGCTGAAAATCTGCAAAATGAGCCCGGTCCTGTCCAGAACATTCCGGTCAAGACGGTCGATCAGATTCTTCATCTGCTGCGGCGACAGGGCATCATTGAAAAGAACCGTTCCGATTTCCTTATCCCTTTCCAGTACCGCGCGGATTTCCTCGATCTTGCCTTCTCCGATAAAGGTCCCCGGATTGACCGCGGCGCTTCCCTGTGTAAATGTCTGCACCACTTCCATATCGTCGGCTTCCGCAAGGTACAGCATTTCATTCATTGATTTTTCAAAGCCCGGGTCGTTTCCGCCCGTGACGCCGACCAAAACTGCCTTCTGCAAATGAATCGTCCTTTCCGGTTATCATGCCCGTGAACCTCTCCGCCTGAATCGCAGATCCAGATGGAGCCTGCACCGCCCTTATTTTTCGTCAAAACTCATCCGGGTATCGCTGCTTCTGTGCCGCAGCCCGCGTTTCATGGATTCTATTCGTAGCTCACGATTTCGCGGATTCGCTTCGAAAGAAGTTCCGCTGTTTTCCTGTGGGATGGAACGCCGGGATGCATGCGCGAGCCGTATTCGCCGGGCAGGGTATTCGGAAGCTCCAGTGCACTGACGCGGAGATCTCCGGTATCCTGCCTGAATTTATCCACAGCCGCGGTGATCTGCGGCATCAGAGTATTCCCGAGCATTCCATAGACCCATAGAAGATAGGCCTGCGGATTGTCCCTGCGCAGCATGGTAAGGAATCCATAGACCGCATCCTGAAAAACACGGATGTCTTCCGGGGCCATCGCCCCGTCCGCAGTCCGGTGCATCTTCCACACCTCTCCGCTCACAGGATCGATATATGCCGGCGTATCAAAAGCTCCGCAGTCATTTGTCCCGAGATTAATCACAACAACATCCGGCCTCCACCGGCCAAAATCCCACCGGTCCCCGGCACCGTACTTTGCACAGACTCCGTCTGCGCTCATCCCGCAGAGTGTCTCATAATATCTCGGAATTGCCTGTCTGTTATTATTTTCCCAGCTTGTGTGCACACCCCAGCCGCTCATGCTGAACACGCGGAACTCCGCACCGAGCGCCTCGGCTGTCCGGTATGTATAGTCGTTCACGGAATCCATGCAGCACGGAACCCAGTCCTGGTCTCCCGTCTCTCCGATGAGGCCTTCGCCGGTCGTAATGGAGTCTCCGATGAACTCGATTTTCATCGAATACTTGCGGAGCGGCAGGAATTTTCCGTCCGTCTCCACCCCCGTGATCTGCACAAGAAGGTCCGGATCATCCGGCATCGGCTGTGTGTCGCGCAGAATCCGGATATTATTTGCCCGATTGTCCGCAAGTCCCTTCACGGCACAGATCCGGGATTCACCCTGCGGAAGCAGGATCCGCTGTGTGCGTGCGCCGTTCATGATGATGTCAAGAAACGGCGGAATCGTCTTATATTCCACGTGCAGATCGACCCACAGTTCCGTGCACTTTGCGTTGACCTCCATCCCGGACGCATTAAATAAAATCGTCAGCGGATCGAGGCTCCCGTTTGTCCGTCCGAGTACACGGACCTTTTCCCCGCCAAGTTCATTCAGTGAATATCGTAGAATCGGATTCATTTTATTCCTCACAGAGACAAAATCCGCGGATGCAGTTTTGCCGAATGCGGCAGCCGGTGCGGATGCGCAGCAGACGCACCGATGCTGCGGTATGAAAGGCCTGCATCGGCAGGCCTTTCATACAGATTCCTCGCTGAGGCAAAATCCGCGGATGCGGTTTTTCCGAATGCGGCAGCCGGTGCGGATGCGCAGCAGACGCACCGATGCTGCGGTATGAAAGGCCTGCATCAGCAGGACTTTCATACGGATTCCTTCCCGCTCAGTTCATCCAGCGTATTTCCATAGGAAGGCAGGAAGTCGCGGATGAAATCTCCGACCTCCGGATACTGCTCTGCCATCGTCCGGATTGCCTGCCCGGTTGTCTTCTTCGCCGTCCGGAACTCATTATTTCCGGCGTTCTCCTCTTCGATGCACTTGATGTATGCGGACAGCTTGTCGGCCGCCTTCACGAGACGGCGCATGTATGCGTCGTTTTCCGCTTCCGCTTTCTCTTCTTCTGTCAGGGTCTCTCTCCCGCGCACATCAGGAGTCTCCTCACTGTCCCCGCCGAAGCTCTCCGGGCCGTCTCCTGTCCCTCCGCATTCGCTCTTTATAGTGACAGGGCGGAAGATTTTTTCGTATGTGGGGCGAAGATCATCCGGAAGAAGACTGATCAGACGGTCCTCGGCCACACTCTCGACGGACTTATAAGCCGTCCGGATTTCGTCATTATAATATTTCACCGGCGTCGGCATATCGCCCGTAATGATTTCCGACGCATCGTGGTAAATGCCGATGAGCGCTGCACGGTCCGCGTCCAGATGCCGGCCGTACCGCACATTCCCGATGGTGCAGAGCGCATGGGCGATCATCGCCACCTCCAGGGAGTGCTCAGAAAGGTTCTCCGGTCTCGAGGAGCGCATCAGCGCCCAGCGCTCGATATATTTCATTCTCGAAACAGTTGCAAAAAAGTTATAGGACAAGGAATTCTCTTCGCCTCCTGACGGTTCACTCAAACAGGAAACCGCCCGAAAAAACAACACAGGCCGCACAGGTTTTTACGCCGCGGCCTGCCTTTATCACCGATTCATTCTGAAAAATATTTATGACTTTGAAGCCTCGAGAAGCTTTGCCTTCAGCTGATCCTCAATCTCAGCAAGCTGCGCCTCAGCTGCCACACGCTTGTCGTGGCCTTCCTTCTGGATGCTGATGACTTCGTCGATGGCAGAGATCAGCGTCTCGTTCGTGTGCTGAAGCGTCTCGATATCAACAATACCCTTCTCCGAGGCTTTGGCTGACTCGACCGTTGCCGTCTTGAGATTCTCGGCATTCCTGCGAAGCAGCTGATTTGTCATCTCATTGACCTCGTTCTCGGCCTTTGCCGCTTCCGTGGAGTGCTGCAGGCCGATGGCGATGACCATCTGGTTCTTCCACAGCGGAATGGTATTGACAATGGTCGACTGAATTTTCTCAGCCATCGTTGTGTCTGCGCTCTGGACCATGCGGATCTGCGGTGCCGTCTGCATGGCAATGGTTCTCGTCAGCTCGAGGTCATAAAGCTTCTTCTCAAAGCGGTCACACTGCGCCGCGAGATCCTTTGCCGCCTGGGCATCTTCGGGAAGACCGCTCTTCGCCGCCTTTGCCTGCGCCTCTGCAAGATCCTTCGAGCGGACCTCCTCAAGCTTCTTTTTTCCCGCGACGATGTACATGGAAAGTTCCTTGAAGTAGGCAAGATTCAGGTCGTACATCCGATCGAGGACAGCCGCATCCTTCATCAGAGTGACCTGATGCTTCTCGAGCTCATTCTGAACGGTCTCGACATTCGTCTCTACCCTGCTGTACCTTGCCTTGATCGCCTCGACCTTGTTCGCCTTCTTCTTGAAGAAGGCGGCAATGCCGTGCTCCTCCTCGTCAACGTTAAAATTCTTGAGCTGTGTGACAAGGTCTGTGAGCATATCGCCCACCTCACCGACATCACTGGTTCGGACATTGTCGATGGTTTTCTGCGAGAAGTCCGCCAGCTTCTTTTGTGTGCCCGCGCCATAATTCAGGATTGCATTTGTGTCCGAAAGATCAATTTTCTTTGCAAATTCATCGCACTGCGCGATCTCTTTCGGTGTAAGTGCCGATGCGGCATCGAGCTTCTTCACATCCTCGGCGGTGGCAGCTGTCTGCTGCGCCGGTGCTGCCTGTGCTGCGGCTGCGGCACCTGTAGTTTCACCTGCTGCCGCCTCTTCCGGCTCCCCGCCGAACACCAGAGACGGTGCCTCCGGAATCGGTTCATTGAAATCAGCTTCGTTTGGACTCATAACACCCTCCTGCTTTTCTTAAAGATTATTATCGTCTGCGGACGCAAAAACGCGGCCCGCAATACAATTTTACCGAACACACGGAAAAAGACACAATACATTCCGCGCAGGACTCACACCCCGGGCTTTTCCTCCTCCGCCAGTCCGTCCTGCTTCAGCATACTCGTCATGACATCAATATCCGTCGAAATATCGATGGCCTTGCTCTCAAACATCTTGTCGAGAAAATTCTCAAAGGCATCGTTCACAATGTCGGTGGCGTCCTCAATTTCTTTCATGGACTCGCGGACGTTTTCCCCGCTGCTCTTGAGATGATAGAGTTCCACATAGGAGTCGAGAAGCTTCGCTGTCGTCGGCAGATAGTAATTCATGAGTTTTCTGAGATCCTTCGCGCTCGAGGGGTTCTTCTGCACCTGGCCGAAAATGCGCGCTACGACATTTTCAAGACGATAGAGTTTTGACGACATCTCCTCACTGTCCGGGATTGCGTCGTTTACGATGCGGATCTTCCGGATGTATTCTCTTCCCTCGCGGAGAAGGGCATCGGCCTCCGGATTCGTGCCTGCTGCATTTTCCCCACTGCGTGTATTGTCCTTCCCGGCACCGGCAGCCTCACTGAGCGGCTCTTCATCCGCCTTTGCGGCTTCTCCGGCAGCCTTAGAGGCAGCAGTAAAGCTTCCGCCCTTCTGGTAGGACTCCTGCATCTTTTTCTTTCGTTCCTCCGCCTCCCGCTGCTGCTTTGAGAGCAGTGCCTGCTGGTACTGTTTCAGTGCCCGGTCGCTCAGCATCACTGTTGTCTTCGTCTCATCGAACCGCGCGAACGGGAGGAACCCTTCCTTCATCATCTTCTCCAGGTTGTCCCGCACTTCGGATTCCGGAACGACAAGTCCGCGTGCAAGGTCCGCCACGGCAAAATACTCCGAATCTCCGAGCTCATTGCCGTACTGATAATAGGTTTTCACGAGCTTCGAGAGATCTCTGTTCCTGCGGAACATCCGATAGAAAGCATAAGAAATTCCGCCCAGTACCAGACCTGCTATGAGAAGTGCGACGCCGCCGCCCGCCGGTCCTACAACAAAGAAGGCGAGCGCCCCGAGGAGCATAAAAGCAGCAATCCCTGCAAAAACGATAGAGCCGGCGATTCCGCCAATCTTTCCCCCGAGGCCTGTATTGAGGTCGACTTTGCGCTGCAGGAACCAGTTCACGCCCTGTCTCTGCGCGCCGCTCCGGTCTGTCCTCTGCTCTGCCGAATAGCGGGCAGCGGCGCCGGACGCACTGCCCGCGGCTCCCTTTATATCCATCTCTGCCTGCGTCACAGCCCTCCGGATGTCTTCGCTGAGGTGCGAGAAATCACCCGATTTTGCGGCATCTGAGACCGTATTCATAATGTCGTCGCCGGCATTCATAAAAGAATCCAAAATATCCATAACCCCCAAGCCTCGTTTCTTTTCATTCTTCTTCGTTCATCGAAGAGGCCTGCTCATTCAGCCAGCGGATCGCGGCAGAAAGTCCCTCTCCGGTATATTCGAACTCCTGCGTCTTCTTCTGCTTTTCATCCGTCACGGCGTAAGCATAAGGCCCCGGCCAGACCGTCACACGGAACTTTGCCTCTCCGCGCTCGTCCGGCGCCTTGAAATGCACATTTGCCATCGGCTCCCGCGCGATGCGGAAATTCATTTTCCCGCGGCTCCCATAATACGGCTCGCCGTAATCATAATAATTGACTGTGAATAATTCCTTCTCACCGATTGGTTCTACTGTCATTCTCGTCCTCTGTTCCGTCCGATGCATAACGGTTTTTTACATTTTCCGCAGCTTCCTCCAGTAATTCATCCGAAGGAGCCACGATGCCGGTTGACGGCGCAATCTGCGCCGGCGCCGAATAGGTCGCTGCATTCATCTGCGGATCGGAATTGCCTGAAGAATCCGGTGCAAGCACCCAGTCGCTGCCGCCGAGATACCCCATCACTCCGAGCGCGCGTCCGCTGTACCGCATGAGGCCGATGCCCGCGCCGCCCGAAAGATTTTTCACCGTATCATTCTGAAACCGGATCACCGCACAGCCCGGAGCAAGCTCCTGGGAGTCCATCACAATGACAGGAGACGTAATTGCCGTATTCGTGAGGCTGCAGTTCCGAAGATCAAGCCCCTGCCCCGTCACGTCCTGTGCGGAACCGGAAGTTGTTCCGTTTCCGCTCTCTTCCGGTGTGAATTCCCAGTCGTGGGTAAACAGGGCCGGACCGTCGCCCCTCGCCTCGATCGTGCAGTTTACGAGAAGCGCACAGAAATGCGGCCTGGTCGCGATGCCGACAGCGGTCGTGACTTCATTGATGAAGTGAACATTGGTGATGACAAGCGTTCCGTTTGTCTGGGTGTCAAAATCCGCGTGCAGGCAGTAGGCCCCGCTGATGGCTCCTGGCGTGCCGCTGTTCTCCGCGATAATTGTGAGATTCTCAAGCGTCCCCGTCGCCATTTCCAGCGGCGGATTGAAGTAGTCGAGTCCCGAATACTTCAGAATGCAGTCGTCCCGAGATATGCCGCGGATATGAATGTTTTTGTCCTTGCAGTCGACCGCTTCCTCATAGGTGCCGGGCAGAATCACGATTGTATCCCCGGGATCTGCCGCGTCCACGGCTGCCTGAATCGTATTGTAATAACCTTTGCCTGATGCGGAGACATAAAGCGTCTTCGGCTCTTCCGATGCGGCAGTGTTCTTCGCTGCTGTATTATTCGCAGCCGTATTCCTGACAGCAGGATTCTTTGCCGCGGTGTTCTTTACCGCGGTGCTCTTTACCGCGGTGTCCTTTACCGCGGTGACCGTCTGCGCTCCGGAGGATGTACCTTCTCTTCCTGCTGCGATGATTCCGCACGCGGGAGCTTCTCCCGCAATAAGAAGGCATAGGAAAGCAGCGGCGCCTGCCTGCAGAAGTACTTTAAATAGAGTTTTCACGCAATGCTTTCTCAAAACATATGCCTTTCTGTGTTTATTTTCCGCCGCCCGGAAAGTGGAAATCATCCGTGCGGCGTTATACTATTTATAAAATGATGGACCGTCCGATACAGACGGCAGGCATTCCGGTATGAAAGGCCGGACCCCCGCCGCGGATGACAGCATCCAGTCCAGGAATGCCGGACCTGTCCGAAACTTATACCTCGCTGAGGCAAAATTCGCGAATGCGATTTTGCCGAATGCGGCAGCCGGTGCGCAGCACCGTGCTGCAGTTTGAACGGTCTGCATCAGCAGACCGTTCAAACGAATACCTCGCTGAGGCAAAATCCGCGGATGCGGTTTTGCCGAATGCGGCAGCCGGTGCGCAGCACCGATGCTGCGGTTTGATTATTTCATTATAGTTGTTTCGCCCATCTGAGAAAAGGTTTTTGAAGGATGGGAGAACTGCCCGCAGGGGAAGAGATGCCGGACCATCAAAGAGCCACTGCCAATACGGAAAGGTGAAAACGATTGGAAAATAATCAGCAAATATCTTTCTTCGACCGGCCGGAATCCCAGCCGCTCGCCTCGAGGCTCCGCCCCCGTTCGCTCGACGAATTCGTGGGTCAGCAGCACCTCGTCGGGGAGGGAAAGGTGCTCCGCCGCCTGATCGAATCCGACAATATTTCCTCGATGATCTTCTGGGGCCCGCCCGGCGTCGGAAAAACCACACTTGCCACAATCATTGCGAATCACACAAAATCCCAGTTCATTAATTTCAGCGCGGTCACCTCCGGCATCAAGGAGATCCGCACCGTCATGCAGGAGGCGGAAAACAACCGCCAGTTCGGGCAGCGGACCATCGTCTTCGTCGACGAGATTCACCGCTTCAACAAGGCCCAGCAGGATGCCTTCCTCCCCTTCGTTGAGAAAGGCAGCATCATCCTCATCGGTGCGACCACCGAGAATCCGTCGTTTGAGGTGAACGGCGCTCTCCTGTCCCGCTGCAAGGTTTTCGTACTGCACGAGCTCACGGCGGAGGATCTCACTGCGCTCCTGAAGCGCGCACTGAACGACCCCAGAGGATTCGGAAATCAGAAGATCGAAATTTCCGATGAAATGCTGGAGGTCATCGCGAACTTTGCAAACGGCGATGCCCGTTCCGCCCTCTCCACACTCGAGATGGTCGTCCTCAACGGCGATATCCGCAGGGATGCAGACGGAAACGAGAAAACGGTCGTGACAAGAGAGACACTCGAGCAGTGCACCTCGCGCAAATCTCTTCTCTACGACAAGAAGGGCGAAGAACACTATAACCTCATCTCGGCACTTCACAAGTCCATGCGGAATTCCGATCCGGACGCGGCCGTCTACTGGCTCGCGCGCATGCTCGAGGCCGGCGAGGACCCGCTTTACATCGCACGGCGCGTCGTCCGGTTTGCCTCGGAGGATGTCGGAATGGCCGATTCACGCTGTCTTGAAATCGCGGTCGCGGCCTATCAGGCCTGCCATTTCATCGGCATGCCCGAGTGCTCCGTCCACCTCACTCACGCTGTGATCTACTGCTCGCTTGCGCCGAAGTCCAACGCAATGGAGACTGCCTACAAAGAGGCAAAGGCCGATGCGCTGAAGATGCTCGACGAACCGGTTCCGATGAATATCCGCAATGCACCGACAAAACTCATGAAGGACCTCGGCTACGGCGAAGGTTACAAATACGCGCACGATTACGAGGGGCACATCACTGAAATGCGGTGCCTGCCGGACTCGCTCGAGGGAAAGCGGTACTATCACCCGTCCGACCAGGGCGTCGAGCCCAAATGGGGAGAACGCCTCGAGTCGATCCGGAAATGGAAAGAGGAACAGCGAAAGAAAGAGAACAAATCGTAATCGGTCATAACCGGGACATTACAAAGAGCGCCCGGAGCTGCAGATCCTATCTGCTGCCCCCGGGCGCTTTTCTGTTTTCATGAAGTTTTGACGTACAGTTCCGGTCTTTTTCTACTCGATCTCGTTCTTCTTGTCTTCCTCGTGGTATTCCTTCTCCGTGTTGACGTTCCAGACATTGCTGCGGTCTCTTGATCCGGACCGGATGTCCTTCACCGCCTCGAAGGAAGTGCACATCGAGTGATCGATGTTGTTGTAACGGTGCTGACCGTTGCGGCCGACACAGAAAAGATTCGGAATCGTATTGAGGTAATCCCGCAGTTCATCCATGTGATCATACGTGTCGAAATAAGCAGGATATGCCTTCTTCACCCTCTCGACGTGATAATCGAGCACTTCGCTTTCGGACTCGATGAGCCCGAGAGTGATCATTTCCTTTATGCCCATGTGCGCGAAATCATCATCCGTCATGCTCCAGAGCGAATCGCCCTCGGAGCAGAAATACTCGAGTCCCATCCACACCGTGTGCTCGAGGTCCTTCACCATGTACGGCGACCAGTTGTTATAAATCTGGAAGCGGCCCATTTTCACAGTGCGGTCGTGGACATAAACCCAGTTGTCCGGGACGATGTTTCCGACCGTCTTCTTATTCGTCTTGTTCTCAAGATGCAGGTGATTGATGAGAACGCCGACGGTCATGTAGTCGCGGTAAGGAAGGCCCGCCGCTATCTTCGCCGGCTCCTCCGGAACGTCATTCATCCCGGCCACGAGATCCTTGATCGGCATGGAGGAAATCACAATATCGCCGTTCTCCCTCCTGCGCTCGCCGTCCTTGATATATTCGAGATAGTCGATGGCATTTTCCGCATTCTTGTGGATGCCGACGACTTCCGCATTCATGATGATCCTGCCGCCGCGCCTGCGCACTTCATCCGCGGTGACGTCCCACAATTCACCGGGGCCGAGCTTCGGATAGGAAAACTCCTCTATGAGAGAAGTCTCGACCTTGCGGTCTTTCTTTCCGAACTGCTTGTCAATCGCATTCTTGAGGACTGCCCGGATGGAGACGCCCTTGACTCTCTGCGCACCCCACGACGGGTCAATCTGGCTCGGATGGCGGCCCCAGAGGTTTTCGGTATAGTGCTCGAAAAACATGGAGTAGAGCTTCTTCCCGAAGCGGTTCACATAGAAATCCTCGAGCGAATTCTCCTTCCTCTTGTGGATGCATGCACCAATGTAGCTGAATCCGGCCTCGACTGTGTTCTTGAATCCCATATTCCGGAAGGTTTCGGCCTTCAGCGTGATGGGATAGTCAAAGAATTTCTGGTTGAAGAAAATCCGGGAAACACGGTTTCTCCGCAGCATTACACGATCGGTTTTCTCCGGATCGGGTCCGCCCTTCTGCATGGTAGGGGTCCTGTCCAGCATCAGGTCATCCTTTGCCGGCGCACCCTGGATCGGCAGCATCTCCTGCCACCACTCGTTGACCTCCGGCACCTTGGAGAAGAAACGGTGTCCGCCCATGTCCATGCGGTTTCCTTTATAATTTACGGTGCGCGAGATACCGCCGAATTTATCACTTTCTTCGAAAACGACGACCTCATATTCGCCGGGCTTCCGTAAAAGCTCATATGCTGCGGTAAGGCCTGCAGGACCTGCACCGATTATCAATACTTTCTTCATCCGTTCCTTCCCGGGCCCAGTAACAGCCCACCCTTTTTCCGGCAGAACAGATCCGGCAATCTGCCCCCGGCAGCATAAAACAATACCGGCACTTGGCCGACTGTTTCCGTGCTTCCAAATATTTTAACATCTAATATACTCCCCGGGCAACGGCCCGGGAGCCCTGCGCAGCTGCGTCCCCGTCCCCGGAATGATTTTCAGCAGGTCTCCGCCGGAATAATCGGTCTTTTTCCTCACCCGACCGCCTTTTCCCGCTTGTAATTGTGCGGAAAATATCGGGCTGATAGGCTATAATTGTATCCGTAATGATTGAAATCGAACCCAGGGATTTGCCATGAACTATATCATCAAATCAATTGCACTTATCGTATGGACCGTCGCTATTCCGTTTCTTTGCGGAATGCTTCCGACTGCTGTACTTCCGAAGGAAAGGCGCACACCCGGCATGATCCTGCTGTGCGGGTATCTCATCACCTTCGCTTCGCTCGAAATCATCGGCCTTCCGGTGCTGCTGCTCACAAAGACAGGCAATTTCACCTGGCTCACGGTGATCTACACCATTTTCCTTCTCTGCTCCGCAATGGCTGGCTTTGTGCTCACCGGAGGCGTATCCGGCGTAAACTGGACCGATTTTCTTGGAGGTCCGTTGAGTCCTTCTGCCGAAGAGGGTACAGCCCTCACCGACGGCGATTCTTCCGCTGCCGCGGCGTCAAAACCCGGTTCGAAGCGGTCTGAGAAGGTCTTCAGCATCATCCTCTGGCTTATTTTCCTTACTCTTCTTATCTACGAATTCGTGATGGCGTACACGCACCTCTTCTTTGACGGAGATGATGCCTATTATGTCGTCGAATCGGTCCTCTCCTGGCAGACAGACACGATGTACCGCTATCTTCCGTACACCGGCGGTTCGACCTCCCTCGATCTGCGCCATGCAATGGCTCTTTTCCCGATGTGGACAGCATACCTTGCCCGCATCACGACCATGCACCCGACTGCCATTGCACACTCGTTCCTTCCGATGCTCATGATCTCTCTGAATGACATCGCACTTTTCCGGATCGCCAGCAATCTGTTCGAGGGAAAGGAGTTCCGGGCACGCCGCCGGGAGCTTCTTCCGATGTTCATGATTGCCGTTTCTCTTCTGCAGATCTTCGGAAATACCTCCATCTATACGCCCGAAACGTTCCTCATGATGCGTTCCTGGCAGGGTAAATCGGTATTCGTGAATTTCATCATCCCGTGTGCGCTGCTGCTCTTTCTCCGCATCATAGCGGTGGAACCTGCCGGAGAGAAGAAAGTAGTCCGTTTCTACTGGCTGATGCTTCTTCTCCTCTCGATCAGCTCGGGTCTGTGCTCATCGATGGCCTCCATTCTCACGATGGGGTACATCTTCCTTGCCGGCATTTTAGCCGCCGTCTGCGTGAAGAAGCGGAAGGTCTTTTTCAAGTCCCTCGTCTGCTGTATTCCGAACGCGGCCTATCTGGCGCTCTATGCCATTCTGAAGATGGCAGGAGCCGGGTTCTGACCGGTCACTCCTCTCTGCTGTGTTTACCATGTGATATCCCTGCTGATTCCGGTCTGTCTTTCTTCCCCATGCCGACATGCCAGCAATACGATTGGCATTGAAGTCCAAGTCACCCGCGCAGTCAGCATTCTGCTCACGCACACTGCCGGAGGGCAGCACCTTCAGAAGTTTCCCTGCAGTTCATAAACATAAATGGTATAAGGCGAATCTTCGGATGAATAGACTCCACGAAGGGACAGATTCTTCTCCTCTGCGTTTTCGAGGCTGATGCGCGAGAAGATATACCGGCATCCGAGCGCCTTCAGTGCCGGCTCATCAATTGCGATATACCGGCTTCCTTCAGCCGGTTCGTAATTCCGCACGGCCTGCACAATCGTATTCTCACTCCCTGAGAAGAGATAACAGCGTGCTCCCCAGTTGTCATAATTGATCCTGGTCGGCTCATAGCTCTCCAGCGCAGGGGCTATTCCCTTCCGGAACACATCCTTATAACTTTCCGCATAAAATCCGAGGTATCCGTCGAGTGTTGCGATCCCGTTGTACTCGAGTACGGCCGGGTGAATCCCGTAGGCTAAGGCCCATTCTGTTCCCGTGCTGCCCCCGTCCTTCACTTCGAATTCTTTCTCCGCAACCAGATCGGAAGAAACTTCCGAACCGATTCCGCAGTTTTCATCGTCGCTGTAAATCGACTGTTCAAGTTCTCCGAATGCATCTTCAGCCTGTGCCTGCGGGGTTACACTGACATCGCTCAGGTCTCCTTCCTGATAATTCAGGTCTTCCTTAATCGCCTTGAACAGATTCTCGGAGTAAAACTCCCGGTAAGAAAGGTTATCAACCTCGAATCCCTTTACTTTTTCATAGACGAGTGCGCGCGCTGTATAGAAAAGATCGTTATACTTTGATCCCGTCCGCAGGATCAGCGCGATTGAAAGAAGCGGCAGCACTGCCGCAAGAATCCTAAGATTCTTTCCCGTCCGCAGCCCTCTCCTGCGGCTGAAACGGCACAGACGGACACAGATCACGCAAAGCGCAGCATACCAGAGAAACGGAGAGAAAAAGACCGTACGGTTGAACTGAAACCCTCGAAGCGATGGAACCGCCGTCATAACCGCCGTCCGGAACGGTTCATAATCGTAGAGGCCGTAAACGACCGCATTGAAAACAAGAATGAGAATGATCAGGTTATACAGATCATGGAAGATTCCCCTCACGTTCCTGCGGACAATATAGCGAACATTGATAAAGACAAAATACAGAATGCCGAGCGGCAGGATAAAAAAGTGCTGCAGTCCGTCCGCATGGAAGATTCCGTTCCGGAAGACATCCCAGATCACTGCAAGGACCCCGGTCCAGGTAAGGCTGCTCTGTACCATTGAGGAACGGATGCTGACCGAATTGGTGAAAAGCATCTGTGCAAACAGTCTGTACTCGAATACGACGCACCCGAGCGCCATGCAGACAAGCCCCAGAATAATGCTCAGCGGGAACCGTCTGTCCCGGATCCACAGTACGAGCAGTGCAATGCAGGTATAGGCAAGAAGAAAGAATCCGAAATAGGAAAAATAAGAAACAAAAGGATAGATGAAAAGCCCTAAAGAATACAGAAATGCCTTCTTCCAGGACTGCCCGGCATTTCTGAATGGATCGTCCTTCTTAAGGAGGAGGAGCGGTGCGTTTTTATAGAGCCGGATGACAAGAAAAATATAAAGCGGGATGGATGCAAAACTGATCCCGTAGGAGGGGAATAGATTGAGAATCCCGTATGCAAAGCCGCAAAGGACGACGATCGCCTTTTCCTCTTCAGACCCGAATGCGGCTGCCGGTCCGCTCTCACCGATGCTGCGGTTTGAAAGCGGCGTATCCGTGCCGTTTTCCGTCTTCTCTTTCCCCAGGATCTCCCCCGCAAGAAGAGTAAACGAGAAAACTGCCAGGGCGATTTTCACGAAATATACAGTCACATAGGCGGCAAACGGCGGCAGAAGAAAATATATAAGTCCGGTGAGGGAAAGCTCGGACGGAAGGACATCCCGGCTGATCCCACCCAGAAAAGGAACTGCCGTACCATGCGAGAAGAACGCATTCTGGTCCTTCAGCATCTTATACTGCGCCTGAAAAAGATCGAGATTATCCTGTACCTCAATGTGGGAATCTTCTCCGCAGTAGATATACAGAGCTGCCGCGCACACGAAAAAAAGTGCGATCAAGTACCAGTACCAGTTCTTCCTAAAGCTTATTCGTTCCATCACTTTCAAAGGCTTCCTGCCTTCTGCTCTGTTTTTCACTTGCCTCTTCCGGCCTTCTTCCCCTTCTGGCAGGGTCTATAGATTCTGTTTCGTCTCTGCATCCGTCCGCCGCGCCCTCAGTCAGATATCAGCCGGGGCCGGACCATCCAGCCGGACTGTCATACATCCGGGCTGTTATACAGCCGGGCTGTCATCAGCCCGGTTATCTGACGGCGAATTCGCGGGGCCTGCTTTGTTCTCACGCGCGAGGACTTCCCGGTACTCATGATTCAGAGTATTGCGCTCGACCTCAAACTGCCGGCGTGTGTTCCTCTCAAGATTCGACAGAACGAACCCCGTGAACAGAGACAGAACCGCCGCAAGCATCACAAAGCAGCACACGATCAGTGTCGGGAACTTCGCAACCAGCCCGGTGTGAAGATATGCCCCGAAGACGGGGATGAAAAAGACAATCGAAATGACCGCCAAAATCAGCGCAGCCCATCCGAAGAACTGGAGCGGCCGGTAATTCCGGTACAGACCAATGATCATGCCGAGTACCCGGAAACCGTCCGAGAAAGTGTTGAGTTTTGACTTGCTGCCAGCGGGACGGTCGCGGTACTGAATGACCGTATTCTCGATCTGCATGTTGTTGTAGACCGCGTGAATCGTCATCTCTGTCTCGATTTCAAAACCATGGGAAAGAACAGGAAAGGTTTTGACGAAGTCATAGCTCAGAGCGCGGAAACCCGTCATGATATCACGGATATTGCATTTGAAAAGGTGGTTGATAGAGCTTCGGACCAGCGAATTTCCTGCATTGTGGAACGGCCGCTTGTTCTCGGTGAAATACGTCGAGGAAAGTCGGTCGCCGACGACCATATCCGCATTGTGATAAAGCACAAGGTCTGCCATCTCCCGCGCAGATTCCATCGGGTAGGTGTCGTCTCCGTCGACGAGAATGTAGCACTCGGCATCGATCTCGCGGAACATGCGGCGGAGCACATTGCCCTTGCCCTGCTGATACTCGTGCCGCACAACGGCGCCGGCCTTCGCGGCGATTTCGCCTGTTCCGTCGGTGGAGTTGTTGTCATAGACATACACGACCGCCTCCGGAAGCGCCGCATGTGCATCCTCCACGACCTTGCGCACCGTGAGTGCCTCATTGTAACAGGGAATCAAAACTGCTATCTTATCCATACTATCCCCCATGCCGCGTTCTTTGCGGCATCCGCGGGAGAAATGCTCGAATGGGCTTTCTCCCGGATCAAACGTATCCCCCCTGCCGCGTTCTTTGCGGCATCCGCCAAAAAGTCTGTGCAGTTTCTTATACGCAAACCCTCAGAACCCCTGATAGATAAATGCGCTTGAACTATACCCCGGGCCATAATTGCCGAATACAATCACAAAGAACAGCAGCGCAAGATACAGAATCCAGCGGACCGGCAGCTTCTGCAGTGCTGCACGGTCGCGGACATTCATCACTTTTCCGTTCCGGTCCGGAAGCACCTCGAGGAGCGACACGGCAAACAGCACCGCGACGGAAACGGCCAGAACCGCCATGTCCGGACCGTCCAGCCCGAGTGTAAGCAGCGAACCGTTCAGGAGAATCTGCGGATTCCACTCTGAAACTCCCAGCCGGAGCATTTTCACAGCATCCCCTGCACTCTTCGCATTGAAGAACACATTTCCGATATTCACGAGGAAGAAAGTACGGAGAATCCGGAAGAGATCCGCGCCCTTTCCCTCCATCCGAATATGCAGCTTCGGCAGGACCTTCTTGAAGAACGGGAGCGTCACCATGCCAAACACAATGTAAAACCAGTGAAGCCAGCCGGAGCCGATGACATACTTGAAGTCGCCGCCGTGCCACAGGCCGACCGCAGACCAGAGGATAAACATCGCGAGGATGTTCGTGAGGTCCTTTCCCGCCTTCCTTCCGAATTTCTTCCGGAAGGTTTTGCTGAGCTTCATGAACAGAGGCGTGCGCAGAAGCGGATAGAACACGTAATTCCGCATCCACACTCCCAGCGTGATATGCCAGCGCTGCCAGTATTCCTGAATAGTCTTTGAGAAGAAAGGCTGCCGAAAATTTTCCGGAAGCGTGATGCCGAGTGTCTCGGCCGCGCCGATGCAGATATCCATGCAGCCTGAGAAATCCGTGTAGAGCTGAATCGTGAACATCAGAGCGCCGAACCAGATATATGCCCCCGGATATGCGTCATATTGATCGAAGATCGTGTTCGACAGAACCGCCGCGCGCTCGGAAATGACAAGCTTTTTGAAGAAGCCCCATACCATGCGCTGCAGTCCCTTCGTCACTCTGTCATAGTCAAAACGGTGCGGCGCTGTGAGCTGCTCTCCGGTCTCCCGGTAGATCTGAATCGGGCCGGAAATCATCGTCGGGAAAAACATGCCGTAGAGGAGAAGCTTGAAGAAATTCTTCTGCCGCCTGGCAATGCCGTCTTCGACATCGATCGCATATCCCACGAGCGTGAACGTGTAGAACGAAAGTCCGAGCGGCAGAGCCACTGCTGCGGCCCCTCCTGCTTCCGTTTCTCCGAAGCGGATGTACTTGAGGAGCGCCAAAACGCCGATGAGAGAGGCAATCTCCACGATGAGTGCCGCTGTGCGTCTTCGCGGGTGTTCCTCTCCTGCCGCCTCCATCACCCAAGTGGTAAACCAGGTGACCGTGACTGCAAGGACAGGGTACAGAATAAGAAGGCTGCTCCCCGCAATCCAGTAATAGAAAAGGCTCCCCGCAAGAAGAATTCCCCACTGCCATCGTTTCGGCACGATATAATACAGCAGGAGAATCGATGCAAAAAATATGATAAATGCAAATGATGTGATTTCCATGCGATTCCCCGGCTGTAATGGTATAGTTTCTTATGGAATTTCTGAGGAATTCCTAACAGTAAAATTTCCTGCAGATCAGGTTCTGTCAAAACACCTGAAGACAGACTTTCTTACAACAAGAATTTCTGTCGGAAAAGTTCCTGACAGCAGACTTTCTGCGGCATATCAGTAAAGAGGTAAGTTTGAAAGTCCTGCTGATGCAGGACTTTCAAACTGCAGCATCGGTGCTGAAGCACCGGCTGCCGCATTCGGCAAAACCGCATCCGCGGATTTTGCCTCAGCGAGGTATAAATATGTCCGATTTATCAAATTTAAAAGTACACCATATCGGGTACTTAGTCAAAAAAGGCGCCCCCGCAAGGGACGCATTTCTCCGTCTCGGCTACACTGTTCTCCAGGACTGGGTCCACGATGAGGGCCGCGGGATCGACATCAGTTTTATCGGCAAGGACGGCACCGTCCTCGAGCTCGTGACGCCTTTCCGGGAGGATTCCGATGTCTCGGGTCTGCTGAAGCGCATCAAGAACTGCCCCTACCACATCTGCTACATAAGCTCCTCGATTGAGAAAGACAGCGTGCTTCTCCGCGAGGCGGGCTATCTTCCCATCTCCGGGGCGCTGCCCGCACCCGCCTGCGGCGGAAATCCCGTGCGCTTCTTCCTTCATCCCCAGCTCGGCATGATCGAACTCGTGGAGGGAGACTTTGCATTCCGATCCTGAATCTTTTGAATTACTTCACCTTCGATGCAATGATGTCGACCATCTCGCCCACATTCTTCATCGACACGATCTGTCCCATCCCGAAATGGATGCCGAACTCCTGCTCGACCGCGGAGATGAGGTTGATGTGCTCAAGCGAATCCCAGCCGTCGATGTCCGCAGACGTGGTCGCATCATTCACCGTGATCGAATCATCGTCGAAGACATCGCGGAATACGTCATTCAGTTTCTCGTAAATTTCTTCTCTGCTCATAGTACTTATCCTCGTGCTTTTTCTCTTATATTCCTGTTGTTCCGTTTTTCTGTTTTTCCCTTTGATGCCGGTTTTGCCTGTTCTGCTCTTCCCGTGCTGTTTTACCGGGCTTTTCCAATCGGCATGCGGCCATCCGACGTTATCCGCTCTCGATTCTGTTTCCTCTCTGTCTCACTCAGCCTGCACAATCGGCATGAGATCGTCCAGCGTAAACCGCTTCAGATTCATCAGGTAGCGCTCGTTCACCTCGTAGACCACCACATCGGGATCGTACTCCCTCAGCATATCCGGCGTGTAATTGTAATAATAGTCAAACGTGACGCCGGCAAAATCCGACGCGATGTAGTCCGTCATCATCGGCGAGAACGAATCCCCGATGATAAAGATGTGCCGTGGGTCTGCGCTTTCCGAAGAATTATTATAAACATATTCCGTGAACGTGTCATTGATCGAACGCGTAACGCCCGGGGCCAGGAGTTTTGACGCCGGGTCCGCTTCGTCTGCCGTCTCTCCTGTTTCTGCCGTCTCTCCTGTCTCTTCCCAGTAATTCACCGGCATCGTCTCATGATCATCCGTGAGCACATTTCCGAGATGAATGAGCCGCGCGAGGTCGTAGTTCTGCGGCGGAAGTTCCGCGCGCTCAACAGCGTCCGGCTCCTTCAGCCTGCAGGACTGAAGAAATGTATCGAACTGCCTCGCGGCGATATATCCGCCGGTCCAGTTCCAGTGCGTGTCGTACTTCCTGTAGATCGGATCGTCCGGATGCGCCTCTTTGTAGGCCGTGAGCGCGTCGTACGTATTCACAACGTCAAAACCTTTTTCGGTAAGAAAGTCATTCACCTGTTTCAGGCGCCCGTCCCGGGGATCGCCGTAGGAATCCGGCATGTACTCGGAATACATGCGCTCTTTGTTCGGCACGAGCATAACGACGAACCGCTTCCCGTAGAATTCACACTCCTTCTTCGCCGCTTCCATCCGCTGGTAAATCTGTGAAAGCTCATCCTCCATGAAAAGGTTCGTCCCCTTGTAATCGGCGATCGGATCCTCATCGTTTGCCTGCGCGCCGCAGTAATAAAGCCAGCCGTCCTTTCCGACAAGCACGCCGGTCTGGTCCGTCGAGTGAAGGACATAATATTCAAGCATCCCATTCAGCGTGAGAAGTGCATCGCGGAACGGCATGTTTTCATCAAACCAGGTCTCATACTGCGTCGGATAAAGGGAGGCCGTCTGCCGCGTTAAAACGGGTTTTCCCGCTGTCTGGCGGTTTTCATAATTGGCCGCGTCAAGGCCGAAAGCCCCGAGCGCGGAGCAGACCCTCCATGTCGGAAGAGGCAGTGCAATCAGCAGGATAAAAAGCACGATATAAATAGTTTTGACGGATTTCTTTATGCTCATCAGAACCTCTGATAGATAAATGCCTGATAGGTTCCGCCCGCGAGCACGAGGACGGAGAGGAAAAATACAAAAGCAAGATACACGGCCTCCGCGGCGCTGTTCTTAAAGCGCGCGGCTGCCTTTCCGACAGGTCTGCACGTCCTGGAGACGGCTGCCAGCGGACCGCATCCGAGTATGCCGAAGACAGCCGCAAGCAGAGTCTGCAGCGTGAACATCTGCGGAAGAAACGTTCCCGCATTACGCCAGAGCGAAGGCACAAACATGCACCGGTAAATATCGGCGGCTTCCGCAAAGGTCGAAGACCTGAACAGAACAAGGCTGATGCACCAGAGGAGCGGCGCCCAGATGGGACCAATGACGCGGGAGGATGTAATTGCCTCTCCGAGTGTTCTCCGCTTTCCGTCTTGTTGTTTCTTTCCCACAGGCAGCGTCCGCTCGAGTACGACGAATACGCCCTGATACAGACCCCAGAGAACGAACGTCCAGTCCGCGCCGTGCCAGAGTCCTGTCAGTGCAAAAACAATGAAGAGATTGCGGACCGTGCGCCGCATTCCCTTCCGGCTGCCGCCGAGAGGAATGTAGAGATACTCACGGAACCACGCGCCGAGCGTGATGTGCCAGCGGCGCCAGAATTCGCCGACCGTCCTGGAAAGATACGGATAATCAAAGTTTTCGGGAAGAGTGAAGCCGAACATACGCCCGATGCCGACTGCCATGTCGCTGTATCCGGAGAAATCGTAATAGAGCTGAAGCGTATAGAGGATCATCCCGATCCAGGCACCGGCCCCGCTGAGACTCTGCTCCGGGAGGTTGAAGATGCGGCCGACCGTGATTCCGCAGAGATCCGCGATAAGAACCTTCTTGCCAAGACCGTAGAGAAACCGCCGCAGTCCTGCCGCAAAGCCGTCCACCGTCATCCGGCGGTTTTCCATCTGCGGACGGAAATGTTCATAGGTCTCGATGGGCCCGGACAGAATGCGCGGGAAAAACGAGAGGTACAGCGCCATATTCAGCGGATTCTTCTCTGCCGGATATCTGCCCCGGTAGAGGTCGATCAGATAAGTGAGAGCCGAGAAAGTAAAGAAGGAAATCCCGAGCGGAAGGGTGCCTCCCGTCCTCGGGAGATCCCCGGGCACGAACCGGTCGAGCGTGGAAAGAAGAAGGTCTGCGTATTTAAAGACCCCCAGCACTCCCAGATTGAAGACAACCGACAGCGCGAGGACGCCCCTGGTCCTGTGTTTCCCCAGGAGCAGCCCCAGTGCATAATCCGCAGCGGTCACACAAATGAGCAGCAGGATATGTCCCGGGTCTCCCCAGGCATAAAAAAGGAGACTCAGGATCAGAAGAAGAATATTGGATACTCTGGTTCTGCGGACGAACGCGGCGAGAATGACCGATGCCGGCAGGAACGTCCACATGAATAAAACGGAAGATAACGCCATACGCGGTTGTACCTTCAATGGCTCCTATTTGGTCGGGTTCTTTCGGAATCCCCGCACTGCAGTCCCTGAAGAGCATGCGGTCTGATGGTTCATGTGTCACAGATCCGTGCCGGAAAGGCCGCAGATCATGCATTCACCCTGATATACCGGTTCTTGTTCGTGTACACCCTCGGGATCTGAAATTTCCAGACTGTGTTCCCCGAGGCATCTTCACTCACCTTCGTGAAGCCCATGGTGTCGTAGAAATCCTTCACCATCGCATTCTTCGCGGTCGGATAGTAATAACCGAAGATGCAGCCGATATGGCGTCTACTGCACTCGGACACGAGCGCATCCATCATGGCATTTTCCATGCCGCGCTTTAACACCCTGCAGCTCATGAGCCACAGATCAATAAGCAGTGCCTTCTCCCCTGCCGGCGCCGGCCGTCCGCCGTTTCTGCTGAGCGTCTCCTCATCGTCCCGGAGTGTCATTGCCTCGCTTCCAATGATCAGAGAGACAATTCCGTTGTCGCCGAACTTATCCTCGAGACGTCCGTACAGGGTCACCGTCTCCGGATCTTCCGCGAATGTTTCAATATCCGCTTCCGTGCACCGTTTCGTCGTCAGATTGAACTGATTGCTCTTATTGGTGAGCTGCGCGATGCGGGCGTAATGCACCGGCTCGAACGGCCGGATCTGTGCCTTCATGAACAGCGATTTCAGGTATTCACCGTAATCGGCAAAACTCGCCTGTGCTTTCCTCCGCTCCGCGTTTTCGCGGTACATCTCGCTCTTTCTTGCATCCTCTGAAGAGAATGAAGTCACCTCAAAATAACCTGCGCGGTCAAGCACGCGGATGTAGTTCTCCGGGCCGCTCACCGAGGGAGTATCTCCGGAGGATGCCTCATTTTCCGTGATCTCCGGAACCGCTGCGCCCGGCACCTGCTGCCGGATGATCTCCCGCTCCGCCGGATTGTCATCGACGAAAACCATCGAATCTTCTCCGATGTTGAGATCCTTCGCAATGGCAGTGAAATTGACGCTCTTCGGATCCCAGTTTGCCCGGATGTCGACAAAATCCTCCGGTTTCAGCACCGATTCCGGATGATTCAGTCCCGCCAGCGCGTTTGCCTCATCGTTTTTCGAATCAACCGCGAGCAGCACCCCGATGGATTTCTGCTCTTTGAGATACGACTGAAATTCGCGGTACGTCTCGCCGACCGCTGTCTCCTCGCCGAGCTCGATTCCGTCCACGCCGTCATCGCCGATCACGCCGCCCCAGAGTGTATTGTCAAGATCGAGGACCAGCGCCTTCTTGTTTTTGCCGTACAGGGATTTGATGATGTTCGTCACGCTGAAGGCGAGTACCGGGATAGCCTTCATAGAAAGCGCATATTTATACAGATTCCAGTACGCGTCGTCAAGCCACTCGTCGAGACCGAACTGCGCGCTCAGATAATTGAGGTCATGCAGGAAGAAATTCTCATGGGTGTCCGCATAGTCCGCAAAGCGCTCATTCAGACGAGCGGCAAAACGCACTCTCCCCCGATAGTCAGAGGCGTCGCGGTTTCCCTGAAGCCGGAAGGCCGGATATTCAAAATTATTCTGAATGATGACACAGTGGAATTTTTCCTGAAGATGCTTCCACATCTGCTCAAATTTTGCGTATGTTTCGTCTTCCAGCGTCTTTACAGCGGCGCGGTCCATTGACATCTCCGGAAGCTCCCGCAGATTGCGAAAGGTCGTGTAAATGTAGATGACATCCGGGGCAAATGCATCGAGCTTCTCATTTCCGAACATCGCATCCTCGAAGTACTGCGCGTACTCCGATTCATAGAATTCGGGCTCGATGCCCTGCTGCAGCAGGAACAGCTCCATCATCCGGATGATGTCGTGCGTCGTCGAACCGCCGAGCACGGCGATCTTCTTATGTATGCGCTTTGTGCCGTCCGCGAGCAGGTCCCGCTTCATGCGCCGGCTCTTTTTCAGCATTTCTTCCGCGTCAAACGGATAATTATTCATTTTCATTCCTACACCCCGTGCCGCGTTTTTTGCGGCACCCCGATCGGATCCCTGGTTCCGCTGGAACCAGGCTCAGTTTGAAAGTGACGCATCGGCGCCGCTTTCAAGCATTTCAAAACACCAGAGATTGCGGATCTGCGGCAGAAGGTCTTCAAACTTCCATACCTTCGCACTCAGTGCACGATTGTTCGGGTCGCGGATCGTGATCCACCCGTCATGCTCCCTCACCAGTACGATGTAATGCCCTTCCGTCGTAAAAACTCCGGGGCCCATGCTGGCGATGATGGGATCTCCTTCATCGAGTTTCCTGAGAACGACATTCTCATCTGCCATCAGAGTTTCAGATTCCAGTCCGAAATATCCTGCCGCATGGGTGAAGAAAGCCCAGCTTGTGCCCACCGAATCCACATAGTAGCCCGCGCTGCTGGCATAGTCCGCCACATAATCGGGCGTATAACTGCGGTCCCCGGTGAGGCCGACGGCCACCATCGACATGCATGTGGGACCGCAGCCCGCAAGCCCGATCACACTGTCTCCGCACTTCTCATATCCCCAGCGTGCATCCCACTGATACAGTGCCGGAATACCCGTGCCGTCCACGACAAAATCCTCGTCGGTCAGTTCCCTCTCTTCCGGAACTTCCCCGATTCCCTTTGCGTAGCTGTACATAAAATCAATGAGATCGCCGTTATGCTCCGATGCTTCGACTTTGCCGTCGGAGAAAAGATCTTTGTGTGCAAGAAGCCAGCGGTACTTTTTCTCCCGCTCCTCCGCGGCGGCAGTCCCCGTGTTCCCGCGCATCTTTGCAGAAGTAGCGGCCGCCGGTTCCGTTTCAGAAGCCACCAGGGCCCTGTCGGATCCGGAAGTGCCGGATTCTTCTTTTTCTTCCGCGGCATCCGCACTGTCCCCGGAATTTTCACCTTCTGAAGAGGCAGATGCCGCACTCATCGATTCTGCTGCATCAGAAGATTCTGACGCGTCGGCGGCACCGACCGCTCCTTCCGCGGAAGCTTCTGCGTACACGGAATAAGCCGGAGCCGTACTCACGCCTTCGGATATACCAAGACCATATATTCCTGTACAGAAAAGAAGCAGCAGTGCTCCCGAGAGCCTGCGCTTCTTTTGATTCTCTCCACTCATGAAACTGATTGTAGCATGAAATAAGGCAGAATCACTTTCCTTTTCCGAAAACCGATGACACTTCTCCCTTCACGGCCTCAAGAAGCGCCTCCTCAATCATTTGTTTTGTAAGATTCCTCATTTCGTCCGGCTCTTGCCCTCTCAAGGACTTCCATCATAGTAAGCGAGAGCATCTCAAGCTTAAGTGCCTCTGTACTGTCATGTGTGTCAACAATTTCGGCAAAGTCCCGGAACTCTCGGGTCATTCGATGTCCGGCGCCTGTGAAATCATATGTTTCCACATCCATCTGCCTGTCGATGGAACCGGCTGCGCTTAGTTTCACGCCATTCCCCGCGGCCGGCGCATCCCCTTCATGAACCGCATGCACAATGACTTTTCCCGCCGAATTCGGCTTTCCCTCAAGCCGCACGAAGCCCTTCTCTCCCTGCACTTCGACAAAAGAAGTTCCGTCGCAGTCCTTTGCGCCGGTAAGAACAGCGGTAAAGCCTGTGCCTGTGCGCTCCGCCCTTCCCGAAGCACTCTTCTTTCCGGCGCCTGCCGTATTCTCTCCTTTATATGTAAGAACGGCCGTTCCCGAAGTATCAACACCGTTCCATCCCCGATTCGGGAAATAAGAAACGCCGTCCGGCTTTCCGAACAGTCCGACACACCAGGCAATATTATAGATATTGATGTCCGGAAGCGCGCCTCCCGTCGGAGTGTTTTCAAACGCCGGAGCGATTTTTCCCTGCAGGTAATCGTCGTATCTGCTTGAATACTGAGAGTAATCCGCCAGCAGAAGTTTTGGCGCACCGATCCGGGGGAGCGCCTTCTGCACCGCGTCAAACGCCGGAGAGTGAAACACCGTCATTGCCTCGAGTACAAACCGGTCCTTCGCCGCCGCAAGAGTCATCAGCTCCGCGGCTTCATGATACGACTCTGTGAGCGGCTTCTCCAGGATCACATAATACCCCGCTTCCAGCGCCTTTTTCGCGTACTGATAATGCGCACTGTTCACAAGGCCGATGTAAACTGTGTCCGCCCCGCCCGCGTGCAGAAGTTCGTCGAAATCCGTAAAAACCTGTCCGATCCCATACTGCCGGGCGAGCTCTTCGCCGACCGCCCGGCTGTGTTCACGGGCAAAGACAGCGGAGAGCTCGATCCTTCCTTCTTCAATTAGATCCTTCATCGCGGAAAGCGCTTCGTGTACGATCCGCCCGGTTCCGATCACCGCAAGTTTCATAAGGTTTCCTCAATATCCCAGCGTCTTCAGAATGTTCCCTTCAGATCCGCTGTGTCATCATGAACTTCCGTTTTCACCTTTGAAGCGGCTCTTCTCTTGTTCAGTTCCTCAAAGAAGAGGTCTTCATCAAACGGAATTTCCACCGGGTGTCCCAGCCAGTGCGACAGATGCATCGCATTGGAAAGCATGAGGCCGCGGATTCCTTCTCTTCCGTCGGCAACCAGCGGCGCTCCGTTCAGGATGTGATCCGCAAAAGCCTGAAGGACACCGTTGTGCTGAGGATTTGGTCCTTCCAAGGGAATGACAATATCGTGATACTTCGGCGGTGTGAATCCTTCCGGGCAGCTGAAACGCCAGGTTGGTTCATCGGCTTCGAGTTCCGAAATCGTCAGCGTATCGTGCTCGCAGACAATTTTCGCGTTGTCGAGATCTACCTCCAGACGGTTTGTGCCGGGAGTCTCGCCGGTTGTGGTGATGAAACATCCCGTCGCACCGTTTTCGAATTCCAGGTAGGTCGTCACATCGTCCTCGACTTCGATATGATGCCACTTTCCTTCCTGCATGAAGGACATGACCTTCACCGGAAGACCGCAGATCCACTGCAGCAGATCAAGCTGATGCGGGCACTGATTCAGAAGGACGCCGCCGCCCTCGCCGTTCCATGTCGCGCGCCACTCCCCGGAGTCATAGTAATGCTGTGTGCGGTACCAGTCCGTGATGATCCAGGTTACACGTTTCAGATTACCGTACCTGCCGCTCTGCACAATCTCGTGCATCTTTATATACAGCGGATTCGTGCGCTGATTGAACATCATCGCGAAAGTGAGCTCCGGATGCCGGTCCGCGCAGGCGATGGCTTCGCGCACCTGCTTTGTATATACTCCTGCGGGCTTCTCACACATGACATTAATCCCCTTCTCCATCGCACGGATAGCAAAGCCCGGATGATCGTAATGCGGGACCGCGATGAGAACCGCGTTGATCTCCGGATCATCGAGGAGCTGTATCTCATTTTCATAGATCTTCACGTCCGCCGGCAGATTCTCCTTTGCCCATGCGCGGCGCGCCGGCTTGACATCCGCAGCGGCGGTCAGTTTCATGCCCCGGATGTCGCCGCGCGCGATGCGCTTTGCGTGATCCGATCCCATATTGCCAATACCGATAATGCCTATTCTTACTTCCTTTTCCATTTTGTATCCCTTTCCGGCAGACTGCCGGCCTCAGACAATCATTTCTCTCAGTGCTGCGACTGCCGCGTCAAATGCCGAATCGCTGTCCGGCCAGCCTTCCTCATGATCCGCCGCCGGCTCTCCCACCGCACTTCTTGCGCCTTCCTTCTCAAGATTTCCAAGACCGGAAAAGACATGAAGATGCGGTTCGACCGTGACATGGGTTCCGCCCTGCTCACGAAACGAAGAGAGAATTTCCTTTACATGGCCTGCTCCCTTCCCCGCCGGCACAACACGTCCATCCGGCAGCGCATCCTTGATATGCATGTAGAAGATATAGGGTGCGAGCAGCTTATAGGCACTCAAAGTATCCTGCCCCACCTGTACGAAATTGGCCGGGTCAAAAACGCCCCGGATTCCAGGCACGTGAGTCAGAATATCAAGGCAGCGCTCCGCATTGTCACCGTAAATTGCCTTTTCATTTTCATGGCAGAGCGTGATCTCTTCTGCCTTCGCCATCTCGGACATGAGACCAAGGCGCTCAAGGATCTCATTCCGGTATATCTCCGGATCGTCCCCTTCCGGATAGTAGAAAGAAAACATCCGGATATTCGCCGCTCCGAGAATATGTGCTGTCTCCATCGTCCGGCGGAACTTCTCAAGATGAGTCCTGAAGTCACCGGTTTTGACGTCGATTTTTCCGATCGGTGAGCCGATCGACCAGACGGACAGTCCCGCATCATCCAGCTTCTTCCGCACTTCTTCTGCCTTCGCATCGGAAATGTCCGCGATATTTACACCGTCCACGCCGCGGATCTCGAGGCCGGAAAGTCCGTTCCGCTCCATCGCCCGTATCTGGCCGTCGATTTCCGGTGATGCCTCGTCTGCAAACGCATAAATTTTCAGTTCTTTCATTCCTGTACCCCTTCGCTTTTTGCGGCTCCTCTCCCCCTGTTTCATCATTTGTTTCCGATCAGTTCCAGCGGACCGACCAGCGTTCCGAATATTCCCCCGCATGTACACTGCGGTCGCGGGCGCCTCCGTCCTTTTCTGCGGCCTTTCCTGCCCCGCTGTCTTTGCCGTTTCCGGCGTCTCTGCCATTCCCGTCTATTCTTTCCTTTTCCTGAAGCGAATGAAGGAATGAGAGATATTCATCTCCGGAAAGAGGCAGATTCACCCACCGATCCTCACCCGAAGAAAGGTAAGCGGCATTCGCGAGCATCAATTCATAAATACCGTCCGTGCCTGGTGCGAGCAGAGGCGTTCCTTTCAAAATTGCATCTGTGAAGTTCTTCAGAATACCAATATGGGCGCTGTCCGGTTTTTGCTGACGAATGATCTCTGTGCGGACCGGCCAGGACGGAAATCCTTCTTTGCTCTTCCTCACAAGCACTCTCTCATCTCCATCGATGAGTGAGAGTGTAAGCGTTCCATTCTCAATGACCGCTTTGCCCTTTGTCCCGCTGATCTCAAGGCGGTTCGTCCCCGGATATTCTCCCGTGGAAGTGATGAATACACCGCTTGCGCCGTTTTCATATTCCGTGTACAGTACGGCGTCGTCCTCAACATCAATGGTGTGATAATGTCCGATCCGGCACACCGCACGGAGCCGGCACGGCATTCCGCAGATCCACTGCCACAGGTCCAGATTGTGCGGACACTGATTCATGAGGACGCCGCCGCCCTCACCGTTCCATGTCGCCCGCCAGGCGCCGGAATCATAATATGCCTGCGTCCGGTACCAGTTGCTGATTATCCACACCGTGCGCTTCATCTCTCCCAGCGCGCCCTGCTGCATGAGTTCACGCATCTTCGCGAAAAGCTCATTTGTCCGCTGGTTGAACATGATCCCGAAGACACGGCCCGACTGCTCCGCGGTCCGGTTCAGTCTTTCGGCGGAAGCTGTATCGATTCCCTCCGGTTTTTCCGTGAGCACATGTTTTCCCGCTTTCAGCGCTTCCTCCGCGATGACCGGATGAAGCGGATGCGGAACAGCAATAATGACCGCATCGATCTCCCCGTCCGCGAGAATTTTCCTATAGTCCATTTCCGTCTTAATGCCGCCAAAACTCTGCCGTGCGGCTTCACATTTCCTGCCGTCTGTGTCACAGACCGCAGCCAGCTCCATGCCTTCGACATCACCCCTGAAAATATGTTCCGCATGAGCCGATCCCATATTGCCGTATCCGATGACGGCTGCTCTTACTTTATCCATCTATATCCCCCGTATCCCCCATGCCGCGCTCTTTGCGGCATCCGCACACAGCATCCATTATACAAGATCATGAAGCAGATATTCTGCGGAAAATCAGCCGGTAAATCTGAATCTGCTGCGCAGAAATCACCCAAAATTCCCATGCAGACAGCAGACGTTATACCGCCTTCTTCTGTACATACCGGTAGCAGATGAGGCAGATGATGATCTGCAGGACCGTCGCACACGGAATTCCAAGACCGATCTTAAACAACGACGGCTCCGGCTTCCGGCTCATTGCGACCGCAACGGGAATACGCACCGCAAAAGCTCCCGCGACCCCCTGGATCATGACAAGCGCCGTCTCTCCGAGGCCGTTGAAATATCCGATAAAACAGAACAGGAAACACGTAAGAATACAGTCAATTGCATACGCACACAGATACTCCGCGCCTGCCGCAATCACGTCCGGATCTGTGGTAAAGATACCGCAGAGATTCATGCGGAACCGGAATGTGAAAAAAGAAATCACAACACCGAACAGAAGAGAAATTCCGATTCCATAAACAAGCGTTTTCTTCGCGCGGTCCAGTTTTCCCGCTCCCACGTTCTGCGCGACAAAGGCGCTCATCGCCTGCATGAACGCACTCGGAATCAACATGATGAAGGCACACACCTTTTCCGCGACTCCGACGCCCGCCGAAGCCGTGACACCAAGGGAATTGACGATCGCAAGAATGACAAGAAAGCTTAAGCTCACGAGGAAATCCTGCAGGGCGATCGGAATGCCGACCCGTACGATCCTCGAAGCAGTCTTTCCTTCAAAATGCAGGAAATCCTCCTTATGCACCTCGAACGGAAGTCCGCGCCTTTTCAGGATGACAAGCGAGAGAATCACGCTGATGAGCTGGGCTGCCACCGTCGCGATGGCGGCTCCCTCTGCCCCAAGATGGAACACGGCCACCATCAGAAGATCCCCGAAAATATTGCAGATGCAGGCAATCATGACAGCGATCAGCGGCGTCTTCGAATCGCCGATGCCGCGGAAAATACTGCTGATCAGATTGTACCCGATGATGACAATAAACCCGAGACCGCAGATGAAAATATACCCTCTGGTCGCTCTGAATGCTTCTTCCGGCGCATTCATCATCTTCGCCAGAGCTCCCGCTCCAAACGCGATGACCGCTGTGAGAACAATTCCGATCACACCGAACAGAAGAACGCCGGTACCGATGGTCCTGCCCACCTCGCGCGTCTTTCCGGCGCCGATCTGCTGCCCGATTACGACCGTGATCCCCATCGCAAAACCGGTGATAATGTTCGTAATCGTCTGCGTGATCTGCGATCCGGTCGAAACGCCTGAGACCTCGGATGCGTCCGCGAAATGTCCGACAACCATCAGATCGACCGCACCGTACATTGCCTGCAGAAACATCGCCGCGAGTACCGGCAGCATGAACGCAAGCAGCGGCTTAATGATCGAGCCTTCTGTAAAATTGCCTGTTCTTCTTTTCTGTTCTGCCCTGATTTCCGTTTTTCCCATGATCCTGTCCTTCCGCGTGAATCGCAAAAGCTTTCAGCCTTCTGACTACCGGTACAGCCGAATCATCCTGGGCATTCCGGTCATGCAGGCCTTCCTTTTCTGCCCGATAATCTAAAAAATGCCGGATAAGAAAAAGGCATTTCAGCCTTTCATCTTATCCGGCATGTCAGATTCATAATCGATTCAGTTCAAATCCGGTATACCCGATTACGTCTGCGCATCCTCCGATGAGCAGCCTTATTCTAACCGATTGAAAACCAATGTCAAACGTTTTCCGCGTGAGCCGCTGTCTGCGGCATCCGCGCGTCCTGGACATTGGACTTTTGTTTTGGAATCACCCGTTCAGCGTTCGTCCGTCCTTTTCCGCCTTCCGGTACGCCTTCCGGATTACGTTCTCCGTCTTCCGGCCGCACACACTGTAGCTTCCGACTCTCTTCGGATGCTTGTACTCGCTCATGACCCACGCCCAGCAAGCAAATCCGCCGCACCACGGACGCTTCATACATTCGCGCATCATCTCGTCATAATACAGAACCTGTTCCCGTTCAGAAGCCGGCGTGCTCACCGTCCAGTCGTTCGGTCTCGAGGAAGCCCCCTTCTGCGCGGGGCACCCGCATTCCGCAAAATAAAATGGCTTTCCGTATTTCTTCACAACTGCCTCGATGCGGTCCAGGTTTTCCTTCCATGTTCCAGACGGATAGTACCCGCTCGAGGAGATCACATCGACCGCATCCCACCATGTAAGCCGGTCCTCCTGATACTTGTCGACGTTAAAGCTCAGCAGTCCATGGTAGTGCTCTCTCACATCTGTTATGAAGTGACCATTGTCAAGGGGAGCCACAAGGAATTCTGTTTTCCCCGGCTGGTCACATTTGTACTTCTCTGACAGCATCTGGCAAGAGCTCTGATTTA
>Ga0256406_1000281_pt1 | contig 96743 bp, 81 predicted proteins | sample RumenRJG_03DNA_FD_185986 | JGI IMG/M metagenome (GOLD analysis project Ga0256406, IMG submission 185986) | Bovine rumen microbial communities from Lethbridge, Alberta, Canada - RJG_03 | ecosystem: Host-associated > Mammals > Digestive system > Stomach > Rumen | place: Canada: Alberta | collected...
TTGAGCCTGTCGGCGTCGTCCTTCGCCGCCTGCAGCTTGCCGAAGACGGGGTGCTTGGGGTTGAGCATGAGCACGCGCTCGGCCTTGGGGGCGTCGCCCATGCCCGGCTGGCCCTGCAGACGGCGCTCCATGTCGAGCGAGACGGGACCGGCGGCCGAGACCGTCGCGGGCGTGTCCGCGTCGAGGCTGGCGGAGACCTTGACGTCGGTCACCTTGTCGTCCAAGGACTCCTTAATCGCCGCGAAGAGGTCCTTGTTCTCGTCGTTGAGCCTCTCGGCCTCCTTCTTCTCGTCCTCCGTCGCGAGGTCGAGGTTCGCGTCCGCGACGTTGGCCAGCTCGACGTCGCGCGCCTCGCTCCCCTTGTGCTCGGAGTCGCCGGCGACGGCGTCGACGTGGTAGCTGCGCATGAACTGGAACATGAACTCGTCCACGTCCTCGGTGCATACGAGCACGTCGTAGCCGTGCGCCAGCGCGCCCTTGACCGCGGGCGTCTGCTCGACGAGCTCGCGCGACTCGCCCGAGGCGTAGTAGACCTTGTCCTGGCCGTCGGCCATCGAGTCCACGTACTCCTTGAGCGTCACCATGCTCTGGTTCTTCGCGGACCAGAACAGCAGCAGGTCGGCGAGCTCGGAGGCCTTGGAGCCATACGAGCTGTAGATGCCGAACTTGAGGCCGCGCCCGAAGTTCTCGAAGAACTTCTCAAACGACTCGCGGTCCTTGTCGCGCATGTCCTCGAGCTCGGAGGTGACCTTCTTCTCGACGCGGCGGGCGATGGCGCGCAGCTGCGCGTTCTGCTGGAGCGTCTCGCGCGAGATGTTGAGCTTCACGTCCGGGGAGTCCACGATGCCGCGCACGAAGTTGTAGTAGTCGGGCAGCAGGTCGGCGCATTTCTCCTGGATGAGGACGTTGCTGGTGTAGAGCGCGAGGCCCTTCTCGTAGTCCTTGCTGTAGAGGTCGAACGGCGCCTGGCTGGGGATGAAGAGCAGCGCGTCATAGGAGAGCGTGCCCTCGGCGTGGAAGCTGATCGTGCGCAGGGGGTCGGCGAAGTCGTGGAAGGTGGACTTGTAGAACTCGTCGTAGTCCTTCTGCTCCACGTCGCCGGAGCGCTTCTTCCAGATCGGCGTCATGGAGTTCAGCGTCTCGAGCTCCTGGTAGTCCTCGTACTCGGGCTTGTAGTCGTCGCCCGCGTCGGCCGGCTTGGGCTTCTGGCGGCTCTTGGTCACCATCATCGTGATCGGATGGCGCACGTAGTTGGAGTACTTCCTGACGAGGTCGCGCAGCCCCCACTCGGAGAGGAAGCGGTCGGTGTCGTCGGCGTCTGTGCTCTTGCGCAGGTAGAGAATCACGTCGGTGCCGTGGTCGTCGGCTCCGGAGCGCTCGCCCTCGGCCGCGGGCTCGATGGTGTAGCCCTTGACGCCGTCGGACTCCCAGGCGAAGGCCTGGTCGGCGCCGAAGGCGCGACTCACGACACGGACCTTGTCCGCCACCATGAACGCGGAGTAGAACCCGACGCCGAACTGGCCGATGATGTCCATGTCATCGCCCTGGTGCTCGGCGTTCTCCTCCTTGAACTGCTCCGAGCCGGAGTGCGCGATGGTGCCGAGGTTCTTGTCGAGCTCCTCCTCGGTCATGCCGATGCCGTCGTCCGAGACGGTGATCGTGCGCGCGTCCTTGTCGAAGGACAGGCGGATCGCGAGCGCGGCCTGGTCGACCTTGATGTCGGGGTTGGTGAGGCTCTCGAAGCTCAGCTTGTCGATGGCGTCCGACGCGTTCGAGATGAGCTCCCTCAGGAAGATCTCCTTGTTGGTGTAGATCGAGTTGATCATGAGGTCGAGCAGCTTCTTGCTCTCGGTCTTGAACTGCTTCATCAGGCAGCGCTTCCCTTCTGTACGACGTGAACAGATTTCCTTGTACCCGGTCAGATAACCTCTATGCGTCGTCAAGAGAAAATCTCATGCATAGCCGCTTAGATGTCTTTAGGCCTCCGTGCGAGAAGGACCGGTGCCCGCGACGGTCCGGTGCCCGGCCACCCGACGTCCGCGGTGCCCTGCGCCCGGCCACCCGACGTCCGCGGTGCCCTGCGCCCGGCCACCCGACGTCCGCGGTGCCCTGCGCCCGGCCACCCGACGTCCGCGGTGCCCTGCGCCCCGGCGTCCGTTGCCGTATCGAAACGCCGCGCCCGAGCAGGCGGTGCGTCGTCTCCCGAAGCTGTACCATCTCGACCTGCCGCGGACGATAAGCCGCGCGCGAGAGCCGCGGGCGAGAAGGACGTCGGGCCCGCGGCAACGAGGGACGGAGGGTGCCATGCCGGGTGTGGGGACGATAGCGAACGTGGCGGGCGTCGCCGTGGGCGGCTGCCTCGGCGTGCTCGCGTCGCGCTGGATCACACCGCGCCTTCGCGAGACCCTCATGGTCGTGATGGGCGTGCTCGTGGTCTTCGTCGGAGTCTCCGGCACGCTGCAGCGCATGCTCGTCGTCGGTCCGGACGGCGGTCTCGCCACGACGGGCACGTGGATGTCCATCGTCTCCCTCGTGCTGGGCTCGACGGCGGGCGAGCTGCTCGACCTCGACGGTCTCGTGGAGCGCTTCGGCACCTGGCTGCGCGACCGGACGGGCAACGGGGGCGACGGCGAGTTCGTGGACGCCTTCGTGTCGGCGTCGCTCACGGTCTGCGTCGGCGCCATGGCCGTCGTCGGCTCCATCCAGGACGCCCTCTTGCACGACCCGAGCGTCCTTCTCGCCAAGATGGCACTCGACCTGGTGATCGTGATGGTGATGGCGGCGTCGATGGGCAGGGGCTGCATCTTCGCGGCCGTGCCGGTCGGCCTGTTCCAGGGTGCAATCGAGCTGCTCAGCGGCCTCGTGCGCCCCGTAATGACCACCGCTGCGCTCGCGGACCTCTCGCTCGTCGGCAACATGCTGATCTTCTGCGTCGGCGTGAACCTGCTGTTCGACCGCAAGATCCGCGTCGCGAACATGCTGCCGGCGCTCGTGGTCGCCGTCGCGTGGGCCAACCTGCTGGGCTAGGCGACCGCACCCCTGCGCCGGGCCGGACACGACCCGGCCTTCCCGCCAGAGCCGTGGCCGACGGCGCGCCCCTACTCGTAGCGCTCGTCGTACACGCGCCTGGTCTTCTTCTCGCTCCTCGGCAGGAGGCCCATCTCGACGACCTTGACGATCGGCGTGAACCCGATCCGGCTCTTGACCTCGTGCGCGACCTCGTCGCCGAGCTCCAGGAAGTTCTGCGTACCGTCCGTCTCGACGTAGATGCGCATGGTGTCGCGCCCGTCGAGGTGGCTGATGCGGATCTGGTACTCGCTCGAGAGCTGGGGGAACCTCTGGAGCACCTCCTCGATCTGCCGCGGGAAGACGTTGACGCCCTTGATCTTCATCATGTCGTCCGAGCGGCCCTGGATCTGGTCGATGCGCGGGTGCGGGTCCCCGCAGGGGCACGGGCCGGGGATGATCCGGCTGATGTCGTGCGTGCGGAAGCGGATCAGCGGCGCGCCCTCCTTCACGAGCGTCGTGTAGACGACCTCGCCCCACTCGCCGTCGGGCACGGGCTCTCCGGTCTTGGGGTCCACGATCTCGAGGTAGTTGAAGTCGTCCCAGGTGTGGATGCCGCAGCCGCACCTGCAGCTGATGCCCGTGCCGGGCCCGTAGACCTCGGTCAGGCCGTAGATGTCGTACAGCTCGATTCCGAGGAGCCCCTCGATGCGCGAGCGCATCTTCTGCCCCCAGCGCTCGGAGCCGATGACCCCGCGCCTGAGGTGTATCTGGTCCTGCATCCCGCGCTTCTCGACCTCCTCGGCGAGAAGGAGCGCGTAGCTCGAGGTGGCGCACAGGACCGTGGTCTCCATGTCGCACATGAACTTGAGCTGCTTCTCGGTGTTGCCGGGACCCATCGGGACCGCCATGGCCCCGAGCCTCTCGACGCCGGCCTGGAAGCCGACCCCCGCCGTCCAGAGGCCGTAGCCAACGGTGATCTGCACGCGGTCCTGGCGGGTGACGCCCGCCATCTCGAGGCAGCGGGCGAACTGCGTGGCCCAGTCGTCGACGTCCTTCTGCGTGTAGGGGATGATCACGGGCGTGCCCGTGGTGCCCGAGCTCGAGTGGATGCGCACGATCTCGTCCTCCGGCACCGCCATGAGCCCCAGCGGGTAGGCCGCGCGCAGGTCGGCCTTCTCCGAGAAGGGCAGGCGGCAGAACTCCTCCGCGGAGGAGACGCCGGTGACGCCCGCCTCCTTGAGGCGCCTGCCGTAGAAGTTGTCGGACTTGCGCAGGCGCTCGATCTGCCTGTTGACGAGGTCGAGCTGTCGGTCGGAGATCTGCATGGGCCTTCCTAACCTCGCGTCTTGTTCCAATCGCCCCGCGCCGAACCCGCGCCGCGCGCAGGCCCCGCCGTGGTCTCGCCCGCGCCGTGCGCGGCCGCCCAGCCGAGGGCGCGCTCGTTGAGCTCGCGGAAGCGTTCGGGGACGCGCTCCCCCACCGCCGCGCGCAGGTCGCCCTCGGTGAGCCCGGTCGCGCCCGCGCTGACGGCGGCGCCGAGGAGGACCACGTTCATGACCCTCGCCGTCCCGAGGTCTGCCACGGCGGCGTCTGCGTCGACCACCGTGAGGCGCCTCACGTGTGCGGCCAGGTAGGACATGATCGCCTCGAGGTCGTAGGCGGGCCCACCGATGGTCGCCGTGACGGGCACCACCGGCCGCGAGCTCACCACCATGGCGCCGTCCGCGCGCAGGTAGGGAAGCTGGCGGAGCGCCTCCGCCGGCTCGAAGGCCACGACGAGGTCCGCCGTCCCCCGGGCGACGAAGGGCGACGCGGCGTCGGCGCCGATCCGCACGTGGCTGAAGACGCTGCCGCCGCGCTGGGCCATGCCGATCGTCTCCGCCGTCTTGACGGGCAGGCCGCGCCCCATCGCGGCCGAGGCGATCAGCTTCGAGGCGAGGACGGTCCCCTGGCCGCCGACGCCGCACAGGACGATGTTCTCGCTCACAGCCGCTCCCCTCCCGAGATGGCGCCGACAGGGCAGACCTGCTCGCAGAGGGTGCAGCCCGTGCACTGAGTCTCGTCGATCTCGACCTTGCCGTCGGGGCGTACGAAGAGCGCGGGGCAGCCGAGCTCGCCGACGCAGCGCCGGCACCCTATGCAGGTCGCGAGGTCCACGCGGCTCCTCGCCGCCGGCCTGGCGAGCACGACGCAGGGCGACCTGAAGATGATGGCCTTGACGCCCGGCTCCTCCGAGACCCGGCGCACGGTGCTGACGGCGAGCTCCTGGTCGAGCGGGTCGACCGTCTCGACGCAAGTGAGGCCTATGCCCCTGAGCACGCGCTCGATGCTCACCCGCTCAACGACCTCCCCCATCGCGGTGCGGCCGATGCCGGGGTGCGGCTGGTGGCCGGTCATCGCGGTGGTGGAGTTGTCGAGCACGACGAGCGTGAGGTCGGCCTGGTTGTAGAAGGCGTTCACGACCCCGGTGATCCCCGACGCGAAGAAGGTCGAGTCGCCGACGAAGGCGAAGGCGCGCGTGTCCGGCTCCACGTGGCGCACGCCCTGCGCGATGTTGATGCCGGCGCCCATGCACAGGCAGGTGTCGCACATGTCGAGCGGCTTCGCGTTGCCCAGCGTGTAGCAGCCGATGTCCCCGCAGAAGACCGTCTTCCTCCCCCTCATGGCGACCTTCACGGCATAGAAGCTCGCCCGGTGCGGGCAGCCCGCGCAGAGCACCGGCGGCCTCACGGGAAGCTGCGGCGCCGGGTCCCCCTTGGCGTCGCCCGGGGCGAGAAGGGCCTCGCGCCCCGGGCCGTCGGCGCCCGGCGCGCCGTCGTCAGGCGCGGACTCCACCGGCGGCAGGAAGGCGTCGAGGCAGCGGGCCACGACCTCCGGGCTCATCTCGCCCGACCGCGGCAGCGCCGCGCCTCCCATCCTGCCCAGCACCCGCACCCGGAGCCCGTGGCGCCCGCAGACGTAGACGAGCTGGCGCTCGATGTAGGGGTCGAGCTCCTCCACGACCAGCACCGCGTCGAGGCCCTCGAGGAAGCGGACGGCGAGCTCCTCGGGGAAGGGGAACGGCGTGGCGACGCGCAGCAGCCTGGGGCAGGAGCCGTCTGCGCGCTCGGCGAGGCAGTCGCGCACGTAGCCGAGGCTCGCGCCCTGGGTGGCGACGCCGAGCCTGACGCACGAGCCCACGCCGGGCTCGAGCAGGTTGCCCGCGTAGGCGGACAGCTCGCGCGAGAGCCGCTCGTTCCTCTCCTCGATGAGGGCGTGGTTGGCCGTCGAGAGCCTCGGGAAGATCACCCAGCGCGACGAGTCCTTCACGAAGCCCTCGGGATGCGTCTCGTGCCACTCCCCTGGGTCCTTGACCTCGATCGACTCGTAGCCGTGGTCGACGCGCGTGGTCGGCCGCAGGATGACCGGGGTGTGCTCGCGCTCGGAGAGCTCGAAGGCGTCCTGGACCATCGCGTAGGCATCGGCGACGCCGGACGGGTCGAGCACCGGCACCTTGGCGAACATCCCGAAGGTGCGCGTGTCCTGCTCGGTCTGGCTCGAGATGGGGCCGGGGTCGTCCGCGACGACCACGACCATGCCGCCCTTGACGCCCACGTACTCCAGGCTCATGAGCGGGTCCGCGGCCACGTTGAGGCCGACCTGCTTCATGGTGACGAGCGCACGGGCCCCGGAGTACGCGGCGCCTGCGGCCACCTCCATCGCGGACTTCTCGTTGACGGACCACTCGACGTAGGTCCCCGCCTGCCTGCGGCGGGCGATGGTCTCGATGACCTCGGTCGACGGCGTGCCCGGATAGCCCGCGACGACGTCGACGCCGGCTGCGAGGGCCCCGAGGCCTATTGCCTCGTTGCCCATGAGGAATTCTCTGTGCATGGCCCTCCCCTGGCGCCCGTCCCCTACCGTGAGCCATAGCGGGCGCGACTCGGGCCATCTTCTCACATCAAATCAGCGCCCATGCCCCCGCGTCCGCCAACGTGACGCAGACGTAATGCGACAGGCTACCCGCGCAAGTCGAAGCGGGTGTTCACCAGGCGTCCCCCGGCGTCGGCGCCGACGCGGACCACGAAGTCGAACCGGTCGCAGTCCACGCAGAGCGGGAAGTCCGCCTCCGGGAACTCGGGGCGGGCGGGGTCGAAGAACTTCGCCCCGGCGCCCGTCGCGAGCGCCGCCGCCTCCGAGCGCACGTCGATAGGGTCGCCCTCGAGGAGGGACTTGATGTAGCGGGCGCACAGGACGTCCTCGGCGGCCGAGCTCACGCCCGCGTTGCCCATCGCCACGATCGACACCTCGCGCGGGTCGCGCGCCTCGATGTAGCGGGCGACCGCGCGGGCGTTCACCAGGGACGCGGTGACGACCTCGTCCGCGCCCGTGGCCCCGACCACGCCCTGCGTGCCGGCGCTGGTGGTGTGGATGCAGGTCACGCCCGTGAGGTCGAGACCGGCGACCTGGGAGGGCGAGTTGCCGTAGTCGAAGCCGGCGACCTGCGCGCCGCCGCGCTCGCCGAAGGCGAGGTAGTCCGGGTGCTCGCGCTTGAGGGCGAGCGCCTCCTCGAGCGAACCCGTGGGATAGATCCTCTCGGCCCCCTGCGCGAACAGGTAGCACTCCAGGGTGAACGCGCGGAACACGTCGATGATGACCGTGAGGCCGCGCGCCCTTCTCGCGCCCTCGACGAGCTCCAGGATGTTGACCTCCATGTCTGCTCCCTCCGCCGCGTGACGGAGACGCGGCATCGCTACTCTACCTCAGCGCAGAACGGCATGGGGTGGATCACGCCGACGGGACACTGGTCGACGCAGACGAGGCAACCGGAGCACTTGGAGGTGTCGATGCGCGCGTAGTGGTCCTTGACCTCGATGCAGCCCTCCGGGCACGCCTTGGCGCACTTGCCGCAGCCGATGCAGACGTTCGAGCACGCCTGCTTGGCGCGCTTGCCCGTGTTGGGGTTCTGGCACTTCACGAACGCGGCCACCTGCGAGGCGCCCTTCTCGTGGACGGAGATGACGTGGCGCGGGCAGACGGCGGCGCACGCGCCGCAGCCCGTGCACAGGAGGGGGTTCACGACCGCGACGCCGTTCTCGTTGATGCGGATGGCGTCGAACTCGCAGACCTCGACGCAGTCGCCGAAGCCGATGCAGCCGTAGGTGCACGAGCGCGACACGTGGCTCATCGTGGAGAACACGCGGCAGCTCCTCGGGCCGTCGTAGATGAGGGCGCCTCGGATCCTGTCGGGGGCGCCGTTGCAGGCGACCATCGCGCGGCGGACCTTGACGCCGCCCACCGTGACGCCCATGAGCTCGGCGAGCTCGCCGGCGACGCGGGAGCCCCCGGGCACGCAGTCGGTGCAGGGGGCGCCCTCCAGGATCGCCTGCGCGTAGCCCTCGCAGCCGGGGTGGCCACAGGAGCCGCAGTTGAGGCCCGGCAGGATGTCCACGATCTTATCGAGCCGCTCGTCTTCCTCGACGGCGAGCGCCTTGGAGGAGAAGGCCAGGATGACGGAACCGACGAGCCCTATGGCGACGACGAGCGCCACCGTCAACGCGATCGATTGCATGTCGGTGCCTCCTATGCGCCGAAGAGGTGGTCGATGACGCCCGAGAAGCCCATGAAGCTCATGGAGGTGATGGCGGCCGACACGAGCGTGATCGGCAGCCCGCGGAAGACCTCGGGGGGCTCGGCCTCCTCCACCCGGCGGCGCACGCCGGAGAAGATGACCATGGCGAGCAGGAACCCGAGGCCGCCGCCGAGCGCGGCGACAAGCGACTGGGGGTAGTTGTAGCCGTCGTCGATGCACAGGATGGCGACGCCGAGGACGGCGCAGTTGGTGGTGATCAGGGGCAGGTAGACGCCCAGGGAGCGGTAGAGCGGCGGAAGGAAACGCTTGACGGCCATCTCGAGGAGCTGCACGAGCGTGGCGATGACGAGGATGAAGGTGATCGTCTGCAGGTAGCCGAGGCCCCAGAGGTCGAGGAGCTGCTGGAGCGGCCAGGTGACCGCCGTCGCGAGAACCATGACCAGGGTGACCGCGAGGCCCATGCCGACTGCCGAGTCGAGGCGCTTCGAGACGCCCAGGAAGGGGCAGATCCCGAGGAAGCGCACGAGGACGAAGTTGTTGACAAGGATCATCCCGAACAGGATGGACGCGTACTGTGCCATCACGCCTCACTCCCCTTCCCGCCGGCGAGCGCGCCGGCGTCAGGCCCCGAGCCCGAGCCTGCGCCCGCGGCGACGCCGGCTTGCGCGCGGTCACGCTCGAAGCGCTCCACCGCCTGCTCCATCCGGGCGAAGCGGTCCTCGTTGGCCTTGAAGGCGCAGCCCAGGGTGCAGGTTGCGCACACGTCGTCCGCGAGATTCACCTCCGCCTCGGGGCGGCGGCGGCGCTCGATCGCCACCGAGGCCGCCAGGATGACGCCGAGCGTCGCGAAGCCGCCCGCCGGGGTCACCATGACGAGCATCGGCTCGACGAAGCCGGGCAGGACCCTGACGCCCAGGAAGGTGCCTGCGCCGAGGACCTCCCTCACGGCCGACATGAGCACGAGCGTGATGGTGAAGCCGATGCCCATGCCGAGGCCGTCCGCGGCGGACTCCAGGACGCCGTGCTTGGAGGCGAACGCCTCCGCGCGGCCGAGCACGATGCAGTTGACCACGATGAGGGACAGGTAGATGCCCAGCGCCGAGTCGAGCGCCGGCAGGTAGGCCTTGACCACCATCATGACGAGGGTCACGAAGCTCGCGATGATCGTGATGTAGGCGGGGATGCGCACCGAGTCGGGGATGAGCCTGCGCACGGCCGAGACGACCATGCCGGAGCACACGAGCACGAAGGTGGTCGCGAGCCCCATGCCGATCCCGTTGGTCACCGCCGTGGTGATGGCGAGGGTCGAGCAGAGCCCGAGCGCCTGGCGCAGCACCGGGTTCTCCCGGAGCAGCCCGGCCGCGAAGACCTCCCCAAGGCCGGCCGTCCCCGCGGCGCCCTCCGCCTGGGCCCCGGGGCAGGCCCCTGCCACGGGCGCGGCGGGGGCGCCTTGCGCCGCCCGTGCGGCGTTCATGTCCTTCTCCTCCACTAGCGCACCTCCCCATATGCCTCGACGGCGACGTTGTACGCGGCGAGCGCGGCCTTCGAGGAGATCGTGGCGCCGCTGATGGTGTCTATGTCCGATACCTGGAGGGGCTCGGCCCCCCTGCCGCGGAACTGGCCGATGAAGGACTCCTCCGAGACCCTCTGACCGAGCCCGGGCGTCTCGCTGTTCTCCATAGCGACCACGTTCTCGGCGACGCCGTCCGCGTCGAAGGCCACGGCGATGGGGACCTCTCCCCCGTAGCCCTTGGACTGGGCGACTATCACGTAGCCGACGGGCGCGCCGGAGGCGTCGGTCGCGGCGAGCGCGGCGGTGCAGCCCTCCACGTCGCAGGGGACCTCCTCGAAGCTCGCGGCCTCGGGCATGAGCGCGGCGTAGGTCCGCTGGGCACGCTCGGCCTCCCGGGCCGCGGCGATGGGGGCGGTCACGTAGTTGGCGACGCCGAGCAGCACGCTCGAGATCGCGCAGATCGACACGAGCGCCACGACGGGACGCGCCGCGCCCGCGCGACGCGCTCGCCCCTCGCCCGCCGCGCGGGCGGCCTTGGTAGGATCGCTACTCATGGGCCCCTGCCCCCCTCTCCGTCTCTCCCCTGCCCGACGTGCGGCCGAAGAGGCGCCTCTTCGGGGCGCCGAGCGGCCTGGACGCGCACGTCGCGTCGATGTAGGGCACGAGCAGGTTCATGAAGAGGATCGAGTAGGCGCAGCCCTCGTTCATGTTGCCCCAGAAGCGAATCAGGCAGGTGATGAGCGCCATGCCCAGGGCGTAGACGAACTTGCCGCGCGCCGTGACGGGGCAGGTCGTGTAGTCGGTCGCCATGAAGACGGCGCCCAGCATGACGCCGCCGCTCAGGACCTGCGCCACGGGGTCGAGCCCCATGGCGGCCGAGAGGAGGAAGATGCAGCCCAGGTAGGTCACGGGCACGTGCCAGCTCACCGTCCTCGTGGCGAGCAGGAAGGCGAGGCCGAGCAGGATCGCGAGCGCGCTCGTCTCGCCGAGGACGCCCATCTCGGTCCCGAGGAACATGTCGAGCCACGGGAGCTTCTGCGCGGAGGGCGAGAGCATGGTCGCCGAGCTCACGGCATCCATGGAGGAGAGCGCCACGCGCGGCACGGGGTAGGCGGTCATCGCCGCCGGGAAGGCGACGGAGAGCATGATGCGCGCCACGATCGCAGGGTTGGCGAAGTTCTTGCCGATGCCCCCGAAGAGCTCCTTGACCATCACGATCGCGACGAAGCAGCCGATGACGACCATGTAGGGCGGCATGCCCGCCGGCACGTTGAAGGCGACGAGGAGGCCGGTCACGGCGGCAGAGAGGTCGCCGACCGTGCTGGGCGTCCTCCTCAGGCGGCACCACAGGTACTCGAAGAGCACCGACGAGGCCACCGCCACCGCGCAGGTGACGAGCGCGGCGGCGCCGAAGATGACGACCGAGGCGACGAGCGCCGGGGCCATAGCCACGAGCACGTTGCGCATGATGTCCCTCGTCGTCCTCGGGCCCACGAGCTGGGGCGAGCACGAGAGCGTGAGGGAGCCGACGGAGTCGGGGTCCGCGAGCACCTGCGCGCGGACGGCAGGGCGCGCCTCGGCTGCCGGCGCGACGCCGGAGGGGCGCCCCTCGGCCGCACGCGGGCTTCCGGCGCCCCCGCTCTTGTCTTCTGCCGACATCATCCCTACCTTCCCTTCGCCTTGCGCTTCTCGGCCTTGAGGTCGGCGCGCGCGAGCCGCACGTTCTGGGTGAGCGGTTGTCTGGCCGGGCACACGTACGAGCAGGTCCCGCACTCCATGCAGAGGTCTGCCATGAGCCGGTCCAGGGCGGCCATGTCGCCGCGGCGGTACGCCTTCATGATCTCTATGGGCGACAAGGACATCGGGCAGGAGTTGACGCAGGTGCCGCAGCGGATGCACGCCGTCGTCTCGAGCTCGCGGGCGGAGGCCTCGCCGAAGGCGAGCAGCCCGCTGTTCTGGCGCACGATCGGATAGTCCAGGTCGACCTGGGAGACCCCCATCATGGGACCGCCGGTCACGACCTTGTGGGGCTCCTCCCTGAGGCCGCAGAACTCCAGCACCTCCCTGATCGGGGTGCCGATGCAGACCTCGAGGTTCTGGGGGTTGGCGACGGCGTCGCCGGCGACGGTGACGCGCCGCTTGACCAGGGGCATGCCGTCCTCGAGGAAGCGGCCGATGCACGACATCGTGGTGACGTTGAAGAGCACGCACCCGACGTCGGTCGTGTGGCCCCCGCGCGGGACCTCGCGACCGGTCGCGTTGCGCACGAGCACGTGCGCCGCGCCCTGCGGGTAGCGGGTCGGCATGGCGAGGACGTCCACGCGCGGATCGTCCGCGAAGGTCCGCTCGAGGAGCTCGATCGCCTTGGGCTTGTTGTCCTCGATGCACACGATGGCGTGCGGCACGCCCGAGAGGTCGAGGCAGGTCTCGAGCCCCCTCCTGATCGTGTCGGGATGCTCGATCATCTCCCGGTAGTCGCTCGACAGGTAGGGCTCGCACTCCGCCCCGTTGACCAGCCAGGTGTCGATCGAGTCGACGTCGACGTCGAGCTTGAGCTCGGTCGGGAAGCCCGCGCCTCCCAGGCCGACGATGCCGCTGTACTTCACGGCGTGGACCAGCATCCGGTAGTCGGGCACCTCGGGGGGCCAGACGGACTCGTCCACGGTCTGCTCGCCGTCCGGCTCGATCACGATGGCAACGTCCGACTTGCCGTTGGCGTAGTAGATGTTGCGCACCTCCGTCACGGTGCCGGAGACGGAGGAGTAGATGTCGGCCGTCGTGCGCGCCTCGGCGTGACCCACCAGCATGCCCACGTTCACATGGTCCTTGCGCTTGACCAGCGGGGTGCACCGGGCGCCCACATGCTGCTGCATCGGCAGAATCACCTTGCTCGGGACAGGCATGGTCCGCGTCGGCATCTCCGCCGTCACCTTGTTGTGCGGCAGGTCGACGCCGCGTCGCTCCCTAAGGCTCCAGAACGGGCTCGTGATGCCCCCCAAGCATCCCATTGACCCTCCTCGTTTGGATCGTCCCTCCCCGCCCACAAGCCTCCGTCCCCGGCCGCACCCTGGCTTCGAGGCGGCCGGGTGCAGCCTGGCACCACGACCCGGAGGCCGACGGCGACGCAAGGTGACGGTGTTCGGTGTGTTTCGTTGCGGGCGGATTTTGAGCAATCAGTGTTTGTGTTATCGGGGCACAATATGCCATGGTCGTTTGCCACGACATGTAACCGAACTGTGTCCTGGGTACAAACGGCCGTTTTCGTCGCCAAGCGGACCCACGTCCCCGCGCGAACGACAGGCCTCCCGCTCGCGACGCCCAGCTTCCCCTCACCAACGAAACGCAAGTAAAGGGCTGCCCGGACCGGGTCGCCGCAGAGCCGCGTGTCATCCGGCCCTGGGGTCCGATGCTGGGTATAGGACTTCTGTTTATTCGCGCCGCGCGCCACCGCCGGGCGGCGGCTTGCTACCCTAGAGCCGCGAGTACACGGGCGCGGGAAGGCCGAACGGGCCGAGCGGCGCCCGGGGCACGTCATCCGAAAGGAACCCCCATGAACGACTTCGTCTTCCAGTCACCCACCCGCTTCGTCTTCGGCAAGAGCGCCATCGAGCGCACCGGCGAGGAGGTCGCCGCCCTCGGCTCCAAGCGCGTGCTGCTCGTCTACGGCGGCGGCTCCGCCAGGCGCACCGGGCTGCTCAGCAGGGTAGAGGACTCCCTGGCGAAGGCGGGCATCGCCTACGTCGAGCTCGGCGGGGTGCGCCCCAACCCCGAGGTGGGTCTCGTCCGCCAGGGCATCGAGGTCGCGCGCGCCAACTCCGTCGACCTCGTGCTCGGCGTGGGCGGCGGCTCGGTCATCGACAGCGCCAAGGCGATCGCCTTCGGGGCGCCCGCGCCCTGCGACGTGTGGGACTTCTTCTCCGGGAAGGCAAAGGTCACCAAGTGCCTGCCCGTCGCCTGCGTCCTCACGATCCCGGCGGCCGGCTCGGAGGCGTCGAGTTCCTGCGTCATCAGCAACGACGAGCTCTGCCTCAAGAAGGGCACCAACGGCGACGCGTTCAGGCCCAAGGTCGCCATCATGGACCCGACGGTGACCTTCACGCTGCCCGCCTACCAGACGGCCGCCGGCGTCACCGACATGATCTGCCACGTCTGCGAGCGCTACTTCAGCGCCGCCGGCCCCGTCCCGGTCACGGACAGCATCTGCTGCGGCATCATCCGCTCGGTCATTGAGGCGGCGGTGCGCGTCAGCCACACGCCCGACGACTACGACGCGCGCGCGACCATCATGTGGGCGGGCACGCTCGCCCACAACGACCTCTGCGGCTGCGGCAGGGGCGCCTCCATCGAGAAGCGCGCCGGGGGCTGGGAGAGCCACGGCCTCGAGCACGAGGTCTCCGCCCACCGGCCCGAGGTGACCCACGGCGCCGGGCTCGCCGTCATCCTGCCCGCCTGGATGCGCTACGTCTGGAGGGCCAACCCCGACCGCTTCCTCGCCTTCGCTCGGGACGTCTTCGGGATCGAGCCCCGGGACACCACCCTGGAGGAGACGGAGAGGGTCGTCACCTCCGCGATCGGGAGCCTCCAGGACTTCTTCGCGAGCATCGGCATGCCGCGCGACTTCGAGGGCCTGGGCCTCTCGCCCGACGAGGTCGACGGATGGGTAGAGACGCTCAGGGAGAACAAGGGCGAGCCCTTCGGCGAGTTCAGGCCGCTGACCATGGAGGACGCGCGGGCCATCTACCTCTCCTGCTTCTAGCAGAGAAGTCCCACCGCCCCGCGGCGGCTCAGCCTCCTGACGCCGCCCCGCGCCGCAGGGGCACGGGGCGGCGCTCCATGCTCTATAACCTCCTCAGCCCCTCCCAGGCCCACATGACGACCGGAGCGGGCAGCAGCTTGCAGAAAACGCGCATGAGAAGGCCGGTGACGCAGCAGGTCGCTATCGGGTAGTTGACCCCGTTGACGAGCAGCGACCAGCGCACGACGTGGCGTGCGCTCAGCACGGGGAACGGGTGTCGCACGGTCTGCCCGTTGCTCGTGTCGCGCGCAACGTCTATGAACTCCGTCGCGACCCAGAGGGGGCAGACCGCCGTCACGTAGATGCCCCTGCCACGCAGCTCGAAGCGCAGGGCGCGGGTGTAGCTCCTCACGAAGGCCTTGCTCGCGGCGTAGACGTTGAGCCCCGGCAGCGGCTGGAAGCTGGCGCTCGAGGCCACCTGTATGATGCGCCCGCCCCTGCGCATGTGGGGCAGGACGACCTGCGTCAGCTCCACGAGGGCGCGGCAGTTGAGGTCGACCATGGCGTCGACCTCGTCGAGGCTGAGGTCGGCGTAGGTCCCGAACTTGCCCAGCCCCGCGGCGTTGACGAGCAGGCCCACCTCGAAGGGCCCCTCAGCCTCGCGGGAGCGCAGGAGGCCCGCCAGCCCGTCCACGGACGCCCTATCCGTGAGGTCGAGCGGCACCGGAACGACCGAGGGCCCGAGCTCGTCCGCGAGCTCGCGCAGCCTCCGCTCCCGCCGGGCCACCACCCAGACCTCGTCGTAGGCGCCGCTCGCTACCGCCCGCCTCGCGTACTCGCGCCCCAGACCGCTCGAGGCGCCCGTTATGAGCGCAACCCGCATACCCTCACCTCGTCCCTCCTCGCCATCAGCCGGCGCGCCCGAGCGCCCGGAGAATCGCCTCCGCCAGCCGCCCCGCTTCCCGCGCAGAATCGACCTCCAGGTCGGTCGGGCCGTCACCCGTCGAGAACCCCACCACGACGCACGGTCGCACGGTAGGGCCCCCTCAGCCGCAGCCCCGCACGACGAAGGTCCCCGCCTCCGCCGTCGCCACGTCCTCGAGGCGGAGGTAGGGATGCGGGAGGAAGTCGAAGCCCGCCCGGAGGTAGACGCCCCTCTCCCCCACCTTGGTGTCGGCGACGAGCTCGGCCACCTCGAAGTCGGCCTCGGGCACGCCGGCGGGAAGCTCCCTTCCGGCGAGGTAGGGCTTGAACCTGCGCTTCACCGCGCCCACCTACGCCTCGGCGACGTAGGCACCCACGATGCGCCCGAAGACCATGAGGTGCGGGTCGCGGTTGGAGCCGCACACCGAGCCGTCCACGTCTGCGGGGTAGAACCGGGCGCGCAGCTCCTCGGGGAGCAGCGAGACGTCCAGGGCCTGCTTGCATATGACCCTACACTCCAGCGTGAGCGGCAGCTCCAGAATCCCGGGGACGCTCACCTCGCAGGACGGCACCGGCGTCAGTGCGGCCATCTCGAACTTGTCGCATTCGTCCCCATGGTGCGTGCCGCAGATGCCGACGGCCTTGCGCGTCATCCTCCTCGCCTCCTTGCCCTCGTCGAGAGGGACGTTCACGGTGAACTCGGGGTTCTCCTCGAGCATCCTGGCGGTGTGGCGCCCCGTGCGGACGAAGGCCTCGAAGACCGGGACGGACCAGTTGGTGCCGAGCGCGCCCCAGCCGATGGTCATGGTGTCGAGCCTGTCTTGCGCCCTCGTCGTGAGGAGCACTCCCTCCGGTATCGCCCGGACTATCCGGGTGGCGTACTCGGTGTAGTCGACCTTCCGCGTCGTCGTCATGCGGCCTCCCTCGCCTGCGGCGGCACCCAAGCCGCCCCCGTCCGCCCGGCCACGGCCTCGCGGCCGCCCCGGCGCTATCTTTGTCTAGGTACCCACGTTGCAAGCGTAACCGAAAGGTAGGCCATGGACTCCTCCAAACCCCCTCGCGTCCTCGTCGCCTCGGACTCCTTCAAGGGCTCCGCCTCGAGCGCGCGCGTCAACGACCTCATCGAGCAGGGGCTGCGTCGTGCCTGCCCCGACGTCCGCGTCCGGAAGGTCCTCGTCGCCGATGGCGGTGAGGGCACCGTCGAGGCCGTCGTATCCGCACGCGGCGGCACGATCCGCCACGTGGTCGTGCCGGGCCCCCTGGGTGGCAGCGTCGACGCGGCCTTGGGCCTCTTCGACGGCGGGCGCTCCGCCGTCGTCGAGATGGCCTCGGCCGCCGGCATCACGCTCTCCGACCGATCCCGCGAGAGCGCCCTCGCCGCGAGCACCAGGGGCGTGGGCGAGCTCGTCCTCGACGCGATCGACCACGGAGCGCGGCGCGTCTACGTCGGCCTGGGCGGCAGCGCCACGACCGACGGTGGGGCGGGGTTCGCGAGCGCCCTCGGCGCGAGGCTCCTCGACGACGCGGGGGCGCAGGTGGCCCCGGGCGCGGCCGGGCTCGAGCGCCTCGCGCGCGTCGACCTCTCCGGCCTCGACGCCCGCCTCGCCGGGGCGGAGGTCGTCGGGCTGACCGACGTCACCAACCCCCTCGCCGGCCCCGCAGGCGCCGCCGCCACCTTCGGCCCGCAGAAGGGCCTCACGGCGGCCGACCTCCCCGCGGTCGACGCCTGGCTGGGGAGGCTGGGGAGGCTCCTCGGAGGCGCCGTCGGTGCTGACGTCGCCTCCCTGCCGGGCGCCGGGGCCGCCGGCGGCCTCGGCTGCGCGCTCGCCGCGCTCTGCGGGGCGCGCCTCACCTCCGGGATCGACTTCGTGCTGGACGGCGCCGGACTCGACGAGGCGCTCGCCGACGCCGACCTCGCGATCACGGGCGAGGGTCGCATGGACGCGCAGAGCGCGCGCGGCAAGGCGCCCGTGGGCATCGCGCGCAGGTGCGCCCGCGCGGGCGTGCCCGTCATCGCCGTCGTGGGGAGCCGCGCGGAGGACCTCGGGGACGTGTACTCCCAGGGGATCGACCTCGTCGTGCCCGCGCTCGTCGCACCTGCGACGCTCGAGGAGTGCGTGGCACGGGTGGCCCGCAACGTCCCCGTCGCCGCGGAGACCGCCATGAGGGCGTTCCTGCTCGGGCGCAAGGCGGGCGCGGGGAGCCCCGTCGCCCAGGGCTCCCCCACCGCTCCTACGCCCCGTCGCGGGTGAGGCGGAAGGCGACCACGAGCAGGAGCATGCCCAGGGCCACGAGGCCCGCGCCGAGGGCGGGCGCAGCCGCGTCGGAGGTCGTGGGCAGGACGCCCCCCATGCGCGGCGCCGGGGGCTGGCCCTCCGGCCGCACGGGCTCGGGCCCCTCGACGGTCACGCTCTGGCCCTCGTCCCCGAGGTCGGCGTGCCTGGCCACGAGCCTGTCCGCGCGGTAGAGCTCCTCCGTGCACACGAGTCGCCTGCCGCCGAGCCCCGTCGCGTCGAGGGCCAGCTCCACGGTGCAGGAGCCGTCCGGCCGCTCCGCCACGAGCTCGCGGCTGGCGCGGGAGAGCTCCTCGCCGGACTCGGCGTCGACGAGCCTGCTCTCCAGGCGGTACGTCTCCCCCGTGGTGAGGTTGCGGTAGGCGACCTCATCCGCGACGCGCTGGCCGCCCGCCGCCTCCACGACCTTGTCGCCGTCCGCGGCGTCGCTCGCGCGGGTCCCGATCGCCGGGAAGGAGACCGTCTGGTCCTCGTCGTCGATGTCCGCGTGCACGGCGTACTCGCGCCCCTCGCGGCTCAGCGTCTCGAAGGCGACGACGGTCCGGCCGGCCACGAGGGACCCGTCGACGCGAAACGTCACGGTCGCGGTCCCCGAGGGGAAGTCCGGCGCGAGGTCGGCGCTGGCCCGGAGCGGCCCTCCGTCGGCGCCGGCGACCGGCTCGCCCGTCGCCTTGTCCATGAGCGTGCCGGTGAGCGTGTAGGCCTTGCCCGGCACGAGGTTCTCGTAGCTGACGGTGTCGACGATCGTGGCCTCGCCGTCGGCGAGCAGGTCCCGCCGCTCGCCCTGGGCGTCGGTGGCCTTCGTGGCGATGCTCGGCACGTACACGGTCTGTCCCTCGTCGTCCAGGTCCTCGTGACTCGCGACCAGCGACTCGCCGTCCAGCAGCCGTTCGAAGCAGACGAGCGCGTGCCCTCCGAGCGCCGAGGAGTCGAACGCGAAGCGCACGTTCTGCTCGCCCGACGAGAGCCTGGGCGTGAAGGTCGCCTCGGAGGTGACCGGGCGGCCGTCGGCGTCGAGCAGCGCCGAGGCGGTCTGCCTGTCCATGAGTGTGCCGACCAGGTGGTACGTCCTGCCCGGCACGAGGTTCTCGTAGGAGACCTCGTCGACCAGGGCGACCATGGAGCCGGCCGCGACCAGGTGCTCGCCGCCCTCGTCGGTGAGGCTCGTGCCTATGCGCGGGCCCGCCTCGTCCTCGACGGTTCCTCCCTCAACGACGGTCGCGTCCCTGTCGACGGTCACCTCGAAGCCCACGAGGCTCAGGCCCGCGTTGGCGGCGCAGGGGAGCTCCTCGACCCGATAGGTGTCGAACGGGAGTGCGCCGAGGGTGTCGTCGGCGGACGGGCCGCCCTCCGCCGCACCGGAGAACCACGTCCCCGCGTGCGCGTCGAGCCTCGGCACGTCCACGGTCGCGCCGTCGTACGCCTGGTCGTTGGCGTTCGTCGCGGAGGTGTGCGGCACGTTGGCGGACGAGGTGTCGACCCTGCCGTTGGCGTCGCTCACCACCACGTGGGCCTCTCCCGTCGACCGCGCGGTCAGGAGGAAGGGGATTCCCGCGAGGCGCGCCTTCCCCTCCCCCGCGATCTTCACGAAGCTGAGGTCGCCGCGCATCACCTGCTCCGGGAAGGTCGGCGCCGCGTACGTGGAGACCGTCTCCGCGTCGCCTTCGGGCGTCACGCGCACGACGCGCTCCTCCCCGTCGGCGAGGTAGCCCGCGGGGGCCTTGACCTCGCGTATCGCGACGGTGCCCATGGGGATGCCGACCTCCCCGCGGCTGTCATGGTAGAGCGGGTCCCCCTGCGCGTCGGCGAGCCTCGCGCGGCCGTCCTCGCCGGTCGTGACCCGCCAGGTCCTCGTCGCCTCGTCCGGCAGGCCGCCCTCGTCGTAGTAGCCCGCGAAGAAGCGCACCTCGAACTGGGCCCCCTCGAGCGCGGCGGCGCCGAGCGGAGAGGCGCCGCCGGTCTCGCGGTCCAGCTTCTGGAGCACGACGTCGACCGGGCTCAGCTGCGGCACGTCGGTGACGCTCGCCCGCGCCGCCACCTGCGATCCGACCTCGACGCGGATGGCCTCGTCGCTTCTGGCGAAGCCCGCGGGGGCCTTGGTCTCCCTCAGCCAGTACGTCCCCAGGGCGAGGCCCCCGACCGACCCCTCTCCCCGCTCGTCCGTCGTGATGGTAGCCACCGCGTCCGTGCACGCCTCGTCGGAGTAGACCGCATACACCGCCCCCGCGAGAGAGTAGCAGGCGTTCCCGTCCACCACCTCGTGGTTGGCCGAGGTCTTGCCCAGGCGTATCTCGCCGCGCGGGAGCACCTCGACGACGCTCTGCACGAGGCCGCCCGGCGCGTACCAGATCCTGCTCGCGCGGTCCCACGGCCCCGCCTGGCCGGCGTGCGCGCGGGCCTCGGCGACGAGGTCCTGGATCCTCTGGGAGTCCGCCCTGTCGCAGCGGCCGCCAGGCCCCTCGAAGAGGTTGCTCTGCATGCCGTTGACCAGGACCGCGCCCGTGTCGAAGTCCATCTGCGCGCCGAGCAGCAGCCAGGCGGAGGCGACGGTCGCCGCGTCCGGGCTCGCGAAGCCCAGGGGGTTGCCCGGCGCCGCCCGCCACAGCAGGTAGGCCATCGCGTGCGCGTTCCAGGGCGTGCCGGTGGTCTCGCCCACGTAGTCCCACCTGTCGAAGGTGACCCCGATCGGGTCCTTGAGCCCCGGCGATATGCAGTAAGCCGCGGTGCCCGCGTCGGTGTTCATGCGGAAGTAGCCCCACGGGTCCACGTCCGAGGAGACGACCGTCATGCTGCCCTCCCGCGCCTCGGCGGCCACGGGCGCGAGGGCGCCCAGCAGCTGCCCCAGCAGGAGCGCGAGCGCCGCCAGGGCGCCCACCGCCCTGCGGAGGGGCCCCGGCGCGGACCTCCGGCCGCCTCCGGCCGCCGCCCTCGCAGGTGCGCGCAGCCCCCTCGCCCGCGCCCTTCTCGCCCTGTCCTCTCCACGACCGTCCGGCCGCGGGCCGACGTCCGCCCGCGCCGCCCCCGCATGGCCGGCGGCCTCATGGCCCCCGCCACCGCGCAGGAGGCCCGCCAGCGTCTCCCATGCCCTGCCCTTCAGCATCAGCTCTCCTCTCACGATCCGTCCTCTCCTCGCGCCCCGGGGCGCTCAGACGAGCATGCGACGGACCGGGCGGTCCGCGACCGGGCCGGAAGGAAACCGCCTCCGGCCGCATGCGGCAACCTCGCAGCCACCTCGCCGCAGGCGACGACGGAGCCGGTGGGCGCCCCGCGTGAGAAGTCCATCGAAAGCCGTCGATCCGACGCCTCGACGGGAGCGCCACAAACCCAAGCGCCCCCACACGGCCGAGGGCGGCTATCATTTCTCGCACCGCGTGACCCGGCGGCGCCGCACGCACCACCTGGCGGGCCGGATGGGCGGCGGGCTCGCGAGCGAGGAGGAGACATGGGAACCCTCGAGGTAGACGTACTCGTGCTGGGGTCGGGGCTTGCGGGCTCGGCCGCCGCCATCTGCGCCCGGAGGAGGGGGCGGACGGTCTGCCTGCTCTCCGAGGGGCCGACCTGCTCGGGGTCGAGCTTCTCCGGAAGGACCTGGGGCCTCGGCTTCGTGACGCCCGGCGGGCCAGGGCCGGCAAGCCTCGCGCGCGAGGTGTCCCGCGTGGGTCGCGGCATGAACGACCCGCGGCTCACCGCGGCGCTCTGCGAGGGCGCCGAGGGCAGCGTCGCCTTCCTCGAGTCGCTCGGCGCGCGCCTCGAGACGCCGCGCAACCCCGGACAGCGCGAGTTCGTCCCCTGCTTCGACTCCAGGGCGCGCAGCTGGCACGGGTTTCTGCCCGGCACCTGGGCGCCCCTGCTGCGCGAGGCGCTCGAGGGGGAGGCGCACGGGCAGGCAGCGCCCCTCGCGCCCGTCGCCCTCCTGCCCCGCGCGCACGCGCTCTCCCTGCTCGCGGACGCCGGCGGCCGCGTCTCCGGCTGCCTCGCGATCGACGGGCGCGGACGCCCCGTCGCCGTCCTCGCGCGCCAGACCGTCGTGGCATGCGGCGGCTACGCCGGGCTCTGGGGCTCGCACCTGTGCGCGGACGGGGACCGGGGCGTCTGCCACGCGCTGGCCGCCGACGCGGGCGCGCGCCTATCGAACCTCGAGTTCGTGCAGCTCATGCTCGGGGCGGACGCGAACGGCAGGCTGGTCGTGCACAACGAGAAGGGCTTCCGCTGGACGAGGCTCACGGACGCCGAGACCGGCCGGTCGGTCTTCTCGGAGATGGGGGTCGACGAGGGGCGGGCCCGATCGGCGCTCGAGGCGCACGCGGGCCACGGGCCCTTCACCTCCCGGCTCCCCAGCTCCCTCGTCGAGGTGACGCTCGCGCGCTTCCGCGAGGCGCACCCCGGGCGCGCCTGCGTGGCCACGCTCGACGAGGGGCTGCTCGGGCAGGGGGCGCGCCCCGAGTTCGTGGAGTCCTACCTCGCCTGGCTCCGGGACTCCTGCGGCGTGCCGGCGGGGGCGCCCCTGCCCCTGCGCGAGTGCGCCCACTCCTGCAACGGCGGGGTCGCGATCGACGTCGGCTGCCACACCGCGGTCCCGGGCCTCCTCGCCTGCGGGGAGGCCGCCTGCGGGGTCCACGGCGCCGACCGCATAGGGGGCCTCGCGAGCGTGACGGCGGTGACCTTCGGGCGCATCGCCGGAGAGACCGCCGCCGCGGAGGCGGGACCCCTGCCGACCCCGCCGGGCGGCCGGCGGCTCCTCCTCGCCTCCCCCCTGCTCCTGCCTCGCGACGCGCCCGAGGGCCCGGCGAGGGCGCGTGCCTGCGCACCGGCGGACGAGCGGGGCGAAGGCGCGACCGGTCGCCCCGACCTCGAGTCCGGCTGGCGTGCGATCGGCCGCGCCCTGGACGCCGGCTGCCTCGCCGTCCGCACGGACGAGGGGCTCCGCCGCGCGGACGAGGGGCTGTCCCTCCTCCAGGGTGCGCTCGAGGAGGCGGGCCGCGAGTCGCCCCGGGAGCTGGGACGCGCCCTCGCCGAGCTCGACGGCATGGACGCGCGGAGGCTGCGGGAGGCGGCGCGGGCGAGCGAGATGCTCCTCGCGACGAGGCTCGCGCGCGCCGTCGCCTCCGCCATGCGCGCCCGGACCGAGAGCAGGGGCTCGCACTTCCGCGCGGACTTTCCCGCCGAGGACCCCGCGCAGGCGCGCCCGGCGCAGGCCTCCTGGGGCGTCGGCTAGAATCTCCTCTCGATAAGGACGCGAACCCGCCCCGGCCACCGGGGCCCCTAGGAGGTGCCCATGATCACCAGGAAAGAGATGCTCGACCTGCTGCACGCAGACGTCGTGCCCGCCGTCGGCTGCACGGAGCCGGTCTGCGTCGCGCTCGCCGCGGCCGACGCGGCCGCGGCGGCGGCCGCGGCGCAGGACGGGGCCGGGGGCGCAGGCCCCTCTCGCCCCGCCGCGCCGGTGGGGTCCGTGAGGGTCGCGGTGAGCCCCAACGTCTACAAGAACGGGATGTCCGTCTCAATCCCCGGCTACCCCGGGGTGGGCCTCGACGCCGCGGCGGCCCTCGGCGCGCTGCTCGCCGACCCCGCGCCCGGCCTCGAGCTCCTGGCCGGCCTCACGCCGGAGGTCTCCCGCCAGGCAGGGCGGCTCTGCGCCGAAGGTCGCGTCCGGGTGGGCATCGACGCGGGCGAGCGCGGCGTCTTCGTGCGCGCGGAGGTGGAGGCCGGCGGCAGGGTGGCGACGACGACCATCCGCGGCGGCCACACCGACGTCGTGGAGCGCACCGTGGACGGCGAGGTCACCTTCCGGGCCGAGCCCGGAGGCGACGCGAGCTCGGGCGGCGACGTCCTCGGGCGGCTGCGCTCGATGCGCGTGGCAGAGATCCTCGACCTCGTGCGCCAGACGGACGAGCAGGACCTCGAGTTCCTGCTCGACGGAGTGGAGATGAACGAGGCCGCCGCTGACTTCGGCGCGAGCCACGACGTGGGGGTGGGGATCGCCCGCACCATGGGCGAGGAGCTCGGCTCGCCCCTCCTCGGCGACGGCCTCCTCGCGCGTTGCATGCTCCGGGTGGCGTCGGCGACCGAGGCCAGGCTCGGGGGCGGCATGCTGCCGTGCATGAGCAGCAGCGGCGCGGGGACGAAGGGCCTCGTCGTGATCCTGCCCGTGAGCGAGCTCGCCCGCGAAGTGGGCGCCTCCCGCGCGCGCACGGCGCAGGCGCTCGCCTTCGCGCACCTGCTCAACCGCTACGTCAACCTGCACATCGGCAAGCTCGCGGCGGTCTGCACCTGCGTCATGGCCTCGGCGACGGCCGCCTCGGCCGCGATGGCGTGGCTCCTCGGCGCGAGCGACGTGGAGGTCGGCTACGCCATCCGCAACATGGCCGGCACCACGACGGGCATGGTCTGCGACGGCGGCAAGGTCGGCTGCGCGCTCAAGGTGTCGACCGGCTGCGCTGCGGCGCTCAACTGCGCCATCCTCGCGGCGCACGGCGTGGCGCTGCCCGTGAGCGACGGCATCTGCGCCGAGACGCCCGAGCAGTGCATCGAGAACATGACGAGGGTCGGCGACCCCGGCATGCTCAGGGCGGACGAGGAGATCCTCGGGATCATGCTCGAGAAGTCCCGCCCCGAGGACGCGGGCGCCGCGTCCGTAGAGGAAGGCTAGGAACCCATGGGAAGCGACGCAGACGAGCTCGACGAGAGGCACCCCGCCCGCGTGATGGTGCGCGAGAACCGCGTCTTCAGCGGCATGGTGGTGCGCGCCCAGGACCACGTCCGCCAGGCGCGGGAGCTGCCCGACGACGAGCTCGACCCCACGCTCCTCGACCTGCTCAAGGACGACCTGGCCTTCCTCTCCAAGGTGTCCCTGCACTATCGCCGCAAGGAGGAGCTGCTCGTGCCCGTCCTCGCCGACCACGGCGAGACGAGCCTGCCGCGCCGGGTGCAGGAGGACGACGACCGCGTCCGCACCTGCCTGTGGATGGCCTCCTCCCTCCTCGACGGCGCGGAGGGGCGCCCGAGCGGCTCGAACCTCGAGTCGGCCGCCGAGCAGCTCGCAGGCGCCTGCGACGCGATCGACCTCGTGGCCGAGCGCGAGGACGACGGCCTCATCCCGCTCGCCCTCGAGGTCCTCGGAGACGACGAGTGGGCGCTCGTCGCCCGCCGCTCGGAGGAGCCGGCATACGTCGCCGGCGACGGCGCCCCGGCGCTCTGGACATCTCCCATCGAGCGCGCCGAGGCGGCGGTCAGGCGCGCGATCGACGCGGGCAGGCTGCCTGGCGCCTCGGGCGCCTAGGCGCCCCCGCCCCGCGCCGGCCGCGGCCCCCACGCGGCCGCTCGCCCCCGCGCTCCACGTCACATTGACGTATGTGAATATGTGAATTACAATCGGGGGCGAACGGGGTCAGTCTGGTCGCGGACGTCCGCGACGGTTCCAAGGAGGGACGATGGACGGCAAGATCAAGCTCTACGTGCTCACGGGGTTCCTGGGGTCGGGCAAGACGACCTTCCTGCTCGACGCGCTCAAGCACCTCGAGGGGAGGCGCGTCGGCGTCATCCAGAACGAGTTCGGCAAGATCTCCGTCGACGGGGAGATCCTGAGCGCCGGCAACGTCGAGATGCGCGAGCTCAACAACGGCTCCATCTTCTGCACCTGCCTCAAGCTCAACTTCGTCCAGGCGCTGGCGGAGATGAGCGACCACGACCTCGACTGCCTCTTCGTCGAGAGCTCGGGGCTCGCCGACCCCTCCAACCTCGCCGAGGTGCTCGAGGCCGTGGACGTCCTGCGCCCCTGTGCGCCCTACGAGCTGGCCGGCACCATCTGCCTCGTCGACGCCGTCGCCTTCCTCGGCGACGCCGCCGAGCTCGAGACCGTCGTGCGCCAGGTGGTCCACTGCAACATCGCCCTGATCAACAAGTGCGACCTGGTCGACGCCGAGCGCATCGAGGAGGTCAAGCGCCAGGTGCGGGAGCTCAACCCCCACTGCCTCATCGTCGAGACGTCCCAGGGCAGGCTCGACCCCGCCCTCCTCGACCAGGACCTCTCCACGTACGAGTGGGCGCCCTCGGAGGACACGACGAACTCGGCCGACACCAAGCCCAAGACCTTCTCCATCGAGTTCGACGACGTCCCCCGCGAGAGGATGAGCGCCTACCTCGCCTCGCTCGCCCCGAGCTGCTACCGCATCAAGGGCTTCGGCAAGCTGGACGGCAGCTGGCAGCAGATCGACGTCGCGGCGGGCAGGATCGACTACAAGCCTTGCCCGGACGAGGGCACGAGCCACCTCGTGTTCATATCGCGCGTGGGCATACGCCTGATCCGCCAGATCAAGGACGACTGGGACAGGATCGTGGGGCTGCCCGTCACCCTGCACAACTAGCGAGAAGGACGTCCGCGCCGGGCCACGACCGGCGGGCGAGACGCGTGCCGGCGGGCCCGGCGCGGCCCTTCGAAGGAGGAGAGCATGGACATCAAGGTGATAGGCGCCGGCTGCGACAAGTGCGACGCCATGTACGACGCCGTCGGGCGCGCGGTCGCCGACCTCGGCCTCGACGCCACGGTCGAGAAGGTCGAGGACCTCGTGGAGATCGTGCGGCTCGGGGTGATGCAGTCCCCCGCGCTGATGGTCGACGGCAGGGTCGTCTCGGCCGGCAGGGTGCTCAAGCCCAAGGAGGCCAGGCGCCTCCTCGAGGGGTGCAGGTAGATGGCCGCACTGGAGGCCGCCGGCTCCTTCGTGCTGGACCAGCTCCTCAAGATGCTGTGGCTCTCGGACCTCACGGGCGCCCTCCTCGGGGCGCTCGGCGTCGACGTAGGGTCGCGCTGGGGCGCGACCGCGCACTTCTTCGTCTACGACACGCTGAAGATCACGATCCTGCTCTGCGCCCTCATCTTCCTCGTGAGCTGGGTCGAGAGCTACTTCCCGCCCGAGCGCAGCCGCAAGATCATGGGGAGGTTCAAGGGCCTCGGCGGCAACGTCGTCGGTGCGCTGCTGGGCACGGTGACCCCCTTCTGCAGCTGCTCGTCGATACCCATCTTCATCGGCTTCACGCGCGCCGGCCTGCCGCTCGGCGTGACCTTCTCGTTCCTGATCAGCTCACCGATGGTGGACGTCGGGTCGCTCGTGCTCATCATGAGCATCTTCGGGCCCGGGGTCGCGCTCGCCTACACCGCCGTCGGCCTGCTCGTCGCGGTCGCGGGCGGCGGCATCATCGAGCGCCTCCACATGGAGGACCAGCTCGCGGACTTCGTGCGCGGGGAGGCGCCCGCCGACGTGGACGCCCCCGAGCTCACCCGGGCCGACCGCGCCCGCTACGCCGCGGGCGAGGTCGCCTCCACCCTCCGCAAGGTGGGGCCCTACGTCCTTCTCGGCGTGGGCGTCGGCGCGATCATCCACAACTGGATCCCCGAGGGGCTCGTGCTGGCGACCCTCGGCGGAGACAACCCGCTCGCCGTCCCCCTCGCCACGCTCGTCGGGGCGCCCGTCTACGCAGACGTCTTCGGCACGATCCCCATCGCCGAGGCCCTCTTCGGCAAGGGGGCGGGCCTCGGCACGGTGCTGGCGTTCATGATGAGCGTCACCACCCTTTCCATCCCCTCGCTCACGATGCTCTCCCGCGCCGTCAAGCCCCGCCTGCTCTGGACGTTCGTCGCCATCTGCCTCGTCGGCATGATGCTCAGCGGCTTCGCGTTCAACGCCCTGCAGCCGCTCGTGGCGTAGGATGGGCGGCACCGCCCGCGCCCGGCCCGTGGCGCCCCGGCCCGCCCGATTGGAGGAAGCATGAACCTAGCAGAGTCCTTCAAGGCGCTCGGAGACGAGAAGCGCCTCGCCCTGCTCCTCGCCATAGCGTCCCACGACGACGTCTGCGCCTGCCACCTCGCGGACAAGGTCGACGTGACGCAGTCCACCCTCTCGCACCACCTCTCGATCCTGGCGCGCGCCGGGCTCGTGAGGACGCGCAAGGAGGGCAAGTGGGTCCACTACACCGCCGACCGCGAGGCGCTGCGCCAGCTGGCGGACGCCCTCGTCGCCCTCGCCGAGAACGACGGCGCCGCGGCGGGCGCGGACTGCTGCTAGAGGCGACGTGGGGCGCAGGGCGCAGCTCCGGGGCCGACGCCCTGCGCCCCACGCCGCGTGCCGGCGCTAGTACGCGGCGGTACAGGCGATCCCGAGGGCGCGCACCCGAGCGCAGATCGCGTCGATCGCCTCGCGCGGCGCCTTCTCGACGCCCGCCACAGGCACGTCGCGGGCGACGGTGTAGACCGTGACGGCCTCGGGCCCTATCCGCCGGAGCGCCTCGAGCCAGGGCGCGACGTAGCGCTCCTTCGTGTTGTCGAGGTCGACCCCGCCCACGCTCCCCGTGACGAAGATCGTCTGGACGATCACGTGCCCGTGGAAGGACGCCAGCGTCTCGACGACGCGCCCCACGTCGTAGGGCACCTGCGGCCGGTCCAGCAGGCGGACGTAGGCGGCGTCCACCGTGTCGAGCTTCAGGATGTTGTCGTCCACCCGCTCGAGCGCGGCGTGGACCCTCGGCCTGTCCGCCATCGTGGCGTTTGAGAGCACGGCGATCCTGGAGGAGGGCGCGAAGCGGTCCCTCAGGGCGCACGCGACGTCCACCACCTCGCAGAACTCGGGGTTCAGCGTCGGCTCGCCGTTGCCCGCGAGGGTGATGACGTCGGGCAGGCGGCCCTCCCCCGCCATCTCGGAGAGCCGCGCCTCGAGGGCCGCGCCGATCTGGGCGCAGGTCGGCAGCGGGGTGGTCGTGCGCCGCTGCTCGTTGAGGCCGTTCTCGCAGTAGAGGCAGTCGAAGGTGCAGCGCTTCCCGTCCGAGGCGTTGAGGTTGACCCCCAGCGAGAGCCCCAGCCTCCTGCTCAGCACAGGCCCGAACACGCACCCCTCGTTCAGAAACGTCGGCATCGCCGCTCCTCCCCCCCATGGCCGGCGTGCGCGCAAGGGCGAGTCCCCTGCCGGCGGCGCCGGGTGCCGCACGTACGCGGCACCACGCCAGTCTAGACTTCCCCCGCGCGTCTGCAAGCGATGGAGACGCGACGTGTGAGGCTGCGGCGCGACGCCGTCGGCTAGAGTTGACCTGGAGGCGCGGCCCCTTGCCGCGCGACACCACGGCTCAGGGCTTCTGTAGGGGGCGGGCGACAAGGACATGGGCTCACTAGCGCACAGGCACAGGCGGCGCGTGCGCCGCCACGCCGCGAGGACGGCGCTCGCCCGGCTCCTCGTCTTCGTCGCGCTCCTCGCCCTCGTGGCGGCGGGCGCCGGCGGGTCGGGCGCGCGGGTCCGCCCCCTCGTCGCGAGCGCGCTCGAGCGCGCGCCCCGGGTCGCGGTCTGGGCCCTCGCCGCGCTCTTCGCAGCCTTCGTCGTCCGCTCGCTCGCCCGTGGCTGGCGCGACTGGCGCCTCGCCGCCCGGATCGACCGGCTCGCCTCGGGCTCGGAGTCCATGACCCCCGAGCAGTTCCTGGACCGGCACAACGACCTCATGCGCGCGGGCGACTTCCCGGGCATCTACGTCCTCCACAACACGACGCGGGACCGCTACTACGTCGGGCAGGGCAGGCGGGTCCTCTCGCGACTCCTGCAGCACTTCTCCGGGCGCGGCAACGGCGACGTCTACGCGGACTGGCGCTACGGGGACGAGTTCCGGATCCGGACGCTCAGGCTCGAGGGCAGCGGGTACCAAAGCCTCGACGACCTCGAGCGCGACGCCATCGAGCGCTACGACGCCTACGGGAGCGGCTACAACAGGAACCGCGGCATCGGCGCGTGAGCGGCACCGCGGCCTGCCGCAAGTCACGGCCGGGGCCGCACCCGCCTTCCCCGACCGCACGCACGCCCGCCCGCGCCACCGCCGTCCTTTTCCTGTGGCCCCGCCCTCCCGTCGGCTACCCTGGTGCCAGGGTGCGTACCCCGAGGCGACGATTGGACGGGCCATGGACGTGAGGGAGATCGAGTCGCTGCTGGGCGACTACGTCGAGTCGGCGGAGGGAAACCGGGTGCAGGGGTCCTATGCGCTCGACCAGGCCCTGGTGGGCACCACGTACTTCAAGCGGCCGCTCGTGCGCTGCGCCGCCGCCGACGACCCGCTCTTCCGGCGCATCCGCGACGACGGGCGCGTGCTGGGCCCCGAGTTCAGGCTCCCCTCCGAGTGGCTGCCCGGAGCAAGGAGCGTCGTCTCCGTGTGCTTCCCCATGTCGGACGAGGTGTGCCGGAGCAACGTCGACGACCTCGAGAGGCCCTCCGACCTCTGGCTCCACGCCCGCATCGAGGGGCAGCAGTTCATAGCCGAGACGACCCGCCTGCTCGTGGGCTGGCTCGAGGGGCGGGGCTTTTCCGCCGTCGCGCCCTCGCAGAGCCCCGACTTCGAGGCCGTGCGCCAGGACCGGCGCACCCCCGGGGCGCCGCTCTACGTGAGCCGCTGGTCCGAGCGACACGTCGCCTTCGTCGCGGGCATGGGCACCTTCGACCTCTCCGCCCACCTCATCACGCCCGCGGGCAAGGCGATGCGCCTCTCGAGCGTCGTGACGGACGCGCGCCTGGAGCCGACCGAGCGCCCCTACGGCGAGGACCCCTTCGCCTACTGCACCAGGTGCGGCGCCTGCGTCGCCCGCTGCCCCGTCGGAGCAATCTCGCTTCCGGGCGGCAAGGACGTCGCGCTGTGCTCGGAGGTGGTCGCCCGGAGCAAGGAGCGCTTCAGCCCCAGGCTCGGCTGCGGCAAGTGCCAGCTGGGCGTCCCCTGCCAGAGCCGCATCCCCGAGCCGCGCTTCTCGCATGTGAGGGCCTACCTCGCCTGAGCCGGCGCGGCGCCACGCCGCGCGCCGGGCCGTCCCCCGGTGGCGCAAGGCCCCGCGTGTGGACCGCCTAGGCGAATCCGAGGGCAAGGCCGACGAGGCGCACCAGGAAGGCCACGACCCACGCGGTCACGCACTGGAACACGACCGTCGCCATGGCCCACCTGCCCCCGAGCTCGCGCTTGATCGCCGCGATGGCCGCGATGCAGGGCGTGTAGAGCAGGCAGAAGACGAGCAGCGAGACCACGGAGAGCGGCGTCAGGGCGGCCACGAGCTCGGCCGTGGAGCCGAAGAGCACCGAGACCGTCGAGACCACGACCTCCTTCGCCATGAAGCCGCAGATGAGGGCCGTGGTGATGCGCCAGTCCGCGAAGCCGAGCGGCGCGAAGACGGGGCTCACGACGGTCGCGACGGAGGCGAGCATGGACTGGCTCGCGTCGTCCACCATCTCGAGGCCGGGGCTGAAGGTCTGAAGCAGCCAGATCACCACGGCCGCGAAGAACACGACGGTGAAGGCCCTGCTGAGGAAGTCCCTCGTCTTGTCCCAGATCAGGTGCACGACGCTCCTGGCGCTCGGCATGCGGTAGTTGGGCAGCTCCATCACGAAGGGCACGGCCTCCCCCTTGGCCACGGTCTTGTGGGTGACGAAGCCGGTGAGGACGCCCACGAGGATGCCGAGCAGGTAGAGGCAGACCATTACGAGTCCGGCGTGGTCCGGGAAGAACGCGGCCGAGAAGTACGCGTAGATGGTCAGCTTGGTCGAGCAGCTCATGAAGGGCGTCAGCATGATGGTGAGCTTGCGGTCGCGCTCCGAGGGCAGGGTGCGCGCCGACATGACGGCCGGCACCGTGCAGCCGAAGCCGACGAGCATGGGCACGATCGAGCGCCCCGAGAGGCCGATCTTGCGCAGGAGCTTGTCCATCACGAAGGCGACGCGCGCCATGTAACCCGTGTCCTCGAGCAGCGACAGGAAGAAGAACATCGTCACGATGATCGGGCAGATGGGCAGCACGGTCCCGACCGCGTTGAAGACGCCGTCGATCACGAGCGAGTGGAGGACGGGGTTGGCGCCCGCCTGTGTCAGCGCGGAGTCGGCGGCGGCCGTGAGCGCGTCCACGCCCGCGGCCACCGCGTCCTCGAGGAACTTGCCGACGACGTTGAAGGTGAGGAGGAAGACCGTGCCCATGATGAGGACGAAGAGCGGGATGGCGGTCCACTTGCCGGTCAGCAGCCGGTCGATCCTCTGGCTGCGCTCGCGCTCGCGGCTCTCGCGCGGCTTGGTGACGCAGCTCGCGACCACCCGCTCGATGAACGAGTAGCGCATGTCGGCGATCGCGGCGGCGCGGTCGAGCCCGCGTTCGGCCTCCATCTGGCGCACGATGTGGCCCACGGCCTCCAGCTCGTTGTCGTCGAGGGCGAGCCGCTCGATCACGTGCTCGTCGCCCTCGATGAGCTTGGTCGCCGCGAAGCGGATGGGGACGTGGGCGCGCTCGGCGTGGTCCTGGATCAGGTGCATGACGGCGTGGATGCAGCGGTGCACCGCGCCTCCGTGGTCGGCCTCGCTACAGAAGTCCTGGATGCCCGGGCGCTCCTGGTAGCGCGCGACGTGGAGGGCGTGGCGCACGAGCTCGTCGACGCCCTCCCCCTTGACCGCCGAGATGGGCACCACCGGGATGCCGAGCAGGTCCTCCATGCGGTTGACGTCGACCGAGCCCCCGTTGCCCTGCATCTCGTCCATCATGTTGAGCGCGAGGACCATGGGGACGTCGAGCTCCATCAGCTGCATCGTGAGGTAGAGGTTGCGCTCGATGTTGGTGGCGTCCACGATGTCGATGATGCCGCGCGGGTTCTCGTCGAGGATGAACTCGCGCGAGACGAGCTCCTCGGAGCTGTAGGGCGAGAGCGAGTAGATGCCGGGCAGGTCGCACACGTCGGTGTCGGGGTGTCCCCTGATGACGCCCTCCTTGCGGTCGACCGTCACGCCCGGGAAGTTGCCCACGTGCTGGTTGGAGCCCGTGAGCTGGTTGAAGAGGGTGGTCTTGCCGCAGTTCTGGTTCCCGGCGAGCGCGAAGGTGAGGGTGGTGCCCTCCGGCACGGGATGGGAGTGATCGCTGGTGCGCTCGTCCACCTCACGGCGCTCGCTCTCCTCGCCCAGACCGGGGTGGCGCCCCGTGACGACCCGCGCGCCCGCATCGGTTGCGACAGGTGCGGCCTGGGTCTCGGAGACGCACCCGGGGCGCGCGACCTTCTCGACCTCGATCTTGCGGGCGTCGGCCACGCGCAGCGAGAGCTGGTAGCCATGGAGCGAGAACTCCATGGGGTCGCCCATGGGCGCGTACTTCTCGAGCGCTATCGTGGCCCCGGGGATGACGCCCATGTCCAGGAAGTGCTGGCGCAGGGCCCCCTCGCCCCCGACGCGCACGATCCGCGCGCCCTCCCCTATCTCGAGCTGACTCAGGTCCAAGGTGTCCGACATCTCGCTCCCCTCACGGCGCAGGACCCGCCCGCTCGGCACCCCCAGCGCCGGTCGGACGGGCCGTCCTGCGCCCGCGTCCCTTCTGGTGCCCTCCAAGATACACGCAAAGCTACTTGAAAGTTAGCCAAGCGCAGAGGTTTCGAAAGCAGACCACCAAGAGCGACCGACGTCCATCGGGGATTGGCACGAGGGGAAACTGACGCCTTGTTGGTGCAAGCCCCATTGAGACCCCAACGCAACGCCATGGCTCCTCATGATGCACAGGCGGCGCAAGGAAGGGCCCGCCGGACGACCGCTCGTCCGACGGGCCCCTGTCGTGCCCTTAGTTCGCCGACCTCCCGGCGCAGCCCCAGGCGCTACCCCTCGTGCTCCCAGACGGTCACGTAGCGGCCGTCCTCCTCCCTGGCGACGAGCTCGAGCTCGTCGGTGCGGACGTCATCCGATGGGAAGAGCTCGCCTGCGGGAGCCTCGTAGCGGACGCACGTGCCGCAGCTGCTGCTCAGGGCACGCGGGACGGGCATGAGTCGCGCATCCCAGCCGGCGGAGGCGCACTGCCGGCAGAAGCGCATGGCGCCGAAGTGCGACACGAAGGTGGCGGTCAGGGCGTCCATGCCTACTTCCTGATGGTCAGGCGCCAGCCGTCGTCGGTCTCGGCGACGTCGACGGAGTAGCCCTGGTTGGTCGCAAAGCGGGTGACGTTCTCCTTGGGCGCGAAGTCGGAGACGAGAACCTCGAGCTCCGTCGCGCCGTCGCGCAGGGCGTTGCGGGTGAGCACCACGGGCTCGGGGCAGGACAGCCCGCGGGCGTCTACGGTCTTCATTCTTGCATCCTCCTCTATAGAAGCGTGCGGCCCTAGGGGCCCTTGCGTGCCGTCGGCACTACTTGGCCGCGGCCCTGCCGCCGAAGGTGTTGGCACAGGCGATCGCGAGCACCACGACGATGCCGATGACGACGGCGACCATGCCGTTGGCCGTCGGGCCCGTCCCGCTCGAGGCGAGGCCGAAGTTGTGGCAGAAGGCGGCACCGGCGGCGAGGCCGAGGATGGTCACGGCGCTGTCGGAGTTGCCCTCGCCGGAAAGGACGGTCTGGCGCAGCGGGCAGCCGCCGAGCAGGACGCAGGCGAAGCCGAGCAGGAAGGTGCCGAGCGTGTTCCACAGGCCGTCGGTGTGCGCGATGGGCTGCTCCGCGAAGCCGAGCTTGAAGAAGGCGTGGCCGGTGGCCGCGGTCAGCACGAGGTTGGTGACCAGGGCCGCGGCGAAGACGGCGACGAAGCCGAGCAGGAGCTTGTTCTCGCGGAAGAGGACGAGGTCGCGGATGCCGCCGACCATGCACATACGGGTCCTCTGCGCGATCGCGCCGACGACGAGCCCGGCGCCGAGGCTCAGGACGAGGGCGGCGTGCATGGCGCCGGGGCCCTTGCCAGCCTCGGTGAAGTGGATGAAGTCGGGCGCGACGACGAGCAGGACGAGCAGGACGATGGCGACGACGGGCATGAAGGAGCCCTCGAGCGCGGAGAGCTTGTGGGTGCGGGAGAGGCTATAGCCCCTGTTCAGGAAGAACACGCCCGCAAGGATGCCGAGGACGAAGCCCACCAGGCCGAAGACGGCGTTGAGGTCGCCGCCGGCGAGACGCAGCACCATGCGGAAGGGGCACCCAAGGAACATGAGAGCGCCGACCATGGCGAAGAAGCCGAGCACGAAGCGCGTGATGGGGGCGCTGCCGCCGCGGGGCGAGAACTCCTTGAAGGCGAGGGCCATGATCGTGCTGCCGAGGATCAGGCCTATGATCTCCGGGCGGATGTACTGGACGGCCGCCGCCGAGTCGAGGCCGAGGGCGCCCACCGTGTCGCGGATGAAGCAGGCTATGCAGAAGCCCATGTTGCCGGGGTTCCCCAGGAAGACCAGAAGTGACGCGATGACGCCTATGACGGCGCCCCCGCAGATGATCGCCACTCTCTCCTTGCCTTGGTTCATGGCACTCCCTTCCAGAGTAGATGTCACGAGCTTGAGGTTCTTGTCCTCGAGGCTCCACTAACTCTCCGCATTATGCTCTGAGATTTCAGAATTATTAAATATTGGGAATGGTAATCGCGACTTTTGCCATCGGCATCGCCTGCGGCCCCGCTCGGGGATTGGCGGCGCGCCCGCGGGCCCGGGGCAGGGACAGTTGGTGCAGGGCGGGCCCGGGCGGGCCCTCCCAAGGGGCCCTCCGACGAAGGGAGCACGAGATGTCCCGCTACCTCGACAACTGCAGCACGTCCTTCCCGAAGCCCCCCTGCGTGGCCGAGGCGGTCTACGAGTACATGACCGAGGTGGGCTCCAACGTTGGGCGCGGGCGCTACCAGGACGCCTACAGCGTGGAGGAGAAGGTCATGAGGTGCCGCGAGCGCCTCGCCGACCTCTTCGGTGCACCGGACGCGAGCGGCGTCGCCTTCACGAAGAACGTAACCGAGGCCCTGAACGTCCTCCTCAAGGGCTACCTGCGTCCGGGCGACCACGTGATCGTGAGCTCCATGGAGCACAACGCCGTCATGCGCCCCCTCGTCCAGCTCGAGGAGAGGGGCGTCACCTTCACTCGCGCGCGCTGCACCGACGAGGGCGACCTCGTGCTCGAGTCGCTCGAGGACTGCCTCAGGCCCAGCACCCGGGCCGTGGTGATGACGCACGCGAGCAACGTGTGCGGCACCGTCCTGCCCATCCGCGAGGTGGGCGCCTTCTGCAGCGCGCACGGGCTCCCCCTCTTCCTGGACAGCGCCCAGAGCGCGGGCGTCCTCCCCATCGACATGGCGCGCGACAACGTGGCCGCCGTGTGCTTCACGGGCCACAAGGGTCTCATGGGGCCGCAGGGCACGGGCGGCCTCGTCACGGACCCCGAGCTCGCCCGCTCCCTGGAGCCGCTTGTGGCGGGCGGCACCGGGAGCCGCAGCGACAGCGAGCAAATGCCGGACTTCCTCCCCGACCACCTCGAGGCGGGCACCCTGAACCTTCCGGGCATCGTCGGCCTGGAGAGCGCCCTCGCCTGGATCGACGAGGTGGGCGTCGACGCCATCCACGCGCGCGAGTCCGCGCTCACCGCGAGCCTCCTCGACGGGCTCTCCGAGCTCGAGGCGGCCGGGATCCTGCGCGTCGTGGGGCACCGCGGGACCGAGGGGCGCCTCTCCGCCGTCTCCGTGCAGACGCCCGGGCGCGACGAGGCGGAGGTCGCCGACGGGCTCTCGCGCGAGTACGGCATCATGACCCGCGTCGGCCTGCACTGCGCGCCCTCGGCCCACAAGACGCTCGGCACCTTCCCCGAGGGCACGATCCGCCTGTCGCTCGGCTACTTCAACACCGCAAACGACGTCGACGCCGCCGTCACGGCCCTCGAGGAGCTCCTGGACTAGCGCGAAGGTCCTTCGGGCCGCCGCAGGCGCCATCGCGGCCCCGACAGGAATGCTCGGCACGAGAGGGGCGGGGCCCGGCGCGAGCGCGCCGGGCCCCGCCCCATCGTAGCGAGGAGAATCGTCGTTGCCGTGGGCCCCGGCTATCCGCCGAGGTAGGCCTTGCGGACGTCGTCGTCGTGCAGGAGGTCCTGGCCAGTGCCGGTCTTCACGATCCTGCCGGTCTCGAGCACGTAGCCGCGGTTGGCGATCGAAAGCGCCATCGACGCGTTCTGCTCGACCAGGAGGATCGTCGTGCCGTGCTCGTTGAGCTGCTTGATGATGGCGAAGATCTCCTCGACCAGGATGGGCGCGAGGCCCATGGAGGGCTCGTCGAGCATGAGCAGCTTGGGGCGGCTCATGAGGGCGCGGCCCATCGCGAGCATCTGCTGCTCGCCGCCGGAGAGGGTGCCTGCGACCTGGCCGGCGCGCTCCCTCAGGCGGGGGAAGTGCTCGTAGACGACCTCGAGCTCCTCCTCGTTCTCCTGGGCCGTGTGCAGGTAGCCGCCCATGTCGAGGTTCTCGTCGACCGTCATCTGCGCGAAGACGCGCCTGCCCTCGGGGCAGAGGGCTATGCCCCTGTCCACGATCTGGTGGGCCTTGATGCCCACGATGGACTGGCCGTCGAACTCGATCTGACCGGACTCGGGCTTGATGAGGCCCGCGATCGTGTTCATGGTCGAGGACTTGCCGGCGCCGTTGGCGCCGATCATGGTCACGATCTCCCCCTCGTTGACCTCGAAGGAGATGCCCTTGACCGCCTTGATCGCCCCGTAGGAGACGTGCAGGTCGCTGACGCTGAGAAGAGCCATCACTTCACCCCCTGCTTGCCCAAGTAGGCCTCGATGACCCGCGGGTCGTTCTGGATGTCCTCGGGCGACCCCTTGGCGATGATCTTGCCGTAGTCGAGCACGCCGACCACCTCGCAGATGCCCATGACGAGGTTCATGTCGTGCTCTATGAGCAAAATGGCGATGTGGAGGTCGTCGCGGATCTTGCGGATGTTGTCCATGAGCTCTTCGGTCTCGTTGGGGTTCATGCCCGCGGCGGGCTCGTCGAGCAGGAGCACCTTGGGATGCGTGGCCAGCGCACGCAGGATCTCGAGGCGCCTCTGCGCGCCGTACGGGAGGTTGCCCGCCCGTTCGTCCGAGAGCCCTTGCATGTCGAAGATGCCGAGAAGCTCCTGGGCCTTCTCGTGGAACTCGGCCTCCTGCCTCCAGTGGCCCGGGAGGCGGAAGATGTCGGTCACGAGGTGCGAGCTCATCGAGTTGGTGAAGCCGACGAGGACGTTCTCCTCCACCGTCATCTGCGAGAAGAGGCGGATGTTCTGGAAGGTGCGCGCGATGCCCATCTTGTTGACCTGCACCACGCTCTTGCCCGCCGTGTCGTAGCCGTCGATCAAGACGGTGCCGCGCGTGGGCTGGTAGACGTTGGTCAACAGGTTGAAGATGGTGGTCTTGCCCGCGCCGTTGGGGCCGATCAGGCCGGCGATCTCGGTGGGACCCATGGCGATGTTGAAGTCGTCCACGGCGGTGAGGCCGCCGAAGTCGATGCCGAGGTGCTGGGCCTGCAGGACCGGCATCTTGCCCATGTCGCGCTCGGTGACGAGGTTGGGCTCCTCGACCTGCACCAGGACGGGCCTGCGACGCTTCTCGGGCTCGGGGGCGACGTCCGCCCGCTTGCTGGTCTCGTTAGGCATTCTCCTGCACCTCCTTGGCAGCCCTCTTCTTCCAGGGGTAGTCGTGGTTCATGACGCGCTCGATGACGCGGGAGAGCGAGAAGTCGTAGGTGCCGAGCAGGCCCTGCGGACGGAAGATCATCACGAGGATCAAGACGATGGCGTAGACGACCATGCGGTAGTCGGAGAAGGCGCGCAGCGCCTCGGGCAGGATCGTGAGGACCGTCGCGGAGAGGACTGAGCCGAGCATCGAGCCCATGCCGCCGAGGACGACCATGACCAGGATCTCGATCGACTTCATGAAGCCGAACTTGGAGGGCGCCATGACGCCGATGCAGCCCGCGTACAGGCCGCCGGCGACGCCGGCCCAGAAGGCGGAGACCACGAAGGCCATCGTCTTGTAGTAGGTGGTGTTGACGCCGGAGGCCTCGGCCGCAATCTCGTTGTCGCGGATGGCGAGAATGGCGCGGCCGTGGCGCGACTTCATCATGGTGTGGATGAGGAAGAGCGCGATGGCAACCACGACGAACGTGTTGAGGAAGTTGGTGTAGCCGGGGATGCCCGTCAGGCCCTTGGCGCCGCCGGTGAGCTCGAAGCCGAGCACGCCGTCGATGTTGAGCATCACGACGCGGATGATCTCGGCGAAGCCGAGGGTGATGATGGCGAGGTAGTCGCCCTTGAGGCGCAGGGCGGGGATACCGATGATGAGGCCGGCCAAGGCCGAGCAGGCGCCGCCGAAGAGCAGGCCGAGCGCCACGAGCAGCACGACCTCGGGACCACCCGCGGAGATGGTGCGCGAGGTGAGGCCGAACACCGGGGCCATCTTCATGATGAAGAGGGCGCAGGAGTAGCCGCCGACGCTCATGAAGCCGGCGTGCCCGAGGGGAAGCTGGCCGAGGTAGCCGGTGGCGATGTTGAGCGAGACCGCCATGATGATGTAGACGCCGACCTGCTCGAGGACGGTGGACTGGTAGCGGTTGATCGCCCCGCCGTCGATCATGAGCTCGCCGACCATGAGGAAGAGCAGGACCAGGCCGGCGTTGATCGCGTAGCGCACCGGCATGGAGAGCGTCTTGCGCTCGTGATCACCCTTGTCGCGCCTGGAGGCGGAGGTGGTGATGTAGGGCTTCTTCTCAGCGTTCATGTCTTCTTCCATGGTCAGCCTCCTAGACCTTCTCGTTCATCGTGCGGCCGAGGATGCCCGTGGGCCTGAAGATGAGGACGACGATGAGCAGGAGATAGACGACGGCGTCCTTCCACACGGGGAAGCCCAGGGCGGAGACGAGGACCTCGGCCATGCCGACGAGCAGGCCGCCGATGACGGCGCCGGGGATCGACCCGATGCCGCCGAGGACGGCCGCCACGAACGCCTTCGTACCGAGCATGATGCCCATCGTCGGCGTCGCCTGCGTGTAGGCCATCGAGTAGAGCACGGCGCCGATGCCGGCGAGCGCGGAGCCCACGGCGAAGGTGAAGGAGATGGTGTTGTTGACGTTGATGCCCATGAGGCGGGCGGCGCCCATGTCCTCGGAGACCGCGCGCATGGCCTTGCCGAGCTTGGTCTTCTGGACGAGCAGGTTGAGCACGATCGTCGAGACCGCCGTCACCGCGATGGTGAGGATGGCGGTGAAGTAGAGCGTGACGTCGCCGACCTGGATGGTCGTGATGTCCGTGAACGCGGGCACGACCTTGGCGTCGGCGCCGAAGACGAGCTGGGCGCCGTTCTCGAGGAAGTACGAGACGCCGATTGCGGTGATCAGGATCGAGAGCCTCGGGGCGTTGCGCAGGGGCGCGTAGGCCACCTTGTCGATCAGGACGCCGAGCAGGGTGCAGCCCGCCACAGCCAGGATCGCCGCCACTATGGGATGGAGCCCCAGCTGGGCCAGGGCGATCCAGGAGATGTAGGCGCCGACCATGATGATGTCGCCGTGGGCGAAGTTCAGGAGCAGGATGATGCCGTACACCATCGTGTACCCCAGGGCGATGAGCGCGTAGACGCTACCGAGCTGCAAGCCGTTCAGCAATTGCGCCAGCACAGTCACTGTGAACACTCCCTCCGATTTGGTACAGGGACCGACCGTTACGAGAAACGTGCCAGGCTTCGCACTGACTCCGAAGGTACCTGGCACGTGGAATTCTAAGAGAGGGGCGTCCGAGCCTCCCGGACGCCCCCGTACCTTCTTCGTGGAGAGTGGCCAGGGACTCGCCGTCCCGGCGCTAGGCCTCGATGGAGCCGAAGACCACCTCGTTGCCGTCCGCGTCGAAGGAGATGATCAGGGACGACTTCTCCGGGTCGCCCGTGCCGTTGAAGGAGATGTCGCCGGTGACGCCGGAGACCTTGTTGCCCGCGATGCCCGCGACGGCCTTGTCGACGAAGTCCTTGTCGTCGGGCTTGGCGCCGCCGTCGAGGGCGACCTTGATGCCCTCGGCCAGGACCATCGCCGCGTCGTAGCCGAGCGCGCAGAAGTTGGTCGGGGTCTCGTTGTACTTGGCCTCGTAGTCGGAGACGAACTTCTTGACCTTCTCGTCGTCGTTGTTGGCGATGAAAGAGCAGCAGTAGTAGCAGTTCTGCAGCTCGCTGGCGGTGGCGTAGCCGCCCGAGGCGATGTTGGACCAGCCGTCGACGCCGAAGACCGGGCCGGTGTAACCCTGCTGGCGGGCCTGGGAGATGATCTTGCCGTCGTCGGAGTAGTAGTTGGGCGAGAAGATCGCGTCGACCCCGGCGGAGATGATGGTGGTCAGCTGCGTCTTGAAGTCGACGTCGCCGGCGGAGTAGCCGAGCTGCAGGTTATCGGGGGTGGAGACGCCCTTGGCGGCGCACTCCTCGACGAAGGCCTTCTGGACGCCCGTGGAGTAGTCGTCGCCGGAGTTGTAGATGGAGCCGACGGTCTTCCAGCCCTGCTTCGCGGCGAAGTCCGCGATCAGCTTGCCCTGGAACGGGTCCGTGACGCAGGCGCGGAAGGTGTTGTCGCCGAAGGTGACAACGTCGGCCGCCGTGGCGGACGGGGTCACGCAGGGAATGCCGTCGTTGGCAGAGGCCTGGGCGACCGCGATGGTCGGCGTGGACGTGACGTCGCCGACGATGCCCACGACGCCCTCCTGGGACATCTTGTTGTAGGCGTTGACGGCCTCGGTGGCGTCGCCCTTCTCGTCCTGCTCGTTGAGCTCGACGGTGTAGTCGCCGATCTTCGGGTTCTGCTCGAAGTACAGGTCGGCGCCGTAGCGGCAGGCGAGGCCGTACTGGGCGACGTCGCCGGAGTAGGGGCCGAGGACGCCGATCTTGATGGTCTTGTCGCCGTTCGAGGAAGAGGACCCGCCGCAGCCGGCAAGAATGGAGGCACCACCCATTCCTGCAGCAGCGAGGCCTGAGAACTTGACGAAACTGCGCCTTGAGACGTTGCGAGCCATATGCACTTCCCCCTTCGTTGAAGTCCGTATTCGTATGCACTCCTGTGAAATGCAAGGCCTACTCTAGGCTCTCGCATTCGCGCGGCAGGCAAGCTTCCCTTCAAGTTATCTGGGACGTAACAAAGGGCCTCGCTACGGCTCGACTCACAAAAGCAGGCTTCCCGGTGGCCCTCGTCGGAAAACTCTGCATATTGAGGTCCCCGTAACACATGAGAAATGTAATTGAACTAGGAGGAGCGCCCTCGGCGGCGCGCAGAGAGCCTCTCTGCGAGAATGCATATCCCAAGGCCCGTCAGCGCCCCCGCGAAGTCGATGGCGACGTCGCGCGGCGACGCGCTGCGCCCGGGCACGAAGAGCTGGATCGCCTCGTCGGCGGACGGTATGGCGAGCGCGGCCGCGAGCCAGGCCACGCGCCTGCCCGGCCCCTGCGCCTTTCGCAGCAGGAGGCCCAGGACGGCGTACTCGAGGAAGTGCGCCGACTTGCGTACGGCGAAGGTCACGACCGTACGGTCGCTCACGCCGAGGCGGGCGAAGAGGCCCTGCAGGAGGAGCGCCACGCGGTCGCTCTCGGCGGTGGAGGCGGGACCGGGCACGAGCGAGTGCCCCCAGATGAAGCAGGCCCAGGCGACGAGGAGGGCTGCCCAGACGGCACGGGAGCGCGCCCGAGCGTCGCGCGGCCTCGCTCCCCCGTCGCCCCGTAGGTGACGCGGGCCCGACGGCAGACCGCCCAAGGCCTAGGCCATCCGCTTCTTGGGGTCGGTCTTGAGGTGCTTGGGCCTCTTGGCCTGGCGGCGCGCCTCGCCGAGGTCGCTCGTGCCGCCGTCGATGACGCGCAGGCCCGCGCGGCGGGTCCCGGCGCGGCGCTCCCGGGCGTTGCGCTCGATCTCCTCCTGCACGATGAGGTCGGCGTGGCGCACGGCGTCGAAGCCGTCGGACGCCCCCGGGAGGGGCGCGGCGGCGCCGGAGAGCACGTTGCCCGTGAGCATCTCCGCGGCGGCCTCGGGGACGACGAGCGCGTCGGCGTCGTCGGAGGTGCGCACGCTCATGTTGGGGAGGCTCTCGTCCATCGCGCTCAGCGCCTGCTCGAACAGGTCCCCCTCGGCGTCGGCCTTCGCCTGGCGCGGGGCGGGTGCCCCCACCTCCGGCACGCGGACGTCTGCGCGCCGGCGCTTCTCGGGGCGCGCCGGCGCCGGCACGCAGGCCGCCTGCCCCGTCGGGCTCGCCTTCCCGCGTGGCTGCGCCTCGCGCGCCTCGGGGGCGCCGAAGCCGGGCAGGCTCTGCGCCAGGGCCTGCGCGCGCTCGTGGCGGCGGGAGACGTCCTGGGTGGCAAGCCGGTCCGCAAGCGCGCGGTCGACCTCGAGCTCCGAGGTCTCGTCCACCGGGCGCATGCCGATGCGAGCGGAGTCCTCCGCCGACGTGGTCCCGAGGTGCGTGATGGTGCCGCTCAAGGTGTTCTCCCACCAGGCCGTCCCCACGTCGCCCACCGTGCCGTCGGCACGCTGGATGACGGGCAGGCCCTCCATGAAGAAGTTGTTGCCGATGCGCTCCGAGAGGAGCGACCGCACGCCGCGCGCACGCCTCTGCGAGCGCTCCGCGTACGAGTTGGGGTTGGGCGCGCCCTGGGGCCGCGCGGCCTGGGCCGCCGGCGCACCGTCGACGCGCACCTGCTCCGGCGCGGCTGCCACGGCGTCTCGGGCGTCCTCTGTGGACGCAGCCCCCACGCCTGCGGACGCGCCGGCCGTCCGGGCGGCGGGGCGGGCGGCGTGCTCGAAGGCGGGGTCGTCGAGCCGCGGCAGCATGGCGTCGAGGCGCGCGGAGACGCCCGCCCGGCGCGGCGCCAGACCCGCGGCCCCCACGGGCTTCTCGCCCGCCAGGTCCGCGAGCGGCTCAAGGGCGGCTGGGGGCTCGGAGGCCACGGGCGCGGGGGTCCCGGCGGGGGCCGGCGCCTCCTCCGCCTGGGGCGACGGCGCCGGGCGGGCCGGCGAGGGCGAGGAGGCCGCGATGCCGTAGCCGAGCGACGCGAGGATGCTCCTCGCCTCGTCCGCCGAGATGCGGGCCTCCAGCGCGGCGGCGCGCACCTCCTCGAGCTCGACCTCGGCGGACGCGCGCTCCTTGTGCACGACGTGGGCCGCGATCGCGCCCGTGACGGCGACGCCTGCGAGGATGCCCGCCGCCAGGTAGGCCCACGGGGACGCGAGCAGGTCGTCGATGGTGAGGGTCAGGGTCTGCGCCTGCGCGGTCTCGGGGAGGACGAGAAGGGTGCCCCCCACGAGTCCTGCGAAGATGGCAGGGCTTCTCCTAGCCTTGCTCATTGAGACACGCACCCCCCGCTCGAGACCGACGGTCCTGGAACTTCCGAAGCTTGTATGACAATACCACCCGCCCGCGGGGCGTCGCCGGACTTTGTTCCCATTTGGCCACGAGGCGCCAGATTCGAGAAACACACCACAGAGCCAAGGGGCAGGGCGCGCCCCCGGGCCGCCGAGCCTGCCCGCCCGGGCGCCCGACCGTGCCGGCACCCGGGCGCGCCGGCCCTAGAGGTAGTCCACCTGCTGCGCCTTCTTGGCGGAGCGGATGAGGAACTCCTCGTTGTCCTTCGTCGCGCGCAGGCCCTTGACCAGGGCGGTCGCGGCGCGCTCGGTGTTGTTCATGTTCGCCAGCACCCTGCGAAGGCCCCAGATGAACGGCGTCAGCTGCGCGTCGAGGAGCAGCTCCTCGTTGCGGGTGCCCGACGCGACCGGGTCGATCGCGGGGAACACGCGCCTGTCGGCGAGGTCGCGGTCGAGCTTGAGCTCCATGTTGCCGGTGCCCTTGAACTCCTCGAAGATGACCTCGTCCATCTTGGAGCCGGTGTCCACGAGGGCGGAGGCCAGGATGGTGAGGGAGCCGCCGTTCTCGATGTTGCGGGCGGCGCCCAGGAACTTCTTCGGCGGGTAGAGCGCCGCGGAGTCGACGCCGCCGGACAGGATGCGGCCGCTGGCGGGGGCGGCGAGGTTGTAGGCGCGCGCCAGCCTCGTGATCGAGTCCAGCACGACCACCACGTCCTCCCCCATCTCGACGAGCCTCTTGGCGTGCTCGATGACCAGCTCGGAGACGGCCGTGTGGTTGGAGGCCGGCATGTCGAAGGTGGAGGCGACGACCTCGCCCCTGATCGAGCGCTCCATGTCGGTCACCTCCTCGGGACGCTCGTCCACGAGCAGGCAGAAGAGGTGCACCTCGGGGTTGTTTGCGGCGATGGACTGACAGATGTTCTTGAGCACCGTCGTCTTGCCGGCCTTGGGCGGCGAGACGATCAGCCCGCGCTGCCCCTTGCCGATCGGGGCGACGAGGTCGATGGCGCGCCCGGTGATCGAGTCCTTGCCGTGCTCCATGACGAGTCGCTCATTCGGGAAGATCGGGGTGAGGTCACGGAAGCGCGGGCGCGACCTGGCGAGCTCGGGATCCTGGTCGTTGACCGCCTCGATGCGCCCGAGCGGCGGGAACTGCTTGTTGGACCTGCCGGGGCTCATGGTGCCCTTGACCTTGTCGCCCGTCCTGAGCCCGTACTGGCGGATGAGCTGCTGGTGGACGAAGGCGTCCTCGTCGCCCTGCATGTAGTTGCCGGTGCGCAGGAACCCGTAGCCCTCGCTCTGGATGTCGAGGATGCCTTCGACGGGGCGGAAGCCCTCCGCGATCGCGGCGGCCTCGTAGACGGCGTGGGTGAGCTCGGCCTTGCGCAGGCCGACGTACTCCACCTTGAGCTCGGCCGCCTTGCTCCTCAGCTCCGCGACCTTCATCTCCCCCAGGGCCTCCATGGTGAGGGTCGGCTCCGGGGCGCGCTCGGGCTGAGCGGGCCGGCGGCTGTTGCGGCGGCGGCCGTTGCCGCCCTGCGCCTGCTGGGAGCCGCCCTGCGGCTGCTGGGCGTGCACGTTGCGGTTGCGGTTGCGGTCCCTCGTGTGGCGGCGGTGCCGGTTGTTGCGGCCCTGGTCGTCGTCGTGAGCGAAGGCCTGCTCGTCCCCGCGCGCCGCGTCGGCAGGCTCGGCGGACGCCTTGGCGCCCTCGGGCGCCGAACCCCTCGGCTCGGCGGTCTCGCCTCCCTTCGCCCTGCCGCCATCAGAGGAGGACGCGCGCTCCGGGTCGGGCGCGGGTGCCGACGTTGCCTCCGCGCCCCCCTTGGCGGCGGGCGCCGCCTGCTCGCCCTCGTCCTTCTGCGCGGCCTTGCGCGGCCTGCCCCGACGGCGCGGCGCGGGGGCCTCGCCCTCCTCCCCCGCGGCGGCAGCGCCCTTGCGCGCGGCCCTGCGGCGCTGGGGGCGCGCCTCCGTCCCGCCGTCCTCGCCGGCCTTGGCGGCAGGTGCCGTGGCCTCGGCCGGACTGCCCGCGGCCCCGAGCGGCAGCGTCGGCTCCTCGCTCGCCTTGGCGCTGCGCCTGCGTCGCTTCGGCTTTGCCTCTCCGTCCGGCTTGGCGCCGGCGTCGGCCGCGGGGGCCGGCGCCGCGCCCGACTGGGGGTTCGGCTCGGAATGGGTGGTGTCTTCTGCCATGTACGTCTGCCTTTCTCGGCATGGTGCGCCGACGCACGCCACCCTCCCGGCGGCGCAGCGGGCGCGTAACATCCATCAGACCTCCTGCCCCTCGGGACGAGGAAAGGTCTGTATCACGCGTTAGGAGCTGTATGGGAATCGCGAATGGGGCCAAGCGGAAACGACACGCCCGAGCCCCGTGGCAATGAACTCTTACGGTATGGTAGCACCACCGTCTGCCCCTTGGCGTGGCAAACATACATCACAGAATATGACCGGCCCCGAGGGGCCGGTCCGCTGGAACCCTGCGCCTACTCCGCCACGTCGGGCTTCGGGTGACGCGACCGCCTGTGAACGACCAGCTGAGAGATCCTGTCCGCGACCGCGTTCGCGTGCTCGTAGCCCTCGTCCGTCAGGCGGACGCACAGCGAGCGCGCCGAATAGGGGTTGGACTTCTCGCGCGTCACCAGGCCCTCCTTCGCCAGCGCCGAGACGGACATGGAGACCGTCGGCTGGAGCAGCCCGAGCTTGTCCACGAGCCCCGTGACCGTGCTCGTACGGTCCTTGCTGCCGAGCAGGCCGAGCAGGACGAGGTCTCCCGCGGCGCAGTACAGCGAGCCCATCGCGTCGGCGTACTTGATGATGCGCTCGGGGTTGGTGCGCGCGAGCGACTGCCCCGACGCGATGCAGGCGCAGGTGCGCGCCGCGAGGTCGTGCACGTACTCGCTGCCCGCGGCAGAGATCGAGCACACGATGTTGCGACGGTCGGTCGGGCCCTCGCCGCGCTCGATGAACCCGAGCTCGGCAAGGTGGTTGGTCCTGTGCGTCATCGTCGGGCGCAGGGCGCCCTGGTAGTCAGCGATGTCCGAGGTCTTTACCGGGACCTCCGACACCTCGAGGTGACATAGTATCGAGAACCCCTCGAACGTCAGGCGCCTCGACGGCTCCACGCTCTGCCGTACCAGGTTATATGCTCGTCGAATTGACATGAACTCTCGAAGTTCCACGAGCCCTCCCGTAGATGGAATGCTATCCACGACTCATTGGTGCGCTTCAACGTATGTTGTCGTCCAACATACTCCGGTGTCAGTGGATATATACTATAATCTATCAGTGATTTACAAAGTGTACAATTTCGATTAACGGCGTCCTTCTGAGCGCTCTTCCGCAACGTTCGCGGGTCCTGGGCTCTTCCCATCCAATGTATTCCCAGCGTATTGGGTACATTACTTGTTCACAATATGCGCAGGGCCCCGGGATGAATTCGGGGCCCTGCGCATACCTTCATAAAAAGCACGCAATTCAAACTTCTATTTACGCTGCTCAGGAAATCTTAAGCTTACTGAATATATATATAATCAATGGTTACCTATTTGGCTGCATATCGGGGCGCCGCCCTGTCGGCGCGGCCCGCTACATCGCCGTCGGCGCGGACACGCCGATGAGCGACAGCGTGAGCGCCAGCACGGAGCGCACCGCGTCGCAGGCGGCGAGCCGGGCGCGGGAGAGCTCCGGCGAGAGGGGCCTCCCCTCGCTCGGAAGCACCTGGCAGCGCTGGTAGAAGCTGTGGAACTCCGCCGCGAGCTCCTCGGCGTAGTGCGTGAGCCTGAAGGGTGCGCGGTCGCGGGCGCAGGCGGCCACGAGCTCGGGGAACTCGGCGACCTTTCGCGAGAGCGCGAGCTCGGCGGGGTCGACGAGCAGCGAGAGGTCCACGTCCGCCCCCGTCGCTCTGCGGCCGACCTCAGCCATGCCCAGCTCGTCCGCCCTCGCCCTATCGAGGCCGGCGGCCCTCCTCAGGATCGAGCAGACCCTCGCGTGCGCGTACTGCACGTAGTAGACCGGGTTGTCGGCGCTCTGGCGCTTCACGGCCTCGATGTCGAAGTCGATCATCTGGTTGGAGCTCTTCGAGATGAGCGTGTAGCGGGTCGCGTCCACGCCGACTTCGTCCAGCAGCTCGTCGAAGGAGACCATGGTGCCCTTGCGCTTGCTCATGCGCACCGGCTTGCCGTTGCGCAGGAGGTTCACCAGCTGGCCGAGAAGGACCTCGAACCCGCCCTCGTAGCCGAGGGCGCGGCACGCCGAGTCGACGCGCTTCACATAGCCGTGGTGGTCGGCGCCCCAGATGTCGATCACGTGGTCGACGCGCTGGAACTTGTCGTAGTGGTAGGCGATGTCGGAGGCGAAGTAGGTGTACTCGCCGTTGGTCTTCACGAGCACGCGGTCCTTGTCGTCGCCGAAGTCGGTCGAGCGGAACCACAGGGCCCCGTCGTCGGTGCGGTAGAGGTAGCCCATGCGGTCGAGCTTCTCGAAGGCGCGGTCGACCGCATCCTTGCCGTCGGCGTCGCGCTCGTAGAGCGAGCGCTCGGAGAACCACACGTCGAAGTCGCAGCGGGCCTCGTGGCAGGTCTCCTTGATGGAGGCGAGCATCATCTGGTAGCCGCGCTCGCGGAACTCCAGCTCGCGCTCGCGCCCGTCCGCCGCGACCCAGCGGTCGCCGTCCGACTTGGCGAAGGCGAGGGCGAGGTCGATGATGTAGTCGCCGCCGTAGGAGTTCTCCCCGAGGCTTGCCATGAAGGCGTCCTGGTAGGGATGGGAGTCGGGGCGCTCGTCCGCCTCGTCGTCCACGTAGGCCCCACGGTCTGCGACGAGGGTGGCGTAGGCCTCGTCGAGGCTAGCCCCCCTCTCGGCCACCACCTGCCAGAGCTGCAGGTAGCGCTCGGCGACGGAGCTGCCGAAGACGTCCATCTGGCTGCCGTGGTCGTTGATGTAGTACTCGCGCTCGATCCGGTAGCCGGCGTGCTCCATCACCCGGCACAGGGAGTCGCCGAGGGCGGCCCAGCGGCCGTGGCCGATGTGCATGGGGCCGACGGGGTTGGCGGAGATGAACTCGACCTGGCACTTGAGGCCCGCGCCCTCGTTCGAGCGGCCGAAGTCCATGCCCTGCTCGCGCGCGAGGCGCAGCACCTCGTTGTTGCTCGCGGCGTTGAGGTAGAAGTTGACGAAGCCGGGGCCTGCCACCTCGACCCTGCTCACCGCGTCGTCTGCGGCGAGGTGAGCCACGATCGCGGTCGCGATGTCGCGGGGGCTCCTGTGTGCGAGGCGGGCGGAGCGCATGGCGACCGTCGAGCTCCAGTCGCCGTTCGAGGTGTCCGCGGGACGCTCGAAGCCGAGGTCGGCCACCTCGAAGGGCGGCAGGTCGCCCGCCTCCTGCGCGGCCTTGAGGGCCTCTCGTACTAGCTTCTCGAGTTTCTCGGGCATGTCTCGGTGCTCCTTCTTCTCTTCTTCTGGGTGCTTCGTCGGGCCCTCGGAGGGGCCCCGGTCGGGCCTGGGCCCAGTGCTCCTAGAGCCTCGCCCTGCCGGACCCGGCGTGCTCGGCGCGCGCCAGCCTCTGCCTCAGGTCGGCGAGGCCGCGCTCCATCCCGACCGGGTAGGCCTGCGGGTTCAGGAAGCGCTTGTAGCTGGGGTCGAGGCGCATCAGCGACTCGCGGCAGCGCTCCTTGGCGACCTCGATCGAGTCTGGCTCCTTGGCGCGCGCGCCGTCGACGACGACGCACTCGAGCAGCTCATGCGCCTCGAGGCCGCTCATGTCGTAGGTGGTGACCGGGTCCAGGATGTCCACGCTCAGGCTGTGGTCGCCCGTGTCGTAGGCGTCGTCCAAGATCATGTCTCCCGCGGGCGAGCCCGCGGGGTCGCAGAAGCGCAGGACGTGCTGGATGCCGGGGATGGTGCGCTTGTACATCTGCTCGGAGAGCTTGATGGTGGGGACCCACTCCCCCGAGCCCGCCGGCCTCATGGCCGAGAGCTTGTAGACCCCGCCGAGGGAGGGCTGGGGGTCGCAGGTCGCGAGCTTGGTGCCCACGCCGAACGAGTCGATTGGGGCGCCCTGCGCGAACAGCGACTGGATCGTGTACTCCTCGAGGTCGTTGGAGACAGAGATCTTGACGTAGGGCAGCCCCGCCTCGTCGAGCGCCTTGCGGGTCTCCTTGGAGAGCCTGGCGAGGTCGCCGGAGTCGATGCGGATGGCGGCGAGGCGCTCGCCGGCGGCCTCCATCTCCTTGGCCACCGTGATGGCGTTCCTGATGCCCTGGTGCACGTCGTAGGTGTCGAGCAGCAGCACGCAGTTCTTGGGGCTCGACTTGGCGAAGGCGCGGAAGGCCTCGAGCTCGGAGGGGAAGGCCATGACCCAGCTGTGGGCGTGGGTGCCGAACACGGGGATGCCGTAGATCTTGCCCGCGAGCACGTTGGAGGTGCTGGAGGCGCCGGCGATGTAGGAGGCGCGGGCCACGGCGAGGCCGCCATCGGGGCCCTGGGCGCGCCTCAGGCCGAAGTCGGACACGGGGTGGCCCTGCGCGGCGTGCACGATGCGCGCGGTCTTCGTCGCCACGAGGGTCTGGAAGTTCACGAGGTTGAGAAGGGCCGTCTCGAGCAGCTGGCAGGCGATGATCGGGCCCTCCACGCGCACCATCGGCTCGCGCGGGAAGACGAGGTCGCCCTCGGGGACCGCGTGGATGGTGACGTCCATCCTGAAGGTGGAGAGGAAGTCGAGGAACTCGGGCTTGAACATGCGACCGCCGCCGGGCGCGTCGATGCCGGCGAGGTAGTCGATGTCCTCCCTCTCGAACACGAAGTTCTCGACGAGGTCGGCGATCTGGCCCATGCCGCAGGCCACCGCGTAGCCTCCGCCGAAGGGGTTCTCGCGGAAGAACACGTTGAAGCACGCACGGTCCTCCGCGAGGCCCGACTCCCAGAAGCCCTGGGCCATCGTCAGCTCGTAGAGGTCGGTGTTGAGTGAGACGTCGCTTGCCTTCGTCCGGTCAGTGAGAGACATCAGGGCTTCCTTCCGACTTCGCGCCTCGGCGCGGTGTGCGACCAGCTCCCATAAGACTACCACTCAGCCGCAGCCGGGCCCGTACCCTGGCCGCGCCTCCTTGCTACTTGGGGCCGAAGACGGTCAGGAGCACGAAGACGAGGGCGACCAGGGCGATGCCCGCCAGGACGACCTTCTGCCCCAGGGGCATCCTGAGGTCGTCGTCGGGCTCCATGAGCCTGCGACCCCGCTCGCGGCGCTCGGCGTCGCGGGCCATGGCGGCCGCCTCCTCGCGCGATACCGGGCGCGGCGCCGGACGCCGGGCCGCCGGCTCGGCCGCCCTCGGCTCCGCGTGCGGCTCCGTGCGGGCGCCGTCCCTCTCCGCACGGAGCCGCTCCAGCTCCTCGCGGTCCCTGCGGTCGCGCTCCTCCTGCTCGCGGCGCCTCTTCTCGGCGCGGAGCTCCTCGAGCTCGGCCCTCTCCTCGTCGCTCAGCGGCCTTGACTCCTCGGACATGCCCCCTCCTTCCCGGGCGGAAGCCCGGCGTCGAATCCTATCCGCGCGCGGGCGCGTCCGGCCCGCCGTCTGAGAGCTCGGGGCCGCGCACGCCCGTGGCGTCGAAGGCCGGCACGAAGCTCTCCGAGACCGTGCCGCCCTGCTGCCACCACAGGCGCTCGAAGCCGAGATCGTCGGCGTGGTCGAGCACCAGCTCGTACTCCTCGTCAGTCACCGCCCGCGAGAGGTCGCCGCCGGCGCGCCTGCAGCGGTCGTTGGGGGTGTACTGGTTCATGACGGAGAGGTCCACCTCGTTCCCGCACAGCTCCCACACCCGGTCGAGCACGGCGCGGGAGTCGTCCGCATGGCCGGGCAGCACGAGGTGGCGCACGATGATCCCGCGCCGCATGGCCCCCGAGCCGTCGAGCTCCTCGCCCCCTCCCTCCCTGAGGGAGGAGAGCATCTCGGCGAGCGCCGCGGTGGCGACCTCAGGGTAGTCGCGCGCCCGCGAGAGCTCGGCGGCGAGGTCGGCGGAGGCGTACTTGAAGTCCGTGAGCCAGACGTCGACGTAGGGCGCCATCGCGCGGACGACCTCGGGGCGCTCGTAGCCCGACGTGTTGCACACGATGGGCAGCGTGAGGCCGGCCTTCCGGGCGAGCCCGAGCGCCTCCACGACGTGCGGGGCGAAGTGCAGGGGCGTCACCAGGTTGACGTTCAGCGCGCCCTGCCCCTCGAGCTCGAGCATCATGCGGGCGAGCCGCGACGGGCTCACCTCGAGACCGAAGCCCTCCTGGGATATCTCGTGGTTCTGACAGAAGACGCACCTCAGGGGGCAGCCCGAGAAGAAGATGGCGCCCGACCCCGCCTCCCCGGAGATGGGCGGCTCCTCCCAGAAGTGGAGGGCCGAGCGGGCGACGCGCAGGCGTGCCGTGGCGCCGCACGCCCCCGCCTCCCCCGCGGCGCGCCCGGCGCCGCAGCGCCTCGGGCACAGCTCGCAGCGCTCGTAGGCGGCCTTGCTCAGATCCTGTGCGTCCATGGCCCCACCGTGGCTTCCCGCCGGCCCGCGGCTCGCCGCGGGCCCCTTACGAAAAAGGGCCCGGATGCCATCACCCGAGCCCCTCGAATTCATGGTGGAGATGAAGGGATTCGAACCCTCGGCCTCTGCCTTGCGAAGGCAGCGCTCTCCCAGCTGAGCTACATCCCCATGCTTTCGCGCAAGGAGTATTGTTGCAATTCTCGCCACGCCTGTCAACCACAACCGCAAAATGGTTTTCCGACGCCCACATCCGGCGCGACCGGCGGGGAAAGCCGCCCTCCTGCAGATGCGATAATGAACCCACCTATCCACAGGTGGGTGCCCTCGACGCCCGTTCCAGCTTCCTCAACAAGGAAGGATACCTGTACTGAGGACGAGATATGGGCTCCCAAGTAACGCTTGTCGGTTCACCCAGTTTGCCCCGCAGGAGGACGGCACCTCTAATATAGGTGCTCTCGCCCCCGATAACAGACTTGACTTCTCGGGGATGTTCGGAAGAATGAAATGAGTGCGGTTTTCGCCCCGAGCCGCTCCGTTCACGTCCCTTCACCGCGTTGGTCTCGCATACTCTTCTCTAGAGAGCTTGCCAGGGGTCCTGACGGTCAGGGAGGGTGAATAGATGCTGAGGTGGTGGCTCCCCTTCTTAGCGGTCTTCGCTGCCTCGTTCCTCGTGACGCTCGCCACGACGCCGCTCGCCCGGCGCATAGCCTGGAGGCTCCGCGCGGTGGACTACCCCGCCGCCCGTCGCGTCAACAAGCGCCCCGTCCCGCGCATGGGCGGCATCGCGATCGTCTGCGGCCTCGTCGCCGGGGAGCTCGTCCAGGCCCTCGGGGTGGCCTTCCTGGGATGGCCCCGCGTCTTCGTCCCCGTCGCCAGGCAGACGGTCAACTACTGGCTCCTCTTCCTCTCCTTCCTCGTGATCTTCCTGACGGGCCTCGTCGACGACAAGTTCACCCTCACGCCGAGGCAGAAGCTCTTGGGACAGGTCGTGGCCTCCGTCGTCGCGGTCGCGAGCGGCCTCGTGATCGACGAGATCGTGAACCCCCTGCAGAACTCCGTCATCCACCTGGGCCTCGCGGCCATGCCCATAACGGTGGTCTTCCTGGTCGCCTACACCAACATCTTCAACCTGATAGACGGCTTGGACGGCCTCGCCTCGGGCATCGCGTGCATCGCGGGCCTCACGATGTGGATCGTCTCCACCATCTCCGGCCGCCTGGACGCCGCCGTGCTCGCAATCATGATCTCCGGCACCACGCTGGCGTTTTTGCGCTACAACTTCCACCCCGCCTCGATCTTCCTCGGTGACTCCGGCGCCCTGCTCATCGGCTTCGCGCTCGGCACCGTCTCCCTGCTCTCCGTCTCGAGGGTCTCCGGCCTCACCGCGATCATCATCCCGCTCGTCGTCGCGGGCATCCCGATCATCGACACCTTCTCCGCTATCGTGCGCCGCGGGCGGGCGCACGTCTCGATCGGCCACGCGGACAAGGGCCACATACACCACCGCCTGATGAGCGTCGGCCTCGGGCAGCGCCAGACCGCCCTCGTCATCTACGCGTGGACCGCCGCCCTCTGCGTGGGTTCCGTTGTCATGACGCAGGTAGAGGTCTTCCCCCGCATCTGTATCTTCGTCGCCCTCGTCGTCGCCTCCGGCGCCTTCGCGAGTCGCCTCAGGCTCTTCCGGCCCGTCCTCCTGCACCACCGCGACCCCAAGACCGGCGAGGACGAGCTCGTGACCCCTCAGGACCCGGCCTTCGAGCAGGAGCGCGAGAAGTTCGACGAGCAGCACCACCAGCTCGGAGAGTAGCTCCGACTCCCGGGGTCCGGAGGGCGCCTTGCACCTGCGCCGTCCTTCTCCACACGGCACCTGTGCCAGAGCCTGCCACGCGTCGACGAAAAGAGGGGCACCCGCTCTCGCGGATGCCCCTCATCTCGAACCCTGCGCGCTCGCCGCCAGTCAGGTGCCAGCTGCGAGCAGAAGGAGGCTCGCCGTGCCTACTGGGCGGCCTCGATGGCCTTCTTGGCGACCTCGGCGAGGGCGGCGAAGCCCTCGGCGTCCTCGTAGGCGACCTGGGCGAGGACCTTGCGGTCCAGCTCGACGCCGGCGAGCTTCAGGCCGTGCATGAACTGGCTGTAGGACAGGCCGTTGACGCGGGCCGCGGCGTTGATGCGCTGGATCCAGAGAGCGCGGATGTCGCGCTTCTTGTTGCGGCGGTCACGGTACTGGTACTGCATCGAGTGCTGGGACTGCTCCTTCATCCCGCGGAAGGTGCGGGAGCTGGTCCCGTAGTAGCCCTTGGTACGCTGGACGAGGGTCTGACGCTTCTTGCGACCGGCGACTGCGCGCTTAACACGTGCCATATCTGATCAACTCCTTGAGAATGCTTCTGAACTGACGCGTGTGCGCCTACTTGCCCATGCGCTGACTGACGACCTTGACGTCGCCCTTGCCCAGTGCGGCCTCCTTGCGGAAGTTACGGATGCGCTTCTGGGACTTCTTCGTCAGGATGTGGCTCTTGAAGGCCTTGGCACGCATGATCTTGCCGGTGCCGGTGCGGCGGAAACGCTTGGCCGAACCCTTATGAGTCTTCATCTTGGGCATGACTAGTTCTCCTTCTCGTCATCGTGGGACGCGTCGTCATCCGGGAGCTTGTCGAAAGCACCCTTGATGGGGGCGACGAGCATGTGCATATTGCGGCCTTCCATCTTAGGCTGCTGCTCGACGGTGGCGTAGGGCTTGAGGTCCTCCGCCAGGCGCTCGAGCACGTTGAGGCCCTGCTCGGGGTGAGCCATCTCACGACCGCGGAACATGATCGTGATCTTGACGCGGGCACCCTTCTTGAGGAACCGCATGACGTGGTTCTTCTTGGTGTCGTAGTCGCCCACGTCGATCTTGGGCCTGAACTTCATCTCCTTGACCTCGACCTTGACCTGCTTCTTGCGCGCGGCCTTGGCCTTGCGGTCCTGCTCGTACTTGTACTTGCGGTAGTCCATGACCTTGCAGACGGGAGGCTCCGCGTTGGGGGCGATCTCGACCAGGTCCATGTGCTGCTCGCTGGCGATGCGCATCGCGTCACGGACGCCGAACAGGCCGAGCTGGGAGCCGTCGACGCCGATCAGACGACACGTACGAGCTGTGATCTCCCCGTTGACGCGGGGGCCGTCGTTCTTGGCTATTGTCTTGCACCTTCCCTTCGTCGCGGCTGCTTCGCCGCATAGAAAAAACCCGAGCCACAGCTGGGCCCGGGTAGACAGAAGCAGCCCCTGAGGGGCGCGCATACGTTGTCCGACCAGGCGGCAGCCGAAGCGCCACGTAGGTGGGGACCCAACCGCGGTCCCGCTTCGCAATCACACGTTTGTAAATCATAGACTCTGCTTGCACGTCGTGCAAGCGAGAATGACGTGAGCCTCGACGGCCAAACCCGAATCCACAGCTCGGACACAGTAGGCCCGACCAGCCGATCCCGTGGGCCGAGCGGCCGAGACGAAAAGCGCCCCGCCTGCTCGAGGCGGGGCGCTGGGCTCTCTGGTACCGGCGGTGGGGGTCGAACCCACACGTCCTTACGGACAGCAGATTTTGAGTCTGCCGCGTCTGCCATTCCGCCACGCCGGCGCTTGTCGCACCACTATATCAGATGGGAGCCCGCTCAGCGTCGGATGTGCGCGCGCAGCCACTCGGCGGCCTGGCCGACGCTAGCCCCTACGCTCCCTCAGGAAGGGGTTGACGGAGAGCTCCCGCTCCATGGAGGTGAGGTCGCCGTGGCCGCAGCACAGCATGGTCTCGGGCGGGATGACCTCCTTGAGGTGCGCGAGCGTCCTCGTGAGGGCCGCCGCGTCGCCGCCCTTGAGGTCGGTGCGGCCGGCGCTGCCCGCGAAGATCGTGTCGCCCACGAAGGCGATGCCCTCCCCCAGGAGGACGATGCCGCCGGGCGTATGCCCCGGCGCCTCGATCACGCGGAAGCGCGCCCGTCCGACCTCGACGACGTCGCCCTCGGCGAGCAGCCGGTCGGGGGCGGGGGCGTCGGTGTCTGCGAACTGCGACTCCACGCTCGCGTGCTCTGCCAGCTCCGCGTCGGCCTCGCTCATGGCGAAGGGCGCGCCAGTCCTCTCCTTCAGCGCCGCCACGCCGCTCACGTGGTCCCCGTGGCCGTGCGTGGCCACGATGACGCTCACGTGCACGTCGTCGAGGCGCTCGGCTATATCCGCGCCAGCGTCCCCGGGGTCCACCACCATGCACTCCCCGTCCGAGACGTACGCGTAGCAGTTGGTGCTGATCGGACCCACCACGAACTGCCTAAGCTCGCCGGCCGCCCGTCCGCTCTCCTCCGCCATCTATATCCTCCTCTTCATCTCGTTGCCGCCCTCGCCGGGCAGGATCCTGCGCGCGTCGTAGACCGACGGCACGCGGCTCGCGTTCGCGAGCAGGGTGTCGAGCAGGCTCGCGTCCGAGATCGCGACGAGGAACCGCAGGCGCGCCACCCCCTGGGCGCTCGTCTGGGTCGCCGCGGAGAGGATGTTGGCGCCCGCGTCGTTGATCGCGATGGTCACGTCCTTCAGCAGGCCCATGCGGTCGCTCGCCTCGATGACGATCTCCACCTGGAACTCGGTCGCCCCGGAGGTGTCCCAGTCGACCTCGATCATGCGCTCGGGGTGCTCCATGAGCGACTTGACGTTGGGGCAGTCCGCGCGGTGCACGGAGACGCCCCTGCCGCGGGTGATGAAGCCGACGATGTCGTCGCCGGCGACGGGGTTGCAGCAATGTGCCAGGTGGACGAGCAGGTCCGGGTCGCCCTTCACGACGACGCCGCAGTTGCTCCTCCTGCCCTGGGCGCCCTTGCCGGAGGGGCGCACCTTGGGGGCCTTGAGCGGGGCGTCCGAGGCGATCGCCCACTCGCGGGCGGCCTCCCTCTGCGCGGCGTTCTCCGCCGCCGCCTGCTGGGCGGGCGAGCCCTCCTCGAGGACGGCCTCGACCTTGTTGGCGACCTGCTTGACCGAGAGCTTGCCGGTCCAGATTCCCTGGTAGAGGTCCTCCACCGTGTGCAGGTCCATCTGGTCGAGCACCTTGTGGATCGCCTTGGTCGTGCGCGGCGTGGAGATGCCGTAGGCGCGCTTGCGCAGCTCGGCCGCGAGCTGGGCGCGGCCGGCCTCGGCGTCCTCGGCCTTGTTCGCCGTGGTGAAGTACTTGCGGATCTTGGAGCGCGCCGAGGGCGTGTGCACGATGCCCATCCAGTCGTGCGACGGGCGTGCGTTCTTGTTGGTCAAGATCTCCACGCGGTCGCCCGTCTGCAGCGTGTAGGTGAGCGGCACGACGCTCCCGTTGACCTTGGCGCCGACGCAGTGGTTGCCCACCTCGGTGTGGACGGCGTAGGCGAAGTCGAGCGGCGTGGAGTCCTTATGCAGGCTCATGACGTCGCCCTTGGGGGTGAAGACGAAGATCGTCCCCTCGAACAGGTCGATGCGCAGGCTCTTCAGGAACTCGTGCGGGTCGTCGAGGTCCGCCTCGTTGACCCAGTCAAGGCTGCGGCGGATGTAGTTGATCTGGGTGTCGATGTCCTTGTCGTCCTCGGACATCTGGCCCTCGGAGTTGCCCGCCTTCTTGTAGAGCCAGTGGGCGGCGATGCCGTACTCGGCCTGCTCGTGCATCTCCTGCGTGCGGATCTGGATCTCGAGGGGACGGCCCTCGGGCCCGATCACCGTGGTGTGCAGCGAGCGGTAGTTGTTGGCCTTGGGCGTCGCGATGTAGTCCTTGAAGCGGCCGGGCAGGGGGTGCCACAGCGCGTGCACCGCGCCGAGGACCGAGTAGCACTGCCCCACCGTCTGGGTGATGACGCGCAGAGCGATGAGGTCGTAGATGTCGGAGAACTCCGCCTTCTTCCGGCGCATCTTCTCGTAGATGGACCACAGGTGCTTGGGGCGCCCGGTGATCTGGAAGTCCTTGAGGCCCACGCGAGCGAGCTCGTCGGAGAGGGTCTTGATGGCGTCTTGCGTGTTCTGCTCGCGCTGGGCCCTCGACTCCTGCACCATGCGGGCGATCCTCTGGTACTCCTCGGGCTCCAGGTAGAAGAAGGCCAGGTCCTCGAGCTCCCACTTGACCGAGCTCATGCCGAGCCTGTCCGCGAGCGGCGCGTAGACGTCCATGGTCTCGCGCGCCTTGAAGACGCGGCGGTCGGGCGGGAGGGCGGCGAGGGTGCGCATGTTGTGCAAGCGGTCTGCCAGCTTGATGATCACGACCCTGATGTCCTTGCTCATGGCAAGGAACATCTTGCGCAGGTTCAAGGCCTGCTTCTCATCCATCGAGGAGACCGAGATGGTCGTGAGCTTGGTCACGCCGTCGACGAGCTCGGCCACCGTCTGGCCGAAGCGCTCAGTGAGGTCCGCGAGCGAAGCGGAGGTGTCCTCCACCGTGTCGTGCAGCAGCGCCGCGCAGATGGTGTCCTCGTCCATGTGGAGGCCCTTGGCGAGGATTAGCGCGACCTCGACGGGGTGGTTGATGTAGGGCTCCCCGGAGCGGCGCCTCTGGTCCCTGTGGTACTCCGCGGCGAACCGGTAGGCCCCGTCGATCTTCTTGCAGGCCGCCTCGTCGAGGTAGGCCCTGCAGGAGGTCTGGAGGAGCCGGTAGTTGTCCGCTGCGGGAACGACCTCCCCCACGGAGGGACCGCCCGCGACGGCGTCCGCGACGGCTTCCTCGCCCGCGGCGGGCGACGGCAGCTCGGCTTCCTTGTCTGACATGACCCCCCTATCGGTCGACGACGTCGCCGAACGACGGCGTTATTGGTCTGTTGATTCTACACAGAATCTCCTGCGGGCGCGACGAGAGCGCCCAAGCCGCAAACTCCGAGAAATCATCCCGGGCGCGCTGGCCCTCGAGGTAGCGGATGGAGCTCTCGAGGTCGACCCGCTCCGGGCTCGGGCTCATCTGGATGTGGCGCGAGGAGCCGTAGCCACGGGTCGTGAGCAGCCCAAGCTCGCGGAAGATCGAGACGCCGCAGGAGACGGAGCGCTCGTCGAGCCTGGAGCAGGGGTCCACCTCGAGGGCGGACTGCGCGATGTCGGCGTTGTTGAGGGCGAAGGAGCCGTCGACCTCGCAGGCCTCGGGCGACCCCTTGGAGAGGCACTGGCGCGCCATCCTCGTGAGCGTGCGGTACAGCGTCACGAGGTCCTCGCGCGAGGGCGCCGAGGACGAGAGGATCCTCTCGTTTATGCGCGCGTCGCGGCTGCCGTACATGAGCCAGATGCGGGCCCGCTCTCCGTCGCGCCCGGCACGGCCGCTCATCTGGTTGAACTCCGCCGACCCCATGGGCAGGTGGTAGAGGACGACGTTCCTGATGTCGGGCAGGTTGACGCCCTCGCCGAAGGCGCTGGTCGAGACGATGCAGCTCAGCGCTCCGGATCGGAAGGCCTCCTCGACGCGCGTGCGGTCCGGGCGCGTCAGGCCCGCGTTGTAGAAGGCGACGCGGGGCGCGAGGTCCGGCAGGGCGTGCCGCAGCATCCGCGCGAGGCTCACCGACTGCTCGCGCGAGTTCACGTAGATGATGGTCTTCTCGCCCGCCGCCACGACCGACACGAGGGCGGCCTCGCGGTCGCGCAGCTCACGGTGGTCCTCGAGCTCGAGGTTCGCCCGGACGCTCTGGTCGACTACGACCGCGTCGTGGCGGATGCCGAACAGCTGGCAGACCCTGGTGGCGACCGGCGTGGAGGCGGTCGCCGTCACCGCACACACGGTCGGCGAGCCGAGGCGGCGCAGCGCCTCGGGAAGCCCCGCGTAGGCGTCCCTCTCGCCCGTGCCCGCGTGGTGGGCCTCGTCGATCACGACGAAGCCGACCTCGCCGGCGGAGAGGCGGCGCGCATGAATCTCGAGGAACTCGGGGGTCGTGAGGACGACGTCGACCTCGCCGGCCGAAAGCGCGCCGAAGACCTCGTCGCGCTCGTCGGGCGAGGTCTCGCCCGTGAGCACGCGCACGCGCACGCCCAGCGGCCCCAGGCTCTCCCTGAGGTGGAAGGCCTGGTCGGAGACGAGGGCGCGCAGCGGGTACACGAAGACGCTCGCGCGATGGGCGAGAAGAGCCTCGCGCGCCGCGTGGACGTGGAAGACGAGGGACTTGCCCCGGCCCGTCGCCATCACGCAGAGGGTGGACCTCCCCTGGGCGAGCAGGTCGAGGGCCGCCTTCTGGGCGGGCAGCAGCTCGTGGTCGCCGATCAGGTGGCGACGCAGCCTGTCGGTCAGCTCGGCGCCGCCGAGGGAGGAGAGCTCGGCGCGCGCGAGCTTCGCGGGGTCGTCCCCGCGACCGGCGCCGCCGGCGCCCCCGATGCGCGCGACCTGCACGTTCACGCCGAAGGCACGCCCGTCGCCCCCTCCGGTGACCTCGCGGACCGAAGCCTCGTAGCGCACCCCGTCGTCGATCAGCGGGGCGATCGCAGCCGCGATCTGGCGGCGCAGGAAGCCGACCTTGCGGCCCGCGGGGTCCCTGAGGGCGACCGCGCACTTGTCGGCGGGGTTGTCCGCCTCGTGCACGACCGCGAGCACCTCGCCCGGCGCGAGCTCGGATATAACCTGCTGGCGGTCGCCGAAGCTCACGCCGACCGCTTTGGTGAGGAAGCTCGACGCCTCAGCGATCCCGGCGAACTCGTCGCGCGAGAGCACCTCGTCCGCGCGGGAGAAGAGCTCGTCGGCGAGGCTTTCCGGCTGCGCGGGCGAGCACGGTGAGCCCGAGGCGGCCCGTGCCGCGCCGGCGGCGGGCGCGCCCGCGGACGCGGCGGGCGCGGCGTCGCGGTAGATGATGTCCTTGACCATGAGCTTGGGCTTGCAGCGCCCCTGCCAGACCTCGTTCACCGCGTCGAAGACGAGGTCGACGGCGCCGTCGTACGCGCTCGCGTGCTCGATGTCCGGTGCGCGGAACATGATGGCCGGCACCGTCGTGAAGCCGTCGGTGGCCGAGAAGCACAGGTGGTTGTTGGAGTAGCCCACGCGGGAGCGGTTCTTCATCAGCACGCCGCAGGCCCCGAGGAGGGGCTTCTTGTTGCCCTGGCCGAACGGCTGGAGCACCTCGAGCGAGGCGATGTTGTCGATCGTCATCTCCTGGAGGCTCACGAGGGTGGTGACCTCGCCCGTGTCCTGGAACTGCTCGGCCGGCAGCCGGTCCAGGACCTCCTCGAGCCGGTCGCGGAAGGCGTCGAGGTTGGCGGCCTCGAGCGTGACGCCGACGGCGCCCGCGTGGCCCCCGAAGCGCACGAGGAGGTCGGAGCACTGCTCGACCGCGTGGAAGAGGTCGACCGACCCCACGCTCCGCCCGGAGCCGCGCGCCACGCCGTCCGAGATGGTGAACAGGATCGCGGGCACGTGGTAGCGGTTCACGATCCGGCTCGCCACGATGCCCTTCACGCCCTCGTGCCAGCCCTCGCCGCCCACGACCGCCACGCGCCCGCCGTCATAGGTCGCGTCGAGCACGGCCATGGCCTGCTCGGCGAGGTCCGATTCGATCTCGCGGCGCTCGCCGTTGATGCGCTCGAGCTTGCCGGCAAGCACCGCCGCCTCGGCGGCGTCGTCTGAGATGAGCAGGTCGAAGGCCACGTCGGTGGTGCCCATGCGCCCCGCGGCGTTGAGGCGGGGTATCAGCGAGAAGGGCAGCGCGTCCGCGGTGACCGAGGCCAGGTCCACCCCTGCCGTCGCCGCGAGCGCGACGAGGCCGGGCCGACCCGTGCGGCGGAGCCGCTCGATGCCGTCCGCGACGAGCGCGCGGTTCTCGCCCCTGAGCAGCATCATGTCGGAGATGGTGCCCAGGGTCGCGAGGTCGGTGAGGCCGCGCCAGAAGTCGGGCTCGCCGACCCTGCGCCCGACCTCCGAAACCATCTTGAGCGCGACGCCGGCGCCCGCAAGCTCCCGGGAGGGGCAGCCCCCGCCGATCTTGGGGTCCGCGACGGGGACGCCTGCGGGCACGAGGTCGCCCGGCTCGTGGTGGTCGGTCACCACCACGTCGACGCCCTGGTCGAGCAGCCACGCGACCTCCTTTGCGGCCGCGATGCCGTTGTCGACCGTCACCAGGAGGTCCGGGTGGCAGGCCTCGATGACGCGGTCGAGCGCCTCGCGCGAGAGGCCGTAGCCCTCGCCGAAGCGATGCGGGATGAAGGGCGACACCTTGGCGCCGAAGTGCCTGAGGCCCAGCGTCAGGATGCAGGTGGCCGACATGCCGTCCACGTCGAAGTCGCCGAAGACCGCGATCGTCTCGCCCCTCGCGATCGCGCCCATGACGCGGTCCGTGGCCTCAGCCATGCCGGGGATCGCCAGGGGGTCCACCCAGTCGCGCTCGAGCGAGGGCGCGAGGAAGCGGCGCGCCTCCTCCACGTCCGCAAGCCCCCGCGCCACCATGACGCGGGCGACCAGCGGCGAGACGCCGAGCTCGGAGACAAGGGCCTCCTCGGCCCCGGCGTCGGCGCCGAGGATCTTCCAGCGCGGGCTTGTGGCGAGGCCTGCCATGGGGCTACTCCGCGCCCTTGGCCGGCGCGGCCGCAGAGGCAGAGGCGCCGTACTTCGCCTCGAGCTTCGCCCACTTGGGCTCGTGGGTCTTCCAGACGGCCAGCAGCGGCGAGGCGACGGCGAAGCTCGAGTAGGTGCCGAGCAGCTCGCCGACGAGCAGCGCGAAGGCAAAGCCCTTGAGGGTCTCGCCGCCGATGACGAGCATGCAGATGACCGGGACGATGGTCGTGAGCGTCGTGTTTATCGAGCGGATGAAGACCTCGTTGATCGAGAAGTTGCAGATCTGGTAGTAGGTGCGGTGGACGCCGTCCTTGAGCTGCTTGGCGTTCTCGTTGGTGCGGTTGAACTCCACCACCGTGTCGTAGAGCGAGTAGCCCATGATCGTGAGGAGGGCGGCGACGACGTTGGGCGTGACGGGGATCTGGGTCCAGGCGTAGACGCCGACCGTGATCACGAGGTCGTGCACGAGGGCCACGACCGCCGAGATCGACATCTTGAACTCGTAGCGGATCGAGACGTACGCGATGATCGCGAGGATGGCCACGAAGAAGGCCGCGAGCGAGGAGCGCGTGATGTCGGCGCCCCAGTCGGGGCCGATCGTGGTGACCGTGTAGGAGTCCGAGGGGAGGCCGAGCTCCTCTGCCGTCTGCGCCGCGTGCTGGGTCGCCACGGTGGCGTCGGTCGTGTCGGAGCGGACGAGGAAGCCCTCGACGCCGTTCGCGAGGGTCGTCTGGACCGTCGGGTCCTGCTCGCCCGCGTCGGCGAGCGCCGAGCGGAGCTGCTCGATCGTGACGTCGCCCGTGCCGTTGAAGTCTATCTGGGTGCCGCCGCGGAACTCGATGCCGAGCACGAGCCCGCGCACCACGAGGCCCACCAGCGCGAGCGCGACGAGCGCGACGGAGACGGCCAGGAACTGCCTGCGGTGGGCGATGAACGCTATCTCGTGGGAGAAGTGGCTACGCATCGCGCGCACCCCCCTTCACGGCCGCCGAGCGCGCGGCCTCGGTCTTCTTCCTTCCCTCCGCGACGTCTGCGGTCACGCCCCAGAACCCGGGATGGCGCTCGATGGGACCCGCGGCGAGCAGCCTCAGCATGGGGACCTTGAAGCAGAACATCGTGATCACGTCGCACACGACGCCGAGGGCGAGCGTGAGCCCGAAGCCCTTGACCGAGCCGACCGCGACGAAGAAGAGGGCGAGCGCGGTCACGAGGGTGACGACGTCGGCGTCGAGCGAGGTGGCGACCCCGTGCTTGGAGCCGCTGACAGAGGCGTTCTTGATGCTGCGCCCCATGCGTATCTCCTCGCGGAAGCGCTCCAGCACGAGGATCGAGGAGTCGGCCGCAGAGCCGGTCGTCAGCACGATGCCGGCAAGGCCCGGCAGGGTGAGTGAGAACGCCCCGAAGGACGAGAGCAGGGCGAGCATCCCCAGGTAGATGATCCCGAAGACGGCGAGCGAGCCCATGGTGAGCAGCCCCAGGCCCCGATAGAAGAAGAACAGGTAGACGACCACGAGCGCCACGCCGACGCCGATGGCGACGATGCCCTGGTTGAGCGAGTCCTGGCCGAGGGTCGGCCCCACGACGCGGCTCTCGCTCATCGTGAGCGTGACGGGCAGCGAGCCGGAGTCGAGGACCGTCTTGAGGCTCGTCGCCTTGTCGAGGGTGAACTGCCCGGTGATGGACACCTTGCCGTCCGTAATCTCGCTCTGCACCGCCGGGGCGGACTCCACGACGCCGTCGAGCACGATCGCGATCCTGCCGTTGGTGGGGGCGAGCTCCTTGGTCACCTCGGCGAACTCCTTCGTCCCCTCGTCGTCGAAGGTGATGTTGACCGCATAGTATCCGGTCGAGGCGTTGGAGGCCTGGCCCACCGAGGTCTGGGTGATGGAGGAACCGTCGAGGAAGGCGGTGTAGGTGCCCTCCTTAAGCTTGACGCCCTCGGTGCCCGCGTTGAGCTTGGCGAGCGCGTCCGCGTCGCCGATCTCGTCGAGGCGGACGAACTCGAGGTGGCCCGTCTGGCCGATGGCGGCGACGGTCGACTCCGCGTCGGTCGCTCCGGGGATCTGCACCAGGATCGAGCTGGACCCCTGCTGCTGGACGCTCGCCTCGTTCGCGCCGAGGGAGTTGACGCGCTGCTGCACGATCTGGGTGGCCGTCGCCATGTCCTCCGAGCTCGGGGTGCCCCCATCGGAGGTGGTCGCCGTCATGATGACGGAGACGCCGCCCCGGATGTCGAGGCCCTGCGTGATCTTCTCGCCCAGGGGCGTGAAGCCGAAGACGCAGACGCCGAGCGCCACGAGCAGGACCACGAGCGTGGTGAGGTAGCGCCTCCTGTCGCGCGACACCCTGCGCCTACCGCCGCGCGAGCCGCGGGGCGCCCTCCCCTGTGTCCCCTCGGAGGCCTTCCAGCGGTCCACGCCGCTCGGCTGGCCGGAGGGGTCGTTCTTTCTCGCCATAGAAACGTCCTCACGATCGGGGCGGACGCAGCCGCCCTACGGGTTCAGCCCAACCATTATATGTGGGCGCGCCCCACGCGTCCCGCGTGGAGGCTCCACGCCGCCTCGAGCCCCTAGAACTCCCGGGACACCGGGAGGTCCATCCAGTCGCGCACGAAGGAGCCGTAGGTGCCGTCGAGAATGCTCTGGCGCGCCCGCCTCATGAGCTCGAGGAGGAAGTAGAGGTTGTGGAGCGAGACGAGCGTGGCGCCCAGGATCTCGTGCTGCCGGACGAGGTGGTGCAGGTAGGCGCGGGTGAAGCCTCCCGCGCAGGCCGGGCAGCCGCAGCCGGGTTCGAGCACCTCGTGGTCGTGCGTGAAGCGCGCGTTCTTGAGGTTGAGCTTCCCCTCGGTGGAGAAGGCCGTGCCCATGCGCGCCGTCCTCGTCGGCAGTACGCAGTCGAACATGTCTATGCCGCACGCGACGCCGCGCACGAGCGTCGTGGGGTTGCCCACCCCCATGAGGTAACGCGGCTTGCCCTTGGGCATGTGGTCTGAGACGAGCGGCGCCAGGGTCTCGAACATCGTCTCGTGGTCCTCGCCGACCGAGTAGCCCCCGATGCCGTAGCCGGGGAAGTCCCCGCACTCCTCGAGGTGCCGCAGGCTCCTCAGGCGCAGGTCCAGGTGCATGCCCCCCTGGACGATGCCGAAGAGCGCCTGGTCGGCCCTCGTGTGGCTCTGCCAGCAGCGCTCGGCCCACAGGCTCGAGAGCTCGACGGCGCGCTCGACGAAGGAGCGCGGCGAGGGGTAGCCCGGGCACTGGTCGAGCTGCATCACGATGTCGGCACCCAGGCTCTCCGCGATCTGCATGTTGCGCTCGGGCGTCCAGGTGACGTAGGTGCCGTCGTAGTCGACGGTGCGGAAGGTCACGCCGTCGCGCGAGAGGCGCACGTTGTCCGCGTGGCTGAATACCTGGAAGCCGCCCGAGTCCGTGAGGATCGGCCCGTCCCAGCGCATGAACTCGTGCAAGCCGCCCATCTCGCGGACCAGGGCCTCGCCGGGCCGCTGGCTCAGGTGGTAGGTGTTGGCGAGGATGATCTTCGCCCCCAGCTCCTCGAGCTGACTCGGCAGGACGCCCTTCACGGTCGCCTTGGTCCCCACCGGCATGAAGATGGGCGTGGGGACGTCGCCGTGGGGCGTGTGCAGGACGCCCGCCCGCGCGTGCGTCTCCGGGTCCTCCGCGACGATGTCGTAGCCGAACCAGCGGCCCTGCCCCCCGTCCTCGCGGCCGGGCTGTCCGTCTGCCATGGGCCCTCCTCTCTCGCGCGGCCCGCGGGCGGCGGGCTGCGCCCCTAGAACAAAAAGCCCGGCGCGAGGCGCCGGGCGGATGGTGCGCGTATGGTCGTGCGAAGGCGCGTCTACTCGCCGAAGCCGCCGTCGATGAGGGCGATCAGGGCGTCGAGGGCCTGCTGCTCGTCGGGGCCGTCGCACGCGACCTCGACCTTGGTGCCAGAGCCCATGCCGGCGGCGAGGATCATCATGATGGACTTGGCGTTCACGGGGGCGGTGCCCTTGTCCACGTCCTTGATGGTGACGGAGGACTGGTACTTCTTGGCCTCGGTCACGAAGACGGAGGCGGGACGAGCGTGAAGACCAGTGGCGTTGACAATCGTCGTCTGCTTAGAAACCATGATGGTGCTCCTTCTTCTCCTTGCGCTCACATGGGTACGCCCCATGCACTACCGACTATCTTAAACGAAACGAAATGCATTTTACACACAATCCGGACGTCCAACTGCGACTTCTTGCACCCACCGCCGATTTCCTTATAAGAACACCAAGACTTGCGCGCAAATCGGTCGGGAGACGGCAGGATATTCCCCACGAACGGCCTCCCCAATTCGGTGAGCGAGGGCGGGGGCCCGCGGTCCAAGGCGCGCGACGCGCCCCAAACGTGTTGATTCGCGGCGCCGCACCCCGCGTGGCAGGGCCTGCGGCGGCGTGGTGTATCTTCTAAGACTGGGCGGGGCCGCACGTGCGGCCCCGCGCGAACCCCGGCTATCGGCACCCTCGAAAGGACGGCAATGGCAAGGCACGCACGGAAGGCAGCACCCGACACCACGCCGAGTCGACAGGCCGCCCAGGCGGACGCCGGGACGGCCGGGACCGAGAGGGGCGGGGCCAAGAAGGACGCCGCGAGGCCCAGGCGCGACAAGGGCACGAAGGGCCGCTCCGCCCTGACCGGGGGCTTCTCCGCCCTGAGGAAGGTGCGCAAGGCCAACAAGGACCTCGGCGCCGCCCAGACCGAGCTGCGCCAGCTCCGCCAGATGCTCCAGGACGACCGCGACCTCCTCGCACATCGCGAGCAGGTCGAGCGCGACTACCCGCAGATCCTCTCGGCCCAGAACGCCGAGATCAAGACGGCCTCCGCCGCCTCCGCCCGCTCCGCCGAGAGGGCCGCCTCCCTCACGGAGGAGCGCGGCAGGCTGCTCGCCGACCTCGAGCGGATGAAGGCGGACCACGAGCGCGAACTACGCCCCTTCAGGAACCTCATGGACTCCTCGCGCAGCCGCGCGGACGACTCGGCCCGCAAGCTCGCCGACGCCAAGCGCGTGCTCAAGGGCGCCGAGTCCAGGGTCGCAGACGAGACCAAGAGGCGCGACCAGCGCCTCAAGACCGCCAACCGCGACGTGGACAGCGCCCAGGAGCGCCTCCGCAAGCTCGAGGCGGAGATCTCCGCCCTCGAGGGCGACGCACAGGCCGTGCCCGGCGCCATCGAGAAGGTCAAGGCGGAGCGCGAGCTGGAGCTCTCCCACATCGAGACCGCCAAGGGCGACGTGGCGCGCATCAGCGCCGAGTGCGCCGAGGCCGTCGACGCCGCCCAGCGCGAGCTCGTCTCCCGCCAGGTGCTCACCGAGGAGGCCGAGCGCGAGGTCAGCTCCACCAAGCAGGAGGCGACCGCGCGCAAGGAGGAGTACGAGCGCCTCTTCAAGCAGGCGAGCGCCGAGGAGAAGCAGCTCGAGGACCAGGCCAAGGCGAGGGAGGACGCCGCCAAGGAGGCGACGAAGGCCAAGGAGGCGGCCGACAGGCGCGTCGAGGCCGCCCGGCAGATCCTCGGCGAGGCGAACGAGATCCACGGCAACCCCGCCACCACCCAGGGCCTGAGGGAGCGCATCGCGAACGAGAAGCGCGACGCGGACGCCAAGCAGGCCGAGGTCGACGCCCTCAAGCGCACGGCGGCCGAGCTCAAGCGCAGGACGCGTGCCTCGCGCGCCGTCTTCGTCCTCGCGTGCGTCGTCCTTCTCGCCGTGGCTATAGTCGCGCTCTGGTACTTCACCCAGAGGCGCTAGCGCCCCCGCCCCGCCCGCGCGGCGACGAGCGGGGACAAGGGCGGCGGCAGCGCCCCCTAGCGGATCAGCATCGCGTCGCCGAAGCTCAGGAAGCGGTAGCGCTCGTCGATCGCGGCCTGGTAGGCGGCCATGATCTGCTCGCGCGTGGCGAAGGCGGACACGAGCATCATGAGGGTCGAGCGCGGCACGTGGAAGTTGGTGATGAGGCCGTCCACCACGTGGTAGGTGGAGCCGGGCATGAGATAGAGCTGCGTCTTGGCGTCCCTGCGCTCGACGAGGTCTCCCCTGCCGAGGGTCCTCGCGGAGTCCGGCGCGTCCTCGAAGCGGCACGCGACCATGGGCGGCTCCGAGACGGGCGCCTCGGGGTCGAAGGCGCTCTCGAGCGAGCGCACCGACGTGGTGCCAACGGCGATCACGCGGTGGCCGGCCGCCTTGGTGGCGTGCACCGCGTCGACGACCTCCTGCGGGACGTGGTAGCGCTCGGTGTGCATGACATGCTGGGTCGGGTCGTCCTCCTCGACGAGCCGGAAGGTGTCGATGCCCACCTCGAGCTCGACGGTCTGCCAGCCCACGCCCCTCTCGCGCAAAGACCCGATCAGCTCGGGCGTGAAGTGCAGGCCCGCGGTCGGGGCCGCGGCCGAGTGCTCCTCGCGCATCGCGTAGACCGTCTGGTACTTCTCGGGGTCCCCCTCGTACTGGGTGATGTAGGGCGGCAGGGGCACGTGGCCCGCCTTGTGGATGGCCTCGTCGAGCGTGAGCCCCTCCGCGGGCTCGAAGCGCACGAGGCGGCCGCCGCGGTTGTCCTCGAGGTAGTCGACGACCTCGGCCGTGAGCACGACCGGCCAGCCCAGGGGCGCGTGGGCGCCGCCCTCGCGGTACTCGATGCGCGCGCCCTGCTTGAGGCGCTTGCCCGGCTTGACCAGGCACTCCCAGACGCCGCCCAGGGGGTCGAGGTCCTCGCGGCGCTTGAGCAGCAGCGTCTCCGCGACGCCGCCGCTGCCGGCCTTGTGCCCCATCAGGCGCGCGGGCATGACGCGCGTGCGGTTGGCGACGAGCAGGTCGCCGGGCTCGAGGTAGTCGCCCACGTCGCGGAAGCGCCTGTGCTCGAGCGAGCCGTCCTCGCGGTTCAGGACGAGGAGCCTGCAGGAGTCCCTCGGCTCCGCCGGGGCTTGGGCGATGAGCTCGTCGGGCAGTGGGTAGTCAAAGTCGTCGGTACGCATGCGGGTCCTCTCCTCGGGTCCTGGCGCCGGTCTCCCCGCGCCGACCGCCCATTCTAGCGCGTCGGGCGCGAGGGGGGTTGCGGCGGGCGAGCGCGCCCACGGCTCGCCCGCCGGGCCCGCCGCAGGGCCCGAGGGCCGCTACCCGACCCTGAGCAGGGGCTCGCCGACCTTGAGCAGGGGCATGCCGTCAATCTTGGTGCCGCTCTCGGCGACCAGGGCCACCGCGCGCTCGTCCGCGTTGGTCACGGAGACGATGACCGTGGGGTCGAAGCCCGCCTCCACGATCCTGTCGGCGTCGAAGGCGAGGAGGGGCTGACCGGCGAAGACGTTCTCCCCCGCCTCGACGAAGCGCTCGAAGCCCTTGCCGTCCATCTTCACCGTGTCGATGCCGACGTGGACGAGCACGTCCGCGCCGTCCGCCGTCCTGATGCCGATGGCGTGGTTGGTGACCATGGTGACCTCGACGCGGCCGTCCGCAGGGGCGAAGACCACGTCGCCCATCGGCAGGATCGCCGCGCCCGCGCCGAAGATCCCCTGGGAGATGGTCTTGTCGTTGACCTTGTCGAGGGGTACAAGCAGGCCCGAGACCGGCACGTAGATGGCGTCCGGCTCGGTCCTGAAGCGCGCCGCCTTGGGGACGCTGGGGGTGGGGGCGCCCGCACCCATGATCTTGCTGAGGAAGCCCATGCTCTGCCCTTCTCTTCGTCGTGGCGCCGTCGCCACTTTGTTATGACAATTATCGCCCATCCGTCGGCGTGCGAGAAGGACGTGCACGAGAACGGCACGCGCACACCCGCGAGCGCGACGCGGCGGCGGGCCTCAGCGCGAGCGCGCCCCCTCTGCCGCCCCCGCCCCGGCCGCGGCGCGCTCGGCGCGGGCGGCCGCCTTGGCCGCCTTGCGCTCGTCGCGCGCCCGGTGGCGCTCGTCGGCGGCCTCGGCCGCGCTGAAGCGGCAGCCGCAGTAGTTCTGCCGGTACATCCCCAGCCCGCGCGACTCCGTCACGGACTCCGGGTAGTGCGGGCGGAAGTCGCGCCAGACCGGGGTCAGCCCGTTGGCGCGCGCCGTCGCCTCGAGCACCTCGCGGCACTCGTCGAAAAGCTGGTACGGCGAGACCGCCAGCGTGGTGCTCACGTACTCGAAGCCCTCGCGACGCGCCACGCGGCAGGCCTCCTGGAGGCGCACCGCGTAGCAGGCGCGGCAGCGGCGCGCCCGATCGGCGCCAGCGGGGGCCACGACGCGCTCCCACGCCTCCCGGTCGTCCGCGCCGACGACGAGCTCCACGTGCGCGACGTCGGCCGCCCACGCGCGCAGCACCTCGAGGCGCAGGTCGTGCTCGGCCACGGGCTGGATGTTGGGGTTCGTCCAGCAGATGGTCGGCTCGAAGCCCTCCTCGCGCAGGTACTTGACCGGCTCGAGCGAGCACGGGGCGCAGCAGGCGTGCAGGAGCAGCCTTCGCCTTCCTCGCATGTGACCCCCATCCCGCCCGCTACGCGAGCAGCCGTATCCCGAATTCGCAGTCCTCGACCCTCGTCGCCCCGCGCGTCCGCGCGATGGCCCAGGCCATCGCGAGGTCCCCGGTGCAGCCCGCGAGGTGGAGCACGAAGAGCCACCAGCCGAGCAGCGGCAGGGACAAGGTAGCACACACGACGAGGAAGACGCAGCTCAGCAGCACCATAGGGGCGAGAAGGACGGCCGCGAAGCGCGCGCGTGGCAAGACGGTCCCCAAGGCCGAGGTGGTGAGCATGCCGGGCTCGCGGCCGAAGCGCACGCGCGTCCCCGGCCCTCCCGCGAGCCTGAAGGCCGCCGCGTGGACGAGCTCGTGGACGGGCAGGGCGGCGAGCGAGACGAGGGTGAGGGCGAGGAGCCAGGCGGGGCCGACGCCCTCGTGGGAGGGTCCGGGCGCGAGTGCCCAGGCCAGGGAGACCGCGCAGCCGACGGCCCCGACGGCGAGCGAGCCCAGGGTCATCTGGCGGCGGAGGCTCTCGTCCTCGAGGACGTTCACCTCGCGCACGACGCGCCCGGACGACGCGTCCTTCTCGCCCTCGTGCGCGCTCGCCGCACCCCGATCGGCGCCGCGCCCCTGGTCCCGCGCCATGCGCGCCCCCCTCCCCCGGCGAGGCGCTCTGCCCAGCCGGCCACGCCCGCGCCGTTGTGGGATAATTCATAGCACTTATGAGTCGGCTGGGCGCACGGGCGCCCTGCACGAGTGACAAGGAAGCACGAATGTCTCCAGAAGCCTCCGCGGGCACGCGCCCCGCGTTCCCGCACCGCGCCGTCATCACCGGCGGCATGCCCTATGGCAACAAGAACCTGCACTTCGGCCACATCGGCGGCGTCTTCGTGCCGGCCGACTTCTTCGCGCGCTTCCTGCGCGACCGCATCGGCCGCGAGAACGTGCTGTTCGTCTCCGGCACGGACTGCTACGGCTCGCCCATCATGGAGGGCTACCGCAAGAAGGTCGCCGAGGAGGGCTACGAAGGGACCATCACCGACTACGTGAGCGCCAACCACGAGGCGCAGAAGGCCGCCCTCGACGCCTACGGCGTGAGCCTCGACCTGTTCGCCGGCTCCGGGCTCGAGCCCGCCCGCGAGTTCCACGCGCGCCTCTCCGCCGAGGTCATCGAGCGCCTGCATGAGCGCGGCTACCTCCACAAGATGAGCACCCGCCAGTTCTTCGACGTGAAGGCCGGCCAGTTCCTGAACGGCCGCCAGGTCCAGGGCCGCTGCCCGGTGCGCGGGTGCAAGTCCGAGAAGGCCTACGCAGACGAGTGCGACCTCGGCCACCAGTTCGACCCCGAGGAGCTCATCAACCCCGTCTCGCAGCTGACCGGCACCACCCCCGAGCTGCGCCCGGTCGACAACTGGTACTTCGACCTGCCCGAGTTCAGGGGCACGCTCGACGAGCTCATGGAGAGGTGGGACGAGGACCCGCAGGTGCGCGCCATCGTCACCAAGACGGTGCGCGAGACCCTCGTCGCGCCCGTGATCTACGTCCAGAACAAGTTCCGCGAGAGCTTCGACGCCTGCGAGGGGAGGCTGCCGGCCCACACCGTCCACGAGGCGGAGTCCAACCAGTCGTCCTTCTCCGTCGAGTTCTCCGACTGGCGCGAGCGCGACGCCGCGCGCGAGGTCCTCGAGGGGGCGGGGGTGCGCTTCCGCACCGGAAAGACCCTGCTGCCCTTCCGCATCACCGGCAACATCGAGTGGGGCGTGCCCGCCCCCGACCTCGAGGACACCCACGGCCTCACGGTCTGGTGCTGGCCCGAGTCGCTCTGGGCGCCGATCAGCTTCGTGCAGACCGCGCTCGCCCTCGCACCCGAGGGCCGCTACTCCTCCACCGACTGGCGCGACTGGTGGTGCGCCGACGACGCCAAGGTCTACCAGTTCATCGGCCAGGACAACATCTACTTCTACTGCGTGGCCCAGCCCGCGATGTGGGAGGCGCTCGACTGGGGCCTGTTCCAGGACACCCCCATCGCCAACTACCACATCCTCTTCATGAACAAGAAGGCCTCCTCCTCAGGCGCCATCAAGCCGCCGATGGCCGCGGAGCTCCTCGAGCACTACACCGCCGAGCAGCTGCGCTGCCACTGGCTCTCGCTCGGCCTCGACCAGAAGGCCGTCTCCTTCGCGCCGAAGCCCTACGACACCTCCGTCAGCCACAAGGACAAGGCGACCGGCGAGGAGGTCCTCGTGCGGGACGACCCCAGGGTGGTGGACCCCGCCCTCAAGGAGTCGGCCTTCCTGACCAACATCTTCAACCGCATCGCCCGCAGCTGCCTGTACGGCGCGCAGCGCGCCTGCGGCGGCCACCTCATGGAGGAGCGCGCGACGGAGGAGGTGGCGCGGTCCTGCACCGAGGCGACCCTCGCCTTCGAGCGCGCGGCCTACCTCTTCGACGCGCACGGCGCGCTGGCCGTGGCCGAGGCGTTCGGGCGCGAGGCCAACAAGCGCTGGGGCGACGAGTCCAAGGCCGCCAAGGACGACGAGGCCGCCTACCGCCAGGCCCTCGCCAACGCCTTCGCCTGCCTGCGCACCCTGACGCTGCTCATGCACCCCGCCGCACCCGCCGGCTGCGAGCGGATCTGCGACTACCTGGGCTTCCCCCACGATCTGTTCTTCTCCTGGGAGAACGCCTTCAAGGAGCCCTGGGAGCTCTGCGAGGCGCTCGGCGAGGGGCCTTGCGACCACGCCCTCGTCGAGCTCCCCCCGCGCTTCGACTTCTTCGAGAAGCACCCGTCGCAGGTGAGGTAGGCATGGCGGAGAAGGACAGGGGGCCCGAGCGACCGGCGAGGCGCCGGCGCCCGCCCGCTCCCCCGGCGCCCCACTTCCCGCGCCCCTACGCGCGCCCGGCCACGCCGCCCGACAGGGCCTGCGCCCACGTCACGCCCGACGGCGCCCGCATCGCCGCCTTCGTCTACGGGGAGGACCTCGCTGGCACCCCCGTGCTCATGCTCCACGGCAACGGTGAGGAGCATGCGATCTTCGGTCCCGTCGTCGACGCCTGCGTGCGGGCGGGCCACCCCGTGGTCGCCCTCGACTCGCGCGCCCAGGGCCGCTCGACGAGGGGGTCCGCGCCGCTCACCTACGAGCTCCTCGCCGCAGACGCCGCGGGCGCCCTCGAGGGGCTCGGCCTCTCCCCCGCGCACGTCCTGGGCTTCTCCGACGGCGCCATCGAGGGGCTGCTCCTCGCCCGCGACAGGCCCGAGCTCGTGAGGAGCCTCGTCGCGGTCGGGGCCAACCTCACGCCCGAGGGCGTGCGCGACGAGGACGGCTGGCTCGAGTCCGCGCGCGCGTCGCTCGAGGCGTGGGCGGCCTGGTGGCGCGAGGGCGAGGGGGCCGCGCTCGTCCGCTCCGGCGCCGTCGACCCCGCGCTGCTCTCCCCCACCCCCGACGAGGCAGCCCGCGAGGCCGAGCTGCTGCGGCTCATGGAGGTCGAGCCGCACATCGGCGCCACCTCCCTCGCCGCCGTCCGCTGCCCGACCACCGTCGTCGCCGGCGAGTTCGACGTGATCGAGCCCTCGGAGACGCGCGCGATCTTCTCCGCCGTGCCCGATGCGCGGCTGGTCGTCCTCGAGGGGCTGGGGCACTCCGTCCCCAAGCAGGACCCGCGCGCCCTCGCGCGCATCCTGCTCGAGACCATCGCGTTCGCGGAGCGCCGCTAGGGAGGGCAGGCCGCCGGACGCGGCCCTGACCGGCGGCGCCTGGCCGCACCGACGGCCGCGCGCTGCGGCCGGCACCGTCCGCACCGCCACGAAATGTGTAGTTGTCAAGGTACCGAAGGTTTAATCCCTCGGTACCTTGACTCTTTTTCTCTAGGTACCTAGCATTCCCTACACAACCTGGAACGACACGGACGAAGGGAGGGGCGATGGCGGAAAGGGACGCAGGCGGCGACGAGCCGTGCGGCGAGGCCCGGGACGACTGGATGGTCGACCACAGGATCGTCCGAGACATCGCCTGCCTCGGGAGCTTCCTCCACGCCCACGGGGGCGGGAGGGGTGGCATGAGCCACGTGCTCATCCGCCTGCTCGAGGAGGACGGCAGGCAGGACCTGCGGGGGCTGCAGAACGAGATGGGCATCAGCTCGGCCGCGCTCTCGGAGGTCGTGGGGAAGCTCGAGTCGAAGGGCTTCGTGACCAAGAGCGTCTGCGCGGACGACGCGCGGAAGCGCTCCATCGCGCTCACGCCGGAGGGCCACGCGGAGGCGCAGCGCCTTCGCGCACAGCAGAACGAGTTCAGGGAGGACTTCCTGGGCGCGCTGGACGCGAGCGAGCGCGAGCGGCTCGCGGACCTGCTCGACGCCCTCCTCACGCACTGGCGCGAGAAGAAAGAGAAGAGGGGGAATGCCAATGGCTAGGCAGAGGTTCACGGCGGAGCAGCAGGCCGCCATCAAGCGGGAGCAGGAGGTCGAGAGCCACCAGCGCACGGGCGCCGCGGCCGACCTCACCCTGGGGAAGATCCTCTCGACGCTCGGCGCCTCCATCCGAGAGTATCGTACGACGTCGCTGGTCACGCCCGTGCTGGTCGTGGGCGAGGTCGTGATCGAGTGCATCATCCCGTTCATCACCGCGAGCCTCATCGACTCCATGCAGGCCGGGGCGGGCCTCGACGCGATCGGCAGGACCTCCGTCGTCCTTGTCGGCCTCGCGATCCTCTCGCTCGCATGCGGCGCCGCGGCAGGCGTCACCTGCTCCATAGCGGCGACCGGCTTCACCAAGAACCTGCGCCACGACATGTTCGCGAGCATCCAGCGCTTCTCGTTCTCCAACATCGACCGCTTCTCGACGAGCTCGCTCGTGACGCGCCTCACGACCGACGCCAACAACGTGCAGCTCGCCTATATGAACATCATCAGGACCGCGATCAGGAGCCCCATGATGCTCGTCTTCGCGATCGTGATGGCCTACGTCACCGGCGGCCCCATGGCGACGGTCTACGTCGCCGTCTCCATCGTCCTCGGGTTCCTGCTCTTCCTCATCGCCGCCAAGGTGATGCCGATGTTCAAGCGGGTCTTCCGCAAGTACGACCGCCTGAACGACTCGGTCGAGGAGAACGTCTCCGGCATCCGCGTCGTGAAAGGCTTCGTGCGCGAGGAGCACGAGAAGGAGAAGTTCAACGCGGCCTCGGGCGCGCTCTACCACGACTTCGTCCACATCGAGCGCATCCTGGCCAACAACATGCCGCTGATGAACCTGGCCGTCGACGTCGTCTACACCTTCGTGATCTACTTCGGCTCCAAGGCGATCGTCGAGTCCGCCGGAGCCGCAATGCAGGTGGGGCAGCTCTCCGCCCTCATCACCTACAGCTTCTCCATGCTCATCTCGCTCATGATGTTCTCCATGATCTTCGTGATGGTCACCATGAGCGAGGAGAGCGCGCGGCGCATCTGCGAGGTGCTCCTCGAGCAGCCCGACCTCGCGAGCCCCGAGGACGCGCTCACCGAGGTCCCCGACGGCTCGATCGACTTCGACCACGTGAGCTTCGAGTACTCCGCCGACGCGGATCGCATGGCCCTGACCGACATCGACCTGCACGTCAGGAGCGGTGAGGTCATAGGCGTGATCGGCGGCACCGGCTCGTCGAAGTCCACCCTCGTGCAGCTCATCTGCCGCCTCTACGACGCGACCGAGGGCACTGTCAGGGTGGGCGGTCACGACGTGCGCGAGTACGACCTCGACACCCTGCGCGACAAGGTGGCCGTGGTGCTCCAGCGAAACGTGCTCTTCACCGGCACGATCAAGGAGAACCTGCGCTGGGGCGACCCCGACGCCACCGACGAGGAGCTCGTCGAGGCGTGCAAGCTCGCCCAGGCCGACGAGTTCATCCAGCTCATGCCAGACAAGTACGACACCCACATCACCCAGGGCGGCACCAACGTCTCCGGCGGCCAGAAGCAGCGCCTCTGCATCGCCAGGGCCCTGCTCAAGAAGCCGAAGGTGCTGATCTTGGACGACTCCACGAGCGCGGTCGACACCAAGACCGACAAGCTCATCCGCAAGGGCTTCAGGGACTACATCCCCGAGACCACCAAGGTGATCATCGCCCAGCGCACCAGCTCGGTCGAGGACGCGGACCGCATCGTCGTGATGGACGACGGCCGGATCTCGGCCATCGGCACCCACGAGGAGCTGCTGCGCACGAGCGACATCTACCGCGAGACCTACACGTCGCAGAACAAGCAGTCCCACGACCTCAAGATGGGACAGGTCGCAACCGAGGAGGTGCATGACCATGAGTAGGCACGCAATCGACGCCAAGGAGGCCGAGAAGGACGGGCGCGCGAAGGGCGGCCCCACCCCGGAGGAGGGCGCCGCCCAGGGCGGCCGCGGGAAGGCGGCTGCGCACCCGATGGCCACGCTCGCGAGGACGATCCGGCTCGTCTTCTCGTTCTACCCCGTGATGCTCACCATCATGATCGTGACGATCGTGGTGGCGGCGCTCCTCACGTCCCTGCCCGCCGTCTACATGCAGCGGGCGATCGACGTGATCGGCCGCTACTGGCAGGCCGGCGACTGGGCGGGCGCGCGCGCCGAGATCGTCCCCATCGTGGTCGAGCTCATCGGCGTCTACGCCGTGGCGCTCGCCTGCAACGTCATCCAGTCGCAGCTCGGCGCCGTCATCACCCAGGGCACCCTCATGCACGTCCGCGACGACATGTTCGACCACATGGAGGACCTGCCCATCCGCTACTTCGACCAGAACGCCCACGGCGACATCATGAGCCACTACACCAACGACGTGGACACCCTGCGCCAGCTCGTCGGCCAGGCGCTGCCCAACCTGCTCACGATGTTCCTGCAGATGGCCTTCACCCTCGTGGTCATGCTCTGGTACTCCCTCGACCTCACCGTGGTCGTGCTCGCCGTCGTCTTCCTCATGGGCTGGCTCGTCAAGGTCATCGGCGGCCGCTCCGCGCGCTTCTTCCTGCGCCAGCAGGTAACCCTCGCCAAGGAGGAGGGCTTCGCCGAGGAGGCCATGAACGGCGAGAGGGTCATCAAGGTCTTCACGCACGAGGCTGCCGAGCAGGAGCAGTTCGACCGCGTCAACGAGGAACTCTTCGAGGCCTCCAAGAACGCCAACATCTACGGCAACACGCTCGGCCCCATCCTCTTCAACCTCGGCAACCTCGCCTACGTGCTGGCGGCGCTCGCCGGCGGCGTCATGATGGCGACTTCCTTCCCCAACCTCGCCCTGTCCGGCATGGTCATGGGCGTCGACATCATCGTCCCCTACCTCAACCTCACCAAGCGCTTCGCCGGCTCGATCGGCCAGACCTCCCAGCAGATCAACTTCGTGGTCATGGGCCTGGCCGGGGCGGAGCGCATCTTCGACCTGCTCGCAGAGGAGCCCGAGGCCGACGAGGGCTACGTCACGCTCACCAACATGGCCTCCGAGGGCGGCGCCCTCGTGGAGACCCACGTGCACACCGACCTCTGGGCCTGGAAGCACCCCCACGCGGACGGCTCCGAGGTGACCTACACGCCGCTCGAGGGCGACGTCCGCCTCGAGCACGTGAGCTTCGGCTACACGCCCGACCACGAGGTCCTGCACGACGTCAGCCTCTACGCCAAGCCCGGGCAGAAGGTCGCCTTCGTCGGCGCCACGGGGGCCGGCAAGACGACGATCACCAACCTGATCAACCGCTTCTACGACATCTCGAAGGGCAAGATCCGCTACGACGGCATCAACATCGAGAAAATCAGGAAGGCCGACCTGCGCAGCTCCCTCGGCATCGTCCTGCAGGACGTGAACCTGTTCACCGGCACCGTGATGGACAACATCCGCTACGGCCGCCTCGATGCGACGGACGAGGAGTGCGTCCAGGCGGCGAGGCTCGCCGGCGCCGACTCCTTCATCGAGCGCCTCCCCAAGGGCTACGACACCTGGCTCACCGACAACGCCGAGCAGCTCTCCCAGGGCCAGCGCCAGCTCCTCTCGATCGCGCGCGCGGCCGTCGCCGACCCGCCCGTCATGATCCTGGACGAGGCGACGAGCTCCATCGACACGCGCACCGAGCAGATCGTGCAGCGCGGCATGGACGCCCTGATGAAGGGCCGCACGACCTTCGTCATCGCGCACCGCCTCTCCACGGTCCGCAACGCCAACGTGATCATCGTCCTCGACCACGGCCGCATCATCGAGCGGGGCACGCACGACGAGCTCATCGCCCAGCGCGGCACCTACTACCAGCTCTACACCGGGGCCTTCGAGCTCGAGTAGGGCTCGCGCCCTCCCCTGCCCCGTCCAGGCGGGTCTCACCCCCAGACGTGCGACAAGGACCACCACTTCCGGCGGGGCCGGGGCAGGTTGCCCCGGCCCCGCGCGCACAAGATGTCCATGACCATGGGATACCATGGCCCACACGCTACGCAGGGCCCCTCGGGGCCCGCACGGACGGGAGGGGGCCTCATGCCACGCACGCTCGACTGGAGGGAACTCGGACTCACGAGGCGCTCGCTGCTCGCCACCACCGCGCTCCTGGCCTCGGCGGGGTTCGTCTCCGCCTGCTCGGGCGCCCCGGCCCAGCAAGGCGACGCCGCGGACATGGACGGGGACTCCACGTCCTCATCGGACGCTACCCCCTCCTCGGCCCCTGCGTCCTCGGACGGCACGCACGGCACCCGCGACGACGCCGTCCTAACGGCGCCCCTCGACAACGGCTACGACGCGGGTCTCCACCACGCCGAGATCTCGGTCGCCGGCCTGGGCACCATCGCCCTCGAGCTCGACGCCGACAGCGCGCCCATCACGGTGAGCAACTTCGCCGACCTCGCGGACTCAGGCTTCTACGACGGCCTCACCTTCCACCGCATCATCAAGGGCTTCATGGTCCAGGGAGGCGACCCCGCCGCCGACGGCACCGGCGGCTCGCCGCAGCGGATCAAGGGCGAGTTCGCCGAGAACGGCGTGCCCAACGCCATCCTGCACAAGCGGGGTACGATCTCGATGGCGAGGAGCTCCAAGGCGGACTCGGCGAGCTCCCAGTTCTTCATCGTCCACCAGGACGCCCCGAGCCTGAACGGGAAGTACGCCGCCTTCGGCCACGTGAGCGACGACGCCGGGCTCGCGGTGGTCGACGCCCTGGCGGAGGTCGGCGTCCAGGACTCAAACGGCACCGTCGCCAGGCAGGACCAGCCGCGCATCGAGTACGTCCGCATGGTCGACTGAGGGGCGCCCGCCGCGAGCCTCCCGCCCGCTCGGGGGCGCCGCGCGCGGCGGCACGCTCGCCGACGGTCACTCGGTGCGCACACCCCACAAACGAGACGAAAGGCCAACCCAGATGCAGCCCAAGCCCCTCGAGACAGCCTCGCTCGCCCTGATTCCCGAAGACCTCGGCTCCGGCGCGGTCGGCTTCGACATCGTCCGCGGCACGCTCGCGACCCACGGCGCGACGATGGGAAGGATATGGCTCTCGGGCCTCTCCCCCGACGGCACCCCCACCCCCGGCCCCGCTACCCTCGACTACGAGACGAGCCCGGAGCTCGAGGGGTCCGGGCTCATGCCCGAGGCGATCCGCGAGGTGGAGCGCCTCGCCTTCGAGTCGATCGGCCTGACCGAGCTCCTCATCTCGCCGCGCCGCCTCGGTCACGAGACGCTCACGCGCGCGCAGTGGGAGGTCGCCGAGGCCGCCGACCCCGACCGCTCCTCCTACATCGCCAGCCAGCAGGCAGAGGCCCTTCGCATCATCGAGCACCAGCCGCGCGTCGCCTACGTCCGCTCCGGCGGCCAGACCGGCGCCGACCGGGCCGCCCTCGACGCCGCCCGCTCGCACGGCGTCCCCATCTGCGGCTGGTGCCCCCCGGGCGGCCTCGCCGAGGACCGCCCCACGTCTCCCGGCCTCCTCGAGGACTACCCCGAGCTCAGGGAGGGCGCGTCGCAGGGCTACGTGGAGCGGACCGCCTGGAACGTGCGCGACTCCCACGCCACTCTCGTCGTCGCTCCCGCCGGCCTGCAGCCCAGGAGCGGGACGGAGATGACCGTGCGCTTCGCGGCGAGCCTCCGCCGGCCGTGTCTCGTCATCTCCGGCCCCGAGGAGCTCGGCCGCGCCGCCGCGTGGCTCGCGGGCCTTCCCGGCGCCATCACGCTCAACGTCGCGGGACCCCGCGAGAGCAAGACGCCCGGCACCTACCGGGCGACCTTCTCGGTCGTCTCCGCCCTCCTCGACGAGGGCTAGGGCACCCCTGGGTTTGGGGCACAGGACCCGTGGCCTCGCTCAGCCCCGGGTCCCCACGCGCCCGTGGCCTACGCCCAGGCGAAGCGCGCGCCCTCGGGGTCGATCGCCAGCACCTCGGCGACCTCGCCGCCGAGCGCCTCGTCCATGGCACGGCAGAACTCCTGTGCCTCGTCGGCGCGGACGAACGCCTGGATCGTGCCGCCGAAGCCACCGCCGTGGATGCGCGCGGCGCCGCGCCCGCCGAGGAGCTCCTCGGCGACCGCGAGCGCGACCATCGCGGGCTGCTCCGCCGAGCCTCCGATCGACACGTTCTGCAGGTACATGGCGCTCGACGCGCCAGACAGGGTGGTCGCCTCGAGGAAGGCCGCAAGGTCGTGCGCCTCGAGGGCGCGGAAGCGGGCCTCCACGAGCCGCTCCTCCCTGAAGTAGTGCAGGGCGCGCAGGGCCGCCCGGTCGCCCAGGGAGGCGCGGACCTCCCCCAGGTGATGGAGGAGCTCGGACTCGGAGACCTCGGAGAGGACCTCCCTCCCGAACGCCCGCGCCACGGCCTGCATCTCCTGCGGCACGGCCGCGTAGTCGGCGGTGTTGGCCGAGTGGTCGGCCCCCACGGAGACGAGGCAGAGCGCGAAGCCGTCGTCGGCGAAGTCGTAGTCGATCCGGGTCACGTCCGGCCGCCCCGCGCGGGAGAAGTCCATGCGTGCGATGCCGCCGAGCGCGACCGCCATCTGGTCCATGAGGCCGCAGGGCTTGCCGAAGTAGTCGCGCTCGGCCGCCTGGGCGACCAGTGCGAGCGAGGCGGCGTCCAGCCTCCCCTCGGCCCAGAGGCCGTTCATCGCCTGGGCGAGCGCGAGCTCGAAGGCAGCCGAGCTTGAGAGCCCGGAGCCCACGGCGACGCCGCTCGTGAGGTAGGCGTCGAAGCCCGAGGGGCGCCCCTCCCGCGCCATCCCGGCGGCGATGCCGCGCACGAGCGCCGCCGACGTCTCCCGCTCGCCGGCGCGCGGCGCGAGGTCCTGGAGGTCGAGCTCTACGAGGTCGTAACCCTCGCTCTTCACGCGCACCCGGCCGTCCGTGCGCGGCGCGACGACGCCCTGGACATAGCGCCTGACCGCGCCGGCGACGACGGTGCCGCCCTCGTGGTCGGTGTGGTTGCCCGCGATCTCCGTCCTGCCCGGCGCCGTCACGAGCAGCAGCCTGTCCGCCGCGTCCCCGAACTGCCTACGGAACTGCTCGAGCGGCCAGACGCCGACCTCGCTCGCGACCTCGCCCATGCTGCGCCCCCCATCCGCCCGGGCGCGGGGCCCGGGACCTCGTCCCTGCGACGCCCGGCCGGGCGCTTCGGCCCGCCGGGACGCACCCACTCTAGACCACGGGGGCGCACGCGGTCCCGCGGAGCCGCGCGCGCTCGCTAGGCGTCCGGCTTCGCCCCGCCTGCGGGCGGCGCCTGCCTGGCCGCGAGGACCTGCTCGAACACGCTGGCCGCCGACTCGAAGCCGCTCGGCAGCACCACCGTGCTCGCGCCCCTCTGCGCGTAGGCGTTCATCATGTCGACCCACTGCGTGTACTCGAAGAGGCGGTTGGCCTCGGCGGAGGTCATCTCGGCGCCCTTGATGGTGTCGATGGACTCCTTGATGCCCTCGGCGATGGCGACGCGCTGGTCGGCGATGCCCTTGCCCTCGGCGGCCATCGCCTCGGCGCGGGCCTTGGCGGCTATGACCGTCTTGGCGCGGGCGGCGTTGGCGTCGTTGGTCGCGCTCTCGAGGTTGTTCTTGGAGGCGATGATGCGGTTCATCGACTCCTGGACCTCCTTCGGTAGGCGGATGGAGGTGATGAGGGTGGTCACGAGGACGTAGCCGTAGCCGAGCATCTTCTTCGCCACGACCTGGTCTATGGACTGGGCGATCGCGTCCTTCTCGGAGAAGACCTCGTCGAGGGAGCGGTTGGGTATCTGCGAGCGCAGGGCGTCGGCCAGGTAGTCCTTCATCTGGGCGACCGGGTCCTTCAGGGTGTAGAAGCTCTTCCACACGCCGCTGCCCTCGCCCTGCCCCAGGTCGGAGGAATCCACGTGGTACTGGATCGAGACGTCGAGCTCTATCGTCACGTTGTCCGAGGTCTTAGCGTCGAAGGTCATGTGCTCGTCCTCGGTCATGAGGTCGACGTCGAAGGTGCGGTCGATGAAGGGGACCTTCACGTGGAAGCCCGGGCCCGCGACACCCGCGAACCGGCCGAGCCGCTCGATGATGGCGACGTGCTGCTGGCGGACGACGTAGGCGGTGGAGAGCACGACCGCCGCAACGACGACGAGAAGGACGATCACGAGGAATATGGTCATGCTGGCCTCCTTGCAGGGACGCATGGCGTCTTTTCTCCGACACCTCTGGTGCGAGGTGTCGCTTCGGACATCATGGGCCACCCGGCGCCCGGGCGCAAGAGCCCGCCACGAGAGGTCCGCCGCGCGTCCCTAGCGACGCCGGCGCCCGTCCCTCATGATCGAGATCACGACCCAGAGGCCGAGGATCAGCGCGATGAGAAAGCCCAGGAAGCCGATCACGGGGATGCCGAAGATGACCGGCTGCACCCTGGCGTAGTAGATGACCGAGGAGCCGATGAAGAGGCCGGCGATCACGATGCCCATAGTCAGCCGGTCGAAGGCGTGCGAGAAGTCCGCGATGGGGTCGGAGCTGCCCGGGACGTCGAGGTTCATGCGCAGCTGGCCGCGGGTGAGCATGTTCATGGCGAGGGGGGCCGCCGAGACGGCCCGGAGCGCGCCGTGCAGCGCGGAGCGCCCCTCGCGGGCGAGGGACTTGAGCTCGTCGGCCGTGAGGTCGACGACGTCGAGGTGGGCCCTGAGGTGGCCGGAGACGATCTCGATCATGGAGACGCCCGGCAGGAACTCGTCGAGCAGGCCCTCGAGGGTCACGAGCGAGCGCGCGAGCATGGTCACCGAGCCGGGCAGCTCGATGCCGTTGCGCCGCGCGAGCGAGATGATCGCGTTCACGAACGAGGAGATGTCGAGCTCGGCGAGGTCGGCCGTGCCGTAGTTCTCCATGATGAGGTCGAGGTCCTCGAGCAGGTGCGCGTGGTCCACGCCACCCCCCGTCGAGGGCACCGAGAAGCGCAGGAGCCCGTTCATCAGCCTCGCGGTGTCGCGCTCGCCCACCGCGTAGACGACGTCCCTGAGCGCCGAGCGGTCGTGCGCCGAGAGCCTGCCCATGATGCCGAGGTCGATAAAGACGATCTTGCCGCCGGAGACTATGAGGTTTCCCGGGTGGGGGTCCGCGTGGAAGAAGCCGTCGTCGAGGATCTGCTTGGCGTAGTTGTCGCAGAGCTTGGTGCCGATCTCCTCCAGGTCGTAGCCGGCGGCGGAGAGGCGCCCGGTCTCGGAGATGGGGATGCCCTCCACGAACTCCATGACCACGACGTGCTGGGTGCACAGGCCGAGGTAGGGCTTCGGGCAGCCCACGAAGGCACAGTCGGCGTTGTTGCGGCGGAACTCGTCCAGGGAACGGGCCTCCACGAGGAAGTCGGTCTCCTCGCGGAAGGACTGCCACAGCTCCTCCACCACCGACTCGAGGTCGAGGAACTGCTCGCTGCCCACCACCCGGTCGGCGTGCTTCACCAGGGAGCGGATGATGTCGATGTCCTGCGCCATGACCTCCTGCACGCCGGGGCGCTGCAGCTTGACCGCGACCGTCTCGCCGGTGACGAGGCGGGCCTTGTGGACCTGGGCGACGGAGGCGGAGCCCAGGGGGACGTCGTCGATCGCGTCGAAGATGTCCTCGATGGGACGGTCGTACTCCGCGCGCAGCGTGGCGAGGACGATCTCCCGGTCCATGGGCTCCACGTGCGTGCGCAGCCTCGAGAGCTCGCGGCAGAAGGGCTCCGGGAGGATTTCGGAGCGCATCGAGAGAATCTGGCCCGCCTTCACGAAGGTGGGGCCGAGCTCCTCGAGCATCTGCCTGAAGCTCACCGGCGTCAGACCGTGGAGGATGTCGTACCTGCGGACGATGGAGACGATCTCGGCAATCCGGCGCACCCGGCTGCGGCTCCCGAGACCGTAGCGGGCCGAGTCGTCACGACCGCCGAAGAGCCCTATCGTGGGATCCTCTTCGGCGGTCCTGCCGAGCATCGACGCGTACCAGTCGCGGAAGGTCTCGGACACCTCGTCCGGCGCCTGGCCCCCGCCGGGGGCCTCCCTCTGGTCTCGTTCCGTCGCCACGCGCTACTTGTCCGCGCCCTCGTCCGCTACGTCCTCGGCGTCCGTGACGTCCTCGACGTCCGCGTCCACCTTGGTCTCCCGCTCCGCGGTGTCGAGGTCGGAGATGATGTCGGAGACCTTCTTGGCGTAGGCCGCGCGCTCCTCGGCGCTCATGGTCTCGAGGTGCGAGCGCAGGACGGCGCCCTCGCTGTCCTTGAAGGCCTCGGTGGCCTTGCGCGTGAGCTCCTCGTTCAGGGCCTTGCCCTGGGCGACGGTGAGCTCGCCCTTCTTCACGAGGTCGCCCACGAGCTCCTGGGACTTCTCGGCCCCGGTCGCGACGGCGCCGACGCCGGCGAGGAAGGTCTTGCGGACGATGTCCATCGGATCGAATACAGCCATGATGACCCCTTTCCGGCCACGAGGGCCGCAGGCGAGAGGAACTTGGACTCTAGTATCTCCATTTGCGAGAAAAACATGCACGCCCGGCGACGAGCGGCGGCCACCGCCGAACGCCCGGGCGTGCGGCGGCCCCGCGCTGCGCCGGGCGCCGCACACGACCTCCGGGCGTCACCTACGCGCCCGGGGCGGCCTCCCCCATGAGGGCCTCCCCGAGCTCGGCCACGCTCCCGGCGACCTCGACGGCGCCCGCGCCCGCGAGCTCGGCGAGGTCGCCCGTGTCCGCGTAGGTGACGCCCACGCAGGGCACGCCGGCGCCGGAGGCGCCCTCGACGTCGAAGCTCCTGTCACCCACCATGACCGCTTCGTCGGGCCTGAGGGAGAAGTGCTCGAGGACGGCCTCTATGAGCTGGGTCTTCGAGCGCATGGCGTCGCTCTGCTTGCCGCGCACGAAGTCGAAGAGGCCGCCCGTGCCCTGCCCCTCGATGCAGCGCTCGAGGAGGGGCTGGTTCTTTGATGAGGCGACCGCCACGAGGCGCCCCTCGGCGCGCAGGGAGGAGAGCAGCCCCCTTATGCCCGGGAAGGCGGGCCAGGCCTCGGGGCCGAGGTTGCGGTAGATCTGGCGGTAGCGGCGCGTGACCTCCACCGCGTCCGCCTCGGAGAGGCCGTAGACCAGCGTGTAGGCGTAGGGGAAGGGAGGCCCCACCAGGCGGCCCAGGTCGCCGAGGTCCTCCTCCGCCATGCCGAAGTCGAGCAGCACCCGCCGGGCCGTCTCGACGATGCAGGGCTTGGTGTCAGCCACCGTCCCGTCGAAGTCGAAGATCACGAGCCTGCGGCCGGGAACGGTCGCGGCCACCTCCTCGTCCATCACGCTCAGCATGTCTCCCCCATCACCCGGATCTGCGTGCGACCAGTCTGACACCTTACGGTAACGCTTTCGTTACGCCCTCGGCTGCTGTGCTATAAACGGGAAAATTCGCGGCTCGTGAAGGGAAGCCCATGTCACGTGTGTACAACTTCGCCGCTGGGCCTGCGGCGATGCCCCTCGAGGTTCTCGAGGAGGCGCAGGGTGAGCTGCTCGACTACAAGGGGCTCGGCTACTCGGTGCTCGAGATGAGCCACCGCTCCGCCGCCTTCCAGGAGATCATCGACGACGCGGAGGCCACCCTGAGGCGCCTGCTCAAGATCCCCGACGACTACCACGTGCTCTTCCTCCAGGGCGGGGCGACGCTGCAGTTCTCCGCGGTCCCGCTGAACCTCATGCGCACCCGCCACGCGGGCTATGTCGTCTCGGGCAACTGGTCCCGCAACGCCTGGAAGGAGGCCGCGCGCTTCGGCCGCGCCGACGTGCTCGCCTCGGGCGAGGAGTCGGGCTTCTCGCGCACGCCCGAGCTCGACGGCCTTCCCGACCAGACCCTCGACTACGTCTACGTCTGCCAGAACGAGACCGTCTACGGCACCATGCGGCGCGGCGTCCCCGAGACGGGCTCCGTCCCCGTCGTCTCGGACGTCTCGAGCTGCTTCCTCAGCCTGCCCCTCGACGTCAGCCGCTACGGCCTCATCTACGCCGGCGCCCAGAAGAACGGCGGCCCGGCCGGCGTCACGGTCGTGATCGTCCGCGACGACCTGGTGGGGGACGGCCCCGCGCTCGCCGACGTGACCCCCCAGTACCTGGGCTACCGCCTCCAGTGCGACAAGGGCTCGATGTACAACACGCCCAACACCTTCGGAATCTACCTGTGCGGCAAGGTCTTCAGGTGGATCGAGCGCACGGGCGGCCTGGAGGCCATGGAGCAGCGCAACTGGGCCAAGGTCAACCTGCTCTACGACTACCTCGACCAGAGCTCCCTCTTCGAGGGGACGGTCGAGCCCGCCTCCCGCTCGATCTCTAACGTGTGCTTCCGCACGGGCGACCCCAAGCTGGACGCGGCCTTCGTCGAGGGCGCTGCGGAGCGCGGCATCGTGAACATCAAGGGCCACCGCCTCGTCGGCGGCATGCGCGCCAGCTGCTACAACGCCGTCAGCGAGGAGGCCGTGCGGGCGCTCGTCGCCTACATGCGCGACTTCGAGTCGGCCTACGCGGGCCGCTCCTAGCGCGAAGGGGCACGAGCGGCCCGGACACAAGACCAAGCGGACGCCGCCACGCGGCGAGGAGGAGTCATCATGCGATACGTGCGCGTACTGGACAACATCACCAAGGACATCACGAAGGACGCCCCGTGCGACCTCGGCGAGGGCTACGAGTCGACCTTCGACCTCTCCGTCGCCGACGCCATCGTCGTGCGCGCGTCCGACATCCACGACCTCGACTTCCCCGACTCCCTGCGCGTGGTCGCCCGCTCCGGGTCCGGCGTCAACAACATCCCCTACGAGGAGCTCGCCAAGCGCGGCGTCGTGGTCTTCAACGCCCCCGGCGCCAACTCCAACGCGGTCAAGGAGCTCGTGCTCGGCATGATGCTCTCCAACTCCCGCAACACGCAAGCCGGCATGGACTGGTGCCGCGAGCACGCCGGCGACCCCAACGTGGTCAAGGACGCCGAGAAGGCCAAGAAGGCCTTCGTTGGCCGCGAGCTGATCGGCCGCAAGGTGGGCGTCGTCGGCCTCGGCAACATCGGCTCCAAGGTGGCGAGCAGCCTCGTCGAGCTCGGCGCCAAGGTCTTCGGCTACGACCCCTACCTCTCCGTCGAGCACGCCCTCAAGGTGTCGACCAAGGTCAGGATGGTGTCGAGCCTGGAGGACCTCTTCCGCGAGAGCGACTACGTGACCGTGCACGTGCCCTCCAAGGAGGACACGATTCACATGGTCAACGAGGAGATGCTCGGCAAGCTGAACCACGGGGCGATGCTGCTCAACTACTCCCGCGCCGACATCGTCGACGAGGACGCCGTCGCGCACGCCCTCGAGACGGGCCAGCTCTCGCGCTTCTGCACCGACTTCGCCACCCCCAAGACGCTCAAGATGAGGAACACCCTCGTCACGCCCCACATGGGCGCCTGCACCAACGAGGCCGAGCGCAACTGCGCCCACATGGCGATCACCGAGATGAAGGAGTACCTCGAGCTGGGCATCATCCACAACTCGGTCAACTACCCCGACTGCGACCTCGGCCCGTGCCACTTCGACGGGCGCATCGCCTGCCTGCACGACAACAAGCCCAACATGCTGAGCCGCATCACCGGCATCGTCGGCGACGCCAACGCCAACATCCAGCGCCTCGCCAACGAGCAGGCCGGCGAGAACGCCTACACGGTCATGGACTACACGGGCGTGATCGACAACGCCACGCGCGAGAAGCTCATGGCGATCGACGGCATGCACCGCGTCCGCAACCTGGTCGGCGGAAGGTAGCGCCATCGCCTGGCGGGTCCCGCACCGCTAGACTCTAGATGCAAGGTCCAGATGGCCACGCGCGCCGGCGTCAGCCGGCGCGCCCTCGTCTAGGAGGTGTCCCATGCGCGTCGAGCCCCTGAAGTGCCTCAGGGCGAACCCCGAGCGAGTCGGGGAGGTCGCGTCTCCCCCCTACGACGTCTTCGACCGCGCGTCGGCCGCCGCCTACCTCGAGGCGCACCCCTCCTCCTTCCTCGCCGTCGACCGCCCGGACGCCACCCTCTGCGCCGACGTGGCGCCCGACGCGCCCGAGGTCTACGAGCGCGCCCGCGAGCTGCTCCTCGAGCGGAGGCGCGACTTCACGCTCCTCTCTGACGAGACGCCGTGCTTCTACGTCTACGAGCTCCAGAGCGCGGGCAGGCGCCAGACGGGCGTCATCGGCGCCGTCGCGGTGGACGACTACCTCGACGGCACGGTAGCGCGACACGAGCTGACCCGCGCCGACAAGGAGCTCGACCGCGTGCGGCACATCGAGGCGACGGGAGCCCAGACCGGCCTCGTGCTCCTCGCCTACCCCGACCAGCTCGCGCTCGACGTCATCCTGGGCAGCGCAAAGCAGGCCCAGCCCCTCTACGACTTCACGGCCGACGGCGTCCGCCACCTCGTCTGGCGCGTCGCTCGCCCCGCCGCGACCGAGGCGATCGAGGCCGCCTTCACCTGCGTGCCCAAGGCCTACATCGCCGACGGCCACCACCGCGCGGCGGCGGCCGCGCGGGTGTGCGAGAGGAGGCGCGCCGAGCGGGGCGAGGCGGGCGGGGCGGGAAGCTTCCTCGCAGCGCTCTTCCCCGCGAGCCAGCTCAGGATCCTCGCCTACGACCGCGCCGTGACCGATCGCGCGGGCCTCGCACCCGCCGAGCTCCTCGGGCGCCTGGAGCGCGCGGGCTTCTCCGTATCGGAGGCGCGCGACGAGCCCGTCAGGCCGCAGGAGCGCGGCCACTTCGGCTGCTACCTCGCGGGGCGCTGGCACGAGCTCGCCTGGGGGCGCGAGCCGGGCGCGCGCGACGCCGACGCGGCCGCCTCGCTCGACGTCTCCGTCCTGCAGGACGAGGTCCTCGGCCCCATCCTGGGCGTCCAGGACCCGCGCCGTGACGCGCGCATGCGCTTCCTGAGCGAGTCGGAGGGCCCGGCCGCGCTCGAGGCGGCAGCCGGCGATGAGGGCGTCGCCTTCACGCTCTTCCACACCACGATGGACGACCTCATGCGGGTCTCGGACGCCGGCGGCACCATGCCGCCCAAGTCGACCTGGTTCGAGCCAAAGCTCCCGAGCGGCCTCGTCGTCCGCAGGGTCGACCAGTAGCCCCCCGCGCCGCACCGCCCCCCCGCCCGTCGCGGGGGGGGCGGTGCCGATATTGGTCAAATCGTCAAGAGGCGCCCGACCCCCGACAAAGTACGCTGAAACAGTCTAGTATCAGAGCCTGCACCGAGAATCCTTACGCGAGCTTCCCCGTACCTCGGGGATGGAAGGGCGGCAGGGCACCTATGAGCAGCAGCATCGGTGGGACGGGAAGGCCCGGCGCAGGCGCCGGCCCGAGACGCCAGGGGTCCAACCCCTACGAGAACGCGGACCCCATCCCCGTCCACAGGGCGCACCATCGCGCCTACGGAAGCAACCAGGCAGCACAGGGGGCGGAGACGCCCTCCCCGCGCCCCGCGGCGCACGCACGCCAGCAGCGCCCGGCGCAGGCGGCAGGCGCCCAGCGCCAGCAGGCCAGGCCGCAGCAGGCCACACCCCAGCAGGCCAGGCCGCAGCAGGCCACACCCCAGCAGGCCAGGCCGCAGCAGCACGGACCCCAGCAGCACGTGTCGCAGCAGCGCGGGCACCAGCGTCCGTCCGCGCGGCCGCAGCAGGCGGCGCGGCCCACGGCTGGCCACCAGCCGGCCCGCCGCACCCAGGCGGCCCCGCGGACCGGCTTCGTGCCCGCGGCCGGAGAGGGCGGTGCGCGCGGAGGGCAGGCGCCCAGCGTACGCACCTCCCACGGCCCCGCGCTCATCGGCCTCGCGGTCGTCGCGGCAGTGGTCGTGGCCGGCGTCCTCTTCTGGACGCACCGCTCGGTCAACGTCACCGTGGACGGCACCCCCACGAGCATCACCGTCGGCTCCAGCCTCGAGAGGGTCGCGAGCGAGAAGGGCGCGGGCGTCTCCGCCGGCGACTACGTGTCGGTCTCCGGCAAGGTCCTCAAGGCCGGCGGCGGCGACAAGTTCGAGGCCACGGTCGACGGCAACCAGCTCTCCTACGCGGACGCCACGAGCTACCGGGTCAAGGGCGGCGAGTCCATAGACTTCTCCGACGGCGCGGACGTCTCGGAGGACTACGAGGTCGTGAACACCACCTCCGAGCAGCCCAAGCTCAAGATGGAGGGCAAGGGCGGCGTCATCTTCTACGTCTCGCAGTGGGGCAAGCCGAGCAAGGTCGAGACCCGCAAGGGCTCCGAGTCCGGCGAGACGGCCGACGTCACGGTCCAGGAGGTCCAGGACTGCGTCGTGACGCGCGCCAACATCACGCCCGCCAACGACGAGAAGCTCGTGGCGCTCACCTTCGACGACGGCCCGGCCGACCCCTACACCAACCAGTACCTCGACATCCTCGAGAAGTACGGCGCCCACGCGACGTTCTTCATGCTCGGGCCCCAGGTGGGCGAGTACCCCGACGCGGTCAAGCGCGTCGTCTCCGACGGCAACCAGGTCGGCTCCCACACCTGGAGCCACAAGCAGCTGACCAAGCTCGGCGAGTCGGACCTCAAGGAGGAACTCTCCAAGTCCTTCTCCGCCCTCTCGCAGGCCGGCGTCACCACCACGACGATCCGCCAGCCCTACGGCTCGATCAACACCAACGTGTGGCTCTACTCCGGCGGGCAGATGTCGACCGCGGTGTTCTGGTCGCACGACTCCGAGGACTGGCGCCGCCCCGGCGCGTCCCAGATCGTCTCCAACGCCACGAAGGGCATGTACCCCGGCGCCATCATCCTGATGCACGACGGCGGGGGCAACCGCGAGCAGGACGTCGAGGCCCTGCCGCAGATCATCGAGGCGTGGCAGAACGCGGGTTACCGCTTCGTCACGATCTCCGAGCTCATGGCCTCCGACCCCACGGTGCCCGCAGACATCGCGTCCGGCTCGGCGTCCATGCCCGAGGACGCCGTCTGGCCGACCGAGGTCGCGAGCGACAGCGCGAGCAACGCCATCCCCTAGCGCTGGCAACTCTGTTACATTTGAAGTTCGAACAAAGGTGCGCCGGGGCCCTGGGTCCCGGCGCTCGTCGATTGGAGACCCACATGCTAAACGCTAACCTGACGAGGAGGGCCCTGCTCCGGGCCCTCGGCACCAGCGCCGCGGCCCTGGGGCTTGCCGCCTGCGGCAGCGCGGGCGCGGACGGCGGCTCCGCACAGCAGGGCGCGCAGGGGCAGGGCGCCGCGGCGGCCGGCGAGGACGTCTGCGTCCGCGTCGCCTCGCTCAAGGGGCCGACCACCATCGGCCTGGTGGAGATGATGGACGCGACCTCGGGCGTGCCGGAGGGCGACGAGCCCACCACGCCCGCGGAGACCAGCGGCATCAGGTACAGCTACCAGGTCGTCTCCTCGCCCGACGACCTTCTCCCCAAGGTCATCCAGGGCGACGTCGACATCGCCTGCGTGCCCTCGAACGCGGCGGCGGTCCTGTACAACAAGACGGGCGGCGGCGTCTTGACCATCGACGTCAACACCCTGGGCGTGCTCTCTGTCGTGACCGGCGACGCGGGCGTGAAGGGCTTCTCGGACCTCGCCGGCCGCACCGTCTACCTCTCCGGCCAGGGCTCGAGCCCCGAGTACACCCTCGACTACCTCCTCGACGCGGCAGGGATCGCCGATCAGGTGACCGTGGAGTTCAAGAGCGAGCACACCGAGGTGGCGTCCCTCCTTGCGACCGACCCCAACGCCGTGGGCATCCTGCCCGAGCCGTTCACGACGGCCACCCTCGCCAAGAACGACGCCCTCTCGGCCCCCGTCGCGCTCGCCGACGTGTGGGCGGAGTACGTGAAGGACGGCAGCCAGTACGTCCTGGGCACGACGGTCGTCCGCAAGGACTTCGCAGACGAGCACCCCGACGCCGTGAAGGACTTCCTCCAGCGCCACAAGGAGTCCGTAGACAAGGTCAACGCCGACCCCGCCTCCGCCGCGCCGCTCGTCGTGAAGGCCGGCATCGTGCCTTCCGAGCAGGTCGCCGCCAAGGCCATCCCCGGCTGCCACGTCGTGTGCGAGACGGGCGCGGAGATGAAGGACGCCCTCGAGGGCTACCTCGAGGTCCTCTTCGGGGCGAACCCCGGCTCCGTCGGCGGCAGCCTGCCGGGCGACGACTTCTACTACGGTGCCTAGCCGCGCACGACCCGGCCGCGACGCCACGGCCGCCCCGCGGCGCGCGGCGGCCGTGGTCGCCTGGCTCGTCGCCTGGCAGCTCCTGAGCATGGGGATCGGCCACGACCTCCTGCTGCCGGGGCCCGCAGACGTCGTGCTCCGCCTCCTCGAGCTCGCGGCACAGCCCGCCTCCTGGGCCCGCGTGGGCTTCTCGCTCGCGCGCGTCACCGGGGGGTTCCTGCTCGCCTTCTGCCTCGGGCTCGCGCTCGGGCTCGTGGCGGGCGGGCGGCGCTGGCTCCTCGAGCTTCTGGAGCCCGCCGTGCTCCTCCTCAAGAGCGTTCCCATCGTCTGCGTGATCGTGCTGCTCCTGCTCTGGGTCGGCGCCCGGCAGGTGTCGGTCGTGGCGGTGTTCCTCGCCGTCTTCCCGCCGGTCTATCTGAGCGTGGTGGAGGCCATCCGCGCGCGCGACGACGGCCTCGGGCGCGTCCTGCGCGCGATGGAGGTGCCCGCCTGGAGGCGCCTTCTCGCCGACGACTGGCAGCAGCTCCTCCCCTACCTGGTCGCGACCTCGCGCAACGCCTGCGGCATGGCGTGGAAGGCGGGGGTGGCGGCCGAGCTCATCGGCAGCCCGCGCGGCTCCATGGGCGAGGGCATCTACCAGGCCAAGCTCCTGCTGGAGACGGGCGACCTCTTCGCCTGGACCCTCGCCGTGGTCGCCCTCTCGTGGGCGTGCGAGCGCTTCTTCGTGCACTGCCTCGCCGCGACCGGCCCGCTCGCCCTGAGGCTCGCCGCCCGCCGCCCCGGCGCCTGCGCGAGCGGCGCGGCCGTGGCGGCGCCGGGACCCGCGCCCATCCGGCTCGAAGGCGCGACCCTCGGGCACGGCCCCGCCTCGGTGGTCGCCAAGGCGCTCTCGCTCGAGCTTTCCGCCGGCTCCCGGACGATCCTCTCGGACCCGTCGGGCGCAGGCAAGACCACCCTCATCGAGACCGTGGCGCGCATGGTCGAGCCCCTCTCGGGCGAGGTCGACTCGCCGGCGCACGTGTCCGTGGTGACGCAGGCGCCCGCCCTCGTCGAGGGCATGACGGCGGAGCAGAACGTGGAGCTCGCGGCGGGGACCCTGGGGGAGCGCGGGGCGCACGACCTTCTCGCCCAGGTGCTGCCCGCCGAGGCGCTGGGCAGGCCGGTGAGGGGCCTCTCCGGCGGGCAGCGGCGCAGGGTCGAGATCGTGCGCGCGCTCGCCCACCCCTCCCAGGCGGTGCTGCTCGACGAGCCCTTCGCCGCGCTCGACCGCGCGAGCAGGCGGCAGGTGGCCGCCCTCGCCGACCGCCTGCTCGCCGGCCGCACGCTGCTCGTGGCCTCGCACGACCCCGAGGACGCGAGGCTGCTCGGCGCGACGCGCGTGGAGGCGCTCGGCGGCACGGCAGGCCCCGTGAGGCCCGCGTAGGCGGCCGGCGCATGCCACCGGCGGGCGCGTCCGCGCGCGGCCCACGCACCCCCTCGGGATGGTCCGGCCCTCCCGCCTAGCCCCTCCCCGCGGCCTCACCGGCGTGGCGCAGGCCGACGCAGATGAGCGTCCTCACGTGGTCGTCGTCCAGGGAGTAGAGCATGCGCTGGCCGTCGCGGCGCCCCTGCACGAGGCCGCGGTCGCGCAGGAGCCTGAGCTGGTGCGAGATGGCCGACTGCGAGACGTGGCAGACGTCTTGCAGCTCACCGACGCTGTGCTCGCCCATGCAGAGCGCGCCCAGAATCTGGAACCGGGTGTAGTCGGAGAGGGCGTCGAAGATCTGGGTCGCGGCGTAGACGGTGTCCTCGTCGCGCATGTACTCCTCGAGGTCGATCCCCTCGGGACCGGACACCTCCGCCGCGCACTTCCTCACGTCGTCCACGCTCACGCTCCCTCCGGGGCGCCGCGCGCCCCCGTCTCCTCTGCCAGAGAAGCCTACCACAAGCCCGTGGAGGCCCCGTATCCCGGGATTTCCCCCATCCGGCTTCGGGGTATAAGGTCTCAGTAGTCTACGGAAGGAAGCCGTTCGCGATGCACAGGGACACGAGGGATAGGGAAGCCGACGTCGAGAGGGCGCGGCGCGCCTCGCACGCGCGCGCGGGGGCCGCTGCGGGGTGCCTCGCGCTCGCCGTCGCGACGCCCGCGCTCGGCCTGCCCGCCCTCCTCCTGCCCGCGGGCGTCCTGGGCCTCGTCGCCGTCGGCGTCGCGTCGCTCGCGGCGCGGGCGGGCAACGCGCGGGTGGCGTCCATGGAGGGCGCCGGGGGGCACGCGCGCGACGGTCGCGAGGGCGCGTCCTTCTCGCCCGAGGCTGACGCGGGCACGGACGAGGCCGCAGGCCCGGGCGCCGACGCGAGCGCAGGTGCAGCCGGGGACCCAGACGAGGCCGAAGGCACGGACGAGGCCGGGCGCGACGCCGAGGGCCACCTGGCGGCAGGACCCGCCGCGAGGGATGAGGACGCCTCGGCCCCGGAGGACGGGGCCGCAGCTGCGGACGGCGAGGCGAAGGCCGCCGCGGAGCCCGTCGCAGGCGAGGACGACGGAGACGGGAGCTCCCCCTCCGCCCTCGCGACCTCAGGGACGGGTGGCTTCGGCGACCCGGAGGGGGACGTGGTGCCCGCCGACGCGGGCGGACCGGAGG
>Ga0256406_1000282_pt1 | contig 96575 bp, 82 predicted proteins | sample RumenRJG_03DNA_FD_185986 | JGI IMG/M metagenome (GOLD analysis project Ga0256406, IMG submission 185986) | Bovine rumen microbial communities from Lethbridge, Alberta, Canada - RJG_03 | ecosystem: Host-associated > Mammals > Digestive system > Stomach > Rumen | place: Canada: Alberta | collected...
ATCGGATTCTATGATCTGTCCGATGCATACCAGCGAATGCACATCAACTATTGAAAGCGCCGTATACGCGAACCGTACGTACGGTGCTGTGAGAGGACGGGGGGAAAACTCCCCCTCCTACTCGATTTTTCTGAATTTTGTTTTCCGGCATTCTGCCGGAGTTTGTAGTATAATAAATGAATCGCAGTGCAGCTGCGCTGAGACAATAAACAGGAACGAACAGAATGATCCGGGTGATCAGAATAGGAGCCGAGAGTATGAAAGTAAAGTCAGACATTGAAATTGCGCAGGAAAACAAGATGGAGCCGATCCTGAACATTGCAGAACGTCTGGGGATCGATGACGAGTACGTAGAAAACTACGGAAAGTATAAGGCAAAGATCGATTACAACCTGCTGAAAGAGAAAGCATCTGAGCCGGATGGAAAACTGATTCTGGTCACGGCGATCACACCGACGCCGGCAGGAGAAGGGAAGACAACGACTTCTGTCGGCCTGGCGGATGGCATGAACCGCATCGGGAAGAAGGCCGTTGCAGCGCTCAGAGAGCCTTCCATGGGTCCGGTGTTCGGAATCAAGGGCGGCGCTGCCGGCGGCGGATACGCGCAGGTTGTGCCGATGGAGGACATCAACCTGCATTTCACAGGTGATATGCATGCCATCGGCGCGGCAAACAATCTGCTTGCCGCGATGATCGACAATCATATTCAGCAGGGTAACGAACTCGGAATTGACGTTAAAAAGATCACCTGGAAGCGCTGCGTTGACATGAACGACCGTCAGCTCCGCCAGATTGTCGACGGACTCGGCGGCAGAATGCAGGGTGTTCCGCGTGAAGACGGGTTTGATATTACCGTTGCGAGTGAGATCATGGCTGTCCTCTGCCTGTCCTCAGATCTGGATGACCTGAAAGCGCGGCTCGCACGCATTGTCATCGGATACACCTATGATGACAAGCCGGTTACAGCAGCCGACTTGAAGGCGCAGGGCGCTATGACCGCGCTGCTGAAGGATGCGCTGAAGCCGAATCTGGTGCAGACGCTGGAACACAATCCGGTATTTATCCACGGCGGGCCGTTCGCGAATATTGCTCATGGATGCAATTCTGTCATGGCTACCAAAATGGCGCTGAAATTCGGAGACTATGCGATCACAGAGGCTGGATTTGCGGCAGACCTCGGCGCAGAGAAGTTCTTTGATATCAAATGCAGAATGGCCGGACTTAAGCCAAGTGCGGTTGTACTGGTTGCCACAGTACGTGCGCTGAAGTACCACGGCGGAGTGCCGAAAGACCAGCTGAATGCGGAGAATCTGGAGGCTCTCGAAAAAGGTCTTCCGAACCTTCTGCAGCACCTTGACAACATGAAAAACGTATACGGCCTGCCGACGGTTGTCGCGATCAACGCATTCCCGACAGATACTGATGCTGAGCTGAAACTTGTAGAAGACAAGTGCCGTGAGATGGGCGTCAATGTCGCACTCTCTGAAGTATGGGCCAAAGGCGGCGAAGGCGGAGAAGCGCTTGCCAGAGAAGTTGTGCGTCTCTGTGAAGAGCCGAACAGCTTTGATTTCTCCTATTCCCTGGACGGCACAATTGAGGAGAAGCTGGAACAGCTTGCGCAGAGGATTTACCGCGCAGACGGCGTAGATTTTGCGCCGAAGGCAAAGAAAGAAATCAAGAGGCTCACGGCCCTGGGATTTGATAAAATGCCTATCTGCGTAGCGAAGACGCAGTATTCCTTCTCGGATAACGCGAAACTTCTGGGTGCGCCTTCCGGATTCAGAATCACCATCCGCGATATCAAGGTCAGCGCCGGTGCCGGATTCCTGGTTGCCCTTGCCGGAAATATTATGACCATGCCGGGTCTGCCTAAACGTCCGGCAGCAGAAAATATTGATGTGGACAGCACAGGAAAAATCAGCGGACTGTTCTAAGCGAGAACGTCTGATCGGATATTCCGCGTGCAGATGAATGCACTTGCCCTGTCCGGTTAATAATACAAAAAGTTTTCTTGTTTCTTGTGTACAAAATTACAAAAACGTAGTAGTATGTGCGTGTACGTTTACGAGTAGGCGCACATGCGTTAAGTATCGGATGGACGGGGAGTTGTCATCCGGGCGAAAAGCTTGTCTTGCGATGTGTGTGCCGCATCCCGCTGCAACATCATGTGAGAACTGGGATCCTGCGTAAACAGGATCCTTTTTTTCTGCCCTGTGCTGCAGATTCCGGATGTTACATCCCGTTTTCGGGAGTTTCGGAGGTAAATTATGAAAGACACAGGTAATCGTTTTCAGGCGTCCGCGCGCATGCTGCGGAACACACATGCGTTAACCGCAATCGCTATGCTGGGCGCGCTGTCCATCATTCTCGGGTATTTCTCCTTTCAGATCGGAAATGTCCTGAAGATTTCCTTTGCGTTCCTGCCGCAGGAAGCAGCCGCTTTTCTGTTTGGTCCGGTAGCGACACCGATAATGGGCGCGGTTATGGATATCATCAACTATCTGATTAAACCGACGGGGCCGTTCTTCCCGGGATTCACTATTTCTGCAGCACTGACCGGTCTGATTGCGGGCCTCGGACTTTTTCGCCGTCCGCTGTCCGTGAAGAGAACCGCCGTCACCCTGTTTATTAACATGGTCCTTGTCAATGTTGTGTTAAACACGCTGTGGCTGTCCATTCTGTACGGACAGGCCTATAAGGTGATTCTTCCAATGCGTATTGTAAAAGAGCTGATTATGTGGCCGATCCAGACAGCGCTGCTGTTTGCGATGCTGAAGGCAGTGGACCGCATTGGCATTCTGGGCAGACTGGAAAGCCGGTTCGCTGGCAGATAATATATTCAGGACAAAGAGCGACACGGCCGTTTCCCTGCAGTGCAGGACGGCCGTGTTTTCAAGGCTGCATGAGAGACGGATACCCGGTTTCTGTGCAGAACAGAAATGTAATGATATTATCACGACAAAGAAGAGACAGGACATGAATACAACAGAGACAGACAGAGAAAAACAGGAAAGCAAAATGACGTATGAAGAGGCGCTGACATGGCTGAACGCCCCTAAATATTCACAGACCCGTCCGGGACTGAAACCGGTGACAGAACTGATGCGCCGTCTGGGAAACCCTCAGGACGGAATGCAGTACATCCATGTGGCCGGAACGAACGGAAAGGGTTCCACAGCAGCGTTTATTGAACGGGTGCTCCGGTCTTCCGGGCTGAAGACCGGACTATATACATCGCCGTATCTGGAGCATTTCACGGAGCGCATCCGGGTCTGCGGAGAGGAAATCGCGGAAGCCGATGTGGCTCGCTTGACAGAGAAGGTTCGCGAAAAGTCGGAGGAAATGTCTGCAGACGGATGGGCGGAGCCGACTGTTTTTGAGATGGTTACAGCAGTCGCGTTTCTGTATTTCCGGGAGCAGAACTGCGATGCTGTTGTGCTGGAGGTCGGCATGGGAGGCCGGCTTGACGCGACCAATATTGTCCGTCCGCAGGATAAGGCTGTTGCGGTTATCACAAAACTTGGGTATGATCACATGCAGTTCCTGGGAAATACAATTGATGAAATCGCGCATGAAAAGGCCGGGATTATTTTAGACGGTGTGGACACTGTCTCTGCGCCGCAGGAAGAAGCGGCGAGAGAGGTTCTCCGCAAGGCGGCGCATGAACATCACGCGAATCTGTCCTTTATTGATTCTGATCCAAAGTGCCTGCTGAAAAGCGGAGCGGCGGCGCAGGAGATGCGCATGGAACAAGAAGCTGCGGGAATCCATGCGGAAACCGATGAGATTAAGAGCTTGCTCGGCCGCCCTTTGTCCCCGGAACTTCTGCATACCGATCTTGATGGCCAGACGTATCGGCTGCCGGACGGTGAAGAACTGACGATCGGACTCCTCGGTATGTATCAGATGAGCAATTCTCTGACCGCTCTGGCGGCAATCCGGGTGCTGCAGCGGAAAGGATGGCCGGTTTCTGAAGAGGCGCTGAAAGAAGGATTTCAGAAGACGCGCTGGAATGGACGGTTTGAGCTGGTCAGCAGAAAACCGGCGATTCTGATTGACGGCGCGCATAATCCGGACGGCGTGGAATCCCTCAGAGAAAGCCTGGAGAACTTGTTCCCGGGAAAGAAGATTACATTTATCACTGGTGTGCTCGCGGATAAGGATTATTCCCAGATGTATCATCTGATTCAGCCGCTGGCGGAACGTTTTCTGACGGTTACGCCGCACTGTGACCGCGCGCTTTCGTCCTCGGATCTCGCAGAGTTTCTGGAAAAGACAGGGGTTGAGACGATTGACTGTGAAACGCCGGAAAAGGCAGTGGACCGCTGCCTGCGCGATTATCCGGACGCCGTGATCTGCGCGTTCGGATCGCTGTACTATATCGGGAGTGTCCGGGAATACTGCCGGAAATTGAATTTAAATTGATTTTTTCTTTGCAGCCTCGTCGGGGGCTGCTTTTTTATGTGACAGAGATGTAAGATTGTGAGGCAGGGAAGTGTGGTATGATTATCGTGAAAAAACAGTAATGAAATCATATTGCTAAGTGTTGAACAGAAGGGATGATCATGTTTTTAGGAATGACCTTATTTACCGGATTCTTGATATTGATGGCGGTGATTGGCGTGATCTGGCTGATCGGATGCGTAATCTGGACGGCGGCAAAGATTTTTTTCCGTCTTGCAGGGCTGCTGATTCTGCTGCCGATCCTGATCCTGTTGTTTACAGCCGTGTTTTAATCGTCTCTGGATGACAGGGGATGGTTTTTCATGGCATTGACGATGTCCTGGTAGCGTGCGGATATGCGCGGATAGTTTTCTCTCTTGTGCGGAAAGAGACAGCCGGTGCAGTCCTTCAGTCCGCGCTCGTTATAGCGGAAGTTCCCTCCGCAGTCCGGTCCCAGCGTGTAGAGCGGGCACCAGCAGAACAGACAGTTGAAATTACCCGGATCTGCTCCCGGATGACAGGGATAGAATTCACAGTCCTTATGAGAGAAATACTGATAATTTTTTGTCGGTGTTTCTGTATGAGGACTGTTGTGCTGTTTGATGCTTTGTGTTTTCAGGTTCATCCTTGCTCGCTTTCGTTTTTGTCCGGAAATGGTGTGCGGAGGCGCACTAATCTAATTATTAACAGGGCTGCTGTAATTGAATACACAGCCCAATTATGGTAATATAACCACGTATGATATTAGTATCTATTCTAACTGGAGGGATTAAAGGTGTCAATTTTTACAGAGTTGAAAGAGAAATTACAGAAGGATAATCGTACAATCGTACTGCCGGACGGCCCGGATCCGCGTATCATGGACGCTGCACAGAAGCTGACGGCAGATGATACACTGAAGGTTATTCTGGTCGGAACACAGAAAGAGTTCGACGAGGGCGCCAAGAAGGGCGGCTATGACCTGAGCAAGTGCGAGATTATTGATCCTGCTGAGTATGACGGCATGGATGAGATGGTTGCAGAGATGGTTAAGCTCAGAAAGGGCAAGATGACAGAGGAGCAGGTTCGCGACGCTCTGTCCCACGGCAACTATTTCGGAACAATGCTGGTAAAGATGGGAAAGGCAGACTGCCTGCTCGGCGGTGCTACATATTCTACTGCAGATACCGTAAGACCTGCGCTTCAGCTGATTAAGACGACTCCGGAAGCACATCTGGTAAGCTCCTGCTTTATTCTTGTCAAAGAAGAGACAGGCGAGAAGCTGGCTATGGGAGACTGCGCGATCAACATCGACTATCAGGATTCCGTAGATAAGGAAGGCAATGTAACCAGAACAGCTGCGCAGAAGCTGGCAGAGGTTGCAGTCGGAACAGCAAAGACAGCGTCTGTATTCGGCATTGATCCTAAGGTTGCTGTACTGAGCTTCTCCACTAAGGGTTCCGGAAAGGGCGGCACAGTTAAACTGTCCCACGATGCAACAATCGAGGCGCAGAAGATGGCTCCGGAACTCGCTATCGACGGCGAGCTGCAGTTCGATGCTGCGGTATCCCCTGTTGTAGCAGAGACAAAGGCTAAGGGATCCAAGGTTGCCGGCCAGGCAAACACCTTCATCTTCCCGAACATCGAAGCTGGAAATATCGGCTACAAGATCGCTCAGCGTCTCGGCGGATTTGCAGCATACGGCCCGATTCTGCAGGGTCTGAACGCTCCGATCAATGACCTGAGCCGCGGCTGTGACGCAGATGAAGTTTACAGAATGGCACTGATCACAGCGGCACTTTCTTAATCCCACCGTGTTAGGTCATATTTATTTTCTGAAATAGAAGAGATGGAGACTGCTGCATTCGGAAACATACTCCCGGATGCAGCGGTTTTTTTTGAGCAAAACCGGGATACCGTTTGCACATAATTATTCCAGAACTTTTCAAATAACAAATTCTGACGTAACGCGTGAAGATATTTGATTATTTTACCTGAAAAATATAGAAATATTCGGTATAATAACGGTTAGAGAAGGAGGTCGAAGAGTATGAATCAGCGGAATATGAGGGAAAAATCGATCATGAGTCTGCTGGTTTCAATGGGTGTGCCGATGACGATCTCCATGATCGCGAATTCACTGTATAATATTGTCGATAGTATATTTGTTTCCATGATCAGTCAGAACGCGATGACGGCGCTTTCGCTGCTCTTTCCGCTGCAGAACGTGATGTTTTCTGTAGCTGTTGGCTTTGGTGTCGGCATCAATGCGGTCTGCGCGAGGCAGCTCGGTGCGGGGAACGGCGTCCTGGCGGATGAAACTGCTTCTGCCGGCATTTGGCTGAGTATTCTGCACGGAGCGATTGTCACCGCTGTCTGTCTGCTCGTGTCGCGCCCGTTTCTTCTGCTTTACCGTCCGGGCGCTGAAATCCTGCGTGACGGCATGGCCTATGCGCGTGTCGTCTTCCTGTTTTCCATTATCGTAAATCTGCAGATCACATGGCAGAAAATCTTTCAGGCGGCAGGGTGGATGACATCCTCGATGACAGCGATGCTGATCGGCGCAGGCTGCAACATCCTGCTGGATCCGCTGATGATCTTTGGGATTGGTGTATTTCCGCGCATGGGGATTTCCGGCGCCGGTCTTGCAACGGGGGTCAGCCAGACTATTTCACTGATTTTTTACCTTCTGCTGTATAAACGCGGGGGCTTCCCTATTCATGTTCATTTGCGGAAGGCACATTTTCCGGGAGCGCAGGTGAAAGGCATGTATGCTGTCGGCGCTGCGGCGACGATGAACATGCTGCTGCCGTCTTTTCTGATTACCTGCCTGAATGCGATTCTGGCGCCGTTCTCCGCGGTATACGTTTTTGTGCTCGGCATTTATTATAAACTGCAGAATTTTTTATACATGGCTTCCAACGGCCTGGTGCAGGGGATGCGTCCGCTGATGGCCTATAATTACGGCGCCCGTGAAAAACAGCGCGTCTGGACAATCTATAAGGATGCGCTGAAGCTGACGCTGTGGATTATGGCGGCGGGTACGGTTCTGTGCCAGTGTATTCCGAGGCAGCTGACCGCACTGTTTTCTGCGGGGCCTGAGGCGCTGCGCATAGGAACCGGGGCGCTTAGAATCATCTGCATCGGCTTTCTGCCGTCTGCAGTTTCTGTGGTTGCGTCCGGCTGTCTGGAAGCGCTGGGAAGAGGCATAGAATCCTTTGTGATCTCCTTCCTTCGGTATACAGCGGTGATTCTGCCGTGTGCGGCGGTTCTGAGCCGTATTATAGGGCCGTCCGGCGTGTGGCATGCGTTCTGGATTGCAGAGGCGGTTACCGCGGCAGTATCCTGGATCCTGTTCCGGCGTGTGTATCAGAACCTGAGCTGGGGCGGAAAGGGTGCGGACGGCGGTGTACAGTCTTCCGCGGAGTAAGTTCTGCGGACAAAAATTACAGCGCAAGAGGCTTTCCATTAAGGACAGCGGCCCGCAGCGCATTTTTCGAATCGTACTTCAGCTTCAGCGAGAAGCAGCCGGAATCGCTTTGAAGAAGACGAAGGAAAATGCGGTCGCCTTCCCAGAGGTTCAGCGATCCGATCTGGTCCTTCGGGATCCACTCCAGGACGCCTTCATCGCAGACGTGCATTTCACCGGTAAACCCGTCTGCTGTATACAGGAACATGTATTCGGCGGCGCTGTCAGCATACAGAAAAGTGATGATTCCGCGAAGCGCCCAGCGGGTCAGTGTCAGGCCGGTTTCTTCTCTTGTCTCGCGGAGAAGACAGTCTTCCGGACTCTCATTCTGCAGGAAATGGCCGCCAACGCCGATCCATTTTCCCTGATTGATATCGTGTTCTTTTTTGATGCGGTGCATCATCAGATACTGGTTATTCTTTTCGATGTAGCAGAGCGTAGTCAGTTCTGCCTGTACGGTTTTCGACATGCGGGTACCTCCTTGCGCGTCGTTTTTTTGTCTGATTGGCAACTCTATCATATACTTAACTGCGCAAAAATGGAATTTTATCATTTATTAATCCGCTTGACCACAAAAACTTCATCGCAATGTGGTATAGTAATAGCTGGGTTTTGTGCAGGGACTGTTTTTTTCGGCCTTGCGCTGTTCCGTTACAACTGCTAGGAGGGGTTGTTTATGAAAATTACAGTTCTGACAGAAAACAGCAGGCCTCAGGGATCGGAGCTTGTTAATGAACACGGACTGAGTCTCTGTATTGAATATGGCGAGCGGCAGTACCTGATTGACACGGGCGCAAGTGACGCGTTTATGCAGAATGCGCAGGCGCTCGGCATTGAACTGGCGGATATGGATGTCTGCATTCTTTCGCACGGGCATTATGATCATGCGGGAGGACTGCCGGTATTCCTGCAGAAAAATGAAAAAGCGCCGGTCTACATGATGGAGACTGCGCCGGAAGGCCATTATCTGCAGCAGAAGGACGGAACGCAGAAGTACATTGGCATTCCGGAGGGCCTTGTGAAGGAGCAGGGCCGAAGGATTCGGATGGTCAATCGTGTGTGCAGTATTGCAGACGGTGTGTATCTGGTGCCGCATTCTACACCGGGGCTGGAAAAAACCGGGGAGAAAGCGGATATGTACAGGAAAACGGGAGATGCGTTCGTTCCGGATGATTTCTCTCATGAAATGAGTGTTGTGTTCGACGCGGAGCCGGGACTTGTGATTGTCAGCAGCTGTTCGCATGCAGGGGCGGACTGTATTATCCGCGAGGTGGATGAGAATTTCCATCATGCGCCGATCTGTGCGTTCATCGGAGGTCTCCATATGATGGGCATGCATGGTAATGCGGAAATCTGCACGGTGCCGGAACAGAATATCCAGAGACTCGCGTTTTTCCTGAAGGATCACGGGATTCAGAGAGTCTGGACAGGCCACTGCACAGGAGAGATCGGGTTCAGGCTTCTTGCGAAGTACATGGATCCGGATCAGGTGCAGAGACTGACAACCGGAATACGTATTGAAATCCCGTCAAAATAGCGGGAGATGGTCTGAATCGTGGTAGGCAGGGCAGATGTTGCCTGCTGACTCAGCGGATTGTGATTGCCGCGGAGGTGCAGAGGCTGCATCTGTTTTTGTTTCCAGACAGAAAGCCGGAAACGGCCGGATTCGCAGTGATTTATGGCTGCAGCAGATTTTGCAGCGGCTCATTTTAAGTTTCTAGAAAGGAAAACCTGTGCGGAGGAAGCATGGGTTAATGTGGAAAAGTCAAACATGAGAAGCAGAAGGTACAGGGTAGCAAATAAAAAAAGGCTCGGCGTCTGCATTGCGGCGCTGGTCCTGTTGATGATTGTTCTGGGATTCGCGGTCGCGCAGTCCGGACACGGGATCGGGTTCAGGGAGACCAGAGTTTCAGGACTGAAGGGGCAGCTGAATCCTGCGGCAGGGACAGTGTTAAAGACTAGTTTCAAGGTGTCGCCTGCAAAAAGCCGCCTGATTCTGCTTCAGAAGTATGACACAGGAAACAAGAAGTGGGTGACTGCAGAGCGTTTCCGCACCGGTTCCGGAGATCAGTCCCGCGTTACGGTTGCTTTTCCGGGAACCTGGCAGAAGAAGACGTATTCCAGGTGGAGAGTGTATCTTCCGGCTGCGAGGGGCGGAAGATCGTACTCCAAGACAATCACCGTCACGCAGAAAAATCGCGCCGCGGCAGGTATTCGCTGTAAATCCGCGGTTATCGTCAATCTGAAGACTGGCGCTGTTCTCTACGACTATAATATGAACAAGCGTCTTCCGAACGCGAGCACGACTAAGATGATGACCGCGATCATTACGATGACGCACGCCGATCCGGATTCGAACGCAGTCATTACAAAAAATGTAATCCATACGCCGGACGGAAATCTGTATAAGAAAAAAGGCGACATTTTCAAACTTCACGATCTGTGGCGCGCGATGCTCATCGCGTCTTCCAACGACAGTGCCGAGGCGGTTGCAGAGACAACGGCCGGCAGTGAAGAGAAGTTTGTTTCGATGATGAATGCTGAAGTCCGCCGGATGGGATTAAAGAATACGCACTTCATGAATCCGCACGGCATGGATGAAGAGGGCCATTATTCTTCTGCCCGGGATCTGGCTTCGATCAATGCCCGCGCCTATAAATTAAAGGAATTCCGTACGATCACTATGGAGAAGTCCGTGAAATTCCGTGCACTGAACCACAAAAAACGTTACAACGTATTATACACAACCAATGACTTGCTGCTGGAGCACTATAAAGGATGCCTCGGCGGAAAGACCGGCACTACAACCCTGGCCGGCCAGTGCTATTCAGGCATCTATGAGTATAAGGGCGTGAAATATGTCACCGTCGTTATGCACAGCAGCAACCGTTTTAAGGATGTCAAGAAACTGTGTAAATACATCAGGACCTGGCAGGATAACTAAGCCGGGGTGCGCAGAGACCTCTCCCTCTGCGGATGCTTCAGAGATATCCTGGCAGGCAGGACAGGAGTGGAATAAGAATGAAATATTTTTTCATCGACTATGAAAACATCAAGCAGGACGCGCTGAAAGGCATTGAGCGCCTGTCTGAAGAGGACAAGGTTATTGTCTTTTACAGTGAATACGCGCAGACGATGACGATTCCGATGCATCTTCAGATCAATAACAGCCGGGCGGAATTCAGTTTTAAAGAAGTCCAGGTCGGACATAAGAATGATCTCGATTTCCAGCTGGCTACAGAGCTGGGCTGTCTGGTGGGAAGCGGAATCGGCGATGAGTACTACATTGTCAGTTACGACAAAGGGTACCAGAGTGTGTGCCGGTACTGGCAAGAGAAAGACGTGTGTGTGAAACGTATTGAAAGTCTGGGTGAAGGCTGCCCGAAGAAAAAGCCTGCGCCAAAGAAACACAGAGAAGTGCCGGGAGCCGAACCTGCAGCGGTTCAGAAACCTGCTGCCAAAAAAGCAAAAAAGAAGACGCAGAAAAACCAGAAAAAGAAAGATACTTTGCTGAGCATGGTCAAGGAATTGATTCCTGATCACGGCGACGCAAAAAGAGTTGCGGACATTCTTCGTGAGAATACAACCAAGCAGGATGTCAATAACGCGTTAATGAAAGAATTTCCAAGTCCGGAGAACAAGATCGCGGCGCAGCTGTATAAGCTTGTGAAACCGCTGATTCCAGTGCATAAGGAATCATAGAAAAGAACAGCATGAATGATGCAGAAGGGGCTGCGGCAGTTTGCCGTTCAGCCCCTTTTATTGTATAATAAAATGAATTGTTTTTTGTGGAAAGGAGAGCCGCATGGGAGCTGTTTTTGGGAATATTACCGTCATGCAGTTTGCAAATCTGCTGATCATCGTCGGACTGCTCGTACTGATCATTGTACTGGCAGTACTTTTGGCTGCGCATTTTTCAGGAAGCAGAAATCAGCAGAAACTGATTCTGTCGCATATCGACGGTACGGTATCTGAAATACGGGATGCTGTCCTTGCAGAACAGAAGGAGAACACGTCTGAACATGAAGCAGATCCTGTTCCACAGGGAGAACAGATCGATCAGGAAGAACCGGTCAGGCGGGAAGAGCTGACCGTGGTCCGTATAGATAACCGTATAAGGCCGGCAAAAAAAGCGGCCCGCCGCCGTCCGGTCGTGGTCAGTATTGACGGAAGACTGCCGGAGACTGAGGGAAATGCGGCTGAAGAACTGCCGGGTGAACAGAAAACATCCTGCCCGGAAGACACAGCGGCAGATTCTGCACAAGTTTGCTTTTCGCAGGAGAAAAACGACGGGAAGGAAACGGATGGAGAAAAGAATGCGGAAAGCAGTCAGAAGACGCCCGGACATATTCTCGAGAACAGTGAGCCGTCAAGAGGCATTCGATACCGCAGACGTGACTGCGGTATGGATAAAAATGGAAATGAACACTCGCTTGACCAGCTGAGGGAACAGATCCGATGACTGCATGAAACATCGCTGAATTGCGATGCAGCGGCGCTTTTGCGGTGCTGCGTGAATACCTGGAGAAGTTTTACATAAAATATCGGAGGAGATAATGGCAGAGTTATATTGCAGAAATTGTGGACAGCCGCTTCGTGATACAGATAATTTTTGTCCGAAATGCGGAACACGGGTAGAACGGGATGAAACCGAAGAACAGGCGCCTGTTTCAGGCAGCGCGCCGTTTAAACCGCAGACACAGGCGGAAGAAGGAATTCCTTCCGGGCAGAATTCTGCGCCTCAGATCGCGGAAGCGCAGCCGTCTTCTGTATCCGGCGATATTTCCGGGACAGAGGAAATCAGGAAGAACCATGAAGCATTCCACATCGATGATTTTGACTGGGGGAACAGTGACTATCCAACCGGACATCCTCATAAAACGGAAGATGTAGATTTCAACTGGCACGCGGCGCCTGTCCCGGGAGAAAGCCGCCCGTCAGCAGACCATAGAAAACAGGAAGCAATGGAGACTTCTCAGGAGCCTGCTGAGGCAGAAAGCGATGTATCAGATTCGACAGGCATTCATGAAGAGCCCGCAGCTCCGGCAGAAAGCATTCATGAAGAGCCGGAGCCGGAAATAGACGCACAGAGAATGGAACACGATCTGGATGCAATTGATACGTTTTACACGTACAGCCAGAAGAATGAGGAGTTTCAGAAGGTCCTGAATAAAGAGTATGACCGCATTCGGAAAGACGCACCTGCGGGAGTGTCAAAACATCTTGATGATTCTCGTTCGGCGGAGCCGTACAGTGAACCAGAAGCATCTCCGGAAGAGACGCTTCATAAACTGGAAGAACTTGCAAAGAAAGCGCAGTCTGTAACAGCAGCTTCTTCGCGCGCAGCAGAAGCTGCAAGCGAAATGTACAGCACAGACGAGCAGGATGATGCCGGGGAGCGGAACGAAGAAAGCAATTCTGCAGACCGTGCGGACGGGCAGGGAAACGAATCACTGAAGAAGCCGTCGGAAGAAGAGAAACGCGCAGCTATGCGAGAGCGCGCCGCAACGGTGCAGGATGTACTGGACAGCCAGGACGCAGCCGCAGATCCGGAAAAATCAGGCCATGCGGGCGGGGCGGCAGAACCTGCATCTTCCGGAGCGGATATGGATTATGTCTTTAATCCGGCAGAGGAAACAGCTGCTGCAGCGAAAAAAAAGAAAAAACACCGACGCCATATCGGCCTGAAAATATTTGTTGCGATTGTCATTGTATTGATTATTGTAGAAGCCGGATTTCTGATTCTGCGCAGATTTGCTCCAGACAGCGTAATCAGTATTCAGCTGGAGAAGTTCTTTATGCACATCGCAGATGTGATTTACAGTCACTTCGGATAGAAAAAATGGATGCTGCCCCTGATTTTTATGAAAGGAGAGCGTTGTGAAAGTAGAAAAGGCAAAAAAATCCCGGGGAGGAGGAAAAGGCGCGGTCATTCTGCTCATTATCCTTGCAGTGATTGCATTGTTCTCTCTCCTGGTGAACTTCATCACGGACTGGATGTGGTTTTCAGAAATGGGATACGTCAGTGTATTCCTGAAGAAACTGAAGACAGAGCTGATCATTGGCATTCCGCTTTTTGCGGTTTTGGTCCTGCTGATTGACCTCTATCTTCACCGGATGAAGAAAAATTATTTTAATAAAATTGTTTCAAACGAAGTCACAGATGAGAAGAAACTGAGCGTTTACACAAGGATTGTTGTGGCCATATTCTCACTGATTATCGCCGTATATACAGCGACTCACCTGTGGTTCGGCTCTCTTCAGTTCGGTCACGCGACCAGAGTTAAACTGAAAGATCCGCTATTCCATCTGGATATTTCGTTCTACTTGTTTAAACTGGATTTTCTGAAGCAGCTGAATGATATCTTTATTGTCGTGGTGCTGCTCATTATCCTGATGAGCGTAATCTACTACGTGATCCTGCTGGCAGTGCACAGCCCGGAGGTGTTTGAGCGCACGCAGACAGGAGAGCAGCAGACAGGCGGAAACGCATTTGCCAACTTCGCGAACGGATTTATAAATGGAAACCGTGTGCCGCGTCCGAATACGCGTCTTGACCGCGGCAATCTCTCCGGTCTTGTCTCGGTCGCGTCAGGACAGCTGACCGTTCTATGCGTCATCTTTTTCCTGATGCTTGCCGCAGCATTTTTCCTCCGTCAGTTTGATCTGCTTCACTCACACACGGGTGTGGTCTATGGCGCCGGATTTACGGATATTCATGTACGTCTGTGGGTGCTTCGCATCCTGATGGTTCTCTCTGTCGCCGGAGCTGTTTTCGCAGTGCACTTTATTCATAAACATCAGATGCGAAAGATTCTCTGGGTGCCGGTGATCATGCTGATTGTGGCCGGCGCCGGCGCAGGTGCGGCTGCAGTGGTGCAGAATCTGGTCGTTTCCCCGGATGAGCTGAATAAGGAAACCCCGTATTTACAGCGGAATATTAAATACACACAGAACGCTTACGATCTGAAAAATGTGCAGGTTAAGAAGTTTGCCGCAGATGAGAATCTGAATTCAGACGACATCAAGAATAACAGCCAGACAGTCTCCAATATCCGAATCAACGATTATGATCCGGTGAAGACTTTCTATAACCAGACACAGAGTATCCGTCAGTATTACACCTTTAACGATGTAGACGTGGACCGTTACGATCTGAATAATAAGCTGACGCAGACCTATCTGTCTGTCCGTGAAATTGATGAGAATAAAATCAGCGATACATGGCTGAACCGTCATCTGAAATACACCCACGGATACGGGTACACGATGTCGCAGGTAAATGCCGTTACGTCAAGCGGACAGCCTGATGTAGTCGTAAAGAATATTCCTCCGGAATCAAAAGTTTCCGGCATCAGCATTAAGCAGCCGCGCATTTACTTCGGCGAAATGACAAATGATTACTCCCTGGTCAATACCAAGGAAGATGAATTTGACTATCCGGACGGAACACAGAACCGTTATACGCGTTATAAAGGATCGGCGGGAATCCGTCTGAATCCGTTCGCGAGGATCATGTTCGCAATCCGGGAGAAGAGTCTGAAGCTGCTTGTATCGACAAATCTTACGAGCAAGTCGAAAATCATCATCTACAGAAATGTTGAAAGCCGTGTAAAGAAGATTATGCCGTACCTTAAGTACGAGAATGATCCGTACGCGGTAACGGCGAACGGACGCCTGTACTGGATCGTAGATGCTTATACGACAAGCACCAACTATCCGTATTCGCAGCCGTACAGCGGAAGAACGGGAACGTCCAATTACATTCGCAATTCCGTCAAAGTTGTTGTGGATGCATATAATGGAACGGTGAATTTCTATGTGATGGATAAGGACGAACCGATCGCGCGGACCTATCAGAAGATCTATCCAAAATTGTTTAAGGATTTTGATCAGATGCCGGCAGCGCTGAGACAGCATATCCGTTATCCTAATGACTTCTTTGAGATTCAGGCAAAGATTTACAGCCGCTATCACATGAGCAATGTGCGTGTATTCTACCAGGATGAGGACCGCTGGTCGATCGCAGATGAGATTTACGGAACCAAGCAGCAGGAGATGACGCCGAATTATTATATCGTTAATCTTCCGGGAGAAAAGGACGCGGAATTTATCAATTCCATCCCATTCACGCCGAAGTCCAAGCAGAACATGACGGCTCTGATGATCGCGCGTAATGACGGGAAGAATTACGGCAAACTGCTGCTTTATGAGTTCCCGAAGAGCAAAACTGTATACGGACCGATGCAGGTTGAGGCGCAGATCGACCAGAACACGGAGATTTCCCAGGATTTCTCACTCTGGAGTTCTGCCGGATCGCAGTACAGCCGCGGAAACCTGTTCGTCATTCCGATCAAAGATTCGCTGCTTTACGTAGAGCCGGTCTATCTGGAAGCGTCCAATTCAGCGATTCCGGAAGTGAAACGTGTAATCGTGGTCTACGGGGATAAGATCGCATATGAGAGCACACTGGGCGATGCGCTGCAGGAACTGTTCGGAGACAACGGCGGAGCGGATACGTCCAAGTCCGTCAAAAAGAACGGCAAGAAGAATAAGTCGCAGATGGATTACATCCGGGAGGCGCAGAAGGCTTATGATGAGGGCCAGAGTGCGCTGAAAGAGGGCGACTGGGCCGGATACGGAAAACAGATGGATGCGCTGAAGGAAGCGCTGGATCACCTGAAATAAGCGGTGTTACTTTAGAATCTTACGCAGGGGAAAACTCACAGAGGTCTTTTCCCTGCGTACAGAGATATATTGGAGAACTTGTAAAATACTTCATCAGAGAATTTGGAGGAAGACAGATGTTTGCATTTGATACAGACAAGATGCTGTTCACGATTACACCGGAGCAGCATACAAAGGAAAGCATCACAGAAATTCTGAACGCACATCCGGAGGTAGAATATGTGTCGATGGTCGGCATTGATATCGGAGGACATGATACCGATGAAAAGATACCCGTTCAGCTGTTCCTGAAGGACATTGACGACATGCTTGAAAACGGCGTGCAGACAGACGGATCCAGCGTTGTGCTTCCTAAGATCGCCGATCTCGGAAATGCAAAGGTATGCATCATTCCGGACAAATCGGTAAACTGGTATGTGGACTACAACTACAGAAACATCTGTCACAGTGTCGGCGACCTTCCGGTTGGAACGCTCCGCATTCCGTGCTTCCTGATTCACAATGACGATTTTTACTGCGGATCCCGCTCTGTGCTGAAAAAGGCAGTAAACTACTTCAAAGAGCAGATCATGGAAGAGATCAAGGCGCATCCGTATGTGCTCCAGTATATTGATGGAATCAACAGCCCGGATGAGATCGATCATCTTACGATTACAAGCGCAACAGAGCTTGAATTCTGGGTAAAGACTCCGGATGACAAGGGCGACCGCGAGCAGCTGTTCACCGCACAGGTGCTGAAAGAACAGTACTGGAAGAGAACGTACGGAGATGTCCGCACGGCTCTGGAGGAGACGCTGCGCATCCTGGATCATTATGGATTCAATATTGAGATGGGCCATAAGGAAGTCGGCGGAGTCAAAGCGCAGATGGGAAATACCGGTCATTACGACCATGTCATGGAACAGCTCGAGATCGACTGGCGTTTCACAGATGCTATGCAGGCTGCTGATAACGAGAATCAGATTAAATACGTTGTCCGCGATATCTTTACTCAGCATGGACTGGATGTTACCTTTATGGCCAAACCGTTCGAAGGCGTTGCCGGAAGCGGAGAACACACGCATATCGGCCTTGCGGCTGTACTGAAAAACGGAAAAACAGTCAGCATGTTCGCTCCTGCTGACATGAAGAAGGATTTCATGAGCCCGATCGGATTTGGCGCGTTAATGGGAATCTTGAAGAACTATGAAGTTCTGAATCCGTTTATCAGTGCTTCCAACGATGCGCTGAACCGCCTGAAGCCTGGTTATGAAGCGCCGGTCTGCATCGTTACTTCACTTGGTAAAAGCGTAGAGGAGCCGTCCCGCAACCGCACCGTACTGGTCGGACTGATCAGAGATGCAAAGAAGCCGCTGGCAACACGTTTTGAACTCCGTGCGCCGAATCCGAAGAGTAATACTTATCTGGTGCTGGCAGCATCTTACCTGGCATGCATCGACGGCATCCACGCAGCTCTTTCCCTTGAGAAGACTCCGGCTGAACTGGAGAAATCTTTGTCGAAAACCTGCGGCGAAGAAGACTTCTACCTGGAAAAGAACCGCGCGTACAGAAGTGAAGAGGATGTGTTTGAATCCTTCACAGAAGAGGAGCGCAACCGTCAGTTCGGCAGAGCGCCGGCAACGGTATGGCAGAACCTGAAGGCATTCGATCTGTATCCGGACAAAATGAAGATCTATGAGAATAATGACGTGTTCCCGAAGCTGATCATCGCGTCCTACAGAGAAGCAATCCTGGCGCAGTGGAAAACAGAACTTCATGACCGCCTGATTCCGTCTGTCATGGAGTTTGTACGCGGCTGCAAGCGTCTGCATAACTATGAGGACTTCACGGATTATGACGTGAAGAACTGGAATGAGATCGATGCGCTGCGTCATGAACTGGCGAAGGACACCATTACAGAGAAAGCCCTGCTCAGCAGAACCAAGCAGGCTCTTGACGATAATCTGTATGACGTGGCTTCAGATCTTCAGCTTGAGGTCAAGGCAAAGAAAGAGAAGCTGACCGGCCTGTATGAAAACTATAAGAAAAACCTTCTGTAGATTCACGTTCATCGCGGGTTTGCGGAATGTTATATAAAGCTGCAGAAAAAGCGGCGGAATGGAGAGAACTATGTTAGATATTAAAAGAATCAGAGAGAATTTTGATGAAGTCAAAGAACGAATCGAATTCAGAGGCAAGGGAGATTTTGGACTGGACCATGTACGCGAGCTGGATGAGCAGCGCCGCGAGGTTCTGGCGAAGGTCGAAGCGATGAAGAACCGTCAGAATACGGTATCCCGTCAGATTCCTGAGCTGAAGAAAAAGGGCGAGGACGCGACAGAAATCCTGGCTGAGATGAAGTCTCTTTCAGCAGAGATCAAAACACTTGATAAGGAAGTGGCTTCCATTGAAGCAGAGTTGAAAGACGCGCTTCTTTCCATTCCGAATACCCCGAATGAGAAGGTTCCTGCCGGAGCTGATGACACAGAAAACGTAGAGATGCGCAAGTTCATGGAGCCGACGACTTTTGATTTTGAGCCGAAGGCACACTGGGATCTGGGCACAGACCTGGATATTCTGGATTTTGACCGCGGATCCAAGCTGTCCGGAGCAAGATTCACTGTATATAAAGATATGGGGGCAAAGCTGGAGCGCGCACTGATCAACTTCATGCTTGACACTCACGAGAAACAGGGCTACCGTGAAATTATTCCGCCGTTTATTGTCGGCCGTCAGGCGATGATCGGCACGAGCCAGCTGCCGAAGTTCGAGGATGATATGTTTGCGGTTCCGCAGAAGGACGCATTCCTGATTCCGACTGCAGAAGTTCCGCTGACCAACCTGAGAAGCGGAGAGATCATTCCGGAGGCAGAACTGCCGCTCTATTATACCGCGTATACGCCATGCTTCCGCGCAGAGGCAGGCTCCGCAGGAAGAGATACGCGCGGAATCATCCGTCAGCATCAGTTCAACAAAGTGGAAATGGTCAAGGTGGTAAAGCCGGAGACTTCCTGGGATGAACTGGAAAAACTGACCGCAAACGCAGAAGAGATTCTGCAGGCTCTGAAGCTGCCGTATCACGTTGTGAGACTCTGCTCCGGAGACCTGGGATTCGGCTCCTCCATGACTTATGATATCGAGGTCTGGATGCCGAGCTACAATCGCTACGTCGAGATTTCCTCCTGTTCCAACATGATCGACTTCCAGGCGAGAAGAATGAACATGCGCTTCAGAAGAGAAGAGGGCGGAAAGCCGGAGTTTGTTCATACGCTGAACGGATCTGGACTTGCTGCAGGCAGAACCACTGCAGCCGTTCTGGAAAACTATCAGCAGGCGGACGGATCCGTTGTGATTCCGGAAGTGCTGAGGCCGTATCTTGGAGGAAAGGACAGAATCGTTCCAAAGAAATAAGGGTTAACAGATTACAGACAGAGGTGTTACGTTGAAGACATTCCGCAGGATATTCAGTAAAGTCATCAGCTTGATTTTTAACAGGCTGACCGTTGTGGTCGCAGCGATTGCCGTGCAGCTGGCGTACTTTATACTGCTTGTCCTGCGGCTTTCTGCATATGCGCACTGGGTCAACGTCTCTTTCAGGACGCTGACGATTCTGATGATTATTTACATCATCTGGAAGGACGGCAATCCGGCATATAAAATCGGATGGATCGTGTTTATGGCGCTGTTTCCGGAAGTCGGAGCGGTCTTGTTCATTGTCTTTGGCGGAAGAATGCCGAGCCGGGGGATCCGGAAGCGCCTGGATCATCAGGAGGCTCTGCACCGCAATGATTTTCTGCAGGTTGAGCCGCTCGATCTGGTGGGTGAGAACAGGGAGCGGAGCACAGCGCGGTATGTGGCTGAACATGGCGCATATCCGCTCTGGGACCATACGCAGAGCAAGTACTATCCGGTCGGAGAGAAACTGTTCACAGATATGATGGAGGATCTGAAACGCGCGGAGCATTTTGTTTTTATTGAATACTTCATTATCTCCAAAGGAACGCTCTGGGATGAAATGTTTCAGATTCTGAAGAAAAAGGCGGAGCAGGGAGTGGATATCCGTATTATTTACGATGATGTCGGAAGTATGCACAAGCTGCCGCGCCATTTCTCCCGCGAGCTTAATGCGGCCGGGATACGAGTCATGGATTTCAACACGATGAAACCTCTTCCGTCTTTGGTTTACAATAACCGGGATCACCGTAAAATCATGGTGATTGACGGTTATATCGGCTACAGCGGCGGCGTAAATATTGCAGATGAGTATGCCAACCGCATTGTACGTTTTGGGCACTGGAAAGACAGCGGCACGCGTCTGGAGGGAGAAGCCGTCTGGAATTATACCGTCATGTTCCTGAACATGTGGCACGCATTCCGCGGAAGCGATGAGGATTACAGAGCTTACAGCCCGCACACCTGGCACCCCGGTGAATTCGAATCGGACGGTGAGGTGCAGCCGTTTTCCGACAGTCCTCTGGATGATGAGAACGTCGGCGAAAATGTTTACTTTGAAATGCTGAATCAGGCACAGGAATATGTTTATATTTTCACACCGTATCTGATTCTGGATAATGAGATGGAAACCGCGCTGAAACTGGCGGCCAAAAGAGGGGTGGACGTCCGTCTCGTAATTCCGGGCATTCCGGATAAGCCTCTTGTCTATGCCATGTCGCTGTCCTTTGTCGCGCCTTTGATCCAGGCTGGCGTAAAAGTATATAAGTACACGCCGGGATTTATCCACGCAAAAAGTTTTCTGTGCGACGGAAAACTCGCCGCGGTCGGGACAATCAATATGGATTACCGCAGTTTCTTCCTGCATTTTGAGAACAGCACGCTTCTTTATCATACAGAATCGCTGGACACGCTGTACAGAGACTGCATCGACACGTTCCGAAGAAGCGCAATCGTCACGCCGGACAGCCTGAAAAAGCACAGAATCGGCGCCATGATCGGATTCTTCATGCGCATTTTTACTCCATTGTTCTAGCGGACACGCACCGTGGGACAAAATCAGAACAGGCAAGGAGCAATGAGATGATGAATAAGTTGAACAGCAGCCATCTGCACAGTTTCCTGCGCAAGTATGCCGGGCAGGATCCAGTGCGCTTTCATATGCCTGGACATAAGGGCGCACGCCTCTATAAACAATACGGATACCGGGATTTTTTGCAGAATTTCATGGCGTATGACATCACAGAAATACCTGGTGCCGATGATCTGTTTCAGCCGGAAGGTGTGCTCAGAGACCTGGGCGAGCGATACCGAAAACTGTATCAGTGCCGCGCATCTTTTCCGCTGGTGAACGGAAGCAGCTGCGGCTTAATTGCCGCGGTGCTGTCCGCTGCGGACAGGGGATCAGAGATCATTATTGCGCGGAACTGTCATAAATCCGTGTATAATGCGGTAGAACTGGCGGGTGCGGAAGCGGTATATGTGTACCCGGAACTGGTCCCAGGCTGGGGAATTTCCGGCGGGACAAGTGCAGAGGAGATCGACAAAGCGTTTCAGCAGCATCCTGATGCTGCTGCGGTCGTGATCACAAGTCCCAATTATTATGGAATTCAGAGCCGGATCAGCTCAATCGCAGAAGCCGCGCACCGGCACGGCGCAGTTTTGATCGTTGACCAGGCGCATGGCGCGCACCTTCCGTTTTTTCAGGCGTTAAAGGATCAGGGAGAAGATGTGGACTTCCAGTGTCAGAGCGCAGAGGCGCAGGGAGCAGATATCGTCGTGTCCAGTCTGCATAAGACGATGGCATCGCTTGGGCAGACGGCCCTGCTGAATGTCTGTTCAGAACGGATCTGTCTGGATGATCTGGAGCAGGCGCTGCAGAAGACACAGACCAGCAGTCCGTCTTATCTTCTGATGGATTCTATGGATATTAACGCCGATCTCCTGGAACATCACGGGAAGGCGTGTATCCGTGAATGGAATAAACAGATCCGCAGATTCTATAAAGAAGCAGAAAAGATTCCGGGGCTGGAAGTGATGAAAGATCCGATGATGGATCAGACAAAACTGAATCTGAGCATGCGCCGTCTGGGTTTGGATGCATCGCAGCTGCAGAATGCACTTATTCAGAAGGGGATCTGGCCGGAAATGGCCTGCGGAGATATCGTCATGTGCCTGACCGGAATGGGGTCTGTATGGGAAGATGAAGAGGCTCTTCTGCGTGCATTGTATGGTGTGTCGGAACAATACAGAAAAACAGAAACGAGTGTTCATTCTGATGGAATTGTAGATTCTATACAAACCAATATGAATAATGGGTGCGCCTGTATACAAAATGTACGCAAAAAAGAACAACGTCCGGATTTCTTTCATTTAAAGAAGGCGCATCGTGGAAAAGAGAGAAAAAAAGTGCCAATACAGGAAGCGGAAGGAAGAGTCTGTGCTTCGCCGCTGATTCCGTATCCCCCTGGAATTCCAACGATTTGCAGGGGCGAAATATTTACTGAAGAAGTCATTTTATATCTGTTAGAAAGAAAGCGCAGAGGAGAAGAAGTGCAGGGAATGGATCCCGGGGAACGGGTTTTTGTATTTCTTTAGAATGACAAGTGAATGTTTCGGGTGTATACTGTAGACGTATGGTTATAAAGGAATAATTCTATATATTCAAGAAAGGAAGGTTTCAGAGAGATGAGTTCATATGCAAAGCATTTGCATAGCATTAATGCTGGCCATTATAAGAACACGGCAGCATGTGAAACCGAAGTCATGCCTGTGCCGGATGTGGTGAAGATACCTTTGTCCCAGCACATCGGAAAACCTTGTGATCCTCTGGTCAAGAAGGGTGACGAAGTAAAGGTCGGGCAGCTGATCGGTGATACAGATGCATTTGTAAGTGCGCCGATTCACTCAAGTGTCTCCGGAACAGTGACAGGTATTGACAAGTATCGTTCTGCCAACGGAGGCTACGACACACGTGTCGTAATTGAAACAGACAAAAAGCAGACACCGTGGGAAGGCATCAAGAAGCCGGAACTGACTGATTTCCAGAGTTTTGTCAAAGCAGTCAGAGACAGCGGCCTTGCCGGAATGGGAGGAGCGTCCTTCCCGGCGCATGTAAAATTTAATCCAAAGAATCTGGATGAGGTTGACACGCTGATTGTCAATGGTGCGGAGTGTGAGCCGTTCATTACTTCTGACCACAGAACCATGCTGGAGGCAACGCAGGATATTATTGACGGCGCGCTGACCATCATGAAGTACATGGGCATGAAGCAGGGCTTCATCGGCATCGAGGACAACAAGCAGGACGCAATCGCAAAGCTGAACAAAATGCTCAGCGAGCAGCATGTTGAGAACCTGAAGACATTCCCGCTCCAGGCGAAATACCCGAAGGGCGCTGAGCGTGTCCTGATCTATGAGGTAACCGGAAGAAGAGTGGATGCAGGAATGCTTCCTGCAGACGCCGGCGTTGTCGTATCCAACGTATCTTCTGTTGCGTTCCTTGGTCAGTATTTCCGCGATGGAATGCCTCTGATCAAGAGAAGAGTTACCGTTGACGGAAATGCAGTTGCCAATCCGAAAAACGTCATGGCGCTGTTCGGAACGTCTGTCAAGGATCTGGTTGCATTCTGCGGCGGATATAAGAAACCGCCTAAGAAGATCATCATGGGCGGACCGATGATGGGACGCGCCACGATTTCAGATGAAGTTTCCATCATTAAGAATAATAACGCAATCCTCTGTTTTGACGCAGAGCAGGCGTATATTCCGGAAGAGACGGCATGCATCAACTGCGGCAGATGCCACGCTGCGTGTCCGTTCAACCTGGCCCCGATGAAGTTTGCGGATGCTTATAAGCACAAGGACGTTGAGGCTCTGCAGGAACTGCAGATTATGCAGTGCATGAACTGCGGAAGCTGCTCATTCGTATGTCCTGCACGCCGTCCGCTCGCTTTCATGAATACATTGGCCAAGGGTCTTGTAAAGGAGGCAGGGAAGAAATAATGGATAATAAAGTACAGCTCGGAACTTTGTCGATGAACTCTTCTCCACATATTGTGACGAAGCTGGACACGGCAAAAACGATGAAACTCGTTCTGCTGGCGCTGCTGCCGGCATTCTGTGTCAGCATCTATGTATTCGGACCGCGTGTCATCGCACTGACAGCAGTGTGTGTGATTGCAAGCGTTTTCTTTGAGTGGGCTTATGAAAAGCTCATGAAGAGACCGATTACGATTGCTGATTTCTCTGCCTGTGTGACAGGTGTACTTCTGGCATTCAACCTGCCGTCTTCCTTCCCGTTCTGGATGGCTGTGATCGGCAGTTTCGTTTCCATTGTAATCGTCAAGCAGCTGTTCGGCGGAATTGGTAAGAACTTTGCCAACCCTGCGATTGTAGGACGTATTGTACTGATGCTGTCCTTCACATCACAGATGACGACATGGCCGACTCCGCGCGGAGTAGACGGAACAACCGGCGCTACACCGCTGGCACTGATGGAAAGCGGTCAGCACCTGGCAAACCTGAAAGCGATGTTCCTTGGAACAACTGGAGGCTGCCTTGGTGAAGTCAGTGCGCTGGCACTTCTGATCGGCGGGATCTTCCTGATTGCCAAGAAGATCATCGATCCGATTATCCCGTGCTCCGTCATCGGAACAGTGTTCGTATTTTCACTGCTCTATTACGGAATCAAGGGAAGCGACGCAGGCGCTCTGCACATGGCTCTGTATAATATCCTGGCCGGCGGTGTTATGCTTGGTGCGTTCTTCTGCGCAACTGACTATGTAACATCCCCGATCATGAACAATGGTAAGCTGATCTTCGGTATTGGAATCGGATTGTTCACTATGCTGATCCGTCTGTTCTGCAATTATCCGGAAGGAGTATCCTTCTCCATTCTGTTTATGAACCTGTTCGTTCCGCTGATTGACCGAGCAACAATCAAGAGATATTATGCAAGTCTTTATGGAGGTGCGAAGAAATAATGAAGAGTAATGTCTATAAAGAGACCATCGCACCGGTTGTCGTACTGGTAGTCATTTGTCTGATCGTATCTGCGGCTCTGGCTGTTACATACGGAAAGGCAAATCCGGTTATCCAGAAAAACGCGGCAGCAGCTGCGAACAAGTCCAGAGAGGAACTTCTGCCAAAGGCAGATGGCTTCAAGGAATATAAAGGCAAGAAAGTCGTTCTGGAAGCCAAGAAGGTCTATGTAACAGAAGCATACACAGCAACCAATAATACCGGCGAAGTCATCACCGTAGTTACGAACTCCTTCGGAGGACCGCTGACGATGATGGTCGGTATTGATAACACAGGTGCGATCACCAACGTTAAAGTTACGAATCACTCCGATACACCTGGTGTCGGTACCAAGAACTGGAACACCAAGACCAGCATGGTTGTCAATCCTTACAAGGGTGTGACAAAACTGAATTCCACCAATGTCAAGGATGGACAGATTAAGTACGTCTCCGGAGCATCCGTAACCGGTGAAGCGCTGCATAAGGGTGTTTACTGTGCACTCCAGCAGGCAAAGAGCATGGGAGGTGCTAAGTAATGGATAAGAAAGGCAGACTGCATTATCTGACCGATGGCATCATTAAGGAAAACCCGGTATTGGTCCTGATCTTAGGTACATGTCCGACACTGGCGACAACATCATCGGCACTGAATGGTATCGGAATGGGTGTATCCACAACCGCTGTTCTGATCCTTTCCAACATGGTAATTTCAGCAATCAGAAACATCGTTCCGGATAAAGTAAGAATTCCGTGCTACATTGTAGTCATTTCCGGATTTGTAACGGTGGTACAGCTTCTGATGCAGGCATACACGCCGGCGCTGTATTCCGCGCTGGGACTGTATATCCCGCTGATCGTAGTAAACTGTATCATCCTGGGACGTGCGGAGATGTTTGCGAATAAGCATAACGTATTCGACTCTATGCTTGATGGTATCGGAATGGGAATCGGATTCACATTCACACTGGTCATCATGGGTTCTGTACGTGAAATTCTGGGATCCGGCACTTGGTTTGGTCTTCAGATCATTCCTAAGTCTGTTCCGGGAATGTCTATCTTTACACTGGCATCCGGCGGATTCTTTGTTTACGGCTGCGTCATGGCTGCAGTAAACTACTTCACAAGAGACAAGAGCAAGATCCGCAAGGAAGTCGGCGAGACAGACCTGTTCCAGGAAGCACAGGATCTGAAGAAGAAGGAGGCATAGGGTTATGATAAAGTCATTAATCGTTATCTTTATCAGTATGATACTGATTAACAACTACCCTCTGTCGCAGTTCCTGGGTATCTGTTCCTTCCTCGGAGTTTCCAAAGAGCTGGACTCTGCAAAGGGAATGGGATACGCGGTAATCTTTGTTATGGTTGTCGCTACACTGGCGACCTGGCCGCTGCAGCAGCTGCTGGACGCATTTGGACTGGGATATCTGCAGACCGTTGTATTCATTCTGGTCATTGCATTCCTGGTACAGCTGATTGAGATGTTCATGAAGAAGAATATGCCGGCCCTGTACACAGCATTGGGTGTATTCCTTCCGCTGATCACAACCAACTGCGCAGTGCTCGGTGTCTGCATTTCCAACATCACCAACGGATACAACTTCATCGAGTCCATCGTTGATGCACTGGGCGGAGGTGTCGGATATCTGTTCGCCATGGTTCTCATGGCTGGTGTTAGAACCAAGCTGGTCGACGAGGAGAACTTCCCGGTTTCCTTCCGCGGAGTACCGATCATTCTGATAACATCATCGATCATGTCCCTGGCCTTCATGGGCTTCAGCGGCATGTTCTCATAAGGAGGCAGACTAGATGAGTATAGCAATTCCTATTATTCTGGTCGTTGCAATCGGATTCGTAGCATCCATTTGTCTGACCTACGCATCCAGAGTATTTGCGGTTGAGGTTGATGAGACTGCGGTTAAGATCCGTGAGGAGCTTCCGGGCGCAAACTGCGGCGGATGCGGATACGCAGGATGCGACGACTATGCGAACGCACTCGCTGCTGACCACTCTGTTCCGTGCACAAAATGTGCGGTCGGAGGAGCTGCAGTAGCAGAAAAACTTGCAGAGATCCTCGGCGTAAGCGCCGGAGACGGAGATCGTCAGGTTGCGGTCGTTATGTGCAACGGCACATCAGAAGCATCAAAGAAAGTCATGGAGTATAAGGGAATCAAAACCTGCAAAGCAGCAAAATCCATTTTCGGCGGCATCAATGCATGCCCGTTCGGATGCCTGGGATTCGGCGACTGCGAAGCAGCATGTCAGTTCGATTCCATTCATGTTCGCGACGGCGTCGCCTGGGTAAACAGAGACACCTGCACAAGCTGCGGAGCATGTGTAAAGGCATGCCCGAACGGTCTGATCAGACTGGCGCCGGAGAAGAACGTTGTGTTTGTCCGCTGCCATAATACAGAGAAGGCAAAGGATGCAATGCAGGCATGCAAGAACGCCTGCATCGGCTGCAAGAAGTGTGAGAGCGTCTGCAAGTTTGACGCAGTTCACGTAAACAACAACCTGTCTTACATTGATCCTGACAAGTGCAAGAACTGCGGAATGTGTGAGAAGGTATGCCCGACCGGAAACATCATTAATATGAGACTGGTCAAGAATGCGGCAAAGAAAAAAGCTGCTGCAGCTGTACCGGCGCCAAAGAAACCAGAAGCTGAAGGTGCACAGCCAAACGCTTAGTTCATTCAGGGAACAGGAGAATCAGAAGCTTCTTCTGTTCCCTTTTTCGCTATTGCAAATAGATATGTATAGGTGAGGAATACCGTGGATATTAAAAAGGATAAGAAGATTAAAGTTATCGGCCACAAAAATCCGGACACAGATTCGATCTGCTCCGTGCTTGCGTATGCCAATCTGAAGAACAAGCTGGATGAGGGGAAGTATGAAGCATGCCGCGCAGGCGAAATCAGTGCAGAGACTCAGTACGTTCTGGATCGTTTTGGTGTAGAAGCGCCAAAGGCCTGCTTTGATGTCAGCAGCAAGGTAGAAGACCTGGATGTAGCGGATGTTCCGGGAATTGCGCCGGAGGCGAGCATGCGCGAAGCATGGAACGCGATGCGCGATTCCGGATTTACCACGCAGCCGGTTACTGATACAGAGGGTAAACTTGCCGGTGTAGTTACACTGAATGACCTGGCAAAGAATAACATGGACGCCCTTGACGCGTACGTTTTGTCGAGAGAGAAAACACCGGTTCAGAACATTGTTGATGTCCTGGAGGGCGAGGTTGTAACCGGAGACAAAGAGAAGATCCTGACCAAGGGAAAAGTCCTGGTTGGCGCCGGCACTCCGGATGCCTTTGAAAACACACTGTTCGAGGGCGATATTGTCATGGTTGCTAACCGCGTGGACGCACAGGTTGCGGCGCTGAATATGGGCGTACAGGTTCTGATTGTATGCCTGGGTGCAGAGGTTTCCAAGTCTGTCGCGGAACTGGGAGAAGCCAAGGGCTGCATCATCATCAAGACGAAGTTTGATACATTTGCCGCAGCTCGCCTGATTATGCAGGCTGTTCCGGTCAAGAACATGATGACGCCGGCTGAAAATGTGCGTTCTTTCACACCGGAGACTCCGGCTGCGGATGTCAAGGCCGCAATGGAAGGAACACGCCACATTCACTTCCCTGTCCTGGATGAGGACGGAACATATATCGGTTTGATCAGCCGCAGAAATCTGGATGTTCAGGAACGCGAGCAGCTGATTCTGGTCGATCATCAGGAGACGACACAGTGTGTGGACGGCCTTGCAGACGCTAAGATTACCGAGGTTGTAGATCATCATAAGATCGGTGACATCCAGACGAACGATCCGATTTTCTTCCGCTGTGAGCCGGTCGGATGCTCTGCGACAATCGTCACATCTCTGTATGAGGAAAACGGTGTTGAGATTGAACCGACAATCGCAGGTCTGCTGCTGAGCGCACTTCTGTCTGATACACTGCTGTTCCGTTCGCCGACATGCACAGACCGTGATGTTGCGACAGGAAAGAAACTGGCAGAGATCGCGGGAATCGATCCGGAAGAGCTGGCTGAGCACATGTTTGAGGCTGGTGAGAACCTGGAAGGGAAATCTGCAGAAGATATCTGCTATCAGGATTTCAAGATTTTCGAACACGGTGGTGTACGTTTTGGCGTAGGTCAGGCAAGTTTTATGAGCAGTGCCAATATGAAAAAGGCAGAGGACATGCTGCTGGACTACCTGCCGGACACACTGGCTAAGGACGGCACTTCTATGGTCTTCTTTATGCTGACCAGTGTAAAGGATCAGAGCAGCCGCATGATTTATGCCGGAGATGCCGCAGAGAAGACTCTGGAGTCTGGATTTGATGCAAGTGCAGCAGATGATCAGGAGCCGGGCATTCTGCTTCCGGGCGTAGTCAGCAGAAAGAAACAGCTGATCCCGAACATCCTGCGTGTACTGGATAAATAAGAATCTTTTTTTCATCAGGAATGGTGAAGACGGATATTAGATAAGCAGCCGCATCCATGGCTATTCGTCGTGGATGCGGCTGCTTCTTTATACATTCCGCAGAACCAATGTGCCGATTCGGCAGGTCTCTGAATATGTGCGGTCACCATATCTGCATTACAGCGGAGCCGTCATGACCTGGAGAAATTTACGGTCTTCCTTGTGCAGGTGCGGGAGCAGCGCGTCTTCAACGCGTCGGTGATACGCGTTGATCCAGTCCAGCTCTTCCTGTGTGAGCAGGTCCGTATTGATCGCGCTGCGCTCATACGGGCAAAGCGTAAGTGTTTCAAAATAGCGGTCGGAAACGGTTTCTGCGCGGCAGAGCAGCTCGTTCTCGATGCGGACGCCGAACTTGCCTTCAAGATAAACGCCTGGTTCATCGGATTGAATCATTCCGCTGATCAGCGGACATTCTGTCTTTGGATCGATGATATTCGGGCCTTCATGTACGGAAAGCACATGGCCGATTCCGTGGCTGATGCTGTGGTTGAAATCAAGCCCGGCTTCCCGGAGAGGGGCGCGTGATGTCTGATCCAGGCTGCAGGTTGAATCGGAAGGTCCAAGGTGAGCAGTCGCGAGCGCGATATGCGATTTCAGAACGCGCGTATAGACATCTTTCATTTCCTGCGTCAGTTCTCCCAGAGCGATGGTACGAGTAATATCCGTGGTGCCGGTGATATACTGGCCGCCGCTGTCTACGAGGAGAAACCCTTCAGGGCGAAGGACCGTGTCGGTATCTGGAGACGGCATATAATGAACGATTGCTGCATTGCTGCCATAGGCAGAAACGGTCGGAAAACTGAGGTCAAAACAGCCCGGCTTTTCCAGACGACGGCGTTTCAGATAATCTGCTGCATCCATTTCTGTGATGCGGTGGCCGGAAACGGTTGTCTTCAGCCAGTGAATAAATTCAACCATGGCGCAGCCGTCGTAAATCATCGTCTCTTTTTCAGAAGCAATTTCAATATCGTTTTTGATTGCTTTCATGGTATAGACCGGTGTCGGCTGGTCGATGATCATATGGCGTTCCGATGCTGCGCTGAAGACAGATTCGTTGACTTTGTCTGTATCCATCCAGATGATCTGATCCGGAGGGATGCTGCGGAGGGTCTGTTCTATTTCACTGTAGTTTCGTCTCCGAATAAATCCGAGATTGTCGGCCGGTTCTTTTGCGTTGTTATGATCATCGCTGAGTTCCGCACCCGGGAGTAAAAACAGCTGGTCAAGCTGATCCGGATCGGTGCTGATCAGCAGGTATGCATAGAAAACTGGTGTACAGGGAATGTCTGCACCGCGCAGGTTGGTGTACCAGGCGATTTCGGTCAAATCGGAGAGCAGCAGCCAGTCTGCTCCGGTCTCTACCATTTCGCTCATGATCCGTCTGCGTTTTCTTGCAGATGGCATTCCGGATGAGGCTGACGGGATTCTGAACAGCGCAGAACTGTTCAGCTCAGGACGATCCGTCCAGACAGCGCTGATCAGATCGACATTCTTTTTGATCGTTACGCCCATCGGGGACAGCTGCTGATCCCAGACGCCTGCGATTTTTGCACTGACTGTCCGTCCGTCATACGCAAGTGTCATGCGGCGTCTTTTTCTGACCAGGGAGCGGAGCAGTCCGAGTACAGTTGGAACCCCTTTTTCACCGATTTTCATCAGCGTGATGCCTGAATCTGCAAGCTGCTGTTCGGCCTGCAGGAAGAACCTGCCGTCTGTCCACAGCCATGCGTCTTCCTGAGAGATCAGCATCCACGCGGATTCTCCTGTGAATCCGGACAGAAACGCGATGGAGTGAAAGAAGGCATGCGTGAATTCTGAGTTATGCGGGTCTGAGGGCGGGATAAAATACAAATCGATATGCTGCTGTTTCATTTCCTGCTGCAGCGTTTGAATTTCTTCTCTCATTATAATCATTCTCCATTCTGTATTAGATCTTGTTCATTGATGTTCCATGGTGTTTCTGAAGACGGGTCAGCGGAACAGTGCTTTTGGCAGACGCTGATCCACTACCCAGGCGACAATGCCTATGCCTATGCCTGCGCCGATACCGGTAAAAACGAGAATCGGGAAATACAGGAACATCTTAATATTGGAAACCACAAAACTGGCGATAAGAAGCTGGCCGAAGTTATGTGCTACACCGCCTGCCATACTTACGCCGATCATGGAAAACCGGCCGGATTTCTTCAGAAGCGCCATGACGGCGAGACTGACCATTCCTCCTGCAAGGGAATACAGCATGGCGAAGAACCCAGTGAACATGAATCCGGCGAGGCAGATCCGGATCAGATTGATAAAAAAGGCGTACCGCAGATCCAGCTCATACAGTGCGATGATGATAATCAGGTTGGCAAGCCCGAGTTTGACTCCGGGGATGCCGACGTTGACCGGAAGGATTGCCTCAATATAGGAAAAGATCAGCGCAAGCGCCGCAAACATGGCTGAGGCGGTAAGGCGCCGCGTACGCAGCGTATGTTGGTTAGTGGGCGACGGCATCATATTTTCCTCCTTGATCCTGTTTATCTTTGCCGACAATTTCCAGACTGACGCGGTTAGGAAGACATACAATGCTTTCGTTCACGCGGGATATCGGCTTGTGATGCACACAGATCTGGTTTTTACAGCTGGATTCCTTCATTTGCGCCGTTCCGTCCTTTATGATAAACTGATTGAAATGTCCGTTCTGACGGATGGTTACTGTGCGGTTGACTGCCAGGCTGTATTTTCCGTAGATTTTTCCGTCTACAGTGGCCTGAACGTATTTTCCGGTTACATTTCCCCGGATGGAAAGCCAGGAAAACAGGAATCCGACCGCCAGCAGGGCAATCAGAAGCAGAATATCTGCTTTTTTTATGACTTTGAACATATATATAACTCCGGAAAGGGATGCATTCTATGAAAAAGCTGATTACAGTTCTTCTGACGATTGTCATGACTGCAAGCATCATTATACCACAAACTGGCTGCGCATCGCAGAAATCGAACTCGGTTTCCTCGCACACCAAGGAGAGCTATTACTTTGACACGATCTGTAAAATTACGATTTACGATATGTCAGAGAAGAAGGCGGATGATATCATTGCCAAGGCGTTCAAACGCTGCAGTCAGTATGAGAGCATACTGAGCAAGACCAAAAAGGGATCGGATATCTGGAAGATCAACCATGCCGGAGGAAAGCCGGTTCAGGTGCATGCGATTACCGCGCAGCTTGTCCGCGATGGCATCCGGTACGGGGAGGAAACAAACGGGCTGTTCGATATTACAATCGGAAAGGCAGAGGATCTGTATGACTGGCATGCGGAAAAGCATAAGCTGCCGACTGACGCGCAGTTGAGGAATGCGGTGAAATATGTCGGGTATAAGCAGATTCATGTACAGGGCAATACGATCACTATGGGAACGGACAAAGGTGAAATCGACCTGGGCGGACTTGGAAAAGGCTGGATTGCCGATCGTATTGGAGATTATATCGGAAAACTCGGCGCCAAAAGCGCAATCATCAGTCTCGGCGGAAATATTGTCTGCGTCGGGAATAAGAAGGGAAAGCCGTTCCAGATCGGAATTGAAAAGCCGTTCAGTGAAATGAGCGAAATTGTGGGAAGTACAGAAGCGTCGAACCAGACCATAGTAACGTCCGGTATTTACGAACGGTATTTCCGTAAGAACGGTAAACTGTACCATCATATCCTGGAACCGGCGACCGGAAGGCCTGCAGATACCGATATCAGCGGCGTCACGATAATGGCGGAAGACGGACATTCGGTAGACTGCGACGCGATGGCGACGACCTGTCTGCTGCTGGGCAGAAAGAAAGCTCTGAAATTCATTGAGAAAAAGAAGGGTTATGAATGCCTGGTCATTACGAGGAACGGAAAAATATATAAAACAAGCGGATTCCGCTTCAAGAAAGAATCGTAAGCAAGAATATAAGAATCAAGAGGGCGCCGGAAAAGGGCGCCCTCTTTTGTACGCAGATTAAAGATGAAGCATCTTTCTCCACCGGTCGGTCAGTTCTTCTACGGCAGAGTCGATCTCATCCAGAGGAATCTGGTTATAGTAAAACAAAAGTCCGCACTGGCGGGTGCTGCTTTCTGCGGGCAGAGGAAGCACCTTCAGACGCAGCTCTTCTGCAGCGGCGCAGAGTTTTCTGCTGATCGTCTGTACAGATGCGCCGCCGCACAGAGAATCCTGAGAGGCGTCCTCATCGGAGCCCTCCATTGCAAGGATGGATTCAGGCAGGCGCACCGTCAGCGGAATATGAATTCCGGACGTACGGTTCAGCGGAGTGAGAAACTGTCCGCCGCACTGCTCCAGCGCGCGCAGCGCGGTTTTCAGCTTCTGCGCGTATAGTGAACGCAGTTTTTTCAGATGAATGCCGTAGTATCCCCGCTCCATGTACAGGGCGAGCGTCAGCTGCTCCGTTTTGGAACTTGTCTGGTCGTACTGCGACTTGATCTTTTGAAAGATCTCGGCGAGATGTTCGGGAAGAACCATGTAGCTCATGCGGATGGCTGCGAACAGGGTGGAGGAGAACGAACCGAGGTACACGACCGGTGCGTCTGTGCGGAGGCCCTGGAGAGAGGGAATCGGTTTTCCAAAGTACCGCAGCTCACTGTCGTAGTCGTCTTCAATAATCAGGCTGCGGTTTCTTTCAGCCCAGTCGAGGAGCTGATAGCGCCGTCCGATCGGCATGACGCTTCCGGTAGGAAACTGATTGGACGGGTTGACGTAGACGGCAGTGGATACGTTTTCCGGCAGCTGCTCAATGACAATGCCGTCTTTTCTGACCGGGATGGGCATGACGGAATAGCCGCTGTCCCGGAATATCTTCTGTACCGGCTGATAACCAGGATCTTCAGTCGCGATCAGGTGCATATCCATTTCATGGAGGATGCGGGCAAGATGGCTGGTCAGCTGCTGTGTGCCCGCGCTGATGACAATTTGCTGAGGCGTACAGTTCACGCCTCTGGCGTTATAGACATAGCGTGATATTTCTTCGCGCAGCATCGGCTCACCCTGCGGGTCGCCCTCGGAGAGCAGCAGAGCGGGATATTCATTCAGAACCTTTGACATGCATTTCTTCCATTTTACGTAATTGAAGCTGGACAGATCATAACGGAATTTTGGTTCTTTGGTAATAAATTTCTGGAATGTCTGCCGGTGTGCTTCTGCAGACGGGCGGGCCGGTGATGAAGCGCTGCGCAGGTCTTCTGCATAATAGCCGGACTGCGGGCGGTTTGACGCGTATCCTTCTACGACAAGCTGGTTATAGGCGGCCTGTACCGTGGTAATACTGACCGCGAGCTGCGCAGAGAGCGCGCGGAGAGAGGGCAGCTTTTCCCCCGGGCGGATGTTTCCTTCTTCAATGTTCACCTGGAACCAGCGAAATAACTGTGTATACATCGGGTCCTTTGAATTGTGATCCAGGACCAAAGATAAGAGGTTCATATTACAATATCCTCCAAACTGTGTATATAAAAATATTTTATTCTGGGTATTTTTTAGATTACACTGCAGTGTTATTATAATACAAATCGATGATATAGAGAAGGGAGTTATTCAATTATGCAGAATGGAAGAAGAAACAGTAAACTGAACACTCTGGTGCTGACTGCAATGATGATGTGCCTGGTTCTTGTTTCGACCTATTTCTTTAAGATACCGACAATCGCGACCAAGGGCTATGTGCATCTGGGAGACGCGGCGATTTTCCTTTCCGTCATGCTGCTCGGAAAGAAGAACGGAGCAATTGCGGCAGGAGTCGGTTCCTGCCTGTCTGACCTGATTGGCGGATATGCATACTATGCTCCGTGGACACTGGGAACCAAGTTCCTGATGGCGCTGGTTGCCGGTCTGTTCTTGGATTATGCCGCAAAGAAATCTGCGGAAAAAGACAAGCGCCGCCATGTGCTTTCAGCCTTTGAGATTTTTGGCATGATCGTGGGCGGTCTGGTCATGGTTGCCGGATATGCGCTTGCCGCTAAGGTGATGTATGGAACCTGGGCGATTGCATTGGCAAGTGTACCGGAAAACATCGGTCAGTTCAGTGTGGGCATCGTTATTTCAGTCGTTATCGCGACAGCGCTTCAGCACACTCCGGTGCGCCAGTTCTTCACCAGCACAAGTATGTGCGCAAAAAGCGCAAATTAGGGCGTTTCATTCCGCTCCTTTGCGGATAGAATAAAAATATGTATGGGAATCAAAAGAGGCTTTCGGACAGGGGGCCTCTTTTGTGATATGCGTGAAGCCTTATGGCTTTGCCTTTTCGGGAAGGAGATTCCTCGGAACGGATCGCCGGTGTATAGCCGGAGAGGCTGCAGGACTGCAGCGGACATAAGCCCGTTCGGAGGTGAGAAAGGGGAACTGTGGAGATGGAGCATTCGGGTAACGGCATTCATGAACTGGATTATTTTACGATCGGATCATCGATCGGCGGAAATCAGGAATGGTTTCTCGATCCGATGATGCGTCTGGGCGGGTGTGCGGCAGAGACTGCATGCGACAGCGCGATCTGGTTCAGTCTGCATTTTGGTAAATCGTTATATCCCTATGATGTGCATGACCTGAAGAAAAAAGATTACCGGGCATTTGGCGCGGCGATGAAGCCGTACCTTCGTCCGCGTTTTCGGGGAATTGACCGTCTGAGCATCTACCGTGACGGATTTGGCGCGTATCTGCGCCAGCACGGAGAGAACGGCATCCAGATGGAAGAATATCCAGGCAGTGCGCCGACAGAAGCAGCGTTTCAGCGTGTCCGGGAGCAGATAGACGCTGACCTTCCGGTTCCGATGCTGATGCTGAAGCACAGTAATCCCAAATTTGAGGATTACGTCTGGCATTGGTTTATCCTCGCCGGGTATGATGCAGACTCTATGGCTGTTAAGACGGTGACATACAGTGAAGCGGAGTGGGTGGATTTCACACAGCTATGGAATACCGGATTCGCAGAGAAAGGCGGTTTGATTCTGTTTCATATCAGCGACGAACCGCAGTCCAGCCAGGCTGTATAAACTTCCGTTATGTGGTAAACTATAGACAGGACAAAAAGTAAACCACAAGGAAATAAACAGCTGTGGATGACGGGAGGCATGATTATGGATCCGAGATTAAAGAAAATAATTGACGCGTCAGATAATATTGTGTTTTTTGGAGGAGCGGGCGTCTCTACGGAGAGCGGAGTACCGGATTTCCGTTCTGAATCCGGACTGTACCACGCAAAGCAGAAATACGGGTTTGCGCCGGAAGTCATGCTTTCGCACACCTTCTATATGCAGCACACAAGGGAATTCTACCAGTACTATAAAGAAAACCTGATCCATCCGGAGGCGGAGCCGAATGACGCGCACAAGGCGCTGGCTCGCCTGGAGCAGGAAGGAAAGCTGAAAGCAGTCATCACCCAGAATATTGACGGATTGCACCAGAAAGCAGGAAGCAAAACGGTCTATGAGGTTCACGGAAGCGTCAACCGCAATTACTGTGAGAAGTGTCATAAATTCTATGATCTGGACTATATCATGGACGAGTCAAACTGCAGAGACGGCGTTCCGTACTGTACCTGCGGCGGCAGAATCAAGCCAGACGTCGTCCTGTATGAGGAGTCGCTCGATGAACGCCAGATTACCGGCGCTGTTGATGCGATTCAGAACGCAGATGTTCTGATTATCGGAGGGACATCTCTGGTTGTTTATCCGGCGGCGGGGTTCATTAATTATTTCCGCGGAAGCCATCTGGTTCTGATTAATAAATCAGAAACCTCTTTTGATGACCGGGCGGATCTGGTGATCCACGATTCAATTGGAAAGGTCCTGAAACTGGATGAGGAGTAACAGAAGTCTATGAACGTTTTGATTGTAAATGATGACGGCGCCGGCGCGCGCGGCATAAGGGAACTGGCAGAGGAACTTTCCTCGGTTGCTCATGTCTATGTCTGCGCTCCGGATCGCCAGCAGAGCGGCAAGAGCCATTCGATAACAATCGGCAGTCATGTTTTTGTACAGGAGATTTCTTTTCCTCACGCAGAAGCTGCCATGCAGACTACGGGGACGCCATCAGACTGCGTCAAAATAGGGCTTCAATTCTTTTCTGAGCAGGGGGTGTCCATTGATATGGTTTATTCCGGCATTAACCTGGGAAGCAATCTCGGCGTAGACACTCTGTACTCCGGAACTGTCGGCGCTGCTATGGAGGCCGCGGTCAGCGGATATCCGGCAGCAGCCGTTTCTGCGGGAGGACGTCATCCGGAGCATTTTGAGGCTGCGAGAGCCCTTGCGCGGTGCGTTTTGTCGATGAAAGAGGATATACCGGCGGATTCTCTCCTGAATATCAACGTTCCGGATCTTCCGGAGGAGGACTTGAACGGGGTTCTGGTCACACGGCTCGGGCACCGGAATTTCAGGGACGGGTTCCGGCTTCAGGATGACGGAGGTTATCGGCTTATGGGAAGTCCGCAGGATTTCACTGCGGCGGACCGTGCCTATGATCTGGCGGCGTTTGCACAGGGGTATGCGTCTGTTACGCCGATTTCGTTTGATCAGACGAGCACGCAGTGGCTGTCCAGGCTGCGTGCGGAGCAGTTTGTGTATTCGGGAAAGTAAAGGGCCAAACCCTGAGAATAGAAAAATTCTGAAATCCCTGTTCCTTGTTTAATCACACTGCCGCGAAGGGTATATAATGGCAGGACAGCGCAGGTAAAGGTGCTGCGAGAACGGCGGACGCATACGGTCCGGCGTGAAGAACTACATTGGGTTGAAACAGATACACTGAAACATCAGAACCGAAGATATGGGCAGAATGAGAAAAGGGGTTATAATTTTATGAGCAATGAGAAATGGACACATTCACTGAGCCGTATGACGGAGCAGGATGTGGAGACGCTCAGAAGTTACTGTAAGGGATATAATTATCAGGGGGCGGGATTCACATTTCTCGCAAATTATATTTGGAGACAGGATTATGATTTGAACTGGGAGGAGCTGGACTCCTACCTGATGTTTGAAAACATATTCCGTATGGAAAACGGTGAAGAGGCCGGCGTTTTTGTCATGCCGCTGACAAAGACCGGAACGTATGAGAAGGAAAGCCTCAGAAAGGCGATTCTGGAAGGCCGGAAGCGTTTTACAGAGAGAGGAATTCCGTTTTCTGTACGGCTGGTTCCGGGAACATTGAAAGAGACACTGCAGGAAGCCGTTCCGGAGCTTGAGTTCGAGCATGACCGCGATGATGACGAGTACGTCTATGATCGGGATAAGCTGACGACGCTCAGCGGCCGCGCGCTCCATAAGAAGAAAAACCACATGAATTATTTCAAGAAGAACTTTTCGTATGAGGCCAGGCCGCTGACAAAAGATATGAAGGCGGAAATCATCGCGCTGACAGAGATGATCCGCGACGGAAAGGAACGTTCTGACGATGAGATGAGAAGTCTTTCTGAAGAGCGGCACGCGATTCATGAGGTGATGAACTTTATCGACCGCGAAGATGTATATTCCGTGGGAATCTTTATTGACGGACGTCTGCAGGCGTACGCGATCGGCGAGCGGATGAGCGAGGATACCGCGGCAGAACATTTTGAGAAGGCAAATCTTCAGTTCCGCGGCCTGTATCAGGTGGTCTGCAGCGAATTCTGCAAACAGCTTCCGGAGGAGATCCGTTTTGTCAACCGTGAGGAGGATATGGGCCTTCCTGGCCTGCGCCACGCAAAGGAAGCACTGAAACCGCATCATATGTCGGAGATGTATAATGCCTGGTTCCCGGAGGATCGGGAAGTGCTTCTTGACATGGGCCTGATCGGAGGACAGATGGAGGAGCGTCTGGAGAATGAACACAAGGCAGAAGAATCCGGAAAGACCGGTGCTGCAGCAGAAACGATAGAGATCGATCCACTGAGAACTTCTCATGATACGGTCCGGAATGACGCGCAGTTTCAGGAGCAGCGGGAGACGGAGCGGTTCCGGGACCATGAATGCGGAATGATTGTGCCTGATTCAGCGGGTGCCTGCAGCCACTGCGCCGCGGAGTGGACCTGCAGTCTGGTGCATACTGCATAGACAAAGGGTAAAGTTGCAAGAGCGCATGTTATGGCGCACAGGAGAATAAGAACGTGAATATCAACATACCAGAATATGTCAAAGAAGTGCTGAAGAGGCTTCATGACGGAGGGTATGAGGCATATGTTGTCGGAGGATGCGTCCGCGACAGCATCCTCGGCCTTATGCCGGACGACTGGGATGTCTGTACAGAGGCGGAGCCGGATGAAATGAAGGATTGTTTCATCGGGCTCCGTTCTGTTGATACAGGGATTCAGCACGGGACGGTGACGGCTGTGTCAGAAGGGCGCCCGGTCGAGGTGACCACGTATCGGATCGACGGGGCGTACAGTGACGGCCGTCACCCGGACGCAGTGACGTTTACGCGGAGCCTGCGGGAGGATCTGGCGCGCAGGGATTTTACGATAAACGCGATGGCGTATGACCCTGGGAAAGGTCTGATTGATCCTTTTGGCGGGTCGGAGGATCTGAAGCGCGGCCTGATCCGGTGCGTCGGGGATCCGAATACGCGTTTTTCTGAGGATGCGCTGCGGATTCTGCGCGCGCTCCGGTTTTCATCTAAGCTCGGGTTCCGGATTGAACCCGAGACGGGGCGCGCGGTTCGGGAGATGGCGGAGACGGTGAAGCTGGTTGCCCGGGAACGGGTGGGCGCGGAGTTTGTCAAGCTGGTGCTCGGGAAAGGAGCGTCCGGGGTGATGGTCGGTTTCCGGGAAGCGCTGAACGCGTCCGGCATTGCGCTGATGGCGGAGGATGAATCGCTGCGGTCGGTGGATGCTCTGCCGCGTTCTCTTCCAGTGCGGCTTGCTGTTATTTTTCAGGATGCAGCGGGGCAGGCGCTGAAGGATCTGCGTCTGGACCGTCATACGATCGCTTCCTGCCTGCGTATTCAGGAAGCGCTGTGTGAGGATGTTCCGAAAGACCGCGTGCAGCTGAAGCTGCAGATGATGCAGTTCGGCGAAGATGCAGAGCGCGCGATGCTGGAAATTCGCAGGGTCTGTGCGCGCGGAGACAGAGCGCTGCAGGAGGCGGAACGCGCCCTGGATATGCTGCAGGCTGTGCTGGATCGCAAGGAGGTCTGGAACCTGAAGCAGCTTCAGGTGAGCGGTAAGGACTTGCTGCAAGCGGGGATTCCACAGGGAAAACTGATCGGATCTGCGCTGCATCATCTTTTGGTTCTGGTGATCGAGGGAAAACTGGAAAATAAAGAGGAGAAACTGACAGAAACGGCGCACAGCCTTTTCTGCAGTGGAAATTTATGATAGAATTAAAGACTAAGAACCAAGATCGTAGAAATTTTTATATAAGAACAGCATAAAGGATGGTAAGACTATGTCGGAAACAACCAGACCAAAGAATTTTATTGAAAATATTATTGATGAGGATAATGTGAAAGGCACTTACGGCGGTGAAGTCTATACGCGTTTTCCGCCGGAGCCGAACGGATTTCTCCATATCGGCCATGCCAAGTCAATCTGCCTGAATTTCGGACTGGCAGAGGAGTATGGCGGAAAGTGCAACCTGCGTTTTGACGACACCAATCCGACAAAAGAGAATGAAGTCTATGTCCGTCAGATCAAGGAAGATGTACAGTGGCTCGGTTTTAAGTGGAATGAGCTGTGCTGGGCATCCGACTATTTTGATACGATGTATGACGCAGCCTGCGAACTGATTCGAAAGGGGCTTGCGTATGTCGATGATTCTACACCGGATCAGATCCGAGAGGACCGCGGAACACTGACTGAACCGGGAAAAGAAAGCCCGTTCAGGAACCGCGGCGTAGAAGAGAATCTGAAGCTGTTCAGTGAAATGAAAGACGGCGCATATAAAGACGGAGAAAAAGTCCTCCGCGCCAGGATTGACATGACTTCTCCGAATCTGAATATGAGAGATCCGATTATCTACCGTATTTCTCATGTTTCTCATCACAATACAGGAGATAAATGGTGCATTTATCCGATGTATGATTTTGCGCATCCGATTGAAGACGCAATTGAAGGAATTACACACTCGATCTGCACTCTGGAGTTTGAGGATCACCGTCCACTGTATAACTGGGTGCTGGAGAAAGTCGGTTTCTGGCCTCATCCGCCGAAACAGATTGAGTTTGCACGTCTGAATCTGACTAACACGATGACGAGCAAGCGCAAGCTGAAGAAACTGGTTGATGAGGGTCTGGTCGACGGATGGGATGATCCGAGAATGCCGACGATTGCCGGAATCAGAAGAAGAGGGTTCACACCGGCGGCAATCCGCGCGTTCTGCGAGGAAATCGGCGTCTCCAAGTCGAACAGCATGGTCGATGTGGGCATGCTTGAGCACTTTGTTCGGAATGATCTCCAGAATCAGGTCGTCAGCAAAAACGTCGTCGAGAATCCGATCAAGGTTATTATTACCAACTATCCGGAAGGACAGACCGAGATGCTGAAGGTTGAAAACAACCGCAATAATCCGGATCTCGGAGAAAGAGAAATCCCGTTCTCCAGAGAACTGTGGATTGACGGCGACGACTTCATGGAGGTGCCGGTCAAAAAGTACTTCAGACTTTTCCCGGGCAACGAGGTCCGTTTCAAGGGCGCATATTTTGTAAAGTGCAATGAAGTGATCCATAATGAGGACGGTTCCATCAAGGAGCTGCACTGCACATACGATCCGGAGACAAAGGGCGGAAACAGCAATGACGGACGCAAGGTGAAAGGAACCATTCACTTTGTGGAAGCCGGAACAGCTGTAAAAATCCGCATCCGCAACCTGGAGCAGCTCATGAACGTTGATGAGAACGGAGAATTTGTCTTCAATGAAGAATCCATGGGAGATACCTGGGGATACGCAGAGCCGTCCATTACGGATGCGCAGCCGGGTGAACGCTTCCAGTTCTTCCGCCACGGCTACTATGTTGCGGACAGCAAGCTGACCACAGACAGCGAGAAGGTATTTAACCGGATTGCGAGCCTGAAGAGCTCCTGGAAGCCGGAAAAGAAATAACGGCCGCAGAGAATTTAATGAACGTTCAGCAGACAGAATGCCCTGCTTTCTTCAGTGACGCCGAAGGACAGGACTTCTGCTGCAGACAGCCCAGTTTGTGCGCAAACTGGGCTCTTTTGAACATAGGGGAAATAAGGTAAAAGACGGAAAACGGAAGGAACATGTTATGGATACGGGATTATCGGCGCTTGCGATAGTGATGAAAGCGCTTGCGGGCGCGCTGGCCGGCATCCTGCTGGGAAATGCGGCAGTGTATCTGTTTAATCATATGCCGGAGAAATGGTTTACGGATTATGGCGAGGAACCGTGTGAAGAGCTGAAAAATACAGACGGACAGCGAGTAAAAAGCTATCCGTGGAAGTTTATCTTTTCCATGTTGTTTACAGCCATCGCAATCTACGGATTCAGCCGGGACTGGAAATATGCCGCGGCTGTTCTCTGCATACTCTGGCTGCTTCTGGAGATTGCGATCGGAGACAAAAAATATCATATTATTTCTGATGAACTGGTGATTCTTCTAGCAGTGAGCAGCATCGGAATGATCCGGTATGTGAATGGGTGGAAGGACATGCTCGCCGGAGCGGGGACCGGATTCCTGATCATGAGCGCAGGTGCGCTGATCGGCCGTATGGCGTACCGTAAGCCTGCGGTCGGCGGCGGGGACATCAAACTGTTTTCGGCGGTCGGTCTTGCCGGCGGCCTGTACGGTGTCCTGTCGGTGTTCATCATGACGGCGCTGTTTTCGGCCGGGCACCTGGTTGTCCGGCTGGCAAAGGGAACAGCGGCAAGGGATCAGGCGGTGCCGATGGCGCCGTATATCTTTTTATCCGCACTGGTTTACTATCTGTTTCTCCACGATCACATAGGGATCTGGCTCAGTTCCTGGATCGGATAATGCGCTCCGGGAAGGACTGAAGGGAGGGCGCTGACTGTCGGTTCGGAAGCCGGGAAGATAACTCCTTGCTGTTTTGTGTCAATAAGGTGATTTTTGTCACGGCAGACAGAAGAAATATGGCTCGGGATAGCCGTAAGGCCGGAATTATGATAAGATAAAACATAAGTGTCAAGTATTTCCGGGACAGTATCCGGGAAAAGAACGGAAGAGGAAACAGGATGATTACAGGAAAACAGAGAAGTTATTTAAAGGGCCTGGCGCAGAAGCTGGACCCGACTGTATATATTGGAAAAGCAGGGCTGACAGAGAGCGTGATCAAGTCGATTGAGGATAAGCTCAATGCGTCCGAACTGGTTAAGGTGAAGATTCAGGAGGGCTGTACGCTGCAGCCTAAGGAGACGTGCACGCAGCTTGCAGAACAGCTGGATGCGGAGTTTGTTCAGGCGATCGGACGCCGGTTTGTTCTGTACAGACGCGCAGAAAAGAAGGAGAAAAGAAAGATCGTTCTGCCTCGTGCGTAAGGCAGTCCGCAGATTTGCGGAGGCGATCTGTTCAGGTCAGTGCCGGAGGAGGGCCGGACAGCGATTATGACGGTCAGAAATGTTCTGCTTACAATGGAATATGACGGAACGCGTTTCTGCGGGTGGCAGAGGCAGCCGAATGTCCGCACCGTTCAGGGCGTGCTGGAAGAAACGCTTTCCCGCGTGCTTCGCATCCCTGTTTCTGTAGACGGGACGAGCCGGACGGATGCCGGGGTGCATGCTCTGGGACAGAGGGCAACCTTTCATGGAGAATTTGGTATGCCGGTGGAGAAGATTCCGCTCGTCGTGAATCGGATCCTTAATGGAAGAACTCCCTCGCCCGGCGAAAACAGCGATCTCAGGATCCTCCGGGCGGAGGAGGTCCCGGAGGAGTTTCACGCGCGGTACCAGTGCATCGGAAAAACGTATGTCTACCGGATCTGGAACTGTGATGTGATGCCGGTGTTTTTCAGAAATTATTTCTGCCATGTTGATCAGGCACTAGATCTGGACGCTATGCGCGCCGCAGGAGCACGTATGGTCGGAACACACGATTTTCAGTGTTTTCAGGCATCGGGATCCAATCCGAGGCTGACCACGGTCCGGACAATTTACGCTGTGAACATCTGTGAAAGGCAAAAGACTTCCGCTGGTGGTTCTGTCGTGGAAATTGAGGTGACCGGTGACGGATTCTTATATAATATGGTTCGCATTATCTCCGGCACTTTGATTGAAGCAGGGCTGCACCGGATGAAACCGGAGGCCGTCAGCAGGATCATTGAATCGAAAGACCGGCAGAATGCAGGGCCGACCGCACCTGCGCAGGGGTTATACCTGAAAGAAATTTATTATGACCCAGACAGGATGAAGGCAGCTGCGGACGGAAAAAGAGTGTGTGACAGCGAACAGTAATCGGCAGGAAATGGGGATATACTATGGCAGATCGAGGATATATCGACAACAGAATGTCTTGGGATGAATATTTTATGGAGATGGCAGAACTGACCTCGCAGAGATCGACCTGTCTCCGCCGCCGGGTCGGCGCAGTCATCGTAAAAGACAAGCATGTAATTGCAACAGGATACAACGGGGCGCCGAAAGGGCTGAAGCACTGCGCTGAGCTGGGCGGCTGTCTGCGCGAGAAACTGCATGTCCCGTCCGGACAGCGGCATGAACTGTGCCGCGCACTGCATGCAGAGCAGAACGCAATTATTCAGGCCGCGACGCTGGGACAGAGCATTGAGGACGGAACGATTTACATCACCAACAGTCCCTGTGGAATCTGCGCAAAGATGATCATTAACGCGGGATTGAAGCGGATCGTCGTCCGTGACGGATATTCAGATGAGCTTGCGAAAGAAATTCTGGATGAGGCAGAAATGGAGATTGAGTATCTTCCGCATCCGGGTCATGAGACAGAAGAGGTGGATCATAATGCAGATCACTAAATTAACTGTTTTGCTTCTGTTTGGTCTGTCTTTTGTAATTTCCCTTGCGGTGACGCCGGTTGCCCGGTGGATGGCTCCCCGGATCGGCGCCATGGATGTTCCTAAAGACGCGCGCAGAATGCACACACATCCGATTCCGAGGTTCGGAGGGATGGCGATGTTCCTGGGGACGATGATCCCGATTCTGATTTTTCTGCATAACCATCCGAGGATGATGGCTGCGGCAGTGGGCGGATGTATGATTTACGCGCTCGGTGTTGTCGATGACCTGAAGAATCTTTCGGCAAAAGTCAAGTTTGGAATTGAACTGTTGATTGCGACTCTGATGTACGCGATGGGGCTCAGAATTGAGCTGATTTCAAACTATTTCGGAGGGGGCGGCGACCTTCATTTCGGGACGGCAGTGTGCTTTATCGTGACGGTGCTCTGGATTGTCGGCATTACCAATACAATTAATCTTGTGGACGGCCTTGACGGCCTTGCCGCAGGGGTTGCGATGATCGCCGCGCTGACGATTGCGTATGTCGCGTATATTCACGGCGATACGTATGGCATGGTGCCGGTATGCTGCGCGATGATTTCTCTTGCGGGAAGCTGCGCGGGATTCCTGCCGTATAATTTTTATCCGGCAAGCATCTTTATGGGAGACAGCGGATCGCTGTTTCTCGGATTTATGACGGCAACGATGTCTGTAGTCGGACCGCTGAAGCGTTCCACTGTAATCGCTGTGGTTATTCCGGTTATTGTACTGGGCATTCCTATTTTTGATACCTTTTTTGCTATTCTCAGGCGCTGGGTAAACCACCGGCCGATTATGGAAGCCGACAAAGGCCACCTGCACCATCACCTCATGGCATCCGGATTCGGACAGCGGCGCGCAGTGCTGATGCTTTACGGAATCAGCGGGATTATGGGTATGGCGGCTGTCCTGGTCAGCCGTGAACTGATTAAAGATGCGCTGGTGCTGATGATCATTGCCGGCATCTATCTTTATGTCTTCCTGACGGATCCGAATCAGAAACTGCCGCACATCAAAGCTGTGGACACGAATCGTGAGGAAAGACAGCGGGAGCGGATGGCAAAATGGGATCCGAAAGAGCAGGATAAGTACGAATGCCCGATGGAAGAACATGAACATAATATTCATGATGGTCACCAGAACGATGAGCGTGATAGAAATCTTAACGAAAGCAAAAGGGATTCTTAAAAGATCCTTAAGATAAGTTAAGGAAAAGTGAATACATTGGTGATCGAAGCACAAAGTATGGCGTAGTTTTGTTGTTTGCTATAACAAAACTACGCCTATTTGTGTGAAGAAAGTGTGAAGTATCCTTAATAGACCCCTGATTTCTGAAGACACTCCGTTATAATAGGGGCATGTTAAACAGATCGCGGGAACGCAGCGGATCAGAAATTGTCCGCCGGAAGGTTCCCCGTCAGCAGACATGCTGATTCATAATACTGGAATTCAGAAAAACGATAAGGAGTGTTTCACAGATGACATCTTGTATGAAAAAAATGACCGCTGGTTTGCTTATGGCGATTGCGATTGTCTTTGCAGCAGGATTCGGTATGCAGGCACACGCCGCGTCGTCCAATACGATTAATGGACTTGCTGCGTATATGAGAACGCAGAATTCTTCGCTGAGCGTCTCCAAGTCCAGACAGCTTGCACAGACTTATGTAAAATATGCCAATCAGAATAATGTCAGTGCCAGAGTGCTGATGGCTATGTCCCAGTGTGAGAGCAGATTCACAGAACGTGCGTATAATCCGGCAGGATATTACGGCATCATGCAGACCACCGCTCAGCTTGGAAGAACGTTTGGCGGAGTCTCCGCTAACAAGCTGTTTAATGCCAAGTACAGCATCAAGACCGGTTCCGCTTATCTGGCATACAATCTCCGTTACTTCAACGGAAACTATACGAAGGCAATTACCGGATACTGCGCTGGTACAGGCGCAGCGGCGCGCGGAGCATCCACACGTCCGGCAAAGGTCCGTCTGGCAGTCAAGAGCAACATCGACAGATACATGTCCAGCCACGGATATGACAATTAGCAGAAAGATGCGGTAAGCGCAGAGATTTCAAGAAACTGAATATGTAAAAACGGACAGACATCTGCCGCAGAACGTTTCCTTTTGTATGATTTTTCCCTTCCTTTCGGTGAAATGCTTTTTAGACGGCAGATGCTGCATCTCCTGGGGCTGTTATAAGACAGCTCCTTTTTTATTGGTTTGCGATTGTCAATCGATGATGATAAAATAATATCCGCGCCTGTATCCAAGGCGGAAAATAAAGAATAACGGAAGGAAACCGCGAGGCGTGTTTCTGTATTGAGATATATTGAAAGCATAAACAGGGAAGTGACAGTAATGAAGTTTGAGACAATCTCTTTTAAGGATGGAAAGCTGATGATTCTGGATCAGACGCTTCTTCCAAATGAAGAAAAATATGTAGAGCTGAGAACTGTGGAAGACGTGTATCAGGCCATAAAGAAGCTGATGGTCCGTGGCGCGCCGGCGATCGGTGACGCCGCGGGATATGGTCTGTACGTCAGTGTCCGCGGCAGTCACGAGGACACGCTTTACGCCTTCAAAGAGGAAGTGCGCAGCGCGGCTGCATACTTAAATTCTTCCCGTCCGACAGCAGTGAATTTAAGCTACGCGCTGAAACGTCAGCTAGACCGTCTGGACGCATATGACGGAGACGTGGAAGGCGCTAAACAGCTCCTTCTGGATGAAGCGGATGCGATCTGTCAGGAAGATGTCGATGCCTGCAGAAAAATGGGAGAATACGGACTTACGCTTCTGAAACCGGAGATGGGCATCCTGACCCACTGCAACGCCGGCGCGCTGGCAACGGCCCGCTACGGAACCTGTCTCGCGCCGATTTATCTGGGCGAAGAGCAGGGATACAATTTCCATGTGTTTGCGGATGAGACAAGGCCGCTTCTTCAGGGCGCCAGACTGACCTCCTGGGAGCTTCACAAGGCCGGGGTCGATGTAACACTGATCTGTGATAACATGGCGGCGTCCGCTATGCGGAAGGGCTGGATTCAGGCTGTGGTTGTCGGATGCGATCGTATGGCGGCCAATGGAGACGGAGCCAATAAGATCGGCACCTCTCAGGCTGCGATCATGGCTAAAGAATACGGAATTCCGTTCTACATGTTTGTTCCGACTTCTACGATTGACCTCGGCACTGCCTGCGGAGACGATATTGTCATTGAAGAGCGGGACGGCGAAGAAATATACAAGATGTGGTATAAGAAGCCGATGGCGCCGGAGGGGATCAAAACCTATAACCCGGCTTTTGATGTCACGGATCATCGGTACATTACCGCTGTCGTGACCGAGAAGGGAATTGCGCGTCCGCCGTATACGGAGAGCCTGCGGAGACTGGTTCATGAGTTATAAGGTCAAATTGCCGTCCTTTGAGGGCCCGTTTGATCTGCTGGTATATCTGATTGAAAGCTCGGAAATGAGCATTTACGACATCCGGATCTCGGAGATCACTGAGCAGTATCTGGCGTATCTGGATAAGATGCGAGACTGGAACGCTGAGGTGTCGTCTGAATTCATGGTTCTGGCTGCTGAACTCCTGCGTATTAAATCGAAGATGCTGCTTCCGGGAGCAGAGAAAAAAACGGAGTTCGGCGGAGTGGTAAAGGAAGATCCCCGCGAGGATCTGGTTCATCAGCTGCTGGAATATAAGCGGTGCAGAGCTGCAGGACAGTCGCTTCAAGAGCGTGCGCGGCAGATGGAGGATGTTTTCACCAAGCCGCAGGAAGATCTTTCGGCGTACACGGAAAATCCGGATGAATATCTGCGCCTGGGGACGGAAGAGTTTCTGCGCGCCTTCAAAATGTTCCTGCACAGAAAAAAACGGCTGGAGGACACCAGAAAGCGATATACGACCATGCGCAGAGAGAAAGAGACGATGCAGAACCGCATGGCTATGATCCGCGATGTGTTCCTGAAGACTCGCCGCGGCGAAGTGCTGGACTTTCAGCAGCTGGTCCCGGGGAAAAATAAGATGGATGTCATCGTGAGTTTTCTTGCCGTCCTGCAGATGGTGCGCAGTCAGTATCTGAATGTCCGGCAATGGAGTCTGTACGGGACGATCGAGGTTTCAGCGGGCGAACGGCCACTGGATGCGTTTTCACCGGAGGAAGAGGCAGAAAATGAGCAGTAGGAAAGGCAGGACAGGGAATCCGCGGAAGCGTAAAGAAAGGGGAGTGTCATGTCGGGCAGCAGAGCAATCATAAAATCTGCGCTTGAATCGATGCTGTACGTCTGGGGCCGTCCGCTTCGGGCGGGTGATGCGGCAAAGGTTTTTGGGCTGACTGAGGAAGAGGCGATTTCACTGTTTCTGGAACTGCAGAAAGAATATGAGGCGCGCGACAGCGGAATCCGCATCCGCAGAATAGAGAACGCGTTTCAATTTATTACTGCGCCGGAGAATGCGGAGTTTATCCGCCGTTTTTGTACACCGGTAAAAGAAAAGCGTCTGACACAGGCATCGCTTGAGGTTCTGGCGATTATTGCCTATCTTCAGCCGGTCACAAAGGGCAGGATCGATCAGATCCGGGGCATCAAATGCGACCGGGTTGTCGAGGGGCTGATGGAGAAAGGCCTGGTCGAAACCCGGGGACGGTCATCCGGTGTCGGCCGTCCGATTCTGTACGGGACAACAGAATCGTTTCTGGAGTACCTGGGACTTGAAAGTCTGGATGATCTTCCGGAGATCTCAGAAGAGGGGATTCTGAGAGATGATCAGGAAGAGAACGCAGACAGGGAAAGTAAGGGATTGGAGAATGAGAAAATGATAGAACAGGGGAATATTATCATGGTTGGCATGCCGTCATGCGGAAAAAGCACGATCGGAGCCGCACTTGCAGAGGCTGCGGGGAAACAGTTCCTGGACGCGGATTCTGTAATTGAGAAACAGGAGGGGCGTACGCTGCAGGATATTATCGATGCGGATGGAAATGAATATTTTGCAGAGGCAGAGCGAAGAGCGCTTCTGTCGATTCATACACAGAACACCGTTATTGCCACCGGCGGCAGCGCAATCTTTGCCGAGGATGCTATAGAGCGTCTGCGCAAGACTGGAACTGTTGTCTATATCCGCATTCGTGAGGATACTGTGGAGCAGCGCCTGGATAACCTGGACAGCAGAGGCGTCACAATGGAGGAGGGGCAGACGCTCGCCGATCTGTACGCGCTCCGCACACCGTATTATGAGAAGCATGCCGATATCACCGTAGACGGCGACGGAAGGCCGGTAGAGGACGTCGTAGCGGAAATCTGCAGACAGGTTCAGGCGCTCTCGAACTGATCCATTTGACAACTGCGCGCAGTATCGGTAAAATATGGATAAATATAACTATCAACAGAAAGGCGTGATTATCATGAAGAGAATTAAAACGATCCAGACAAGAGATCTGAACAAGAGCATTGTAAACGGCGGCTGCGGCGAGTGCCAGACTTCATGCCAGAGTGCATGCAAGACGTCCTGCGGCGTTGCGAACCAGAAGTGCGAGAAGAGCCTGTAATGATTCATCAGTACAAGCTGAACGGATATAACATTGTTCTGGACGTAAACAGCGGTTCTGTACATTGCGTGGATGATGTCGCTTACGACATCATCCAGCTTTTTTGTGAGGCAAAAGACAACGGACAAGAGCCGGACCGCGATTCTGTCAGGGAACGGATTCTGGCCAAGTATCATGACAGAGAAGACGTTACGCCTGAGGACATTGAAGAAACGATGCATGATATCGATGAACTTGAACAGCAGAAAAAACTGTTTGCAGACGATATCTGGGAGCCGAGCGCGGGCATCCTGAAGGAGCGCCACACAGAAGTCAAGGCGCTGTGCCTGCACGTCGCGCACACCTGCAACCTGAACTGCGAATACTGTTTTGCAAGTCAGGGACGCTTCCATGGAGAACGTGCGATCATGAGCTGGGAAACAGCCAAACAGGCTATCGACTGGCTGGTTGCCAATTCCGGCGACCACTACAATCTCGAGGTCGATTTCTTTGGCGGAGAACCGCTTCTGAACTGGGAAGTCGTCAAGAAAACAGTCGCATATGCGCGCACCCTGGAAGAAAAGCACCATAAGCATTTCCGCTTCACCCTGACCACGAACGGCGTCGGCATCAATGATGAGGTGATCGACTTCACCAATAAAGAGATGAATAATGTCGTTCTGAGCCTGGACGGACGGAAAGAAGTGCACGATCATCTGAGAAAGTTCATTGACGGACGCGGAAGCTACGATGAGATTGTTCCGAAGTTCCAGAAGCTGGTCAAGGCGAGAGGAGACAAGGAATACTATATCCGCGGAACGTTCACGCATAATAACGTAGATTTTACAGAAGATCTGTTCCATATGGCAGATCTCGGATTTGACCGTCTGTCCATCGAACCGGTTGTATGCGCTCCGGACGAGCCGTACGCACTGACCGAGGACGATCTTCCGGAAATCTTCCGCCAGTATGAAATCCTGGCAAAATGGCTGATGGAGCGTGAAAAGGCCGGGAAGCCGGTTGTGTTCTACCACTACATGCTGGATCTTGAGGGCGGACCGTGTATCTATAAGAGGATTTCCGGATGCGGTTCGGGAACTGAATATTACGCGGTTACTCCTTGGGGAGACCTGTTCCCGTGTCATCAGTTTGTCGGCGACGAGAAGTTCAAGATGGGCGATATCTGGCATGGCATCACGCGGGAAGACATTAAGGACGACTTCAAGATGTGCAATGTCTATGCAAGAGAAGAGTGCAGGAACTGCTGGGCGCGTCTCTACTGCTCCGGTGGCTGCGCAGCTAATGCATACCATGGCACAGGCGATATCAAGGGCATCTATGAATATGGCTGTGAGATTTTCAGAAAGCGCATGGAGTGTGCTGTTATGATTCAGGTAGCGAAGGCTCTGGGTGATCTCGATCCGCAGACAAAATAAAAACGAGCAAGAACAATCCTGCAGGAGGCAGCGGAACACTATGCCGCAGCCTCCTTTCAGCTAAGAGGGAATAAACGATGAGAATCAATAAATATATTGCGGACGCCGGCATCGCAAGCCGCAGAAAAGCCGATGAGCTGATTCGCAGCGGAAAGGTTAAGGTAAACGGGGCAGTTCTGACGCAGCCGGGATATGACGTGCAGGACGGCGATGAAGTTATCGTATCCGGTCAGAAGCTTTTTCACCGGGAACAGCCGAAAGTCTACTATATGCTGAATAAGCCGGTCGGCTGCATCACTTCCGTGCATGATGAGAAAGGACGCCCGACCGTCATGGACTGCATGGCGGAGATCGAGGAGCGCATCTATCCTGTCGGACGCCTGGATTATCAGACTTCCGGCCTGCTGTTCCTGACCAACGACGGTGATTTTGCCTATCGGCTCACCCATCCGAAACATGAGGTCGGAAAGACGTATGTTCTCCGTGCTGAAGGCAGCCTGAGTCATCGGCAGCTTCAGCGTCTGCGCAGCGGCGTGGATATCGGAGGATTCCGTACGTCACCGGCAGAAGTGCGTGTGCTGAAATGCAATAAACATTCTACCGTTCTGGAAATGACCATTCATGAAGGAAAAAACCGCCAGATCCGGCGCATGCTGGAAGCTGTCGGAAGCCGGGTCATTGAACTGGAGCGCATCGCTTACGGGAATATCGTTCTCGGGCATTTAAAGCCGGGGCATTTCCGCAAGCTGAATCCGTCGGAAGTTGATTATCTGATGCGGAAGGCCTGAGACCAGGACCGGATGCTGGAAGTTCTGTAATATCAGCTGCAGTCATAATGGAGGAGCGCATGAAGAAAAGCAAATTTAAAGTGCTGGAAGGCGGCCTGTCATCGAAGGAGACTTCCGGCGAGTATCCGGATCATCCATCCGGAACCCTTTATATGGAGCGTAGCGCGCTGAAATTCACAGATGCGTGGATCACCGATACGCGTCTGATGGGAGTCGTCTGTCTTGGGATCCGCTGGCAGATTATCGGCGGCAGGAACTCTGAGTTTCTGCAGTTCTTCTATTTTGATGCTGTGGAATACGGATTTGACCGCTTTGATTATCTGATGGACCCGGATCCCGATGAGGAGCAGGATCTGGAAGCTTCCTATATCGGAGGGCTCGGCGGATCCAAGGTTTCCGTTACGGAGCGGGAGGCTGTGCATCTGGTGCATAAGTATGCGCGTTTTAACCTGGAGCGGCAGATGTATCTTCCGGAGGGTCAGCCGATGTATCAGTTCCTTCTGCTGATGCAGGACACGCTGACAAAAATGGAGAGTCAGCTGCTTCTGGAGAAGTCCTGCATCACACCGCGCAGCCGGGTGGAGGCCGTGAATTACTTTTTGATGCGCTACACCGACTGTGACTGGGAGGCGGTTTCCATATTGACGGACGGGGAGATCCCGCGCGACCGCCTGAAGGGACATGGACATATGGGCGTGTTCAGCAATCACACAGAGGGTGATCCTGAGGATCCAGACGCGCTGAAATGCCGAACGATCGTATCGGAATCCGATGATTCAGAGCGCTTCTATCTGCTGATGTCGACGTTTCAGTTTCCGGAAGGGAAAAAGAAAATCACAGCTTTCACGGTCGATGATCAGATGGCGATTACCGATCAGGAAGCGTATCTCAATCTCCTGCATAAGGAATATGTAATGGTGTTCGACTATACAGGGCCGCTGGATTCATTCGGACGTCAGTCCACCCGCCTGCTTCACCGTGCGATGGTGATGGAGGAAGAGGAGGGAACGACGTATATGATCTACCGCACCAATAATGATCATGCGCTGAAGAGCGATTTTCATCTGTACGATGATCTCATCGGCATCTATTACATGGGAAAGATCGGCCAGCTGGTGATTTCCAGCAATACACCGATGGACGCCAGGACGCTGGAATTTGACCTTCTGACCTCTCCGGCCGCAAAGTATCTGAAACTGAAGCAGAACCTCCTCTTCAGCGAGCCGGTCATGAATAACTTTTTGATGAGCGGGATGGCGGATTTTGAGGATTTTCTCGATTTAATCCGTGAATAGCAGGAATGCATAACAGGAAAGGATGATTGGCATGCAGAGGGAAACGGAACGCTGTTATCAGGATGACGTCTATCAGAAAACCTGTACGGCAGAGGTTGTGGAAATCCGTGAAGACAGAAAAGGCAGAGCTCTGCTCCTTGACCGGACTGTTTTTTGTCCGGAAGGCGGGGGACAGGGCAGTGACCGCGGAACAGCGAAGCTTGAAAACGGACGGATTCTGGAAATTACAGATGTGCAGGAATCGGACGGAGAGCTGCTCCATTACTTCTGTGAGAAGGAGGGCGTGACTTCCGCGGCGGTTCAGGCAGGCGATGTTCTGACGCTTCACCTGGACTGGGACGTCCGGTTTGACCATATGCAGCGCCATGCGGGAGAGCACATTCTGTCCGGCGCACTGCACCGGCTGTTTGGGGCGTTTAACCGCGGTTTTCACATGGGCGATGCGTGTATGACTATTGACGCGGCGTTTCATCCGGAAGGCGAGGAGACGAGCATGATTGACCTTGCCGCGTATCCGGATTATCAGAAGGTAACCTGGGAGATGGCGCTTCAGGCGGAGCGCGAGGCAAACCGCGTGATCTGGGAAGACGCGCCGATTACCGTCCGCTACTTTCAGACAAAGGAAGAAGCGGAGCAGATGCCGCTGCGCAAGAGGCTGAATTTTGAAGAGGATATTTCTGTCGTAACCGTCGGTGACGCAGAGCATCCGCTGGACTGTTGTCCGTGCTGCGGAACTCATCCGGATTCTTCCGGGCAGGTCGGTCTGGTTAAAGTGTATAAAGTTGAGGCGAACCGCGGGTGTACGCGGATTTATTTTGAAGCCGGAAAGCGCGCGCTGGAGCACTATGAGCGCCAGTATGATCTGCTGCTGAGTCTGGGTGAGCGGCTGTCCGCGGGCGAGCAGGATCTCTCTGAGAAACTGGACCGTCTGATAGAAAAAGAAAATGCGCTCCATAATGAGGTGTATCATCTGAAACAGGCGCGTGTGAATGCGGCTGCGGAGGAGCTGCGGGAAGCGATGCGTCCCGGACTGGTCCGCCGGTTTTCCGATCTCTCATCTGATGAAATTCTGCGGGTGGAGAAGAAGCTGAAAGGCGCGGCAGAAGGCGTGATCTTCTTGGTGCAGACCAGGGAACGGGCTGTTTTCCTTTTGTCGGACGGAGGGACAAAAAGTGACTGTGCGGCGATAGTAAAGGAAATTGCGCGGCCGCTTGGCGGTAAGGGCGGCGGAAAGCCGGAGAGTGCGCGTGTGATGTTCCAGGATGCGGACACGATGGAAACATTTTTGAAAGAAGCGCTGGATTCTCTGAATTAGACAAAACGTGCCGGTTGTATATTGCGCCGGATGCTGTATTCACTATAATAGAATAAAATAATCCTTATCGAGAGCGGCTGAGGGAATAGGCCCAGTGAAGCCCGGCAACCTGTTATGCGAAGGTGTACAAGGTGCCAAATCCTACAGGAATAAACCATCCTGAAAGATGAGGAAAGGTTTGAAGATCAATCCTTTTCTCGCGTAGAAAAGGATTTTTTTATGACCGTTTATGTAAACTGAAGGGAGTTAACAGAAATGAAGAGATTATTTACCTCAGAATCTGTAACGGAAGGACATCCTGATAAAATCTGTGACCAGGTTTCGGATGCGATTCTGGATAAATTAATTGAGCAGGATCCGGACAGCCGTGTTGCCTGCGAGACAACGACAACGACAGGATATGTCATGGTTATGGGTGAGATCAGCACCAAGGGATACGTGGATATTCCGGCTACAGTAAGAGGAGTACTGAAGGATATCGGATACGACCGCGCAAAGTACGGTTTTGACTGTGAGACATGCGCAGTGCTGTCCGCGATTGATGAGCAGTCCTCCGACATCGCTATGGGCGTAAACGAGGCTGAGGAATATAAGGAGTCTTCGGAGAAGGATGATCTGGACAAGATCGGCGCCGGAGACCAGGGAATGATGTTCGGCTATGCCTGCAATGAGACACCGGAATACATGCCGATGCCGATCGAAATGGCGCATAAGCTGGCGCGCCGCCTGGCTGAGGTCAGAAAGGACGGAACGCTGGATTATCTCAGACCGGATGGAAAAACTCAGGTTACGGTTGAATATGATGATGATAAGGTTAAGCGCGTAGACACCGTTCTGGTTTCTACACAGCACAGTCCGGAAGTTTCACAGGCGCAGATTAAGAAGGACATCATTGAGCATGTCATTAAGCCGATCATTCCGGCAGAATATCTGGATGACAAGACGCGTTACATTGTCAATCCGACAGGACGCTTTGTCATCGGAGGACCGCAGGGAGATTCCGGACTGACAGGACGTAAGATTATTGTAGATACCTACGGCGGCTATGCTCGTCACGGCGGCGGAGCATTCTCCGGAAAGGATCCTACAAAGGTAGACCGTTCCGCATGCTATGCTGCAAGATGGGTGGCAAAGAACCTGGTTGCCGCAGGACTGGCTGACCGCTGTGAGCTGCAGGTCGCTTATGCGATCGGTGTTGCTGAGCCGGTTTCCATTTCTGTAAACTCTTTCGGAACTGGCAAGAAGGACGATGAGGAGCTTGCGGAGATCGTCAAGAGACACTTTGACCTGAGACCGGGCGCAATCATCAGAGATCTGGATCTGAAGAGACCGATTTACCGTCAGACAGCCGCTTACGGACACTTCGGAAGAACCGACATCGATGTTCCATGGGAGCACCTGGACAAGGTTGAGGAGCTGAAGGAGGAGCTGTAAGTCTTTGAAAATTGAAGGATGAGCTGTTTCTGCTGCAGCACGTGCTGCTGCGGAGGCAGCTGGGCGGCCGCGGCTTTCCGGGGATGTGCAGATGTGCACGTTTTCCGGGGCCGCGGCCTTTTTGTGTGTTCGGGGAACGGGTATTTGAAGGGAACCGGGCACCGGTTCGCAAAGAAAAGAAAAGGAAGGACGGAAATCCAGGAATCTGGCCGTTTTTGGTGTGATATTCAAAAGAACGGAATCTTTTTATCCGGAGAATATGATACAATGGCTGTGTTTCTGAAGGGGTTAGTATGAATATCCATATAGAAAAAGGAGAGAAGGGAATGTCAAAGAAAACTGCAATGTTTCTTGTCGCACTGACTTCCGCGTTCTGGGGTCTGTCTTTTACTGCGTCCAATCTGCTGTTGAAAACGATGGATCCGATTATGATTCTGGAGGTTCGCTGGACGATTGCGTCTGTTATTTTTGCCGGGATGATTGCCGCCGGAAAACTGCAGATCAGCTTTCAAAAGAAAAGCGTAAAATATTTTCTGCTTGCTGCTTTTCTTGAGCCGTGTCTGTATTCTATTTTTGAGACATATGGACTTTCACTGACTTCGCCGTCCGTCAGTTCGATATTTATTGCGACGATTCCGTGTATGTCGATGATTCAGGGCGTGCTGTTCTTTCATGGAAAGGCAGAGCTGAAGAGAATTGCCGCTATCGTGCTGGCCTTTCTGGGAGTTGCGGCTTCAACAGTCCTGGCGCCTGGATTTCAGCTCGGAGGACGGGCATCCGGATATCTTCTCATGATCGGCGCAGTGTTTACCGGAGGACTATATTCCCACGCCAGCAGCGCGGCAAGCCGGGACTATGAACCGGCGTCGATTACAGCGATGATGGCGTTTGAAGGCATGGTTTGGTTCCACTTGATCGGTTTTCTGAAAGGCGATGGCCTGCAGGCGTGGAAAATCGCGTTCCGCACACCGCGTAATGCCGGCGCTGTGCTGTTCCTGGGAATCTGCTGTTCCGCGGTCTGCTACCTCGCATATAATAAACTCCTGGCATATCTGGAGCCGTCAGCGGTCAACAACCTGTCCGGAAGCACCACGACCATCGTCGGAGTCGTTGCGGGGATTGTTCTGGCCGGTGATTCCTGGGGGCTGTATACGATAGCCGGCCTGGGACTCACGCTGGCAGGTGTGTGGCTGACGAGCAGGGAGCTGGGGACTGCGGAGAAGGAGCTTCCATGCAGGGAATGTTTGAAAGAGTGAAGCAGAAGTAATGTTAGAGAATGGCGATACGCCATATGCAAGAACGGACGGATTCGTTGCAATAACTAGGTTCTGCCCATTTTACTTCCAAACTTGAGATACCAGGAATATAGAGAACTGATTGGAAAGCAGACCAGTCTAAAATTACAGGAAAGTTCCGATCACAAGTATGCAATTAACTGCCCATCTTTAGTTATCTATTTCCTCGTTTTTCGTGATTTCGGAACACAAAAAGGACTTTGGCTTTTTTTGTTACGAAAAAATATAATAATTGCGGTTCCGGAACACCTTTATGAGTTGTTTTGGAGTGGTGCCGGAGCTGTGGCGTGAAAATGTATGTAAATGTGTGCAAGGAGAGCCGGCAGGGTGAAAACACATAAAAACGCACGGGGTATGTACTTGTGATAGTACAAGTTCCGTGCGTTTCTATTCAATTCGGCCTGATTTTCTGGTGTTGCAGGGAACAGAGTTGTGCACAATCAAAAGAAACTCCTATTTGTGTTCTGAAATCCGGTATTTTTGGAAGACGGATAACAGAAAAACGGAAAGTGCGATTTTGATTGGTATGGAATGCAGATCATTTATTATGGCCATACCCGGATGCGATGATTTGCCGTCTAATTTCAGGAATAAACAATAAAAAACTTGTATCAAGTACACAACTCTGTTATTATAAATCATAAATTCAATGGTAATTTGTAGCCTGGCAACAACTATGGCGCGCGGAAGAAAGAAACAGTGTCGCTGTGAGGTGGATCGCCCGGTTTGAATGTTTATGTAATGGATGGAGGAAAATTGATGGGAGTTAAAGTACTGAAGTTTGGAGGTTCTTCAGTTGCTGACGGAATCCAGCTAAAGAAGCTGAAGGAGATCGTCGAGGCTGATCCGGATAGAAGATATGTTGTGGTTTCCGCACCGGGAAAACGTTTTGACGGTGATAACAAGGTGACCGATCTGCTGTATCTGTGTAAAACGGAAATTGATAATCACATCCCGTATGACCAGGTTTTTCAGGTCATTATTGACCGCTACAGCGCGGTGAAGCTGAATCTTGGCATTCAGGTGGATCTGAAGAGCAGATATGAGGAAATCAGAAAGAATATCGAAGCCGGATGCTCAGTCGACTATCTCGCCAGCCGCGGAGAGTTCCTCTCAGCTGTACTTGTTGCCGCGTATCTGGGATATGATTTTGTGGATACGGCCGGACTGATTCAGTTTGACTCCCGCGGGAGACTTCTGCCGGAAGAAACCAATGAGGCGCTGAAGGCGGAGCTGGCTAAGCATGAAAGAGCGGTTCTTCCGGGATTCTACGGAACGCAGAAGGGGACGGACAAGGTCCGCGTCTTCTCCAGAGGCGGATCGGATGTTACAGGCTCTTTGGTTGCCCGCGCCGTTGAAGCGGATGTATACGAGAACTGGACAGACGTGTCGGGACTTCTGATGGCAGACCCGCGCATTGTCGAGAATCCGAAGCCGATCGATCAGATTACATATGTAGAGCTTCGAGAGCTGTCTTACATGGGCGCGAGCGTGCTGCATGAGGATGCAGTCTTCCCGGTCAGAGGCGCGAACATTCCGATCAACATCAGAAATACCAATAAGCCGGATGACCCGGGCACAATGATCACAACCACCCGTCCGGAGAATACGAGCCGGATTTTGAGCGGAGTTGCCGGAAACAAGGATTTCACAGTAATCGCAATCTACAAGAATATGCTGAACAAGGAGGTCGGATTTATCCGCCGCGTCCTGACGATTCTGGAGGATCTGGACGTCAGCTTTGAACATATTCCGACCGGAATCGACACTGTTTCTGTTGTCATTTCCAATGATCAGCTGCCGGAGGGCAAGCTGGATGACGTTCTGGACGCGCTGGAGCGCCAGGTTGCTCCGGACAGCATCACGGTGCATGATGATATTGCGCTGATCGCGGCTGTAGGAATCGGCATGAGCCGCCGCCTGGGAACATCTGCCCGCCTCTTCACTGCGCTTGCAGAGGCCGGTGTCAACGTGCGGATGATTGATCAGGGGTCTTCTGAGATCAATATCATCGTCGGCGTATCCAATGAGGATTTTGAGCCGGCAATCAAAGCCATTTACAATGCGTTTAATTCTGACCGGGATGATGTTCTTGCAGACACCCTTGCGAAAATAAATGCGTAGGCGCATGCCGGATACGGATGCCACACTGGTTCAGATGCCTGGGAAACCGGCTCGATAAGGCGGGTACTCTGCGCCGGGAGGCTGCTGCAACACATGTAAATATCAGAAATTACAGATGCTCTTTCCTGAGTTGTATATTCTATGCAGAATGTACAATAGAAAGAGCAGTTTTTCTGTTGACATTAAAAACCGCAAGACGTATACTTAACTACGCTAATGATTAACAGTGTTAAATATAAACGCTGTTAAATAACGCGGTTAATTGTGTTCACAGTCAAGTAATTTATCAGGGTGTGTAAAAGTCCGGGATGATCGCGGGAGCGCAGCCGGGCGCCCCTCTTGGAAAGGAGATCTTTGTCGTGAAAAGTGAGACGGGAAGAGCGTTTATCCGGTCATTCAGGCAGTTCCATAAACTCCGCAGTCATATGGATATCGTTCCGGGGCTGAAACAGAGTGAATTTATGGTTATGGGAACGGCGGCGCGGATACGCTGCAATGATCCGAAGAAGCAGATACGGGTTTCCGAGCTGATCCGTATGACGCGGATGCCGGCTCCGGGATTGTCCAGGACTCTTCGCAGTATGGAAAAGAAGGGGTATCTGAAACGCACGCAGGATCCTGAAGACCGCAGAAACACGCTGGTTGTGTTCACGCCGAAAGGGGAGAATCTCTGGAAGGCAGCTTCTCATGTTATGGAAATGTTTTACGGGGAACTGCTCGCGAGATTTGGTGAAAACCGCATCGAAGAACTGATCAGTCTGCAGAATGAGCTGTATAAGACCGCCGTAGACATCCTGAAAAGCGACAAACAGGTTTTTCAGAAGGAATTTCTGCAGATGGCAGGCGGGGATATGCCGGAGGAACCGGATGAGACGAAGTCTGATGCTGAGGAGGAATAGAGATTGAAGTATTTAATTAAGAATTTAAAACCGTACTGGTTCGTCGTGATTATTCTGACGGCGCTCCTGGCGGTGCAGGGATTCGGTGAGATGTCTATGCCGCAGTACACGCAGGACATCATCGATACAGGAATCCAGAACCGGGGTGTGGAGCACATCCTTCCGACAAAGGTAAAACAGCAAGAGTATAACGAAGCGCAGATGTTCATGTCCGCCTCGGAAAAGAAGGCATGGAAGAACAGCTACAAACAGGACGGAAATGTGTACGTCCTGAATGCGTCTGAGAGCAGGCTGGATAAGATGGATGACCAGCTCCTGGAACCGATTGTGCTGACTTATCAGCTCGGTCATATTTCACCTGCGCAGTATAAGGCGATGGTGAAGCGTCAGCTGAAGGCCGCCGCAGAAGCACAGAAAAAAGCGATGCAGAAAGCAGCCGCATCTTCAGGAATGAACAGCGCGCAGATGGCTGCGATGCAGAAATCTGCACAGGCCGGCGCACAGGCGCAGAGCAGGGGCGCTTCTCAGATGGATCCTTCTGCAATGCTGAAGAAGATTGATTCCATGTCTGTTCAGGAAATCGCGGACGCCGCAGGGATGAAGGTCCGCGTGTTCCATGCCAAGGATCAGAATGGAAAGAACAAGACGTATGTGGACATCCGTGAAGCGATGCAGAAGATGATCAGCAGCGGCCAGATGAGCAGCGCACAGATTCATCAGATGAAGAAACAGATCAATAAGACGATCAAAACGGTCGGGCCTAAGACACTGACCTCCATGGGATACAAATACGCGTACGATGCAGAGAAAGACGCGGGGGTTTCCGTCAACGCGCATCAGATTTCCTATCTGTGGGGCGCGGGAAAGAGAATGTTCCTGATGGCTCTGATTATGCTGGCGGCAGCGATTGCGGTATCTTTCCTCGCATCCAGAATCGGCGCGGGCGTCGGACGTGACCTGAGGGATAAGGTGTTCCGGAATGTCATCGGCTATTCCAACGCAGAGATGGATAAATTCCAGACTTCTTCGCTGATCACGCGCGCAACCAACGACGTGCAGCAGGTGCAGCAGATTACAACGATGATGCTCAGAATGGTCCTGTACGCGCCTGTACTCGGAATCTGGGGTATTATCAAGGTTTACCAGACACATGCAAAGATGAGCTGGGTGATCCTGCTCGGTGTTGCCGTCATCATCGGATTTGTTCTGACGCTGATGGCGATTGCCATGCCGAAGTTCAAGATTATGCAGAAACTGGTCGACAAGCTGAACGGCGTCTCCCGTGAGATTCTGACCGGACTGATGGTCATTCGCGCGTTCGGCCGCCAGAAGACGGAAGAAGAGCGGTTTGACGCTGCAAATATCGACTTAAAGCGCACACAGCTCTTCACCAACCGCGTTATGACGTTCATGATGCCGACGATGATGCTGATCATGAATGCGCTGTCGATTCTGATTACCTGGGTTGCGGCATCCCGTGTGGACTCCGGAACACTGCAGGTCGGCGCGATGACCGCGTTCATTACTTATGCGATGATCATCGTTTCCGCGTTCATGATTATCACAGCGATGTCCATTATTCTTCCGAGAGCCGGCGTTGCGGCGCAGAGAATTAATGAGGTTGCGGTTACCGAGTCTTCCATTCAGGATAAGAAAGATGCGGAGGAGCTTCAGGGAGGACGCGGAGAGGTAGTGTTCTCTCACGTGGACTTTAAATATCCGGGTGCGGAAGCGAACGTTCTGTCTGATATCGATTTCACTGCGGAGCCGGGAAAAGTCACGGCGATTATCGGCGGAACCGGTTCAGGAAAGAGCACGCTGATTAATCTGATTCCGAGATTCTATGATGTCACAGGAGGATCAATCACTGTTGACGGAAAAGACATCCGCGATGTCACCATGCATTCTCTGCGCGATGAAATTGGTTTTGTTCAGCAGAAAGGTATTCTGTTCTCCGGAACTATCGCAAGCAACATTCGGTTCGGAAACGCGGATGCGAGCGATGAGGAGATGAAGCGTGCGGCGTCGATTGCCCAGGCAGAGGACTTTATTTCGGAGAAGGATGAACAATATGACAGCTATATCTCGCAGGGCGGAAATAACGTGTCCGGCGGACAGAAACAGAGACTGTCTATCGCCAGAGCCATTGCCAAGAATCCGAAGATCTTGATTTTTGATGACAGCTTCTCCGCTCTGGACATGAAGACCGACGCAAAGCTGAGAGAGATTCTGGAAACAGAAGAGAAAGACACCACGAGGATTATCGTGGCGCAGAGAATCAGCACCATTCTGCACGCAGACCAGATCCTGGTCATGGACGAAGGCAGGATCGTCGGAAAAGGCACGCATCAGGAACTGATGAAATCCTGTGAAGTTTACCGGCAGATTGCAGAATCGCAGCTGTCTGAGAAAGAACTGGAGGAGATGGCATAATGGCAGAACAGAATAGATCTATGCCGCGCAGAAACTCCGGAATGCGCGGGCCGCACGGTCCCGGCGCGATGGGCGCGGTTGAAAAACCGAAGAATTTTAAAAAGTCGTTTAAGGAACTGATGGCCTATATCGGCCGGTATAAAATCGGCGTTTTTGCCGTCATGATTCTGGCGGCTGGTTCTACAGTCTTCAACGTTGTCGGACCGAAGATCATGGGTCATGCGACGACAGAGCTGGCCAGCGGTCTGATGCGAAAAGTCGCGGGCACGGGCGGCATCAATTTTGATAAGATTGCACACATCCTGATCCTGACACTTGCGCTGTACCTTATCAGCGCGGCGCTGAATTTTATCCAGGGCTGGATTATGACTGGAATCACGCAGAAAGTTGTTTACCGGATGCGAAAGGAGATTGCAGAGAAAATCAACCGCATGCCGATGAAATACTTTGAAAGCCGCCCGATCGGCGAGGTGCTGTCCAGAATCACCAATGACGTGGATACCCTGGGGACCGGACTGAACCAGAGCATCACGATGATCATTTCCGCGGTCGCGACGATCGTGGGTGTCATCGTCATGATGCTGACGATTTCCCCGCTGATGACGCTGATCGCCCTGGTCATGATCCCTTTGTCCGCGCTGCTGATGGGCATCGTTATCAAGATGTCACAGAAATACTTTAAACAGCAGCAGGCGTCTCTGGGCGTGATCAACGGTCAGGTTGAGGAGAATTTTTCCGGTCAGCAGGTGGTCAAGGCATTTAACCGTGAAAAGCAGACGATTGCTGAATTTTCCAAGACCAATGATGAACTGTTTACTTCAGCCTGGAAGTCGCAGTTCCTGTCCGGCGCTATGATGCCGCTGATGAATTTTGTCGGATATCTGGCATACGCAGGCGTTGCAATCGCGGGCGGTATGCTTGCCATTCGGAATGTCATCGGAATCGGAGATATTCAGGCATTTATTCAGTACGTCCGCAATCTGACACAGCCGATGGCGCAGATTTCTCAGGTTATGAACCAGGTACAGTCCATGACCGCGGCGTCTGAGCGTGTGTTCCAGCTGCTGAATGAGGAGGAGACGGATCTGCAGAAGGACAGCCCGCTTCCGCTGAAAGAGGTGAAGGGCGAGGTTGAATTTGATCACGTCGCGTTTGGCTACGATCCGGATCAGATGATTATCCATGATTTCTCGGCAAAGGTTGAACCGGGCAAGACAGTAGCCATTGTCGGCCCGACTGGTGCGGGAAAGACGACAATCGTAAAGCTGCTGATGCGTTTCTATGATGTGAATTCCGGCGAGATCTGCCTGGACGGACAGGATATTCGGACGTTCAGCCGTCTTGACCTGAGAAAATATTTCTCCATGGTGCTTCAGGATACCTGGCTGTTCTCGGGAACCATCCGCGAAAATATCCGGTACGGAAGACTGGACGCGACGGATGAAGAGGTGGAGGCTGCCGCAAAGGCCGCGCACGCGGATCACTTTATCCGTACGCTTCCTGGTGGTTATGACATGGTGCTGAATGAAGAGGCGTCCAATATTTCACAGGGACAGAAGCAGCTGCTCACCATTGCGAGAGCAATGCTGGCTGACCGTGAGATCTTGATTCTGGATGAGGCAACTTCCTCCGTCGATACCAGAACCGAGAAACAGATTCAGAACGCGATGAACCGCCTGATGCAGGGTCGTACGAGCTTTGTGATTGCGCACCGTCTTTCTACGATCAAAGATGCCGATATGATCCTTGTGATGAATCACGGCGACATCGTCGAGCAGGGAACGCATGAGGAACTGCTTGCCAAGAACGGCGCTTATGCGGATCTGTATAATTCACAGTTTGCAGAAGAGGAAGAATAACACCAAGCTGAGAATAACGAGAGCATATAACTGAAGAAAAAACCGGCAGTGCCGCTGCGCGATGCGATATTTCGCTGTTTCGCGCAAGCGGCATGTTCTTTTTATGCAGAACATATCCTGACGATTCGATACGCGTTCAAGCGGTCAGATGAGGGATATTATTCATCCTTCACACGTCCTGCATTTTCATTATCGGAAAAATAGTATATAATAAACAATAAAGTCTTATTTTCACTGTGCGTCTGCGCATGGAAAAGAAAATAGGAAAGGAGGGAGGGCATGGAGACAGCTGCAAAAATCGGCTGAGCGACGTGCCCGGGAAAAGAATGAAAAAATTAATTACGATCAGCCGTGAATATGGAAGCGGCGGCAGAATTATCGGAGGCCTGGTGGCAAAAAAGCTGGGCGTCGCGCTGTATGACCGTGAAATACTTGATATGGCTGTGGAGAAGAGCGGCCTTTCCAGGGAGATTATTGAAACGGCTGAACTGAGAGCAAAGAATAATTTTTCATATTCTCTGGCTTCAGCGGTAAATTTCAGCGAAGGCCTTTCCGGAGAAACGATTTCTGTTAATGAAAAACTATTTCTGACGCAGTTTGACATCATCACACAGATCGGTCAGACTGGAGAGGGCGTGATTATCGGACGCTGCGCAGATTATGTCCTGCGTGATCTTCCAGGCGTAACCAATGTATTCGTCCACGCCAGACTGGAAGACCGGATTGAACGCGCGGTAGATGTATACGGTGATGAGCCGGATAAGGTAAAAAATATCATCCGCACATATGATAAGGCAAGAAAGAATTATTATAACTATCATACTTCCCAGAAATGGGGAGATTACATCAACTACGACCTGTCCATCAACACCAGTCATGTCGATGAGGAGACAGCGGCGCAGCTGATTGTGGATTATGTAAAGAACAGGAATAATAAACATTAAATGGAGAGGAGGACATCATGAGTAAGGATACAGACAAGAGAGAAAAGAAACAGGAAGAACAGCAGCCTGGTATTCAGGACGCGCTGAAAGCGGCAGGAGCGATCGTCGGCATCGGCCTGGTTGCGGGAATCACACTGGTCATGGGAATGAATAAGATTATGAAAGAAATCTTTGTCAATGACGACTGGCCGGATGAAGAGTGGTCCAGCGACGACTGGGCAGGAGAGGATCTGGACTAGCCGTATCCTCTGCAGCGACAGAAAATAATAAACCCTCATTCATTAGAGGAAGAAAGGAAAGCGTAGTTAGAAATGACAGAACAGAAGGCATCCAAAGGCACGTACTATATTACCACCCCGATTTATTATCCGAGTTCCAATCTGCACATCGGGCATACTTACTGCACGGTTATGGCAGACGCGATGGCGCGGTTTAAGAGATTGAGCGGTTATGACGTCCGTTTCCAGACCGGAACGGATGAGCACGGACTGAAAATCATGCAGAAAGCCAGAGAAAAGGGTGTGACACCGCAGGAATACGTGGATGAAGTCGTTGCGGGAATTCAGGATCTCTGGAAGACCATGGAAATTTCGTACGATGATTTTGTACGGACGACACAGCCGCGTCATGTGAAACGTGTGCAGGCCATTTTTAACAAGATGAATGAAAAAGGTGATATTTATAAGGGCAAGTATGAAGGCTGGTACTGCACGCCGTGCGAATCATACTGGACCGAGAGCCAGCTGGTGAACGGATGCTGCCCGGACTGCGGAAGACCGGTTGAATGGGCTTCTGAAGATGCCTACTTCTTCCGTCTGTCCAAGTACCAGGACCGTGTTCTGAAACTGCTCGAGGATCCGGATTTTCTTAATCCTAAGGAGCGACGCAATGAGATGATCGAGTTCGTCAAGCAGGGACTGGATGATCTCTGCATTTCTCGTTCTTCCTTTGACTGGGGAATTCAGGTTCCGGTCGATCCGAACAGTGTTATCTACGTCTGGCTGGACGCGCTGACCAACTACATCACTACGCTCGGATATCCGGATGATCCTGCAGAATTTGAAAAGTACTGGCCGGCAGATGTCCATCTGGTCGGAAAGGAAATCGTCCGCTTCCACTCTGTAATCTGGCCGGCAATGCTGATGTCTCTGGATCTGCCGATGCCTAAGCATGTCATGGGACACGGGTGGCTGCTGATTGACGGCGGTAAGATGAGCAAGTCTAAGGGTAATGTGGTCGATCCGGTATTCCTGATCCACCGCTACGGAGTAGACGCCCTGAAGTACTTCCTGCTCAGAGAGTACACCTTTGGCCAGGACGGTGTGTATACCAATGAGGTTATGCTGAAGAGAATGAACTACGATCTTGCGAATGACCTCGGAAACCTGCTGTCCAGAACGGTTGCGATGATCGAGAAATACTGCGGCGGCATCATTCCTCCGGCAGGGAAATTCGACGACATTGATGAGGATCTGAAAAAGACGGCTCTCGGTGTCGCTCCTGCGCTGGAAGCGCATATGAATGAATTCCAGTTCAACCTGGCACTGGAAGACATCTGGGTTCTGGTTCGCCGCGCTAATAAATACATTGACGAGAAACTCCCGTGGGCGCTTTCCAAGGATCCGGAAAAGAAAGAAGAACTGGATACCTGCCTGCACAATCTGGCAGAAGCACTGAGAATTATTTCCATCCTTCTGATTCCATTTATGCACACGACGTCAGAGAGAATGCAGGAACAGCTCGGCCTTTCCGGTGAGAAGATCAGCTGGGAAGATGCGTTTGTCTTTGACAAGGTTGACGGAGAAAAAGTCACCAAGGGCGATCCGCTTTTCCCGCGTCTGGACATCGAGAAGGAACTGAAAGAACTGAATGAAATCCAGCAGAAGCAGATGGCTGCGGCAAAGAAAAAAGCGGACAAGGAAGCAGCAGACGTCAAGCTGAAGCCTGAAATTGAATTTGAAGACTTTGATAAAATCGATCTCCGCGTTGGAACGATTATGAAAGCAGAGAAGGTTCAGGATGCTGACAAGCTCTTGAAATTCCGCGTGCGCATTGGAAATGAAGAGCGTCAGATCCTTTCCGGCGTCGCAGAATACTTCAGGCCGGAAGATATGGTCGGCAAGAAAGTCATCGTTGCGGCAAACCTGAAGCCAAAGAAAATCAGAGGTGAAGAGTCGCAGGGCATGATTATTTTTGCGGACACGGGCAAGAAACTGGAACTCGTAACCAGCACTGCGGATGATGGAAGCAAGGTAAGATAAGATGATAAGCTAGGGGCTTGCGCAAAGCCCCGCTTTTTCATATCAAGGCAGAAGTGAAGAATGAGTAAGCGATTATTTGATGCACATACGCATATAAACGATGAACATATGACCGATGAGGACCGGAGGGAGCTTGCGGAGGAAATCGAAGCATCAGAGGTGCTTGGCGCGGTCGATCCGGGCAGTGATCTGGCAAGCTCTGAACAGGCCGTGCGCGATGCTGCGGAGTTTTCCTGGTGCTATGCGGCTGTCGGATATCATCCGAGTGAGACAGACGGTCTGAATGAAGAAAATCTGGATAAGATCCGTGCGCTCGCAGAAAACAGCCGTAAAGTTGTCTGCATCGGGGAAATCGGTCTGGACTATCACTATGATGAGGATGTCGATCACGATACGATGCGGTACTGGTTCAGAAGACAGATCCGCCTCGCTAATGAGCTGCGCCTTCCGATCATGATTCACACGAGGGATGCTGACCAGGAAACGATGGATATTCTGAAAGAAGAGGGCGCGTTTTCCAGCGAACGTCAGTCCTGGTTCCCGAAACGCCCGGGGCCGGACGGAAAGCTGTATCCGGACAGCCGCGTCCTGATGCACTGCTTTTCTCAGAGCGTGGAGATGGCGCGTCAGTACCTGAAATTGGGAGCAACCCTCTCGATCTGCGGACCGGTGACATTCAAGAATAACCGGAAAACGCGTGAAGTCGTAAGGGCCGTTCCGATTGAATTTCTGACCGTGGAGACCGATGCGCCGTATATGGCGCCGGAACCGAAAAGAGGCCGGAGAAATAAGGCGCCATATGTGGAATACACATGCCGGAAGGTTGCGGAACTGAAAGACATTCCATACGAGGAAGCCGCGGAAATCACCTGCAGGAACGCGCTCCGCTTTTATGACATCGATGCGCTGAGCCTTCAGAAGTAATGGAGAATAGGGATGGATGCATTTGAACAAAAGTTCCTGCGTACGGTAAAAAAGCACGCGCTGTTTCAGCCGGGAGACCACATCATTCTGGGATTATCGGGCGGCGCAGATTCACTGGCGCTTTTTTCCTTGCTGACTCGATTTTGTCCGGAGAGAATGCCGGTAACAGTGCATCCGGTTCACGTCAATCACAAGATCAGGAAGGGCGAGGCAGATGAGGATCAGCGGTTTGTGGAAGAACTCTGCTGTAAAGAGGGTCTGCGATGCAGAAGCGTGATGTTCGACTGTGTGAAAGAGGCCCGGCGACTGCATTTGACAGAGGAGGAAGCCGGCAGAAACAAGCGGTACCAAGTGTTTGACGATGCGGCGCGTGAGCTGGAGCGTGAGGGGATCAGCCGGAGCAGGATAAAGATCGCGACGGCGCACCACGCGGATGATCAGGTGGAGACGGTTCTGCTGCATCTGCTGAGAGGGAGCGGTACAGACGGTCTTTCTGGCATGGCGTACTGCCGTACAGATGCCTGCGGATTTACGATCATCCGGCCGCTGTTGGACTGCTGGAAACAGGAAATTCGCGAGTACGATGCTGAAGAAGGGCTGGAGCCAAGAGAGGACCAGACGAACAGTGATCCGTCATATGGGCGGAACCGCATCCGCCTGGAACTGATTCCGTATCTGCAGAGATATAATCCGAAGATTAAAGATGCGCTGATCCGGCTGACAGAAAGCGTCCGTGAGGATCGGGCGTATCTGGACGCGCAGGCGGAACAGCAGTATCAGAATCTGGCATCCGTGAACGATCAGAGCGGACAGGAGAAAGCGGTTATCCTGCGCAGAGATGAGGCAGAGGCACTTCCGGGTGCTTTGCGGATGCGTGTGCTGAAGCATGCGGTAGTTGACGCGGGGCTGACGGAGGATTTCACCGCTTCGCATCTGCAGGCGGCGGACCATGTGCTGTGCGGGAAGAACCCGTCCGCAAGAACAGAGCTTCCACATGGATTTTCTGTATGGCGTGACTACGGGAATGTTCTGATCGGAAGGACAGACACATATCGTACATCGGCAAAAGGCGATGTGCATGCGGACAGGCCGGGTGCGTCTATCCGCACCGTGATGCGTGAGGAACTTCCGAAAGACCCTCCCAAAGGAACCTGCGCGTACTTTGACGCAGAAAAACTGGAAGCCGTTTACGGAAGCGGAGCAGATCAGCAGGTCTGCTGGAGGACGCGGCGCTCGGGCGACTATATTGCGATTCCGGGAGGACGTAAAAAACTGCAGGATGTCATGGTTGACGACAAGGTTCCCAAAGATGAGCGGGACCGGATCTGCATGGCCGCGGTCGGAAGCGAAGTCCTGTTCCTTCCGGCCTGGGATGAGAAGCGCGGAAGGGCAAGATATTCATCCTTGTACGTTGTGGGGCCGGACACAAAAAAGGCGGTTCTGGTTGAAATAAATTGTCTAATATGATAGAATGACAACGCAATTTTATGCTGAGAGGACAATGAATACTTTGTTTTTTGGCATAAATACCGGAAAAAGAGTTACAAATGCTGCAAATGAAAGGATATACATACCAATCAGGAGGACGTTGAATTGAAGAAATTCGCCAGAAATCTAGTGATCTACCTGGTTATTTTTGGTATTGTCATGGGCGTGGCATATTTTGTCCGCAATGGCGGCGGATCTCAGCAAGAGGTTGCGCTTTCGACAATGGCAAAATACCTGAAAAACGGCAAGGTCACTGAAGTTACAATTAAAGACAGCAAAGTCACCGCGCAGATCGGAAAGAACAAGTCCGTATATGCGTATGCAAACAGTGCTCTGGAGCTGGAATGGCTGGAAGAAAAGTACATCTATAACAAGGTGGATTCCGGAGATATCGTGCTCAGGGCAAGCGGGCCGGATCACGCGTCAGCGCTGATGAACGCGCTTCCGACGATCATTATGGTCGTTGCGCTGGGATTCCTGTTCTATATTATGATGAATCAGGGCGGCAATGGAAAGGCGTTCCAGTTCGGAAAGAACAGGGCGCATATGTATAAAGGAGAAGGTAAGAAGATTACCTTTGCGGATGTAGCCGGACTGAAAGAAGAAAAAGAGGAGCTCCAGGAGGTTGTAGACTTTCTGAAGGATCCGCGGAAGTATAATTCAGTGGGTGCGCGCATACCAAAGGGAATCCTGCTCGTCGGACCTCCGGGAACAGGAAAGACCTATGTTTCCCGTGCGACAGCAGGAGAAGCCGGGGTGCCGTTCTTCACGATTTCCGGTTCTGACTTTGTAGAAATGTTCGTCGGAGTCGGAGCTTCCCGTGTGCGCGATCTGTTTGAACAGGCAAAAAAGAACGCACCTTGTATTATTTTCATCGATGAGATTGATGCGGTCGGACGCAAGAGAGGCGCAGGTCTCGGCGGTGGAAATGATGAGCGCGAGCAGACTCTGAACCAGCTGCTGGTCGAAATGGATGGATTTGCCGGGAATTCCGGAATTATCATTCTGGCAGCGACGAACCGTCCGGACATCCTGGATCCGGCGCTTCTGAGGCCGGGACGTTTTGATCGTCAAATTACGATTGGTGTTCCGGATGTCAAGGGCAGAGAAGAGATCATCCGCATTCACGCGAAGAACAAGCCGCTTTCGGATGAGGTTTCTCCGGAGATCATCGCGAGACGAACACCGGGATTTACACCGGCGGATCTGGAGAACCTGCTGAATGAGGCGGCGCTGATCACAGCCAGAAGAAACGGACGCTGGATCAGAATGACAGAGATTGAAGAAGCGACAACCAAAGTTATGGCAGGACCGGCTAAAAAGAGCCGTGTCATCAGTGAAAAGGAAAAACGCCTGACGGCTTACCACGAAGCCGGCCATGCTGTGGTCATGAGGAGCATTCCGGGATCGGATCCGGTTCATCAGATCACGATTATTCCGAGAGGACAGGCAGGCGGATTCACCATGTCCCTGCCGACTGAGGATAAGTATTTCATGACCAAGAAGGATATGATGCATGAGATCATGCATCTCCTGGGAGGACGTGTCGCAGAGGCAATCTATCTGGACGATATTTCAACCGGAGCAAGCAATGACATTGAGCGCGCTACACAAATCGCGCGGTCCATGGTGACCAAATACGGATTCAGCGATAAGCTCGGTCCGATCAATTACTCAGACTCGGATGAGCCGTTCCTCGGAAGAGATTTCAGCAAGACTAAGGCATACTCAGAAGAGGTCGCGAATGAAATCGATGAGGAAGTCCGCCGTCTGGTCGGAGAGGCATATGCCAAGACTGAGGCGCTGCTGAAAGAACATTCCGCTGAAATGGAGCGTGTCGCTCAGGCGCTGATCCGCGTAGAAACACTGGATGCAGAGCAGTTTGAAGATCTGTATACAGGCAAAGAGGATGCGGAGAGCACAGAGCGCAAGGTGCGCGAACACGAAGCGGAAATTCAGAGAGTGAACAAGGCAGAGGCGGAGGAATCCAGACGCATCCGCAAGGCAGAGGATGAGCGCGCTGAGGAGATGCGCGAAGCTCTGCTGAACGGAGATAAACTCTCTGAAGATCAGGTTCGTCATATTGTTGCGGATGAACATGAACATGTGATTAATCCTTACGTTGAGAAGGATCATACAGAAGCAGATTCTGAGCAGAAATCCGATGAAACAGCTGATATTAAGGATTCTGAGCAGAATCAGGACACTATTTCTAAGCAATCGAACGCCGCGGCTTCAGAAAAGAAGAAGACTGAAGGTCAGGACGATAACGGCGGGATAGACGAGGAGTAATATGAAAGTAGCTGTAAATGACTGCCTCAGCCTGGAGTGCATGACACCGAGCATTTTAGCTGCCGGCAGACGGAATGTAGAAAACAGAGTCCGGTCCGTGTCGGTTATGGACGCACAGGATCTGGAAACTGCGCTGAAAGAAAACGGGGTGAAGGAACAGCTTGTATTGACATCCTTCAGCGGTATTGAAGACAATGAGAGTGTCAGACGCGATATTGTCACTGCGCTCGGAGATGCCGGCGTAGCGGGAATCGTCGTCTTCCACCAGAAGAATGGGCTGACCTCCATTGGTGATTCTGTGGTTCAGGCTGCGGAGAGCATCGGCGTTCCGCTGATTGTCATTCCGGAGAATAACCCTTCGCAGTACAGTGATATTATCGAACAGGTTATGGATAAGATCCGCTACGGTGATAATTTCCGCAACGGACTGATCAATAACACGGTATATCATCTGCTCAACTTTGAGAAACACACAAATTTCTACTCCGCGCTGAAAGAAGCAGCACTGAGCAACGATTTCCAGGTCGTACTGCTCTCCAAGGATTTTAATCCGATTCTGACGGTTGAGACGCGCCAGAAAGTCGCGATTTCAGACGCGATCCGCACAGGAAAAGAGCGTGATGTTGAAAAGTCCGGAATCTATACGTTCATCGATGTAAATGGTGTTCTGACTTACTGGGGACCGATTTCCGTAAACGGAGAAGAATATTTCCTGTTCATCGTAGATAATGATGACAACTACTCTGCGGCAGAAATCTCCAAACTTGCAGAGATCATCGAGCTGGCTATGGGTATGTGGAAATACACTCCGGAGCGCGATGTCAAAGCAGAGTTCATCAAGGCGCTGATCCGTGATAATAAATCCCTTGCTTACTCTCTGAAAGATGAGATCGGGCTGGATCCGGAACGCATCCTCTGCGTATTCTATGCCAAGGGCATTGAGAACTCGCAGGGAAACGGCATCATTGCTGACTTTGAAAAGAACGAGAACGTAGAAGTCATGCAGATTGCTGACACAGAAGAGACGTATGCCATCATTTTGAATAAGGATGAGAGCGATGAGAAGGAGAAGGTATCCCGGAAGATGGCATGCCTGTCCCTCTTCGATAAGCTGAAAGAAGGCAGCAAGTCTGTCCGGATCTTCCAGGCGACCGGAATTAACGGAATCGAGGGCGCAGGAGATGCATTCCGCCTGATCAGTGAGACGTGGACGTTTGTAGAAAGCGTTTTCCCGTACAAGCGTGTATTTACCAAGTATGATCTGGCTCTCGTCTCCACTTGCATTCATCTGCAGGTTCAGGGCGGCCATGCCAAGAAAATCTACTCTGATCTGCTCGAGCCGTTTAAGCGCGAGGTCGGCGAGAATAAAGCCCGTCAGCTCCTTGACACGCTGGAAACCTTTGTCCTCGATGCGGGCATGAACAGCAGCAAGACGAGTGTGTTCATGGGAATCCACACCAACACGGTTCAGTACCGTCTGAAGAGAATCAATGAAGTTCTTGGCGCGGAAATCACAGGGAACCGGGTCATTCCGGGACTGACAATTGCTCTGGCTCTGAAGCGACTGAGCAGAGTGGTAAAATAGAATTACAAGGTAATAAGGACACTGGATGCTTGAGAGAATGACGCAGGTGAACTGTGCAGCGCGCGGATGCCGAGCGTCTGAAAGTGAGTGAAATCATGTTATTAGCATTTGATATCGGAAATACAAATACCGTACTCGGCGTGTTCAATGAAGACGGTAAGTTGATTACAAACTGGAGAATTGAGACAGATCCGCATAAGAGCGCGGATGAATATGGCATGCTTGTCGTAGAACTGTTTAAACATGAGGGGCTGGATCCGAAGGCAGTCGATGATGTGATCATTGCAACGGTTGTTCCTTCTGTTCTGTTTACGATCCGCCATATGGCCGAGAAATATTTCCATAAGAAAGCCATCGTTGTGGAGTCGGGAATCAAGACCGGACTTCTGATTAAATACGATAACCCGAAACAGGTGGGCGCGGATCGCATCGTCAACGCAGTAGCGGCGTATAATAAGTACGGAGGACCGCTGATCATCATCGATCTCGGAACGGCCACGACCTTCTGTGCGGTGTCGGATAAGGCTGAGTACCTCGGCGGAACGATTGCTCCGGGTCTGAAAATTTCATCAGAGGTGTTGTTTGAAAGAACTTCACAGCTCCCGAAAGTCGAACTGGAGGATCCGGGACACACGATCTGCCGGAACACGATTCAGGGCATGCAGTCCGGACTGGTGTACGGACAGATGGGCAGCGTGGAGTTTATCGTCCGAAAGATGAAAAAAGAACTGGAAGAGGTATGTCCGGGGAAGCCGGTGCGCGTCGTTGCGACGGGCGGACTTTCCTCTCTGGTTGCGAGCGGCGTTGACTGCATCGATACAATCGACCGCAGACTGACGCTTGAGGGTCTTCAGATGATCTATCATAAGAACCGCCACCACATCCGTCATAAGGATACGAGCAAGTCATACGATGAAGCGCAGCAGAAGCTGTAAACAGGGGAGGGACTGTCGTTGCGGCAGTCCCTCTTTTGGAACTCAGGACAAAAAATAATCAGCAAGGAATGAATTTTATGTGGAATAACAAGAAACTTCCGCCAATTGGAAATGTCCAGCCGGAGAATCCGTTCTTCCTGGCGCCGATGGCCGGAATCACAGACGCAGTGTTTCGGAGAATCTGCACAGAGATGGGCGCAGGGATGACGTATTCAGAGATGGTCAGCGCGAAGGGGCTGTATTACGGGGATAAAAAAACCGATGAGCTGCTGTTCTGTTATCCGGAAGAACGTCACGCAGCTCTGCAGATTTTTGGGCATGAGCCGGATATCATGGCTTTTGCAGCTGAAAAACTGGATGGAAGGCCGAACGACATCCTGGATATTAATATGGGGTGTCCCGTTCCTAAAGTGTTTAAAAACGGAGACGGCAGCGCGATGATGAAGAAGCCGGAGCAGATTGAAGCAGTCGTTCGCGCGGCAGCCGCACATACGAGAAAGCCGGTAAGCGTGAAGATCCGGCTCGGTGTTTCTGACAGCAGCCGAAACGCGGTGGAATGTGCTCTGGCAGCAGAGAAAGGAGGCGCGGCGGCAGTCGCGGTTCATGGCAGGACCAGGGAGCAGTATTATTCCGGATCAGCAGACTGGAAAGCAATCGCGGAGGTTCGGGACGCGCTGCATATTCCGGTTATCGCAAACGGAGATGTGCAGGATGCGGAAAGCGCAAAGAACATCATGGAAGAAACCGGATGTGATTACATTATGGTCGGCCGCTCGGTACGCGGTAATCCGTGGATTTTCAGAGATCTTCTGGATGCGTGGGAAGGAAGACCGCTGCAGCCTGCCCCGGGACTGGAAGAGAAAAAACAGATGATGCTTCGGCAGTTCAGGGATCTGGCTGAATTGAAAGGGGAATACCGGGCTGTCCGTCAGATGAGGGGGATCACAGGATGGTATCTGAAAGGCGTGCCCGGAAGTGCGGCTCTTCGCGGCAGAATCAACCAGATCGTCGAACCGGAAGAACTGGAAGCAGCGATTTCAGCTATTGGATAAAGAGATTGAACATGAGGGAGTAAAATGGTTTTAAAATTTTTTGATCAAGTGGACAACATCATGTATTTCCCGATCCTGATCATTGTCCTGGCGGCAGCAGGAATCTATTTCACGGTCAAAACCAGAGGAATACAGATCCGGAGATTTCCGGCGGCATGCCGCGCTGTGATGGAGAAACCGAAGGACGGTTCAGGGGTATCTTCTTTTCAGGCATTGATGGTATCTACGGCATCTCGTGTCGGCACCGGAAATATCATCGGCGTATCGACAGCAATCGTCCTGGGCGGTCCGGGAGCAGTGTTCTGGATGTGGCTTCTGGCTGTGCTCGGTTCGGCAACGGCCTTTGTTGAAAGCACTCTGGCGCAGATTTACAAAAGAAGGGACGAGCATACCGGCGGCTGCTACGGAGGCCCGGCGTACTATATTGAATCGGCTCTGCACAGCAAAGGCCTCGCTGCGCTGTTTACGGTATTTCTTCTTCTGACGTACGGGTTTGGGTTCAATCTGCTCTGCTCGTACAATCTGCAGTCAACATTTGCCGTTTATCATTTTTACAATAAAGCAACGACACCGATCATCATCGGCGCCGTGCTGGCTGTGCTTGTAGCGTTCTGCATCATGGGAGGCGGAAAGCGAATCGTGCATATCACAGAAGTCATGGTTCCGTTCATGGGTGTTCTGTATATTGCCGTTTCTATAATTGTCATTGTGATGAATATCACTTCGCTGCCGCATGTGTTCGCGATGATCTTCTCCGATGCGTTCAGTGCGCGGTCTTTTGCCGGAGGTATCGGAGGCTCCTGCATGGTGTACGGCATCAAGAGAGGGCTGTATTCCAACGAGGCAGGCGTCGGCTCTGCACCTAACGCCGCAGCTTCCGCGGAAGTCTCGCATCCGGTTAAACAGGGTTTTGTACAGGTGCTTTCCGTGTTCATCGATACCATGCTGATCTGCACAGCAACGGCGTTTATGTGCCTGTTTACAGGGACAGAGAGGATTGCGAGCCAGGCCGGCGCCCCGTATGTACAGGAGTGTCTCCGCTCCGTTTTCGGTAAATTCGGGCCATCGTTTATTACTATTGCGATGATTATGTTTGCCTTTACCACCCTGATCGGAAACCTGTATTATTGTGATAACGCTGTTGCGTATCTGAACGGCAAAAAGAAACCTGGCCGTACATTCATGAATGTTTTTCACCTCGTATGCGCGGCAATCGTATTTATCGGAGCTGTAATCCCGATGAATCTGGCCTGGGATCTTGCAGACATTGCAATGGGACTGATGGCCATGATCAATATTCCGTGCTGCATCATTCTCGGCCGAAGAGCAATCGACGCAGCCGAAGACTATGACCGTCAGCTGAAAGAAGGAAAAGATCCGGTTTTTCATGCCGGGAGGATCGGAATGCATCCGGACGAGCTGGACTACTGGAAATAGGGCAATATGAGTTGGATGTATGCATAATTGTTCGGTGTTCGGAACTGTTTATCAAAAACTGAATGATATCGAAAAAGAATGCGCCTCATCACAGGACCAATACAATCCTGGAGAAACATCGGATCGTATCCGGAATCTTATATCTGGAACAGGAGATTCATTACGATTGTCCTGAGAACGTTGACTGAAAAAAGAACCTCCTGCATTAAGTCTTATTGATTGCTTAATGCAGGAGGTTTTTGTAAATAATAAGGTTCCATCGTTTAGACTTCGCTGACGCTTGTCTTCACGAGGACAACCTATTTATTTGAAGTATCTGTTCAGGAGGCCCTGGAATGCAGCGCCGTGTCTTGCTTCGTCTTTTGCCATTTCGTGAACGGTGTCGTGAATGGCGTCGAGGTTCTGCTGTTTAGCGCGAACGGCGAGGTCTTTCTTTCCTGCGCATGCGCCGCGCTCTGCTTCAACGCGCATCTCCAGATTCTTCTTGGTGGAGTCGGTAACAACTTCTCCGAGAAGCTCTGCGAACTTGGCAGCGTGCTCTGCCTCTTCATGAGCAGCCTTTTCATAATACAGGCCGACTTCCGGATATCCCTCGCGGAAAGCAACTCTGGACATAGCCAGATACATGCCGACCTCGGAGCACTCACCGGCAAAGTTTGCCTGCAGATCCTTGATGATTTCAGGATCTACGCCCTGAGCGATACCGACAACGTGCTGATCTGCCCAGCCAGCGTCTTCATCCATTTTATTGAATTTGGAAGCTGGAGCTCCGCACTGAGGACATTTTTCCGGTGGCTCCGGTCCTTCATAGACATAACCGCAAATTGAACATACCCATTTCATAGTAAACACCTCTTTCTGAAATCTGAGTAGCGGCAGAATGCCGCCTGTGTATGCTGATGACGGATGGATGACCGCCGTTAACGATCTGAATCCCGCCGTCCTAATCATTGTACCATAATATTTATCTTTTCTGTGAATTTACGATAAAGAATATGTTTCTATTCAGGGACGGCGGGGTATAAGGATGAAGTAAATTAGAGAGAATCAAGTATATATGTGCTTATACGGAGGATAGAATTATGCAGATTAGAGATCGTGTCGATGCCGCTCTGGATGAGGTAAGAGAAGTGCTGAAGAGAGACGGCGGAAATCTGGAACTGGTAGATGTTACGGATGATAATGTCGTTAAGGTAAGACTGCAGGGTCACTGCATCGGATGCCCGGGCGCGCAGATGACGCTGAGAATGGTCGTTCAGCAGATTCTTCAGCAGGCAGTGCCGGAGGTCAAGGGCGTCGAAGCTGTTGATTAATGGAAATCTGTAATTGTCCGCATGGATGATTTTAGGAAGGAGCCGCAACGGCTCCTTTTTCTGTACCTGTCTTCGTATTCTTACATAATATATGGTAGAATAGTCATCAGCAATATTTAAGATAACGGAGGGAGCGCAATGGCACAGAAACCAACAGTAGAAAAACTGAAGGAAGCAGTCATGAAGATTGTTCCGGAGGCGGAGAATACGCTTCAGAAACTGGTCCGCATCGACAGTGAAAAAACGGATCCGGCTGTTCTGGAAGACGGAACGTACTGTCCGTTTGGACAGGGTGTGGAAGAAGCGTATCAGTTGTTTATGAATACAGCGAAGTCCATGGGGTTTCGCACGGAAGACGCAGATCATTACGGCGGACACGCAGAAATCGGTGAAGGGTCAGAGATGCTCGGCATTATCGGCCATCTGGATGTAGTTCCGGCGAGCGGAAGCTGGAGCTTTGACCCGTTCAGCGGAGATATTGAGGACGGATATATGCTTGGACGCGGGACAACAGATGATAAGGGTCCGATGGTCGCTGCCCTGTATGCGGTCAAGGCGATTCTGAACGCCGGATTTGTACCGGACCGGAAAATCCGTCTGATTGCCGGCCTGGATGAAGAGACAGACTGGATCGGTCTTTCCCATTACCGAAGGGCATTTCCGGACCCGGACTTCGGATTTTCCCCGGACGGATGCTTTCCTCTTGTGAATGGGGAGAAGGGCATCATGAATTTTGACCTTGCACATAAGATTCATAAGACGGTTTTGGACGGCCTTCGGCTTACGCGCCTGGAAGGGGGAACGGCGCGGAATATCGTTCCGGATCATGCCCGGGCGCTGCTCTCGGGAATGTCTGGAGAAGAGTGGGATGTAATCCGCAGCAAGGCGGATGAGTATGCCGGCTGCACACATTTTCAGCTTCGCACCAGGAAGACAGGCAAGTCTCTTGAAATTACCGCTGAAGGAAAGGCGGCACACGCCTCAAGTCCGGAGGACGGCCTGAATGCGGTGTCCATTCTGATGGATTTCCTTGGCCAGCTTGATTTTGCCAGCGATGACGTGAATGAATTCATCCGTTTCTATAACGCGTGCATCGGATTCGACTGCAGAGGCGGCGGGCTGGGCTGCGCGAGAACCGGAAAATACGGCGATGACTTGACTTTTAATATCGGTTTGGTAAAATTCGACAGGGAAGCCGTCTCGGTGCTTGCAGATATCCGATATCCGGTAGACTGCAGCGAGGAAGAACTGTTTGAGGCGATTGCGCAGAAGCTGGACGCGTATCACGTCGGACTGGTAAAGCGAGACGGCGAGGAACCGATGTATGAGCCGGAAGACAGTCCTCTTGCGACGGCGATGCTGGATGCGTACCGGACCTGCACAGGCGATCAGGACGGCCGCGCGATTGTGCTCGGAGGCGGGACATACGCAAAACCGTTTGCGAATATGCTTGCGTTTGGCGCGCAGTTCCTCAGCGATCCGGATCTTATGCATCAGGCAGATGAGAAAATTCCTCTGGAGCGTTTTCGTCAGTCCATCGAGATTTATGCGCATGCTATTATGACGCTGGCGGACGCGGAGTTTCATTTGGATAAGGTGATATAGACAAGGCGGCGCACGCAGGAAGATCCTTGCGCTGTGCCTTTTGACGGAATGTGGGGACAGTCGGGTGAGAGAAATCGTTATTAATGGAGTAGAAGAGACCGTGGAATTTGGCAGAAAGCTTGGCGAGGAGGCGCAGCCGGGTGAGATTCTGGCGCTGATCGGGGATCTCGGGACGGGAAAAACAACCCTGACCAAGTCGATTGCGGAAGGACTCGGTGTAAAAGAAGATATTACAAGTCCGACGTTCAATATCGTCAATGAATATCATTCCGGACGTCTGCCGCTGTATCATTTTGATGTGTACCGTCTGGATTCCGGCGCGGATCTGATCGATATCGGCGCGGAAGAATATTTTGACGCCGGAGGCGTATGCATCATCGAATGGGCGGACCGCGTTGCGGAAATTCTGCCGGATGACACAAAGGTAATTTTTCTGGAGTATGGAAGTAAGGAAGGAGAGCGGCTGTATCAATGTACATTTTAGCGATCGACACGACGGGACCGCTGGGATCAGCGGCTCTGCTCAATCTGGAGACGGAACAGATCCGAATGAAAGTCAGCGATGAGGAGAAGGGGCACCTGAAGAACCTGATGCCGCTGGTAAAGGCGCTGATGGATGAAGAGGGCATCGAACCAAAGCAGATTGCCGCGGCAGCTGCTTCGGTCGGCCCGGGATCTTACACCGGAATCCGCATTGGCGTATCCTCTGTGCGCGCGTTTGCGCAGGCATTGGATATTCCGTGCATTCGCGTAGGCACGCTGGATATGTTCCGTCAGAAAACGGGAGCGCGGGATGCGGCCGTGATTTTCAATGCGAGACGTGGTCAGGTCTACGGAGCAGTTTACAGGGCAGACGGAACGGCGGTCATGGAGCCGCAGCCATGCATGCTGAAGGATGTATATGACGCGGTTGTGCAGAATCATATGCAGCCGGTCTGGTACGGAGACGGCATTGACGCGTATCAGGGCAGTGAGAAATTCGGCAGATACCTGGAAGGCGCAGAGACTGCGCCGGAAGATGTCCGTTACCAGACGGCAGAGATGGCGGCTCGGGAAGCCCTGGAACTTTACTGTGCAGGAAAGGTCTGCCGCGTAGAAGAGCTTTTGCCAGATTACATGCGAAAGACAGAAGCGGAGCAGAAACTCCGCGACGGTTCTCTGGCGCGCGCGCGTGAAGCCAAGCTGCGCAAGTTCAGAAGCCGATAAAAGTCAGGAGACAGAATGAATATAGAAGATATCAAACAGCTAATAGAAGAATTGAAAGACGACCCGGATATTGAGGCCGCGGAAATGGTGCTCAGAAATGCGGAAACCAGGGATGTCAAGCGCCTTGCAGAGATTGATCGTACCTGTTTCTCTCAGCCGTATTCAGAGTCGATGTTCCGTCATGATATTCAGTACGGGGATAATCTGACCATTCTGACCGCCGTGGTAGATAAGAAAATCGTCGGCTATATTGAGATCATGATTGTTCTGGACGAGTGTGAAATCCAGCGTGTGGCTGTGGTTCCGGAATACAGGCGCCGTTATGTGGCATCCGTCATGATGAATTCCATGCTTCATCTGACCGACTCCCTTGGCATTCAGAGTCATATCCTGGAAGTCCGTGCCGGAAACGAGGCGGCGATACAGCTGTATGAACATTTTGGGTTCAGACAAAACGGATTGCGCAAGAATTATTACGGAGATGAGGATGCCCTGCTGATGCTCAGAATCGGCGACCCGGACCAGTTCGATCCGGAAATGGTATCCTGACCTTAGGGACAAATAAGATGCGCAAGAGGCCTGCGCGGCAGTGAAGTTTAAAAAGATCAGCGGAATTACCGCGGCAGATACAGTGAGAGTACAGAACAGACAGAGCAAGAGGGACGGATATCATGTGGAATCAGCAATTTATTACATTGGGAATTGAATCAAGCTGTGATGAGACTTCGATTGCGGTCGTTGCAGACGGACGCAGGATCCTGTCGAATGTTATTTCTTCACAGATTGCCATTCATACAAAATTCGGCGGTGTGGTTCCGGAAATTGCGTCTCGCCATCATCTGCAGAACATCAATGCGGTGCTTCAGCAGGCGCTGGATGAGGCGGGAATATCGCTTCAGGATGTGGATCTGATCGGTGTGACGAACGGACCGGGACTGATCGGTGCGGTTGTCATCGGTGTCGCGACAGCAAAAGCTCTGTCTCTGGCGTCCGGAATTCCGCTGGTCGGCGTCAATCATATGCACGGTCATGTCAGCGCGAACTATTTGCAGTATGAGGATCTGGAGCCGCCGTTCCTGGCGCTGATCGTATCCGGCGGCCATACGAATATCGTGGATGTGGTGGATTATAACGAATGCCGCGTGCTCGGATCGACCAGAGATGACGCGGCCGGAGAAGCCTATGACAAGGTTGCGCGCGTCATCGGACTCGGTTATCCGGGAGGACCTAAAGTGGACCGGGCGGCAAAGGAAGGAAATCCGGACGCAGTGGCGTTCAAGCGCGTTTATCTGGATAAGGGAAGCTATGATTTCAGCTTCAGCGGACTGAAAACGCAGGTGATCAACTACGTGCATACAGAGAAGATGCGCGGACATGAGCTTTCTGTCCCGGATATTTCCGCAAGTTTTCAGCAGGCTGTTGTCGATGTCATCGTCGACAAGGCTGTCGCGGCTGCGGAAGAACGGGGGGAACAGAAACTGGTTATGGCCGGAGGAGTTGCCGCAAATTCCAGACTGCGTGAGGAGATGCAGAGTGCCTGCGACGCGCACAGCATCCGCCTGTACCGGCCGGATCCGGTGCTGTGTACGGATAACGGCGCGATGATTGCGTCTGCCGCCTATTATAAATACCGGAAACACGGCGCAGACGAACTGGATCTGGACGCGTATGCCAATCTGCCGCTGTAAAAAAAACGATAGAGAACCAAAGGAGACTGTAATATGATTGTTTTGTCTGCGACAGACATCACAAGAGCATATGGAACGGATGTGATCCTGGATCACATCTCTTTTCATGTTAATGAAGGTGACCGCGTAGGCATCGTAGGCGCGAACGGCGCCGGAAAGACGACGCTTCTGGATATTATCGGCGGAGTGAGCGAACCGGATGAGGGCAGATATTTCATCTCCTCGGATGTAACCGTCGGGTACCTGCACCAGAATGACACGTTCCAGGATGACTGCACGCTGCGTGAAGAGGTGCACCGCATTTACCATGATTTTGAAGAAGCAGAAAAAGAAATCAATAAGCTCACGCAGCAGATCGCAGAGATGGCCGCGCAGGGGAAGACAGATACGGATGAGTATCATAAGATTATGCAGCGGTACGGAAATCTGCAGGACCGGTTCGAGCGCGACGGCGGATTCAGTTATAAAAGTGAGATGCGAGGCATATTAAACAGCATGGCTTTTGGAGAAGAGTATTACGATAAGCCGATTTCTTCACTCTCCGGAGGCGAGCGCACCAGGCTTGCGCTGGCCTGCCTTTTGATGCGCCGGCCGGATGTTCTGATGCTGGACGAGCCGACCAACCATCTGGACATCGGCATGCTGAACTGGCTGGAGCAGTTCCTGCGCAGCTATAAGGGAACGGTGATTATGGTCTCCCATGACCGCTACTTCCTGGACCAGCTCTGTACCAGAATCTTTGAAGTTTCTCATCACCGCCTGAACTGCTACGATGGAAACTATACGGAGTACGCGCAGAAAAAGAAACAGCAGAGAGAATCTGATCTCCGCGCGTATAAGAAACAGCAGGAAGAGATCCGCCGGCAGGAAGATATCATCCGGAAGTTCAAAGAGCGCGGAACGGAACATCTGGCTAAACGGGCGGCTTCCAGAGAAAAGAAACTGGCGCATATGGAGCTGATCGACCGTCCGGAGTCAGAAGGCGCGTCGCTGAACGTCCGGTTCCGTCAGGATTATGAAACCGGAAATGATGTTCTGCAGGGCGAGGACGTCGGTGAAGCATTCCGCACAGAAGATGGAGAGCGCAGACTCTTCCGTCACGCAGACTTTGATATTAAGAAGGGTGAACGCATCTGTATTGTGGGTCCGAACGGCATCGGAAAAACGACGCTGCTCAGGCTGATGATCGGAGAAATCCGTCCGTCTGAGGGTAAAATCCGGATCGGAAGAAATGTCAAATTCGGATACTATGACCAGAGACAGGAACAGCTCCATGGCGATAAGACGGTCCTGGATGAGGTTCATGATTCTTACCGCCTGTATAAGGAAGGCGAAATCCGCAATTTCCTCGGCCGTTTTCTGTTCCGCGGAGATCAGGTGTTTACGAAAGTCGGGTCGCTTTCCGGAGGAGAAAAGGCGCGTCTGGCTCTTCTGAAACTGATGATGAGCGGCGCCAACGTTCTCATGCTGGACGAGCCGACCAACCATCTGGATATTGAATCCAAGGAGATCTTTGAAGAGGCGCTGAGAGAATTCCCGGGAACCATCGTGGCCGTCTCCCATGACCGGTATTTTCTGAATCAGATCGCAACCAAGATTTATGAACTGGGACCGGAAGGAATTACAAAGTATGAAGGCGGCTTCGACTATTACGAAGAGAAGAAGGCTGAGACGTCATCCGGAAAACAGTATCTAAATCAGATGCGCGATCTGGTGGGCGAGGCGGAGACAGAACGTCGTCAGGCGTTCGGCGACCAGGCGGCTGCGGATGCGGACGGCGGTGATTCTTCCTTGCCGGATCAGCCTTTGTCCTCAGAAGAAGAGCGTGCGCTGAAAAAGAAGCGTCAGGCTGAAGAACGTAGAAAACAGAGAAAAATCGAGCAGCTTGAGTCCAGAATTGCAGAGCTTGAAGAGGAGATTGAAGAGATCCAGAAGAAAATGTGCGACCCTGCAATACTGTCAAACTCTAAGAAATTAACAGAGTTAGACAGGAAGCAGAATGAGGCGCAGACGGAGCTGGATCAGGCCTATGATGAATGGGCGACTTTGGAAGAATAGTCTGATAATTGATTTTCTGCTGGGGCGATTTATTCGCCATGGTTGATTATCGAAATAAATTAGGGTATAATATTTTAGTATTGGAAGATACTTAGAGGAGGGCGAGACTATGGTTTTTGATAAAATCAGAGACATAATCGTGGATCAGCTCAGCGTTGACAAGTCTATGGTGACTATGGACACCAATATGACCAAGGATCTGGAGGCGGATTCTTTGGACGCAGTAGAAATCATCATGGCAATTGAAGAAGAATTCGATATTGAGATTCCGGATGAGGAAGCTGAGAAATTCCAGGTTGTAGGCGACTTAGTAAAATATGTAGAAGCGCATACTGCGGAATAAACGATTGGACCGCCTCAAGCAGGCGGCTTTTTTATCTATGGATTTGTTAAATTTTTGCCGTTTTAATTATAATGCTTAAAACGGCAGATAATATAAATACGGCGAGCAGAATGACAGAACTGTATCGACATGGGACGGTTCTGCTGCCAGAGGGAGGGTAATGTGAGAAACAAGAATTCTAAAATCTCCAACGCTGTAATCAGAAGGCTTCCCCGTTACAGACGTTATCTGATTGAGCTGAAAAAGAAGGGTGTTGAAAAAATCTCTTCTAAGGATTTCAGTGCAATGATCGGCTATACTGCGTCCCAGATTCGTCAGGATCTGAACAATTTCGGCGATTTTGGACAGCAGGGATACGGATACAGTGTCGCGGAACTGTATAAGGAGATCAGCAAGATCCTCGGCCTCGACAGAGATTACACCATGGTTCTGGTCGGAGCCGGAAATCTGGGACAGGCAATTTCCAAGTATGCGGTCAGCCTGATTGAAGAAGGTTTCCAGCTGAACGCGGCATTTGAAGTCGATCCGAATCTGATCGGAAAGACAATCGAGGGGATTCCGATTTATGACTATGAAGATATGGAGAAGTACGTAGAAGACAACCATATCGATATCGGAATCATCTGCGTGAACCGCGGAAATGCGCAGGAAGTTGCTGACAGACTGTCTGCAGCAGGCGCAAAGGGCATCTGGAATTTTGCTCTGGTGGATCTGAGCGTGCCGGAGACGGTTGCGCTTGAATCGGTGCATCTTTCTGATACACTGCATTCACTGGCATATCATATGAATGATATCCGCCAGACCGGCGTCAAGGGTGTGAGCCTGGACGAAGACTAACTGTCCGCGGCAGGACACATGAAATGGGGAGCAAACCATCGTGAAGCGATTGGGTTATATGAATTCGAGGAAACAATCTCATCTCTTAAAATAAAATAACACGGCGGCCGCCTTTCCTGGTCTTTCAACGGGGACTTCGGAGAGGCGGCCGTTTTGTTCTCATTGCTGTGTATTTATCAGCTGTATACCGGTCGACAGAAGAGTATAGGGCGGTGCATCGCTGATGAATCAATGAACGCACAGAAAAAGCCGCGCCTCTGGAATGAATACCATTCCGGAAGCGCGGCTTTAATCTCTCATTTTAAATGACCGGAGTCAATTACTCCTCAGCAGGAGCGCCTACAGGACATACGCCAGCGCAGGATCCGCAGCTGATGCACTTATCCTCATCGATAACGTAAGCGGAATCTCCCTGGGAAATAGCCTCTACCGGGCACTCAGCCTCGCAAGCTCCGCAGCTGATGCAAACTCCGTCATTAATCTTATAAGCCATTGGTATTACCTCCTTGTAAAAACCTGTTATCTGTGTATACTATGGATTATAGCAGAAAGGACCGGATTAGTAAAGTGAAAGTATATTCTTTAACAGGCCGCAGCGGAACAGGCAAGAGTTACCAGGCAATCAGTATTTGCAAGGCATTGAAGATCGATGCCATTATTGATGACGGACTGTTCATCTATAAAAACAGAGTTGAGGCGGGTCACTCCGCCAAGAGGGAGAAGACAAAGGTCGGCGCGATCAAGGCGGCCGTCTTTGTGCGCCCGGAACACCGTGAAGAAGTCCGCAGCCGAATCCGGGAAGTTCAGCCTAAGAGCATTCTGGTTTTGGGGACCTCGGACGAAATGACAGATAAAATATGTGAGATGCTCGACCTTCCTCCGGTTTCCAGGCGAATACACATTGAGGACATCACGACAGAGGCGGAACGAGAGACGGCAAGAAAGCAGCGTGATGTTCAGGGAAAGCACGTCATCCCGGCTGCTGCGCCGCAGCTGAAACGAGACTTTGCGGGATATTTCTTCAATCCGATGAAGATCCTGCGGGAGAGCCGGTTCTTTACGGGAGGCAGCAGTTCATCGGAAAAAACGGTTGTCCGTCCGACGTTCAGTTATCTTGGGGAGTTCTTCATCTCCGATTCTGTGATTTCTGATATCGCAGATTGTGTTGCGGAGGAATTTCCATTTGTGGCGGGTGTCCGGAAAGTCTATGAAAACGCTGCGGCCGACGCGCTCTGTATTTCTGTCAGCATCATATACAAGGCCGGCGGCAGCATTCTGGATCAGGCGGCGCAGTTTCAGAAGAAGCTCGCCGCAGAAGTCGAGGCAATGACGGCCTATGTCGTAGAAAAGGTGGATGTAGAGATCCTGTCCATTCAGAGGAAGAACATATGAAGTTTGTTTACGACAGCACAGAAAATCAAATGATTATCGAACAGGAAGAGCAGTTTCAGCTGGCCGACACACTTTGCTGCGGGCAGTGTTTCCGCTGGAAAGAGCGAGAAGACGGAAGCTATGATATTGCGGCCGCAGGTCAGCTGATCCGCGGCTGGCAGCAGGGGAACGCCATACATTTCAGCGGCTGCAGCGAGGATATCTTTTTGAATTTCTGGCTGCCGTATTTTGACTTGAACCGTGATTATGCCTCTTTACAGAAGAAACTGATGCGTAATGACCCCGTCATGCAGAAGGCCGTGCAATTTGGCGGCGGCATCCGGATCCTTCAGCAGGATTTGTGGGAAACCATGGTGATGTTCATCATCTCCCAGAATAACAATATTCCAAGGATCCAGGGATGCATTGAGCGGCTGTGCAGGCTCTGCGGAGAACCTCTTGCGCCTTCCTCTTTGTCGGACAGTGAAATGAAATACAGAATTCCCGGCCCGGGGCGTCTTGCAGAAATGTCTGCGGAAGACCTGGCTCCGGTGCGTCTGGGGTACCGGGCGCGTTATCTGGTGGAAAGCGCGCGCAGGGCAGAGGATCAGGGACTTCCGGAGTCCTGTGATGAGCTACTGGAATTCAGCGGAATCGGTCCCAAGGTGGCGAGCTGCATCCAGTTGTTCGGGCTTCATGATTTTTCTGCGTTTCCGATTGATGTCTGGGTGGCGCGTCTGATGCATGAGCTGTACGGCCTTGATCCGAAGGACAAAAAGAACATGGCAAGGTATGCAGACGAGCATTTTCACGAGCTTGCCGGACTTGCGCAGCAATACCTGTTTTACTATATGAGGAGCGGCCTTGGCCGGTAATTTTTTGTCGCAGAATATGAAATAACGGTTGACAAAAAAAGGACACGGCTCTACAATAGAGACAGTGATTAGCACTCATATGATTGAGTGCTAACAAACCGGACAGGGAACACCAAGACAGAAATGAGGTGCAGAAATCCGGAATCTATTGCGAAAGCAAATTATCATATAGATCAGGAGGTAAGGAAGATGAGTTTTGGCATCAAACCATTGGGAGACAGAGTTGTTATCAAGAAAGCAGAAGCAGAGGAGAAATCAGAGGGAGGAATTATCCTGACGAGTTCTGCACAGGAGAAACCGCAGTATGCAGAGGTTGTTGCTGTAGGCCCTGGCACCAAGGATGAGCCGATGGAAGTCAAGGTTGGAGACACAGTTGTATTCTCCAAGTATGCGGGAACGGACATCAAGTTCGAAGGCGAAGAGTATTCCATCATGAAGCAGTCTGACTGCCTCGCAGTAATCGAGAAGTAATATATACCTGTAAAACACAGGGTTTCAATACATGAACCGGCGGATCAGAGGCCGGAATCAGGAGGTAAAGTACAATGGCTAAGGAATTAGTATACGGAGAAGACGCGAGAAGAAAACTGCAGGCTGGTGTTGACAAGCTGGCAAACACAGTTAAGATCACACTTGGACCTAAGGGCAGAAATGTTCTGATTAACAAGAGCTACGGCGCACCGCTGATTACCAACGACGGTGTTACCATCGCAAAGGAAATCGAGCTGGAAGACGGTGTAGAGAACATGGGCGCTAAGCTGGTTGAGGAAGTTGCAACCAAGACGAACGATGTTGCCGGAGACGGAACAACAACAGCAACTCTGCTGGCACAGTCCATTATCCGCGAGGGATTCAAAAACGTTGCTGCAGGTGCAAACCCGATGGTCATTAAGAAGGGCATTCAGGGTGCTGTAGACAAGGCAGTCGGCGAGATTAAGAGAATTTCCCACAAGGTTGAGGGAAAGGACAACATTGCTCAGGTTGCTTCTATTTCAGCTGCAGACCAGGAGATCGGACAGCTGATCGCTGACGCTATGGAGAAGGTCGGAAACGACGGCGTCATCACAGTTGAAGATTCCAAGACTATGGGAACAACTCTGGAGGTTGTAGAAGGAATGCAGTTCGACAGAGGATACCTGTCCCCATACATGGTTAACGATACCGATAAGATGGAAGCCAACATGGAGGATCCGTTCATCCTGCTGACTGACAAGAAGATCGCAAACATTCAGGATATCCTGCCTCTGCTGGAGCAGGTCGCTAAATCCGGAAGCAAGCTGCTGATTATCGCAGACGATGTTGAGGGCGAGGCTCTGGCGACACTGGTTGTCAATAAGCTGAGAGGAACTCTGGACGTTGTTGCGATTAAGGCTCCGGGATATGGCGACAGAAGAAAGGCCATGATGGAGGATATCGCGGTTCTGACAGGCGGACGCGTTATCAGCAGCGACCTCGGCATGGAGCTGAAGGACGCAACAATTGACATGTGCGGCAGAGCAGGCAGTGTCAAGGTTACAAAGGACAACACAACAATCGTCAACGGCAAGGGAGACAAGGACGCGATCGCATCCCGTGTTGAGTCCATCAAGAAGCAGGAAGAAGAGACAGATTCCGAGTATGATAAGGAGAAGCTGCAGGAGAGACTTGCTAAGCTGTCCGGCGGTGTAGCAGTAATCAGAGTCGGCGCTGCTACAGAGACTGAGCTGAAAGAGAAGAAGCTGAGAATCGAGGATGCCCTGAACGCGACAAAAGCCGCAGTTGAAGAGGGTATCGTAGCAGGAGGCGGCACAGCACTGTGCTCCGCAATTCCGGCAGTTAAGGAATACGCAGACAGCCTGGAAGGCGATGAGAAGACAGGCGCTAAGATCATCGAGAGAGCTCTGGAAGAGCCGGTTCGTCAGATTGCTGAGAACGCAGGCTATGAAGGAAGTGTTGTTGTGGCCAAGGTTAAGGACGCAGATGAGGGCGTCGGATTCAACGCAGCAACAGATGAGTATGTAGACATGATCGCAAGCGGAATTGTTGACCCGGCCAAGGTAACGAGATCTGCTCTGCAGAATGCGGCATCCGCATCTGCAATGCTCCTGACCACAGAAGCAGGAATCACAGACATTAAAGAAGATACTCCGGCTGTACCGGCAGCTCCGGCAGGCGGAATGGGCGGAATGGGCGGCATGATGTAATCAGTCGCTGAGACCGCGGGCGAGTGCAGATGCACTCGCCTTTTTTTATGGAATGCGGGTGACTGAACTGCAGTTCAGCCTGGAGTGTGTGCAGCAGGCGGATGTGCATGTTCATGCCTGCCCGCAGAGCTCTGTTTCGTCCTGAATATTGTGCGTGCGTTCTTCTTGCTTTATCGTCTGAAATGGTATAAAATACTTCTAATCTGAAACCCGGATGCAGACAGCAGTCCGGTGTTTGTGCGTACATTCGTGTACAAGATCGGCTGAGTTCGATGGACAGGACGCGTGCTGCGCGCTTCAGAATAGAAAGAACATTGTGTTGCATTTTGATGGAAGGCAGGAGGAGAGCATATGGCACAGTATTTTGATGAACCAAGCAGAACGTTTAGTGAGTATCTGCTGATCCCGGGTTATACATCCAGAGATTGCATACCGGAAAACGTCTCATTAAAAACACCAATTGTAAAGTTCAAGAAGGGTGAAGAACCGGAACTTTCCGCTAATATTCCGCTGGTTTCTGCAGCAATGCAGGCCGTTTCCGATGATAAGATGGCTGTTGCGCTTGCAAAAGAAGGCGGAATTTCGTTTGTTTACTGCTCTCAGACCATTGAAGACGAAGCCGCTATGGTAAAGCGCGCAAAAGAGTATAAGGCCGGATTTGTCAGAAGCGACAGCAACCTCCGCCCGGATCAGACACTGCAGGATGTTCTGAACCTGAAGCAGAGAAGCGGTCATTCCACAATTGCGATTACAGAAGACGGAACTCCGGAAGGAAAGATTGTCGGCATGGTTACGAGCAGAGATTATCGTGTAAGCCGCATGGATCCGGACACCAAGATCTCTGAGTTTATGACTCCGTTTGAAAAGCTGATTACAGCCAAAGACGGCTGCACACTCAGCGAGGCCAATGACATCCTCTGGGATAATAAACTGAATGCACTTCCTGTCATTGACGACCAGCAGAGACTGGCATACTTTGTATTCCGCAAAGACTATGACAGCCATAAGTCTCATCCGAATGAGCTGCTGGACGAGAATAAGAGATATATCGTCGGAGCAGCTGTAAATACCAGAGATTATGAACAGCGCATTCCTGCACTGGTTGAAGCAGGAGCAGATGTTCTCTGCCTGGATTCTTCCGAGGGATATTCTGTATGGCAGGCTGATGCTCTGAAATGGACCAGAGAGCATTATGGAGACAAGGTTAAGCTCGGTGCTGGAAACGTTGTAGATGCAGAAGGATTCCGTTTCCTTGCTGACGCAGGAGCAGATTTTGTCAAGATCGGAATCGGCGGCGGCTCCATATGTATCACGCGTGAGCAGAAGGGCATGGGCAGAGGTCAGGCTACAGCGGTTATCGATGTTGCAAGAGCCAGAGACGAGTATTTCAAGGAGACCGGAGTTTACATTCCGATCTGCTCTGACGGTGGAATCGTATATGACTATCATATGACTTTGGCGCTGGCTATGGGCGCTGACTTCATCATGCTCGGAAGATACTTTGCAAGATTTGACGAATCTCCGTCCAACCGCCTGAACATCAACGGAAATTATGTAAAAGAGTACTGGGGCGAGGGCTCCAACAGAGCCCGCAACTGGCAGAGATATGACCTCGGCGGAGACGGCGGAAAGATGAAGTTCGAGGAAGGCGTAGACTCCTACGTTCCATATGCCGGAGCTCTTCATGAGAATGTCAACCTGTCCCTGAACAAGGTCAAGTCGACCATGTGCAACTGCGGAGTTACATCCATTCATGACCTGCAGCAGAATTCCAAGATGACGCTGGTATCCGCAACATCCATTGTCGAGGGCGGAGCGCATGACGTTATTCTGCGTGATTCCAGCCAGAACGCTATCCGGTAGTGATTCGCCGGCTGACAATGCCGCGTAAATGCGCAGCAGCGGAACCGCAGTCTGTTTGAATTCAGCGGGCGGCTGCTGCAGCCATTGCAGGACAACACAATTGTTATACGCGTCTGCTGGATCATTATTCAGCAGACGTTATCGTTTTTATGAAACAGAGATACATAGGAGTAAACTATGGAAAAAGAACTGGTTATTGTGCTCGATTTTGGCGGGCAGTACAATCAGCTGATCGCGCGCCGTGTACGCGAATGCAACGTTTACTGTGAAGTGCATCCGTATACCATGCCGATTGAGAAGATTAAAGAAATGAATCCAAAGGGCATCATCCTCACCGGCGGACCGAACAGCGTGTACGATGAGAAATCTCCGCACTATGATCCGGCCCTGTTCAGCCTGGGCATTCCGATTCTGGGCATCTGCTACGGCGCGCAGCTGATGGCATGGTCCCTCGGCGGAAAAGTAGAGACAGCTCCGGTCAGCGAGTACGGAAAGACCGAGACCTTTATTGACCGCAGCGGTCGTCTGTTCGGCAATGTTTCCGAGAAGACCATTACATGGATGAGCCATACCGACTACATTGCAGAACCTCCTGCCGGGTTCCGGACAACGGCGCATACAGATGCCTGCCCGACCGCGGCTATGGAAAATGATGAGAAGAAGCTGTATGCTGTTCAGTTCCACCCGGAAGTTACACACACTGTGGAAGGTCAGAAGATCCTTTCATCCTTTGTCCTCGGACCGTGCGGCTGCAGTGGCAGCTGGAGAATGGACGATTTTGTCGACAAAACGATCCTGGAACTGAGGGAAAAAGTTGGGGACGGCAAGGCATTATGCGCACTGTCCGGCGGTGTTGACTCATCCGTAGCAGCGGTACTGATGTCCAAAGCGATCGGAAAACAGCTGACCTGCGTGTTCGTCGATCACGGACTTCTGCGAAAGGACGAGGCGGAGAGCGTCGACCGTGTCTTCGGCCCGGAAGGTCCTTACGACTTAAACTTTGTCCATGTGGACGCGCATGAGCGGTTCTTCGAAAAACTGAAGGGCGTAACCGAACCGGAGAAGAAACGCAAAATCATCGGCGAGGAATTCATCCGTGTATTTGAAGAGGAAGCAAAGAAAATCGGCGCAGTCGACTATCTGGTGCAGGGAACGATTTATCCGGACGTCATTGAAAGTGGTTTGGGAAAATCCGCAACCATTAAGTCCCACCACAATGTCGGGGGACTGCCGGATTACGTAGATTTCAAGGAGATCGTAGAGCCGCTGAGAATGCTGTTCAAAGATGAAGTGCGCCAGGCGGGACTGGAGCTCGGCATTCCGGAGAACCTGGTTTACCGTCAGCCGTTCCCTGGCCCGGGACTCGGCATTCGCATCATCGGAGAAGTCACCCCGGAAAAAGTCAAGATCATACAGGACGCAGACGCGATTTACAGAGAAGAGATCGCGAATGCCGGACTCGACCGTAAGATTAACCAGTATTTTGCAGCCCTGACCAATATGCGTTCCGTCGGCGTCATGGGAGATTTCAGAACCTATGATTATGCAATTGCCCTCCGCGCCGTCGAGACCTCCGACTTCATGACCGCAGAAGCTACCAACCTTCCGTGGGACGTCCTGCAGAAAGTCACCAGCCGCATCGTCAACGAAGTCGACCACGTCAACCGCGTATTCTACGACTGCACCAGCAAACCACCAGGGACAATAGAGATGGAATAGGCGCAAACGGTTTGCCATATTCCTGCTTCCATTGAAATTTCAACCGGGACAGCGACTGGAAAAAAACGCGTGATACTGATTTGATACTATAATTTCATAGATTGGCCAAAGTGGTGGATACATTGAAAAATCAATGTGTCCATCACTTTTTTTATATCACGGAGCGCCTGCTGCGGCAAATGTACATGCAGAAAAAATCCTGCTGCTCGCAGGGCCTCACGACAGTCTGACCGGCGGTATCATTTTACATTACTGCCTCATTCGCATAATTGCCGAATGA
>Ga0256406_1000283_pt1 | contig 96528 bp, 84 predicted proteins | sample RumenRJG_03DNA_FD_185986 | JGI IMG/M metagenome (GOLD analysis project Ga0256406, IMG submission 185986) | Bovine rumen microbial communities from Lethbridge, Alberta, Canada - RJG_03 | ecosystem: Host-associated > Mammals > Digestive system > Stomach > Rumen | place: Canada: Alberta | collected...
AAGGAACTCATGAAGGCTATCGAAGACAGCGACAGAAGCTTCGAGGAGATCATGCAGTTCCTTCAGTGTGACACCTCATCGGAGAATTCTGAGGACGTCGAGAGTTAATTCTTAGGAAAATCACATTTATGGAGGGAGACACGATATGCTTCAGAAAACGGTTATCCTGTATGGAAGGCATTGTTGTTTGCTGTGATTATCATGACTTTTTGTTTACTTGTCATGTTCGGTGTAAATCCGATATTGGTCCGTTTTGCTGATGACACCAGATGCATGCTGGGGGTAGGTATATTTATAGCAGCTATCGCAATTGTGGCAGCAAGCGGGAATAAGACCATAATTCAAAAATTGCTGCCGATATTGTTATTCTGGTGCTGGTTCACCTTTTCATTCACATACGGCAATGCGATGGCAGAGCAGAAAAGGTACAATGAGTTTCGTATGCAAGTGGTGATTGACGATCTCAAGGATCTTGATGCAATTAAAAATGCAGAAAAGAACAACGAAAAGGTTCAGGTCATGTTTATTGGCAATGCAGGATTCTCACCTGTACTGCGGAATATGCAAAAACGAGGCAATGTTTTAGCAAGGTTGCTGCGTGATGCTACACTTGGAGAAAAAGGGAGCTGGCAAGACAGATATCTTTTCAGCTACTATGATCTTCCGGATTGTATTGCAGTTACGAGCAATGCAAAGTGGGCGACGATGCCGGTTGTGAAAGATAACGTGTATCAAACAATTTTTTCGGATAATGTGCATATCATTATTAATGTACATTCGGGAAATAAATGACATTGGGCGAGGTCAGATATGGGAGCTTCTACAGAACGCAATTACGGCTTGGATTTATTAAGGATCATTGCCATATATTTTGTTGTCCTGACACATTGCGCAACAAAGAGTCAGTTCGCATTTCCCGATGTCTTTTCCTTCAATCGACTGGCAGCTCAGCTTTGTATGGTAGGGGGATTTGCAGATGGCCTTTTCTTTATGCTATCCGGTTATTTCTAATACAATACCATACAGATTTGAGACACATCGCAAGGAAAACAGGCAGGATTATTGCAAAGTCATTTGTATACAGCACGGTTTTACTATTCATATTTCAATGGCCGAATATAAGACTGCACCAGATCTATGATACTGTGTTTTCGGTCATTGATGGGAAGTACTGCTTCATCACAGTTTACATTGTGATTTAATTGTTTCATCCATATATTACTGTTTGTTTGAATAACCTGTGCGAATATCAGTGTAAACAGATGTTGATGCTGCAATTATCCTCTGGATCATTGTCCACGGAATTTTCCAATTTGATGTGGGGTCGGAACTTCGATGATTTCATACGGACTGATGATGTATTCGATTGGAGTGTATCTGTGCATTCATCCGGTGGAAATTCATCACAGGAAATTGCTGATCGACATGTTTATTACAACATTTATATTGAGAACATGCTTTTATTATTTGTCAGACAAAGAAATATTATTACCGTGAATCAGCCAGATACTAGATAGTCAGTTAGAATCTGTTCAAAGCATAACATTTTGTTACCGACTATTCTGGTCGAAACAGCTATGGTATATATTTCCTGCAGTTTGTTTGACTGGATTTTTGACAAATGTATTTTGAATAAATTTTAGGTTGAATATTAGTCTGATTTGCTCAACAGATAACAGTTATGAAATGCATTGTAATGATAAGAAAAGTTGTGTTTGGGATCATATGGTGGTGTATGGCATTAAATTTGGGATATCTTTTTATTGCCAGTATATTTAGCACGAGTTGCCTCGGATCAGTGGAAAACATGTTTGCAGCTGATGCCGGAACACTATTAGTTAATTCGGAGCATACATTTTATATCCGTGATCACTGGTGGGGGCATCTGATTGTATTCGTAGTTTTCACTGCAATTGTCTCTCTCTATCATAAAGCATTTGGTATTACGGGCAGAGAGAAAAAACATAACCGTGACACAAAGCAATCAGCTTTAGTCTTGTCAATAGCATTTGTGTTGATGCTATTAATCATTACCTTGTGCGATTTTTATCCCAAAACAGATCAAAAACATATCATGGAACTAGCGGGGGAGTTTCTGCATCACAATTATTCGTCACTGAATGCAGGAGAATATTTAGACAAATTTCCGCAGCAGTATGGAATACTGTTCTTCTATATGGCTTTGTCAAGAATTTTTGGGTGCAACAATTATATTGCTTTTGAGATCGTTAATGCTGTCTTAATCGCACTTACGTACTGGGTATTTTCTGGAACGGCGAGTAAATTAATTCCCGATCTCCCTGCTATTAATACTGCAATATGGTCAATTATCTTTATTCCGTACTTATTTTATTCCTTATTAATTTACGGGACTGTGGTAGGACTTTTTTTATCGTGTTGTTCCATCGCTTTAATTTGCCGATATGTTGAGAATAATCACTTAGTCTTTTTAATTGCTTCGGCTTTATTTATAGCTATTGCTGTAGTTTTAAAGTCTAATTATTCCATTTTCTTTATTGCAGAGGCAATTTATTTATTATTTCTCCCGCGTTCCAGCAAAAAAATTGTACATGGAATTTCGTGGTGTGCATGCACGATCTTAGTTTTAGTAAGTATTACAGCAGGGATACATCAATACATCAAAGTTGTTAATGATGGTATTTTACCGTCCGGTGTACCCAAAGTTGCATGGATTGCAATGGGCCTTCAGGACGGAAAGAACGCACCCGGATGGTATAATGGTTTCAATACTGCAGTATATGAAAATTCTAATTATGATACAGGTGTTGCCGAGGAAGCATCCCGAAAAAGTATTCAGAAATCGTTACGAAATTTCTCCATAAATAAAACTGACTTTATCACCTTTATGGCAAAAAAGATTCAGTCCCAATGGAACAATCCGACATTTCAAGTATTATGGGAACTTGAGGGAGAAGCCGGACATATGGATTGGCTTGTTACCGGAAGAGGACGTTTCTTTTTTACAGAATACTGTAATTTCATCCTATCCTTTGTATACGGTTTTGCTCTATATTATTGGCTTACAGAAACAAAGACTAAAAACTGGAGCGAAATACTCTGCCCTTTATTTTTTTTAGGTGGTTTCACGTTTCATTTGTTTTGGGAAGCACAATGCCTATATGCCATGCCATATATGATTATGCTTCTTCCTATGAGTGGGAAGGGGATACAACGGTATAGCCAAAAACTGACACAACGGAGAAACTATTTACATATGGGAACAATTTGTGTGACAGTTGCTATGGTGGTTTTGATATCCTACACAAAACCTTTTCAAAAAATATTTGCACGTAATGACGATGATCACCTGTTCAATACATATTCGCAGAACATTGTTAATTCAGATAAAATGTGTTTTCCTCAGTCTGTTAGGAATTCCAAGTAATATCAGGGATATGATTCATGAATAATTTTAAAGACAGGGTAAAGCAGAGTATTGCTCATCAATACTATCAACGCTATATGAGTACTGTACAACATAATGGCCCCATGATTCGTGTTCAGTCTGTAGACGAAACAATTATGATGTTGCAGAATACAGACCATAGTCTGGTCCGTTTTGGCGACGGTGAACTTACGTTTATTAGAGGAAGAAATCTGCAGTTGCAGAACAGCAACCGGGAACTTCAGAAACGGCTGGCGGATATACTCGGGTACACGCATGATGGTCTTGTGGTATCTGTTCAGGATATTTTTAATGGGCTTGATTTTTATGTACCTGCTTCAAAACGATTTTGGGAAGATCATTTTCTCTTCTATCACAAATATTATAATAAGCTATGCAGCCATGACCGAACCTATGCCAATACTCTTTTCTCTCGTTGTTATATAACGAGAGAAGACAAGAATGTATGTGATGGGTGGTTTCAAGAGATAAAAATGATCTGGAAGGGAAAGAAAGTTGTAGTAGTAGAAGGAACACGTACTCATAATGGAGTTGATAATGATTTACTGTCTTTATGCAGCAGTGTTGAGCGCATTCTGATTCCGCCTGCTAACGCATTTAATGCTTATGATCGAATACTTGCTGCCAGTTGCGAATTTCCTTCAGATAGGCTGTTTTTAATATCTGCAGGAGCATGTGCAAAACCTTTAACTGAGGATTTGTTCTTAAAAGGTTATCGTGTCATCGATATTGGCAATCTGGATATGGAGTATTCATGGTTTTTAATGAATGCCAAAGAAAAGATTGCGATTCCTAAACACAGTATTGTTGGCATAGAAGCAAACAGGAAAGCCGGCTACTTACAGTATTTGGATGAGATACGGCAGGAAATTTAGTAAGCTCCGAATTGTTTTTAAAAGAACATCAATGAAAGAAACATGGCTGAGGAGATCAATACATGTACGAAAAGATGAAATACATTTTATCATTGAAAGAAAAGATCACGATGGTGTTCCTCTTCTTTGCCGTATTCATTGGCAGTATTTTTGAATTGATGGGAGTCACGATTTTTATGCCCTTCATTCAGGTACTGATGACACCGGAGCAGATTTATACTAACAAGTGGCTGCATTATTTTTACGCGTTATTTAACTTTCAAAGCACAACGCAGTACCTGACCGCAATCGCCGGACTGATTATCGTCATTTACGTGGTCAAGAATGTGTATCTGATGTGGGAGAAAAACGCGATCTATAAATTCAGCTACAGACTGCAGAAACGAATCTCGGTCAAACTGCTGAAAGCGTATATGTCCGAGCCGTACACCTTCCATCTCAACCACAACATAGCCGTGCTGCAGAGAAGTCTGCAGGAAGATACGGATATGTTTGCCAAGGGCATCATCCATTTCATGGAACTGCTGATAGAAATTATTGTGTGTGTAGTCCTTGGAATTTATCTGTTTGTTGTCAGTAAGTCCATTACAGTAATTGTGCTGGCGGTGCTGATTCTTACAGTACTTATCAGCACAAAGGTTTCGAAGCATGTCGTACTCGATCTCGGCAAGAAGGCGCAGCTCTATAAGGGGAAACTCTATCAGTGGATGAATCAGGCTCTGAGCGGAATCAAGGAAATCAAGGTTCTGAACAGAGAGAACTATTTCACCACGATCTACGAAGACAATTTTGATAAATATACCTATGGCCTGCGTCTCACAAGACTGGTCGCCACACTTCCCAGATATATGGTGGAAGCAGGCTGCATGACCGGCCTTCTGCTTGCCGTCATATTGAAGCTGAACTACGGTCAGAAGGAACTGATGGATTTTATCCCGCAGCTGAGTGTATTCGCTGTGGCAGCGTTCCGCATGATGCCTTCTGTCGGAAAGATCAACGAGCATTATACGGACATTGTGTACAGTCTGCCGTCTCTTGACCTGATCTATCATGATCTCAAGGATGTCGACGGTCTGCGCGAGAAGGAAACAAAGAAGAACGCGGGCTGGGAATTCAAAAATCTGGTTGAGATTAAGAATGTAAGCTACCATTACCCGAATGTGACGGAAGACGTTATTCAAAATGTCTCTTTTAGGATTCCCTGCGGCAAAACAGTAGCCTTCACAGGTAAAACCGGCGCCGGTAAGACAACGATGGTCGATATTATCCTGGGACTTCTGACACCGCAGATCGGCCACATTTACGCTGACGGAATGGACATCTTCAAAAATCTCAGGACGTGGCAGAGTGAAATCGGGTATATCCCGCAGGTGATCTATCTGTCGGACGATACAATCCGCCATAATATCGCATTCGGTATTCCGGAAGAGGAAATTGAAGACGAAAAGGTTGTCGAAGCAGCGAAAAAGGCGCAGATTGCGGACTTTATCGACGATCTTGTAGACGGATATGATACGTATGTTGGAGACAGAGGCGTACGCCTCTCCGGCGGCCAGCGGCAGAGAATCGGAATCGCGAGAGCTCTGTATAACGATCCGGAAATTATGGTCCTGGATGAAGCAACCTCTGCTCTCGATTCGGATACAGAACGCGCGGTCATGGAGTCGGTAGACAGTCTCCATAACGAAAAGACGATCATTATCATCGCGCATCGCCTGAAGACGATCCGGAACGCGGATATTTTCTATCAGGTCGGCGACGGCAAGGTGACCGAAGTCAGCAGGGAAGAAGTATTTAAAGATGAATAACTCAGCAGCCGGAAGATTAAGCCGTGCCGGGATGATAACAGAGGAATGAATTCATGCGTATAATGTATGTTCTGCACCGATACCATACCAATCAGATCGCGATCATGAAGGGATGGAAGGAGCACGGGGATGAGCTGAAGCTCCTGACATGGTACACGGGAAAAGTGGAGGATCATACGGCTGTTGTCCCCGAAACACTTGGGTATTCCGGACTCTTTGAATCATTTTACCGCTTCTATATGAGCCTTCCGCACCGAAATGCGTTCGCCAAAGATATCAATCTGCATTACGGCTTTCCGCCTTTTGGAAAATTTGAGAAGGAAGTAAAAGAATTCAAACCGGATCTGGTCATTCTCCGCGAGCGCTCCATCTATACAATGGTCTGTTACAGGGTTTGCAGAAAGTACGGGATTCCGGCCTTTCTGTACAACCTCAGTCCTGTGTGGGCAGAGCCGTCTTATTTCAAACATGATTTTATGCACCGCTTCGTCAGGAGCCGCTGCCCGGAATACAGAATCACTCCGACAAGGCAGATCGGGATTGACATGACGGGAAAAGTCAGGGATCCGCACAGCTATTGGGCTCCGTTTCTGGTCGAACCGATGTGCCCTCCGGAGGAGAAAAAATACTTTTACGACGACCGGATCAATATTTTCGAGATCGGCAAGTATCAGGAGCGGAAAAACCATTTCATGATGGTCCGGGTTTTTGCAAGACTCCGGGAGCGGTATCCGAAAATACATCTGACAATCGCGGGAGAATGTTCCGACCCTTTTCATGAAGAGTATTACAACAGACTCTGCGCGTATTTGAAGGAAAATCATCTCGAAGACGCGGTGACGCTGTACAGGAACCTGTCCAAGCAGGAAGTAAACGACATCTACAGAAGATCGGATATCTATGTGCTCGCCAGTACCGGCGAGCCCGCTTCAATTTCGGTTATCGAGTCAATGTCTTTTTGCGTGCCTTCACTCAGCGGTACGGACAACGGAACGGCAGATTATATCCGGCCCGGGATCACTGGAGAAGTGTTCAGGGACTGTGACGAGGACGACCTGTATAAGAAATTATCCGGCATGCTCGCGAATCCGGACCGGATTCCGGAAATGGGTGCGGCCGGGTATCAGAGCGTGCTGCGCCAGTTCCAGTTTGCCAATTATTACAGCGTGATCCGCGAAATGATGGAGGATCAGAAAAAAGGAATCTGAAGTGAATGAGTTCTAACAGCATTGCGAAAAGAATATTTCATATCGCGTTGTTTCTTGCGCTGTTAATGGCGGCTGAAACTGTTTTGACGTTCCTGCTGGAGCCGCTTACCTACCAGATGACACTTGGCCGCGAGCTTCGAAAGGCAGACCGCAGCGGAAAAGAGGTTGGAATTATTCTGATCGGCGACTCTACGATCCGTGCGGGGCTGGACCCGGATGTATTTGACAGGCAGCTTGAGACGAATGTATTCACACTGGATGCCGGAACCAGTTCCCAGAGCATCAAGGGAAGCTATTATTATCTGAAGGACCTGCTGCGGAGGTATTCCCCGGAGAAAGTAGTGCTTGGAATTTCCTATGAAGAGCTGCTGCAGCAAAAGCCGTTATTAAAGAAAGAGCTGATCGTGTATGACCGGCTGAAATCACCGTGGATCAGGGCAGATTATGCTTTGCATACGCTGACGCCGGAAGAGCTGCCTTTTCTTTTAAAAAGTTACAGGTACAGAGATAATTTTTCTCAGATACCGGAGAACATCTCTGCAAAATGGAAGCTTCTGACAGGCCGGTCCGTTCAGGAAATGCATATGGGGTTTGTACCTTTGGAAAAAGCCTGGAACCTGCAGCGGGATCAGATCGGTTTCTGGGACTATCATTGGACGGAACGCAGTGTTTCGGATGAAACGATGACCTATCTGGACAGGATTGTCCGGCTTTGCGGGAAGAAGAACGTAAAACTGTATTTTGTGACAATGCCGATGTCATCCTCCTCCTTTTATCAGAATGACAGTGTCACGAACGCGCATGATTTCATTCAGGCGTACGCGGACAAAGTGTCGGTACCGTATTTTGATATGAATCTCTGGAAGGGCGCGGAAGTGCGCAGGCTCAATGAAAGGATGAATGATTATGAACATCCTTCCGGGGAGCTTGCGGAAGAATTGTCGAACGTCGTTTCCAGAATAGTTCAGGGAGAAAACCCGGATAAATTTTTGTATCAAATGACTGCGCAGGCAAAGGCGGCTATGCATAGAATACTCTCTTTGCAGATGCATACCGAGCCGGCGCAGAACGGCAGCAGGAATATCATTGTATCCTGCGTTTGCGAAGAAGGAATGGAAGTCCGGTATACATTCACGGCAGAAACAAATGATAAGAAGAAAGTTATACTGCAGAAAGATGGCGCCAGCTCGTCCAGCATTCTGCCTCCGGAGCTGGTAAACGTATGCAGCCGCCTTTATGTTGAAGCAGCTGCCGGCAGGAACGGTAAGACAATAGACAGAAAAAGTTTTTCCATGGAAGTCGATCCGTCGGTCTGGAAAAATCAGTGAAAACAGAACCATCCATAATATGTAAGACCGGTTCTGCTCATGGTACATGCTCATGTCGTTTATTTCGGTTAAGTTTCTATTATTTCTGTTGACAGGTGTCTTGATTTATTACGCCTTGCCGGTCAGATACCGCGGCTTCCTGATCCTGCCGATGAATCTTTTATTTTATGTTTTTTCCGGATGGAAAGGCCTGATCTGGATCACGCTTACAGCGTTCATAAGTTGGACCGGTGCCGGACTGATGCAGAAGCAGCAGGATCACTGCAGGCAGGAGAGAAAGCGGCTAAAAGAAGCGGGCTACAAGGGAATGGAATTCCGGGAAAAGGAAAAGCCGGCGAAAGCCCGCATGACAAGGCATAACAGGGTATTTCTGACAGCTGGAATTCTTGCTGCTGTGGGCATCTGGGCGTTTTTCAAGAATGCGAGAGGCAGCATTGCAGTTCCGCTGGCTATTTCCTATTATACATTTATGGCAGTCTCATATATGGCAGATGTCTATAACAGGAAATATTCTGCGGAGAAAAATTTTCTGCGCTATTATACATGGCTGACATTCTTTCCGCAGATGGTCGAGGGACCGTTCAGCCGTTATGATAAGCAGGCCGCTCAGCTTGCCGCAGTGCATCGCTTTGATTCGGAGATTTTTTCCAAGGGATGTCTGCGTATACTCTGGGGATATTGTAAAAAGCTGGTGCTGGCAGATTATCTCTGGCTGATAATCAGTTTCTATCTGGAGAATGAGAAGGGGCCTGCGTATCAGACATTGCTTCTGGTTGTGCTTTTACCACTGCAGCAATATGCGGATTTTTCCGGATGCATGGACATTGCGATCGGAACAGCAGGGCTGTTTGGCATCCGTCTTCCGGAGAACTTTCGTTCACCGGTTTTCTCGCAGTCAGTTGATGAGGTATGGAGACGCTGGCATATTACGCTGGGTGCGTTTTGCAAGGACTACATCTTTTATCCGGTCGCGTTATTGAAAAATCTCAATCATGCTACTGTTAAGATATTTCGGAGGAAACCTGCAGCAGGACAAAAAGTTCCTGTGCTGACCGCATTATTCTGTGTCTGGACGTTTATCGGTTTGTGGCACGGATTCGCGTGGAAATATCTGATCTGGGGATGGATGAATTTATTCTTTATCTCTTCGGGAATACTGTTATCGCCGATATATGTATCGTGGAAGAAACGGCTGCATATACAAGCGGACGGGAGAGCCTGGAAATTGTTCTGCATTGTACGCACTTATCTGATTTTCGGAATCATGGAACTTGTATCAGACGGGGCGTCAGCTTCCGCGGCATTCAGACGGTTTATTTTCTTTTTCCAAAGGAACGGATGGCGGCTGCAGGATAACGGATATGCTATATCTCTGCTGCCGGGAATTACTGTAAGGGGAACCGCTGCAGCTGCGATTGTTACAGCTGCCGTACTTGCGATTGATATTCTGAAAGAGAAAAATGTGGATGTGTACGATTCGCTGCGGCATGTTCCGCTTCTGCCAAGATATCTTTTGTATATTGCGGCGCTGTTTATGATTGTTCTGTTTTGCCCGTCCGGAGAGAATATCAATGCCGGTTTTGCCTATGCAAATTTCTGATAAAGACATGAATAGCAAAAAGATGTGCCGCGTCCTGTGGTTCACACACCATCTTCGCGGAGGCGGCGCGGAAAAGGCGGTTGTTACCCTTTCCGAATACTTCAACTCGCATCCGCAGCTGGGATACGAGTCCTATATCTGCGTTGTCTACGATGACCCGGAGCTTCACACGAAGCTGCAGAATGTGCTTGTCCTGCAGAATCGTTCAAAGTCAGAAGATTCCAAAGCCCGGAAAGCACTCTGCGTTCTCCGGCAGATGAAAGAACTGCGGAATTTGAAAGAGCGGTGGGAAATTGACGTCTGTGTAAGCTTTCTTCCCGGCGCGGATATTCTCAATGTACATTCAGGGAAGAGGTCGGCAGCCGTCGTGTCCGTTCGCAACGTCGAGTCCAGATTTACGCACAGCATATGGAAGAAGTTGTATGTGCAAAACAGTTACAACCGCTGCAACAGGATTGTGACTGTCTCGGAGCTGGCACATCAGGATGTTGTGGATTTCTTTCACGCAGAGCCTTCCAAGGTTACTACAATTTACAACATGCTGCCGGATAAGTCTGCGACTAAGCCTTTGGTACATCCGGCTGTTACTGCCGAAACAGCCGTTAGCGCAGACGGTGCGGAGGATCGCACGCGGGGAACTTCTGAAACATGGCAGGAATTTATCTCTTTTATCAAAGGGAAGAAAACCTTTCTGAATGTGGCGCGCCTTTCACCCGAAAAAGGGCAGGAATATCTTCTACGGGCTTTTTCAAAAGTTCATAAGGAAATGCCGGATACCTGCCTTGTTATTGCGGGCAGTGGCCCTTTGCAGCAGGACCTTACCGCGCTTGCAGACGATCTTGACATCCTGCAGTCGGTTCTCTTTACCAGAAATGTCCCGGACCCGGAGAACTATATGGCAAAGGCGGATGTTTTTGTTCTGGCATCGCTGATCGAAGGTATGCCGAATGTCGTTTTGGAAGCCATGCAGTCCGGGCTTCCCGTTATTGCGACGGAATGTGGCGCAAGGGAAATTCTGGCGCCGGACACGGACCCGTTCAGGATGACGAAAACCGAGGATGACGCGAAGTACGGAATTCTGGTGCCGGCAGGGGATGCGCCGGTTCTTTCCGGGGCGATGATACACATGATGCAGGATCATGCTCTTCGCAGGACCTATTCGGAAAAGGGAAGAGAAAGAACTCGTGATTTTATGCCGGAAAAAATCGCTGCAAAATGGAAGAGCGTGCTGGATTCGAGTCTACAAGGCAGACGGCAGCGTTGACGGCGGATTAACCGCTAACGGAAATTGAGGATATTGCAGTGCAGAATAATAAATTTTATCCGCTAACAATGCAGGAGCTGCTGTTTTACGCGTATTTCGCAATTATGCTGGCCATCAAGGGGTTCGGTCTGACTGCGGGGCCGGTCTATCAGGCAGGTTTTCTTGCAGCCTCGCTCCTCGCAGTGCTGAAAATTCTTCTGAGTACTTATACGAAGAAGGAGGCAGGTCTGGTATTCGGGATGCTGGCGCTTACGGGAGTTTCCTTTCTACAGACCGGTGACTATTCGGTCATCATATACAGCCTTCTGATTCTTTCGCTCAAAGGAATCCGGCAGGAGCGCGTGATGAAGCTTGCCGCGACTGTCTGGACGCCGGTTTTTCTGTTTCAGATTCTGACACAGCTTCTGAATCTGCGGACAAGAGATTTTGTCGTCCACAGCAAGTACCATCTCGGGTACGCTGTCCGGTGGGCACTTGGCTATACGCATCCTAATGTACTGCAGATCACATATGTTGTTACGCTTTCCTATCTGCTCTATTGTCTGCATGGGGAGAGATTAAAAGCAGGAAAATTTTTGCTTCTGATGCTTGCAAGTGCTTTTGGCGCGGCTTATTTTTTCCTGTATTCGCTCAGTCTTACCGGAATGATCGGGTATCTGGCCTTTGCACTGGCGCTTTTGTATTTTGAATGGAAACGCAGGAAAAACAGACTGATCACAAAAACAGAATCTTTCCTCCTGCAATGTCTTCTTCCGCTCGAGATTTTCGGCGCGATTGTTCTTCCGCTGATCCTTCGAGGAAAGGCATTTGATCTGCTGAACAGGGCGATGACAACGAGACCCATGCTGACGCGGGAATTTTTAACGGTATTTGGCGTTCGCCTGCTTGGCAGCAGAAAACCGGAAGGCGCTTCCTTTACCATGACGCTGGACAGTTCTTATGCCGAACTCTTATTCTATGGCGGAATCCTGATTTTTGCGCTGATGATGGCGGGGTATCTGTATCTGATAGGCAGAAGCCTGAAGGAGACGCCCTCATGGCGCCACAGCGTGAAAATGGCGGTGATTTTCTTCTGCCTTGCCGCAGCGGTTTCCGAGCCGTTTGCTTTCAACACCTCATTTAAAAATGTTTCTCTTATTTTCCTCGGTTGTGAACTTCTTCGAAAGAAAGAAGGAGAAAACTTCTGTCTGTTTGGCGGCCTTGCCGCCGGGATCGGGAAGCATCAGTTTCATCTATGGAATCCCTGTGCGGCAGCGGCAAATCTGCTGGCAGTATTCAGAAACGGCTGGCGGTCGAATGGGAGAAGGGCTGCGACCGCAGCGGTACTAGCTATGGCAGCAGCTGCAATCCTGTATGGAAATTTAGCGGTGCGTCAGGATGCATATTACTGCAGAAGACGCAGCACGGATGTTCCGGACGGGGAAATGCAGGAGTTATACCTTTCGAAAGTGGAAATACAGAAACTTGAGGAAACACCGGGCATCCGTGTGCTCAATTATCTGGATGAGAAGGATCCGATGTTCTGTTTCAGAGGTAAAATTACGGAATATGACTACCTGCGGGGAGCGGTCAGCGTGGCTTTTTGGTCCGGAGCCGCCGCGGGAATATTAGCGTCAGGCGCAGCCGGCATCTGCGCAAAAAGAGCCGTACGTAGAGGTTCAGTGAAATGAGTCAGACAGATGTGAAAAATGCGGCATCAGATTATAATTCCAGCCTGGTTACCATTCTGACGCCTGCGTATAACCGGTGCGCGGAATTGGAAAATCTGTTTCGCTCTCTTTGCGGGCAGACACAGCAATGTTTTGACTGGCTGATTGTGGATGACGGCAGCAGGGATCAGACCAGAGAAACAGTACAGGCGTGGATACAGGAAGCGCCGTTTTCAATACGCTATCTTTACAAAGAGAATGGCGGCAAGCATACAGCACTGAATCTTGGTATTTCCAAAATCATAGCACCACTTACCTTTATTGTGGACAGCGATGACACGCTCTCTAAGGATGCAGTGGAGACGATTCGCGCGTATTATGAAAAGTATCAGCCGCTTCCGGGGCCGCAGAGCATTGGAGGTTTGTGTTTTTTGCGAGCCGACAGCCACGGCGTTGTCAATGCGGGCGAATTTCCGGAAAATGAAACGGTCGCTGATTACTGTGTGTCACGGATCAATGCCGGGATTGAAGGGGACAGGGCGGAAGTGTTTCTGACAGATGTACTGCGGAAATATCCGTTCCCGGTATTTGAGGGGGAAAAGTACATGCCGGAAGATGCGGTCTGGATGCGTATGTCTTCCGACTATAAGCTGGTCAATATCAATCATGTGATTTATGTCTGTGACTATCTGGAGGGCGGGCTTACGAAAACCGGCAGGAAGATGAAGGTTTATTCGCCGTACAGTATGATGTACCGCTCGTCCGTTTACCTGAATGATCCGCGGGTCAATACAAAGACCAGATGCAAGATGATGCTTCTGTACCGGATATACAGTCATTTTGCAAAGGAGAAAGACTGCAAGTCCGGGGCGTCCGAAGAAGAGATCTTAAAGTGCCGCGGCAGAGTCGGGATTCGGAAGACGGCTTTGTATTCGGTGATGGGATTGCCGGCTCTCATTTTGTATCGGCGGTGGAAGAAAGCATATCAAAAATAATATCTTATACCCTTTAAGACATAAACTACCGCAAGTGGAAAGATGAAAAAACGGACATGAAAAAACCAGACAAAAGAAATGACGTAACGGCGCTGGACAAAGCCATATTTCATCTTGTCGAAAAGAATGCCTTCGAGATTTGCCTGATTGTGATTCTCGGAATCTCTTTGTATGCCCGGATCGTCATGATCCCGAACTGTGTTCTGTCGGCAGACTACAACAACTTTATTGTCCCCTGGGTAAATAAATATCGGGAACTTGGAATCGTCAACGGACTTGCCACGAAAATTGGCGACTATTATGTCCCTTACAATGTGCTGCTTGCCTTTATTGCGCAGCTGCCTTGTGAACCTTCTATCTTTGAGTTCTTCAAGCTTTCGCTTATGTATATACTGACGGGGCTTCCTGCATTGCAATTTTCGGATTCGCAGCGTTATATATTATTTACAAGGCTGCCAGTATGAATCTGGAAAAATGGCTGTATCTGGCTTCGTGGGTGGTCTGGACAGCATTTATGTTTTTACCTGCCATGCATGAAAGATACGATTATGCGGCAATCATTCTGATCAGCGCATTTACGTGGATGCACCGGAAGGATAGTAATATGAAAATTCTAATCGTCAATAAATTCCTGTACCCGAACGGAGGATCCGAGACATATATCTTCGGGATCGGCGAACAGCTTCGTAAGATGGGGCATGAAGTGCAGTATTTCGGTATGGAACATGAAGGCCGGGTCGTGGGAAATCATGCGGACAGCTATACCGAACCGATCGATTTTCATGAGCGGCGGCTGCGGACGCTCGCCTATCCGTTTAAAATCATTTATTCAAAAGAAGCGCGGCAGAAGATTCACGCTGTTCTGGAGGATTTTCATCCGGATGTCGTGCATCTGAATAACATTAACTTTCAGCTGACGCCATCCGTCATTGATGAGGTTAAGGCTTTTGATCCCTCGATCCGGATTGTCTACACGGCGCATGACATGCAGTGGGTCTGCCCGAATCACATGATGCGGGTTCCTGCCACGGGAGAATTGTGCAGGAAATGTCTGGACGGAGATTTTCGTTTCTGCACGCAGCAGCGATGCATTCATAACTCGAGACTGCGGAGTCTGATCGGTCAGAAGGAAGCGGAGTTTTACAGAAAACGCCACACTTACCGTCAGGTGGATACGATCATTTGTCCGAGCGATTTCATCCGCCGGCTTCTCGAGACAAATCCGGATCTGAATGGAAGATGTGTAACCTTACATAATTTCGCGAATCTGAATCCGGACCGGACTCGCGGAGATGAACTGCCGGAGCCGCTGCGCGGTATTGGACCGTATGTTCTTTATTACGGAAGATATGATCAGGAAAAAGGCGTGAATCTGGTGCTGGAGGCGGCGAAGAGGCTGCCGGAGATTCCGTTTGTTCTGGCCGGAAAAGGAGAACTGCAGGAGCAGGTGGAAGCCGCGGCCGGCGCGGGCAAGGAGCAAAAGCTGATAAATCTGGGCTTCCTTGGCGGAGAACCGCTGTATTCGGTGATCCGTCATGCGGCTTTTACGGTTTTTCCTTCGACCTGGTACGAGAATTATCCATATTCGGTTCTGGAGCCGATACTTCTGGGAGTACCTGTGATTGGCAGCAGAATCGGCGGTGTTCCGGAGATTATTAAAGAGGGTGTTACCGGAGATTTGTTTGAGGCCGGGAATTGCCGGGAGCTGACAGAGAAGATCAATGCTCTGTGGAAAGATAGAGATCGGCAGGAGCAATATCGCGGGAACTGTCTTGAGGAGCATTTTGATACGCCGGAGGAGTATTGCGGGAAACTTGTGAAAATTTATCAACTTGAATATAAGCTTTGAAATAAGAGGAATTCAGATGCTGAAGATATATTTTGGCGACATGGACAATGCCATATTTAATACTGAAATTTACTTCAAGAATGATTATGATCCGGAATGGTTGAATGATCCGGTTGTCAGACAGATGATTCTTGATGTGGACAGTTCTGTCGTACTGAGCAGCGGGGCAATAGACAGTCCTGTGATGGGGGTCATTCCTCCGACGAGTCTGTCGGGAGGAGTGAAGACTTTGATACTCATTCTGAAAGAACCTGAGAAGGTATTCAACGCTTCTAATTGTGGCGACAACTGTGCGGGATGGCTGCTGCGGATGGGTAAGGAACGAGACGTGACAATCAATCTTAGGCATATTATGGATTTTGGGGACGAAGCATTTGAAATCTATGTGATGAATGACAATGTAGTAGTTACCAATATGATGGATCTGCTGAAGACAGCAGGAAGGTACGTTTGAAATGAAAGGAAGCCGTCACATTCGGATCAGCAATCGGAAGCTAACCTATGAATTTACCATCCGGAGGAATCTGACGATCATCCGGGGCGACAGCGCAACGGGAAAAACGACTCTGATTGGAATGATCCGGGAATTCAATCTGCAGGGGGAGGACTCCGGGGTACAGGTCTCCAGCAGCAGTCCGTGCGTTGTCGTCGAGGGACAGAACTGGGAGAAACAATTGAGGGAACTCGATGAAGACAGCGTTGTCTTTATTGATGAAGGAAACCGGTTTGTTTCCTCGCGGCGTTTTGCAGAAGTAGCTCGGGCCAGCAGCAACTACTATGTCATTGTCACCCGTGAGAACTTATATTCCCTTCCTTACAGTGTAACGGAAATATATGGGATTCACAGTGCGGGAAAGTACAACTCCATTCAGAAAGTGTATCATGAATTCTATCGGATTTATGGAGAGAAAAACAATGCCGGCCTCGAAAAAGTAAATGAGATTATTACCGAGGACAGTAATTCGGGGTATCAGTTTTTCCGGGCTTCATGCAGGAAGGATGAATAAGATGTAAGGCAGCCTGCCACTCACCAGATTTTATAAAATTATTTTAAAATTTTGAAACCCGTTGTATAATGACGCTGTATGTGATCGATGATTTAATAAAATATTTATAAAAATCATCTTTCAGCCGCAGTCCCGCGCCGATCCAAACTGTAGGGGCGGCGCTGCCGCTGACACATGAAATTTATGAAGGGGGAACAACATTATGTTCTTACGTGCTAAGCATTTAAGCAGCATCGATGCAGGCCACTACAAGAATACGGCAAGCCACGCGACAGAAGTAATGCCGGTTCCGGACGTGGTGAAGATTTCCATGTCCCAGAATATCGGCGCTCCTTGCAAACCTCTTGTTGCCAAGGGCGATACCGTAAAGGTAGGACAGAAGATCGGTGACACAGATGCTTTCTTACATGTTCCGGTGCACTCCAGTGTGTCCGGTACGGTAACAGGCATCGAGACGATGACCAATGCGATGGGCGGCCAGGATACGTTTGTTGTTATTGAAACGGATAAGCTTCAGACAATGGATGAGAATATCAAGGCGCCGGTCGTAACGGATCACAAGAGCTTTGTAGCTGCAATCAAGGAGAGCGGCCTTGTCGGTATGGGCGGCGCTACCTTCCCTGCATGGCTCAAGTATGATCCCAAGAACCTTGAGGACATCAAGTACATTATTGTCAACGGCGCGGAGTGCGAGCCTTATCTTACATCCGACCACAGGACAATGCTTGAAGACGCGCAGAATGTCCTTGACGGTGCGCAGGCACTTGTCAAATATCTGGGCGCGGAAAAGGCATATATCGCGATCGAGAGCAACAAGCAGGATGCGATTGATAACTTCAACCGTATGATTGCGCAGCAGAAGCTTTCCAATATCGAGACATTCCCGCTGCAGGCGAGATATCCGAAGGGCGCGGAGCGTGTTCTGATCTATGAAGTGACCGGACAGACCTGCGACGCGGGCGTACTGCCGGCATCTCTGGGCGTTATTGTTGCCAACGTTTCCTCTACCGCATTTATCGGACAGTATCTGAAGGACGGTGTTCCGCTGATTCAGAGAAGAGTGACGGTAGACGGCGACGCGGTCGCGAACCCGAAGAACGTAATGGTTCCGTTCGGCACGATGATCGCGGATCTGATCGCTTTCTGCGGCGGATACAAGGCAGAGCCCAGAAAGATTCTGCTCGGCGGCCCCATGATGGGACGCGCGGTCTATACAGACGCGCAGCCTACGACGAAGGCCAATAACGGCATTCTCGCTTTCACAGCCGCGAAGGCGGCTCTTCCGGAAGAGACAGCCTGCATCAGCTGCGGCAGATGTCATGACGCCTGCCCGTTCGGCCTGCTTCCCGTCAAGTACGCGGACGCGTATGAGAGGAAAGATGTTCAGATGCTCCGCGAGCTGAAGGTCATGCAGTGTATGGAGTGCGGCAGCTGCTCGTTCGTATGCCCCGCGCACAGACCGCTCGTTTTCATGAACAAGCTCGGCAAGGCGATGGTTAAGGAAGCGGATAAGAAGGAGGCTGCTAAGAATGGCTGACAATAGATTCAAAACAGGACTTCTTGTAACGAATTCTCCTCATGTTTCCACAACGCTGGATACCAGAAGGACCATGCTGTATGTGCTGATCGCACTGATCCCCGCTGCAGCGGCTTCCACAATCTTCTTTGGCTTCGGCGCTCTGATTCGTATTCTTCTGGGCATGGTCTTCGGCGTGGCATTTGAATATTGCTACAACAAGATCATGAAGAAGCCCGACACAACCCGTGATCTTTCCTGCTGTGTTACCGGTGCAATCCTCGCGATGAATGTGCCCGCGAATTTCCCGATCTGGATGCTCGCCATCGGCGTCGGCGTTGCGATCGTAATCGTAAAGTGCCTGTATGGAGGCATCGGACGCAATATCGCAAACCCTGCTCTTGTAGGCCGTGCGGTACTGCTTCTGAGCTGGACTTCCTATATGACAACCTGGCCGCTTACGAGATTCCAGATTGCTTCCGGAGTTTATGACGGCGTTACCGGCGCGACACCGCTTGGTGATATTGCAAACAAAACGCTGGGTCAGGCACACTACACACTGACCGATATGTTCCTTGGCAATACCGGCGGAGCGCTTGGCGAGACCTGTGCGCTCGCGATTCTGATCGGCGGTCTGTTCCTGATCTGGAAGAAGATTATCAGCCCGATTATTCCGTGTGCGTTCATCGGAACTGTTTTTGTGATTTCGGTGATCTACTACGCATTCAATCCGGTCGGTGTACCCGGATACAACGCGTTTACGATGGGTATCTTCAATGTCCTGGCCGGCGGCGTGATGTTCGGCGCGTTCTTCTGCGCGACGGACTATGTCACAAGCCCGATCATGAAGAGAGGAAAGCTGATCTTCGGTATCGGATGCGGTGCCCTGACCATGATGATCCGTATTCTCGGAGCTTATCCGGAAGGCGTATCTTTCGCGATCCTTCTGATGAACGTCGTCACACCGTTGATTGACCGTTATTCGGAACGCTCATTCTACGGTATCGCTGCGGCGGAAAAGGCTGCGAAGAAAGCCGCAAAGGAAGCTGCTTCCACAGGAAAGGAGGCTGCAAAATAATGGCTGAGACGAAGAACAGTAATTTCAAGGAATATGTTTATCCTGTTATCATTCTGACTGTAATCGCCATGGTTGCGACGCTGCTTCTGGCAATCACGAACAATGTCACAACCGGCGTCATCGAACAGAGAGCGATTCAGGCTGCCAATGAGGCAAGAATGAAAGTGCTTCCGGACGGCGACAGCTTCAAGCAGCTCGATGTCAAGAAGTACGCTTCTTCAACAGACGGCAGCGCAAACGTAACCGAAGCGTATGCTGCGGAGAACGGTGCGGGTGATGTTTTCACGGTTGTTACGAAGTCTTTCGGCGGCGATCTTACAATGATGGTCGGCGTCGGCAAGGACGGCGCGATTACCGGTGTCACGGTAACAGCGCATTCGGATACGCCGGGCGTCGGCACAAAGGATCAGGATCCGGATTATCTTGCACAGTATGACGGCAAGAAAGAGCTGACATCGGAAGATGTCAAGAAAGAGTCCGGCTTCCAGTTTATTTCCGGCGCGTCTGTTTCGGGCGGCGCGATTCACAAGGGTGTTTACGCAGCGCTCGAGCAGTATAAAGAGTTAGGAGGTGCACAGTAATGGCAGAAGCAAAGAAGAGTAAACTCAGCATTCTGACCAACGGCCTCATCAAAGAGAATCCTGTGCTGGTGCTGGTCATCGGTACCTGCCCTACACTGGCTACATCGACATCGGTTGAGACCGGATTGGGCATGGGTCTGGCTGCAACGGCAGTTCTGATCTGTTCCAACATGGTAATTTCCGCGCTGCACAAGTTTATTCCGGATAAGGTAAGAATCCCTTGCTTTATCACGGTTATCGCAGCGTTCGTTACAATCGTGCAGATGATTCTGCAGGCGTTTGTTCCTTCGCTCTACGCGGCTCTGGGACTTTACCTGCCTCTGATCGTTGTTAACTGCATCATCCTCGGCCGTGCCGAGATGTTCGCGTCCAAGAACAGCGTGATTGATTCCGCTCTCGATGGTATCGGCATGGGCCTTGGCTTTACGTTCACACTCTGTGTGATGGGTTCAATCCGTGAAATCCTCGGCAGCGGAACATGGCTTGCAGGCGACTGGTTCGGCCTTGCGCCCGGATTCAAGGGAATCCAGCTGCAGGCGGCTCTGGGTATCCCCGGCATGGGCATCATGACGATGGTTCCCGGCGGCTTCTTTGTATTCGCCTGTGTAATGGCATTTGTTCACTTTATCACAAAGGACAAGTCGAAGATCCGCAATTCCTTCGGCTGTGACGGCTGCGCGATGCAGGGCGTCTGCTCCGATGACGATAAAGCGGCGGAGAAAGGAGCGGCAGCATAATGAGCACAATTTCCAGCATGATCATTATCATTATCGGGATGATCACGGTTAACAACTACCCGCTGTCCCAGTTCCTCGGCATCTGCCCGTTCCTCGGTGTTTCGACGGATCTGGACTCTGCAAAGGGCATGGGCATTGCCGTAACATTTGTTATGACACTGGCTACAGCAGTTACCTGGTGCATTCAGACCTTTATTCTGAACCCGCTTGGAATCGGCTATCTGCAGACAGTTTCCTTTATTCTGGTCATCGCGGCGCTCGTGCAGTTCATCGAGATGTTCATGAAGAAGAACATGCCCGCTCTTTACAAGAGTATGGGTATTTACCTTCCGCTGATTACAACGAACTGCGCTGTTCTGGGCGTCTGCATTGATAACTTCAACAAGCAGTACAACTTCTTCCAGTCGATTGCACAGGCATTCGGCGGCGGACTTGGTTTCTGGCTCGCACTTGCAATCATGGCAGGTGTTCGTTCCAAGCTTGTTGATCAGTCAAGAATCCCGAAGTCTTTCCATGGCGTTCCGATCGTTCTTACGACCGCTTCGATCCTCGCGATTTCTTTCATGGGATTCAATGGAATGTTCAAGTAAGGGAGGGCGCTACGGATGAGTACAATTGTTGTTTCTGTCGTTCTTCTGACGGTTATCGGTCTTGTCGCGGGAATTCTGCTTTCCTACGCATCGAAGATTTTCGCGGTCAAGGAAAATCAGCTGTTCATTGACCTTCGCGCGGAGCTTCCCGGAGCGAACTGCGGCGGGTGCGGCTTTGCCGGCTGTGACGATTATGCGCACGCTATGGCGGACAATAAAGACGTTCCCTGCAGCAAGTGCGTTGTCGGCGGTCCCGCGGTAGCTGAAAAGCTTGCGAAGGTCCTCGGCACTTCCGCTGAATCGGAGGAGAAGATGGTTGCGTTCGTTGCCTGCAACGGCACGAAAGAGAACGCAAAGCCTCTGTACGAGTACGAAGGCATAGACAGCTGCAAAGCCGCCAAAACATTGTTCGGCGGCAGCAAAGCCTGCAAATTCGCCTGCATCGGCCTTGGCGATTGTGTCGATGCCTGCCAGTTCGACGCGATCCATGTCATTGACGGTGTCGCGGTTGTCGGAAGAGATTACTGCACGGCCTGCCAGTCCTGCATCAAGGTCTGCCCGCAGAGCATCATATCGCTGAAGCCTTACAAGGAGACGGTTACGGTCAAGTGCTCCAATAAGGATACCGGCAAGGCAGCCATGGCAGTCTGCAAGACGTCCTGCATTGCCTGCCGCATGTGTGAGAGAACCTGCCAGCATGACGCAGTTCATGTTATCGACAATCTGGCGATCATTGATCCCGAAAAGTGCGTCGGCTGCGGTGACTGCGCGGTGAAGTGCCCGAAGCACGCAATTCTGGACCTTGCCGCGAAGCCGGCAAAGGAAGAGAAGACAGCGTGAGCTTCCAAAGAACAGCGCCGTGTACGATGGCGTCATTTACTATAATCTGATCTGGTCCTGCTTTCGGCCTTTTACTGCCGGGGGCAGGGCTTTATCAGTCTTTCGGAGAATATGAATTATACCAAAATCATCATCGGCGCAGGGCTCTACGGCCTGTATGCGGCAAAACACTGCGGGGAAAAGAAAGAGAAGATTCTGGTTCTGGAGAAGGATGACAGAGCTTTCGGGCGCGCAACCTATGTGAATCAGGCAAGGGTTCATATGGGGTATCATTACCCGAGGAGCCTGTCGACCGCGACAAAGTCAGCAGGGTATTTCCGCCGCTTCTGCGATGACTTCCCGTTCTGCATTGAAAAGGGCTTTCATCAGATTTACGCGACGAGCAGCCGCTTTTCGTGGACGAATGCCGAACAGTTTCAGTCGTTCTGCAAGGCCGCGGGCATTCGCTGCGAAGAAGCGCCGGTGTCTTTGTACTTCAAGGAAGGGATGTGCGACGGCGCGTTCCTGACCGAAGAGTATACATATGACGCGATGATTTTGAAAAAATACTTTCTGGATGCTTTAAGCGCGATGCCGAACGTGACGATCTGCTATAATGCGAAGATAGAAGACATCGCGCGGTATCCGGATCATTTCGAAGTGCACATGGCCGGCGGGAGTGTATATACCTCAGATTACATATTGAACGCGACTTATGCTTCGACCAATGAAGTTTTAAAGCTCGTGGACGGCGTTTCCCACACCGGCTTTAACATCAAGTATGAGCTATGCGAGATTATCCTGACGAAGGCGTCGGAAAAGCTGCGCGGGATCGGTCTTACGGTCATGGACGGCCCATTCTTTTCGATCATGCCGTTTGGCAAGACCGGTTACCACTCCCTGACGAGTGTTTCTTTTACCCCGCATATGGCAAGCTATGAGCGTCTGCCGGCCTTTCCGTGCATGGAGCGAAGGCAGGCTCTGGAAGGGGAGGAAAGCTGCCGGCCGGAGCAGCTTGCCAACTGTACGGATTGTCCCTGCCGGCCGGAAAGCGCCTGGCCGTATATGAGCCATCTCGCGCGCAAGTATATGCGCGAGGAATATGAATTTACCTATCAGGGATCCTTGTATTCGATGAAACCGATTCTGAAATCTTCGGAAGTCGATGATTCGAGACCGACGGCGATCCGCGTGAACAGCGAGTATCCGCGGCTTGTCAGTGTTTTGTCCGGCAAAATCAATACCGTATATGATCTGGAGGAATTTCTGTAATGGACCTTGCGCAGAACAGGGAACACAAATTTGTCTCGGCGGTCATGTATTTGCATAACGATGCCGCATATATCGATATGTTCCTGTCCATGATCACACAGGAGCTGGCAGCTCTTTTCGACAAGTATGAGCTGATTTTTGTCAATGACGCGTCTTCGGACGACGGAATCGCGAAAATCTATGATTTCTTCGAGCACACGAAGATGGATTCCCAAATGGTGAGCATCATTCAGATGAGTCACTATCAGGGGCAGGAAGCTGCAATGAATGTCGGAAGGGATCTCGCGATCGGTGATTTTGTATTTGAATTTGACAACCTGTTTATTGATTACCCGAAAACATTGATCCGGAAGATCTATGAACGGACGCTGGAAGGGTACGATGTTGTCGCGGCTTCCTGCCGGGACGGCATGCGGTTTACAAGCAGGATGTTTTACAGCGTTTTCAACAGAAACAGCAACTCCGAAGGCAAGATCGGCCCCGAGACGTTCCGTATTCTGTCGAGGCGCGCCGTCAACCGGATCAAGTCCATTGGCGACTATATTCCCTACCGCAAGGCAATCTACATGAACTGCGGGCTGCGGGCGGATGTGATCGAATATCACGCGATCAACATCGACGCGCGCAGAAAGGCGCTGAAAGGAAGGCACGAGAGAACGCATCTGGCGCTTGACAGCCTGATTTATTTTACCGATGTCATGGAGAAGGTCTCGACAGTTATCAGTGCTCTATTTGTCGTGATTTCGCTGCTGATGGGTATCGAAATCATCCGGGAATTCTGCATGAAGACGCAGGCGGTCTCCGGCTGGCTTTCGACGATGGGATTTATGTCGCTGTCCTTCATGGGCGTGTTCATTCTGCTGAGTATCATCATGAAATATCTGTCGGTGATCTTGAAGCTAATGTATCAGAAGCAGCGGTATCTGATCGCCGGCGTAGAGAAAATCGCGCCTAAACAGTAGGAGAGTTTTATGGAAATCAATCTGCTGTTTCCTGTGCTGAACGAGCATAAGAGACTCGAAAACGGAATCGAAAAAACTGTCCGATACATGCAGATGTACGTGCAGAAGGACCCCTCTGTCCGGTATCTCTGCACGATTCTGGACAATGGTTCGACCGACGATACGCCGCAGATCGGCGCCGCGCTGGCTGCGCGCCACCCCGGCACGGTGGAGTATGTCAGGATAGAGGAAAAGGGTGTCGGAATTGCCTTCCGTACCGGCGTGGAGAAAAGCCACGCCGACATTGTCGGATATATGGATATCGATCTGTCCACGGATATCGCGAATCTTGGTAAAACAATCCGGCTCTTTCAGCAGAACCCGTCCCTTGATTATGTCAACGGGACACGGTTTTCGAATGATTCAAAGACGATCGGCCGCAAGTGGTACCGGAAGATTACGTCGGCGGGGCTGGTTTTTCTCTTAAAAACAATGCTCCACATGAAAGCAACAGACGGCATCTGCGGTTTTACGTTTATGCGGAACGCCGCCGCGAAAAAGCTGGTAGCCGCGGCAGGCGATGACAACGGCTGGTTTTACATGATCGAGATTCTGCTGCGGGCAGAGCGCGCCGGCATGCGGATTATTGATCTTCCGGTTACGTTTACCGAGAATTATGACACGACAGTCAACATGAAGAAGACGGTAATGAATTATCTGCAGAGAATCCGTCAGCTTCGAAGAACATTCGCGGAAGAAGACAGAAGAGGAAAAGGAAATGCTGAAAAGAGTTGATCTGAAACGGGATTTTGACAGGCACAGACAGGAGTATCTGGACGCGATCACGAAGTGCTGTGAAGATACCGCGTTTTCGGGCGGAAAATATGCGGATCAATTCGACCGCGAATTCGCGGATTATCTTGGCGTTCGGGCTGCGAGCGGCGTCAACAACGGAACTTCGGCGCTGCACCTTGCGATGCTCTGCCTCGGAATCGGAGCCGGAGACGAAGTTATTGTACCCGCGAATACCTATATCGCGACGGCCTGGGGGGTGACGTATACTGGTGCGGTGCCGGTCTTTGTCGACTGCACGGCAGATACCTGGGAGATTGATCCTTCTCTGATTGAAGCGAAAATCACACCGAGGACGAAAGCGATTATCGGTGTGCATCTTTACGGGCAGCCGTTCGATTTTGGCGCAGTGAAAGATATCGCGGACAGGCACGGCCTGTATGTTGTGGAGGACTGCGCGCAGGCCGCGGGCGCAGCCTATGAAGGCGTAAAAGTCGGCGGCCTTGGAGATATCGGCTGCTACAGCTTTTACCCCGGCAAGAACCTGTACGCGTTCGGCGAGGGCGGAAGCGTTGTGTCGAATACGCAGGAATACATCGACAAGGTGAATGTCTATAAGAACCAGGGATGCCGCGTCCGTTATTATCATGAAGTCGTCGGGTACAACATGCGGCTTGAAGGTATTCAGGGCGCGGTCATGAGTGTCAGCCTGCAGTATCTCGATCAGTGGAACGAGAGGCGCATCGAACTGGGACACCGCTATGAGGCCGGCATCACGAATCCTCTGGTGACACTGCAGCGGCACCCTTCGAACACGAAGCCGGTATATCATCTGTTCGAGGTGCAGGTCCCGGAGCCTGAAAAATTCCTGCAGTATATGAAAGATGCAGGAGTAGAGTGCAACCGCCATTATCCGGTGCCGTGTCATCTGCAGAAAGCCTACGCGGATCTTGGTTACAGAGCGGGTGACTGCCCGAATGCAGAGCAGCTTGCTTCGCACTGTGCAACGCTTCCGATGTTTCCGGAAATGACGGACGAAGAATGCGATATGGTCATTGATCTTGTGAACCGCTATAAGGGGTGATTTTGAAAAAGATCAGGAATATCTTGCATACGGAGTTTTTCCGGTATTGCGTAATCGGCGCTGCGACGACCCTGCTTGATCTTTCGGTTTATTTCGTTCTGGTTGAGCTGCTGTACGATGATCCGAATATCAGCAACGTCCTGTCGATCAGTATATCCATTCTGTTCGCGTATGTTGCGAACAAGCTGTTCGTCTTCCGGACGCACTGCAGGTCCATTGGCACGCTGCTGCTGGAAATCGCGAAATTCTGGAGCAGCCGGATCGGCACGATGCTTCTCGAAATCGGCGGCGTATTCGTGCTCACAATGCTCGGGTGGGACGGCTTCGCTTCGAAGCTTGCGACACAGATCGTAATTTTCGTGGCCAATTATCTTCTGAGTAAATTCTTTGCGTTTCGCGGGAAGGAATAAGCAAATCGTAATGAAAAAGATGCAAACGGAGAAGTTTCGATGGACCGGGCAGGTCTCTTTGCGGAAATTGTCGGCTGTTCTCGCCGTCATATATGTGCTGGGACTCCTTCCGGTCTTCGCGATCGCGAGGTATAACTACGCGTCCGCGGATGATTTCGGCATGGGACTTGCGGCTTACCGCGCGTTTTCTTCTACCGGAAATATCTTTGCCGCGATCGGTCAGGGCTTTTATATGGCCTGGTACGACTATCTTCACTGGATGGGATATTTCACGTCGACGGTCTTCATGTCGGTTCCGCCGAATGTGTTCGATGAGCGGCTGTATCCGATCGGTGTGTTTCTGTTGATTTTTGTGCTGACGGCCGGAACGCTGTACTTCTTCCGCGCTTTATTTGTCAAAGCATGGAAGATCGACAAATACGCCTCCCGCTGCCTTGCCCTTGTGACGCTTCTTGTCACGGTGCAGTGCATGCCGGAAGGCAGCGCCAGAGTCGAATCGTTTTTCTGGTATTGCAGCGGCGTCAATTATGTGCTCCTGTATAGTTTCGGTCTGTTCTGGATGGGACTTCTGATCTCGGCGGTCTTCGATCAAAGCCGCGGGAAGAGAATCTATGATCTTGTTATGGCCTGCATCCTCGGCTTTGCGGTCGGCGGCGGCAATTATATGACCTCGCTTTCCTGCGCGATCATTGCGGTGCTTGTGATCATCGCCGCACTTCGCTGCCGGCATAAAGAGCTGCTGGCGCCGTGCCTGTTCCTTTTATTCGGGTTTGCGCTTTCCTGCCTTGCGCCCGGCAATAATAACCGTGCGCAGAGTCTGCAGGGGTTTGGTGCCGTCAAAACAATTCTGATCGCCCTCTATTACACACTTTCGTACTGCGTGAATGAATATACGACCTGGGCGGTTCTCTTGTTCTTCGCGCTTGCTGCAGTCATTGCGTGGAAGGCTGCCGAAAAGGTTTCCTTCCGTTTCTCTTATCCTGCGCTGGCAGTGATCTTCGGCTATGGCATGGTTTCCGCGAACATCGCGCCGCCTCTGTATGCGGAGGGCAATATCGGCGCGGGGCGGCTGGCCGCGCTCTTTTATATGCAGTATGTTCTGGTGGCGGTGCTTCTGGAAGTGTATGTCGTCGGATGGCTGCGTCAGTATGTGACCGGCGGTGCCGGAAGCGCGGCGGGTGTGTGCGGCGCCGCGGACGGGCAGGACCACTTGGAGGAAGCAGCAGGTGCGACGCGGCTGCCTGCGCAGGCGCAAGGAGCGGCAGGCGGTGCCAGGCTGTCGGCTGCGCTGTCGGGCGTTTTCGTATTTCTTATGGCTGCGCTGATTTTCGGTTCGGCACTGACCGTAAAGGCAGACCCTGACTTTTATATGGCAACCTGTGCGGTACAAGACTTATTAAACGGTCATGCCGCAAGATATAAGGAGCAGAATGACGAGCGGAGAAAGCTTCTCCGGGATGCCTCGGTGAAAGACGCGGTGCTGGATGAGTTTGACTATAAGCCGGATCTTTTGTTCTTCTCGGATATCGAGACCGATTCGTCCAACTGGCAGAACAAAGCTCTGGCCCGGTATTACGGGAAGGACAGTGTTGTTTTGCGCAAGACAGAGTGAAGCAGCGGCCGGCGCGGCGTTGCAGTATCCGGCTTCACTGCCGCGATGCCGGATGGCATAGGGTGAGCGCGATGCCGTAGGTCTGCTGTCAGCGCTGTGCGTGTCACTTCTCGTACTGATTTGCCGGCAGAACCGAAGCGGGAATCCGGCGGATCAGGATATAATCCGCGATGCCGATGATCAGACCGAAGGCCATGCCGGAGACAATGAGAATCGGAAAATAATACAGAAGGCTTGCCGTCGAAACCGCAAAAGCCGCGATCAGGAGCTGCCCGAGATTGTGGGCTACGCCGCCGGCCATGCTCACGCCGATCACGGAAAAGAGGTTTGTTTTTTTCAGCAGATACATGACCGCAAAGCTCAGAAGGCTCCCTGCGAGGGAGTAAACGAGCCCCCAGAGGCCTGTGAATAACAGCCCCGCGACGATCACGCGGATGATGTTGATGGTCAGGGCATACTTCGCGTTCATCCTGTAAAGGCAGACGATGACAACCAGATTCGCAAGGCCGAGCTTGACGCCGGGAAGGCCAGGCTGAAACGGAATCAGCACTTCGATATAAGAGAAGATCAGAGCGAGCGCTGCGAGGACGGCGCTCGTTGCGATGTTTCTTGCGGGGGTTACCGGGGAGCTGCCTGCAGGCGTACTCTGTGCGGAAGCGGCAGGCTTATCCTGCCGCGAAGCTCCGGTATTCAAATCTTTATTTGGCGATTGCGTCATATCCATCCTCATCTGTGCTGCTGCCGATAATCTGAACGCTCAGTCTGTGGGGCAGGCAGACGATGCTCTGCCCGGGAGTGCTGATCGTGCCCTCCTGCACACAGACCTGATTCCTGCAGTTGGATTCCTCCATCCGGACCTTTCCACCCTGAATCGTTACTACGTTATGGTTGCTTCCCTGATCAATGGTAACGGTGGTATCCTGATCCAAAGGGTAGTCCCCGTAATCTTCAGAGCCAAGCGTTATGTGAACGTAGGGGCCGGTTATGCCTTTCGGCGCTTTTCCGGATGCGCCTGCTGACTTGAACGGAGCCGCGATCAGAAAAACAGCAAGCGCCGCGAACAACACCGCGAGCACGATGTCCGCTTTTCTAATTACTTTGAACATGGTAAAATCTCCGTGTATTTTTGTTCGATGAAAGGGAAAACATGCATAATAATATAACAAAAGCCCTGCTTACCGCAATGCTCATTCCGATCATTATAACACAGGCGGGATGTTCTTCGAAGACGGGTGCCGCAGCGCAGGGCGGGACGGCTTCAGGAGCGGCCTCTACGGAGCCGTATTCTAAACAAAGCTTTTATTTTGACACTGTCTGCGCGATCACGGTTTATGACATGGAAAACATGTCGCAGGCAAACGCAGACGCCGCGATTGAAGATGCCTTTGCCCTGTGCAGGAAGTATGAACAGATGCTGAGCAAAACCATCGAAGGCTCGGACATCTGGAATGTCAACCACGCGGAAGGCAAGCCGGTTCAGGTACAGGACGACACGGCAAAACTGGTGCAGATGGGAATCGACTATGGAGATCTATCCGGGGGATGTTTTGACATCACAATTGGAAAGGCGGAAGATCTTTGGGATTTCCATTCGGACAATCCGAAGGTGCCGGACAGGGACGAGCTGGCCGGGGCGGTAAAACATGTAAATTATAAGACAATTCACCTTTCCGGAAACACGATCACGATGGAAGATCCCGAGGCGGAAATTGACCTCGGCGGCATTGCCAAAGGATATATCGCGGACCGGGTAGCCGAAGAGCTTGCAAAGGACAAGGTGACGAGCGCGATCATCAGTCTTGGCGGCAATATTGAGTGTATCGGCGGGAAGCCTTCTTCGGACGGCGCTTCGCAGATTCCGTTCAACATCGGGATTGAAACGCCTTTCTCGGAAATGACGCAGGTCACAGGCTCCTGCAAAGTAACGGACGGAACGCTCGTGACCTCCGGCATATATGAACGGTTCTTTGAAAAGGACGGTGTCCGTTATCACCACATTCTGGATCCAAAGACAGGGTATCCCATTGAAAATGATGTCGTTGGCGTAACGATCCGTTCTTCCAAAGGAAAATCAGCGGACTGCGACGCTCTCTCGACAACCTGTCTTATTCTCGGCGTAGATAAGGGAATGAAGCTGATCGAGGGGCTGGATGGTTTTGACGCGCTGTTCATTGATCAGGACAATCAGATTTCAAAGACGTCCGGCATGGAGTTTACGCCGAAAAACTGAACGGGTCAGAAAGCTTTCGCAAATCGGGGCGGCTTAAATAAGTCGGCTGCAAACGGCAGCCGGAAAGCGGTAAGCGAAGAGGAACGGAGCTTTGGAAGGAGTAAAGATGGTTAAAAAGAATGTTGATCTGCAGGGCGCCGGTGTTCTTGTCACCGGCGCGGCAGGGTTTATCGGGAGCGCGCTTTGCGCGCGGCTTCTGTCGGAATATCCGGGCATCCGCGTAACCGGCATCGACAATATGAACGATTATTATGATGTCGCAATTAAAGAAGAGCGGCTGTCCAGGCTGTCTTCTGACCCGCACTTTACGTTTATCCGGGGAGATATCGCGGATAAGGAGCTTGTAACGCGCGCTTTTGCGCAGTGCAAACCGGACGTTGTTGTGAACCTCGCGGCGCAGGCGGGCGTGCGGTATTCGATTACGCATCCGGATTCCTATATCCGGTCCAATCTGATCGGCTTTTACAATATTCTCGAGGCGTGCCGGCATTCCTATGACGGTGCGGGGGCAGACGGCGCGCAAGGTCCTGCAGCCGGCATGCCAGCGGCGGATAAAGGCGGTACGGCAGACTGCGCGCAGAGCAGCGCGGCAGGATACGCCGGCGTCCGGCATCTTGTCTACGCGTCCAGTTCGAGCGTTTACGGATCCAACGCGAAAATTCCGTACTCGACAGACGATAAGGTCGATCATCCGGTGTCGCTCTACGCGGCAACCAAGAAGTCGGATGAGCTGATGGCGCACGCGTACGCAAAGCTTTACAACATTCCGTCCACGGGCCTTCGGTTCTTCACGGTTTACGGCGCGGCCGGAAGGCCGGACATGGCATACTTCGGCTTCACGAACAGGCTTCGGGCAGGAGAGAAGATCCGCATCTTCAATTTCGGTCACTGCAAGCGGGATTTCACGTACATTGACGACATTGTCGAAGGCGTCGTGCGTGTGATGCAGGGCGCTCCTGAACGCCAGAGCGGCGCAGACGGCCTCCCGATCGCACCATACCGTATCTACAACATCGGGAACGGACATCCGGTCGATCTTCTCGATTTCGTGGACATTTTGCAGCAGGAACTGGTGGCGGCTGATGTTTTGCCGCAGGATTATGATTTTGAGGCGCATAAGGAACTGGTTCCGATGCAGCCGGGCGATGTGCCGGTGACATACGCGGATACGACGGCGCTGGAGCAGGATTTCGGCTACCGGCCAAGAACAGACCTGCGCACCGGCCTCCGCGCATTCGCTGTATGGTATAAAAAGTTTTACTGTGAAGGATAAGAAAATGGCAGAATATCAGGATTATATGATCCGGGCAATCGCGGCGAATGACGAAATCCGCGCGTTTGCCGTAACCAGCAGAAATCTGGTCGAGGAGGCCAGAAAAGCGCACAATACCAGTCCGCTCGCTACCGCAGCCCTCGGACGCACGATGAGCGCGGCCGTCATGATGAATGACATGCTCAAGAATGAGGATGATCTGCTGACGCTCCAGTTTAACGGCGACGGACCGCTCGGACAGATCACCGTGACTGCGGACCATCATGGCAATGTAAAGGGTTTTGTCCAGAATACGGATGTCGAGCTTCCGCTGAAAGCGGACGGACATCTGGATGTCGGCCGTGGCGTCGGGAAAGGGACGCTGACGGTGATCCGCGACCTTGACGACGGCAAAACATACAACGGCCAGGTAGAAATCCACTCCGGAGAGATTGCGGATGACATAACGCACTACTTTGCCGAATCGGAGCAGGTTCCTTCCTCGGTCGGCCTGGGCGTTCTTGTCGATACGGACCGTACGGTTCGCAAGGCGGGCGGTTTCATCATTCAGCTGATGCCTTTTACGAGTGATGAGACGATCGATAAGCTGGAGAAGAATCTGAAAAACATCCCCTATGTCACGGAAATGCTCGAAGAAGGTCTGAATCCGGAAGGCATGCTGGAGAGAGTTCTGGATGGATTTGATGTGCGCATGACCGGGAAGATGCCGGTGCAGTTTCACTGTAACTGCACGCGGGACCGCGTGGAGCGGGCGCTCATGCTGCTTGGGGAGCCGGAACTCGTGTCGATGATCGAAGCCGGCAGGGAGGTTGAACTCGCATGTCAGTTCTGCGGGAAGAAGTACCGTTTTTCTGTTGATGATCTGAAAAAGATCCGCGAGGGATTATGCTGAGTGTACTGCTGATCTATGGCGTGATTTTTATCACAACATACTGGCTGGGACGCGGATTTCTGCATGCGTTCAGGCTTACTCCTTCCGGCGCAGATGCTATCTTATATTCCATGACCGGGATAGCCGTGGCGGGATTTTATGCGCAGGTATGGAGTATCTTCGGCGGCGTATCGGCGGCAGCGTTTGTTGTGTATGCGCTGCTGGCTTTAGCTGCGGCGGTTGTTTTGTTTGCGCGCGGCGGACGGCGGACACAAGCGGATCGTGTTCCTGCGCGCGTGTGCGCGCTCGATTCCGGCTCAGCCGGCAGGTATGCGCAGGTGGCTCTGACGATCGCGCTGGTCATGGTTTTTGCGTATGCGGCTTCCCGCGGATACATTCATTATGATACGGATCTATATCACGCGCAAAGCATACACTGGATCGAGAAGTACGGCGCAGTCCGCGGACTTGGAAATCTTCATACAAGACTTGGCTACAACAGCGCCGCTTTTCCGCTCACGGCGCTTTTTTCGTTCTCTTTTCTGGGAGGGCAGTCCTACCATGCCGTCTCGGGATATCTTGCGCTTATGCTGGCGCTGGAGTCTTCCAGGCTGTTTACGCAGCGCGGGAGGCTATTGTCTTTCCGGCTACTTCCTTCGGATTTTGTACGGCTTTCGGCTCTGTTTTACCTGTTCGCGGTGATTGACGAGATTGTTTCGCCTGCGTCGGATTACTACATGGTCTGTTTTGCGTTCTATATTTTCATCCGGTTTTCAGATGATGGAAAGGACGAAGCACAGATAGCAGATGACGCGCCGCTTCATCTTGATATAGTTCTCAGTTTTCTTGCGGTGTTTACGGTAACGATCAAATTGTCAGCGGCGATGATCCTGCTGATCAGTCTGCTGCCGGTTGCGGGACTCTTGCGCAGGAAAGATTTCAGGAGAATCGCTGTTACCGCTATTTTGTGCGCGGGCTCTGCGGCTCCGTTTTTTATAAGAAATGTGATTCTGACCGGATATCTGGTGTACCCTTTTCCAAAACTTGATTTATTCCATGTCATCTGGAAAGTATCCGCAGGTGCAGCAGCATCGGATGCCGCAGAAATCGCGGCGTATGGCAAGGGCATTACAGATCCTTCGCACTTTGGAGACAGTATTTCGGTCTGGCTGCGGCCGTGGTTTGCGTCGCAGGCGGGCGCCGACCGCTTGGCAATTCTTACGGGGGCGGTACTGGTAATTCCGGCGGCCGTTGTTTTGCTCTTGGAAATAAGAAGAAGAGAGCAGGACGCCGCGCATCAGCTTGTTTTACTAGGGGTGTGTCTTGCGTGCACGGTGTTCTGGTTTGCGCAGGCGCCGCTGCTTCGGTACGGTTGCGTATTTGTGTATACACAGGCAGCCTTTTCGGCTGGTGTCATTGTCTCCGCGGCGGGAGGCAAGTTTCAGGAAAGACGGCGGCGATTACTATTGCGCGGCTTTCTGGTATGCAGCATCGTATTTGTGCTGTATAAATGTGTGGCGGTTACACGGGAGGGAACTTTACTTCGGGAACACGGTTACCTCATCAGCCAGAAGGACTACGGAACGTATCCGATGGAAGAGTATCGGATTGATGGCGCGGAATTTTACCGGCCGGTCAGCGGGGACAGAAGCGGTTATGCGCCGTTTCCTTCGACGCCGACAGACAGGAGCGCGCAGGTGCGGATGATCGGCGAATCCATCGGAGACGGGTTTTGTATTAAGTAAAGCAAGCTTCTTCATGCAAAAGCGGGAGGATCGCTTCAATAGCATAAAAAATTCAAGACGTTTCACAAAGTGCAACGCATATTGCATAGATTTGAGCAAAATCTATGCAATAGAGCGCCGCACAATAGAAATGTCTTGAATAAACTATGCAGAATGAGTAAGCCGCGGCATATTGCATTAAACGCTGCTCGGCAAGAATTTCCAAACTGCGCTGGCCGGGCTGCACACGTCCGCCATGCCCGCGCACGGCCCCCACTTTTACTCACTCTTTTTATTTCTTTCCCTCCACGCAGGAGAAATAACGTCAAGCACTTCCGCCTCGTTGTACCTGGACAGCACGAACGCGCCCAGAAGACAAATCACAACCGAAGTAATTGCCGCAATACGGTAGCCTGCGCCGGTATCCGGACGGATGCTCGCGAAGGCCGTGAACAGCAGCATCGAAATCGACTGTCCCATCTTGAACGCGAACGTACGCGCCGCGAAGAACATGCCTTCCCGCTTTTCGCCGGTCTGCATCGCGTCCGCCTGCGCAATGTCAGCGACGATTGCCTGCGGGAGAATGCCTAGAATTGCCATCGGAAAAGCCGCCACTAAGACGACAAGAAGTCCCCAGACCATGCCGCCGATGCCGAACAGACCGGAAACCGCCGTTACAACATAAGCGAGGGAGAGCCCGCAGAAGCCGAAAAGCACGATCTGCTTCTTGTTGCAGCGGTGCGCGATGAAATTCACGAGCGGATAGCAGGCAAAAGAGAGCAGCGTCATGCCGACGTACAGCAGTGTAGTCATTGTTTCCGGAAGGCCCATCAGCTTGGTGATGAAGAACGGAAGACCTGTCTGGAAGATCGTAAGCGCGATGAAATACAGAACATCACTGCCGACAAAGACGCGGAAGTCTTTGTTGCGGAATGTTTTGGCGAGAGAACGGAATGCGTCGTCGTTCGTCGGCTTCACGTCGATATAATCGGTTTCTCTGATCGTGAACGTCGGAACAAGAAGCGCGGCAAGCCCCATCACGGATAAAAGAAGGAAAGTTGCACGGATCGCGTTGACACGGCCAAGAGACGGTGTCAGAGCGCCCCAGATGTACGGCGCTGCATAGCCGACCGCCGAACCCAGAAGAAAGGTGCAGGAAATATAGGTGGAAATGCTGATTCTTGTATCCTGTGTTGTGCCAAGCTCCGAAATCAGAGCGTTATAGGGCGTGCAGTAGGTCGTCATAAACAGGTAAAACAAAAGCAGCGTAACAAGCAGCCAGAAGCCGTTGACCGCAGAAACGCCGTTCACCGGCGCCCAGAAGACAAGCACGGTGATCAGAGCGAACGGCACTGCGATTTTGCGCATGAACGGAATTCTGCGGCCAGCGGGATTCTTCGACCGGTCGGACAGATTGGCAATCAGAGGATCCGTGACCGCGTCAAAAATACGGCCGAGCGCGGCAATCGCGCCGATGATTGTCGCGACGCCGAAGATCACACGCCCCTGCGGTATGAAGAGCGTCTGCCCCTGCGCAATGGAATCCTGCGTCGGCTCATAGAAGTAGACCAGCCAGTTGGTGATCAGAGCCGACAAAACAGACCAGCCGAACTGTCCGATCGCAAAGCACCACATTTTCCCTTTTGTAAGTTTTTTCATGTAACCCCTCCACATAAGTAATTATTTGTCCAGATCCGGGCGTTCCCGCATCCCCGCGTAGTCAAAGTACAGGTGCCGGATCAGCGCATGCGTCTGATTGTCATAAACAAGAATCTGCACATCGATATTGCCGTTGTTCGTATAATCCAGAAGATTGTCCGTAAGATCGTCTCCGACGCTTAAAAGATTATAATTCTCGTCGGGGCTTACGAAATTTACTTTTCCGAAACTCGCGTCAAAGTCTTTGATCGGTACGTTTCCGAGTGTCTCCACGGTATTGCCCTTCGCGCTGTCATGCACGAGACAGTAGGAGCGGTGGCTTTTGGAGACTGCTTCAATTCCCCACGTCCCGGACAGCTTTTCGATGAGTCGGATGAGCGTACTGTCGTAAAATGCATTGGAACTGCGGTTGATGAAGATGATTGAACTCACCTCCGGAAACTGCAGAGTCATCAGCTCCGAGTAAAGATCAGACGGATTGCAGGCCGCGTCCAGAATGGTATCCTGCCACTTTTTCTGCGCGTCTTCCCACTCCCGATAGGATGGATCGCCCCGGTGATCGGCAAGAATGCCAAGACCGCCCAGCGCGTTCCCAAGATACGCTGTGACCTTGTACTGTCCCATCGCGTTCAGATGCCCCCGGTCGGACAAGTCACTCTTATGGTCAATTATATTCTTTACATACATCAAATTAAAGTATGGGATATGGAACTCATCTGCAATTTTCTGCGCGCTGTTTCCCGCCCTCTGATAGTCTTCGGAAGCGGAGAACGGCACCTGCATGAGAATGACCTGAATTCCTTTTTCCTGACAAAGCGAAATCATTTTCCGAAGATAGTCCGCGGCGATGGTTTCTCCCTGCATGGCGTCCTGCGGATCAAGAAGCGGAAACTCTTCAATATTCGGCTCTACTTCAAAGTGCGCTTCCGCGCCAAAAAGGTGATTTGTCCTGTCTTCGCCCTTCTTCCCGAGCAGAAGGTAATCGTCCGCCGAGAGCTCGGACCAGCGGCTATGGTATTTGATGAAGTCGAACAGGAAGGATGCACGGTTTGTTTTGTCCTGCAGAAGGTCACGGACTGCCGCAGCTTTGTTCTTGGTAAGCGGAAAAGCATCCATATTCAGATGGAGCTGGTCAATGGAAGCCTGCCGGGTACCCTCGTCTTCGGTGCCTGTCATGACATCAACATACCTGTAATCTTTTTCAAGCATGAAGGTGTCGATCACAACACATTTCGGCGTACAGTAATCCAGTGCGTTTACCAGTTCCCAGTATGTTGCAGGCAGGATGCTGCCATGGCCGCCCATATTATAGGAAGTAATTCCGTGCTCCTCGTATAGCTGCACAGGATTGATGCCGTCGATCACATGGGAGGAACCCAGAAAGAGGACGTCGAGTTTGTTCTCCCGGGCTTCATCGAAGAAAGCGTTATATTTGATTTTACTGTCTTTGTTCTCGAGAAGGCGTGCCGCAGTGACAATGCAGGCTGTCAGCGCCAGTAAAAACAAAACACTTTTCACAAAACGGAAGAATCCGTGTTTCATCGTGACCTCCTCAGAACTGTGAATAGATGAAGGTGGAAGCGTCATAGCCGGGTCCCCAGACGCCGCAGACTGTAACAAGAAGGACAAGGGCGATCATGAGCGGCCAGCGGAGCCAGATACCGCAGCGGGCAAGGCTCTCTTTGAGGGAAATGCCGCGCAGATGGAGCAGATCGTGCAGGAACAGCATTGCAATGCCTGCAAGAAGGAGTTTCATGTTGTTCATGTCAAGGCCCAGCTGATACAGTGTGCCATCCGTGAAGATCCACGGCGAAAAGCCCCGCATGGAGCGGATGATTGTCACGGCGCTCTGCATATCCGGCGAGCGGAAAAAGATCCACGCGAACGACACAAGGACGAAAGTTACGAGAACTTTCAGCACGCGGTGGGACAGCGCGGCGCGGTCGATGTGGAGGAGGCGGACTGTTTTGTCCCGAAGCGGGCCAAGAAGGTAGCCGGTGATCTGATACATACCGTGCAGAAAGCCCCAGAACAGGAATGTGACACCGGCGCCGTGCCAGAGCCCGCTGACTGCGAAAACAATCAGTATGTTCAGATACCTTCGGAACTGCCCTTTCCTGCTGCCGCCGAGCGGAATGTAAAGGTAATCGCGGAACCAGTACGAAAGCGAGCGGTGCCATCTGCGCCAGAACTGCGCGACCGACCCACTGAGGTACGGGCGGTCGAAGTTATCCATGAGCTCAATGCCGAGGATCCTGGCGGCACCGGTCGCGATCGAAGAATAGCCTGCGAAGTCGCAGTAGATCTGCACGGAATAGAGCAGAACAGCAAACACCACGAGAGTTCCCTGATACGCCGCGGGATTCTGATAGACCGTGTCAACGACGATGCGGATCCTGTCCGCGAGAACGAGCTTCATAAAATAGCCGAAGAGCATGGTCAAAGCACCGTCTCTGACCATGTCCGGATCGAAAGATTTCGGGTTTTCGAGCTGGGGAATCAGATGTCCTGCGCGTTCAATCGGGCCGGAGAGGACCGCCGGGAAGAAAGATACAAACAGGGCGTAAGTCAGGAAATTTCTCTCTGAGCGGATCTTTCCGCGGTAAACGTCGATCAGATATCCGCCGGCGGCAAGTGTATAGAACGATATGCCAAGCGGCAGGATCATATTGAGCGGATGAAATTCTTTCCCCGCGGCGGAGAAGATCGAAGCGAGCGTGAAATTCAGATATTTCGCAGCGTACAGGATGCCGAAATGAAGAAGGAGTGATAGCGCTAGAATCTGCTTCTTCCTGTTCCGGGAGCTGCTGCCGTCCATCAGGCGGGCAGCCGTATACGTGATGATACAGGAAGCAAACAGAAGGACCGCACCTTTTCTGTCGCCGGTAAGATAGAAAAACCAGCTGGCTGCGAGAAGCCAGTATTTGCGGAATCTGCCGGGCAGAAGATTAGATACCAGTGCGGTCAGGGGAAGAAACAGCAAAAACGAAAAAGAAGTAAACTGCATATTGTTCACCAGAGATCGTATGATGCGGAAAAACAAAAAAATAGCCTGCGGCCTTACATAAAAAATGGAGAAGCCTTACGGCTTCTCCGGAACATCTGCGGAAGAAGGGACTTGAACCCTCACGGCATTACTGTCACAAGAACCTTAATCTTGCTCGTCTACCAGTTCCGACACTTCCGCATTTGTGAAATTGTGCTGCAGCCCACTTATTACATAAGTGATGCAGAAGAAGGGACTTGAACCCTCACGGCCTTGCGGTCACAGGCACCTGAAGCCTGCGCGTCTACCAATTCCGCCACTTCTGCATGTCCTTGCTTTCCGGCAAGCTCTGCAAGCAAGGATTATATTACCGCATGGGAATCACCTCGTCAACACTTTTTTTAAAAAAGTCAAAAATCCTTTCCTGAAAAAAAGGAAATCGCGGCTTCATTCATAATATAAATAATATCAGGCTGTTCGCTCTGACTGTGCGCAGGCCGGCTGCGCGAACTGACTGCGCGGCTTGTTCAGCTGCAGGCGCGGAAGAGGAAGACAGCAGAAGGAGAAATATATGCTGATCCGGGAACAACTCGAAGAGCGTGAGAAGGAAATTCTTGCCCCGTGGGCGGCTTTTTCCGTAAATTCGAAAGGAAGAGAAAGGGAGGAGGCGCAGGATGACCTGCGGCCTGTTTTTCAGAGGGACCGTGACAGGATTCTGCACAGCAAATCTTTCCGGCGCCTCAAAGATAAAACGCAGGTATTCATCATGCCGGACGGCGATCACTACCGGACAAGAATGACGCATACGCTGGAGGTATCGCAGAATGCCAGAACGATCGCGAAGGCGCTGCGGCTTAACGAGGACCTGACCGAAGCAATCGCTCTCGGGCATGATCTCGGGCATACACCGTTCGGACACGCGGGCGAGCGGGTACTGAACCGTCTGTGCAGTGAGGGCTTCAATCATGCCGTGCAGAGTGTACGGGTCGTGGATATTCTTGAAAAGGACGGAAAAGGATTAAACCTGACCTTTGAAGTGCGGGACGGCTTTCTGAATCACCAGACAGCCGGAAATCCGGCTACGCTCGAGGGAAGGATTGTGCGGTATTCCGATAAGATTGCCTATTTCCACCACGATATGGACGACGCGATCCGGGGTGGGATATTAACGGAAGCAGATGTGCCGGAAGAAATCGCAGGTGTTCTCGGTCATACGAAGGAAGAACGGCTGGATACATTTGTGCATGATATTATCGCGACCAGCATGGGAAGGCCGGTCGTCGAGATGTCGCCTGCGGTCGCGAAGGCGTTTTCGGATTTTCGCAAGTTCCTGTTTGAGAGTGTGTACACCAACCCGAAAGCCAAGGGCGAAGAGAAAAAGGCAATGGGCGTCGTGGAGACGCTGTACCAGCACTATCTGGCAAATATAGACGAGCTGCCGCCGTATCTGCAGAAGAGGCGGGAAATGGGAGATTCAAATGAGCGGGTCGTCTGCGACTATATCAGTTCGATGACGGACCGGTTCGCGATCGCACGGTATGAAGATATCTATATTCCGCGGTGCTGGCAGTAAATGAGAGATTACGGGAGGAAGTTACAGTAAGGATGTATTATCCTCAGGAAATCATAGATCAGGTAATCGCCGCGAACGACATTGTATCTGTGATCGGCGAACATGTACATATGAAACGTTCGGGCTCGGGCTATATGGGCCTGTGTCCGTTTCACAGTGAGAAGTCGCCGTCGTTTTCGGTATCGCCGGGGAAGCAGGTTTATCATTGTTTTGGCTGCGGCGAAAGCGGAAATGTGGTTACGTTCGTAATGAAATACGAAAATGCCACATTTCAGGAAGCATTGAAAATCCTTGCGGACCGGGCGGGCATCAAGCTCCCTGAAGCACAGTACAGCGAAGAATCGAAGAAGAAAAACGAGCAGCGGGACAGGCTTTTTGCAATCAATAAAGACGCGGCAACCTACTATTTCCGGCTGCTGCGCTCTCCCCGCGGAAGACGCGGAATGGACTATTTCAGACAAAGGCAGCTTTCCGATGAAACTCTGAACCGGTTCGGACTTGGTTTCGCGGACGGCGCGGACTCCGATCTGGTCGCGTACCTTCGAAAGCGCGGATACGCGGACGAAGATATTCTTTTGTCGGGCGTTGCCGCCTTTGACGAAAAGAGAGGGCTCCATGACAAGTTCTGGAACAGAGTCATGTATCCGATTATGGATGTCACGAACCGCGTGATCGGTTTTGGCGGACGGGTCATGGGAGACGGCAAACCGAAGTACCTGAATTCTCCGGAAACGCCGATTTTCGATAAGTCGCACAACCTTTACGGACTGAATCTGGCAAAACGAAGCCGGTGCGGATACTTTATTCTCTGTGAAGGCTACATGGATGTCATCGCGATGCATCAGGCCGGATTTTCACAGGCGGTCGCTTCCCTCGGAACTTCCTTTACCGAAGGACAGGCGCAGATTTTAAAGCGCTATGTTACGACAGTGCTGCTTTCCTATGACAGTGACGGTGCCGGTGTCAAGGCCGCGATGCGGAACATCGGTATTCTGCACAGCGCGGGACTCACCGGCAAGGTCGTCGACCTTCGTCCGTACAAAGACCCGGACGAGTTCATGAAAGGCGCGGGCAAGGAGGAATTTCAGAAACGCCTCGACAATGCCGAGAACAGTTTCCTGTATCAGATCCGGCAGGTGCAGACAAACTATGACCTGTCGGACCCGGCCGCGCAGACCAGGTTTTATCATGAAATTGCGAGAAGACTCTGCGAATTCGACGACGAGATCGAGCGCGAAAACTATACGAAGAAGATGGCGGATCTATATTTTATTCCGCTGGAAACACTCAGAAGAGAAGTGGCGTCCTATCAGATGGCAGGAGGCGCGCAGACTTTACAGACAAGGCAGCTGCAGCGGCAAAAGCCAGTGAATCTGACGGAGGGAAAGCGGCGCGGTAAGCTCGAAGAGGCAAAACGCAGGAACGAGCGGCTGCTTCTGACGTGGATTTCCGATGATCCGGCCGTCTATCTGCAGCTTCGCCCGTACCTTCGGGCGGAAGATTTCGCCGAGGGCGTTTACAGAACAGCCGCCGGAAGGTATTTTGAGATACTGGACAAGCGGTACGGAGACGCTCTGCAGGTAGAGGCGGGTACTTTGCCGGAAGGCAGCGCTTCGCCGGCGGCGGCCGTGGCTTGTTTTGACAGCGAAGAGGAGCAGAAAGAAGCGGCACAGCTCTTCGAAACAAGAATGGACGGCGTGCAGACGAAAGAGGAGCGGGAAAAGGCGCTCAAGGACGTCATCCTGTCCGTCAAGAGGAATGCACTCGAACAGAGCATGCTTTCGCTGCAGGGAAATCCAAACGCGCTGCAGACCATTGTGAAACTCAAAAAGCAGATTGCCGATCTCGAAAAACTGGAGATCCGGATCACACAATAAAGAAAGGGATCAATATGCCTACAAGAAAGAAAACGACAGCGGTAGAAGACAAAACAGCAAAGGGAAAGAAAGCGGATCAGATGACATCCGAGGAGAAACAGACGCAGTTCCGGGAAAAGCTCGCGTACGTTTTAAAGCTCGCGAAGAAAAACGACAATATGATCGATCAGAAAGACATCGACGCGGCTTTCGCAGAGTGTTCTCTGAGCGACGACGATATGGACAGCGTAACGAATTTCCTCGAGCAGCAGGGAATTCAGATCAATGCGGAGGGTGCGGATGATGATGAATCGGCCGACCTTCTGAACGACGATGACAATGATGACGCCACGGCAAGCGAGCTGGCCGCGATTGAGCAGAGCGAGCGCGAAGAGGCGGAATCGGAGCAGAACGGCCTTTCCGACGGGAGCGACGTTATCAATATCGAGGATCCGGTCCGCATGTATCTGAAAGAGATCGGCAAAGTGCAGCTTCTGTCCGCGGAGGAAGAAATCCGGATCGCGAAGGCGATGGAACGCGGCCAGATCGCGCAGAGGATTCTTGCTCTGGACGAGATGAAAGCGCTGCCGGAAAATGACAGGGCATTCAAGGTCACCGCGGAAATGGCGGAAAGCTGCATTCAGAAGCACAAGAAAGGACAGACGGGAGAGACGGGCGAAGAAGAACCCGAAATCGAAGAGGAGGCGGATGAGGCGGCCGAGCGCGAGGAAGAGCAGGAAGACGAAAACGAGCCTGCTGCCTTCCGCCGCAAAACCGCCACTGACGCGCAGGAAGTGGATGAACTGGTCAAGTTCTTCACCGGCATGACCAAGAGCTCGCTGAACGATGTGATCTATGACGGCGAAGAGGCCAAGGACAAGCTGGTCGAAGCGAACCTGCGTCTGGTTGTCAGTATTGCCAAACGCTACGTTGGCAGAGGAATGCTGTTCCTTGACCTGATTCAGGAAGGGAATCTGGGCCTGATCAAGGCTGTGGAGAAATTTGATTTCCGAAAAGGCTTTAAGTTCTCGACTTATGCGACATGGTGGATCCGTCAGGCGATCACAAGAGCGATCGCCGACCAGGCGAGAACAATTCGTATTCCGGTACACATGGTCGAGACGATCAACAAGCTGATCCGCGTTTCAAGGCAGCTTCTGCAGGAGCTTGGCAGAGAACCCTCGCCCGAGGAAATTGCGGAGAAGATGCAGATTCCGGTAGAGCGTGTGCGTGAGATTATCAAGATTTCCCAGGAGCCGGTTTCTCTCGAAACTCCGATCGGCGAAGAGGAAGACTCTCACCTCGGCGATTTCATTCAGGATGAAAATGTTCCGGTGCCGGCTGACGCGGCGGCATACACGATGCTCAAGGAACAGCTCAAGGAAGTGCTCGGAACACTGACTGTCCGTGAGCAGAAAGTGCTGCGCCTGCGCTTCGGACTCGATGACGGCAGGGCAAGAACGCTGGAGGAAGTCGGCAGAGAGTTCAATGTAACGCGTGAGCGTATCCGCCAGATTGAAGCCAAAGCGCTCCGCAAGCTCCGCCATCCGAGCCGTTCCAGAAAGCTCAAGGATTATCTGGACTAAGGAGCAGTATGATCAATCTGTCGAAAAGACTGCAGACCATAGCGGATCTTGTAACGCCCGGCAGCAGAATCTGCGATGTTGGCTGCGATCATGCATATCTGGACATCCGGCTGCTGCAGCAGGAGACGATTCCTTCGGCGCTCGCGATGGATGTCGCACCCGGGCCGCTCTCTATCGCGCAGCAGAACCTTATGCTGACCGGGCTTTTAGGCCGCTGTGAAACACGGCTTTCGGACGGCCTTGCAGGCTACAAAAAGGGCGAGGCGGGAACGCTTGTGATCGCCGGAATGGGCGGGCGGCTCATGGCTTCCATTCTGAGCGCTGATCCGGACAAAACAGAGAGCTTCCGGGAACTGATCCTCTCTCCGCAGTCCGAGCCGTGGCTGGTCCGGGGTTGTCTTTCGCTGTCCGGTATCGGGATTACAGATGAGAAGTGCGTGGAAGAAGACGGCAAGTATTACTGCGTTATGAAAGCTGTTCCGGGAGCACCATGCGAACGCCCTGACTGGGGCGCGGTGCTTCAGCGGATAGACAAAATGTCGGACGAAGAACTGTCGCAGGCAGGCGTGGAGCGCGGCAGTATCCGCAGAATTCTTTCCAGTGAGCCGTTCCACGCCGGAGTGGAAGCGGAATACGGGCCGTGCCTTATTAAAAACGCGGATCCCTGCCTGAAAAAGCAGCTGCTCGGAGCACTGAAAAGCCGCATTTCAGTATATAATAAACTGTGTGAGCAGACAGATCCCGGCGTGGCGGCGAAGACAAGAATGCAGGTGCTCCGCGGGGAAATCGGAAGGATGCAGGCGCTCGCGTTTGCGCTGTGTTACGCGATCTGACGTTATGATGCGGCTGCGTGTTGCTATCAGGAGTTTTTACTATGCGATTATCTGAAATTATGAAGCAGCTGGAGGAGTTCTGCCCGGCATCGTTCGCGCAGGACTGGGATAATGTCGGCCTGCAGGCAGGCCGTGCGGACAAGGAAGTAAAGAAAGTCCTTATAGCGCTCGACTGCACGAGCGAGATTGTCGACGAGGCAGTGCGGTGCGGTGCGGATCTTGTTTTGACGCATCATCCGCTTCTGTTTAACGGCATCCGGCATGTGACTGATCAGGATTTTGTCGGCAGGCGGATCGTGCGGCTGCTGCAAAATGATATATCTCTGTATTCGATGCACACGAATTTCGATGTCATGGGCATGGCAGGTGAGGCGGCGGAGAAGCTGCGGCTTCTGCATCCCGATGTTCTCGAGGTCACATATGAAGATTCGATCTCGCGGGAAGGTCTCGGGCGGATCGGCGAGCTGCCCGAGCACATGACACTGGAGGAGACGGCGCAGCTTGTGAAAGAGGTGTTCCGCATTCCGGGTGTCCGCTGTTACGGGGATCCGCAGCAGGCGATTGTCACGGTCGCTGTCATGCCGGGTTCCGGCAAAGACGAGCTGGATCTTGCCGCAGAGAAAGGCGCGGATGTGATGATTACGGGGGATGTCTCTCATCACGCGGGGCTTGACGCTTTGGAAAAGGGAATCGCAGTTATCGATGCCGGACACTACGGCGTTGAAAAACTGTTCATTCCATATATGAAGGATTATCTGGAGCGGGAGATGCCGGAGCTTTCGGTCGTCTGCGCGAAGGAGAAGGAGCCGTTTTTCGAAGTATAGGGAGGTCTCTCATGCCGGAAATTTTTGTGAACGGGGAACACATCAACTGCGACAAAGGGACATCATTCGAGACAATCGCGAAGATGTACCGGGATAAGTATGCCGCGCCGATTGCCCTCTGCCTTTTTAACGGTAAGATGCGCGAGCTTTCGAAGCGGGTAGATAAGGACGGAATTCTGACCTTCATCACGACGGCTTCGCCGGCAGGACACGCGGCTTATGCGCGGACAGCGATCATGATGCTCGTCAAGGCGGTCAAGGACGCGGTGGGCATGGATGTCAAAGTCGAGTTTACGCTCGGCAAGGCCTATTACTGCACTCTTCAGGGCGACATCAAGGTAAACGATGCGCTGCTCCGCTCGCTGAATGAGAAGATGCGGGAAATGGCGGAAAAGAATCTGCCGATCGGCAAAAAGACTTATCCGATTGACGATGCGATGACGCTGTTTCACCAGAAAGGCATGGGCGACAAGGAGAAGCTGTTCCACTTCCGCAGAAGCTCCACAATCAACGTCTATTCGCTGGACGGCTTTTATGATTATTATTACGGATACATGCTGCCTTCGACCGGCTATGTCAATCTGTTCGAGGTCCTTTCGTACAAGGGCGGGATTCTTCTGAATCTTCCAGGGGAAGAGAGCCCGAACGAACTGACGCCGTTTGAAGAGGAGCCGAATCTTTACGAACAGCTGATGCTTTCGACGCAGTGGGGGGACCTCGTTGATATTTCCACGGTCGGCGACCTGAATGAAGCAGTCTGTGAAGGCAATATCAGCGATATGATTCTCGTGCAGGAAGCGCTGCAGGAGCGCAGAATCGGCGATATCGCGGAGGAAATCTACAACCGCCCGGATGTGAAGTTTGTCCTTGTGGCGGGTCCGTCTTCTTCCGGCAAAACAACATTTGCCCACCGGCTCTCGATTCAGCTGCGTTCGTTCGGGCTGCGGCCGCATATCATCAGCATGGACAACTGGTTTGTCAACAGGGAGAAGACGCCGGTCGATATTGACGGCAATTATGATTTTGACTGCATTGAAGCGGTGGATACCGAACTGTTTAACGAGGATATGGCGGCTCTTCTTGCAGGAGAGGAGGTTGATCTTCCGACCTTCGATTTCAAGAAGGGCAAACGCGTTTACAAAGGGCAGAAGCTGCGCATGGATGAAGACGACATTCTGGTCATTGAAGGCATTCACGGCCTGAATCCGATCTCGTCCAGAGAACTGCCGGACGAGAATAAGTTCAAGATCTATACGAGTGCTATGACGAGTCTTAACATTGACGAGCACAACCGGATTTCCTCGGCGGACACCAGGCTCTTGCGGCGCATTGTGCGTGATGCGAGAACTAGAGGCAATTCCGCACAGGAAACGATCGACGGCTGGAAAAAAGTCCGCGAAGGAGAAGAGAAGTACATTTTCCCGTTCCAGAACAACGTGGACGCGGTTTTCAATTCCGTACTGATTTACGAGCAGGCGGTGCTCAAACAGTTTGCAGAGCCGCTCCTTTTCAACGTGCAGAAGGACGAGCCTTCCTATTATGAGGCAAAAAGGCTCCTGAAGTTCCTCGATTACTTCGTCGGAATTGATACGGCTGCTATTCCCGCGAATTCGATCTGCAGGGAGTTTGTCGGCGGCGGCTGTTTTCCTGTATAATTTCGATTTGTCATATCTAACAAGTTGTGTTAAATTAATTCACTGTAAGCAGAGCAGGCGATCGCGGCCACGGCTGCCACGGCAGCATCCGAAAGGAAGTGGGTGAGGAAAGTCCGGGCTTCACAGGGCATGGATACCGGTTAACGGCCGGCGGAGGTAACTCCCGGGAAAGCGCAGCAGAGAACAGACCGCTGCCGCGGAAGCGGCAGTAAGGGTGAAACGGCAGTGTAAGAGACTACCGCTTCTCCAGTAATGGGGAAGGCATTGCAAGCCCTATCCGAAGCAAGACCGAGCAGAGAACAGTTCACAGAAGCATCCGGCCCGGATGCGGACAGTTGTCCCTGTTTTCAGGTGGGTCGCTTGATGCTGGCGGCAACGTCAGTACTAGAAAGATGATCGTCCAACGACATAACCCGGCTTATCGCTCTGCTTACTTGTTTGTTACCGCGGCCGCCACGAAAGAGGCGGCTTTTCGTTTTGCTTTCCTGTGCGTCTACGCGCAGGAACTGCCGGAGACAGAATTTCATGAGTATATACAATCAGCCCATACGGAACAAGAAGCTTTTTACGGCCGTTATTGTCGCGGCGGTGCTCGTGATGTTTGTTCTCCGCGGAATTCTTTTACGGCAGGGCAAGGTCGGGACACCTTCCGCCCTCTCTCCGGATCAGATCCAGCAGGAGCTGCAGAAGACCGAAATCCACGTGCGGACGGGCAGTGCGCAGGGGCACGGAACTGTTTTGCAGATGAACCGGCAGGACCGGAAAGATGTGTTCTATGTCGTAACGGCGGGCCATCTTCGCGGGGATGCAGGCGAAACGCTGCAGATTACAGACAGCAAAGGAAGCGCATTTACCGGCGATGTCCGGAGCGATAATACGAAGAAGGATTTCCTGCTGGTGCGATGTGAAGGGAAGGCACTGGAGAGCGTCAGCTTCTCGGAAGATCTTTATTATCAGACGAAGCAGGGCGATACGGTTTATTATTTAAAGAGTGACGGCACGCTTGCCGCTGGTACGGTTTTATCCGCATCTGCGGATGTGGAAGGCGTCGGCAGCGGCATGCTGGTCATTGCAGGAGACGCGGAGAACGGCATGTCCGGCGGCGGTGTCTACAACAGCGCCGGGTATTATCTTGGCATGATCTCCGCGGGCACAGACGAAGGAACCATTGCGTGCGTTCCGGGCAACGTCATTGTAGACGCGTTCCGGAAGGTCCGCTGACATTTTTCAAGAAAGGCAGATGATATTTCATGACAAAGGTAGACATTATTTCCGGTTTCCTCGGAGCCGGCAAAACAACACTGATCAAGAAGCTTTTAAAAGAAGCTCTTGCGGGAACCAAAGTTGTGCTGATCGAGAACGAATTCGGAGAAATCGGCATTGACGGCGGCTTTTTAAAGGAAGCCGGCATTCAGATCCGCGAGATGAACAGCGGCTGCATTTGCTGCTCGCTGGTCGGCGATTTCGAGACATCGCTCTCTCAGGTAATGGAGCAGTACGCGCCCGAGAGAATCCTGATTGAGCCCTCCGGCGTAGGCAAACTCGATGATGTCATGCGCGCGATTGACAACGCGGCAAAACATATCCCGGATATGAAGCTGAACAGCGCCGTAACAGTTGTTGACGCCAAGAAAGCCAAAATGTACATCAAGAACTTCGGCGAGTTCTTTCTCAACCAGATCGAGAATGCCGGCACAATTATCCTGACACGCACGGATATCGCTTCGCAGGAGCAGATTGACGCAGCGGTTGATCTGATCCGTGAGCACAACAGCAAGGCGACAATTATCACTACGCCGCTCGCCCAGCTGGACGGCAGACAGATTCTCGAAACATTTGAAGGAAAAGAGGATCTGAACGCACAGATTCTCGCGGAAGTTCTCGCGAGTGAGGAAGCCTGCCATCATCACCATCATCATCACGACGGTGAGTCACACAAGATCGTCGATGAAGAGGGCAATGTTGTTTACAGAGCGCATCATGACCATGATGATGGCGACCATGATCTTGAGGAGCACGAGCATCACCACGACCACGATCATGAAGAGCATGAGCACCATCACGACCATGATCACGAGGAACATGAGCATGATCACGAGGAACATGAGCATCATCATGACCACGATGCGGATGATATCTTTGAAAGCTGGGGAATGGAGACACCGAACAAGTACACGGCAGAAGAAGTTGAGAATATCCTGAAGAAGCTCGATGATAATAAGACCTATGGCATCGTCCTGCGCTCCAAGGGTATGCTACCTTCCGCAAACGGCACATGGATTCATTTCGACTATGTCCCCGGCCAGCCGCAGGTACGTACCGGTGCGGCGGACGTTACCGGCAAGATCTGCGTGATCGGTTCGCAGCTGAATCAGGACGCGCTTGAAAAGCTCTGGAAGCGCAGATAAGACAGAAGGAGAAACTATGGCAGAGAGAATCCCAGTTTATGTGATCAACGGATTCCTTGAAAGCGGCAAAACATCATTCTTCGCATATACGATCGGACAGCCCTATTTCCAGTCCAAAGAGAGAACGCTTCTGATCCTGTGCGAGGAAGGTGAGGTAGAGTACAGCGAAAAGCTCCTGAAGCATACGCTTACAGATGTCGTTACCGTCGAGAAGCAGGAAGATCTTACGCCTGCGTTCATGATGGCGCTCAACGCCAAATACCACCCGGGCCGCGTTCTGATCGAATGGAACGGCATGTGGAATTACAGGGAATTCCATCTTCCGAGCGCATGGATGCTGGAGCAGCAGATTACCTGCATTGACGCTTCCACTTTCGGCGTTTATTATTCGAACCTCGCGATGCGGTCGCTGTTATTTGAGGAGCTCAAAGGCTCCGAGCTGGTCATGTTCAACCGCTGCGATGACATTGATGAAGAGACACTGATCAAATATAAGAGAAATGTCAAGGCGATCTGCCAGCAGGCGGATCTGATCTTCGAAGACAAAGACGGCGAGATTGACATGACAACCGAAGAGGATCTTCCGTTTGATATCAATGCCGATGTCATTGATCTTCGTAAGGGAATCGATTATGGCGTCTGGTATCTTGATGCGATGGAGCATCCGGAAAGGTATGACGGCAAAACAATCCGCTTCACCGGTATGGTCGCCCGACCGGATGATTTCCCGAAGGGATATTTTGTCCCCGGCAGGATGGCGATGACCTGCTGCGCGCAGGATATGCAGTTTCTGGGGTATGCGTGCGCATATGATCAGGAGAAGATTGACGCGATCAGGGAAAAGAGCTGGGTGGAAATCACGGCGGATGTCAGATTCGAGGATTTCAAGGAATATGAGGGAAAGGGCATTGTTCTTCATGCAAAGAGCGCAGCTCTGACCAGAGAACCGGAAGACGCGGTTGTCAATTTCGCCGGCTGATCCGGTGGTTTAAGCCGCAGGCAGCGTTGCCTGCGGCTTTTTAACTTAAAAACAGCCCTGCAGAGAGATTCAAACCACTCTGCAGGGCTGTTTCATCAATCGATTGAATTTATAAAATGCGGACGAACTCAGTCCATCTTAGCAACGGAAGAAGCGAGCTTCGAAACCTTGTTGGCAGCAGTATTCTTGTGAAGAACACCCTTTGTCGCAGCCTTGTCGATGGTAGCTTCCGCCTTCTTGAGGGCATCCTGCGCTGCAGCCTTGTCTCCGCTCTCAACAGCAGTGCGAACGTTCTTGATTACGGACTTAACGCCGGTCTTGACAGCCTTGTTCGCCTCGGCCTTCTTATTGCTGGTGAGAATTCTCTTCTTGGCAGATTTGATGTTTGCCATGTAAAATACCTCCATATAAAACACGCGTGATTGGATTTTATGTTATATCCGGATGTACTCCGCGATATCAGCCGCGATGTGCCATTGATCCGGACACGGACGTTCTTTGACACATACACCAAGATAATAACCATCTGCGGCGATAATGTCAAATACTTTATATTAATTCTTGCAGAAAACCGAAATCTGTGGTATATAATTATCCATATGCGGAGACTTCTGCGCCTTCGCGATTATATGAATTTAAAGGATACTGATATGGGTACTGTTCGTTTAATCTTAACTATTGCTCTGATTATCATCAGCGTCGTTCTGACTGCCATCGTTCTGATGCAGGAGGGCAAGTCTCAGGGACTCGGCGCAATTGCGGGCGCCGCAGAGACGTACTGGGGCAAGAACAAAGGCCGTTCCATGGAGGGAAGGCTTGTTAAGCTTACAACGATTCTCTGCGTAGTTTTCTTCGTTCTGTGTACGCTTCTGGATATGAAGGTGCTCTGATCAGAGCGGAACGAATGGAATGATTACGGATTCGCAGGCGCCCCATGTAAGGGGCGCTTTTTTTGTACTCCGGCAGCGGCCGTGGGTGGCGCGCAGCAGAACGTGCCCTTTAGAAAGAAGGAAGATTGAAACAAAAGAATGAAACATATATGGAAGGTGTTTTTACTTCCACTACAAAGGGCTTCGGCTTTGTAACTGTGGAAGGTCTTCCGCAGGACCTGTATGTTCCTGCAGAGTTTACAGGAGGCGCGTTCTACGGTGACAAGGTTCTGGTAAAACTGCTTCCGACCTTCAGCGGGAATATTATACCCGCAGGCAGGGACGGCCGAAGGCAGGAGGCGGAAGTTGTAAAAATTCTGGAAAGAGGCACCAAACGCCTGACAGGAACCTTCAGCCGCGTGAACCATCAGGCGCTGGTCACACCGGACAACCATAAAATCAGCCGGCAGATTCTGATCCGTCCGGAGGATACCATGCGGGCCGTGAACGGCCACAAGGTGGTTGCCGAAATCACCGATTACGGCTTCGGGAAACGTCCTCCGGAGGGAAAAATCGTTGAAATTCTGGGGCACATGGATGACCCGGGCGTGGATATACTTTCCATTATCCGCGCGTACAATCTGCCCGGTGAATTTCCGAAAGAAGCCATGGAAGAAGCGCGGCGGCTGCCGCAGGAGCTGACCGGTGTTCTGTCATCGCGAAACGGGGACGATCCGGCGCCCGGACAACGCGAAGACCTTCGGGGACAGATTGTTGTAACGATCGACGGCCCGGACACGAAGGATATTGATGATGCGATCTCCGTAGAAAAGGACGGGGACAATTATATTCTGGGTGTTCACATCGCGGATGTCTCCGAGTATGTCCGCGAGAACTCCGCACTCGATCAGGAAGCGCTGCGCCGCGCCACCAGCATCTATCTGGTTGACCGTGTGATACCGATGCTGCCGCATGAGCTTTCAAACGGTATCTGCTCTCTGAATCCGGGGGAAGACCGGCTGGCACTCAGCTGCATTATGACCATCGATCACGAAGGGAAACTTCTGGACAGCAGGATCACGGAATCGCTGATCCGCTCCAGAGCAAAACTCAGCTACCCCGGTGTCATGAAGCTTCTGGAAGACGGCGACACAGCTGAAATTACGCAGCAGCTCGGGCAGCAGGGCATTCGCCGCGGTATGATTACGAGAACACGTGAGATTGTCCGGATGCTGCGCAGAGCGAAGCGGCTGGCTTCTGTTTTGCACAAACAAAGACGGGTACGCGGGTCCATCGACTTCGACTTCGCGGAGAGTGAAGTTCATCTCGATGAAAAGGGAAGACCTGTGGATATTGCTGCGCACGAAAGAAACGCGGCTACGGAAATGATTGAAGATTTCATGCTGATGGCGAATGAAACGGTTGCTTCGACGTTTTACTGGCTGGATGTACCGTCCGTCTACAGAACACATGAAAAACCGCCGGAGGAGAAGCTGCGGCAGCTTCGGATGTTCATCCGCGGTTACGGCTATTCGCTCAAGGGATCTGCTTCGGACATTCATCCGCGGGAAATCAGCCGGCTCCTTTTAAAGCTTTCCGGCACGAAAGAGGAAGCGATGATCAGCAGGATGACGCTGCGCAGCATGTCCCGCGCGGAATACACGACGACTTGCAGCGGTCACTTCGGTCTGGCACTTTCGTATTACTGCCACTTTACATCGCCAATCCGTCGGTATCCGGATCTGCAGATTCACAGGATCATCAAGGAATATCTGCACGGGAAGCTTTCAGACAAACGCCGCAGCCATTACGCACAGCTTCTGCCGGATGTCTGCAGGCAGTCCTCACTGCGGGAGAGGCTTGCGGATGAGGCGGAGCGGGAGAGTATCAAGCAGAAGATTGCCGAATACATGAAAGAGCATCTGGGAGAAGAGTTTGAAGGTGTTATTTCCTCTGTCACGGGCTGGGGACTTTATGTGGAACTGCCAAATACCGTGGAGGGACTTGTGCCTGTCAGTTCCCTTCGGGATGATTACTATATTTTTAATCCGGAACAGTATATACTGACGGGAGAACATACGCACCGGACGTTCGAGCTCGGACAAAAGGTGAGCGTTATCGCAAGCGGCGCCGACATTATTATGCGGACAGTCGATTTCCGACTTGCCGGAAAGGACGGGAGCCGGGATAAGGTGCCGCGTAAAGATGGGAGAAAGTCTGAACATGGCAGACGCAAATATAAAGCTGGTCGCAAATAATAAAAAGGCGTACCACGATTATTTCATAGAACAGAAATACGAGTGCGGTATTGAGCTGTACGGAACCGAGATCAAATCGATCCGACTCGGCAAATGCAGTGTCAAGGAAGCGTATGTGGACATCGAGAACGGAGAGGCCTTTGTCGACGGGATGAACATCAGCCCGTATGAAAAGGGCAATATCTTCAATCGCGATCCGCTGCGCAGACGCAAGCTCCTGCTGCATAAAAAGGAAATTCTGCAGCTTGCGTCCGCGGTTTCGGCAAAGGGGCATACGATTGTGCCGCTGTCCGTTTATCTGAAAAACGGTAAATGTAAGATCGAAATCGGACTTGCGCGGGGCAAACATCTGTATGACAAGCGTGAGTCGATCCGGAAGAATGACCTGCGGCGGGAGAACGAGCGGGATTTCAAGAACGAGTACAAGGGTTGATTTTGCGGCGCAATCTGATAAAATGTATCTGACGGAAACATATGTTTTCGTTTCACTTACGGGTTAGTAAAGGTTTCGACAGGGATCCTGCAGGTGGAGAAGCTATCCGAAGCCGATCGTTAAACGGCAAACTTAAATATAAACGCTAATAACAATAAGTTAGCTCTGGCTGCCTGATCGCAGTCAGCGTCGCCCGGTAGTCACCTGCGGCTTCCGGATACGGCGCCAATCACGCAGGAAACGACACGGGTCCTGTCTCAGATCCGCGGGCGTATTCGAGGCTACTGATTCTGCCGGATCGCTGATCGTCCGGCTTTTGAGGGAATGGTCTTAGGACACAACGCTCAGCTATGATAGTAGAAGTACATTGAATGGGTTTTTGGACACGGGTTCGATTCCCGTCTAATCCAGAAATTGTAATGTCTCCGCAGGAGACGTTACCTGCGCAGAGCCCATCCGAACGAAGTTTGGATTCTCGTGGCTCTGCTCCGCAGACGAGCCGTACACGAACACTCTGTGTGCGGCTCTTTAATTTTGCAGGTTTATCAGCGAATGCATCACCTTGTCAGAATGCTGAAAAGCACAAAATAATTCCGGAAAAGTTTATGAAACTTCGCTCTTTACCAGCGATGAATACCTGTATACAATAATAATCATAATTTCAAACCAAAGACAAAGGCGTCGGTGACTGCGATCAGCAGCCCCGGCGCTTTTTTGTTTGAATCACATCTTCATGCGGCAAGGAGGCCGGCAGGATATACCTGTCCGGCCTCCTTGTGTTTTCAATTGACGCGGAGGAAGGAATCCGTGTCACGTCAGAGAAAGGAAGCCGGAAAATGCAGGTGTTTAAAAATGCTGTGCTAAGGAAATGCAAGAGAACGGAATCCGGGACAGAGCTTTATGATCTGTTCGTGGAAAACGGAGTTTTTAACAGAATCTGCCCGGCCGGAGAAGTGAGCTTACCGGAGAAGGCTGAAATAAAAGATCTGCACGGAAGACTGGTCATGGCTCCTTATGTAGAGTCGCACATACATCTTGACTATATTTACACCATGGACCCTTCGGTGGAAGCGGGAACTCTCTTTGGAGCGATCAACCAGTGGTCTGATTCCAAGAAGAAGCTGACCGTAGAAGATATCAAGAAGAAGGCCTATCAGGGAATCGAAATGGAAATGCGGCACGGCGTCCAGTTTATCCGTACGCATGTCGATGTGACGGACCCGGATTTTACAGCGCTTCGTGCTTTGCTTGAAGTTAAGGAAGAGCTGAAGGATATTGTTGAGATTCAGCTGATTGCTTTTCCACAGGAAGGATATTACGCCTATAAAAACGGTGATCAGCTTGTAGAAGAAGCACTGAAGATGGGCTGTGATGTTGTCGGCGGCATCCCGCACTTTGAGTTTTCCAGAGAGCTCGGCGAAAAGTCTGTCAGGAAAGCTTTCGAGCTGGCACAGAAATATGACCGGCTGGTTGATATCCACTGCGACGAAACGGATGATCAGGATTCCAAGTTTGTCGAAGAGATTGCAACGCAGGCCTATTATACCGGTATCGGCAGCCGCGCTGCCGCCAGTCATACCTGTGCCATGGGGTCTTACAATAACGCCTACGCCTACAAGATGATGACAAAATTCCGCCAGTCCGGCATCAATTTCATTTCCTGCCCGACGGAGAACACTTATCTGCAGGGACGCTATGACGGCTATCCGATGCGCAGAGGCATCACTAGAATTGACGAGCTGATCGCTGCCGGCTGTAACGTAAGTCTGGGGCAGGATTCGATTTCGGATCCCTGGTATCCGCTCGGGAACGGTAACCTGATCCATCAGGTCGACTATGCGATCCATCAGGCGCATATGATGAGCATTCCGCAGTTATACAAGTGCCTGGATATGATTACGGACAACGGCGCGGCAACCCTGCAGATTCAGGATCATTACGGGATTGAAGCAGGGAAGCCCGCGAACCTGATCGAACTGGACGCGAAGAATGAAATTGAGGCAGTCAGGGAGCGCGCGGACGTTCTTTTAAGCGTTCATAACGGAAGAATCCTGCTGGAGAAGGAACCTTCGGCGATCCGTATCGATCTGCCGATCCACGGAAATGACAGATAAGGAGAGTGCGGAAAATGCAGATACGCAATGTAAGAATCAGGGGAAAGCAGGGACTTTTCAAGGCAGACATTGAAAACGGCGTATTCGGAAAAATCCTTCCGGAAGAAAAACCGCAGCAAACAGAGAAAGAGCAGGCACCGTATTTTCTTGGAAGCAGTGAGGACACACTGCCGGACTTTACGGACGGGTCGGAAGAAATCTATGACGCGAAAGGGCGCATGATGATGCCGCCTTTTGTAGAGCCGCATATCCATCTGGACTGTGTCATGACTGCCGGAATTCCGCATTACAACATGTCCGGCACATTGTTCGAGGGGATCACAACCTGGGACGAATACAAAAACTCGCAGCCTCTTACCGTGGAGGGAATCAAAGAGCGCGCGAAAGCTGCCCTTCGCTGCATGGCTGGCTACGGCGTACAGTTCGTTAGAACTCATGTAGATACAACCGAAACTTCCTTCAAAGGCGTTGAAGCGCTTCTGGAACTGCGGGAAGAAATGAAAGACACGATGGAGATTCAGACTGTCGCGTTTCCACAAAACGGAATCTGTTCGTTCCGTCATGGAAAGGAGTACATGGAACGGGCGATGCAGATGGGGATGGACTGTGTCGGAGGTATTCCGCACTATGAGTTTTCCAGAGAACTGGGCGTGGAATCTATTCGTTTCATTTTTGATCTGGCGGAAAAATATGACGCGATGATCGACGTCCACTGTGATGAAATCGACGACGGCGTCACAAGGTATCTCGAAGAAATGGCGGCGCAGGCATGGATGCGCGAAATGGGAAGCCGTACCGTTGCCGCGCATACCTGCGCGACCGGATCATACAACGACGCGTATTTCGCAAAACTCCTGCGGGCGCTGAAAGAATCCGGCATTAACTTCAATTCCTGTCCGACCGCGAGTACATCGCTGGATGGAAGGTTTGACAATTATCCGAAACGCAGAGGCATTACCAGAATCCGGCAGCTCACGCAGGCAGGACTGAATGTTGCGCTCGGACAGGATTCGATCGCTGACCCATGGTATATGCCGGGCGTTGGAAATCTGCTCCGGGTACTGGAAATGGGCATGCATGTAGAACACATGACAGGATATGAAGATTTATCCCGCTGCCTTGATTTTATTTCGACGAAAGGCGCGAAAAACCTGTGCATCGAAGACCATTACGGCATTGAAGAAGGCAAACCGGCGAGCTTCATTATTCTGGATGGCAAAGATGATTATGAAGTTTTCCGTTTCCAGAGCGCCGTTACACTTTCAGTGCATCAGGGGAAGGTCATCGCGAAGAGAAGGCCTTCGTTCGGGAAGGTTATGTTTTAACGGTAACAAAAGATCCGGACCGGTTCCGGCTCTTTGGGTTATACAGCTACGAGGAGAAAAATTATGAAAAAATTGCGTAAGGTTCTTGCGGTTACAGCGGCAGCGGCGATGGGCGTATCGCTTCTTTCGGGGTGCGGCGCAAAGAAAGGCGGCGCTGATACCATCAAGATCGGCGGCGTATTCTCCCTGACCGGCGTGACGGCGATCACGGAGGAGAGCATGACGAACTGTGCCCAGCTTGCTGTGGATGAAGTGAACGAAGAGGGCGGTATCAACGGAAAGAAGCTGCAGTATATTGTCAAAGATTACGCTTCGGACGCAGATACGGCTGTCAAAGTCGCGAGAGAGCTGATCATGCAGGATGAAGTCACGGCGATTGTCGGACCTTACATGTCATCCGCGCGGGTCGCGATGGAACCCGTTATGGATGAAAATGATATTCCTCTGATTTATCCCACATACTATGAAGGAGAAAAGCCCAATGACCACGTGATTTATACCGGCGCGGTTCCGAACCAGCAGGGCGATCTGTTCGTTCCGTGGCTTGCGAAGAATGTTTCCAAAAACTTCTACCTGATCGGAACAGATACAACCTATGCTTCCTCGATAAATGAACAGGCGGAAAAGTCCGTGAAAGCACTCGGTGGGAAGGTAATCGGAAGCGAGCTTGTTCCTTCCGACACCACGCAGTTTACGGATATCCTGACGAAAATCAAGAGCGCCTGCGGAGATGACGGGTGTGTGATTTACGCGAACTTAAACGGTGATTCCGGCACTGCTTTCTATACACAGTTCGCCGCGGCCGGGCTGTCCGACAAGTATACGATTGCTTCGTTTATCATGGATGAATCTTTCTCGACAGCGCTTGGAGAAGCGGCGGTCGGAACATACGCTTCCTCGAACTATTTCAACTCGATTGATACCGAAGCGAATAAGAAGTTCCTCAAAGCGTATGCGGACAAGTTCGGAGAAGAGAAGGCGAAGGCTGTCACAGCCGTCGGTGAAGCGACCTATGACGCTGTAAAACTTCTTGCCGAGTCTTTAAAGAAATGCGGTGACGACATTACAACAGCGAATATTCTGAAAAACTTCGATGATCTTACCTTTGACGCTCCGCAGGGAGAAATCAAGGTTGATCCCGAAACGCATCACCTTTATCTGAAGGGCAGAATCGGCCAGGTTCAGAGCGACGGGACAATCAAAGTTGTCTATGAAAGCGACGAAACAATCAAGCCGGTTCCCGTCGAATAACCTGCTGTTTTCCGAATCAAGGCCTTTGTGCTCCCTGGCAAAGGCCTTTTTCAATTACAGGCAGAAAACAAATGTCACTTCTGCCGGAAAGAGTCTGCACATATGAACAGTGTTTACATCGGACAGCTGATTGTATCAGGCATCAGCAGTTCCTTTATCCTTTTACTGACATCCCTCGGGCTGATAATCATCATGGGGTACATGAAGGTCGTGAACCTGGCGCATACTTCCATGCTGATGGTGGGAGCGTATCTTTGCTATTACCTCTATCAGGTCGCGCATGTGCCTTTTGTGTTGACACTGATCCTGTCATACCTTTTGAGCTTCGCGTTCGGCGCCGTGATCGAGCGCGTCATTATCTGCCACTTTTACGGCAAGATGGCGGAAACGCTGCTTGCCACCTATGCGCTTTCCATCATTCTGAATCAGACCGCACTGCTGCTGTTCGGTAAAAACTATAAGCAGGTCGCGGCACCTGTAAAATCCGTGCTTTATTTCGGACCGTTTTATATCGAAGCTTACCGCCTGATCATCTGCGGAATTGCCGTGATCGCCCTGCTCGGTACAATGCTGTTCATTAACAGGACGCCCATGGGAAGAAAGATCCGTTCCACCACGCAAAACAGAACCATGACCGAATGCCTCGGCATAGATACGCGTAAAGTCGATACGATTACGTTTGCGCACGGCATGGGACTGGCAGGGCTTGCCGGAGCGGCAATTGCGCCGCTTTCCACTGTCACGTATACGCTTGGCGACAGCTGGCTGACGAACACCTTTATGAATGTCGTCATGGGCGGCGTATCGTCGATGCTGGGAACGCTCGCATCCTCGTTCCTGATTCAGGAGTCCATTTCTCTTCTGAGCGGTTTTTCAAGCAGCGTTACGGCGCAGATTGTAGTTCTTCTCTTTGTCATTCTTGTTGTCAGAGTCAAACCGGAAGGATTATTCACACCGAAGGAAAGGAGATAAACATGGCAAAGAGTGATTTTACAAAACGCCTCAAGGACCTGCCGGTCAACCGGTATATTGATGCGGTGCTTTTTATTTTTCTTCTCGTTTTTCCGTCGATGAGCGGTAAGTACTGGATCTATGTCATGACCGGCATCATGGCATACATGATTTTCGCGCTCTCACTTGATCTTCTGTGGGGATATACAGGGCTTATGAGCATGGGACACAGCCTGCTTTTCGGCGCCGGCGGCTATATGGTCGGCATCTGTTCCGCGTACATGAACGGTGCGGACTGGATCACGTTTGCTCATCTGCCGTGGTTTCTTGCGCCGCTCTCATCGCCGGCCGGCGCTTTTGCGATGGCGCTCATCGTACCCGGTCTGATTTCCCTCTTCATCGGCTTCTTTATGTTTTCGGGGAGAATTCAGGGTGTGTTCTTTTCCCTGATTACAATGGCCATGTCCGGGGTCGCCGAGCTGTTTATTATCAATCAGAGCAAATACACGCACGGCAACAGCGGCATCTCTCTGACGGCGAGAACCATCATCAGCAACAACATGGCCGACCATATGGATGACACTTCGTTTTATTACACGGTTTTCGTATTCCTGGTGCTGGTATATCTGTTATGCCTGTTCATCGTGAATGCAAGGCTCGGCAAGGTTCTGCAGGCGGTACGCGAGAACGAAAACAGACTGACCTTTTTCGGTTATAAAACCAGCGCGTTCAAGCTGCTGATCTATATGATCTCCGGCGTGCTTGCCGGCCTCGCAGGTGTTCTGTACGCGAGGACACAGGGCAGCATCAACTCTTCAAGCGCCGGTATCGAGCTCTCCACCGTTGTTCTGGTATGGGTTGCCGTCGGCGGCAGGGGAAATCTGACCGGCGCGATGACGGGGACGCTCCTTCTGCAGGTAGCAGAAACGCTGCTGAACAGTATGTTTTCCGGAATTTCCGCAGATTTTGCCCAGTACTGGAGGCTCGTACAGGGAATCATCATTCTGATCATTGTATTCTTTATTCCCAAAGGCATTGTCGGAGAACTGATCAGTCTGCAGCAGAGAAAGCGCGATTATCTGCGCAAGGAAGCAATTTTAAGGAAGGAGGCCGAAGATCATGCGTAAAGACGGAAAGGTTCTCCTGGAGGTAAAGCATCTGTCCGTGGAATTCAATGGTTTCAAGGCGTTGACAGATGTCAACATGAAAATTTACGACGGAGAGCTGCGGGTGATCATCGGACCCAACGGCGCCGGCAAAACGACATTTATGGATCTTGTAACCGGCAAAACAACGCCGACCTCCGGCAAAATCCTGTTCGACGGAACCGATATCACCGGAAAGCAGACGACGGAAATCACGGGCCGCTATCATATCGGCCGCAAATTTCAGGGTCCGAATGTTTTCGATAACATGACTGTACGGGAAAACATCGAAATCGCCGTCTCAGGTTATAATTCTCTGTTCAAGTGCTGTTTTTTCAAAAGAAGCAGAGAATATACGGATAAAGTAAATGAAATCCTGCGGAAGGTCAATCTCTATGACTACGCCGATTTCGCGGCCGGGGATCTTTCTCACGGACAAAGGCAGTGGCTGGAAATCGGCATGGTGATCGCGCAGGATCCGAAACTGATCATTCTCGACGAGCCGACCGCGGGCATGACTGCGCAGGAAACTTTCAAGACAGGTGAGATGATCAAACAGATGAAGGGCGAACACACACTCATCGTCGTCGAGCATGATATGGATTTCGTGCGGCAGGTTGCCGAGTATGTAACGGTTTTGAATTACGGACAGCTTCTGGCGGAAGGCACCATGGAAGAAATTCAGAACAATCCGGAAGTCGTAGCTGTCTATCTGAAAGAAGACTGAGGTGGCCGCCATGTTTGAAGCAGTTGATGTACATGTAAGTTACGGAAAAAGCCGGGTGATCAACGGACTGAATCTGCGGGTAGAGCAGGGAGAGCGGGTCGCGATCCTCGGAAGAAACGGCGTCGGCAAGACTACATTTCTAAAGAGCCTTATGGGAATCCTGCCGATGACAAAAGGAAGTGTTTCTTTTGACGGGAAGGATATCACGCACATGCGGACTTTCAGAAGATCCCGTGCGGGACTAGGATATGTACCGCAGGGAAGAGAAATCATTCCTTTCCTGACGGTGAACGATAATCTGGAGCTGGGAGCCGCAGGTCATAAGAACGTTGATGTGGAGAGCAGAAAAAAATGGGTTCTCTCATATTTTCCGGCGCTTGAAGTCCATATGAACCGGAACGGCGGCGTTCTCTCCGGAGGTCTGCAGCAGCAGCTTGCGATTGCGCGATGTCTAATGGGGGAACCGGAAATGATTCTTCTTGATGAGCCGACCGAAGGCATTCAGCCGAACGTGGTCATGGAAATCGCGGATACGCTGCGTAAAATCGCGGAGGAAACCGGAATCACGATTGTCGTCGTCGAACAGAACCTGAAGTTTGCGAGAAGACTGGCCGAAAAGTTCGTGATCATTCAGAAGGGCGCTGTCGTATCTTCCGGAAACATGAACGAACTTTCCGATGATCTTATTAAAAAATATCTGTCTGTCTAAGGGGGAAGAAATGGTTATTACAATCGCGAGAACATTTGGCAGCGGCGGCAAAAGCGCGGCCGTAGAGCTGGCCGGAAGGCTTGGAATTCCGTGTTATGAAAATGAAATCATGGATATGGCCGCCGAGGCGAGCGGTATCAACCGTCAGTTCTTCTACGCGAGCAGCGAGAAAGCGCGCAGGCGCTCGTTTCTTCAGATGATCAAGAACACGCCGAAGGAAATTCTGTTGACCTCTCCGCAGGATAAAAATTTTCTCTCGGATGACAATCTTTTTAATTATCAGGCGCAGCTGATCCGGTATCTGGCACTGTCGGGTTCCTGCGTTATTGTGGGTAAGTGCGCAGACTATATTTTAGGAGATCCGAAGAATGTCTTCCGGTTCTTTGTAGACGCACCGGAAGACATCTGCATCCGGGAAATCGAGGAGAAAATGGCGGTCTCGCACGATGAAGCGGAGCGGCTCGTTAAAAAGACCAATAAATACCGTTCGGATTATTACCGTTATTATACCGGTCATGCCTGGAAGAATCCTGTCAACTACGACATGATACTCAACAGTGACCGCATCGGAAGAAATCATGTCGCTGACGTAATGGAAGCCTATATCCGATCGAGATATGATTTCGCAAATTGATACCGCGTGTTATACTTGTCTTTACGTTAAAGAAAGACGAGGCATTTTATGGACGCGGAATTCAGAGCAATTACTCCACAGCAGATAAACGAACTTGGAACTTACGAGATCGAAGAGCACCGGTATCTTTCCGATATCGGCTCCGACAGCTATGTCCTGCGACACAGGAAGACCGGCGCGAGAGTTGCGATCCTGCCAAATGAGGACTCGAACAAGGTCTTCTATATCGGCTTCCGCACGCCGCCTGCCGATTCAACAGGAGTCGCGCATATCATTGAGCACACGGTTCTGTGCGGCTCGCGGGATTTTCCTGTCAAAGATCCGTTTATCGAAGTCGTGAAGGGCTCTTTGAATACGTTCCTGAACGCGATGACGTATCCCGACAAGACCGTATATCCGGTGGCATCCACCAATGAAAAAGATTTTGACAATCTGATGCATGTGTATCTGGATGCTGTTTTTCATCCGAATATTTACCGGGAGGAGAATATCTTCCGGCAGGAAGGATGGCATCTGGAGCCGGTACCGGATGAAGACGGTCATTACGACGCGGATAGCGAAATCACGGTCAACGGTGTCGTTTACAATGAAATGAAGGGTGTCATGTCCTCACCGGAAGATGTACTCTCGGACAAGGTACTGGCATCCCTCTATCCGCATACGACGTATGCGATCGTTTCGGGCGGAGACCCGAAACACATTCCGGAACTTACCTACGCGCAATATCTGGACTTTCACAGAAGGTATTATCATCCGTCGAACAGCTACATCTATCTGTACGGTGACATGGACATGAAGGAGAGGCTCCGTTATCTGGATGAAGCTTACCTTTCGCAGTATGAACAGCTGGATGTATCTTCTGCAATAGTGCCGGAGCCTCCGTTTACTTCGCCTGTCCGCGCGGAGTATCCGTATTCCATTCTGCCGGATGAGGACACAGCCGGCAAAACATATCTTTCGCTGAATTTCAGCCTTCCGACGAAAACGTCCGCGAAGGATAACCTCGGGATGAAAATTCTGGACTATGTACTCTGTGACAGCGAGGGCGCGCCATTAAAGGAAGCGTTGCGCAAAAGAGGAATCGGCCAGGATGTTATAAGCCTGTATGACGCCGGAATTCTGCAGCCTTATTATTCAATCTGCGCGCAGTACGCGGAGAAGGAGCAGCAGGAAGAATTCGAGAAGACGGTTTTTAATACATTCCGGGAGCTTGCGGATCGGGGAATCGACCGGAAAGCACTGGCAGCCGGCATCAGTAATTATGAATTTCATTATCGCGAGGCGGATTTCGGCGCGTATCCGAAAGGACTGATTTACGGACTGGACGCGCTTGACACATGGCTGTATGATGACCGGAAGGTTTTTGACGGCTTAACGATCGGACCTTTATTTGACGAACTTCGCAAAGACGCGGAACGCGGCTGGTTCGAAGAGCTGATCCGCCGGTGTTTCCTGGACAATCCGCATAGAAGCAGCGTGATTCTGCAGCCGGTTCCGGGCCTGACCGAACAGAATGAGCAGCGCGAAAAGGAGAAAATGAAAGCGCTGCATGACAAGATGAGCGCGCAGGAAAGACAGAATCTCCTTTTGAAATACGAGGCGCTGCGGCGTTATCAGGAAACGCCTTCCACGAAAGAAGAACTGGCGACAATCCCAGTGCTTGAGAGAACAGATCTGGGCAGGAAAGCGAGACCTCTTGTGAACCGGCTCCTTACGCAAGAACCGGCGCCGGTTCTTGCGCATGATATTTTCACAAGCGGAATTGACTACGCAACCGCTGTTTTTGAGATTACGGATCTGCCGGACCGGCTCCTTCGTTATGCCGGTGTCTTCAAGACGCTTTTGTCCGCGCTTGATACACAGAATTACAGCTACAGCGCGCTCGACAACGAAATTCACATCGTTTCGGGCGGCTTCAGCTTCGCTGTATCCGCATACACCAGTTATCATGAAAACGGCAGTTATAAGCTGATCTTTGAAGCCGGCATGAAATCCATGCACCGGAATTTCAAAGAGTCACTGGAACTGCTCGGAGAGGTACTGCTGCGGACAAAATTCGATGATAAGGACAGAATCCGGACTGTATTGGAAGAAGAGCTTGCCGGCATGAAATCAAGCCTTCCTTCCGCAGGTCACAGCACGGCGGTGCAGCGTGCCAGCGCTTATCTGAGAGATGTTTACGCGAAACTGGACAGCGTGAACAATATTGGCGAATATGATACGCTGAAAGAGATTCTGGAGCACTTTGACGAGCAGTTTGACTGCTTGCGGAACGCGCTCGAAGAGCTTAGAAGCTGCATCTGCAGCAGGGCGCGCCTCCTGTTCGATATTATAGATGAGAAATCTCTGATTCTGGAAGATCTGCCTGCCATCCGCGAATTTGCTCTTTCGCTTTCTTCGAAAGAGACGTCTTTTGCTCCCGGGGATACCGGAAAGAATCTTTCCGGTACTACTGAGACATTTGCGAATGAGGGGCTGACGACCGCGGGGCAGGTGCAGTTTGTTTGCGCCGCAGGCGATTACTATAAAAAGGGCCTTCCTTACACCGGCGCCCTTTCCGTACTGCGTGTCATTCTGGGATATGATTATCTCTGGAACAATATCCGCGTAAAGGGCGGCGCGTACGGCTGCATGAGCGGCTTTTCCAGAAACGGCATCGGATATCTGGTTTCCTATCGCGATCCGCACCTTTCCGGCACCTTCGATGTCTACAAAAAGGCAGGGGACGCAATCCGGCATTTTGAGGCGGATGAGCGCACCCTCACAAAGTATGTGATCGGCGCCATCAGCAGCCTTGACAGACCGCTGACGCCGTCCGCGGAAGGCGGGTTTTCGATGAACTGCTGGCTGAGCGGCATAACAGACGAAGATCTGCAGAAAGAGCGTACCCAGGTGCTGGATGTTTCCCTGCAGGATATCCGCAGACTTGGAGATTATCTGGATGCGATTATTTCGCAGAACTGTATCTGCGTCGTCGGGAGCGAATCGAAAATCAGAGGTCGGAAGGATCTGTTCGGCAGTATCCGGCCGCTCCTCTGACTACGCGCGGCTGTGGACAGAAAGGATTTAATTTATGAAAAAAGCAGGCTTTGTGTCCATCATCGGAAGGCCGAATGTAGGCAAATCGACACTGATGAATACGCTTATCGGCCAGAAGATCGCAATTACTTCCTATAAGCCGCAGACGACCAGAAATCAGATTCGCACGATCTATACGGATGATGCAGGCCAGATCGTTTTCCTCGATACACCCGGCATGCACGCCGCGAAGGACAAACTCGGAAAATATATGTTCAAGGCCGCGCAGGCATCGCTCAAAGAAGTGGATCTGATTCTGCTTCTTGCGGAGCCCAGAGTTCCGATCCGGGAAGAAGATCTGGCTGTTCTGAAAGTGCTTGCGGAGCAGACAACGCCGGTCCTTTTGTGTATTACGAAGACGGACACTGTAAAGAAGGATGAATTGCTTCCCGTCATGGCTGCCTATTCGCAGAAATGGCAGGAGCTTACGGGAAAAGCGCTTCAGGACATTCTTCCCGTCAGCGCGAGAACCGGTCAGGGAATTGATGATCTGAAGGCCGCGATTTTCGCAAGGCTTCCGGAGGGTGAGCCTTTCTACGATCCGGAGCAGGTTACGACCGAGACAGAGCGCGCGATCGCGGGAGAGATTATCCGTGAGAAAGCGCTGCGCCTTCTGCAGGAAGAGGTGCCGCACGGCATCGCCGTGCAGATCGGCAGGATGAAATACCGGACCGGCAGGAACGGACAGATCTGCGACATCGAAGCTGATATTATCTGCGAACGGGAATCACATAAAGGCATTATTATCGGCGCGAAAGGACAGATGCTGAAGAAAATCGGAATGCTCGCCAGGAAAGATATCGAAAACATGATTGACTGTCAGGTGAACCTGCGGCTTTTCGTAAAGGTCAGAAGGGACTGGAAGGATAACGACAGCGCCCTGAAGAGTTTCGGATACAATGAGAAGGATCTGTGATGTCAGACGCAAAATCGTATGTGGAAGTGTCCGGCATGATTATTGGGAGCGGCCCGATCGGTGAATATGACCGTCGGGTCGTTCTTCTTACAAGGCAGATGGGGAAGATCAGCGCGTTCGCCAAGGGCGCGAGAAGGCCGAACAGTACGCTCGTTGCGGCGACGGGACTGTTTTGCTACGGAAAGTTCCGCCTGTTTGCGGGGAAAAATGCCTATACGCTGGTCGACGCGGACATCTCCAATTACTTTCCGTATTTCCGCACGCATGTCGAGGACGCGATGTACGGAACGTATTTTCTGGAGGTGATGGAATATATCACACGGGAAAACAACGACGAATCCATGCTGCTTCTTCTGACTTACGCATCGCTTTGCGCGCTCGAAGCTTCGAAAATCGACAGGAAGCTGATTCGCAGTATCTTTGAGATCAAAACCGTGGTTCTCGAAGGCGAGTTTGAAGAGCCGAACTATGAAAGTTACTCGCAGGCGGCCGGAGCCGCGCTACGGCATATCGCGCAGGCGAAGATTTCTTCCCTGTACACGTTTACGGTTGACGATGCGGCGCAGAAGGAACTGGCGCTTCTTGCGGACAAATATATGCGGCGGAGCTTCGGACACCACTTTGCAAGTCTTGACGTTATCAATACGATGAATTTATAATGTTACAGATTGTGAGCGGCGCGAAAATGCCGCCGCAGAACGGTCCGTGAGGGAGTGCGGCGCTGCAGCAGGCGGCGTGAGGAACAGGTATGTCAGATGCAAGGAGAAGAACTTATAGCAGCCGGCAGAGGCATGGCAGGAAAAGGGAGAAATATCGGCAGCCATCCGGGATGCTGATTCTGATTCCCGTCCTGATCCTGCTCGTCCTTTTTGCTGCAGGCAGATTCAAGGGCAGCAGCGTGTCCGCCGGCGATTTCGAAAGGAGTACACTGATCTTTTCCCGGAAGGGCGGGATTACAGCGGTCAGTGTCGAGCCATTCGATAAAGATTATTACAGCAAAGAGGAACTGGCTCAGACAGTTGACGCTGCGCTGAAGGACTATCAGGCGGCAGGAGGCAAAGGTATCTCGAAAAAGAGTCTTTCGGTCGGAAACGGAACTGCCCGGCTTGTTATGACTTATGACAGCGCGGAGGATTATACAAAGTTCAACCGCGTGCCTGCGTATTTCGGCACCGTAAGCGGCGCACAGGAGGAAGGATATTCACTGGACGGACTGATCGGAACACCTTCGAGGCTGGATTCCGGTTCGCTTCTTCCCCCGGACGGGCTTTCGGATCTTTCCTCTCATGGCTGCATTGTCATTACGGAAGAGGCGGATATTGTGACGGAGACGGAAATTCCGATTCTGTACGCTTCCTCCAACCTGACGCCGAAAGACGATCATACCGCGTCATTGGAAGGAACGGTCAGCCGGGAGAATCCGGGCGTGATTGTTCTGCAATAACTTCTGAATACGTTTCAGCTTGTGGTTCCGGCTCTGCCGGATTACATAATCATAATTACAGTACCATGAAGAGGAGTGGCTATTATGGAAAAGACAATGGATAAGATCGTTGCTCTTTGCAACGCGAGAGGCTTTATCTATCCCGGCTCCCAGATTTACGGCGGACTGTCGAATACCTGGGATTACGGCAACCTCGGCGTTGAGCTCAAGAACAATGTCAAGAAAGCATGGTGGCAGAAATTCGTGCAGGAGTCCCCGACCAATGTCGGCGTTGACTGCGCGATCCTGATGAATCCCAAGACCTGGGTTGCTTCCGGCCATCTTGCCGGATTTTCCGATCCTCTTATGGACTGCAAGGCTTGCGGCGAGCGATTCCGCGCGGACAACCTGATTGAGGACTATGCGAAGGAACATGATCTTACGCTGGACAGCTCCGTTGACGGCTGGACCAACGACGAGATGATGAGCTTTATCAACAAGTTCAAGGTTCCCTGTCCTTCCTGCGGCCAGTTCCACTGGACGGATATCCGCCAGTTCAACCTGATGTTCAAGACGTTTCAGGGAGTCACGGAAGACACTTCGGACACGCTGTATCTTCGCCCCGAAACCGCGCAGGGCATTTTCGTCAACTTCAAGAATGTGCAGAGAACATCGAGAAAGCATCTGCCTTTCGGCATCTGCCAGATCGGCAAATCCTTCCGCAATGAGATCACACCCGGCAATTTCACGTTCCGCACAAGAGAGTTCGAGCAGATGGAGATGGAATTCTTCTGCAAGCCCGGAACAGATCTGGAATGGTTTTCTTACTGGAAAGAATACGCAATGAAGTGGCTGACGTCTCTGGGACTCAAGCCTGAGCATCTGCGTTTCCGCGATCACGAGAAGGCGGAGCTTGCGTTTTATTCCAAGGCAACATCGGATATCGAATTCACGTTCCCCTTTACGGACTGGGGTGAACTCTGGGGAATCGCGGACCGCACGGATTACGACCTTTCAAGGCATCAGGAAGTTTCGGGCGAGGATCTTACGTACTTCGACGAAGATACCAAGGAAAGATATATTCCGTATGTCATCGAGCCTTCGCTCGGGTGCGACAGAGTAACACTGGCCTTTATCTGCGAAGCGTACGACGAGGAGACACTCGCGGACGGCAGCGTACGGAACGTCATGCATTTTCATCCGGCAATCGCTCCCGTCAAGATCGCGGTTCTGCCGCTTTCGAAGAAGCTTTCACAGCCCGCGCAGAAGATCTACGCCGAGCTTTCCCGCCGCTATATGTGCGATTTTGATGACCGCGGAGCCATCGGCAAGAGATACAGAAGAGAAGATGAAATCGGCACGCCGTTCTGCATCTGCTATGACTTCGAGTCCGAACAGGACCAGTGTGTCACCATCCGGAACAGAGATACAATGGGGCAGGAAAGAGTTGCCATTGCTGACCTGAAGAACTGGTTTGACGGCAAATTCGATTTTTAATGCAGGAGATAAATTATGCAGTACAGAGGCGTAAATGAATTGCGGGAACTCTTTCTCTCGTTCTTTGAGGAAAAGGGCTGCCTGCGGCTGAACAGCTTTTCGCTGGTTCCGCACAACGACACATCCCTTCTGATCATCAACTCGGGCATGGCTCCGATGAAGCCGTGGTTTACAGGGCAGGAGATTCCGCCGAGACGCAGGGTTACAACCTGCCAGAAGTGCATCCGCACGGGCGACCTTGAAAATGTAGGTAAAACAGCACGTCACGGCACTTATTTTGAGATGCTCGGAAACTTTTCGTTCGGCGATTACTTCAAGAAGGAAGCGATTCCGTGGGCTTGGGAGTTTTTGACAGAGCGCGTCGGCCTTGATCCGGACAGACTGTATCCCTCCGTCTATGTGGATGACGATGAAGCTTACAACATCTGGCTGAACGACATGCACATCCCGGCGGACCATATATATAAATTCGGCAAAGAAGACAATTTCTGGGAGCACGGCTCCGGTCCCTGCGGCCCCTGCACCGAGATTTACTATGACCGCGGAGAGAAGTTCGGCAACGGCCCGGAAGACGTCATGGGCGGCGAAGGCGACCGTTATATGGAAGTCTGGAATGTTGTTTTCTCACAGTTCAACAATGACGGCCACGGACATTACACGGATCTGGCCCAGAAGAACATTGATACCGGCATGGGCCTCGAGCGTCTCGCGGTAGCAGTGCAGGACGTCGGTTCGATCTTTGATATTGATACGCTTAAGAGCCTCCGCGATCTGATCTGCAAGCTGGCCGGCGGTATCGGCTATGAGCAGGAAGGTACGGAAGAGTCGGATGTTTCGGTTCGTATCTGTACGGATCATGCGAGAGCGATGACGTTTATGATTTCCGACGGCATTATGCCCTCCAATAACGGAAGAGGCTATGTGCTGCGCAGAATCATCCGCCGTGCGGTAAGACATGGCAGAAAGCTCGGTATTGAAGGCTCGTTCCTGCCGACACTCGCGATGAATGTAATTGAAACCTCGAAGGACGGTTATCCGGAACTCGAGGAGAAGAGAGATTTCATTCTGAACGTCATCCGCGCCGAGGAAGAGAAGTTCGAGAAGACATATCAGCAGGGCATGGATATTCTCGAGGAAATGGAAGCGGCGCTTACTGCAAAGGGTGAGAAGCAGCTTTCCGGAGAGGACGCGTTCCGGCTCTACGATACTTATGGTTTCCCTCTGGACAACACGAAGGAAATTCTCGGAGAGAAGGGCTTTTCGGTTGACGAAGAGGGCTTCCGTACCGCGATGGACAAACAGAGAACCGCCGCGAGAGAAGACCGCAGGAGATCCGGCGATTCCGCGACCTATATGGGTGCTGCAGCGACGGTTTACGAGAAGCTGGACCCTTCGATGAATTCCGAATTCATCGGCTACGATACGCTGACGGCGGATTCGAGGATCACCGCGATGGTGCTGTTCGGCGATCCGGATCAGGATGAAGAAGATGAAGTGGTTTCGGCTCTTTCCGACGGGCAGAAGGGCGCGATTATTACTGACAAGACGCCGTTCTACGGAACGATGGGCGGTCAGGTCGGCGACAAGGGAATCATTGTCATGAAGAGCGCGGAAGACATAGATGCCGCTGCTTCTCTCGGCAAAGGCGCTGCTACCTTTGAGGTAACATCGACCGAGCATGTGGCCGGCGGCAAAATCGCGCACATCGGCCGCGTGACAAGCGGTATGTTTTCCATCGGCGCGGACGTTACGCTTGCAGTGGATGAAAAGAACCGCATGGCAACCTGCCGCAATCACTCCGCTACGCACCTTCTGCAGAAGGCGCTGCGCGATGTACTGGGGACCCATGTCGAGCAGGCCGGCTCCTATCAGGATGCGGACAGAACAAGATTCGACTTCTCGCATTTCCAGGCGATGACTAAGGAAGAACTGCGCAGAGTTGAAGACATTGTGAACGAAAAGATTGCGGAAGGACTGCCGGTTCGCACCGAAATCATGTCTCTCGAAGAAGCGAAGAAGACCGGCGCAATGGCACTGTTCGGAGAAAAGTACGGCGAGAGTGTACGCGTTGTCCGCATGGGAGATTTTTCCACGGAGCTCTGCGGCGGCACGCATGTGAAGAATACGCTGCAGATCGGCCAGTTCAAGATTCTGTCGGAGAGCGGCGTTGCTGCCGGCGTCCGCAGAATCGAGGCGCTTACCGGCGACAATGTCCGCCACTACTATGAGCGGATGGAAGCGGAGATGAATGAGGCGGCAGCCCTTGTCAAGGCTACGCCCGCGACGCTTTCAGAGCATATCCGGGCACTTCAGAAAGAGCTGAAGAGCGTCATGTCAGAAAACGAGGCAATCAAGGCAAAAGAAGCCAAAGCTTCTCTTGGCAGCGTCATGGACAAGGCAACTGATGTCAAAGGAGTTCCGTTTGTCGCGGCGCACATTGGCGGCATAGACGCGAACGAGCTGCGGACACTTGGAGATGATCTCAAGGCAAAGACCGGCGGAGTGATTCTTCTGATTTCCGATAAGGACGGAAAAGTTTCCATGGTCGCCATGGCTTCCGACGAGGCTGTAAAAAGGGGCGCGCACGCCGGAAATCTGATCAAGTCGATTGCAGCGGCTGTCGGCGGTGGCGGCGGCGGCCGTCCGAATATGGCACAGGCCGGCGGAAAGAATCCCGGAGGCATTGAAAAAGCCCTGCAGCAGGCAAAAACAGTCCTTGACGAACAGATTAAGTGACGGTATAATACCACTTGTGTCTGATCATTTAAGGCAATAATAAACCCAATCAGTCGATAGCGGCGGTTGCTGCGGATCTGAAGGGACTGAAGGGAGGGTAGAAGATATGTCTAGCGTTATCGTAAAAGAGAATGAGACTCTGGACAGCGCACTGCGTCGTTTCAAGAGAAGCTGCGCAAAGGCCGGCATCCAGCAGGAAATTCGTAAAAGAGAGCATTACGAGAAGCCCAGCGTAAAGCGTAAGAAGAAGTCTGAGGCTGCCAGAAAGAGAAAGTACAACTGATCCAACTGGTTTTAATGCACATTACAGGGAGCCGTAACCCAGCGTCACGATGCCGGGCTGCGGCTCCTTATTTGTATACAGTACGTGTCCGTCGCCGGGCAGCGGATGCAGCACCGGCAGTCAGGAGCAGCAGCCGGCAGGTAAAAGCCGCCATGCCGGCTCCGTGCGCCGATGACGGACTTGCGCCGTAAAGTACCGCAGACGTATAATGCAGACTATGATCAGAAGAACGATTGCCACAGTCGCTGCGGCCACCTTGCTATTTCTTTTCGCGGTTATGATTGCCGACAACAGGCGCTTTATTGTACGGCGCTATACGGTCCGTACAGACAAGCTCCGGCGCGCATACCGCTTTGTTTACCTTTCGGATCTGCACCAGAAGGTGTATCCCGGCGGGAATGAAGCAATTACTGCAGCTGTACGTAAGGAGAAGCCGGATTTTATCATCGCGGGCGGGGATTTCATCACGTCAAGGACAGCGGCCGAACAGGCTTACCGGAATGAATTTTCGTTTGAAGGCGCGGCACTTTCGCTGCTTTCCAGCCTTCGCGGTGTGGCACCGGTCTATTTTGTAAACGGCAATCATGAGGAAAAGCTGGAAACATCCGAGGATGAAGTCCTGCGGGGCGCTTATGCGCGCTTTATGACGGATTTATCGTCGGCGGGCGTACGCGTTCTGCACAATGAGAAGATATTATTAGGAGACGGGTTCCTGCTGTACGGCTATGAACACGGCATGGAGCATTACGAAAAAATCTTCAGCAATCCGCTGACGCTCCCGGAAATGCAGGAGGAGATCGGATTTTCGAATCCGGATCTGTTTTGTCTGCTTGCCGTGCATAACCCGAAATTCTTCCCCGTTTACGCGCAGTGGGGAGCGGATCTTACGGTTTCCGGACATGTGCACGGGGGCCTTATGCGGATCGGAAAACAAGGTGTGATCGGGCCGGATCTGCATCTGTTTCCCAAATACAGCGGCGGCCTCTATCACAAAGACGGCAGAACCATGATTTTAAGCTGCGGCATTGGCGCGCATACGCTGCCTGTCCGGATTTTCAATCCGGGAGAAGTTACAGTCGTGGATATTGTTCCGCTGAACCAATAAGAAGCAGGTTGTTAAGCATGGCACTGGAAATCAAGCTGGAAGCGTTCGAAGGTCCGCTCGATCTTCTGCTTCATCTGATCGATAAGAATAAAGTGGATATCTATGACATCCCGATTGCCACAATCACGGATCAGTATATGGACTGTATCCGCGGAATGGACAGCTCTGTCATGGATATGGATGTCATGAGTGAGTTTCTTGTAATGGCGGCCACGCTCCTCGACATCAAGAGCAGAATGCTGCTTCCCAAGGAAGTCAATGAAGAAGGGGAAGAGCAGGATCCGCGCGCGGAGCTGGTGCAGAAGCTTCTTGAATACAAAATGTACAAGTATATGTCATCCGTTCTGCGGGAGCGCGAGCAGGAAGCATCGCATTCCCTTTACCGGAAAAAGAAGCTGCCGGATGAAGTCGCGCGCTATGTTCCGCCCGTCAATTACAAGGAGCTGATCGGTGACACGACGCTCGCGAAACTCAACGATATCTTTCAGGATATTTTAAAACGTGAGAAATTCCGTGTTGACCCTGTCCGCGCCTCGTTCGGAAAGATCGAGAAGGAAGAGGTTGATATCACAGGCAAGGAGCTTTTCGTCAAGGCGTATCTGAACGGCCACCGGCACACGAGTTTTCGGAATCTTCTGGAAAAACAAGGCAGCCGGGACGATGTCATCGTCGCCTTTCTGGTTATTCTGGAGCTGATGAAGACTGGAAAGGTCTTCATCACGCAGGACAAGCTTTTCGGAGAAATCACGATCGATACAAAGGAAGAATTAAGATCGGACGAGGAAGAACTGACTTCCGAGTTCGGCTGAGAATGGGCATGAGTGAAGAGACAGTAAATAACGAAAAAAAGACCTACAGCCCGGATGAGCTCTGCGCCGCGGTCGAAGCGATCCTTTTTACAATGGGAGATGCCGTAGCTATCTCGGATATAGCGAAGGCATTGGATACGACGCCCAAAGATATTCAGCGGGCGGCGGCAAGGCTTTCCGACAAATACGGCGCCGCTGACAGCGGCGTCATGATTCGTCAGCTGGACGATGCGCTGCAGCTTTCAACCAAACCGGAGCAGTTCCGGAATCTGATCCGGATCGCGAAGGTGCCGAAGAAGGTGACGCTCTCGGATTCCGTACTCGAAACACTTTCGATTATTGCCTACAAGCAGCCGGTGACAAAGGCGGAAGTGGAGCAGATCCGCGGGGTATCCAGTGAATACGCTTTCAATAAGCTTCTGGAATACGATCTCATCCGGGAACTCGGCAGGAAAGACGCGCCGGGAAGGCCGATTCTTTTCGGCACAACGCAGCAGTTCCTGCGCAGCTTCGGCGTCCGGGGACTCGAAGAGCTTCCGGAAATGAATTTTTCACAGGTGGAAGAGTTCAAGGAAGAAGCGGAAAAGGAAGTCGATGAACGGCTCGGCATCTGATTTTCAATAGAATATACTGTCTGTTCCGGACCTGCCGCTTTGCGGCAGGTTCAGTTTTTTGTACAGCGCAGACGGGCTTGTCAGACGCCGGCTGTCGGAAATATAATTTTTTAATGAAAATTGTTAAAATTAGAACAAATACAAACTACGAATTCCAAATGATCTATGTTAGAATACTTCATAGCGCAGTGACGGATGCATAATCATGCACAGAAACATTATGGGAACGTGATGTTTTTCCGTTTAGTACGACATACATTTATGGAGGTTTAAGTATGAGCAGTTCTTCAAAGGCGAGTGAGAGAATCCTTTCTCTTCTCGATGAAAACAGTTTCGTTGAAGTCGGCGCGCTCGTAACTGCCAGAGCAACCAGCTTTAACCTGACCCCGGAGCAGACACCGTCTGACGGCGTGGTTACAGGCTATGGCACGATCGACGGAAATCTTGTTTTCGTTTACAGCCAGGATTCCTCGGTACTGGGAGGATCGATCGGCGAAATGCACGCGAAGAAGATTGCGGATCTTTATGATCTTGCGGTCAGAACAGGTGCACCGGTGATCGGACTTCTGGATTCCACAGGCCTTCGTCTGCAGGAAGGTACGGACGCGCTGAACGCGTTTGGCACAATTTACGCGAAGCAGGCAAAGGCATCCGGTGTGATTCCGCAGATCACAGGTGTATTCGGAACCTGTGGCGGCGGCCTCGCGCTCGTTGCCGGCATGTCCGATTTCACATTTATCGCGGAAGACGCGAAGCTTTTCGTAAATTCCCCGAATGCCATTGACGGCAACAAGAACAAGGATACGGCGGCTTCCTCCTTCAAGGCGGAGAGCGGTGCGGCGGACGCGGTTGCTTCTGAAGAGGAAGTACTAGGCAGAATCCGTACATTGGTATCTCTTCTTCCTTCCAACAACGAGGATGAAGCAGTTGCGGAGTGCACGGACGATCTCAACCGCGCATGCTCTGCGATTGCGGCAAATGCAGAGGACGCCTCCGCTGCGGTTCGCGACCTTGCGGACAATTATGAATTCTTCGAGACAAAGGCAGACTTCGCGAAGGATATGATCACCGGCTTTATCAGACTGAACGGCTCTACTGTCGGTATTGTCGCGAATGCACAGACGAAGCTTTCTACGAACGGCTGCCGGAAAGCGGCAAGATTCGTTAACTTCTGCGACGCTTTTGAGATTCCGGTTGTGACTTATACAAATGCGGACGGCTTCGCTTCTACGGAAGACGAGGAGAAGACGGTCGCAAGAGCTGCGGCGCAGCTCGCGGGCGCTTTTGCGGGTGCCACTGTGCCGAAGGTAAACGTAGTTGTGAACGCTATCGGTTCCGCATACGCTGTTATGAACGCGAAGGCACTTGGCGCGGATATTACGATCGCGCTTCCCGAGACGAAGATCGGCATTATGGAAGGCCGTTTTGCGGCGCAGATTCTCGGCAGGGACGGCGATGACAAGGCTGCTCTTGCAAAAGAGTATGACGAACTCCAGAACAGCAGCGCGAGCGCTGCGGCAAGAGGATATGTCGATCAGATTTCCGAGGCGGCAGATGTCCGCAAGTATGTGATCGGCGCTCTTGAGATGCTCTACACAAAAAGAGAGGATTCTGCGTTTATCAAGAAGCACGGAACCGTTTAATGTAAAGGAGACACGTTTATGAAAAAATGGTTGTCAGTAATCGGAATCATCACGTGTGTCTTTGCTCTGACCGCCTGCGGCAGCACAACGCCCAAGCGGGTTTCCGGCACGGCGCTTGACAGCACAAGCGAGCAGCAGTGGATTTCCCAGGGAGAACAGATCGTTTCGTCTCTGCAGCAGATCGTTGCATCCGGAAGCGAGGAATCCGTAGCAAAGGATCCTGTTGTCAAGGCCGCCGTAGACGGATATAAAAACTCGGCGGAAGACATCGGCGCTGTCAGCGGCTTTATTGATGAGTATGCCGTCGCTTCCGGCGACAAGCAGATTACGGTCAGCATCGGCGTTGACGGCGATGTTCATGACGCCGATGTTGTGATGGTAATTGATGAGGAGTCCAGCGGATACAAGCTTTCATCTGTTGCGACGAACGTAAGATATTCGATGCCGGAACTCATGGAGCAGGCAGGACTGAATACCGTTCTCGGCATGGGAACAACCTTTGTTGTTCTGATCCTTCTTGCATTCCTGATTTCGCTGTTCCGCGTCATTCCGAAGATTCAGGCGGCGATGTCGAAGAAAGAGGAGACTCCTGTGCCAGCACCTGCGGCAGCACCGGCTCCGGCCGAAGAAGCTGCAGAGGAAACAGAGGATGACGCTCTCATTGCGGTCATCGCGGCTGCCGTAGCGGCGAGTGAAGGCGCGCAGACGACAGACGGCTTTGTTGTCCGTTCCATCAGAAAGTCCAGAAGCCGTTTCTGAAATATGGCTTTGGCACAATAATAAATTTGGCAGATTCAATCAAATAATTTCTATCTGGAGGATTTTAAGATGAAAAACTATACCATTACAGTGAACGGCGTTGCTTATGATGTAACGGTTGAAGAAAATGGTTCCGTATCCGCTCCCGCAGCTCCCGCTGCACCTGCAGCAAGAGCAGCAGCACCCGCTCCGAAGGCAGCTCCGGCCGCTAAGAAGACAGCTTCCGCTGGCGCAGGCGCGATCAAGATCGAAGCCGGCGCAGCAGGAAAGGTTCTGCGTATCGAAAAGAAGGTCGGCGACGCTGTCAAGGCAGGTGATGCGGTAATTATCGAAGAGTCCATGAAGATGGAGATCCCTATGGTCGCTCCCAAGGACGGCACAATTGCTTCCATCGACTGCGCGGTAGGCGACGCGGTAGAAGCAGGTACTGTTCTCGCAACCCTGAACTAATTTTATCTGTTCAGGCTGCGCTGGTAAGACTATGGAGGTCTATTAAAAGTTATGGAATATATTGCACATACTTTGGATAACTTGGTACACCAGACCGCCTTCCTGAATCTGACATGGGGCAACTACCTCATGATTGCCGTTGCCTGCGTATTCCTGTATCTGGCAATCGCGAAAGATTTTGAGCCTCTGCTTCTGGTCGGCATTGCCTTCGGCATGCTGCTTGTTAATATCTACCCGGATATTATCAAGGCTCCCACCGAAACAGCGACCGGCGGACTTCTGTATTATTTCTACATTCTGGACGAGTGGGCAATCCTGCCTTCCCTGATTTTCATGGGCGTCGGCGCGATGACCGACTTTGGCCCACTCATTGCGAACCCGAAGAGCTTCCTTCTAGGCGCTGCCGCACAGTTCGGTATTTTCACCGCTTACTTCGGTGCCATCGCGATGGGCTTTAACGGCAAGGCTGCCGCTGCTATTTCGATCATCGGCGGCGCGGACGGCCCTACGTCGATTTTCCTCTGCTCCAAGCTCGGTCAGACATCTTTGATGGGACCGATTGCCGTAGCGGCGTATTCCTACATGTCTCTGGTTCCGATTATTCAGCCTCCGATTATGAAACTGTTTACATCGGAAAAGGACAGAAAGATCAAGATGGAGCAGCTCCGCCCGGTTTCCAAGCTTGAGAGAATTCTGTTCCCGATTGTTGTTACGATCGTTGTCTGCATGATTCTTCCTACGACAGCTCCTCTGATCGGTATGCTGATGCTGGGTAACCTGTTCCGTGAATGCGGCGTTGTAAGACAGCTGCAGGAGACGGCGTCGAATGCTCTGATGTATATCGTCGTTATTCTGCTGTCGACATCGGTCGGCGCGACAACTTCTGCAGAGGCGTTCCTGAACGCGGACACACTGAAGATTGTCGCCCTCGGTCTGATCGCGTTCTCGTTCGGCACAACTGCCGGCGTATGGTTCGGTCAGCTGATGAAGGTGATTTCACACGGCAAGATCAATCCTCTGATCGGCTCTGCAGGTGTATCGGCGGTTCCGATGGCAGCCCGCGTTTCCCAGAAGGTCGGCGCCGAGGCAGATCCTACAAACTTCCTGCTGATGCACGCGATGGGTCCGAATGTAGCGGGCGTTATCGGCACAGCGGTTGTTGCCGGTGTGTTCATGGCAGTATTCGGAATCGTATAATGTTTTGCTAAGGCGGAACATTGGACTTATTTAAGGAGAACTAAAATGGCAAAAGTACAGATCATGGAAACCGTTCTGCGTGATGCCGGTCAGTCTCTGATCGCCACCAGAATGCCCATTGAAGAAATGCTTCCCATCGTAGATACGATGGATCAGGTCGGATACGCCGCGGTAGAGTGCTGGGGCGGCGCGACCTTTGACAGCTGCCTGCGTTTCCTGCATGAGGATCCGTGGGAGAGACTTCGTGTTTTAAAGAGTCATTTCAAGAAGACACCTACCCAGATGCTGCTGCGTGGACAGAATATCCTCGGATATTCCCATTACGCGGATGATGTTGTAGACCGCTTTGTCAAGAAGTCGGTTGAGAACGGTATCGACAGAATCAGAATTTTCGACTGCCTGAATGATCTTCGTAACATGAAGACTGCGGTAGAGGCCACGAAGGAAGCCGGCGCACACGCGCAGATCGCTCTGGTATATACGCTCGGCGACGCTTATACGCTCGAGTACTGGGAGAAGATTGCGAGCCAGATTGAAGAGCTCGGCGCGGATTCCCTGTGCATCAAGGATATGTCCGGTCTGCTTCGTCCCCAGCAGGCATACGAGCTTGTTACGGCTCTGAAGAGAGGTACCAAGCTTCCGATCGACCTGCATACACACTATACTTCCGGCCAGGCGTCGATGACCTACTGGAAGGCAGCAGAAGCGGGTGTAGATATTATCGACTGCGCGACAACACCGTTTGCCCTCGGCACTTCCCAGCCTTCGACCGATGTCATGGTTGAAGCTTTCCGCGGAACTGCGTATGATACCGGACTTGATCAGAATCTTCTGAAGAAGATTTCCGATTATTTCACACCTTATCGTGAAGAATGCATCAAAAACGGCCTCCTTTCTACGAAGGTACTGGGTGTAAACACGAGAACCATGCTTTATCAGGTGCCCGGCGGCATGCTTTCCAATATGATCAAACAGCTGGCGGATCAGGGTAAGTCCGACAAGCTGACCGAGGTACTCGAAGAGGTACCGAGAGTACGTAAGGATCTCGGTGAGCCGCCGCTTGTAACACCTTCTTCCCAGATCGTCGGTACACAGGCTGTCATGAACGTACTGATGGGCGAGCGTTACAAGATGTGCACACAGCAGACAAAGGATCTCTGCCTCGGCAAGTACGGCCAGACAATCAAGCCGATGAACGAAGAAGTTGTAGAGAAGGTTATCGGCAAAGAGAATATGTCGAAACGTATTACGTGCCGGCCCGCGGATCTGATCGAGCCCGCGATGGAGAAGTTCACAAAGGAGGCAAAGGAGCACGGCGCGGAGAGCGAAGAGGATGTTCTGTCCTACGCTTCCTTCCCGCAGGTTGCCACTGATTTCTTCAAGTGGAGACAGGCACAGAAGACAAAGGTTGATGTGACCAAGGCAGATACTGCCAATGGCGCGTATCCTGCGTAATCTGCAATATTACAAATGCAGCAAAAGGCCGCTCCGGAAACTGACCGGGGCGGCCTTTTTACAGAGTGCGCCGGCAGGCGTATTTTCGATTTCCATGAATTATCTATCGCTTTCGTTCGCGGCCCTGACAGCCGTTACATTTCTCCTATATTATCTGTTGCCGCTGCGGAGGCGCTGGACCGCTCTTCTTTCAGGCAGCGCAGTTTTTTATATTTTCGCCTGCAGACGGTTTCCCGAACTTCTGCTGTTTCTTCTGACAGTCATCTTCAGCTATGCGGCAGCCTTGCTCCGCATACAGCGTATTCCAGCGCTTCTACTGACGGCACTGCCGCTTGCTGCCCTGAAGTGCGCGCAGTTTGCAGGTGTTTCCTCCTTTCCGGGAAGCATTACAGACGGCGGCACAGCGCTTCTTGCGCCCGTTGGACTTTCGTTTTATACGCTTACGATGATTTCGTACATGGTGGATGTTTATCGCGGAAAAATACAGCCTCAGAAAAGCTTTCCGCGTTATGCGCTGTATATTTCCTTTTTCCCGCAGATTGTGCAGGGCCCGATCCCGAGATATGCGGAGCTGTCAGAACAGCTCTTTACAGGACACCGGTTCCGGCTGCGGCAGATCACAGACGCATGCAAACTGATTGTATGGGGACTTTTCCTCAAATATATGATTGCTGACAAAGCGGCCGGCTTCGTCAGCGCTGTTTTTGATGCGGAGGCGCTCCCGGGCTGGCAATACGCGCTTCTAGGCGGATGTATGTACAGCCTGCAGCTGTACGCGGATTTTGACGCCTGTGTCTGCCTGTGTCAGGGCACTGCCGGACTTTTCGGTATCCGGCTTGCCGAGAACTTTCATCATCCGTATTTCGCAGGTTCCGTCAAAGAGTTCTGGCGGCGCTGGCATATTTCACTCAGTACATGGCTGCGAGATTATGTGTATATCCCGCTTGGCGGCAGCCGCCGCGGAAAAGCCCGCACAAGGATTAATCTGCTGATTACTTTTCTTGTCAGCGGGTTCTGGCACGGAAGCGGCGTACAATTTTTGTTCTGGGGGCTGATTCACGGGTCAGCGCAGATCCTGGAAGGAATGTGCAGCGGACTCCGCGACACACAAATGCCGGCAGCGCTCAGAAAATCAGGAAGACTTCTGCACAGAATTCTTGCTTTGTTTGTGATCATGATGGCATGGATCATCTTCCGCGCGAAGACACTGAAAAGAGGGCTGCTGCTTTGGAAGAGTATTCTGACGCTGGAAAGGGGAAGTGCTGCTTTCCGTTTTCAGGCGGACTTCAAGGAGCTGTCTGTTCTGCTGCTTTCAGCCTGTGTTCTGCTGATTGTGAGCCTTTTACAGGAAAGGCTGGAACGCCGGAATCTGACACTGCGGAACCAGATCAGCGGCAAGGCGCTTCCTGTCCGGCTCCTTTTATATGCGGGTGTGATTATGGTAATACTGATTTTCGGGACCTGGGGATATGGCTATCAGGCGCAGGATTTTATCTATGGAGAGTTTTAAAATGCGGAAAGGACACGCGGAAAGAATGGAAAACAGGCGGATTCTGCGTACCGCCGGCCTGCTGCTTCTGATCCTGTGCATTCTGCTGCATGCCGCGGATCAGATGCTGGTTTTGAAAGGCGTGAAAAATCGTTATTACAGCGCGGCCTCTACGTATGGCGGCTTTTATCATATGCGGAAAAACACCGTCGACGTTTTATTTCTCGGAACGAGCAATACTTACTGCACATTCAGCCCGGATGAACTGTACCGGCGCTATGGCATCCGGAGTTATAACCTTGCCGGTTCACAGCAGAGCATGCTGACAAGTTATTACTGGCTCGAAGAAGCGCTGCGTACGCAGAAGCCGAAGGTGGTGGTCCTCGATGTTTTTTACGCGTTTTACAACACCGGTAATGAGGGCTCCTTTCACAAGGCGTTTGATTTCATGCGCTGGTCGGATATCAAGGTCCGCGCGCTGGGAGATTTATATGAATATAATCCGGATTATGCGCCTGTGTCTTTCCTGATTCCGGCGGTTCGCTATCACGAGCGCTGGAAAGACCTGAAAAAAGAGGATTTTTTGCTGCGCCAGCTGGAGACGGATACCTCCATGAAAGGATACTGTCCGCGCTGGAATACTGTAGGAGAGGGAAAATTCAAGCCGCTTTCGGATACCGGCTGCGGCAATCTGACATCGGAGGATCAGAAGGAGAAGATGGCCGGAAACCGGACTAAGGACGGAAGTCCCTTCCTGAGCCGCTTTATTCTGGAATATATGGATGAGATCTGCCGGCTTTGCAGGGATAACAATATCGATCTGATTCTTGTCAAAACACCGGTCGGTGTCTGGTCACGGGAAAAGAGCAGTCTGATTCAGCAATATGCAGACAGGCAGGGAATTCTCTTTTATGACTTTAACCGGGAGAAACTGTATGACGAGGCCGGATATGTTTTTGCGGAGGATAATACAGACATTCTCCATGCCAATGTCAGAGGGGCAAGGAAGCTGACAGATTATATAGGAGCCATACTGTCGGCCCGCGGGATCGAAGGATCGGCAGATTCCCAGTGGGCGAAGGATCTTGATCAAAATCTGAAAATTTATAATATTCTGTCTGCCGGACTGTGACAGAATATGATAATTCGTTCGAAACGAAGGCTGTTTTTCTGTTATAATACGATCAAAGAGTGAAAACATTTTGAAATCGATTTTATGGGAGAAGATCGATGAAGCTGAACAACGTGGTAGACAAGCTGATCCGGGAAGGCATACCGGACGGGAACAAGGCAATCGAAGACTCCATGCGGCGGAGCCTTCCGTATGAAGAGCAGGCATCCGATCTGGAAATGTCGCCGGCACTGCCGCCGACGGATGAAATCGGCGGATTTAAGGTAAGGCCCGGAAATTATCTGCAGAACGGCGCCATGGAGGTTCCTGGCGGCGTAAACTTTACAATTTATTCCAGTCACGCGACATCCTGTGAACTGGTTCTGTATCACAGAAAAGCCACAAAGCCTTTCGGCGTGATCCCGATTCCATCGTCCTACAGAATCGGGCAGGTGTGGTCGATCATTGTCTTCGGACTCAACGTCGAGGAATTTGAGTACGCGTACCGCGTTGACGGACCGAATGATCCCGGACGGGGACTTCTTTTCGATAAAACGAAAGAGCTTCTGGACCCGTACGCCAAGGCGGTGGTAGGACAGCGCAAATGGGGCGCACAGCAGGAACGGGGCGGTACGTACAACGGCTCGTACAGAGCGAGGGTGGTCAAGAACAATTTCCGCTGGGATACCTCGCATTTTCCGAATACGCCGATGGAAGATACCATCATTTACGAAATGCATGTGCGCGGATTCACAAAGGATCCGTCTTCCGGAGTCACTTATCCCGGAACTTTTGCCGGTATCATTGAGAAGATTCCGTATCTTCGCAGGCTCGGCGTTACAGCAGTTGAACTGATGCCGATTTTCGAGTTCGATGAAGTCAACAACGGTCATGAGTATCACGGGAAACGCCTCTATGAGTACTGGGGGTATAATACGGTCGCGTTTTTCGCACCGAATACCAGCTACGCGGCGTCGGCGGAGTATAACCGTGAGGGCCGGGAACTCAAGGAAATGATTCAGCTCCTGAAGGAGAACGGAATCGAGGTAATTCTGGATGTCGTATTCAACCATACGGCGGAAGGAAACGAGCGCGGACCGTTTATTTCGTTCCGTGGTCTGGACAATAATATCTGGTATATGCTGACGCCAGACGGCAAGTACTATAATTTCTCCGGCTGCGGCAATACGCTGAATTGCAATCATCCGGTCGTACAGCAGTATATTATCGACTGTCTGCGCTACTGGGTGACCAGCTATCATGTGGACGGCTTCCGTTTTGACCTGGCCAGCATTCTGGGGAGAGACAGCAACGGAAAACCAATGGAAAATCCGCCGCTTCTGCAGAGAATGGCCTACGATCCGATCCTCGGCAACATCAAGCTGATTGCGGAAGCCTGGGACGCGGGCGGCATGTATCAGGTCGGAAGCTTTCCTGCCTACAACCGCTGGGCGGAATGGAACGGCAAGTACCGCGACTGCATGCGGGATTTCCTCAAGGGCAACTTCTGGACAGCACCGGAGGCGGCGCAGAGGATGATCGGTTCCACGGACCTGTATTACGGCGTATATAAAGGATATACTTCCTCTGTCAATTTTCTGACCTGCCATGATGGATTCACGCTGTATGATCTTTACTCGTACAACGGCAAACATAATGAGGCGAACGGCTGGGGGAATACCGACGGGGCAAATGATAACCGCAGCTGGAACTGCGGCTTCGAGGGAGACACCGATGATCCGCAGGTGCTTTCTCTGCGTTTCAGGATGATGCGCAACGCGATCACCGCCTTAATGTGCAGCAGAGGCACGCCGATGATTCTGTCAGGAGATGAGTTCGCTAACACGCAGTTCGGCAACAACAACGGATACTGCCAGGACAACGAGATCTCATGGCTGGACTGGAAGCTGTTAGAGAAAAACCATGATTTCTTTGATTTTTACTGCTCAGTTATCGGTTTCCGGAAGAAACATCCCTGCATCAGCAGAAACATGGAGCCGGCAGAATCCGGCGTTCCTTCACTCGTCATTTCGGGTGCCGATCCGGATGACCATTTCATCAGCAAGGATACATCCGCGCTTGGCGTTCTGTTTTCCGGCTATGATGAGGCAAGAGAAAAGGACGATGTCGTCTACATCATTCTGAACACGTTGTGGAAAGGACAGCAGGTCCGGCTGCCTTCTCTTCCGGAAGGCCACGCCTGGGGCATGTGCATCAACACGGCGGACCCGGACGGGAAATACTATTATGACGAGCCTGTCTATATGCAGGTGACATCCTTTATGATGACGGAGCGAAGCATTTGTGTATTTACGATGATCTGACACGGCTTATGCCGGGAGGTGAAAATGGCTGCGACAATTCTCGTTGTAGATGATGAGAAAATGCTCAGGAAACTTGTCGGAGATTATCTTCGAAGATCCGGCTTTGAAGTGATCGAAGCCGGTGACGGTATGGAAGCGCTTCATAAATTCGAAGAGCACCCCGAAACAGCGCTTATCATCCTTGACGTGATGATGCCCGGCATGGACGGAATGCAGGTGACGAAGGAGATCCGGAAAAACTCCAAAGTGCCGATTATTATGCTGACCGCGCGAAGCGAGGAGCAGGACGAGCTGACGGGCTTCGATCTCGGCATCGATGAATATGTAACAAAGCCGTTCAGCCCGAAGACGCTGGTCGCGAGGGTGGAGGCGATCCTTCGAAGGTCCGGTGCACCTGTAAATGACGAACGGCTGAGTGCCGGCGGCATTGTCATCGACAAGGCTGCACATCAGGTGACGATTGACGGGAAAGAAATCGAGCTCTCTTTCAAGGAATTCGAGCTGCTGACTTATTTTCTGGAAAACAACGGGCGCGCGCTTTCCCGCGAAATTATTCTGAACCACGTATGGAACTACGACTATTACGGTGATCCCCGTACGATCGATACGCACGTCAAGAAGCTTCGCAGTAAAATGGGCGAAAAGGGCGAACTGATTCAGACCGTACGCAATATCGGTTATAAGTTTGAGGCTTGAGGAACAAGGCATGGAAACAAACAGAAAGCCTTTTTCCGGAAAGCGCCGCTATTCGATCCGGACAGAACTGACCTTCGTGTTCTTTCTTCTGATCGCCGGCGCGATCATGATCATTTTCCTCGCGAATACGTTCTTTCTGGAGCGGTATTATCTCAAGGACAAGCAGAAAGCGCTGGATAAGGCTTACGTCAAGCTGAATCAGGCGGCCGCGGACAATTCCATAAGAACGTCGAAGTTTGGCGTTGAGCTGGTCCAGATTGCAAGCAAGGACAACATCGGCGTCATTGTGATGGATGACGACTCGAAAACGATCAAATACTATGCTTCCGACGCGGAAACCATGGTCAAACGGATGTGGGACAATATGTTCGAGAAAACCGACAGCCTACCATCCGGTTACAGCGAAGGCGAAGCCGATCAGTCGGAACATAATGGAAATTCTTCGGATGACCCGGGTGACTATTACATCGTAAAGCGTCTTCAGGATTCATACAATCAAAGAGTGCAGATTGTTCTGGACCGCAAGACCAGTACCCAGTATATGGAAATGTGGGGAATGCTCGGAGACGGCAGCTTTTACCTTCTCCGGACGGCGGTCGAAAGTATCCGTAAGAACTCGGGGATCGCGAACCACTTCATTATTCTTGTCGGAATCTGCGTGATTCTTCTCGGCGCTCTTGTTGCCGCACTCCTGGGAACCAGAATTACAAGGCCGATCCTGCAGCTGACACGGATCTCGCAGCGAATGAAGCAACTGGATTTCAGCGCGAGGTACGAAGGGGACGACAGAACAGAAATCGCGGAGCTCGGCGAGAATTTCAATGAGCTTTCCGGAACGCTTGAGAAGACAATTTCCGAGCTTAAAACCGCCAATAACGAACTGCGCAGCGATATCGAAAAGAAAGAGAAAATCGAGCAGATGCAGCGCGAGTTCATTGCCAATGTCACCCATGAGCTCAAGACGCCGATAGCCCTGATTCAGGGATACGCGGAAGGACTGCAGGACGGGATTGCGCAGGATGCGGACAGTCGCGATTTTTACACAGGTGTCATTCTGGACGAAGCCGGAAAGATGAACAAAATGGTGCAGAAACTCCTTATGCTGACGCATCTGGAATTCGGCAGTGAAAAGGCAGAAATGACCCGTTTTGACGCGGCGCAGCTGATCCTGAGCGAGCTTTCAAGCGCAGTACTTCTCGCGAATGAGAATGATATTCATGTCCGGATTACACAGGCGAAGACAGGATCACAGGACGTCCATACCGATGAAACCGGCAGAATTTATCTTGATCAGGAGCTCTCACCGGTTTATGTGTGGTCGGATGAATTCATGACCGAAGAGGTTTTTCAGAATTACTTCAGCAACGCCGTCCACCACGCAAAGTCTGTGGAGAAGCAGGGGAGCGGGCAGAAGGACAAAGTCATTGACATACGCTTTGAACAGAAGGAAAATTGTGTTCGTATCAGCGTATTCAATACAGGAGATCCGATTCCGGAGGACTCTGTCGGGAGGATCTGGGAGAAGTTTTATAAGGTTGACAAGGCAAGAACAAGGGCATACGGCGGCTCCGGTGTAGGTCTTTCGATCGTGAAGGCGATCATGGAACTGCTGCATCAGGACTACGGTGTCATCAACTATGACAATGGTGTGGAATTCTGGTTCGAGCTTGAAGCAGCGGCAAAATCGCGGCAGACGGCAGAGGAAACATAAATGACGGCGATTATCGATTACGGCGCGGGCAATATCAGAAGTGTGCAGAACGCGCTGCAGTACCTTGGAGAAGAAGCAGTACTGACCAGTGATCCTTCGGTGATTCTGTCAGCGGATCATGTCATTCTGCCGGGTGTCGGATCATTCGGGGATGCGATGGAACGGCTCCGCAGCGCGGACCTCACGGGGGTAATCCGTAAGGTGTGCGCCGGCGGCACGCCGTTTCTTGGCATCTGCCTTGGCTTGCAGCTGTTATTTGAACAGAGCGAGGAATCTCCGGGCGTATCCGGTCTTGGCATTCTGCCGGGCAGAATCGTGAGGATCCCGGAAGAGACTGACAGCGGAACAAGATATAAGGTTCCCGAAATCGGATGGAATAGTCTGACCTATCCCCATCATGGGCGGCTTTTTTCCGGCGTTCCGGAAGGCGCCTATGTCTATTTTGTCCATTCCTATTATCTGCAGTGCGCGGATTCTTCTCTTGTCACGGCCAGGACGAAGTACAGCACCATGATTGACGCTTCCGTCGAAAAGGGAAATGTGTTTGCCTGCCAGTTTCATCCGGAAAAAAGCGAGCATACAGGTATGCAGATTCTGCGGAACTTTCTTTCCGTCAGGAAGGAGGGGGTATGCTGACCAGAAGAATTATTCCATGTCTGGATGTGAAAAACGGCAGGGTCGTCAAAGGCGTCAATTTCGTTTCGCTGCGCGATGCGGGAGATCCCGTGGAAGCCGGCGAGGCGTATTCCAAAGCGGGCGCCGATGAACTGGTCTTTCTGGATATCACGGCAACCAGCGACGCGAGGGCAACGGTGACGGACATGGTCCGCAGAGTCGCGCAGAGAGTCTTTATTCCGTTCACGGTCGGCGGCGGTATCCGGAGCGTGGACGATATGAAGGCCATCCTGCGGGAGGGAGCGGACAAGATCTCCGTGAACTCGGCAGCGGTTGAACGGCCGGAGCTGATCGCGGAGGGCGCCGAAAGATTCGGCTCCCAGTGCATCGTGACGGCAATTGACGCGAGGAGAAGAGTGCCGGAGGAAGGCCGCGCGTGGGAGCCGTCTGACGGCTGGACAGTCTACACTGCAGGCGGCAGACATGATACCGGCCTGGATGCGGTTGCCTGGGCAAAGAAGGCGGTATCTCTTGGAAGCGGCGAGCTTCTTGTGACCAGCATGGACTGCGACGGAACCAGGTCGGGATACGATATCGCTCTTACAAGAGCAATATCGGACGCTGTGCCGGTTCCCGTCATCGCTTCGGGCGGCGCCGGAACGAAAGAGCATTTTCTGGAAGCTCTGACAGAAGGCGGCGCTGACGCGGCTCTTGCCGCATCCTTATTTCATTTCAAAGAACTTGAAATCAGCACACTGAAAGAATATCTTGACGGGCAGGGTATTCCGGTGCGGCTGTAATCAGAAACCCGCAGACAGAATCGAGGTAATTATGGTTTATATTCTGATGGATAAAGAACCGGAGAAGGTACTGCATTATTTTGAGGAAATCAGCGCGATCCCGCACGGTTCACGCCACACGAAACAGCTCGGCGACTATCTGGTTTCCTTCGCAAAAGACCGCGGACTCAAATATGTGCAGGACAAGGCCGGCAATGTGATCATCTTCCAAAAAGGTTCCGCGGACTGTGGTAATGCCACGCCTGTCATCCTGCAGGGACACATGGACATGGTTCTCGAGAAAAACAGCTGCGTTACAACTGATCTGGCAACGCAGCCGATCCGCCTTGTCCTTGACGGCGATAAACTGCATGCTGACGGAACGACGCTCGGCGCCGACGACGGCATCGCGGTCGCCATGATGCTGGCAGTGCTTGATGACAAGACGCTGAAACACCCGCCTCTCGAGTGTGTTTTCACAACAGATGAGGAAATCGGTATGCTCGGCGCCGACGCGCTCGATGTATCCGTATTAAAGGGAAAGCGCATGATCAATCTCGACTCGGAAGAGGAAGGCGTCTTTACGGTCGGATGTGCGGGTGGCGCCGAAGAGCATTTTACATTTACCTTTGAAAGAAAGCCGCGTTATGGGATGGTACTCCATCTGCAGATAAGCGGACTTGCAGGCGGACATTCCGGCGCCTGCATTCATCTGGGACGTGCAAACGCAGATCTCTTAATGGGCCGTCTCCTTGCTAAAATTGACCGGAAAGTCAAATGCAGCCTGCTGTCCGTCAGCGGCGGGACCAAGGACAACGCGATTCCCAGAGAATGTGACGCGCAGCTGATTTTTGATGACGGCGCGGCGATTAAAGAGGTGATTTCCATCATTGACAAGTTTACGGACCAGATCCGCAGGGAATATCAGGTCACCGATCCCGATGTGCAGATTACCTGCGACTGGACCGATCAGACGGAGCTGCCGGTGCCTGCGCTGTCAAGAGAGGATACGAAACGGATATTGAATTTCCTTATGCTTATCCCGAACGGCCTCGTGGAATCGGATCCTCTGATCAAGGATATGCCGCAGACATCGCTGAATCTGGGTATTGTATCAACAGATACCGATACCTTCCGGGCAGTTTCTCTTGTACGCTCATCGATTAACTCGCAGAAGAAATATCTGATGCAGCGGCTGAAGTGCCTTGCAAAGGTGCTCTCCATGGATTTGGAGACGAAAGGAGAATATCCCGCATGGGAACGCGCGCGGCATTCAGAGCTCTGCGGGATTCTCGCCGGCATTTATAAAGAGCAGTATCACAAGGAGCCGGAAATTTCCGTAACGCATGGAGGGCTGGAATGCGGCCTGATCGCAGCGAAAGTCAGCGGCGGTCTCGACTGCGTATCGATCGGCCCTGATATGAGCGGCATCCATACACCATCGGAAAAGATCAGTCTGTCTTCAACGCAGAGACTCTGGCAGTTCCTGACTGCGGCGCTGCCCGCTCTCTGCGACAGGTAAAAGGCTATGGGTGAAATTGCAGGAGACTGGCTTCCCGCGGTGCAAGAAGAGTTCCATAAACCATACTATAAAGATCTGTACCTCTTTGTCCGGAAGGAATATGAAACGCATACGGTCTATCCGCCGGCTGAGGACATTTTCGATGCTTTGCATCTGACGCCGCTCTCGAACGTCCGGGTAGTTATCTTAGGTCAGGATCCGTATCATGAGCCGGGACAGGCGCACGGGCTTTGTTTTTCCGTGCAGCCGTCGCAGCCGGAGATACCGCCGTCTCTGCTAAATATTTACAAGGAGCTGCATGACGACGTCGGCTGTCATATGCCGGATAACGGCTGCCTGATACCGTGGGCAAAACAAGGCGTGCTGCTGTTGAACACGGTCCTTACGGTACGGGCGCATCAGGCGAACTCGCACAGGGGAAAAGGCTGGGAACAGTTTACGGACGCGATCCTTGAAGCCGTGAACCGTCAGGACCGCCCGATTGTCTATATGCTGTGGGGGTCACAGGCACAGGCGAAGATCCCGATGCTGACAAATCCGCGGCATCTGATTCTGAAGGCGCCGCATCCGAGTCCTTTGTCCGCGTACCGCGGATTTTTCGGCTGCCGTCATTTCAGCAGATGCAACGAGTTCCTGATATCGCACGGAGAAAAGCCGATTGACTGGCAGATTCCGAACGTGCATAATGCTTAATTAAGACGGCTGCAGCCGGCAGAACAGACATGTATCCGCGCCGGAAGGAGAAGACGGATGAGGAAAGTACCTTTTATTACAAGAGAGCAGGCAGAACAGATTGACAGTAAGTTTCCGACTCCCTTTTATATTTATGATGAACGGGGAATCCGGGAGAACGCGGAAAAGGTGAGAGAAGCATTTTCCTGGAATCCGGGCTTCCGCGAGTATTTCGCGGTCAAGGCGACGCCGAATCCGTATATTATGAAGATTATGCAGGATTATGATTTCGGATTCGACTGTTCGTCATCGGCGGAGCTTGTTTTGTCGGATGCGGTCCATGCGGACGGAGAGCACATCATGTTCTCTTCGAACGATACACCGGATGAGGAGTATCTGCAGGCGAGATCACTCGGGGCAATCATCAACCTCGATGATATTACGCATATCGGGACGCTGGACCGTCTTTTTGCAGGAAAATTTCCGGAAACCATGAGCTGCCGTTATAATCCGGGCGGTGTTTTCCGCATGAGCAACGGCATTATGGACAACCCCGGAGATTCCAAATACGGGATGACCAAGGCCCAGCTTTTTGAAGCCTATGAAATGCTCAAAGCCCGCGGTGTCCGGCATTTCGGACTGCACGCGTTCCTTGCCAGCAATACGGTGACAAATGAATATTATCCGCAGCTTGCCGGACAGCTTTTCGAGCTGGCGGCGGAGATTCATGGGGCGCTCGGTATTCATTTCGCTTTCATTAATCTTTCCGGAGGTGTCGGCATTCCGTATACGCCGGACGGCACGCCGAACGATATTATGAAAATCGGAGAGGGCGTACATGAGCAGTACGACAGGATTCTGGTACCTGCCGGCATGGGAGACGCCGCCGTCTATACCGAGATGGGCCGTTTTATGCTGGGGCCGTATGGCGCGCTCGTCACGAAGGCAATCCATGAAAAACATATATACAAGGAGTACATCGGCGTCGACGCCTGCGCTGCCAACCTGATGCGGCCGGCAATGTACGGTGCGTATCATCATATCACGGTGCTCGGCAGGGAAGATGCAGTCTGTGACCATCTATACGATGTGACAGGGTCTTTATGCGAAAACAACGACAAATTTGCGATTGACCGCATGCTCCCGGAAATTAAGATGGGAGATTACCTGTATATTCATGATACCGGCGCGCATGGCTTCGCGATGGGATACAATTACAACGGAAGGCTCTGGAGCTGTGAGCTGCTTCTGAAAGAGGATGGCACCGTGCAGCAGATCCGGAGAGCCGAAACACTGCAGGATTATTTTTCCACATTTGATACAACGGAGTTTGCATCGGCGCTTGGTCTGTGATAAAATCACCTGGTACGTCCCGGAAATGACAGTATTTCCGGGAACTCTGCTGGAATGGCGGAATCGGTAGACGCGACAGACTCAAAATCTGTTTTCCGAAAGGGAGTGAGGGTTCGAGTCCCTTTTCCAGCATATAAAAAGGGCGTGAGAACCGCGGGAATACGCGGGGCTCATGCCCTTTTCACGTTGTGCTCCGGAAGGCATCGGGGCATGCAGACAGATTTAAACCTGAAGACGCGAAAGATCGTCAAAGAAAGAAGGATAGCTGATTGCAACGCAGTTCTCATCATCCAGCGTTGTCTCGCCGTCCGCGAGCAGAGACGCGACCGCCATGCTCATGGCAATCCGGTGATCCTTAAAGGATTTCACGGCGCAGCCGTGCAGCGCTTTTCCGCCGCGGATGATGAAGCCGTCTTCTGCCGGCGTGATGTCAGCGCCCATCGCCCGGAGGTTTTCCGTCATTGCAGCGATCCTGTCAGACTCTTTGACTTTCAGCTCGGCGGCGTCCCGGATCACCGTTTCGGAGGAAGCCGCACAGGCCATGACCGCGATGACAGGGAGCTCGTCGATCAGCGTCGGAATCATATCCTTTTCAATCACGGTTCCGTGCAGCGAAGAAGCGGTAATATGCAGGTCCGCGTATGGCTCTGCCGTATCAGTTTCATTCAGAATTTCAATGTTTCCGCCCATGGCTCTCGCGGCTCTGATAATGCCGTCTCTTGTCGGATTTGTCCCGACATTGTGAAGCACAATATCGCTGCCCGGCACCAGAAGCGCCGCTGCAATAAAATAAGCCGCGGATGAAATATCGCCCGGAACCTTGATTTCACCAGGCGAATACAGCTCGTCCGCAGGGCGGACGGAAGCAGTCAGCCCGTCATTCTTTACATCAGCACCGAATGCCCGCAGCATCCGCTCTGTGTGGTCACGGGAGAGCGCAGGCTCTGTAAAGGAAGTAGCCGCATCTGCATATAAGCCTGCGCAGAGAACGGCGGATTTTACCTGTGCGGATGCCACCGCCGACTTCCAGTCAATACCGTGCAGTGCTCTTCCCTCAATCCGCAGCGGTGCGCAGCCGTCCTGATTCATGCTGACAATGGAGGCTCCCATCTTTGTCAGAGGATCAATCACGCGTTTCATCGGCCGCCGGTTTACGGATTCATCACCTGTAAGAAAAGATGTAAACGGCTGCGGCGCGAGTATCCCGGAAAGAATCCGGGTCGTCGTTCCACTGTTCTGCGTGTACAGAACGACTCTTCCGGCGGACGGATAGAGCCCCCGCATCCCGGCACCGTGGATGATCACATCCTGCGGTTTTTCCCATGTCCTTTCGATCGACACGCCAAGCCGGCCGAAACAATCCAGTGTCGCGCCTACATCTGCGCTGTCCAGAATATCGCGGACTCTCGTAGTGCCCTTTGCGAGAGAACCGAACATGACGGCCCTGTGGGAGATCGATTTATCGCCGGGGACAGTCAGTTCACCGCGCAGCGGCCCGTGTTGATTTAATGTAAGCATTGCATGCACCTCAAAGATAGATTGTGTAATTGCGGGTTCTTAAAATATCCGCGGCTTCCGTCTGATCGCTTTCCGAATAGAATTCCACGCGCAGAACGCCCTGCTGATATTCTCTGTTATGTGTGATGCCGATATTCTTGATATTTACGCTGTTGACGGCAAGGAGTGTAACAACTTCGGCGAGCGATGCGGGGTGATCCTCGATGTCCACATGGATGACAAAGCTCCGGTCCCTCGCGCCGCTCCCAGTCTCGGCGAAACTGCCGCGGTATCTGCGCGCGCTGTCAAAGAAATTGTAGATATCTTCGGAGCTGCCGCTCGCGATACTGTCTTTGATCTGTTTCAGAATCCCGATATAGGAATCGAGAAGTTTTACAATATTCCCGCTGTTGGTCAGGCAGATTTCCCGCCACATTTCAGCCGAAGACGAGGAAATTCTCGTAATGTCCTTGAAGCCGCCGGCCGCAATCGCGTGCATGACAGCATCCGGATTATCGGAGCGCCGCACCAGTTCCACGAGGGAAGCACTGACGACATGCGGTACGTGGCTGATACCCGCAACCGCGAAATCATGGAAAGAAGGTTCCAGGAGCAGCGGCAGGGACCTGATGCCCTCGACAAAACTGCAAAGAAGAGCTGTTTTATCCTGTCCGGCAGCCGGCTCGGGCGTCAGTAGGTAATAGGCGTTTTCCAGAAGCGTAGCGCTGGAATTACGGTACCTTGTCCGCTCGGAACCGGTCATCGGATGTCCGCCGATGAAAAACTTTGAAAGGCCGGCCTCCCGGACATGCCGGTGAATGTCGCTTTTGGTCGAACCGATATCCGTCAAAACAGCGCCGTTTTTTAAATACGGAGCGATCTCCGCAAGGTTTTCTGCGTTTTTCTGCACGGGCGCGCACAGAAAAACAATGTCGCAGTCCGAAAACGCCTCTCCGTTGAACGGATGGCCGTTCTTCACCTCTTCCTTACAGTGGCCGTCATTTACAACGCCTTCGTCCTGCGCCTGCCGCAGGGTATCTTCGGACGGGTTATAGGCGGTAATCCGCGCTTCGGGATAGTAGAGGCGGATGGCTTTCGCGATCGAGCCGCCGATCAGGCCGAGTCCTATGAAGCCGAAATGAAACCGGTTGAAATCTGTCATGCTGTATCTCCTGTGCCTTGGGCCGAAGCCCGGAATAACGGGTTTATTTTACCACCTGACGCGCCGGTACGCACGGCGTTTCTTGGCATACCGGCGGATGTTTCCCTGCGTTCCGTCGGGCCTGTAAACACGGCCTTTATTGACATTGCGATTGCCGGGTTCTATTATGAAGAACATACGCGTTTGTTATGGATAGTGTAAAGCCGTTTATGAAAAACGGCAGGCCAAAATAAAAGGCCTTTTGGGCCTTGAAAACTGCAGATATTTAGATTCCCAATGGGTAATTAGGGCGGAAGCCACAGAATGGCTTCCACCCG